>Ga0255338_1000097_pt1 | contig 391980 bp, 371 predicted proteins | sample MeOH1_35cm_T4_19_FD_203715 | JGI IMG/M metagenome (GOLD analysis project Ga0255338, IMG submission 203715) | Sandy soil microbial communities from University of British Columbia, Vancouver, Canada - MeOH1_35cm_T4_195 | ecosystem: Engineered > Artificial ecosystem > Sand microcosm >... | reverse complement strand
CAGCAACCCCTGCTCCTCGGCGAGCACCGAGAAGATGAAGTCGTTGTGCGCCACGGGAAGGAATCGCAACTGGCCCTGCGTTCCTTGCATGAAGCCTTTACCCCACACGCCGCCGGAGCCGACGGTAATGCGGGCCTGGATCTGCTGATAGCCGGCGCCCTTGGGGTCCTGCGCCGGGTCGAGGAAGGTGGAAATGCGTTCGCGCTGGTAATCCTGCAGCCCGAATTTGTAAGCGACCGGCGCCGCGAGCACGGCGACGATCAGCATGGCGTAGATGTATTTCATCGGCAGGCCGGCGACGTAGGCCACCACCAGCAGGATCGGCAGCAGCGTGACGGCGGTGCCGAGATCGGGCTGGCGCGCGATAATCAGGAACGGCGCCGCCGTCAAGGCGGCGGCGATGAAGAGATCGACGTTGGTCAGCGCCGGACGCCGTTCTTCGCCGAGCATCTTCGCGAGCATCAGCGCCAGCGTCGCCTTGGCAAATTCCGACGGCTGGAGGTTGACGGGCCCGAGGTCGATCCAGCGCCGCGATCCGCCGCGCACCGACCCGAGGAACAGCACCGCGACCAGCAGGATCAACATCCCGAGATAGATCCAGTGCGACTTGTCCGCGAGCGATCGATAGTCGATGCTGGCGGCGAGCACCATCGCGCCGAGCCCGATGCCCATCGCATAGACCTGCGTCCAGTAAATGCGGCTGGCGCCGCCGGTGGTGCTGTAGATCATCGCCAGGCCGGCCGCGCAAATCGCGAGGATCGCAACGATCAACAGCCAGTCGACGTGGTGATAAAGGCGCCGCTCGAACATGCTATTCGGGCGCTCCCCCCGCGACGGCCGCGACGCGCGCCACCGGCGGCTTTGCCACCGGCGCCGGGCCGATGGTGTCGCCGATCTTCACCGGCGGGGCCGGCAGCGGACGATTCTCCATCTTCGCGAAGAACGTATCGAGCACGTGGCGGGCAATCGGCGCCGCGGTCACGCCGCCGTGGCCGCCGTGCTCGACCATCACCGCGCCGGCGATTTGCGGATTGTCGCGCGGCGCGAAGAACACGAACCAGCCGTTGTCGCGCAGGTCCTTGTCGGTCTTGCCCTTCGCGGCCTTGGCGCCTTCGTTCGAGATCACCTGCGCGGTGCCGGTCTTGCCCGACACGTCGTACCCTTCCATGCGGGCGCGCGCGCCGGTGCCAGAGCCGTTGACCACCAGCCACAACCCGTCGTGGATCGCCTGCACCGTCTCGGGCTTCAGCGTCACCACCGACTTGGGCGCCGGCGACGCGAACGGTTTCCAGCCCGAGCCCTCATCGATCGCGCGCAGCAGGTGCGGCGTGATGCGGGTGCCGCCGTTCGCCAGGGCCGCGATGTAAACGGCTTCGGAGATCGGCGTCAGCGCCACCGCGCCCTGGCCGATCGAGACGGAAATCGTCTCGCCGGCGTACCACTTCTCGTGGTTCTTGGTGTTGTTGCGTTTCCATTCGGGGGACGGCACCAGTCCCTGCACTTCGTTCGGCAGATCGATCCCGGTCTTCTCGCCGAGGCCGAGCAGCGTCGCCCACTTGTGGATCCGGTCGATCCCGAGCTTGTCGCCGATGGTGTAGAAGTAGACGTTGCACGAGTGCTCGATGGCCTGGCGGAGATCCACGAGGCCGTGGCCCCGCCCGCCCGGCAGCGAACACGCAAAGCTGCGGCCGTAGAACACGCCGTGTCCGGGGCAATACACCTTGTAGTCCGGTGTGATGATCCCCTCCTCGAGCGCCGCCGCCGCGACCGCCATCTTGAAGGTCGAGCCGGCGGGATAGCGCCCCTGGATGGCGCGATCCTGCAGCGGGTGCAGGTCGTCGGTATTCAGCGACGCCCACGTGGCGCGATCGATGCCGCTGGCGAACGCGTTCGGATCGTAGGCGGGCACGCTCGAGAACGCGAGCACTTCGCCGTTGCGCGGATCGAGAATCACCGCCGCGCCGTTGTAGCCCGACGTGCGGAAACCGTCTTCGAGCGCCTTCTGCAGGTCCAGGTCGAGTGTCAGCTGCAGCCGCTTGCCTTGCACCGGATCTTCTTCATCGAGCATCCGGATTTCGCGGCCGACGCTGTTGACGACGACGCGCTTGGCGCCGTCGTTGCCCATCAACAACTGGTTGTAGATCTTCTCGAGTCCCGACTGGCCGACGATGTCGCCGCTCTTCAGCGTCGCGTCCCCCTCGACGTCCTTGTCGCTCGCTTCGCTGACGTAGCCAAAGGCGTGCGCCGCCATCAGGTCGGGGTAGCGCCGCGTCGGCACCTCCTGGACGATCACGTCGGGCAATTCGAAATCCAGCCGGCGCGCGGTGACCGCGGCGACCTGCGCCAGCGTCGCGTCCTGCAGCACGACAATCGGGCGATAGCTCGGTTCGCGGCGGTGACGATCGACCACTTCGCGAACCAGTTTCTCTTCGACGCCGACGACCTGCGCGAGCACGCGCACGGTGCGATCGAGATCCTTGGTGTGTTCGCGGACGATCGAGATGTTGAAGGAGTTGCGGTTCTCGACGAGGAGCTTCCCCGTCCGGTCATACATGATGCCGCGCGGCGCGCGCAGCGTCAGCGTGCGCTGGTGGTTGTTCTCCGCCATTTCCTTGAACTGGGCGTGTTGAACCACCTGGAAGAACCAGAAGCCGCAGGCGAGCAGGCCAAAAGCGACGCCAATCGACACCTGCAGCACCGTGAGGCGTGAGGTCAGCCGGCGCCGATCTTCGGCAATTGCCATACCAGTGATTATCGCTTCAAAAACCGTCCCGCGCGACGCCTGTCGACGAAGCCCGGGAACCACTCAATCAGCTGAAACCCCACCACGCCGACGAAGGCATTCCCGAAGGCCTGCCCCACGATCGAGGGGTACGGGGCGGGAAACTGCCGCAAATTGAGCAGCGTGTAGAGCCCCATGAAAATCGCCGCGTGCAGCGCCGTGGCCACGAGCAGCAACAGGAATCTCGGCAACGGCGCGGTGACGATGAACTGCGTGCCGAGCACGCCCGACAGGAACCCGACCACCGTCTTGGCGAGCCCGCCGATACCGAGGATGCCGCTCGACAGCGCGTCCTGGATCAGGCCGGCGACCGTGCCGGCCAGCAGTCCCGTGGACGGACCCGACTTGATCGAGACATACACCACCACGATCAACACCAGGTCGATCGCCGTGCCGCCGCGGAACATCATCGTCGCCAGCGTCGTCTGCAGCGCGATGGCGACCAGGATGGCGGCGAGCGCCACCGCGGTCCTCACTTCGGCTCCTCGATCAGTCCGCGCGATGCTGGGGGGGTGCGGACGATCAGCACTTCTTCGAGGCGCGAAAAGTCGACGGCCGGCCGCACCACGATCTCGTGATACGCGCCGTCGCCGCGATCGGTACGGTCGACCGTGCCGATCACGAAGCCCTTCGGATAAATCCCGTCGATGCCGGAGGTCACGACCAGATCGCCGGTCTTGACGTCGGCGGTCCCCGGCACGTATTGCATCTTCAACGTGCCGTCGCCGATGCCGATCACCACGCCCTGCACGCGCGTGCGTTCGATCAGCGCGCCCGCGGCCGCGTTGCGATCGATCAGCAGCTGCACTTTCGACGCGCGGCGGCTGGGCAGGATGACGCGGCCCACCACGCCGGCGGGCGAAATCACCGCCATGTCGGTCGCGAGGTCCTCCGACGATCCCTTGTCGATGGTGACGGTCCGAAAATCAGGGCTGGCCGCGCCGGCGATCACTTCCGCGGCGACGGTGTCGAGCTTGGCGCGCTCGCGCAGTTCGAGCAATTGCCGCAGGTTGTCGGTGCGCTGCGCTTCCGCGCGCTCCTGCTGCAGGCTGACCTGCAGCGACTGCAGCTCGTGCTTGAGCGCGTTGTTTTCTTGCTGGACCTGCTGCAGCGCGACGTAGCCCGACCACATGCCGCGCACGCCGCCGAGCGTCGCCATGGTGGCGCGCTGCACTTCCGCAAAACTGCCGAAGGTGACGACTTGCAGGATCGGCAGGCCCGACGCGGTGTTGACCTGCGCCGAGATCAGGATGACGTGCAGGAGAATGGCGGCCGCGAGCAGGAACCCCGGCCGCTGTCTGATATCTGCAATCGCCAACGTCCAGCCCCTGCTCCCTGCTCCCTGATCCCTAATCCCTGATCCCTAATCCCTGATCCCTGATCCCCGCCTAGTCGATCGCAATCTTGCGCAGCAGATCGAACTCACCGAGCATCTTGCCGGCGCCGAGCACGACCGACGACAGCGGATCTTCCGCGCTCGACACCGGCAGGCCGGTCTCCTCGCGCAGGCGCTTGTCGAGGTTGCGCAGCAGCGAGCCGCCGCCGGTGATGACGATGCCGCGATCGACGATGTCGGCGGACAGTTCGGGCGGCGTGCGCTCGAGCGCCACGCGCACCGCGTCGACGATCACGTTGACGGTTTCCGCCAGCGACTCGCGAATTTCTTCGTCGGTGATGGTGATGGTCTTCGGCACGCCCTCGATCAAATGGCGGCCCTTGATTTCCATCGTCATGCGCTCGTCGAGCGGATACGCGGAGCCGAGCTCCATCTTGATCTGTTCGGCGGTGCGCTCGCCGATCAGCAGGTTGTAGGTCTTCTTGATGTACTGGATGATCGCTTCATCCATTTCGTTGCCGGCGACCCGCACGGCCTTGCTGTAGACGATGCCGGCGAGCGAGATCACCGCAATGTCCGTGGTGCCGCCGCCGATGTCGACGATCATGCTGCCGGCCGGCTCGGTGATCGGCAGGCCGGCGCCGATGGCCGCGGCCATCGCTTCTTCAATCAGGTGGACCTCGCTGGCCTTGGCGCGGTACGCCGAGTCTTTCACCGCGCGCTTTTCGACCTGCGTGATTTCCGACGGCACGCCGATGATGATGCGCGGCCGCACCCACACGTTGCCGTTGTGGGCCTTCTTGATGAAGTACGTCAGCATCTTCTCGGTGACGTCGAAGTCGGCAATCACGCCGTCCTTCATTGGCTTGATGGCGACGATGTTGCCCGGCGTGCGGCCGAGCATTTCCTTCGCGCCGGTGCCGACGGCCTCAACGCGGCCGGTCACCTTGTTGACCGCCACCATCGACGGCTCGTTGACGACGATGCCGCGTCCTTTGGCGTAGACACAGGTATTCGCCGTGCCGAGATCGATGGCAAGGTCGGTGGAGAGAAATGAGAGAAACGAACCAAAACCCATTTTGTAAGAAACTCTGCGTGTGCTGAAGCGTGCAGCCCCGGCCTATTCCGCCTGGGCGACGCGAACTCCGTTTTTGCCCGAATCCTTTACCTGGTACATGGCCATATCGGCCGCTCGCACCAACTCTTCAGCCGAGGCCGCCACATCGGGCAAGGTCGCGACCCCCACCGAGGCCGTGAGCCGGATGTTCAGGCCATTCCCCTCGAGGAACGGGTGGACCCCCAGGCGCTCCCGGACACGATCTCCCACCGCCGCGGCACCCTCGGAACCGGTGTCGGGCAGGATGATTGCAAACTCGTCGCCACCAAAGCGGGCCACGACGTCGGTTTCACGCGCGCAGCGCCGAATCACGGCGGCGGCTTCCACGAGCGCCCGGCTGCCGGCCTGGTGCCCGTGTGCATCGTTGATTCCCTTGAAACCGTCGAGGTCCAGGAAAAGCAGCGACAGCGGACGGCCCGAACGCGAGGCGCGCTTGGCTTCGCGCCGGAGCACCTGGTTCAGGTAGCGAGAGTTGTAGAGCTGCGTGAGATCGTCCGTGACCGAGAGGGCTTCCGATCGTCTCAACCGCAGTGCGTTGTCGAGCGCCTGCGCCGGGCCTTCGAGCATGGTGCCCAGCGACTGGCCCACCGCCGACGTGAGTTGCGGCACCTGTTTCGCCGCTTGTCGTTCCATCACCACCAGCACCGCAATCGTCTGTGCGCGGCACCGCAGTGGCCAGGCGAGCACCGCGCCGGCAGGGCCGGTGGCTCGCGCATCCTTCTTCAGGTCGGCGGACGCGAATTCCCGTCCGTGACCAATAACCCATCGCGCGACGCCGAGCGCCGCGGATGACAGCGTCTCCCCCACGCCTTTCGACGCGAGATTGACCAACTGTCCGTCGAGGTCCGCGGCAAACACGCCACACGCCGGCGCCTTAAACCACTCCTCGGCGCGGCCCACGACTAGTTTGCCGATGCTTTCCGGATCGAGCGATTCGTGCGCGGCGCGTAGTAACGCCAGCACGGACTCAGGCCGTTCGAGACGGCTTTTGAGCACGCGCTGGCCGCGTCGCAGGCGGGCAGCTAGATCCGGACGGCGAGAACCGCCGTAAGTCATTCAACTGACTGAATATAACATGTCCAGACAGACGTTCATACGGTCGTTCCGACAAACGTTCATACATTCGTTCGGGTAACGTCCGCTTGAACGCCCGTCTGAACGTCCGCCTGAACGCCCGCCCGAACGTACGTTAAGATTGCCGTTTCCCTAGAGGTTTTTGACCGATGACAATGCTCGACCGGATGCGGCGACACAAGGGCTGGCTCAAATGGAGCCTGGCGCTCGTCGTCCTGACCTTCGTGGTCTTCTACATTCCCGACTTCCTCAGCACGACCACGGGCGCCGCGCCCGGCGAGGTCATTGCCCAGGTGGAAGGCGGCGAGCCCATCACCGTCGCGGCCTTCACGCGCCGCTACAACGCGCAAGTGAACGCCTATCGCAACGCCTACGGCGGGCAGATCAATGATCAGCTGATCAAACAGCTGGGCATCGATCGCCAGATTCTCGGCCAGCTGGTCGATGAGGAAGCGATGGTCGCGGAGGCGCGCAAGCAGGGCATCAAGGTCAGCGACGTGGAAATCCGCGAGCGCATCCTGGCCCTCCCCGGCTTCCAGGAGAACGGCAAGTTCGTCGGCGAGCAGCGCTATCGGCAGATTCTGCAAGTTCAGAATCCACCGATGACGACCGCAGAATTCGAGAAGAGCCTGCGCCGCGCGTTGCAGATCGAAAAGCTCCGCAACGCCCTGACCGGCTGGATGTCGGTGAGTGACGCCGAAGTCGCCGCGGAATTCCGCAAGCGCAACGAAAAGGTCAAGCTCGACGTCGTGCAGATCGCACCTGACGCGTTCAAGAGCCAGGTGTCGGTCACCGACGCCGAACTCGCCGCGGCGTTCGAGAAGTCGAAGGATCGCTATCGCATCGGCGAGAAGCGCAAGATCAAGTACGCGCTGCTCAGCGTCGAGGAAGTCCGCAAGACCATTACCGTCCCCGAAGCCGACATCAACGCGTTCTACCAGTCGAACCTGTCGCAGTACCAGACGCCGGCGCAGGTGCGCGCCAGCCACATCCTCTTCAAGCTCGACGGCAAGGACGAGAAAGCGGTCCAGGCCAAGGCTGAGGAAGTGCTCAAGATGGCTAAGGCGCCCGGCGCCGATTTCGCCGCGCTCGCCAGGAAGTATTCGGAAGACGAATCGAACAGCCAGAACGGCGGCGACCTCGACTACTTCGGCCGCGGACGGATGGTGGCCGAGTTCGAACAGGCCGCGTTCGCGATGAAGGCCGGCGAGATCAGCAGCGCCCCCGTCAAGACGGCGTTCGGCTTCCACATCATCAAGATGGTGGACAACAAGCCCGAGTCCACCCGCCCCCTCGCCGAGGTGCGCACCGAGATCGAAGATCAGCTGAAGTGGCAGAAGGCGCAGGCCGAAGCGGAGAAGGTGGCCAAGGCCCTCGAGCCGTCGCTGAAGACCGCCGCGGACCTGGATCGTGTCGCCAGGGAAAAGGGCATGCCGGTCACCGAGACCGGCTTGATGCTCAGCGCCGATGCGATTCCCGGCATCGGCACGCAGCCTGAGTTCGCGGGCCGCCTGTTCGGCATGAAGGAAGGCGAAGTCTCGCCGGCCATGCGCGTCGCGACCGGCTGGGTGTTCGGCACCGTCACGGGCCGCCAGGATCCCTACATTCCCAAGCTCGACGAAGTGAAGACCAAGGTGGCCGACGACGTGAAGCAGGAAAAGGCCGTCGCCCTCGCGAAGCAGCGCGCTTCAGCGATTGCCACCGAGCTCAAGTCGGCCAAGGATTTTGCCGCCGCCGTGAAGAAGGCGGGACTCGAGATCAAGAGCACGGAACTGATCGCGCGCGGCGCGGCGATTCCGGATCTCGGCATCAGCGAAACCGTTGATGCGGCGGCGTTCGCCCTGCCCCAGGGCGGCGTGAGCGACGCCCTGACGACGCCGACCGGCACCGCCATCGTGCGCGTGGCCGAGAAGGTGAACGTCACCGACGCGGAAGTGGAAGCCGGCAAGGACGAATTGCGCGACGAGCTGGTCAACACCCGCCGCGACAAGTTCTTCGGGGCTTACATGCAGAAGGCGAAGACGGCGCTGAAGATCACGACGCGCGACGACGTCCTCGCGCGGATCGTCGGCAGCTAGCGGACGAAGACGTAGGGCATGTGCGCCAGCACCTGCCCGCTTCGGAACAACCGGGACGGCGCCAGCACTGCCGACAGTGCGCGCCGTTCTCTCGGCCCCAGTAATTCCAGCAACGCATCCGAGGTATAGGCGCTCTTGATCCGCCCGGCCGGCGACGCCAGCTGGTCGGCTAGCACTTCATACATGCTGCGGTGCGGCGGATAGACCACCAGGTCCACTTCCTCGTCCGCCGGGATGTGCGCGCGCTGTTTCGCCATGTCGATCGCCTTGTAGAGGCCGCCGAGCTCATCGACCAGGCCGAGCTGCTTGGCCTGCTCCCCCGTCCACACCCGGCCCTGCGCAATCTCGTCGACCTTTTCCGGCGCCATGTGCCGCGCCGCGGCGGTGCGCTCGATGAACTGGTCGTAGATGTTCTGCATCGACTCCTCGATCTTCTTGCGCTCGTCCGGCGTGAACCGCCGATCGGGCGAATAGATCTCGGCGTGCTTGCCGCTGCTGGTCGCCTCGATGTTGGCGCCGAGCTTCGCGAGCGTGCCGGTGGTGACGAACTTTCCGGTATAGACGCCGATCGATCCGGTCAGCGTGCCGGGCTGCGCGACGATCGCGTCACCGCCGAGCGCAATGTAGTAGCCGCCCGAGGCCGCCAGATCCGACATCGAGACGATCACCGGCCGGCGGTTCTCGCGCGAGATCGACAATTCGCGCCAGATCACGTCCGACGCCGTTGAGGATCCGCCGGGACTGTCGACGCGCAACACGATGGCCTTGATCGATCGGTCGGCGCGCGCGCTGCGAATGTATTCGACCAGCGAGTCCGAGCCGATGACCGCGCCGTTGACCGGATCGTAGCCGCTGGTGCCGGAGTTGATCACGCCCGAGGCATTGATCACCGCGACCTTCGACTTGCGGCGGATGCCGGTCTTCTCCCACGACACGGCCGCATAGTCGGCGGCCTCCACGAAGTTGGCTTCGCGCAGCGCGGGGATCAAGTCATCGAGCTCGTCTTCGTAGGCGATGTCATCGATCAAGCCGACGCGTAGCGCGTCGACCGGCTGAAAGGGGCCTTGATCGATCAGCGCGCGGACCTCCGGTTCGGTCTTGTGACGCGCATCGGCAATCGTCCGCACCAGTTGCTCGTACTGGCTGCGATTGAGCGACTCGCTCATCTCCTTGTGCGCCGGCGTGAAGGATTTCTCCAGGTAGGTATTGACCGCGGTCTTGTAGTCGCCGACGTGCAGGAAGTCGGGATAGGTGCCGATCCAGTCGAACGTGCCGCGGAGGAACACCTCGTAACTGGCCACACCCGTCAGGTCGAGCGACGCTGATGGCAAGAGGTAGACGTGGTCCGCGACCGAGGCGAGGTAGTACTCGCGATCGCCGCCGTATTCGAGCCACGCCTGCACGTACTTGCCGCTGGTCTTGAAGTCGTCAAGGGCGCCGCGCAGCTCCTGGATCTTTGCCCAGAAGGGCGAGTTGATGCCGCCGGGCTTGAGCAGGATGCCGGCGATGCGCGAATCGCCCTTGGCCTTGCGAATCAACTCGATGTAACCGCGGACCGTCAGCTCGTTGCCGCCACCCAGCGAGAATTCGGGCATTACTTCGGGAAGGTCGCCCGACGGAGTCAACACCAGGGTCGAGTGCGCCGCCACCTTAGGCTCCTGCCCGACCATCACATACAGGAGCAGCATCGCCACGACGGACAGGACCGTCGCGACCACCAGGAATCCCACGACGAACCGCAAACCCTTCACTCGATCAGTATAGGCGGTTCCAATCTGCAGCTAATCAGTGTTTAATCTCTGCAGATGGCTATTGACCGTTCACGTCTCCTGACCACCCTCCTCCTTGTCGTCGTCGTCGTACTCGGCGGCTGGGTTTATTGGCAGAATCGCCGAATCGCCCAGCTGGAATCGACGATGGAATTCCAACAGCGGCAATTCGAAGCGCAAGTCGGCAAGCTGGCCGCGGAAAAGCTGAAGGGCCAGCGCGCCAACGTGCTGCAGGCGGCGCAATGGCTGCACGAATATTACAAGTCCGATGAGGGGCTGAAGCGCGCCGACGGGCTCTGGCGGCCCGATCAAAAGCAGCCGGACTTCGAGGCCCTCGGCGCGTGGATCTTCGACGTCTACCTGAATGCGCGCGTCGAAGGAAAGACCGAAGAAGAAGCGCGCAAGATGATCACGGATGCCATTCGAGGCAGCGACGAGTGGCACCGGGTGCACCCGGCCGCGAAATAGATTCGTTATTTACGGGTTGATCGAGCCGAACAGCACCAGCCGGGCCGCTTCGCGAAGGCCGCGCGCGGTGAACGGCTTCTCGAGGAACGCGGCGCCTTCTTCGAGCTCGACGCGGTTCTCGAACAGCATGTCGCTGAAGCCCGTCTGGTACAGGACCTTGACCGCCGGGAATCGCTCGCGCACGTGCTCGGCGAGTTCGCGGCCCTGCATGTCGGGCATCGCGTAGTCGGTCACCAGCAGATCGACTGAGCCGGAATATGCCGCCAGCTTTTCGATGATCTCGGGACCGCCGCTCGCCATCAGCAAGTCGAAGTTCTCGCGCTGCAGAATGCGCGCCAGCACATCGAGCATCATCGGATCGTCATCGACGACGCAGACGGTCTTCTTGACGTTGAGCGGCTTCAGCTCCGCCTGGGGCGGTTTCGGTCGCGCTTCATCCTTGGTTGCGGTCAGCGGGTTGGTGGTCAGCGGGATGTCGGGAATGACCATCGGCTCGCGTCGCGGAGCAGCGCCCGGATCCGTAAATGCATCCGTCGCGATCACTTTCTGCGCCGGAGCCGACTCGATCGGACGCGGCGGCGCCGGCGGCAGATCGACGTTGAAGGCATGCGGCAGTTCACCGTGACCGACCGCGGCCCACAGCTGGTTGAGCAGATGCTGGGGCAGCCCAATGTCGACGCCGGCCACGAGCACGTCGGTGCAGAGGCTTTCAAGCTCGCGGATGCGAGCGCGGAGCTGTTCCTGGTCCTGGTTATTCGCCACAAATCTACTGGCCGACCAAACGCGGGCCCCTGCCCCATCGTGTCCGCCGAAGAAACTCACAGCCATACTATCCTGCTTCCCCTGACCACCGCGCACATCCCCGCACATGGGCGCGCACACACCTTCCGGCCCTGGTGTGGAGACCAACTTCGCGAAATCCGGCCAATTTGCCAGCAATGCCATGAGCGTGTTGAACCTTTGCTCAACGGCATTACAGGAGTCATGCCAACCAAGGCGGCAAGACGGACGACCAGCTTCATATGAGATAGACGGACGCGAGCCCCAGTTCTCTCACGTGAATCTCAGCGGAAAAGATTACAAAAACGTCTCTACGGGCTTGTGTTGATCGCAACCTCTACTGATAATCGGGCAGGCTTCACCTACTCGTGGATTATCAGCGCCTGCTCCTTGACCAGCTCGATCTGATCAAGCAGATCGTACGGACCGTGGGCAAGCGCCGGCACTTGTCTGCGGCCGAACGGGACGACTTTGCCAGCTTCGTCCATTTGCGGCTGGTCGAAGACGACTACGCCATCCTCCGCAAGTTCCAGGGCCGCAGCACGTTGTGGACCTATCTCGCCGCGGTCATCGAACGCCTCTCGCTCGATTTCTGCACTGAAAAATGGGGCCGCTGGCGCCCGTCAGCGATGGCGGAAAAGCTTGGGCCGGTGGGCGTGATCATGGAGCGGCTCATCAACCGCGACGGTCATCCGATCGAAGAAGCGATTGAAATTCTCCGCAGTCAAAACGGCGTCACGCTGACCTACGCGCAACTCCGCGCGCTCTGGGAACAACTGCCGGTGCGCGTGCGCACGTCCGAAGTTGGCGAAGAAGCTGCACAGGAACTCATCGGCACTGACAATTCCGAGGCGCACGTCGAAGACGAAGAACGTCGAAAGAACATAGAGCGACTCCAGCGCGTGTTGCAGTCGGCGCTGGCCGATCTTGCTGCGCAGGACCGCGTCCTGATCGCGCTGCGATTCGATCAAGACCTGTCGATGGTGGAAATTGCCCAGCTGACAGGCGTCTCCGTGCCGACGCTTCACCGGCGGCTCGACAAAAGCGTGAAGCAATTGCGGTTGGCGCTCTCGCACGTGGGCATCGACGCCCGCGAAGTCGCCGGCCTGATCGGCCACCCGGCCCTGGCCCTGTCTCCTCTGCTGCGAGCCGAGGTTGAGAGGTTTTTGGGACCTGTCCGTCTATCCAAACGAGATGGTTGATTCACACGCCAACGGTTGCCCGCAACCCGAGGTCCTGGCCGCATACGTCGACCGGGGATTGAGCTTAACGGAACGCGCACGCGTGGATGCTCATCTCGCCTCGTGCCCTCAGTGCATCGCGCTGGTGGCCGGGGTCGCTCGAACGGTCGCGGAAGTGTCAGCGCTCGCGCCTGGCGTTGTCGTCACACCGGAGGCCACTCCGTTGGTGACGCGGCGTTCCCTGGCGGGCGCGTTGGCGGCTGCGGCTGCTGTGATCGCGGTGGTCGCCGCGCCCTCGTTCGTCAGGCCGTGGCTCGATCGCGACACGAGGCTCGTGAATCTTGTCGACAGCGTCGGTAAACAACGATCGGTTCTCGGCCGGTTAACCGGGGGGTTCCCGCATGCTCCTTTGGGCGCGCCATCTGCTGGGGGGCAAGATGGCCGGGCCGCCGGGACCGATCGTGTTTTATTGACGGCCGGCAAGGTTCGCGAGTCCTTCGGCGAACGTGACACACCGTCGCAGCTGCACACGCTCGGTGTCTCCCAACTTCTGGCGGGGCGTTATGACGACGCCACGCAGTCGCTGCTCGCGGCGTCGCGCGAGCAACCCGCCAATGCGCAATACCTCAGCGACGTCGCCGCCGTGCAGCTCGAACGCGCGCGCCTCGGCCTGCGTCCTGACGATCTGCCGCGGGCTCTCGCCGCGGCGGATCGGGCGCGCCGTCTCGATCCGTCGCTGAAAGAAGCGTGGTTCAACCGCGCGCTCGCGATGTCCGCCCTGTCGCTGAACACCGAGGCGAAAGGCGCGTGGACGGAGTATCTCAAGCACGACAGCGTTTCACCGTGGGCGACGGAAGCGCGCACGCGCCTGACGGACCTGTCGAAGCCCACACCCGCGCAAGCGTGGACAGCCATTGAGGGCCGGCTCACCCAGTCGATTGACGCGGCGGCCGCGGATCAGGCCGTTCGCACGCAGACAACGGAAGCGCGCAACTTCATTGAAAACAACCTGATGCCGGCCTGGGCAAACGCCGTGCTCGCCGGACAGGACGCCTCTGCCGCTCTCGAGCGCGTGCGCATGATGTCGGATGCGATGCAGCGGGTGGCCGGCGACGCGTTGTACCAAGACACGGTCAAGGCGATCGATCGCGCGCAATCCAGCGGCTCACCGGCCGTGCAGACCCTGGCCGCTGCACATCGTGCATATGCGGAAGCCTCGAACCTCTTCTTGCAGGATCGCTACGCCGAGGCCGCGCCGAAATTAACGGCGGCCAGGGCCGCGCTTAACGCAACCGGGAGCCCGCTCGCCCATCGCGCCGCGATCGACCTTGCCGCGACGGCGTTGGCTCGGGCCGATTACGCGGCCGCGGCGGCTGCGATCGGCGCGGCGAAAACCGCAGCCCGGGTGAATGGATATGCGCACGTCGAAGCGCGTGCGATGTGGTTCGAGGGCTTAGTCGCGTTTGCCCAGGCGCGTCTGGGCGACAGCCAGGCCGGTTACGAAGACGCGCTCAGCACGTTCGAGCGCATGGGCGATGCTGAGCAAGTGTCCCTCGCGCACAATCTGCTTGCCTCGCACTTCTTCTATCTCGGCGACAAGCAACACGAGTGGGAACATCGTCAGCAAGCCCTGCTCGGCCTGACGATTTCAAGGTCCGAACGTATCCGATCGCTGTTGTTGGGAACGGCAGGCCTATCACTCCGCACGGACAATCCCGAAGCGTCCCTCCTTCTCTATGGCGAAGCGCTGGCAGCGGCGCGTTCTGCCGGCCGCTCGATGATTGCCCTCGAAGTTTTGTCGCAGCGCGCCGCTGCGCTGTTGGCCGCGGGCCGCACCTCAGACGCCGCGGCGGATGTGGCGGAGGCCCGGGGCATACTGCAGGGCGTTACCGAGCCGAAGTTCAAAGAAACCTTCGAGCTATCGATCCTCAGCTCTGAAGGTGAGCTGCTACGGGCGCATAATCCCGCGGCTGCAGTGGCGAGCGCCAATCGCGCGCTGGAAATCATCCGGAGGCGCAACAACCCGGCGGACCGCTCGCGTTTACCCGGCTTCGAACTGCAATTGGCGCAAGGCAATATCGTTTGGGGCCGCACCGCGGCCGCCAAGGTCGCCCTCGCCGATGGCATCAAGGCCTTCGAAGCCGAGCGGGCGTTGATCGCGGATGACAGCCGACTTTCTTCGCTCGATCAGTCGTGGCAGTTGTTCGAAGTCGCAGTGCAACTCGCAATCGAAGAAAAGGATTTGCCACGCGCTTTCGCGATGGCGGAACGCGCGCGCGTCCGGACGCTCGCTGAGGCGAAGCGCTCCACGGCGCCGCCGTCGTTGGCTGACGTGCAAGCCTCATTGACAGACAGCGATGCGATCGTGGCATTGAATCAGTTCAAAGATGAACTGGCTATCTGGGTGATTCGGCAGGGTTCGGTGACGGTCACCAAACGGCCACTGGCGCGCGTCGACGCGATTCGCCTGATCGCTCGTCAGCAGGATGAGATCTGGGAGGAGGTTGCGCGCCCAAATGCCAGCGGCACTCTCTACAACGAGATCGTCCGCCCGATTGCAGGCCAGTTGCGCGGCGCGACGCGGATCGTCTTTGTGCCGGATGCCACCTATCAGGACGCCGCGTTTGCCGGCCTCTGGGACACTTCGCGCCAGCGTTTTCTCGTCGAGGAGGCGACGCTCAGCCTCGCGCCGTCCGTCGACGCCTATCTGCGCGCGGCAAGCCGATCGAATTCGCATGCCGGCACGCCGTTGATTCTTGGCGGCCTGACGGCGATTGCCGATGCGGATGCGCGCGCTGTCGCCGCCCTGTATCCGGCATCGTCAATGCTGATCGGCGCCGCCGCGACGCGCGATCGCTTCCTGGCCGACGCGCCTTCGCACTCGATCGTGCATCTGAGAACGCTGACCTCGTCCAACGCCGCGTTCCCGCTGCTGTCTCGAATCCTGCTCGCCGATGAAGTCGGACGTCGTCACTCGGGCGCGGTACTGGGCAGCGAGATCGCCGCACGGCAGATGTCGCAAACCGACCTGGTCGTCATAGACGAAGTCGAGACGACCGCTACAGCTCGAGGCGAGGGCACGTTGAGCCTGGCTCGCGCGTTCCTGGCTGCTGGTGTCCCAGCGGTCATCGGAACGTTGCCGGGGGCCGCCGACACCGCTACTCGTGATCTGATGATCAGCTTTCACCGCGAGATGTCCAAGGGCATGTCCGCAGAGCAGGCTCTCCACACAGTCCAACGCAACGCAGCTCAACAGAACGGCCGTCGAATCGGCGCATGGAGTGCGTTGGTGCTATACGGCTCCGATCGATAGCCCCCCAACGTAGGAGCAAAAATGAATCGTCGCGCTTTTGTCAGTCGAGTTACGCTCGGCAGCGTCGCCGCTGCCTGTACAACGATCGCCAAGCCGTCGTTCGCCGCGACCACCTCCGGGAAGCTGAATATCCGCTTCATCGGGATGATGGGATTCGTCGAACGCGCGGATCACTCCTTCCTCGTCGCCACGCCTGGGCAGCATGCGACTCATCACATGACGCATGTGCCGTTCCTCATGGCGCGCGCCGGTTCGCCGATTGCCAAAGCCCTTGGCATGACCGCGGCTCCCGGCGTCGTCCCCGCTGCGTTCGATACGCAACTCGAAGGCAGCCAGCCCGCGGAGTTCGTCTACCGCAATCTCGACAACACCGCGATTGAGATCGTGTCCGGCGAAGTGGATTCGGTCGTCAACGAAGCGTCGCAGATGGCCCAGTTGCAGAAGATCGCCCCTGGGAAGCGCGTGCGCGGCAATCTCGAGAAGTGGGCGTCGACCACGGTGTCACTGCGCGGCGGCCGCATCGAGAACTCGGCCGCGCATCCGGACGCCGGCAAGGTGTGGTCGTTCGGCAGCTATACGCAACAACTCACCGACGCCGTCAATTATCACAACAGCGGCTCGGCAACGTCCATCCGGTTGACCAGCGCAACCGACGCGCGCACCTTCGCGGTGGCGCCTGATGACAGCGTGGAATTGTGGGTGATCAGCTCAGCGGTGCCGGACGCCAGGGACGGCAACCCAAAGCGGCTCGCCCACAGTGAGTTGTTGTTCGAGTATCTCGTTGACGCGAAGACGGTGCTCGCCGAGTGCAGCGAGGCTACGGGACGCCTGGTACCCGAAACCGACTTGCCCTACGTCACACCGACCAGCGCCAGCGCGGGCTTGATCGCTTCGGAAACACGTTTCCCGCCGATGAGTGAGTTTTGCTTTGTCGCTGCAATTTTGCTCGGCAACTAACGAGACGTAACTAGTTCCCCGGTCGAAGGCCGGACTACCTGGGTCCGGCCTTCATTTTTTCCCACGCCGCCAACAACGGTTCGACGGCCGTCATCGTCGCCTTCCACGCCTCCATCACCACCGGCATCGGCGCAGCATCCGCAGACTCGACCGCGCCGAACAACTGGCCAAGGGGCGCGCTCGCCCGCGACAGGCGCTGATCGAGATCGGTAATGGCCGTCGTCTTCGTCGCCGCACGCATCTCCCGCAGTGCGGCCGCGGTGCGGCGCAACAACCCATCGATCGCGCGCGAGGTGTCGTACTGCAGCTTGAGATCGATCGCCGCAGCCTTGACGCGCGGATCCATCTTCACGACCAGCGGCTGGGTTTGCGGCTTGCCGTCAACAGTCAGGCGGACGGTGTACTTGCCCGGCAGCACCCATGACCCGAGCGGCGTCCGCGGCGTATTCATGAACGTGGCGGTCATCGGATAGTTGAATCCACTCACCGCCGGGCGCTCGTGATGCACGTCCCACACAAACCGGTGAAGGCCCGCCGTGGCTGACAGCGCTTGACCGGGGCGAATCCAGTAGTCGGGAATGTTGCGGCCCTCGACGAGCGGCTCCGGCGGATCGGTGTTGGCGTATTTCCTGACCTCGGCACCTTGCGCGTCGAGCACTTCAATCGAGACAGCGGCGGCATTCGACTTCAGGAAGTAATGCAGGACCGCGCCGTCAGGCGGATTCTGGCCGGCCGGCTCGTCCGGCGGGATCGGGGTGTCAGTGTTCTTGTTCCAGCGGAAGCGCATGGCGTCCTGCGGCGCGAACAGATGTGCCGCCTCGCTGGTGGTGGCGGCCGCGATCTGCCGTAGCGGCGTAATGTCATCGAGGATCCAGAACGAGCGCCCGTGCGTGCCGATCACCAGGTCATCGTCTTTGATAACCAGATCGCGGATCGAAGTCGGCGGCAGGTTGTTGCGCAGCGATTGCCAGTGATCGCCATCGTCGAACGACACGTAGACCGTCTGCTCAGAGCCGGCAAACAACAGCCCGCGCCGCTGCGGATCCTCCCGGACCACGTTGATGATGCCGCCATCGGGAAGGCCACTGGTGATCGGCGTCCATGTCTTCCCGCCATCCTTCGTGCGATAGATGTGCGGCCGCAGGTCATCGAGGCGAAGCGTGTTCACGGCGGCGTAGGCCGTATTGGCGTCGAAGTGCGAGGCGTCCATGATCGAAATCTTCGACCACGGCGCGAGCGCCGGCGGGGTCACGTCGTGCCACGTCTTGCCGCCATCGCGCGTCAGGTGAATCAACCCATCGTCGGTCCCGATCCAGATCGTGCGCTCGTCGAGATACGACGGGGCGATCGTATAGATCACGCCGCGCTGCGTCGGCTGCGCTTCAGGCGAGCTCGCATAGACACCGACGTTCTTCGGGATCTCCCACGTCTTGCGCGTCAGGTCGGGACTGATTTGATCCCACGCTTTGCCGCCCGTGGTCGTCTGCCACAGGACGTTCGATGAGAAGAACAACTTGCGCGGATTGACCGGCGAGAACACCAGCGGCATGGTGCGGACGACGCGATAGTCGGCGACGCGCCCGAAGCGCGGACCGACTTGCTGGACTTGCTTCGTTCGCCGATCCCACCGCGACACCTTGCCGCCGTAGACGACGTCGGGGTCGAGCGGGTCCGGTGCGGCATAACCGTACTCTTCGATGCCGACCGTGCTCCACTCGCGAAGCGTGATCTGCCCTTCGTCGCCGCGGCTCTGGATACAAACCGAGCCGCTCTCCTGCTGGCCGCTGCAGACGCGATACGGAAACGCGTTGTCGGTGGTGACGTGATAGAAAGCGGCCGTCGGCTGGTTGTACCAGCTGCTCCACGATTGTCCGCCGTTGAGCGAGATGATCGCGCCCTGGTCGGAGGTGAGCGCGATGATGTCGGGATTGGCCGGATTGAACCAGGCTTTTTGATAGTCGTCACCGCCGGGCGCGCCGCGGAAGCCGGTAAAGTTCCTGCCACCGTCGGTCGATTTCCACGTCACGACGGTCGGCACGATCACGATGTCGGGATTCGTGGGATGCACGCGCACGTCGGATGCGTCGCCCGGCCGCGCCAGCACCCGCTCATCGCTGTTGACGAGCGTCCAGGTTTCCCCGGCATCGTCCGATCGATACAACCCCGGCGTGCGTGCATCGACGACCGCGAAGAGGCGCGATGGACGGCTCGGCGCGATGCCGATGCCAATGCGTCCGACGCGATCGCGATCCCAGTTGGGAAGGCCATTCGTGAGCGGCTTCCAGGTGGCGCCACCATCCGTCGACTTGAACAGGCCGCTTCCCGGTCCGCCGAAGGCGCCGTTCTCCCAGGGTCCCTGGCGTGCCTGCCACAGCGACGCATAGACCGTGTTGGTGTTCGACGGATCGATCGCCACATCGACGCCGCCGGTGTTCTCGTCCTTGTAGAGCACGCGCTCGAACGACTTGCCGCCGTCGATCGACCGGAAGATGCCGCGCTCGGTGTTGGCGCCGTACGGGTGCCCGAGCGCCGCCACGAATAGGCGATTCGCATCCTTCGGATCGACCACGACCTGGGCGATTTGCTGTGAATCGCGCAGGCCGAGATGCGTCCAGGTCTGTCCGGCATCGGTGGATTTGTAGACGCCGTCTCCGGTCGCCAGGTCGGGACGCTGTTGCGATTCGCCGGTGCCAACGTAGATCACGTTCGGATCTGACGGCGCGACGGCGAGCGAGCCGATCGATCCCGTCGCTTGCTCATCGAAGATCGGCGCCCACGTGCGGCCGGCATCGGTGGTCTTCCAGACCCCGCCGTTGACGACGCCGATATAGAACGTGTGCGGCTGGCTCGGCACGCCGTCGAGCGCCTTGGTCCGGCTGGCGCGATGCGGGCCGATGTTCCGCCACGGCATTTCGCGAAACAGTCCGGCGTCGAACGTGGCCTGTCCTTGCGCGTGGGGTGAGGGCCGAACAAACGCGCCGAGAACCAGCAGGACGCCGACGGTGAGGATGGTCTGTCGCATGGCGGAAAGTGTAATACTTCCCCCCATGTCATTTTCGTCATACCGACCCGCTCGAGTGTTTGCGACCGTGGCGATTGCATTCGCCGCCACGATTCCCGGCTCCGCGCAGTCGCGCACCGCGGTGACCGTCGAAGACTACCAGCGCGCCGAAAAATACATGGGCTACAACACCAACCCACTGGTGTCGAATGGCCCGGTGCGCGCCAACTGGCTGCCGGGCGATCGCTTCTGGTATCGCAACCAGGGCGCGAACGGCGTCGAGTTCATCCTGGTCGATGCCGCGAAGGCCACCAAGGCCCCGGCGTTCAACCACGCCGCGGTGGCGGCGTCGCTGACGACGGCCATGGGCCGCGCCGTCACGGCGGCGCGCCTGCCGTTCAATACCATCACCATTGCCGCCGACAGCCTGTCCTTTACCTTCGACAGCGACATGAAGCGATGGACCTGTGACGTGCAGGGTACGAAGTGCACATCGGGAGATCGTCCGGCGCCGATCGCGAACAGCGAGCTCTCCCCCGATGGCAGGCTGGCGGCGTACATCAAGAACTGGAACCTGTGGGTCCGCGACACCGCGACCGGCCAGGACACGCAGCTGACCACAGACGGCGTCGAGAATTACGGCTACGCCACCGACAACGCCGGGTGGATCACGAGCGATCGTCCGGTCGTGAAGTGGTCACCCGATTCGAAGCGCATCGCCACCTTCCAGCAGGATCAGCGCAAGGCCGGCGACATGTATCTCGTCAACACCGTCGCGGGTCACCCGACGTTGAAGGCGTGGAAGTATCCGCTGCCGGGTGACGAGAACATCACGATGATCGAACGCGTCATCATCGACGTCGATCCCGTGAAGGTTACGCGCCTGAAGATGGGACAGGACCAGCACCGCTCGACGCTGTGCGACGACGTGCGGTGCGGCGGCGATTGGGTGGACGTCCAGTGGAGCCCCGACAGCAAGCAGATCGCGTTCGTGTCGACGTCCCGCAACCACCAGCAGGAAAACCTGCGGATGGCCGACGCGGCGAGCGGCGTCATTCGCGAAGTGCTCGAGGAAAAGGCGGAGACGTTTCTCGAATCAGGCAACGGCCGCGTCAACTGGAAAGCGCTGACCGGATCGAACGAAGCGATCTGGTATTCCCAGAAAGACAACTGGGGTCAGCTGTACCTGCACGACCTGACGACCGGCAAGCAGAAGAGCGCGATCACGAGCGGTGAAGGGAACGTCACGCAGTTGATGCGCGTCGACGAAGCCGGCCGCATCGTCTACTTCCAGGGCGTGGGCAAGGAGCGCGGGCGCGATCCGTACTTCCGGCATTTCTATCGCGAGCCGATGGACGGCAGGCCCGCACAGCTGCTCACGCCTGAGGATGCCGATCACGACATCTCGCTGTCGCCGTCTGGAAAATACTTCGTCGACAACTACTCGAAGCCGGACGTGCCCTCCACCTCGGTGCTGCGAGACGATACCGGCAAGCTGGTGCTGCCGCTCGAAAAGATGGACATCAGCCGGTTGAGCGCGACCGGCTGGAAGCCGCCGGTGCCAATCACCGTCAAGGATCGGGGCGGTGTCAACGATCTCTATGGCCTGATGTACCGGCCGACCAACTTCGACGCGTCGAAGAAGTACCCGATCATCAACCACATCTATCCCGGTCCGCAGACCGGCAGCGTCGGCAGCCGCCAGTTCTCAGCGGCGCGCGGCGATTCGCAGGCCCTCGCCGAGCTCGGCTTCATCGTCGTCGAGATCGACGGCATGGGCACGCCGTGGCGCTCCAAGCGATTCCACGCCGCCTACTACGGCAACATGGGCGACAACACGCTGCCCGATCAGGTGGCGGGCATGAAGGAGCTGGCGGCGCGTTATCCGTGGATCGACGTCGATCGCGCCGGCATCTGGGGCCACTCCGGCGGCGGCTTCGCGACCGCGTCGGCGATGTTCCGTTACCCCGACTTTTTCAAGGTCGGCATTTCGGAAGCCGGCAATCACGACAATCGCGTCTACGAAGACGACTGGGCGGAGAAGTGGCAGGGCCTGCTCCAGAAGAACGCGGACGGCACGACGAACTACGACAACCAGGCCAATCAGCTGGTCGCGCAGAACCTCAAGGGCAAGCTGTTGCTCGCGCACGGCACGATGGACAACAACGTGCCGTTCTACAACACGCTGCTGGTCGTCGATGCTTTGATCAAGGCGAACAAGGACTTCGACCTGATCATCCTGCCCAACCGGAATCACGGGTTCGGCAACGAGCCCTACATGGTGCGCCGGCGGTGGGATTACTTCGTGAAGAATCTGCTCGGCGTGGAACCGCCCCCCTACGAGCTGCGCGGCGGAGCGCCCAACGGGCCGCCGACCCAGTAAAACCGGCCCGAATTCGCCAACTGAACCTTCGTCCCGGTGGTGCGTAATTAGAAGGATAAGGAGCCTACAGTGCTTGGACCCCTGCGCCGCGTGAAGTTCCTGATCACCGCCCCGTTCATCGTGCTGATGCTGTTCGTGATCAACATGATGACGTCACCGCACGAGTGGTGGTTTCAATGGGCGGCCCTTGGCCTCGGCATCGCGTGGGTAATCAACCTCTTCAAGTTGCTCCGCGACATCGTCTTGCTCGGCGGCCTCGCCGCGTTCGGCGCCTACCTCTTCAACCGCAATCGCCAGTCCTAGCGACTGGCGACACTGCGGAGCAGCGTCAGCAGCAGGTCCACGGCAACCGTGTTGTGACCGCCAAGCGGGATGATGACGTCCGCATACCGCTTGCTCGGTTCGACGAATTCCAGGTGCATCGGCTTGACGGTGCTCTGGTATTGATCGACGACTGACTCCATCGTGCGGCCGCGTTCGGCGACGTCGCGCTGCAGGCGCCGGATGAAGCGCGTGTCCGAATCGGTGTCGACGAACACCTTGATGTCCATCAGGTCGCGCAACGCGGCATCGGTGAAGACGAGAATCCCTTCGACAATCAACGCGCGCCGCGGCTGAAACGTTTCGGTCTGCGACAGGCGCGCGTGCCGGGTGAAGTCGTACTGCGGCACGTCGACCGCCTCCCCATGCTTCAACGCGCGCACGTGCTTCACGAGCAGATCGGTTTCGAGCGCGTCGGGATGATCGTAGTTGAGCGCGGCGCGCTCCTCGAGACGCAGATCGTTGCGATCGCGGTAGTAACGATCGTGATCGAGCAGCGTGACCTGCTCGGGGCCGAGGCTGTCCACGATGCGACGGACGACGGTGGTTTTCCCTGAGCCGGAGCCGCCGGCCACTCCGATCACGAACGACGAGGGCATATCCGTTGATCATACCCGCTGATCAGCTGGCGAGCGGAACAGCGCTTGCAAAGGCTCCGATCATGTTGCCTCCCAAACTGTCCCGCTACGCCGCTGTTGGCACTCTCCTACTCAAATATGGGCGAAGCGTTGGCGTCCCCACCGACGGCGACGTGGCGGAAGACGCGCCGGAGGCGCTGGCGGCCGACCTCGAGAAACTGGGGCCGACCTTCGTCAAGCTCGGCCAGGTGCTGTCGACGAGGCCTGACTTGCTTCCGCCTCAGTACCTCGAAGCGCTCACCCGCCTGCAGGACCAGGTCCAGCCGTTCCCGTACGCCGACGTGCAGCGGATCGTCGAGGCAGAACTCGGCGCGCGATTATCCAAGGCGTTCTCGCAGTTCGAAGAACAGCCGATCGCCGCCGCGTCGCTCGGGCAAGTGCATCGCGCGGCGCTGCGAGATGGCCGCATCGTGGCCGTGAAGGTGCAGCGGCCGGATATCGCCAGGACCGTCGCGGCCGATCTCGAAGCCCTCGACGAAGTCGCGCAGTTTCTCACCAACCACACCGATGCGGGCAAGCGCTACGACCTCGTCGGGATGGTCCAGGAGTTCCGGACGGCGCTCGAAGCCGAGCTCGATTACGTCCAGGAAGCCAACAATCTTCGATTGCTTGGCAACAACCTCTCGGAGTTCGACGCCATCGTGATTCCGCAGCCGGTCGAGGGATACACCAGCACCCGCGTGCTGACGATGGACTACGTCGACGGGACAAAGGTGACGAAGATCACCCCGATCGTCGCGCTGGATCTCGATCGTGGAGTCCTCGCCGACACCCTGGTGCGCGCCTACCTCAAGCAGATCGTCATCGACGGCGTGTTCCACGCCGACCCGCATCCGGGCAACGTCCTGATCACGACGGACGGGCTCCTCGGCCTGATCGATCTCGGCATGATGGGCCGCATCAGCCCGCAAATGCAGGATCGCCTGCTCAAGCTGCTGCTGGCGATCAGCGAAGGCCGCGGCGAGGAAGCCGCGGAAGTGGCCGTCACGCTCGGCGAGAAGCTGCCCGAGTTCAACGAGGCCGGCTTCCGCCGCGATATTTCCGCGCTCGTCGGCAAGATCGGCCATCAGTCGGTCGCCGATTTCCAGATCGGGCGGGTGTTCCTCGATCTCTCCGCGCTGATCAACGACAACGCGATGCGGGCGCCGGCCGAATTGACGATGCTGGGCAAGACGCTCCTGCATCTCGACGAGGTCGCGCGCGCCCTCGATCCGGCGCTCGACGTCAACGAGGCCATCCGCCGCAACGGCATCGACCTGATGTCGCGCCGCATGCGCAAGGTGGTGACGTCAGGCAGCGTGATCGCGTCGGTGCTGGAAGCAAAGGAATTCGCCGCCAAGCTGCCCGGCCGCGTCAACCGGGTCCTCGATGCGCTCGCGGCCAGCGAGCTGAAGATGAAAGTCGAGTTGATCGACGACGGGGTGATCATTGAAGGCCTGCAGAAGGTCGCCAATCGCATCACGCTCGGGTTGATCCTGGCGGCCATGATCGTCAGCGCGGCGATGGTGATGCGCGTCGAGACATCGTTCCGCATTCTGGGCTACCCTGCATTCGCCATGATCCTGTTCGTGCTCGCGTTTGCCGGCGCCGCCTACCTGGCGGTGCAGATCGTCCGGCACGATCGCTCGATTCATCACCGCTGATGTCGCGACCGCTGAAGCCCCGCAGCCGTCCGAATCCACTGTCCGCCCAGCCGCTCCGGCGGCGGCCCAGCTACCGCCCGCCTCCCGATGCGCGCTACCAGAAGCCAAAGGGCATCGCCACCATGTGGACCCGCGTGCGGCACCTGCTGTGGTCCTGGTGGCTGTGGGCCGGGCTCGCGGTTTACCTCCTCACGCAGCGGAACTGGTGGGCCGCGACCGGGATCGCGCTCTGGTCGGGCGTCTGCTCGCTCTCGTTTCCCGCGGAGTTTCCCCCGCAATACGGGCTCGACCACAACCTCTCGGTCACCGACCCGGAGTTCTGCGAAACCATGGCCGGCGCCGCCGGCGTGCCGTTTGTCGGCGGCAACTCCCTGCTGCTGTTGAACAACGGCGATCGCTTTTATCCCGCCATGCTCGACGGGATCGCCAACGCGACGCGATCGATCACCATCGAGGCCTACATCTACTGGGCCGGCGAGATCGGCATGACGTTCGCGAGGGCGCTGGCCGCGGCGCAGCAACGCGGCGTGCGCGTCAAGATCCTCCTCGATGCGGTCGGGTCGCAGAGCGTCGGCAGCGAAATCCTGAAGGTGCTGGAGACCGGCGGCTGTCATCTCGCGTGGTACAACCCGTTTCGCTGGACGCACCTGCGCCGCATCAACAACCGCACGCACCGCAAGTCGCTGATCATCGACGGGCGCATCGGCTTCACCGGCGGCGCCGGTATTGCCGATCACTGGACCGGCGACGCGCAGGACAGCAAGCACTGGCGCGATCTGCAGATCCGCATCGAGGGCCCGGCGGTCCGGCCGCTCCAGACCGGCTTCGCGCAAAACTGGCTCGAGTCCACGGGCGAGCTGGTCACCGGCCCGTACTTCTATCCCGAGCCCGCCTCCGCCGGCACGCTCTCGCTGCAGACCATCATGAGTTCGCCGGAAACCGGCGCCTCGACGGTGCGGGTGATGTATTGCCTGGCGATCTCGGCGGCCCGCACCTCGATCGACATCGCCAATCCGTACTTCGTGCCGGATCACGTGTCGATCGACCTGTTTCGGGACGCGGTCAAGCGCGGCGTGCGCGTGCGCGTGATGCTGGCCGGCATCAGCAACGACACGCTGATCACGCGCTACAACAGCCGGCGGTTGTACGGCGCGCTGCTCGTGGCGGGGGTCGAGCTGTACGAATACAACCGGACGATGATGCACCACAAGATCATGATGGTGGACGGCCGGTGGTCCACCGTCGGGACGGCGAACTTCGACAATCGCTCCTTCTCGCACAACGAGGAGAGCAACGTCTCGGTGATCGACCAGGACGTGACACGCGAATTACTGGCGTCGTACGAACGCGATCTCGCGGTGTGCGAACGCATGACGCTCGACGGGTGGCGCCACCGCGGCGCGGCCACGCGGGTGATCGAGGCGCTGGCCTCGTTCGTCCAGGACCAGGTCTAGCCGATGAAGCGCGTCCTGGCGGCGGGCCTCGCCATCCTCGTCGCGTGGATGCTGATCGACCTCGTTCTGCACCGCCTCTTCTTGGCGCCGCTCTACGAAGCCGACCCAAGCCTGTGGCGCCCGTTCGACCAGTTGAACGCGACCCTGATCTACACGGTGACCGTGGCGTTGATTGCCGTGTTCATCGGCATCTACAAATTGCTGGTCAGCCCCAAGTCCCTGCGCGCCGGCCTGGGGCTCGGCGGCTTGATTGGCCTGGCCCTCGGCATCGGCGTGGGGTTCGGCACCTTCATTCATATGCCAATCCCGCTGTCGTTGGCATGGGGTTGGTGTGTCGCCGGCTGGCTGAAAGGCCTGGTGGCCGGCGCCGTCCTGGGCGCGGTTATCGTCGAATCCTGATCCCGATTCGACTCAGAAGATCTCGCCGAACCAGCTCCAGAACCACTCGTTGATCTTGCCGTCGAACGAGCGCTGGTGCGTCCAGGTCTTCGCATCGAGCCGGTTCGAAGCACGGATGTCGGCCTCGAAGTCCCTCGTCAACTGCGCGGCCAACGCAGGTTCGGCGATGCCAATCGCCAGTTCGTCATTCAGCTCGAAGGAACGGTTGCCGAAGTTGGCCGAGCCGATGATGCTCCACACCCCATCCACCATCATCGCCTTGGTATGCATCATCGTCGGCTGGTATTCGAAGATCTCGATGCCCTCATCGAGAAACGTCTGATACGAGCGCCGGCTGGCATGCTTGACCGGCATGGCGTCGGTGATCGTCCCTTCCGTCAGCATGCGGATCCTGACGCCGCGCTTGCGGGCCTGCTCGAGACTCCACCGCGTCGTGGGATCGGTGGTGATGTACGGCGACTGCAGGTCGATGGTCTTGCGCGCCGCGCCGATGGCGAGCAGGTACATCAACTTGACGCTGCTGGCGCCGGACATCGGGTTGCTCCACACCACCACCGAACGCGCGCCGGTCGCGCGCGGCGCCATCGGCGGATCGAGCGCCGGCGCCGAGCGGCCGCCGGTTTCGATCCAGTTTTCATAGAACGATCCTTCGAGGGTTCGCACCGACGGACCGGTGATCTGGAACTGCGTGTCGCGCCAGTGTTTCTCGTCCTGCGCGTGGCCCAGCCAGTTGTCGGAGACGCCCATGCCACCGGTAAAAGCCACGTCACCGTCGATGACCAGCGTCTTGCGGTGGGTGCGGTAATTGACGACCTCGACGGTGAAGAAGCCGAGCGGGTTGAACCACGATAGCTGCGCGCCGGCGTTCTTCAGCCGATCGCGATTCTTCGGCTTCATCAGCGAGCCGACCGGATCGATGACCATCCGCACCGTGACGCCGCGCTCGGCGGCGCGCGCCAGCGCCTCGACGAACCGATCGCCGATCTCGCCGTCCTTGAACACGTACGTTTCGAAGTTGATCCGCGACTTCGCGTGATCGATCGCGGCGAGTTGCGCCGGATACGTCTCGTCGCCGTTGTGGAGGACCGTGTAGGCGTCGCCCAGTTGCACCGGCGCGCCGACGAGCGACGCGACATAGGGAGGGAACGCCGGGTCCGCCGCCGCCACCGCGCTCTCGACGCGCAATGTCTCGGGATCCTGGGCGATGAACACCAGTGCGGCGACCACTGCGAGGATGAGGCCCGAGACGCTCAGCGCCTTATGGTGATGTTTCCAGGTCTGCCGCCATCGCTCGTTCACGATGCGACCTCAAGCAAATCGCACGCCGCTTGTCGTATACTGGTTGCTTACTGCCGGCGTAATAAACCCTCCAGTGCGGGAGTGGCGGAATTGGCAGACGCGCTAGCCTCAGGAGCTAGTCCGAGCAATCGGGTGGAGGTTCGAGTCCTCTCTTCCGCACCAATCAAACCTTTCGAGCGAATAGCGGCAACGCGCGGAAAAAGTGCGGCTCAGGGCAGAGCTGCCTCGCCACTAAATGCTTGCTACGGCAGAGTTTACCGTCGTTTTCTTGTTGCTCTAGGGAGATACCCGCGAGACACTTATTTCCGTGGCTCACCCTGAGCGGATGACCGACCGAACGTCGGTACCGTGCCCCGTCTGCCCAATCTGTGGCGGTCAGATGGAACTGGTCTATGACCGGCTGACCCAGCAAGTCTGCGTCTGCACCGACTGTCATTCCGGCGTCACGATTCCCAGCACCGCCTGGGAAATCCAAAAGCAGAAGCGCAGCCTAAATCGAGAGCCAGAGCAATAAGCTGGCAAACGATTTGCTCTAAGTGCAGCGTATGGCTGCGATCTCACAAGCAAAAACGCCCGGTCCGTGCGAGGTAGTTGAAGTCTGCCCGATTTGCCAGGGACGGATGGAGGCTGTGTACAGTCGTGCTCACCAGAAGGTGTGCGTGTGTAGCGACTGTCACACCAGTGTGACCGTCCCTGCCTCGGCGTGGGACGTCTCGCGCGCCAAGGGCCGGCGCCGCTAGTTATCGTTCGACGACGAACGCGAATCGGCCTTTGCGAAGCTCGCTCTGCGCTTCGACCACGGCCAGCAGCGCTTCGGCGGCGTGCGACATCGTGCCTTCGCGCCGGTGGATCAATCGCAGCTTGCGATCGAAGGTCAGCTCCGGCACCTGGACGCGCACCAGTTCCTTGTGCGCGACCTCGCGCTCAACGGTGATCGCCGGCAGGAGCGCCACGCCGTTCCCCATCGCCACGAATTTCTTGATGGCATCGATCGTCGGCATTTCCACCGGCATCCGCAACTCGACGCGTTTCTTGCGGAACGTTTCGATGACGCGCTGACGATACGGCGACGACACGTGATGCGCGACGAAGGACTCGCGCGCCAGCTCGGCGATCGACACCTTGGCGCGGCGCGCCAGCGGATGCGACGGCGGCACCACGAACGCCAATTCGTCGTGATACACGACAATCGAGTTCAGCGTCACGGTGTCGGGACGAAACGTGATCACCCCAAAGTCCGCGCCGTAATCCAGCACCTGCGCCGGCACGCGGCTACCGAGCGCACGCTGCACGGTGATGTGGACTTCCGGATAGAGCCGCCGGTACTCGTGCAACACCGGTAACAGGTACAAGCATGTCAACTCATTCGCCGCCATGGTCAGGCGTCCGGTCCGCAACTGGCGCACGTCGTCGAGCGCGGCCATCGCCCGCTGGCGCAGGTTGACGAGGCGCTCGGCGTGATCGGCCAGCACGCGGCCGGCATCGGTGAGGACGCCGCGGCGGCTCGAGCGATCGAACAGCGGCCGGCCGATCTCGTCCTCCAGCTTCTTGATGGTCTGGCTGATGGCGGGCTGCGTGCGATACAGCGCCTTGGCGGCGGCGGAAAAGCTGCCCTCACGCACGACCGCGAGAAAGGCCTCTAGCTGGAACAACTCCATTGGAATTTCATAATATAAGCGAAAGGCCACTCGGCCATAGATATTATTATTTTGACTTATTTTGGTCGTCAGCCCAATCTAGCTTCGCGAGCCGGCCTACCCGGCGGGCATAACCATGATGGCGACCACAACCCGGATACAGGTGTTCGACACGACGCTTCGCGACGGCGAGCAGGCTCCCGGCTTCAGCATGACCGCCGCCGAGAAGCTGCGCCTGGCGCAACAGCTCGATCGGCTCGGCGTGGACGTCATCGAGGCCGGCTTCCCGATTTCGTCCGACGGCGACTTCGAGTCGGTGCGGACCATTGCCGGGGCGGTGCGCCGGCCGATCATCGCAGGCCTCGCCCGCGCGATCACCGCAGACATCGACCGCGCCTGGGCGGCGTTGTCGATGGCGGCACGGCCGCGCATCCACGTGTTCCTGGCGACCTCAGACATTCACCTCGAACACAAGCTGCGCATCACGCGCGCGCAATGCCTCGACCAGGTGGCCACCTGCGTGGCCCACGCGCGTGCCTGCTGCGACGATGTGGAGTTCTCGGCGGAGGATGCGACGCGGAGCGACCTCGCCTTCCTGTGCGACATCGCCGAAGCGGCGGTCAACGCCGGCGCGACCACCATCAACCTTCCCGATACTGTTGGCTACGCGCTGCCGGCCGATATCGAGCGCATGTTCACTGCGGTCGCAAAGCGGATCGGGAATCGCGCGGTGCTGTCGGCACACTGCCATAACGATCTCGGCCTCGCGGTCGCCAATTCGCTCGCCGCCGTCCAGGCCGGTGCCCGCCAGGTGGAATGCACCATCAACGGCATCGGCGAGCGCGCCGGCAATGCCTCGCTCGAAGAGATCGTGATGGCGCTCGAAGTGCGCGCCGACGCCCTGCCCCACAAGACCGGCATCTGCACGCAGGCGCTGGTCCCGACCAGCAACGCGCTGTCGGCCATTGTCGGCGTCTCGGTGCCCCCGAATAAAGCCATCGTCGGCGCCAATGCGTTCGCGCATGAAGCCGGCATCCACCAGGACGGCATGCTCAAGCACCAGCTGACCTACGAAATCATGCGGCCTGAATCGGTCGGCGCGCCCGGCACGCGGCTCGTGCTCGGCAAGCATTCCGGCATGCGCGGGCTCGACGCGCGCTGCCGCGCCCTCGGCCATCGGCTGCGCCAGCCCGAACTCGAACGGCTCTATGTGCGCGTCACCGCGCTCGCCGATCGCATCAAGGCCGTGGACGATGAACAACTGAACACCATCATTCGCGAGCAACTGGCCGCGCCCCTGGCTGTGGGGGCGGGTGCCGGCGCCGGTCGCCATCACTAGGGAAATGCAGGACGTGACATGTCATTGAACATTGCCTTGCTGCCGGGCGACGGCATCGGCCCTGAGGTAACGGAAGAAGCGGTACGCATTCTCAAGAATGTCGCCGAACACTCGGGCAAGAACTTCACCTTTTCGACACACGCCATCGGCGGCGTCGCCATCGATAACGGCGGCATCGGCCTGCCCGAACGCACCCTCGAAGCGTGTCTCGGCGCCAATGCGGTATTGCTCGGTGCGGTCGGCCACCCCAAGTTTGATGGCAAGCTGCCTGCGGAGCGTCCCGAAGCCGCCCTGCTCGCCCTGCGCCAGGCGCTCGGCGGCTTTGCGAATCTTCGCCCGGCGATCTCGTATGCGTCGCTCGCGAAACGCACGCCGTTTCAACCCGATCGCGTCCGCGGCGCCAACCTGCTGATCATCCGCGAGCTGCTCGGCGGACTGTATTTCGGCGAGCCGCGTGGCTTCGAGGCGTCGGGCAATACCGCCTTCAACACGCTGATCTATTCGCGTCACGAAATCGAGCGTGTCGCCAAGGTCGCCTTCGAGCGCGCGCGCGAGCGCCGCAAGAAAGTGGCCTCGATCGACAAGGCCAATGTGCTCGAGACCTCACGCCTCTGGCGCGCGGTCGTGTCGGAGATCGGCAAGACGTATCCCGACGTCGAGCTCGAACACGTCTACGTGGATACCGCGGCGATGCGGCTGGCGACGGCGCCCACCAGCTTTGACGTGATGCTCTGCGACAACCTGTTCGGCGACATCCTCAGCGACCAGGCGGCGTCGATCGCCGGCTCGCTCGGCGTGCTGCCCTCCGCGACGATCGGCGGCCGCGTCGACCTGTATGAACCGGTCCATGGCTCGGCGCCGGACATCGCCGGCAAGAGCCTCGCCAATCCGATCGGCGCGATTGCCAGTGCGGCGATGCTGCTGCGCTTCAGCGCCAGGATGGAAAAAGAGGCGGCCGAGATCGATCACGCGATCGAGGATGCGCTGAACGCCGGCGCCCGCACCAAGGACCTCGCCGCGCCCGGCGAGCGCGTGCTCTCGACGCGCGAAATGGGCCAGGCCATCGAAGAAGCGCTCAACGAGGTCCGCGATCGAAAGCATTCCTATCATGGCGTCTAGGCCACCGATTGACACCGATTCGACACCGATGCGCGCGCCGCGCACGTTGCTCGATAAAGTTTGGGACGCGCATGTCGTGCGCGAGCTCGAGGACGGCCGGACGCTGATCTACATCGATCGTCACCTCGTCCACGAAGTGACGTCGCCGCAGGCGTTCGAGGGCCTGCGTCTCAGCGGCCGCAAGGTCCGTCGTCCCGACCTGACCATCGCGACGGTCGATCACAACGTGCCGACGTCGCCGAATCGGCATTTGCCGATCGCCGATCCGCTGGCGCGGCAGCAGGTGGAAACGCTGCGCGACAACGCGGTCGCTTTCGGCGTGCCGCTCTACGACTTCGATAGCGGCAAGCAGGGCATCGTCCATGTCATCGGCCCTGAACTGGGATTGACGCTGCCCGGCACGACCATCGTGTGCGGCGACAGCCACACCAGCACGCACGGCGCGTTTGGCGCGCTCGCGTTCGGCATCGGCACCAGCGAAGTCGAGCACGTGCTGGCCACGCAGTGCCTCGCCCAGTCGAAGCCCAAGGCGATGCGCGTGACCTTCACGGGCACGCTGAGCAACGGTGTCACCGCGAAAGATGTGGCGCTGGCGTTGATGGGGCGCCTCGGCGTCAGCGGCGGCTCGGGCCACGCCCTCGAACTCGCGGGACCGCTGATCGATTCGCTGTCGATGGAACAGCGGATGACGATCTGCAACATGAGCATCGAGGCCGGCGCGCGCAGCGCCATGATCGCCCCCGATCAGACGACGATTTCGTTCCTCGAGGGCCGGCTGCATGCGCCGAAAGGCGCGGACTGGACCGCCGCCGTCGCGAAGTGGAAAGAACTGAAGAGCGATCCCGGCGCGCGCTTCGATGCCGAGGTCACCATCGACGTGGCCGAGCTCGCACCGCTCGTCACCTGGGGTACACGGCCCGACATGGTCGGCCCGGTCACCGGCCGCGTTCCTGATCCGAAAGACGCGGCATCCGAAGGCGATGCCCGCGCGATGGAGCGCGCACTCACCTACATGGGCCTGACGCCCGGCATGGCCATCGAGGACGTGCCCGTCGACCGCGTGTTCATCGGTTCGTGCACGAACGCGCGCATTGAGGATTTGCGCTCGGCCGCATCGGTGGCGAAGGGACATCACGTCAACACGCGCGTCCGGGCGATGGTCGTGCCTGGCTCACAGAAGGTGAAGCTCGACGCGGAGCGCGAAGGCCTCGACAAGATTTTTGCCGCCGCCGGCTTCGAGTGGCGCGAGCCCGGCTGCTCGATGTGCCTGGGCATGAACGACGACGTGCTCGGCGAAGGTGAGCGATGCGCGTCGACCAGTAATCGCAATTTCGAAGGCCGCCAGGGTTCCGGTGGGCGAACGCATCTGGTGAGCCCGGCGATGGCTGCCGCGGCGGCGATCGAAGGCCGCTTCACCGACGTCCGCCAATGGGAGTACCGGTGATGGCGGGACGCGAACCGTTTCGCCAGCATCGCGGCCGCGTTGCGCCGTTGAAGCGCAATCACGTCGATACCGATCAGATCATCCCGAAGCAGTTCTTGAAGCGCATCGAGCGATCGGGATTCGGTCCGTTCCTGTTTCACGACTGGAAGAAGGATCCGGCGTTCGTCCTGAACCAGCCGCGCTATGCCGGCGCGTCGATCCTGGTGGCCGGCGTCAATTTCGGATGCGGGTCGTCGCGCGAACACGCCCCCTGGGCGCTGCTCGATGCCGGCTTCCGCGTCGTCATTGCGCCGTCGTTCGCCGACATCTTCCGCAACAACGCCATTGGCAACGGCATGCTGCCAGTGGCACTTCCGGAAGCGGCCGTGGAGATCATTTTCGAGCGCGCGGCCCGCGAAGACGGTTACGCGCTCGACGTCGACCTGGAGCGCGGCGAAGTCCGCGACAGTTTTGGCTTGTGCGAGCCGTTCACGATCGACAGCTCGTCTCGTCAGCGCCTGCTCGAAGGCAAGGACGAGATCGACCTGATTCTTCTTCACGAGTCCGACATCACCGCGTACGAGCGGCGGGCGGAACCAGCCTTATGAAGCCAACACTGTTGAAAATGCGCGGCGCACACATCCTCTGGTCAGTCCTGGTCGAACAGGGCGTCGACACCGTGTTCGGTTACCCCGGCGGCGCGATCCTGCCGGCCTACGACGCGCTGCTCGATCACCCGATTCGCCACGTGCTGGTCCGTCACGAACAGGGCGCCACGCACATGGCCGACGGGTATGCGCGCGCCAGCGGCCGGGTCGGTGTGGCGGTCGCCACCTCCGGCCCCGGCGCCACCAACCTCGTCACCGGCATCGCCACCGCGATGATGGATTCGATTCCGCTGGTCTGCATCACCGGCCAGGTGCCGGAGCACTTGATCGGCTCCGACGCGTTCCAGGAAACCGACATCGCCGGCATCACGCTGACGATCACCAAGCACAACTTTCTCGTCACGAAGGTCGAGGACATTGCGCCGACGCTGCGGAAGGCGTTCGAGATCGCCACCTCGGGCCGTCCCGGCCCGGTGCTGGTGGACATCACGAAGAACGCGCAGCAGGATGAAGCCGAGTTCGAACCAGCGACCCCTGAAGGGGTCGCTCTGCGAACGAAGGCGGAGGCAGCGCGTTCGGAGGGCGACGGCTTTAGCCGTCGCCGCCCGAACGACATCGCGCGCGCCAATGAGCTCCTGACCAAGGCCAGGCGGCCGGTGATCCTCGCCGGCCACGGCATCCTGAAGAGCGGCGCGATGGACCAGGTGCTCGAGCTCGCTGAGCGCGCCCACGTCCCCGTGGCGATGACGCTGCTCGGCATCGGCACCGTGCCCGCGCATCACCCGCTCAACCTCGGCATGATGGGCATGCACGGCGAAGCCTGGGTCAACGAGGCGATCCAGGAAGCGGATCTGCTGATCGCGCTCGGCATGCGCTTCGACGATCGCGTCACCGGCAAGCTGGCGCTCTACGCGCCGCACGCCAAGAAGATTCACATCGACATCGATCCGTCGGAGTTGAGCAAGAACGTCCGTGCCGACGTCGCCATTGCCGGCGATCTCTCGCGCGTGCTGCGCGATTGGCTGCCGCTCGTCGCCTCGGCGCGTCACGATGCGTGGATCACCCGCATCGGCGAGCTCGCCGGCGGCCCGACCGTGCGCGACATCGAGGACCTGCCGGACGATGGGCGCTTTTGTGCGGCGCACGTGATTCACGACATCTGGAAGGCGACCAACGGCCGCGCGATCATCACGACCGACGTCGGCCAGCACCAGATGTGGACGGCGCAGTACTACAAGGTCTCGGAGCCCGGCACGTTCATCACCTCGGGCGGCCTCGGCACGATGGGCTTCGGTGTGCCCGCGGCGATTGGCGCCAAGATGGCCCGCCCCGATCGCGAAGTGTGGGCCATCGTCGGCGACGGCGGCTTCCAGATGACGCAGGCCGAGCTCCAGACAATGGTCCAGGAGAACGTCAAGGTCAACGTCGCGATCATCAACAACGGCTACCTCGGGATGGTGCGGCAGTGGCAGCAGTTCTTCCACGATCGCCGCTACTCCGCCACGCCGATGTCGTCGCCGGACTACGTGAAGCTCGCCGAGGCGCACGGCCTGGCGGGTATCCGTGTCAGCAAGCGCGCCGACATGGCGGACGCCCTGCGCCACGCGCGGGCCTCGGCCGGCGCGGTGATCATGGACTTCCGCGTCGAGCAGGAAGACACCGTTTACCCGATGGTCTCGCCCGGCGCGGCGCTGCACGACATGATCCGGCGCCCCGGCTCCATCTCGCTCGCGGAAACCGGGGCCGACGCGTGATCCCCTCGACTCCGCTCGGGGCCAGCGACGATCAGCGCCCGCGCACCATCGTCGTTCGCTACGAGCACGAGATCGATGCGCTCGATCGCGTGGCCGGCATCCTGCGGCGCCAGCGCGTGCGCGCGGAAGCGTTCACGGCCGTGGCCTCGCACGATCGCGCCACCGTGCAGGCGACGATCATGTTCGACAGCACGGACAAGACCGCAGCGCGCATCGTGTCGCTGCTCGAACGGCAAATCGGCGTGCTCGCAGTGGAAGACTGGACCTCGTCCGCAGACTCACGAGAATAGAAAAGGATTGTTCCGACATGGCGAAGATGATTCACGACACCGACGTTGACCTCTCCCCGATCCTGTCTCGCCGCGTGGCGATTATGGGCTACGGGTCGCAGGGGCACGCCCACGCGCTCAACCTGAAGGACAGCGGCGCCAACGTGCGTGTCGGCGTCCGTCCGGGGAGCCGCGGCTGGAAGGCGGCCGAGCAGGCCGGCTTCACGCCGCTCGATCCCGCCGCGGCGGCGCAGTGGGCCGACGTGATCATGATCCTCGTCCCCGACCTGGTGCAGCCGGATCTCTTCCAGCAGCAGATCGCGCCCCACCTCACGCCCGGCAAGATGCTGATGTTCGCGCACGGCTTCGCGATCCGCTTCGGCTGGATCACGCCGCCCGAGGGCGTGGACGTCTCGATGGTGGCGCCCAAGGCCCCGGGCCATCGCGTGCGTGAAGTGTTCAAAGAAGGCGCCGGCGTTCCCGGACTGATGGCGATTCACAAGGACGCGACCGGCACGGCACGTGCCGCCACGCTCGCCTACGCCAAAGGCATCGGCTGCACGCGCGCCGGCGTGATCGAAACGACGTTCTCGGAAGAAACGGAAACGGATCTATTCGGCGAGCAGGCGGTGCTGTGCGGCGGCGTCAGCGCCCTGGTCAGCGCCGGATTCGAAACGCTGGTCGAGGCGGGCTATCAGCCGGAGATCGCGTACTTCGAGTGCCTGCACGAGCTGAAGCTGATCGTCGACCTGATGTATCGCGGCGGCCTCGGCTTCATGCGCTACTCGGTCAGCGATACCGCCGAGCACGGCGACTACACCGGCGGCCCGCGCATCGTCACGGCGGAAACGAAAGCCGTGATGAAGCAGATGCTGGCGGAGATCCGTTCGGGTGCGTATGCGGTGAAACTGGCGCAGCAGACCAAGAGCGGCTGGTTCCACGCCGAGCGCGAGCGCCTGCGCGAGCATCAGATCGAACAGGTGGGCGCGAAGCTCCGCGCCCGCATGCCCTTCCTCGAACCGGTCGCGAGCCCGGCTCCCGAACCAGTCGCGGGGTAGGCCGCCAGACGTTCGGTGCCTAATCGGTGTCTATCGGTGGCCTAGACGCCGTACCCATAGCCCGAGTCGTGGCTGTAGCCTGACTCGAACACATCGACGTAAACCGGGACTGGCGTCACCGCCGGTTCCGGGCGGGCGGCCGGCGGATCGACCATCAGGATCACGGCGCGCACGCCGGCATTCTGGTGATCGCGCATCACGCGCTCGACGGCCTGGCACAGCGACGCCAGTGCCGCGTCGTTCTTATCCGCCTGCTGCAGGCGGCCATCCTTCCACACTCGTGCAGTACTTCCAGCTTCCATGGTGTTCCTCGTATCGGATCCAATAAAAAAAGCCATCACCCTTGGGATGATGGCCCGCTGTCTGTTGGTTCTGGGTTCGGGCTACATCATCCGTTCGATAGACCAAGGCCAATAAGGCTAATTACGCCCAGGCCCCGGAACGAAAGGATGACGACGCCCTTCATGTCTAAGAAAAGCTTATCGAGCGGGTGCCCGATCGGTCAAGTTCCTTATGGTGTTGCTTATGGGGCGATTACCGTTACTTGGGGTAGCGGGCGAAGATTTCGCGGACCCGATCGATCGGCAGCGCCTCGGCTTTCCCGAACCGGCTGGTCACGGACGTGGCCTTCAGGAGCGAGTTGTCGACCGCTTCTTCGGTCGCTTCCAGCACCGCCTGAAACAGCGGCGAGATGCCATCGGTCGGCAACAAGGTGCGCGGTTGCGGGGTGGTCGATCCGAATCGCGTCCGCAGATCCGGCGCGGTGGAAAATGCGATCGCGAATTCGCCGCTGCCGTTGCTGAACGACGATCCGGTGCGCGCCAGGCCGTAGACCGCGCGCGCGGCGATGCGCTTCAAGTCGCGCGCATCGAGCGGCGCGTCGGTGGCGACGACGATCATGCATGAACCGTCGCCGTGATCTTCTTTTCCTGTTGCCCCGTTGGCCTGTTGGCCTGTTGGCCTGGGCTGATACAAATATCGCCCCAGCAGCTTTCCGATCGGCGCGCCGCCCATCGTCAGGACGCCGCCATAGTTGGTTTGCACGAGCACACCGATGGTGTAACCGCCGTATCGCGCATCGAGTTTCCTGGATGACGTGCCGATGCCGCCCTTCCATCCGAATGCCTGCGTCCCGGTGCCGGCGCCGACACTTCCCTCTTGCACGGCGCCAGTGGTCGCGGCCTTGATCGCCTCCATCACGTGCTGCGGCCGGACATGCTGGCCGCGGATGTCGTTCAAGCCGCCGTCGTTGGTCTCACCGACCAGCGCGTTGACCGATCGCACGTTGTCGTTGCCAGGCTGATCGAGCGTCCAGCGGACGAGGCCATCCATCACGGCGGCGACGCTCAGCGTGTTGGTGAGTGCGATCGGCGTCTCGATGGTGCCGAGTTCATCGACCTGCGTCGAGCCGGCGAGCTTGCCGAACGCGTTACCGACAAACACGGCGCCCGGGACCTTGTCCTGGAAGACGTTGCCGGGATGCGGCACGACCACGGTCACACCGGTGCGGATGTTGTCGCCTTGAATGAGAGTGGCGTGGCCGACCGAGACACCGCTCACGTCGGTGATCGCATTCTTCGGGCCCGGCTCGAAAACGCCGGGCGCGACGCCAATCTCTCGCGCGCGCGGGCGCGTTTCCTGCGCGGCCAGCAGAGCAGTCGCGAAGACGAACAAGAGAATCAGGATCTTTCGCATTCTTTTTCGTCCCCCAGGCACCCGGGCGCCGTCCGCACGGTACGCACCTAATATAATGGTTTGGCTCGCATGCGGCAGATTCCCCTCGACGCGATTACCGAAGCCGCGCAACACGTCTACAAGGCGGCGGTGCGCACGCCCCTGATCAAACTCGACCTGCCCTTCGCATCGCCGAACGGCCCGGTCCCAGAGGTCTACCTCAAGCTCGAATCCCTGCAGCCGATCGGATCGTTCAAGATTCGCGGCGCGTGGAACGCCGTCCGCAAGCTGACGCCGGATCAAATGAAGGACGGCGTCTGGACGGTCAGCGCCGGCAACGCCGCTCAAGGCGTCGCCTTCGCCGCCCGGCTCGCCGGCGTGCCGTGCTCGGTGATGGTGATGGACACCGCGCCACAAACCAAGCTCCGTTCGATCGAGCGCCTCGGCGCCACCATCGTCCAGGCCTCCTATGACGAGTGCTGGACGACCGTTGAGGCCCATGCGTCGAACCGCATGCGCGGCCACTTCGTGCACCCGTTCGACGATGACGACTTCATTGCCGGCAACGCGACCGCGGGTCTCGAGATTCTCGAAGACCTGCCGGATGTCGATGCGGTGGTCGCGGCGTTGGGCGGCGGCGGTTTGCTGTCCGGCATCGGCAGCGTGATGCGCGCGAAGAAGCCGGGCGTCCGCGTGTATGCAGCCGAACCCGAAACCGCGGCGCCGCTCGCGCTCTCGCTCGAGCGCGGCGAAGCCTCGCGCTTCGCAGGCTGGACACCCTCGTTTGTCGACGGCGCCGGCGGCAAGTCCGTCCTGCCGACGATGTGGCCGCTCCTGAAAGAACTCGTCACCGGATCGATCGTCATGTCGCTCGACGACATCGCATCGGCGATGCGCAAGACCGCCGAGCGCGTGCACGTCGTCGCCGAAGGCGCCGGCGGCACCGCGATCGCCGCGGCGCTCAGCGGCCAAGCCGGCCCCGGCAAGATCGTCGCGGTCGTGTCCGGCGGCAACATCGATCTGTCGCGATTTTCCGAACTCGTCAGTGCTCACGCCGCTCATTAATCAACATGTCTGAAGAACGATTCGCCACCGCAGCGCCCTTACCCGCCCGCCTGCACCGCCTTCACGAGCTCGCACTCGATCTCTGGTGGAGCTGGGACGATCGTGCGCGCCAGGTGTTCCGCCAGCTCGATTACACGCTGTGGCGCGCGACCGCGCACAATCCGGTGCAGATGCTGCAGCGGATCACCGCCGAGCGGCTCGCCATCGCGGCCGGCGACGCGGAATTCATCAAGGCGTACGACGAAGCGATTTTCGGACTCGACGAGGCCCGCACCGTCGCGCATCCGTGGTGGCGCGACAAGGCCTCGATGCTGGGCAACGGCGGCAGCATCGCCTACTTCTCGGCGGAGTTTGCGCTGCACCAGTCGCTGCCGATCTATGCGGGCGGCCTCGGCGTGCTCGCCGGCGATCACTGCAAGGAAGCGGCGGATCTCGGCCTGCCGTTCGTCGGCATCGGCTTCATGTATCCGCAGGGTTACTTCCGCCAGCGGATGACCAACGACGGCTGGCAGGAAGAACGCTACGAGCGCATCAGCTGGACGGATGCGCCGATCGAAACCGCGATCACGCCGGATGGGCGCCCGTGCATCACCGCGGTGCCGCTTGGCGATCGTACCGTGCTCGCGGCGGTGTGGCGGGTGCGGCTGGGCCGCGTCCGCCTGTTCCTGCTCGACACCGACCTGGCGGAAAACGCCCCTTGGGATCGCGAGCTGTCGGCCCGGCTCTACGGCGGCGATCGCGAAACCCGCATCCAGCAGGAAATCATCCTCGGCATCGGCGGCGTGCGCGCGCTGCGCGCCATGGGCATCGCGCCGACCGTGTGGCACTTGAACGAAGGTCATGCCGCGTTCGTGGCGCTGCAGCGCATCCGCGAAATGATCGAGCACGGCCGTTCGTTCGACGATGCGCTCGAGGAAGTGAAGCGATCGACGGTCTTCACCACGCACACCCCCGTACCCGCCGGCCACGACGCCTTCCCTTTCCATCTCGTCGAGAAACATCTCGCCGGCACGTGGGGCGAGATCGGCGAGCATCGCCGGAACTTCCTGGCGCTGGGTGAATACGACAACGGCAGCGGCTCGCTCTTCAACATGACGGCGCTCGCGCTGCGCACCTCCTCCTACGTCAACGGCGTCAGCGCCCTGCACGGCGAGGTGACGCGATCGATGTGGCGGCCGATGTGGCCCGACACACCGGCGGATCAGATTCCGGTCAGAAGCATCACCAACGGCGTGCACGTGCCGACGTGGATGGGCGGCCCGGTGTTCGCGCTGCTCGATCATCATTTCGGGCCGGGCTGGCTCGATCACGTCGACGAACCGGAATTGTGGGAGCGGCTCAACGACATTCCCGACGCGGAGCTGTGGCAGATGCGGCAGGCGCTGCGCGACGACCTGTTCTCGTTTATCCGCGAGCGGATGCGCTCGCGCTTCTCGCAGGAACACGTCGCCCAGAGTCGGATCGTCTCTGCCGGAGCCATGCTCGACCCCGCCGCGCTGACGCTTGGCTACGCCCGCCGCTTCACCGCCTACAAGCGGCCGGAAATGATCTTCCACGATCCCGATCGGCTGGCGCGCATCCTCACCGACCTCGATCGCCCGGTGCAGATCGTGTTTGCGGGCAAGGCCCATCCGGCCGATGAACCGGCGAAGCACAACCTGCAACGCGTCTTCAAGCACGCGCTCGATCCGAAATTCGGCGGCCGGCTCGCGTTCATCGACGACTACGACATGCACGTCGCGCACTACCTGGTGCAGGGTTGCGATGTGTGGCTGAACAACCCGCGCAAGCCGCTCGAAGCCAGCGGCACCAGCGGCATGAAGGCGTCGCTGAACGGCGTGCCGCACTTGAGCATTGGCGATGGCTGGTGGGCCGAAGGCTACAACGGCCGCAACGGCTGGCTGATCGAGAGCCAGGCCAATCCGGATGACCACGCCGCCATCGATGCCGCCGATGCCAACGCGCTCTATGATCTGCTCGAGAACGAGGTCGTGCCGGCGTTCTACGATCGCGATCGCGGCGGCCGCGGCATTCCGCGCCGCTGGATTGCCGTGGTTCGAGAAGCGATGCGGTCGAACGTGCCCCGCTTCTCGACGCGCCGGATGGTGAAGCAGTACGTCACCGAAATGTATGGCCCGGCCGCGCGCGCCAGCATCAAGACGACAACCGAGTAACGCTCGCGATCGCTTCGTCGTACCACTTGCGCCACGCCTGGATGATTTCGGGCGTGGCGTGGTTCTTTTCTTCCGTCGCGAGGCGCGCGTCCCGCGCCGTCTCCATCAGTCTCGTCATCGGCGCCACGTCACTGCGGTCCGCGGACGCCAGGAACAAGCCGGTCGTGCCGACGACGATGGCGACGTTCTGCATTTCGGTGGCGCTGACCTTGTCGATCGTGTCGAGATTGGTGTGGTAATAGCGATCGGTGAAGTGCCAGTTGAGGAGCGAGGGCACCCTGGCATTCATGAACACCGTGTGATCGCTGCCGCCCTCGTAGGGGTTGGTCCGCACCACCCAGTTGGTGTCGCGCGCGCGGCGTAACGCGACGCCGAGATGCAGATCGTTCAGGAAACTGCCGCGCACGATCGCCGGGTCGACCTTGCCGGCGCCCCATTCCGAGTGGGGATCCGACGGTCGATCCCACAGCGCCGACGGATCGGGCTGCTTTTCGATCAGGAACGTGCCGCCGGTTTTCGACGTGTCCTCGCCGGTCATGTCGAGCGACAGCATCGCGACCACGTCCTTGACCTGGTCGGCGTGGTCCTTGATCCATTGCCGGCTGCCGTTGATTTCATCGACCCACATGAACGTCAGGGTGCGATCCGGCCGCGCCAGCCGGCCGCTGCGGATGCCGTTGTTGATCGCCAGCACCGCTTCGAGCAGCGTTCCACAGCCGCTGGCGTTGTCGCTCGCGCCGGGCTCCTGCACGTGCGCCGCGAGGATGACGCGCTGCTCCGGATGCAGCTTGCCCGGTATCTCGACGATCAGCGTGCGATCGGGACGGTGATGAAAGACGGTGTCGATGTCGACGTGCAGTTGCACGCCGCCCTTCGCCAGTTCGGCGCGCAGGCGCGCGGCCACCCGCGGCGTCGCCTTGAAGCCGAAGCCGCGCAGCGCTTCGTTGTACGGAATGCTGTCCCACTGCAGCACGTCGGGCGTTTCGGTGGGCCGCGTGTACGGAGCGATCGCCGTCGAGATCACGCCTGCCGCTCCGCGCGTTCGCACCGCGGCGTTCCACGCCTGGCTGAGGCCGCCGCTCGCCAGCACGATCGCGCCTTTGACATCTTTCCCTTCAAACGCCGCGTCGGTCGTGCCGGCGCCGGCATCAACCAGGCGCAGCGTGACCCCTCCGGCGGGCGTGCTGAAGGAATTGATCGCGAGCGGCACGCGGTGCGTGTCTTTCGACAGCAACACCTCGCCCGTCGATCCCCCGAGCCTGAGGGTGCCGCGCACGTATTCCCAGCCCTGCCCGGTCGCCGGATACTCTTCGTACGCCGACTGCAGCCCCGCCGCTTTGAGCCGATCGACGATGTAGTCCTGCGACTGCTCGAATGCCGGATTGCCCGGCAGCCGCCACAGCGGCGCGATGAAGTTGACGACGTCCATCCCGGCCTTGACCACCTTGGCATCGGCGCTCGCCGTCAGCGCTTGGTAAATCTGCTCCGCCCGGGGCGGCAGCGCCCGATCGAGCGCCGGCAGGTGCGGCGGCGCCTGCGCCTGGACGCTGCTGATGCTGAGCCACGTGATTACGCATATCTGCAACGCCCGGGTGGTCGACATGCCATGAAGTACAATCGTTTGATGTCCCGCAAGTCAATTGGCAACAAGAAGGGCTGCGCCTTGTGTGGCGCGAAGGATGTCTCGGAGCCGCGCGGTGAAGAACGCTACTGCCGCGAATGCTGGGACAAGAAGATCGCCGTCGAAGAAATCGTCGCGCGCGATTTCGCGCTGAAGCGCTACATCCGCGCGCACAGCGCCGAGAAATACCTCGTCTATCACTCCACCCAGAAGCGCCCGGTCGGCCAGATTATCGTCGTCGACGATGGCTACGACCTGTTCCTGACGATGACCATCTACCCGAATTTCGCGTGGGACGATCCGGCCTACTCGCTCGAAGGCGATCCGGAAGGCCGCACCTTCGCGGAACTTCTGGTGGACGTGGTCGCGACCGAAGTGATCGAGCCGTGGGGCGGCGGCAAGTGGCACCTCGAAGTGTTCCGGTCGACGGCGGCAGAGCCCGAGGACTGGAATGGCGAAATGTAAAGGCTCGCCCCGCCGAAGCGCGGAACGCGCGAAGGCGGGTATAATCTCACCCCGGAGGGTTCATCGAATGAAATTGATCCAGCGGTCTATGGCCTTGGCTGCGGCACTCGGGTTCTTGCTGGCCCCGGTGGCATTTGCGCAGACCCCTGCGCCTGCCGCTCCGGCCGCGCCGAGAAAACTGATTTCCCCGTTCCGCGGCGACGCCACGGTGGAGTTCACCAAGCCGGTCACCAAGCGCAACGGCAACGAAATCGTCACGACCATGGTGGTGAAGAACACCTCGCCGGGTCCGCTCGCCGGATTCCGCATCGAGGAAAGCTGGTCGGACAAGTCCGGCAACCTGGCCGGCGGCGACATCTATCGCCATCCGCGTCCGTTCATGCCGGGTGATGTCATCACCATCACCTTCAAGAATCCGTTCAACGCCCGCATGAGCAGCAACAGCTACAACTTCATTCATGCGAACGGCAACGTCAAGCCGAAGGCGGTTCCGAAGATTGACGTGCCGAAGACAGACTAACGAGAGACGGAGGTCTTAGGGTCCTAGGGTCTTAGGGTCCTAGGGTCTTAACGATTCAGCGGCTGGCGATCTTCATGGCAAGATCGCCGGCCACTGGCACCCGCCAGGTTTCACCCCGCCACGCCTTTACCAGCAGGACAATCCACAGCAGCACCGCGCCGAACCAGAGCACGTTGCCGGCGGCTTGCAGCAATTGGAAGCTGGACACCGCCACGAAGAACGCGATCGCGCTGGCGCCGCCGAACACGAACAGCGCAATCGATAACGCGCCGAATACGATCAGTGACTGCGCCGCGTGGAAACGGACGGTGTGGTCGCGGCGCTCCGCAAACAGAAAGACCAGGCCGGTGACCCACCAGCCGGCATAGCAGAGCACCGAGGCGAGCCGGGCATCGACGCCCGTGCTCGTGGAATCGGTCACTGCGCCACTCTCACGAACTTGACCTCGCCCGCGAACTTCGGGATCGACACCATCACGGCCGGGCTCGTCAGCACTTGCGCGGCCACTTCGTCACCCCCGGGCCGGCGCTCACGCCACTCGACTATCAGCGCGCCCTCCGACTCCCGGGTGCCGACGATCTCCGCCGAATATCCCGCCGAAGTCCGCGATCCCAGGAACACCGCGACGACCATCCGCGATTTGAAATCAACCGCCGGCATCTTCGCGGCGCCGGTGTGCTGGCGCCATAGCGCCGTCCATTCCTCCGGGGTGCGCGCCACCGCTTGTTTGAACTCTTCGACCTGGCTCATCGACGCCTGGGCGATCACGCGGACGGGTGAAGGTGCGGCCTGCATGGTCATCGCCAGGACGAGGGAAAGGATTGTGCTCATGGTGCGGTTGCTACTCGGAATACCACTTCTTTGGAGGTCGTTGGGCGATCGCCGATTTGCGAAATCGCCTCGATCTTCAGGACATAGAGACCCGGCGCAAAGCCCTTGAGCGGCACGCGCGCCTGGAATCCGTAACCGCCGGCCGAACCCGCCAGCTCCGAGCTGTCGTGGTCCTCGCGCGTTTGAAAGACGGTCTGTCCGCCTTCCGCCTTCACGGTCGCGTTGATCTCGACCTTGTGCGGCTGCTTGTTGTTGTCGTAGATCTCGGCAAAGAGCGCCACTTCATCCGCCGGCAGGAACTCGCGATAGGTCGTGAGCGGGCCGGGCAGCAACTTCTCCAGCGGATCCTTCGGCCGCAGCGTCGGCGCGATGCCGCTCATCGCCGACGTCATCGCAATGTCGCTCATCGTCAACAGCGTTTTCGAGAAGTCCGGCACTTCGAGATCCACCGACACCGATCCGGCCTTGTGCGTATTGCCTTCGCGCACCGCCATCCGCAGCGTGTAGCGCCCCGGCGCCAGTTCCAGCGATTGAATGACGCGGAAGCCGCTCGCCGTGACGCGCTTGGCGGTGTCGGGCTTCATGTTCAGCGTCACCGTGGCGCGATCGGTGGTGAACGCCTTGCCCTTGTCGTCGGTCGCCACGCCGAGCACTTCGAGATCGTTCTTGAACATCCCGGCGGCCTCGGCGAACGGCAACGTGCTGCCGTTGATGAACGTCGAGATCACCACTGAGCCCTTCGGCGCGGGCCCCTTGAACACCGCGGCGGTGACCGCCAGCGGCAGCGCGGTGAGGGGCAGCGGGCTCTCCATCGCATCGCGCAGCTCCGGCGAGGAGCCGTCCTTCGCGGCGGCCCGGGCGTCCGGCGCCTTGCCGCGCGGCGCGACATACCCCTTGCGTGCGCGGACGACGTAGCCCGGCTTGTCGCGCAGCCGCACTTCGATCTTGCGGAAGCGGCCATCGCGCTTGTCGTTGGGCGAGTAATAGCCCATCACGTAGTACGAGCTGTTGTCGTCGACGATGCGCTGGAACGCGGTCGCGAAATCGTTCTTGTTGATGACGGCGAAGCCGCCCGTCTCCTCGCCCATCACGCGCAGGCTGTCTTGCGCCAGCCGCACTTCGTTGAAGATCGACGACATGCCGAGGCCGAGCGTGGTGTCATCAGGAAATGACTGGATCGACGCCATGTCGTCGAATTCGGCGCCGAGGCCGCGCGGATCCACGGCGTAGATGGCGACGTTGGCGCGGGTCGCGGCCGCGATCATCTCGTGCGTCGCGTCCATCACCGTCTGCGCCTCGGTGAAGCGATCGCTCATCACTTCGTTGATGTTGTAGTCGATGCCTTCGCCGAACAGCACCACCGCCTTGCGGCGGCCGCGAATGTTGCCGAGATAATTCGCCAGGTTGCGGATCGAATCGAGGGTATTGCGCGCGTTGTAGCCGCGCTCCTTGTCGTCCATGTCGCTGGACGGATCGCTCGCCGCCGGCGTGCCGGCACGGCGCTGCACATCCTCGATCTGGTTGAGCGTCGACGAATTGAGCTTCCGGCCCATGAACTTGTCGACCGCCTTCAGCAGCCGCGGCTGGCTGGTAGTGAACTCCTGCGACGCATCCGAACGGCCACTGGTGTGGATCACCGCCGCCAGGTCGTTGGCGCCGACATAGCGCTCGATGAACAGCTTCGCGGCCGCCTTGATGCGCTGCGATCGCAGCGGCGCCGTGTGCAGGTCGTCGAGGACGATCACGTAGATGCGTCCGTCAGCGCCCTGCAGGTTGGTGCGGACGTCCGGTTCGATCGGCTTCTTGGCAAACAGCGGGCGCTCGGCGCGCTCGAGGGGAATGTTGACGAGCGAAAACGCCGACACCTTTTGCGGCTTGCCGTCTTCGAACACCTGGAAGTCGTCGGCCGTGAGCGACGCGACGAATTTGCCGTCGCGATCGAGCACGCGGGTGTCAACTTCCACGTAGTTGGTTTCCGCACGGAAGGTAATCGGCGGCTGCTGAGGCTGCGGCGGCGCCTGCTGGCCCGAGAGGGTCTGCGCCATCAGCGCGAGCGCCGCCAACGTCGTTAAGAATCGCGTCTTCATAAACATGTCACATCTGCAATCTTTGGCCTGTTGGCCTGCTGGCCTGCTGGCCTGTTGGCCTGTTGGCCTGCTGGCCTGCTGGCCTGCTGGCCTGCTGGCCTGCTGGCCTGCTGGCCTGCTGGCCTGATTATAGGACGCTGGCCCCGCCATGCTGGTTCGTGCCCGGTATAATCCAAGGAATATGCCACTTGATCTCGGAGCGGTCCAAAAGGCCCTCGCAGCCGAAGGACTTGATGCCTGGCTTCTCTACGATTTTCACGGCTCGAACCCCGTCTCGTACCGGCTCGCCGGCATGGGCGGCGCCGGCCACCTGGCGACGCGGCGCTGGTATTACTTGATCCCGCGGTCGGGCGAACCGAAGGCGCTGGTCCACGCAATCGAAAGCAAGAACCTCGATCACCTTCCCGGTTCGAAGACGGTCTACGCGGGACGCGACAAGCTCCAGGCGGGCCTCACGCAGATCCTCGCCGGCATGAAGCGCGTCGCGATGGAGTACTCGCCGAACTGCTCGATTCCATACGTCTCGCGCGTGGACGCGGGCACTGTCGAGTTGATCCGCTCGCTCGGCGTCACGGTCGTCTCGTCCGGCGATCTCATTCAACAGTTTGAAGCCTGCTGGAACGACGCAGCGATTGCGACCCATCGCACCGCCTCCGAGAGCCTGTATCGCATCAAAGACCAGGCGTTTGAAGAAGTCGCGCGGCGGTTGCGCGACGGCATCGCCACGACGGAATACGACATTCAGCAGAAGATGGTCGGCTGGTTCAAGGACGAAGGGCTGATCGCCGATTCAGCGCCGTGCGTGTCGGCGCAGGAGAATGCCGGCAATCCACACTACCTCGCGACCGCCGCCGATCACCGCGTCATTCGCAAGGATGAAGTCGTGCTGCTGGATCTGTGGGGCAAGCTCACCACGCCCGCCGCGGTCTACGCCGACATCACCTGGATGGGGTTCACCGGTCCCAATATTCCCGAGCGGGTCACCAAGGCCTTCGCCGCGATCGCCGGCGCGCGCGATGCGGCCGTCTCGCTCGTGCAGGACGCCGCCGCGGCCGGACGCGAGGTGCGCGGCTTCGAGGCGGATCAGGCCGCGCGCAAGGTGCTGATCGACGCCGGTTTCGAAGACGCCATCCTCCACCGCACGGGGCATAGCCTCGGCGAAAACGTCCATGGCAACGGCGCGCACCTCGACGATTACGAGACGCACGACGAGCGGCGCCTCATGCCAGGGAGCGGTTTCACCATCGAACCTGGGCTGTATTTCAAGGATTTCGGTGTCCGGACCGAGATCAACATGGTCTGGACGGCCAAAGGACCAGAAGTGACGGGTCCGCGTCAAAAAGCTATCCTGTCGTTGTTATAGGTCGGCCCGCCTGCGCAGGCGGATTTAGGAGTGGTTCATGTCGAGTGGGAAAACGACGCTGTTTTATTCGTTCTTGATTATGGTGGCCTCGCTGGCCGTCGGGATGGTGATTGCGTCCCGGCTGGACCTGACGCCCGCCTCCTCCGCTCAGACCATGGCGGCCGCGCCGCCCATGAACAGCGCACCGCTCAGCGGTCCGGTGGATGCCAGCACCTTCCGGAACATCGCCAAGGCGATGTCGCCGGCGGTGGTGAACATCCGCAGCACCTCCAAGCAGCGCGCGCAGGAGATGAGCGAGTTCTTCGGCGGCGGCAGCGGCGAGCCCGGCGCGCCGCGCGGTGGCGGCAGCGACGACTTGCTCGAGCGCTTCTTCGGCGGCGGCGGCCAGGGCGGCAAGCGCCCGCAGGCGCGTCCGCGCGAGCAGGAAACACAGGCGGCCGGCACCGGCTTTGTGATCAGCAAGGACGGCTACATCCTCACCAACAATCACGTCGTCGAGGGCGCGACCAAGGTGGAAGTGAATTTCCTCGGTGAAGAGGGCGACGTCTATCACGAGGCCAAGATCGTCGGCCGCGATCCGCTCACCGACAGCGCGCTGATTCAACTCGTCGAACCGAAGCGCGACCTCATCGAAGTGAAGTTCGGCGATTCGTCGCAGATGCAGCCGGGCGACTGGGTCATGGCAATCGGCAATCCGTTCGGCCTGGCGCACACCGTGAGCGTCGGCGTGATCAGCGCCACGGCGCGGTCGTTCCCGATCGCCGAACAGCGGTTCGCGGACGTGCTGCAGACCGACGCGGCCATCAATCCCGGCAACTCGGGCGGCCCGCTGCTGAACGCGCGCGGCGAAGTCGTCGGCATCAACACCGCGATCTACACGGACTCCCGCGCCGCCGGCAACATCGGCATCGGCTTCGCGATTCCGATCAACAGCGTCCGTGAACTGATTCCGCAACTGCGCACCGGCAAGGTGTCGCGCGGCGTGATCGGCGTCAGCGTGTCGCCGGTTCCGGCGGATGCGCTCGCCGAGTTCGGCTTGAAGGATCGCCGTGGCGCGCTCGTCGGCACGGTAGCGAAGGGCAAGCCCGCGGCCAGGGCCGGCATCGAACCAGGGGACGTCATCCTCGAGTTCAACGGCAAGGCCGTCAAGAATCGCGACGAGCTCGTCTCCACCGTTGTCAACACGCGTCCGGGCCAGACGGTGCCGGTCAAGATCCTGCGCGACAAGCAGGAGAAGATCGTGCAGTTGACCGTCGACGAACTGGATCTCGATGACGAGGGCAACCGCGCCGCCGAGCAGCAGCGCACGTCGGTTGAACCGGACGAAGAACCCTCGCAGGGCTTCGGCATCACCGTCACCGCGCTCACGGCGGACACGGCCAAGCGCCTCCGCGCAGCCGACGCGCAGGGCGTGCTGGTCTCCGACGTGGAACAAGGCAGCCCGGCGTTCCGCGCGGGCCTGGTGCGCGGCGACATCATCACCCGCGTCAACCGCCAGCCGGTGCGCACGCCGCAGGAAGCGAGCAAGGCGCTCGGCCAGGTCGCGTCGGGCGGCACCGCGTTCCTGCTCGTGCTCCGGCAGGGCCAGGAGCAGTTCTTCACCATTCGTAAGGAGTAGTGGACGTGGGGCCTGGGGCTTGGGGCTTGTAAATGCCTCTCGAGCGCGAGATCAAACTTCGTTTCGACAGTGCCGACGAGGCACGCGAACGGATTCTCGCGCTCGGCGCCACTCCTCTGCTTGGCCGCCGTCTCCAGGAAGACTGCCTCTTCGACACCGACGATGAACGCTTGCGCGTGCAGCGGTCAACGCTGCGCGTGCGATCCGAAGGCGGCAAGGCGCTGCTGACGTTCAAGGGGCCGGTGCTCCCCGGCGTCGTCAAGGTCCGCGAGGAACACGAGACGGTCGTGGCCGACGGCTCGGTGCTGCAGACCATCCTCGAAGAGCTCGGCATGCACGTCTGGTTCCGGTACGAAAAATACCGGGAGGAGTTCACCGCGGACGACGTGGTGATCGCGGTCGATGAGACGCCGGTGGGTGTGTTCGTCGAAATCGAAGGCGGCGAGGACGCGATCCACGAGATCGCGCGCGCGCTCGGCAAGAGTCCCGCCGACTACATTACCGATTCGTATCGCTTCCTGTACCTCCAGCTTCGCGACGCCAACGGCCTCGACGGGCATGACATGGTGTTCAGCGGCAAGTCTTGAATAACTGGCCGGCCCTCGTCCTCACCGCGGGCCTGGCGACCCGCCTTCAACCGCTGTCGTCCGTCCGCGCCAAGGCCGCCCTGCCGGTGGCCGGCACACCGCTCGTGTCGCGCATCCTTCGGCAACTGCACGCTGCCGGCATCCGGCGCGTCGTCCTCAATCTTCACCATCGCGCCGAGACGATCACGCGGATCGTCGGCGACGGATCGCGCCTTGGCCTCGACGTGCGTTATTCCTGGGAAACAAACGTCCTGGGTTCTGCCGGCGGCCCGGCGCGCGCCATCCCGCTGCTCGAGTCGGATCGTTTCCTGATCGTCAATGGCGACACGCTCGCCGGCGTTGACCTCCAGGCCCTCGCCTCGCAGCATGTCGACACCAATGCGGTCGTGACCATGGCCGTCGTCGATGGCCGCGAGGGATACAACGGCGTCATCGCGCAGTCGAATGGCGTCGTTCGCGGTTTCGGACGGCAGGCGGGCGCGTTTCATTTCATCGGCATCCAGGCCGTGAATGCGGCCGCCTTCGCCGGCGTGAATCCTGGTGAGAAATCGGAGACGGTCCACGGCATCTATCCGGCGATGATCGCGAACCGGCCGGAAGCGCTGAGGGTCTTTCGCTCCGGCGCGGAGTTCTTCGACATTGGATCGCCTCGCGATTACTTCGAGACCGTGACCACGATCGCCGGTCGCGAGGGTCAGCCCATCGACCGCGGCGCCGGTTGCGTGGTCGCGGCCGACGCGCGGCTCAGCAATACCATTCTCTGGGATCGGGTGGTCATCGGCGCCGGGGCCGAACTCACCAACTGCATCGTCGCGGACGACGTGATCGTGCCGCCGGGCGCGCGTTATTCACACAGCTCGCTCGTTATGCGCGACAATAAGTTAGTCTCGTGGAGCCTCGACTCGAACAGTACCTCGCCGAACAGAACCTGACCGCGCAGACCGTCAAGGTCATGCCGCTGACCGGCGATGCCTCGGATCGCCGCTACTTCCGTGTCCTGCTGAAGGATGCGAAGCCGATCGTGCTGGCCCTGCACCAGGGGCCGATCGATTTCCAGGCGATGCCGTTTGTCTCCATCGCGAAACTCCTCGCCGAAGTGCCGGTGCCGGTGCCGAAGATCCTGCATCACTCGGACCCGCTGGGCATCCTCGGCCTCGAAGATCTTGGCGACGTGACGTTGCAGGCGCATCTCGGCGCCGCGACGCCGTCCGAACATGCGGCGCTCTATCGGCAGGCGGTCGGATTCATCGCGCGGATGCAGCAGCGCGGCGAAGCGCTGCGGTCGGACGCGTATCCGCCGTACCGAATCGCCTTTGACGTCGAGAAGCTGACGTGGGAGCTCGAGTTTTTCGTCAAGCACTACCTGCTCGCTTACAAAGGCGCGACACCGTCGGGGACGGATCGTGAGGCACTACGCGCGGAGTGGGCTGCCATCGTCGACGAGCTGTCCTCCGAGCCGCGCGTGCTCTGCCACCGCGACTATCACAGCCGCAACCTGATGTTGAACGAGGGCTCGCTCTACATCATCGACTTCCAGGACGCGCGCATGGGGCCCGACACCTACGACCTGGTGTCGCTGCTGCGCGATTCGTACGTGGACCTCACGCCGCAACAGGTCGACGAGCTGATCGCGTTCTTCCTCGCGCTCACGGGCGCATCAGGCGGCGATGAAGAGTTCCGCCGCCGCTTCGACCTGATGGCGCTGCAGCGCAACCTGAAGGCGCTCGGCACATTCGGCTACATGACGACGTCGCGCAACAACACCGTTTACATCCAGTACATCCCGCGCACGCTGGCGTACGTGAAAGCTAACCTCGCGAAATATCCTCGCTTCGAGCGGCTCCGCTCGCTGCTCGAGGCGTGGCTATAAATCGGCAATCTGAGATCTGGGATCTGCAATGGCCTTCGGAGTCTCGACGCACCTCTTCGTCGCTGATCGCCTCGATCGCGATCATCTCGTGGAGATCGCCGCGCACCGATTCGAGGCGGTCGAGGTGTTCGCGGTCCGCGATCACTTCGATTACCGCGACCGCCGGGCGGCGATCGCCCTGGCCGAGTGGCTCGACGACACGCGGCTGACGCTGCACTCGATGCACGCGCCGATCGCCGGACAGTTCGTGAAAGGCTCCTGGAAGGACGGCTTCAGCCTGGCGGCCGCGGACGAATCGCGCCGCAAGGCGGCGGTCGATGAAACGCTCGCCGCCCTCGACGTGGCGGCCGCGGTCCCTTACCAGGTGATGGTGCTCCACTGCGGCGTGCCGGATCCGCATGGCACCCCTGCCGACAACCATCGCGGCTCGCTGGTCCGCAGCCTGGAAGAATTGTCGCCGGTCGCGCAACGCTACGGCGTGCGACTCGCCATCGAAGTCATTCCCAACGCGTTATCGACGCCGTCCTCGCTCGTCGATCTGATCGAAAGCGACATCGACGCCACCGGACTGGGCATTTGCCTCGACACCGGACACGCGCGGCTGATGGGAGACGTCGTGGAGGCGATCGAAAACTGCTCGGGCCACATCATCACCACGCACTTGCACGACAATCGCGGCCGGAGCGACGATCACCTGATGCCGGGCAAGGGCACGATCGACTGGGACGCGACCGCCCTCGCCTTCCAGAAGGTCGGCTACGATGGCGTCTGGATGTTCGAGCTGGCCGTCGCCGCGGAACGACGGCCGATTCTCGAACAGGCGGCGAAGGCCCGCGACCGGTTTGAATCGCTGTTACACATCGGCGATGAGATGCTCGGCTTCGATGAAGCGTAACCTTAAGACCTTAAGACCCTAAGACCCTAAGACCCTAAGACCCTAAGACCCTAAGACCCTAGGACTCTAAGACCTTCATGCAAACGTATATCAACAAGATCGGCGACCACGTCGGGCAGACCGTCACCATCAAAGGCTGGCTGCACAACCGTCGCTCCAGCGGCAAGATCCACTTCCTCGTCGTCCGCGACGGCACGGGCTTCCTGCAGGTCGTGATGGGCAAGAAGGACGTGGACGAAGCCACGTTCCAGCAGGCCGATCACCTGGGCCAGGAGAGCGCCATCATCATCACCGGCCTGGTGAAGGCGGAAGAACGCGCCGCCGGCGGCTACGAGATGGTGGCGAGCGGCCTCGAGGTGGTTAACGTTGCGCACGACTATCCGATCACGCCGAAAGAACATGGCGTCGATTACCTGATGGATCGCCGCCACCTGTGGATCCGCGCCGAGCGGCAGACCGCGATCCTGCGCGTGCGTCACGAGATCATCAACGCGGTCCGCGACTTCTTCAACGACCAGGGCTTCATCCTCGCCGACACGCCGATCTTCACGCCGGCCGCGTGCGAAGGCACCACCACGTTGTTCCCGGTTGAATACTTCGACGATGAGAAGGCCTACCTGACGCAGAGCGGTCAGCTCTACAACGAAGCCAACGCGATGGCGCTCGGCAAGGTCTACGCGTTTGGTCCGACCTTCCGCGCCGAGAAGAGCAAGACGCGCCGCCACCTCACCGAGTTCTGGATGGTCGAACCGGAGATGGCCTACGCCGATCTCAACGACGTCATCACGCTCGCCGAAGGCCTGATCACCTCCGTGGTCGCGCGCGTGCTCGATCGCCGGCAGAAGGAATTGAAGACGCTCGAGCGCAACCTCTCGAAGCTCGAGGCGGTCAAGGCGCCGTTCCCGCGCCTGCATTACGACGAAGCGGCGAAGATCCTGCTCGACAAGGGACTGCCCTTCCAGGTCGGCGGCGATCTCGGCGGCACGGACGAGACCGTGTTGTCGGAGCAGTTCGATCGCCCGGTGTGCGTGACGCACTACCCTGCCGCGATCAAGGCGTTTTACATGAAGCCGGATCCGAACGAACCCGACAAGGCGCTGTGCGTCGACGTCCTCGCGCCCGAAGGCTACGGCGAAATCATCGGCGGCGGCCAGCGCCTCGATGATCTGGATCTGCTGCTGAAACGAATCAAGGAACATGACCTGCCGCAGGAATCGTTTGAGTGGTATCTCGATCTGCGCCGCTTCGGTTCCGTGCCGCACGGCGGCTTCGGCATGGGCATCGAGCGCTGCGTGAGCTGGATCTGCGGCCTCGAGCACGTGCGCGAAACGATTCCTTACCCGCGAATGCTGTACAGGATCTATCCGTAGGCCTTACCCGAATGGCGGTTTCTGCCTGACTTCAGACGCCACACTTGACCACCTGAGAATTTTGACAGCTACGACCGTCTATCTGAGTGAGGTAGTGTCGGCTGGCCCCCCGCGCCAGGTCACAACAAATTACTTTGGCGAAGAATCCAGATGGGTTGAATGAACCGTCAAACTTCTCTACGCAGCGGAGCCAGCCGATGGCCGATCCTCCGCACGCTCCCGATCCTGTTCACTCGTTCAAGAATCACCTTGCAGTCGTCGTGGGGTTCAGCGAACTGGTGCTGTCGGAGTTGCCGGAAGACAGCCCTCATCGACAAGACGTGATGGAAATCCTCAAAGCCGCACAGGACGCCCTGGCGTTGCTGGCCACGTTGTTCCCGAAGACGTGAGTCTCAGTCGAGAACTTCGCGGACCTTGTGCAACAGCTCCTGCGCCGTAAACGGTTTACTGATATAGGCCACGGTCGACTCGAGGACGCCATGCCTGACGACGGCGTCGCTGGTGTAGCCTGACATGTAGAGCGTCCTGATCCCGGGGCGCATCCGTCCTGCCTCTTCGGCAAGTTCGCGGCCGCTGAGACCCGGCATCACGACGTCGGTAAGCAGGAGCTGCACAGGCCGGGTTTCGCGTTGCAGCAGCTCGATCGCTTCGGTGCCGCCGCTGGCATCGAGGACCACATAGCCGCCGCGTTCCAGGAAGCGTCGCGTTAGTGCCCGTAAGCCGCCGTTGTCTTCGACCACCAGCACCGTCTCGACGCCGGTCAGGGCCCGGGCCGGGAGTTCCTCGGCCGCCGGCACGGCCGCCAGCACCTGCGGCAGGTAAATAGTAAACGTCGTGCCGCGCCCGACCGCGCTGGTCACGCGGACAAATCCCTGACTCTGTTTGACAATGCCATAGACCGTCGACAGTCCCAGACCCGTGCCACGGCCAAGCCCTTTCGTCGTAAAGAACGGTTCGAAGATGCGCACCTGCGTCGCCTCGTCCATCCCGATGCCGGTATCAGCGACTGCAAGCTCGACGTATGACCCTCTTGGTAACGACGTTCCATAGCCGGTGGCGAGTTCGTCGGCGACGTCCGTGTTCCGCGTCCAAATCGTCAGGCGGCCGCCTTGGGGCATCGCGTCGCGCGCGTTGACCGCCAGATTCGTGATGACCTGTTCGAGCTGCCCAGGGTCGGCCTTAACGGCGCCGAGGTCCGGCGCAACCGCCACCGTGAATTCGATGTCCTCGCCGAGCAGGCGCCGCAGGAGGCTCTCCAATCCTGAGACGATCGTGTTCAGGCTCACGACTTTCGGCGCCAGGATCTGCTGCCGGCTGAACGCCAGCAGCTGCCGCGTCAACGTCGCCGCGCGTTCGCCGGCGCGGTGAATCTCCTCGACGTCGTGACGCAGTGAATCATTGTCGACGATCTGCTCGAGCATGAGCTCGGTCAGGCCGTTGATCACGGTCAGCAGGTTGTTGAAGTCGTGGGCGACGCCGCTCGCCAGATGGCCCACGCTCTCCATCTTCTGCGCCTGCCGGAATTGCGCCTCGAGTCGGAGCCGCTCGCTGATGTCTTCCTTGATGGCGACAAAGTGCGTGATCGCGCCGGCGTCGTCGCGGATCGGTGTCACCGACTGGCTCTCTGTGTACAGCTCGCCGCTCTTGGTCCGGTTGACGATCTCGCCGCGCCACGTCCGGCCGTCGAGAATCGTGCCCCACAGTTCGCGGAAAAACTGCGGCGGATGCGTGCCTGAACCGATCAACTCGCCTGGCGTGCGTCCGGCCGCCTCCTCGAGCGAATACCCGGTCAATTCCGTAAACGCGGCGTTGATCCACTCAATGTGTCCTTCGCGGTTGGTAATCACGATCGCATCGCCGGCGGCGTTGAGTGCGGCACTCTGCAGCCGCATCGCTTCTTCGGCGCGGCGCCGCTCGGTGACCTCCTGGAAGGCGCCATAAACGCGCGTGACCTTACCATCCACACGCTCGGCGGAGCCTTGCGAGCGCACCCAGATGCGCCGGCCGCTGGCTGTCACCATTGGCAGTTCGACGTCGAACGGCGTGCCCTGTTCAATGGCCGCCCGGACCGCCGAATCGATGACGGGCCGGCCTTCAGGCGCGTAGTATTCGATGGCCTGCTGCACCGAGGGCGGCGTTGTCGAGTCGATTTCGTGGATGCTGAAGACCTCGCTCGTCCAGCGCAGCGTGTTTTTCTCGACGTCGAGCTCCCAGCCGCCGACGCGCGCCAGCCGCCCGGTCTCTTCGAGCAGGATCTCGGAATGATGTAAATCCTCGATCGCCCGGGTTCTATCGGTCACGTCGCGGACGATCGCCTGGAGTAACGGTTGTCCCTGGATATCGATACGATTCAGGCTCACTTCGGCGTCGAACGTCGTACCGTCGCCGCGCAGATGCGTCCACGAGAAAAGCTGAGGCCGACCGGCCATCGCCTCGGCAATCCGGCGTGCGGCGCTGTGCGCTGATGGCTGGCCATCCGGCTGGATCGCGGGCGAGAAATCAATTGGCGAGCGCCCGACGATCTCGCTCTTCGGCCGGCCGAAAAGCGCCTCTGTGCGACGGTTGCAGTCGAGGAACGTTTCCGAGTCCATCAGGAAGATCGCGTCGTGCGCCGCCTCGAACAGGGTCCTCAGCTTCGCTTCGCTGTCGATCAGCGCCGCCCTGGCGCGGCGGCGTTCGGTAACGTCCATCGCCGTCCCAAACATCGCGACCGGTTGGCCTGCGTCGTCGAACTCTGCCTCACCGTGACCTTCGATGAATCTCTCGGTGCCGTCCGGCCGGATCACGCGGAAATGGATGGCGACTGGCGGCCGCCGCGACAGCGCGGCGTCGACCCATGCCTGGACGAGAGGGCGATCGTCCGGGTGAACCAGTGCGAGGAACGCCTGAAATGTTGCCGGCGTCTCAGGTCCGACACCATAGATTCTGCGCGTCTCATCCGACCAGACGCCAGCGCCGCTCCGGAAATCGGCCGACCAGTGCCCGATCTGTGCCACGCGCTGCGAGCGCTCGAGGTGCAAGGCACTAAGACGCAGGGCCTGTTCGACACGCACGCGCTCGGTGATGTCGCGAACGATGGCGTAGAACATCGTGCGGCCGCGAAGAACGAGGGTGCGCACCCACACGTGCATGTCGCGCAACTCGCCGCCTTTGGTCCGTTGGCGTGTGTCGAACTCCGCGTGACCATCGCGAAGCGCCGCGGCAACGTGCGACTTGACCTCGGCGGCCGACTCGATGGCTTCATAGTCGGTGATCGCAAGGCGGGCGAATTCGTCGCGCGTATAGCCGAGCTGCTGGCACGCGGCGTCGTTGAACAGGATGGCGCGAAGGGTTTGTGGGTCGACGATCAAGATGCCGTCTGGCGACGATTCGAACAGTGCCCGAAACATGCCGTCGCTGGTCGGCAACGCCTCGGGCTCCCTCTCTTGATCCATCGTTCCTCCGGGACAGCAAGCCTGCTGCCGTCAAAGTGGACTCATTATACGGTCGAGCCAGCTGTGAGTTGTCTAACCCTTTCGGGTTATATCGGCGGCTCCATGAGATCGCAAAACGCCCTAGATATTTACGACAATTGTGGATAGTCTGTCCCCGGCTCGGCACGGTTTCTCTGTGCACTTCGGAGTCACTGAACGGCGGCTTGATACTCAATCGTATGGCGACGTCGCGCGCATGAATCGGACTTCGGCACTGCAGGGCCGGGCTGATGCCGGAGATGGATCCCCGGGAACAGTTCTCGTCGTCGACGACCAGCGCCCGACGCGGGACCTGTTGTCCAGCATCTTGCAGCGGGACGGGTACCGGGTGACGTGTGCCGAGGACGGCCGCCAGGCCGTTCTCCTGGTCCGTTCACAGAATCCCGACCTCGTCATCATGGACGTCCTCATGCCGGAAGTGGACGGGTTCGCGGCTTGCCGGGCGCTGAAGGCAGACCCTGCCACGCGCCTGGTCCCCGTCGTCCTAATCACCGGCCTGGACGATGCCGAGAGCCGCGTGCGCGGCATCGAAGCCGGTGCGGACGACTTCCTCACCAAGCCGTTTCACCTGCCCGAACTTCGCGCGCGAGTCCGTTCGCTTCTGCGAATCAAGCGTTATACCGATGACCTCGATTCCGCCGAGGCGGCGTTCCTCAGCCTCGCACTGACAATCGAGGCTCGCGATCCGCTCACCAATGGCCACTGCCAGCGCCTGGCTGCTTACGCGCACGCCCTGGGCCTCGCCATCGGTCTCGGCGACGATGACCTTCGCTCGCTCACTCGGGGCGGCTTTCTTCACGACGTCGGCAAGGTCGGCATACCGGATGCGATCCTGCTCAAGGCCGGGGCACTGACCGCGGAGGAATACCAGACGATGCAACAGCACACCTTGATCGGCGACCGCGTCTGTTCTGAGCTGCGGTCACTGCGGGCCGTCCGTCCAATCGTGCGCTCGCATCACGAGCGCCTCGATGGCAGCGGCTATCCCGATGGCCTGCGAGGTGACGATGTTCCCCTCTTGGCGCAGATTACCGGGATCGTCGACGTGTTTGACGCCTTGACCGTTGCCCGGCCATACCGTGGGGCGTTGTCGAGGGACGAGGCGCTGGATGAGCTGCGACGGGAAGCCGGCCGCGGCTGGCGCGATCGCGAACTCGTCGAGTCCTGGGCTCGCCTCCAACCGCCCATTCATCATGACCAATAAAAAAACCTGGACCGTCTTAATCGTTGATGACGAGCCGCCGGTGCGTGAACTCGAGCGGCGCATCCTCGGACTGGGTCCTTATCAAGTGCTTGAAGCGGCCAATGCGCGCGAGGCCTTCAGCATCCTGCAGAGCGGCCAGCACGTCGACCTGCTGATCGCCGATCTCGACATGCCCGAACTCACCGGCGAAGAAATGGTGTTGCGCATCCGGGCGGCGCGGCCGGGACAAAAGGTCCTGTACGTGAGCGGCAATGTCGATCGGCTGCTCGACGCCCGCAAGATTCTCGGCGACGGTGAGGCCTTCGTTGACAAGCCGTTTACACCCAAGGCATTGCTCGAAGGCGTGTCGTTGCTTCTCTTCGACACGCTCACCCCGCCGCGCTAGCGAATCCAGGAGACCGCGATGAACGTGTTGATTGTCGACGACCAGGAACCGATGCGGGAATTACTGTCACGATGGCTGACGCCGCTTGGCTATGAAATCTTTCAGGCGCCGAGTGCCGACGCCGCCGTGTTGATATTGGAGAACCATCCAATGGCCGTCGTGTTATGCGACCGTTCCATGCCGGGGCACGACGGCGACTGGCTGGTGGGACAGGTTCGCGAACGATTCCCGGCGGTCGGAGTGATCCTTGCCACCGCTGACGATTCAGTGCCGCCGCGGATCAGTCTTCAGAACGGCGTGCTCGGTTATCTGGTCAAACCGTTCAACAGGACTCTCGTCGTGAACGCGGTCGCCGATGCTGTGGCGTGGCACGCGGTTGCGGCGAGATCAGGAACGGTTCGCGTAACGGCGGCTAATCCGGTCGACGCGTGGCTGCACGGCCGCGCGGGACGCACGAGCGAAGAGAACAAGTGACCGGCGCCGCCCGTCCGATCGCGACTGGCACGCTCCGCCAGAGATGGTTGGACCTCTCGCTGCAGGGCAAGGGCCTGTGCGTATTGACTATCCCGATGGTGGCGTTGGTCGTGGGACTTTCCATGTCCTGGACGGCCTTGCGAGCCGAACGCGCCGCAGACGCCCGCGTCACACACACCCTCGACGTGGAGGTCGAACTCAGCAATGCCCTCACCTTGTTGGTTGACGCCGAGACGGCCGTTCGCGGCTTCCTCTTGACCCGCGATCGAAAATACCTGCAGCCTTTTGATGCGGCCGTGGAAGCCATCCCAGTTGCTTTTTCCAGGCTCGAAGGGTTGGTATCCGACAACCCGTCACAGGACGCGGCGGTTCAACGGCTCCAGACCTTGGCTGAGCAGCGGTTGACGATGCTGGTCGCCCTGCAAGGTGCGGTCCCGGCGGCGTACGCCGCGCATATGGGTTCCGGCCTGCAATTCATGAACGAGATCCGCGATCAAATTCGGCAAATGCAGGCTGCGGAAAATGTCCTGCTCGATACCCGCCGAGGGCAGACCCGGGCCGCTCGCCGAGCGACGGCGTTCCGCTTACTGATCACCTCGGGCCTGGGAGTCGGCCTCGGGATCGCAGCGATGGTACTGTTCATCGGCGGCGTTTCCTCGAGATTGGGCGAGCTCGCTCGCAACGCCACACACCTTGAACGCAGCGAAGCCATGGAGGCGCTACCGTCCGCCGACGATGAAGTGGGGCGATTGGGCGCGCGTTTGTCAGCGGCGGCACTGGTTCTCGAGACCCACCAGAAGGAAATTGTTCGCACCCAAACCGAGCTCGACCAGTTCTTCTCGCTCTCGCTCGACATGCTCAGCATCGTTGCCGCCGACGGGACATTCAAGCGCGTCAATCCGGCTTGGAGCGAAACCCTGGGCTGGAGTGCTACCGACCTCGTCGGTCACCCTTACATCGACTTCGTGCATCCCGAGGACCGTGAAGCCACGGTGGCTGAGGCCCGACACCTCACGGCAGGGTCCAAGACCCTCGGGTTCGAGAACCGTTATCGATCCCGCGATGGCACGTATCGATGGTTGAACTGGAGGGTGGCGCCGAATGAAGGAGGCGAACTCCTCTATGCGGCGACGCGCGATGTGACGGACGCGCGACTCGCGCGCGAAGAGTTGTCGCGCCGCGCAACCCAACTGGCCGACGTCAATCGCGCACTCGAGCTCGCGAAGCGCGATATGCAGGCAATCCTGGACAATAGTCCGGTGATCGTCTTCGTCACCGATCCCGACGGACACTACCGGCTGTTGAACCGGGCCAGTGTTGGCATCACTGGCCGGGAACCGGAGACGCTGCTCGGCAAGACCGTCGCCGACGTCTTTCCGGCAGCGGTGGCCGACCAGTTGCGCACCAATACTCAGCGTGTGCTGACCGAAGGCCAGGTGATGACCTTCGAAGAAACGCTGCCGACGCCCGCGGGCTCTCGCGTCTTTTCAGTCGTCCGCTTCCCGTTGCGTGATGCCGACGGCCACATCACCGCGGTCTGTGGCATGTCGGTCGATGTGACCGAGCAAAAGGCTGCCGCCGAGGCGATTCAGTTGGCGAGTGCCGAAGCCCTCCGCGCCAACAGGGCGAAGAGCGATTTCCTGTCGCGCATGAGTCACGAGTTGCGCACCCCGCTGAACGCGATCCTGGGCTTCACTCAACTCTTCGACAGAGAGCGGATGAACGACGACGAACGCGAGAACGTCCGTCACATCCTGGAAGGCGGACGCCACCTCCTCGACCTGATCAATGAAGTCATCGACATTTCGCGGGTCGAGTCGGGAACGCTGGCGCTCTCCAATGAGCCGGTCGACATTCAGGAGGCGATCAGCGGCGCGATCAACCTGATCCATCCGCTGGCGAGCGCCAATCGGATTTCGGTGACGATAGAGCCGCTGCCCGCCGGCGTGGCCGTGCTGGCTGATCGCCAGCGTCTTCGCCAGGTGCTGCTCAACCTGCTGTCAAACGCCGTCAAGTACAACCGTCAAGACGGCAGCATCCGTGTCAGTGCCTCACAACCACGACCGGGACGCGTGCGCGTCTCAGTGCAGGACACCGGCGCCGGTATTCCGCCGCAACTTCTCTCGCACCTGTTCCAGCCATTCGAACGCCTCGGCGCTGACAAGAGCGCCATCGAAGGCACGGGACTCGGCCTCACGCTGTCGCGGGCGTTGTGCGAAGCCATGGGCGGCAAGCTGGAAGTGGAAAGCGTCGTCGACCGCGGCAGCATCTTCTCATTGGAGCTTGCGGAAACCGTGCTCGAACCGGCGTCGGCGCCGGTCGCGCTGCCGGAAACGGCCTCAACGCTGCACGCGACGTCCGGCTTGATCGTCTACGTCGAAGACAACAGCGCGAACGTCAAGCTCATGGCGCGTATCCTGGGCCGCCGGCCGGGCATCGAGATGTGCCATGCCGCGGATGGACGTTCCGGAATCGAGATGGTGCGCCAACGCCAGCCCGACCTCGTCTTGCTCGACCTGCAGTTGCCGGAAATGTCGGGGGAGACCGTCTTGCATGAGTTATGGAAGGATCCCGCCACTCGCCGCATTCCGGTCGTGATCCTGACGGCCGACGCGACACGCGGCCTCCCGCAAAGGCTCATACAGGCCGGCGCGCGCGCCTGCCTGACCAAGCCCCTCGACGTGCACCAGGTGTTGCGCACGGTGGACGAGTTGATGACTGTCTGAGTAACGACACCCATGGCTGACGTGCCCGAAGCAGAATCAGAAGCGGTCCACGATTTCAAGAACCAGTTGGCGATCATCATCGGCTACAGCGGCTTGCTGTTATCGGAAATGCCGGAGGGTGATCCCAAGTGGCACGACATCGTTGAAATCAACAAAGCGGCTACTGCCGCCCTCCGCATCTTTAACGACCGGCTGAAGGGCCGGCTGCGTTAGCCCGTCCCGCCAGTCCTGCTACACTGGGTAGTTCCAATGAAGATCGGGTTCGTCTCCCTGGGGTGTCCCAAAAATCTCGTCGATTCCGAAGTCATGCTCGGCATGGCTGAGAAGGATGGCCACGAAATCACCAGCGATGCGTCGCAGGCCGACGTGCTGGTGGTCAACACCTGCGCGTTCATCGATCGCGCCAAGACCGAATCCATCGACACCATTCTCGAGATGGCCGAGCTGAAGAAGCAGGCCGCCGGCCGCAAACTCGTCGTCACCGGCTGCCTCGCGGAACGCTATCGCGATGAGCTGAAGAAGGAAATTCCGGAGATCGATGCGATCTACGGAACCGGCGAAGTCGAAGGACTGGCGAGCTTCATGTCCGGTGTCGCGGGCCAGCCGACCGCCGCCAAGGCGCTTCCCTTTTACACCAAGCCCCCGGTGTTCGGCGTCGATCTCCCGACCTACATCTACGACGCGGATACGCCTCGCAAGCGCGTCACGCCGGGCCACTACGCGTACGTGAAGATCGCCGAAGGCTGCGACTACAAGTGCGCGTTCTGCATCATCCCGAAGATGCGCGGGCACTACCGCAGCCGCACGGTCGAGTCGATCGTCAAGGAAGCGCACCAGCTCGCGGCGCAAGGCGTCAAGGAACTGCTGCTGATCTCGCAGGACACGACGTTCTACGGCATCGATCGCGGCGAGCGCGGCGCGCTGCCGAAATTACTACGTGCATTAAATGACGTCGCCGGGATCGAGTGGATTCGCCTGCTGTATCTCTATCCGACCACGATCACCGCGGAAGTAATCGAGGCGATCGCCGATCTCGACAAGGTCGTGAAGTACATCGACCTGCCGCTGCAGCACGCCTCCGATGCGGTGTTGAAGCGCATGAAGCGGCCCGGCACGCGCAAGTCGTACGCGCGCCTGCTCGACAACATCCGCGCGCGCATCCCGAACGTCGCGCTGCGCACCACGTTCATCGTCGGCTTCCCCGGTGAAACCGCCGAGGACTTCGCCGAGCTCGAAGGGTTCATCGAAGAGGTCGGCTTCGATCACGTCGGCGTCTTCACCTACTCGCACGAAGAAGGCACCTCGGCGCACGACCTCAAAGACGATGTGCCGGCCGCGACCAAGAAGAAGCGCCAGGAGCGCCTGATGGCGCGCCAGCGCGAGATTGTCGCCGCCCGCCAGCAGGCCCGGATGGGCGAACGGACCAGGCTGGTGGTGGACGGCCAGTCCCCCGAGCACGAACTGGTGGTCCAGGGCCGGCTCCCCGGCCAGGCCCCCGAAATCGACCCCGTCGTCTACCTGACGGACTGCGACCCTTCCCTCTTCCCAAAGGGGTCGTTTATCGACGTGGAAATCGTCGGCTCCCAGGATTACGACCTGATTGCACGACCCGTCAGTCCCGCGTAGAACGTTCGCCGAACCCTCGTTGAACGAGCGTAGAACCAACGTGCTACACTGTGAGGTCGGTAACTAGTCTGGGAAACCAGAGTGGGCCTGTAATTCAGCCCACTTTTTGCTTTTTATGGGCCCTTTAGAGCGCGTTCGCGAATTGGCGGAGCGGGTCGCCGCGTCGTACGGCCTCGATATTTTCGATGTCGAACTGAAACGCGAAGGCGGCCAGCAAGTCCTCCGCGTGTTTGTGGATAAGCCGGGACCGGCGTCGACGCCCGAAGAAAGCGTCAGCATCGAAGAGGTCGCGCGTGTCGCCGAGGAACTCGGCACGCTGCTCGACATCGAGGACGTGATGCCCGGTGAGTACACGTTTGAGGTGTCCTCTCCGGGACTCGATCGGCCGCTGCGGACCGCCGACGACTATCGGCGCTTCGCCGGACGCTGGGCCAAGATCGTGACGTCGGAACCGGTGCAGCGCCAGACGGCGTTCAACGGCCGCGTCAAAGGTATCGAAGGCGACGACGTGTTGTTCGAGTCGGAGGGCAAGAAGTTGATGAAGCTCCCGCTCAGACTCATCAGTCGCGCCAGGTTAGAGGTTGAATTCTGATGTCGACAACGAATCCGCTGCAACAGACGATCGAGGCACTCGCCAAGGAAAAAGGCATTGAGCCGGAGGTCGTGATCCAGGCGATGGAAGAAGCCGTGCTCACCGCGTCGCGCAAGTTCTACAAGGGCGACGAAGAGCTGAAGGCCAAGTTCAATCCCGAGAATGGTCAGATCGAACTGTTCGCGGTGAAGACGATCGTCGAAGAAGTGACGGCGCCCGGCAAGGAAATCTCGATCGCCGAGGCCAAGGAAATCTACGGCGACGACGCCGAGGTTGAAGTCGGCTACCAGATCGAATTCCCCAAGCGCACCGACGTGCTCGGCCGCATCGCCGCGCAGACCGCCAAGCAGGTGATCTTCCAGAAGGTCCGCGAGGCCGAGCGCGAGAACGTGTTCGCCGAATACAACCAGCGCGTCGGCGAGGTCATGAACGGCCTGGTCAAGCGCTTCGAGCAGGGCGACATCATCGTCGAAGTGGGCCGCGTCGAAGCGATCCTGCCGCGCAAGGAACAGTCGCGCGCCGAAAGCTACGCGCAGGGCGACCGCGTCCGCGCCGTGATTCGCACCGTCGGCAAGAGCGCCAAGGGCCCGCAGATCGTGCTGTCGCGCACCGATCCGGCCCTGCTGATCAAGTTGTTCGAACAGGAAGTGCCGGAGATTTACGACGGCACCGTGATGATCCGCGGCGCCGTGCGTGAAGCCGGCGATCGCGCCAAGGTCGCGGTCTACTCGCGCGAGCGCGACGTCGATCCGGTCGGCGCCTGCGTCGGCATGAAGGGCACGCGCGTCCAGGCCATCATCCGCGAGCTGCGCGGCGAGAAGATCGACATCGTCGATTTCTCCGACGACCCCGTCCAGTTCGTGATGAACGCGCTCAGCCCCGCGAAGGTGCAGCGCGTCACGATCGTCGACGACAAGGACAAGGTCATGGAAGTCGTGGTCGAGGACAGCCAGTTGTCGCTCGCCATCGGCAAGAAGGGCCAGAACGTGCGCCTCGCGGCCAAGCTGACCGGCTGGCGCATCGACATCAAGAGCGAAGAAGAGAAGCGCAAGGAAGTGGAATTGGAGTTCGGCGCCCTCGAGGCAGGCACCGCCGAGCCCGAGACCGCTGACAGCGCACCCGCCGAGGGCGTGGCCGAGCCGGCCCCCGCGGTTGAAGAAAACGAAGCGAAGTAATAGAACTCTGATGGCCCGATGGCCTGATGGCCCGAGGGCCTGAAAAGGGAAACCAGTTTGTCCACCGTTCGGGTTTACAAGGTCGCTGAGCTTCTCGACACCACCAGCCAGGAAGTGCTGGAGCTGTTGAAGAAGAACCACGGCATCGAGCTCAAGAGCGCGTCGAGCACGCTCGAAGAGATCGTCGCGCGGCAATTTGTCGATCGTCTCGCGAAGCAGCGCGGTATCACGCTGCCCAAGGGGGACATCTTCTCGGAGCAGGCCGTCAAGCCGGGGAAACCCGCCGCGAAGGCCAAGGCTGCCCCGGGCAAGAAGGGCGCGGCTGCGTCCGCGCCGGAGCCGCCGAAGCCGGCGGCGCCGACGCTGGGTCCGCCGCGCCTGATCAAGAAGGCCAGACCCGCCGAGGCCAAGCCGGAAGACGTGGTCGCCGCGCCCGTCGAGGCGCCACCGCCGGCGTTCGAAGCGCCCGCGCCCGCCGAAGTGACGGCTGCGCCCGAGGTCGAAGCGCCTCTCCCCTCACCGGAACCGGCCGCGCCGGTCGAAACGCCGGCCGCCCCCGCGATCGCCGCGAGCGCCGAACCGGTGGAGGTCGCGAAAGAAAAAGCGGCCGCCCGATTCGTGCCGCCCAGCATTCGCCTTCGCGTCGAAGAACCGGGTAAGGCGCCGCCGACCGCGCCGCCCCTCCAGCCGAAACGCCAGGTCGTCCCGCAGCCGCCGCGCGTCGTGCCGCCGTCGACGCGTCCGCCTCAGGCCGCGACCGGCAATCTGGCGCGCCCGCAAGGCCAGCGTCCCTTCGGGCAGCCGCGTCCGCCGCAGAGCAACACCGCGGCGATGCTTGGCGGTCCGCGTCCGCTGCCGTCGCAGCCGGTTCGCCCCGCGTCGGGCCTGCCGCCGCGCCCTGGCATGCCGCAGCGTCCGGGGTTCCGGCCGCAGCAGCATCACCGTCCGTCGGGCATGAAGCCGGCGCAGAAGCGCGATGCGTTGCAGCGTCCGCAACAGGCGCCCGCGCCCACTCCCCCGCCGCCGATCACCCGCACGATCACCTTCTCCGAAGGCATGACCGTGAAGGACCTGGCGGATCGCCTCGAAGTGCGGGTCAAGGATGCGCTGAAGGCGCTGCTCGATCGCCGCTTGATGATGACGATCAATTCCGCGATCGATCTCGACACCGCCAAGTCGCTCGCCGCGGGTTTCGGCGCCGAGGTCGAGACGCGCAGCTTCGAACAGGAAATCGTCGCCGAAAGCGACAAGACCGCCGATCCGAAGGACCTGGTCACGCGCTGGCCGGTCGTCACGATTATGGGCCACGTCGATCACGGCAAGACGACGCTGCTCGACGCGATTCGCGAGACCCGCGTCGCCGAACGTGAAGCCGGCGGCATCACGCAGCACATCGGCGCGTATCTCGTCAGCGCCGGCGCCAAGTCCGGCAAGAGCATCGTGTTCCTCGACACGCCCGGCCACTCGGCGTTCACCATGATGCGCGCCCGCGGCGCCAAGATCACCGACGTCGTGGTGCTGGTCGTGGCCGCGGACGACGGCGTCATGCCGCAGACGCGCGAAGCGATCGATCACGCGAAAGCGGCCAACGTCAAGATCATCGTCGCCGTGAACAAGATCGACAAGCCCGGCGCGAATCCCGAAACGGTCAAGCGCCAGCTGACGGAACTCGGACTGATGCCGGAAGACTGGGGCGGCCAGACGGTGTTCGTCGAGGTGTCGGCGAAGAAGAAGACCGGCATCGATACGCTGCTCGAGATGATCTTGCTGGTCACGGAAATCGACGACCTCAAGGCCAACCCGAAGCGCAGCGCCATCGGCACGGTCATCGAAACCAAGCTCGATCGCGGCCGCGGCCCCGTCGCCACGGTGCTGATCCAGGACGGCACGCTCCGTGTCGGCGACAACGTCATTGCCGGCCCCGTGGTCGGCAGGGTGCGCGCGCTGATCGACGATCGCGGCCGCAGCCTCAAGCTCGCCGGCCCGTCGACGCCGGTCGAACTGCTCGGCCTCGAAGCCCTGCCCTCGCCGGGCGACGGCTTCCAGCAGGTCGCGGACGCCGCGAAGGCGCGGCAGATCGCGACCTTCCGCCAGGGCCAGGCCAAGGACAAGGCCCACGCGGCGAGGGGCTCGCGCCTCACGCTCGAATCGCTGCAGGCGCAGCTGTCGGATGAAGGCGCGAAGGATCTGCCGCTGATCATCAAGGCCGACGTGCAGGGCTCGGCGGAAGTGCTCGCCGATACGCTCGCCAAGCTGTCGGACGCCAAGACACGCATCAAGATCATTCACTCGGCGGTCGGCGCGATCAACGAGAGCGACGTGCTGCTCGCCACCGCCTCGAACGCGATCATCATCGGCTTCAACGTGCGGCCGGATCGCAATGCGGCCGATGTCGCAGAGCGCGAAAAGGTCGACATCCGCCACCACACGGTCATCTATCACGTGACCGACGAGATCAAGAAGGCGATGGCCGGCCTCCTCGAGCCGACGTTCAAGGAACAGCGCCTCGGCATCGCGCAGGTCCGCGAAACGTTCAAGGTGCCGAAGATTGGCACCATCGCCGGTTGCATGGTCACCGACGGCACCATTACCCGCAAGGGCGATGCGCAGGCGCGGTTGCTGCGCGACAACGTCGTGGTCTTCGAGGGCAAGCTCGCGTCGCTCAAGCGGTTCAAGGACGATGTGTCCGAGGTCAAGAGCGGATTCGAGTGCGGCCTCGGGCTGCAGGGTTTCAACGACATCAAGGTCGGCGACGTGATCGAGGTGTTCCAGATGGAACGCGTCGCTCAGCCGGCGTAAGAGAACGGGGGCCGTCATGGCTCTGACACATCGGGTCGAGCGAATCCAGAAGCAGGTTCGCGAAGAAGTCAGTCAAATGCTCGCCACCGAGGTCCGCGATCCGGGCGTGGGCCTCGTCACCGTCACGCGCGCCAAGGTCACGGGCGATCTCTCGCTGGCGCGCATTTACTGGACGATCATCGGCGACGCCGCCGAGCGCAAGAAGACGCAGCAGGCGCTCGAGCGCGCCGGCGGTTTCGTGCGCCACCTCCTGGCCGAACGGTTGTCGCTGCGCCGCGCGCCGGAAGTGAAATTCATTTTCGACCAGTCGGTGGCGGCGCAGGATCGCATCGAGCAGATCATCCAGGAAATCCACGCCGAAGACGCCGTCCGCACCGTGGACGATCCCGCTGTCGTGGACACCGTCGTCGACGGCAAGGATGCCATCACCGTCAAGAATGACGACCCGGCCACCGATTAACGCCGATTCGACACCGACCCATGCACTTGCAGCCGCCGGCTGAACTGATCGACGTCATTCGGCGCGGGCAGCGCTTCATCGTCGCGTCGCACGCGCGGCCCGATGGCGACGCCATTGGATCGGCGATGGCGATGGCACTGGCGCTCGGCGCCATGGGCAAGCACGCCACGGTCGTCACCGACGGCGTGCCGCCGGTGTTCCTGCAGCCGTTCCCCGGCGTCGACGCCATCCAGATCGTTCCCGAGATCCATGAGACGTTCGATGCGGCGCTGATCATGGAATGCAGCGACCTCGCGCGCACCGGCGTCACGGGCCTCGACCGCTCGCCGGTGATGAACATCGATCACCATCCCGGCAACAAGGTCTACGGCGCGATCAACTGGATCGATGAATCCGCCGCGGCGTGCGGCGAGATGGTCTTCACGCTGATCGAAGCGCTCGGCGTGACGATCACCAGGGACATCGCGACGCACGTCTACCTCGCGATTCTCACCGACACCGGTTCGTTTCATTTCTCGCATCTGTCGCCGCGCACCTACGAGATCGCGCGGCGGTGCGTCGAAGCCGGCGCCGATCCGCAATGGATCGCGCGCACGCACTACGACAGCAACAGCCTGGCGCGCGTCCGCATCTTCGGCGCGGTGATGAACGGCATGACCATCGTCGACCAGGGCCGCGTGGCGCTGCTGTCGATCACCCGCCAGACGATGAGCGACCTGGGCGGGACGAGCGACGACCTCGAGGGGTTGATCAACTTCCCTCTCACCGTGAAAGACATCGAAGCGGTCGCGTTCCTGAAGGAAGTCGGCGACGGCGACTGGCGCATCAGCATGCGCTCGAAGGGCCACGTCGACACCGGCGCGATCGCGCGACAGTTCAGCGGCGGCGGCCACACGAATGCTTCGGGATGCTCGGCGAAGGGCGATCGTGACGCGATCCTGAAGCAATTCGGCGCGCTCCTCGCAGCAGCTGTTCGCCAGAAGTGACCGCCCTGATCCCTGATCCCCGATCCCCGTTCCCTGATGGTGTCCTCGTCGTCGACAAGACCGAGGGGCCGACGTCGCACGATGTCGTGACGTTCGCGCGCCGCGCGCTGGGCGTGTCGCGCATCGGCCACACCGGGACGCTCGATCCGATGGCGACCGGCGTGTTGCCGCTGGTGATCGGACGCGCGACGCGTCTCGCGCAGTTCCTGACGGCGAGTGACAAGAGCTACGAGGCGACGATCGCGTTCGGTCGCACCACCGATTCCTACGATGCCTCCGGCAAACCGACGGGCACGAGCGATCGGCGCCCGACGCGGGAGCAACTCGCCGAAGCGATCGAAAAGTTTCGCGGCACGTTCGAGCAGACACCGCCGGCCTTCTCGGCCAAGAACATCGATGGCGAGCGTTCGTACGACCTGGCACGCAGGGAAACACGGAGAGTCGAAACAGGTAGAGGCGGGTCTTCAGACCCGCCTGTGCTACAGCGTCCGAAGGCCGTGGCCGTCACCACCAGGCGCCTCGAGATCCTGTCGTTTGATGGCGACTCAGCCCGGCTCGAAATGCAGGTTACGGCGGGCTTCTACGTCCGCTCGCTCGTGCACGATCTCGGCGAGGCCCTGGGCTGCGGAGCGGTCCTGACCGCCCTGAGGCGGACGCGATCCGGGGAATTCGGGCTCGATCACGCGGTCCCATTGGCCGAGGTCCTCCAATCCCCGCGGGAAGCCCTGGCCGGCCGGCTGGTGCCGTTCCGTGAGCTGCTGCCCGACCTGCCGTCGGTCACCCTCCAGTCGGCGCTCCAACTCGAGCGCCTCAAGAATGGCGTGGAAATGGGCCCAAACGACCTCGTAAAGCCCCTTGCCTCGCTGCCGCCCATCGTCCGCCTGCTCGGCCCCGACGGTGATCTGGTCGGCCTGGCAAAACCGGGCAAAACGGCCGGCTGCCTTCATGGATGGATCGTCTTAGGGTCCTAGAGTCTTAGGGGAGGTCTTAGGGCTTTTTAAGACCCTGGGACCCTAGGTCCCTAAGACCTTTCTGCAGTAACATATACAGGTTACAGGCGATGCTTATATCGCCATATACGGCGGCATTGGTCGCGCCGGAGCTCCGAAGGGGCGAAGGCGGACTCGGCCGTGCGTGGAGGTTCCAGTGGCACTGACGAAAGACAAGAAGACCGCCCTCATCGGCGATTTCAAGACCCACGACAAAGACACCGGCTCACCAGAAGTCCAGGTCGCGATCCTCAGCGAACGCATCACCTACCTGACCGAGCACTTCAAGACCCACGGCAAGGATCATCATTCTCGCCGCGGACTGTTGAAGCTCGTCGGCCAACGCCGGCGGCTGCTCGACTATCTGAAGAGCAAGGATACCGACCGTTACGCTGAAGTCATCAAGCGCCTCGGCATCCGCAAGTAATCCAGCGTTCAAAAGCAAAGCGAAGCGAACAGTTATGCACAAGCGCGATCTATCTCTCGGCTCCCAGTCCATTTCCATCGAGACCGGACGTCTGGCCAAGCAGGCCGACGGCTCGGTCGTCGTCCGCATGGGCGACACCATGGTCCTCGTGACCGCCTGCCATTCGTCCAGCCCGCGCGAAGGAATTGATTTCCTGCCGCTCACGGTCGACTACCGCGAATACACCTACGCGTCGGGACGCATTCCCGGCGGCTTCTTCAAGCGCGAGGGCAAGGCGACCGAAAAGGAAACCCTGACCAGCCGCTTGATCGATCGGCCGATTCGTCCGCTGTTCCCGGCCGGCTGGGCCTACGAGACGCAGGTCATCGCGTTCGTGGTGTCGGCGGACAAGGACAACGACTCGGACGTGCTCGCGCTGACCGGCGCCGGCGCGGCGCTGGCGTTCTCGGAGATGCCGGTTGAAAAGACCGTCGCCGCCGTGCGCATCGGCCTCGTCGATGGCCAGTTCATCGTCAACCCCACCTATCCGCAGCGCAAGACCAGCAAGCTCGATCTGATCGTCGCCGGCACGCGCGACGGCATCGTGATGGTCGAAGCGGGCGCCAACGAAGTGACCGAAGACGAAGCCGTCACGGCGCTCGAAACCGCGCACACCGCCATCAAGCAGCTCGTCGAGATGATCGACTCGATGGCCAAGGAAGCCGGCCGTCCCAAGCTCGCCAAGGCGGACATCAAGGTCAACGCCGAGCTCAAGGCCTACGTCGACCAGTCCTACGGCGCCCTTGCCGATGCAATGCGCATCAAGGGCAAGCTGGTGAACTACGCGACCGTCGCGAAGGTCGAGAAGGACATGCTCGCCGGCCTGCCGGAGGCGTTCGCCGCCAACAAGCTCGAGGCCAAGGGCTACTTCCACGACAACCAGGAACGCGCGTTGCGCGAGGAAGTGCTCGGCAAGGGCATCCGCCAGGATGGCCGCAAGTTCGACGAGATTCGCAAGATCACCATCGAGAACACGGTGCTCCCGCGGGTCCACGGCTCCTGCGTGTTTACGCGCGGCGAGACGCAGGCGCTCGTCACCGTGACCCTCGGCACCGCTGACGACCAGCAGAAGATCGAAATGGTCGATGGCGAAACCTGGAAGCGCTTCATGCTCCACTACAACTTCCCGCCCTTCTCGGTCGGCGAAGTGAAGCCGATGCGCGGCCCCGGCCGTCGTGAAATCGGCCACGGCGCACTCGCGGAACGCGCGCTCGCGCCGATGATGCCCGCCGAGACCGACTTCGCCTACACCGTGCGCGTCGTCTCGGACATTCTCGAGTCGAACGGCAGCTCGTCGATGGCGTCGGTCTGCGGTGGCTCGCTCGCCATGATGGACGCTGGTGTGCCAATCAAGGCGCCGGTGGCCGGTGTGGCGATGGGCCTGATCATGGACGAGGCGACCGGCAAGTACGCGGTCCTCTCCGACATCGCCGGCGCCGAAGACCACTACGGCGACATGGACTTCAAGGTGACCGGCACCGCCAACGGCATCACGGCGTTGCAGATGGACATCAAGATCACCGGCATCTCGGCTGACGTGATGCGCGCGGCGCTCAGCCAGGCCAAGGCCGGCCGCCTGCACATCCTCAACATCATGAACGAGTCGCTCGCCGCGACCCGGACCAACATGTCGGCCTACGCGCCGCGCATCATCACCATCAAGATCCCCGTCGACAAGATCCGCGACGTCATCGGACCGGGCGGCAAGATGATCCGCAGCATCATCGAGAAGACCGGCGTCAAGATCGACGTCGAGGACGACGGTCACGTGAACGTCGCGTCGGCGGATGAAGCCGCGGCCCAGAAGGCCATCGGCATGATCCAGGAGCTGACCGCCACCGCGGAGCTCAACAAGACCTACCTCGGCAAGGTCCAGCGCATCACCGACTTCGGCGCGTTCGTCGAAATCATGGCCGGCACCGACGGCCTCCTCCACGTCTCGGAAATCGCGCACTACCGCGTCAAGGACGTGCGTGACGAGTTGAAGGAAGGCCAGCAGGTGCTGGTCAAGGTCATCGCCATCGACCCGACGGGCAAGATTCGCCTGTCGCGCAAGGCGTTGATCACCCCGGAAGAAGGCGGCGCACCGCCGGTCGCTTCCGGTGGCGAAGGCGCGCCAGAGGGCGACGCCCCGGCGGGCGACCGTCCGCCCCGCGACGATCGCGGCCCGCGCCGTGACCGGGGTCCGCGCCGATAGACTACGCACGCGCAAGACGTTTGGAGAGCGGGGGCTTTTAGCCCCCGCTTTTTACGTACAATCAATCATGCGTTTCTTGCTGGCCGCAGCTGTCCTTTCAATGGCTGTCGCGTCCGCCCAGGAACCGGCGCAGAACCGCCGCGACTTCATCATCGTCGCGAAGGACCACACCTTCACTCCGGACAAGCTCGAGGTTTCACAGGATGATCTCGTCAAGATCACGTTGACGAGTGAAGACGTGCCGGTGAGCTTCGCCATCGATGCTTATCGCATCATCAAGCGCGTCGCCGGTAAGACGTCAGTGACGTTCGAGTTTCGCGCCGATCAGCCGGGCACGTTTCCCTTCTACTGCAACCTGACGCGAGATCCGGATTGCAAGGACATGAAGGGAACGCTCACCGTCCGCCCAAAGTAAGCACGCCTCAAGGCCTACCTCCTCGGAAACTTGTCCGGATTATCCGTAAACAGCGCGTCGACGTCGTACTTGTAGAGGAACGTCGACATCTCCTCGGTCACATCCTTGAACAGGCTCATCGGCGAACGCGTCGTGAAGGTATACGGCGTCACGCTCAGGCCCGCGGCATGGGCCCACTTCACGATGTCGGGGTTCTTCGAGACGATCGCCTTCGCTGGACCCAGGCCTTGCACGATGCCCTTCCACGAGGCGACCTCCGCGGCGGTCTTGAAGCCGTTGTCGTCGCCGATCAACAGCATCACCGGCACGCCGATCTTCATTTGCGCGAGGTTGCGCGCCGTCTGCTGGCCGAAGGTCTGCAGGATAATCGGCGTTTTCGGATCCGCCTTGGGTCCACGAAGATTGTGCTTGTCGAGCGCGGCGGCGACGAGCTTTTCGAATTCAATGTGGCGGGCGGCGTAGATCTCCGGATCCTTCAGTTCCGGAAACAGCCCCGCCTTGCCGCGCACGATTGCCACGGCTTCGTCGAACGTCAGGATCTTCTCGCCCGCGAATTTCTTGTCGAACCACGAGCCGGCATCGAGCGTCTTGATCTCCGCCAGCGTGAAGTCATTCGCCAGCCAGGCCTGGCGCGTCCGGCCGTCAATGGTCTGGGTGCTGACGCGATTCGGAAACAGTTCTTCGACGTTGGTGGTGCGCTCGAGGCTGGCGTCGTGAATGCAAATCAGCACGCCGTCCTTGGTGACGGCGAGATCCTGTTCGACGAAGTCGGCGCCCATTTCGATCGCCAGCCGGTAAGCCGCCGCGGTGTGCTCAGGGGCATACGCCGACGCGCCGCGATGCGCCACCAGCGTTTTTTTCTGATATTGCGCCGACAGCGTGACCATCTGCAACACCATCACCAGCGCGAGCGTGCCTCGTAACATGGGCGATTCGATCATCAACAACACGGGCGACCTCACTGTTGGGGAAACCGATCTGGGCTACTGGTGAACACCGCGTCGACACCGACTCTCTTCAAGAAGAACTCCATTTCGTCGGTCACGTTGAGGAACCCTGGCTGCACCGCATCGGGACGGAACGTGTAGGGCGTGACCGTCATCCCCGAGGCGTGGCTCCAGTTCAGCAATTGCGGCGCTTTCACCAGCAGGCTTTTCGGCATGCCGAAGCCTTGCACGATGCCTTTCCACTGCCGGAGGCGATCGATCGACTCGAAGGGATTATTGTCGTCGAGCAACAGCACAATCGGCACGCCGATCTTGAGCTGCGCCAGCCTGACCGCTGAGTTCTGCGAGAAGGTCTGCAGCACGATCGGTGTCCGCGGATCGGCTTTGGGCCCTCGCAGCGCATTTCGATCGAGCGCGGCTTCGACGAGCCGTTCCATGTTGACGCCGCGCAGGCGATACATCTCCGGCGTCTTCAATTCGGGATACAGCCCCGCCTTGCCTTTCACGAGCGCCACCGATTCATCGAAGGTGGGCACCCGCTCGCCGGCGAACCTGGCGTCGAACCACGCCCCCGCGTCGAGGCGCTTGATTTCCGCGAGGGTAAAGTCGTTGGCCAGCCAGGTCTTGCGGGCCCGGCCGTCGACCACCATGTCGGTGGATCGCTCCGGAAACACCTTGGCAACATTGGTCGTCCGTTCAAGCGAGGCGTCGTGCAGGCAGATCAAGACGCCATCCCGGGTCACCTCGAGATCCTGTTCCACGAAATCGGCACCCATCTCGATCGCCAAACGGTACGACGCCAGCGTGTTCTCGGGCGCATAGGCCGACGCACCACGATGGGCGACCAGCGTCTTTTTCGAATACTGTGCCGAGCCGCCGACCGATGCCGCCACCACAATGGCGGCCGCCAGCAACCTACGCAACGGGCTGTCCCTCTCTCGCAAAGGCACGGGCCGCGTCGATTCTCTCGCGGATCGGCGGATGCGAATGGAACAGCCAGCGGACGATCGGTGATGGATACTCCTCGGCCAGATTCTGCTGCGCCAGGCGCCTCATTGCCGTGACGAAGGCGTCAACATTGCGTGTCGTGGCGAGCGCGTAGCGATCGGCGGCGCGCTCCTGCGCGCGGGACAGCGCGTTGGCCAGCGGCATCACCAGGAACGACCACAGGCCGCCGACCAGCATCAGCAAGGGCAGGCCGGCGGGATCGGCGATGCCGCTCAGCGCCAGGCGCTCCGCGGACGCTCGCAGGACCACGTCCGCCGCGTAGAACCCGCCCACCAGAACCACCGCCTGCAGCGCGATGCCGCGCCACAGGTCGCGGTGCACGTGATGCGCGAGCTCGTGCGCCAGAATCACTTCGATCTCGTCCTCGGAATAGTCCGCCAGCAGCGTGTCGGACAGCAGGATGCGGCGGGTCTTCCCCATCCCGGCAAGCGCGGCGTTGGCCTTCTTGGTGTGATCGCTCAATACCCATTCGAAGACGCCGACAATGTCGGTGCGCGCGCGCGTCGCGAGGGCCATCAGGCGTTCGACGAGCGCGGGACGATCGAGGGGCTTGAACTTGTAGAAAATCGGCATCAGCAACACGGGCGCGAGCCCGGCCAGCCCGATCATCGCGATCGCGAAGGTCCCGGCCGAAATCAGCCACCACTTGTCGGGCCAGCGGCTGAGCGTCAGAAACACGATCGACGTGCCCGCGACGGCGAAGACGGTGCCGAGCACGAGCCCCTTGGCGTGATCGGCCAGCCACCGCCCGGTGGACTGCGTGGACAAGCCGTAGTGATGTTCGAGGAGATGTCCCTGGTAGAACGCGAATGGAAACTCGACCGCCTGCAGGATCAGCACGACCACGATCGCCAGGACGACGATGTTCATGCCCCGGCCGAAACCCGTTAGCACCATCGCCAACAGCACGACGCCGGCGACAACCGTCCCCATGAGGTCGGCGCGCCGGCGCAAGCGATGGTAGCGAGTGGACTTGTCTTCGTTCATTCGGGGATCGGGGCTCAGGGATCGGGCATCAGGGTAACACGCGCCCCTGGTCCCTGATCCCTGATCCCTGTTCCCTGATCCCTGCTACGACGTCTTATTCCCCGTCGACCGCGACAGCCGCACGCCGCCGTTGGTCGTGCTCATCTTCACCGAGGCGCCGCCGCCGTTCATGGTGCCGTTCAGCCGGCGCCGCTTGTCGAAGTCGTTGGCCTGCTCGTCGCGGGCAATGTCGAGGTCCTCGACCTTGACGCCGCCGTTGACGCAACGCGCCGCGATGGTCGCCTTGCTCTCCGACGGCAACGCGAGGGTGACGCCGCCGTTCACCGTTTCGATATCGACCGAGTCCGTCGAGTCGAGCGGCGAGCCGAGCGCGAACTCGATGCCGCCGTTCACCGCCGACGCTTCGATGATGCTGGGGACGATGTTCTCGCCCTTGACGCCGCCGTTGACGGTCTTGGCGTGAATTTCGTTGGCAAGATCGTTGAGGCGCACACCGCCGTTCGTCGTGCGCAGGTCGACGATCACGCCCTTCGGCACCTTGATGGTCCATTCGATCTCAATGCCGTTCAGACCACGCACGCTGTCGAGCGGCCGGTGCCCTGCCGAGGTGCCCCGAACTTCGACTCTCACGGTTGATGTCCCGACTTCTTCCCTCATCTCCAAGGACGCCAAACGCTCCTTGGCGCTGTCGTCGTTGGCGGCCTTGGCGGAGCGCCGGCCTTCGACGATGACGTCGGCGCCATCGGTCGGCTGGGCGGTAATTTTCCCGTTCACGTTGATCAGCTCGAATCGGCCAGTCGCCGGGACCTTGTAGGTCCGGGACCAGGTGTCGACGGCCTTTCCGCCCGAAATATCGAACGAAAAGTCGCCATTCGCGGAGGTCTTGATGTCGCAGGCGGCCACGGAAAGGCCGACCGAAAGGACAGCAGCGAGGACAGAGAGCTTGCGCATGAACCCTTATACGACGAAGGAGCCGGAACGGGTTCCATTGGTTCCAGGGGTTCCAAGGGTTCCAAGGGCATTGTTCTGCCGGGGCCCTGCCCTTGGAACTTCTGGAACCCTTGGAACCATTTGGAACCCTTAGTTCAGGTTCCGTCGAGAAGCTCAGTTCAACTGAATTGAAATGAGCTTCGAGACACCCGGCTCCTCCATCGTCACGCCATAGAGCCGATTGGCGATCTCCATCGTCTTGCGGCTGTGCGTGATGATGATGAACTGCGTCTTGTCCATCATCGACTGCAGCATCTGCACGAACCGCCCGATGTTCGCGTCGTCCAGCGGCGCGTCGATTTCGTCGAGCAGGCAGAACGGGCTCGGCCGGTACTTGAACATGCCGAACATCAGCGCGATTGCGGTCAGGGCCTTCTCGCCGCCTGACAGCAGCATCACGCTCTGCAGCCGCTTGCCGGGCGGCTGCGCGACGATGTCGATGCCGCTTTCGAGCGGATCGTTTTCATCGAGCAGCATGATGCCGGCCTTGCCGCCGCCGAACAGCGTCGAGAACATCACGCCGAAGTTTTCGTTGATCGCCGCGAACGCTTCGCGGAAGCGCGCGTGGGTCGTTTCGTCGATCTTGGCGATTGCTTCGTTGGTCTGCGCGATCGAGTCGACCAGGTCCTTCTGTTGCGTCGACAGGAACAGGTGACGCTCCTCGAGCTCTTGCGATTGCTCGATGGCCATCATGTTCACGGGACCCATGCGATCGATCTTTTCGCGGAGCTCGGCAATCGCTTCTTCCGCGGTCATCGCCGGAGCAGCTTCCTCTCCGGCGGAATCCGCGGAATCCCGCTGCGCTTCAGCGTCCTCGGACGCGAAGGCGGATGCGTCCATGCCCTCTTCGAGCTCGTCGGCATCGACCGCTTCGGCGGCGCGAATCGCGCGCACGTCGGGCTGCACCTGTCCGGCCGCTTCCATCGCGGTCACTTCGTCGCGGATCTCATCGAGCGACGCGTTGACGGTATCGACCGCCTGCTGCGCGAGGTGGGTGAGGTCCGATTCCGCGGTGGCACGCTGCACGTCGACTTCCGCCGCGAGTGCACGCAGTGCATCCACCGCGCGGCGCGCATCACGAATCGTGTCTTCCTGCTTTTCGGCCTGCTGCTTGATGGTCACGGCCAGTTCGTCGGCCACGATCATCTCGAGGCGCAACCCTTCGAGCGTGGCGACGTCCTCGTCCATCAGGCGCTGGCCGTCGACGATGGCGTTGAGGAGGCGCTCGCGCTGTTCGCGCATCAAGGCCACGTCGCGGGTGCAGGATTCCACGCGCCGCTCGAGTTCGGCGGCGAGTTCCTCCATGCGTGAGACTTCGGACAGCGCCGCGGCGCTGCGCTCGATCATCGCGGCATGCGTCGCCCGCGCTTCGGCCGCCTTGCTGCTCAGGCCTTCGGCGGTATCGCGCGCCTCACCCAGCCGGCGCTGCGTTTCCGCGAGCGCGAGCTCGGCGCCGATCTTCTGCTCGTTGAGGCGGGTGATCGATTCACGCGCTTCCAGCTGGCGCGCGTCAAGGCTGGTGATTTCTTCACGCGCCTTGTTGATCTCGTTGCCGATCAGGTCCGCGCGCAGCTGCACGCGTGATTCATCGTCCGCCGCGCGCTCGGCCTGGGCCTGCACGCCGACGATCGACTTTTCCTGGCGGTGGAATTCCTCGGTGAGGCCGGCAATCGCCGCGGTGGCGTGCGCCATCGCCTGCTCGAAGCCGGCCGTCTCCCCGATCAGGCGATCGAGTGACGCGCGCCCCTCGGTGATCTTCTCGCGCAGTTCCTTGATCTCGCGCTTGGTCGCGAGGATGCCGCGGTTCTCGGTCTTGTCGCCCCCGGTGACGACATACTTGCCGCGGAACACGTCGCCTTCGATGGTCGCGACCGGATACGGAACCGTCGGCGCAATCCGCGCCGCCGCTTCGAACGAGTCGGCGATCAACGCGCCGCCCATCACCGCATGAATCGCGGCCGGGAACGGCCCGCCGACGCGGACGACGGACGAGAGCGCGACGGTGCCTTCCGGAGCGACGAAGGCGGGCTGCGAAGCAGCGGCCGAACCACCGCTGTCGCCGCCACCCGAGAACATCGAGCGGAACGTGGAGACCACGCCGGTGGCTGAATGCACCTCGGCGCTGGTGCCGTCGGGATGTCCCACGACGAAGCCGCAGCGGCCGGCGTCTTCCTGGCGGATCAACTTCAGGCCGGCCGAGACGTGTTCGAGGCGTTCGACGAGCACGTGCTGCAGCAGATCGCCCAGGCACGCTTCGACCGCGCGCTCGTAGCGGGGCTCGACGTTGATGAAGTCCGCGACGGCGCCCATCTGCCCGACCTTGCCGTTGGCATTGACGAGCACCATGCGCGCCGCGTCGGCGAAGCCGCCGCGATGCGCGTCAATTTCTTCGAGCGAGCGCAGGCGGGCGTCCATGCCGGCCAGTTCCTGCTCGCGGGTGCGCACGTCGCGCGAACGCCATTCGTGTTCCACGCGCGCAGTGGCCAGCTCCGACTCGCGGGCCGCCCGGCCGACGCGCGCGGAATCGAGTCCCTCTTGCGCGCGATGCAGGGCTTCCGCCGCCGCCATGCGCTGCGCGCGGGCGCGTTCGAGATCGGCGCCGAGCTCGCGCGCCTCGACCTCGAGACGTTCGTGCGTGCCCACTGCCCGCTCGCGCTGGGCCGCGGCCGAATCGTGCGCCGCGGTCAGCGCGGTGATGGTGTTGAGCACCGCGTAGACGTCGCCGCGCGCCTTCTCGACATCCTGTTCGAGCGCTTCGATCGCCATCCACGCCTGCGTGTATTCATCCGCTGCCGCCGATGCGAGCGCTGACGCGGCATCGCGTTGCACCGCCGCTTCGGTCGCCGCGTGGCGCCGCGCTTCGAGCGCCAAGCGCTCCGGCTCGCGGCGCGATTCCAGCTGCTGCCGCTCGACGTCGAGCTCTTGGGCGCGACCCAGCAACATTTCCGCCTGCTGCGTATCGAGCGCGATCTGCTGCTGGCGCCGGTTGATTTCGAGCTCGTGCGCGTGGACCGCCTCGCGCGCCTGCGTGGCCGTGGTGTCCGCGGTCGCCAGCTCGATGCGAATGCGGCCCAGCTCGTTCTCGACTTCGGCGAGCCGCGCCGAGGCCGCCGCTTCGTTGGTGCGCGCTTCGTTCAGGCGGGTGCGCGCCGCTTCGATCGCCTCCGACAGGCTGCGATACCGCCGCGCGAAGAGGACCTTCTCCCAGCGCCGCATCTCGTCGCGCAGGCGCGTATAGCGGCGGGCCTTCGCGGCCTGGCGCTTGAGCGACCCGCGCTGCTTGTCGATTTCGTAGACGATGTCTTCGAGGCGCGTCAGGTTCTGCTGCGCCGCTTCGAGCTTCAACTCGGCGGAACGGCGGCGCGCCTTGTACTTCGTGATGCCCGCGGCCTCTTCGATCAACTGGCGCCGATCGGTCGGGCGCGAGCTCAAGATCATGCCGATCTTGCCCTGCTCGATGATCGCGTAGGCCTTGGCGCCAAGGCCGGTGTCCATCAACAGCTCGTGAATGTCCTTCAGCCGGCACGTCTGGCCGTCGATCAGGTATTCACTCTCGCCGGAGCGGAACAGGCGCCGCGTGACTTCCACCTCGCGCGTCGTCGGCTCGACCAGTTCGGCGATGCCGCCGCCATGGCCGTTGCCGTTCGCTTCGTGGACTTCCTCGCCCATCTCCTTCAGCAGGGACGGCGGGACGATGACGTTGCCGAAACGGAGACGCACTTCCGCGGCGCCGGTTGGCTTGCGCGCATCGGAGCCATTGAAAATGACGTCTTCCATCTTGTCGCCGCGCAGGCTCTTGGCACTTTGCTCGCCAAGCACCCACGTGAGCGCGTCGGCCACGTTGCTCTTACCGCAGCCGTTGGGTCCGACGATGGCGGTGACGCCACGATCGAATGCCAGCTCGGACCGATCCGAGAAGGACTTGAAACCTGAGATTTCTAAGCGTTCGAGATGCATTTATTGACGGGCCTGCCCCGCCGTAGCCGGGAGGCGAAGGCGGGTTCTTGAGGAAACGGTCGTCAGTCTAACAAGCACCGTCTATTGTAGCAAGACAGAAAAGACCCCCAATATTTAGGGGCATTAGACCGAAGAGGACGTTTGGAGGGCGGGGGCTTCAGCCCCCGCCGAATAGCCGAGCTACGGCTTCGCGGTGTTGGCCTTCTTCAACTGCAGCAGGCCTTCGGCGTCGGGGAACTTCGAGATGGCGAACTTCGCCTGGGGGTCGACCGTGATCAGGTGCTGCTTCGCGGTCGCGATGTCGAACACCGATTCGTCGATCGCGTAGCGAATCATCGCGCGGATGAATTCCACATCCTTCGTCCACGCGTCTTCTTCGATCTTCACGTTCTTCGACTCCACGAACTTCTTGAAGTCCGCGACCATCGCGTCATCGACCGTGAAGCCCTTCTTGACCAGGCGGCGCGACGGACCCGAGTGGCCGATGCGCGTATCGCCCTCGGCGCTGAACGGTTCCGCATACGACTGGAAGAAGCCGCGCGAGTAGAGCGACCGGCCGAAGCGTGTCGGGTTGAAGCCTTCCACCGGCCCATCGAAGCGCAGGTCGGGCTCGATGCCGCCGCCCGAGAACACCTTGCGTCCGCCGGTCGTGTACTTCAATTGGTCCGCGGTCTTCTCGCGTTCCTTCTGATCCTTCAGCGTATACGTCAGGTATTCGTCGAACGTGCCGTCCCACGGCCGCTGGATCATCCGGCCGCTCGGCGTGAAGTAGTGCGCGGTGGTCAGCGCCAGGCCGGCGCCGCCGCTGACGCGATACACCGACTGCACCAGCGCCTTGCCGAATGTCGTTTCGCCCACGACCAGTGAGCGGTCGTAATCCTGCAGCGCGCCCGAGACGATTTCCGACGCGCTCGCGCTGTTGCGGTTCACCAGCGTCACCATCGGCATCGTGAGATATTGCCCCTGCTCGGTGGCGCGGTAGTCCGAATCCGAGTTCGGCACGCGGCCGCGCGTGTAGACGATCATCGAGCCCTTCTGCACGAATCGATTGGCGATGCGGATCGCCTGATCGAGCTGGCCGCCGGGATTGCCGCGCAGGTCGAACACCAGGCGCTTCATGCCCTGCTTGGTGAGGCTCTCGAGCGCCGTTCCCAGATCTTCGTCGGTGTGCTCGGCGAAGTCGGTGACGCCGACGTAGCCGGTGGTGCTGTCGATCATGAACGACGCGGAGATGCTCGGGATACTGACCTGATCGCGCATCACCCGCATTTCCAGCAGCCGCTCAAAACCCTTGCGGCGCACGCCGATGTTGACGAACGTGCCCTTCGGTCCCTTGAGCTTGTTGACCGTCGCCTCGGTGGTCCAGCCCTTGGCGCTCGTGCCCTCGACGGTCACGATCACGTCGCCGCGGCGAATGCCGTTGCTGAACGCCGGCGAGCCTTCGAACACGCGCACCGCGGTGATGTCGCCGTCGACCGATTGAATCGTCAGGCCGAGTCCGTAGTAGCGGCCTTCCTGGCGCTCGCGCATCTGCGCGTAGGTCCGCGGATCCATGAAGCTCGAATGCGGATCGAGCGTCTGCAACATGCCGTTGATCGCGCCGTAGACCATGCGATCGGATTCGACCGGTTCCGCGTATTGGGTCTGTATGGCGGTCAGCGCGGACGTGAAAGTTTTGTAATGATCGGGAACCGTCTCGGCGGTTGCGAGGCTGCTTTTCCCGTAAACCCCGCCAACCAAGGCAGAAACGAGGATGGCGGCGATGGCGGCGACGGTCGATCGGCTGCGCATAGGGTGATGGTAACTCCGGCCGCCAGAGGCTGGCCAAACAAAAAAACGGTCTATACTGCCCTATTGGACGTTTTGGCCCGAATTTAGGCCGTCCCGACCCTAGCAACGGAGCACTAATATGTTTGGTTCCATCGGCATGCCAGAGCTCATCATCATCCTGGTGATTGCGCTCATCATCTTCGGGCCCCGCAAGCTTCCTGAGCTCGGCAAGTCGCTCGGCCGCAGCTTGAACGAATTCAAGAAAGCCTCGAACGATCTGCAGAACACCCTCGAACAGGAAATCAAGATCGAGGAGCAGAAAGAAACCGCCGCCAAGGCCAAGGCCGAAGAGGCGACGGCCGGAGCAGTGTTTCCCAAAGGTGATCAGAACACCCAGGAAACGGTCTCTCGCTCCTAGGCACTTCACGCACAGCACGCACTCGTACGCACCCGTAGAATCGTGGCGTTAGTTCCTTTTCCGAGTCAGAATCGCAGCGAGGAAGAAACCCTCCCCCAGAAGGGCGGGTTCTCTCCGTTCGGAGACGATGATCTCGAGCCGGCCGGCGAAGGCCGGATGACGTTTCTCGAACACCTCGACGAGTTACGCAAGCGCATCACCCACGCCGTCGGCGCCCTGCTGGTCGGCTTCATCGTCGCCTTCGCTTTCATCAACAAGGTGTTCGCGTTTGTCTATGCGCGATTGACGAAGGACATTCCGGGCGGCCACCTGATTTACACCGAGCCCGGTGAAGCGTTCTATCTCTGGATCAAGATTGCCTTGCTGACCGGCGTGATGATCGCCTCGCCGTACATCATGTTGCAGGTGTGGTTGTTCATTGCCCCCGGCCTCTACGCCAAGGAAAAGCGACTCGCGATCCCGTTCGTCGTCTCGTCCTCGGCGCTGTTCATTGCCGGCGCCGCATTCTCGCACTACGTGCTCTTCCCCGCGGCGTGGGCCTTCTTCGGATCGTTCTCCAACGAATACATGCAGTTCACGCCACGCATCGAGCCGGTGTGGGACATGTATGTGAAGTTGATGCTCGGCATGGGCCTGGTATTCCAGATGCCGGTCATCATGTTCGTGCTGGCGCGCCTCGGCATCGTCACCGCCGGCTTCCTGACGAAGAACATCAAGTACGCCATCCTCATCATCTTCATCGTCGCGGCGGTCATTACGCCCGACGGTAGCCCCGCAAACCAGATGCTGGTAGGCCTGCCAATGGTTGGGCTGTATATCATCGGGATTGCAGTTGCGTGGCTTTTCGGGAAATCCAAAAAATTAGATCCGGACGACCAAACGAGCTAACCCCACTGGTACGTTTGACTTCGGGGATTTTCGGCTCTATATTCTGTGTATGAAAATCCTTCGCCCTTTGGCGATTGGCCTAACGCTGAGTCTGCTGTGTACTGTTTCCGCACTGGCGCAGGACACCCGGCCCGGCAGTAGCACGGTTGTTGGCGACACGGGACTGTGGTTCGTGCCTCTGGCGGAAACATTGCCGAAGGGCGGATTCACGTTCGGAGCCCAGCGCGTCGCGCTCAACCGTAGCGAGAACTTTTCCAACATTGCCGACATCGGTGGCACGTTCGCGTTTGGCGCGACCGATCGCCTCGAGGTGTTTGGCGCCTTCGGCATGCGCCGCATCGACGCTGACCTCCGTCCGGTGACATACCGCGGCCAGTCGCAGAACTACCTGATTAACCAGGGCTGGGCCACTGGCCTGAGCGACGCGACGATCGGCGCGAAGATCAACCTGCGCTCGCAGACGCTCGACAATGGCGTTGCGTTCGCGTTGCGCGCCGCGGCGAAAATTCCGACCGCGAGCAAAGACGATGGCCTCGGCACCGGCAAGGCTGACGTGTGGTTCGACTTGATCGCTTCGCGCGAGTTCAGCCAGAAGGTCGACCTCACCGCGTCTGCCGGACTGAACTTCCGCAGCAGTCCCGAAGGCTACAACCTGAGCAAGGGTTTCATCTGGGGCATCGGCATGGGCTATCCCAGCCGCTCGAAGCTGAAGCTGATTGCCGAAATGAACGGCGAAGCGTTCTTCGATCTCGACCAGTTCTATACCGGTCCGCAGACCGGCGTCGTGCCGCCGCCTCACTGGCTCGCGGATGCCACGCGCGAAATTTTCGGCGGCCTGCAGTATCAGGCGACCAACGGCTTCTTCCTCGGCGCGGGCGCCAACCTCGCCGCATCGCACCTGTATCACCGCGCGGATAGCGTCGTGGCCGATACCGGCGGCGCCGACAAGGTCGACTTCCAGGTCCGCCTGGGCTACCGCCCGAGCGGCATCAAGAACTACATGCCGCCGGCGGCGATCGTGAAGCCGACCGCGCCGACTGCGCCGCCGATGCCGCCCAACCGCGCGCCAACGGTCAAGGCGCGTTGCGAACCGTGCACGGTGGAAATCAACCGCCAGCTGACCGCGTCGGCTGATGCGCAGGATCCCGACGGCGACACGCTGCGCTATCGCTGGACGAGCCCGACGGGTTCCTTCGGCAACGCCGGCGATCGCCAGACGCCCTGGACCGCGCCCGGCCAGGTCGGCTCCGTGCCGCTGACGGTGACGGTGGACGACGGCAAGGGCCTGACGGCGACGGATACGGTCACGGTGCAGGTCATTGCGCCGGTCGCGAAGAAGCAATACACCTTCGAAGATGTGCACTTCGACTTCGACCGCTACTCACTGCGTCCGGAAGCCACGCGCATCCTGGACGAGGCGATCAAGGCGATGGCCGAGGATACGACCCTCCGCATCACCATCGAGGGCTACACCTGCAACATCGGCACGAACGAATACAACCTGGCGCTGGGCGATCGCCGCTCGTCAGCGGTGCGCGACTACCTCGCGAGCCGCGGCGTCAACGCCAGCCGCCTGCAGACGGTGAGCTACGGTGAAGAGCGGCCGAAGCACGACAACAGCCGCGAAGAAACGCGCCGCCTGAACCGCCGCGCCGCGCTCGTGATCAGATTGCAGTAAGAGGTTGTAGAGGCGGGTCTTCAGACCCGCCTGCGGCTAGAAATTCAAAAGGGCCAGGAGCCGTTCAAGAAACGGCGCCTGGCCCTTTAATATTTTCAGCCTCGCCCGCTCGATCGACATCCACTCCGCGCGATCGACTTCCGGAAACTCCCCCATCCGCCCAGACTTCGGAGGCCACTCCATCGCGAAGAGGTTGCTCTTCACCGTCGTGGCGTCGAAGTCCGACTCCGCCGCCCAGGCGTGAATCACCTTGCCGCTTGGCTGCTTCACGGTCCCGAGCGGTTGAAAATCGCCGCTCGGCGCCGTGCCCATTTCCTCTTCGAATTCACGTTTGGCCGCATCGAGCGGCAGCTCGCCGTCGGTGAACTGGCCCTTCGGCAGCGTCCAGGCCCCGACATCCTTGCGGGCCCAGAGCGGGCCGCCGGGATGCGCCAGCAACACCTCGAGGCCGGACGGACTCCGGCGATAGAGGAGGATGCCCGCGGCCTGCTTCGCCATTCAGCGGCTCTCGCTCAGTAGGCCTTGGCGAACCACGCCGAGACGGTCGCCGGCATGTTGCACTTGATGCACGGCTTGCCGGGCGCCTGGTCGTAGCCCTTGGGAATGTTGCGGATCGTCGCCTGCGTCTCGCCCTTGATGTCGGCTTCGCACTTCGCCTCGCCGCACCATGGCGCGATCACAAAGCCCGGACGGCCTTCCATGATCTGCTTGAACTCGTCGTACGAATCGGTCTTCGAGGTGTGCTCGTCGCGGAACTTCACGGCGCGATCGAACAGCGCCTGCTGGATTTCATCGAGCAGCGACTTGATGGCCGTCTCGAGGCCTTCCATCGGGATCGACGCCTTGGCTCGGGTGTCGCGGCGCGCTGCGAACACGGCGCTCTTCTCGATGTCCTTGGGGCCAATCTCGAGACGGATCGGCACGCCACGCATCTCGTATTCCGCGAACTTCCAGCCGGGCGTCTGGCTTTCGTCCGCATCGAGCTTGACGCGGATGCCGGCGGCGGTCAGCTGCGCCTTGATCTCCTCGCACTTCGGCAGCACGGTTTCTTTCCAGTTGCCGCGCGGGATCGGCACGATCACCACCTGGTAGGGCGCAATCGCCGGCGGCAGGATCAAGCCGCTGTCGTCGCCGTGCGTCATGATCACCGCGCCGATCAATCTCGTCGTCACGCCCCACGACGTCGTCCACGCGTACTGCACCGTCTTGTCGCGGCCCTGGAACTGGATCTCGAAGGCCTTGGCGAAGTTCTGACCGAGGTTGTGCGACGTGCCGGCCTGCAGCGCGCGGCCATCGCCCATCAGGGCTTCGATCGAATAAGTCTTCGACGCGCCGGCAAACTTTTCGCTTTCGCTCTTCTGGCCGTCGATCACCGGCACGGCCAAAACCTTCTCGCAGACCTCTTTGTAGAGCGCGAGGATCTTCATCGTCTCTTCCTGGGCTTCTTCGGCGGTCTCGTGCGCGGTGTGGCCTTCCTGCCAGAGGAATTCGGTGGTGCGTAGGAACGGTCGCGTCACTTTTTCCCAGCGGACGACGTTCGCCCACTGGTTGATCAGTACGGGCAGGTCGCGCCACGACTGGATCCACTTCTGGTACATCACGCCGATGATCGTTTCCGACGTCGGTCGGATGATCAGTTTCTCCGCGAGATCTTCGTCGCCGCCCTTGGTGACCCAGGCCACCTGCGGCGCGAAGCCTTCGACGTGTTCCTTCTCCTTGAGCAGCAGGCTCTCGGGAATCAGCAGCGGGAAGTAGGCGTTCACGTGGCCGGTGGCCTTGATGCGGGTATCGAGCTCGCGCTGCAGGTGCTCCCACATCGCGTAGCCGTACGGCCGGATCACCATGAAGCCCTTGACCGGCGAGTAATCGGCGAGTTCCGCCTTGCGGACCACGTCGAGGTACCACTTGGAGAAGTCCACGGACTGCTTGGTGATTTCTGTAACGAACGCTTCGTCCTGTTTGCCGGCCATTAGTGAATTCTGTCTCCTAGATGAATCCTAAATTTTACGTCATCTCGAGACGGAAAGTCGGCTCGGGCATGGGAACCGCGCGTTTCTTCGCGGCGCAGCGCGGCCCGGGCCATCAGCCGGCCGACCGTGACCAGCGAGGCGATTCGACTGCGATCCGCGCCGAGCGCCGCATACCACTCATCGAGTGCCTCGATGGCCGTCCGCAGCAGCGCTTCCTCCCGCCACAGACCCACCGAGTTCCACATCAAACCCCGGACGTCCGCCTCACTTGGGATCCGGCCCTGACCCGCCCCTGTAGGCACCTCAGGCACCGTACGCACCGTACGCACCCCAAGTTCTTCCGGCAGCAACATCGCGTGGGCGGCCCTGGCGCCGAAAACCAGGCCTTCCAGCAGGGAATTGCTGGCCAGGCGGTTGGCGCCGTGGACGCCGGTGCAGGCGACCTCGCCTGCGGCGAACAGGCCCGGCAGGGTCGTCCGGCCCCAGAGATCGGTCTCGACGCCGCCCATGACGTAGTGTGCGGCGGGGCCGACCGGGATCCGATCGAGCCCCAAATCGAGGCCAACGGTTTGACACGCCTGGGCGATGGTCGGGAAACGCGATCGCGTCCACACCGGGTCGAGATGGGTCATCGACAGGTACACCGGGCCACCGGTCCGGCGCTGCTCGCGGACGATCGCGCGGGAGACGAGATCGCGAGAGGCGAGCTCCCCTGCCGGCTCGTAGCGGGTCATGAAGCGCTCGCCGTCCTTGTTCAGCAGCGTCGCGCCTTCGCCGCGCAAGGCTTCCGACAAGAGGAACCTGGGGGCACCGGGCACGTCGAGCGCCGTCGGGTGAAATTGCACGAACTCGAGATCGGTGACGCGCGCGCCGGCAAACCATCCCAGCATCACGCCGTCGCCGGTGGCGATCGACGGATTGGTGGTCTCCCGGAAGACCTGTCCCGCTCCGCCCGTCGCGAGCAGCACGGCGCCGGCCTCGACGTCGTGGTCGCCGGAGTCGTTGGTGTAGCGAGCGCCGACACAGCGCCCGTCCTTGACGATCAGCTCGTGGACGCGCGCGTTGCGCTCGACGCGCACGCGCGCATGTTCCGAGACGCGCGCCCATAAGGCGCGGCCGATTTCGCGGCCGGTCGCGTCCGCCGCGTGCAGCACGCGCCGCCGGCCGTGCGCGCCCTCGCGGCCGAGCGACAAGGCGCCGTCCGGATCGCGATCGAACCGCGCGCCCCACTCGACCAGCTCGTTCACATAACGGACGCCATCGTGGACGAGGACGTTGACCGCGTCCTCGACACACAGGCCGTCGCCGGCGGCGATCGTGTCAGCCGCATGTTGTTCGGGGGAATCGCCGGGACCGACCGCCGCGGCAATGCCGCCCTGCGCATACCCGGTATTGCTTTCCGTGGGATCGGCCTTGGTGAGGATCAGGACCTCGCCGGCCAGCGCAAGATCGGCGGCGGCGCGCAGGCCCGCGATGCCACTGCCAATGATCAGGAAGTCCGTGCGGCGCGACACCGGGTGTTATCCTAGCATTCCGTCATGGACACGTCGTGGAGCGCATAACAGTTTCAGCGGCCGCAGGCCCGTACTCGGTCGTCATCGGCAGCGGCGCCATCGACGCGCTCGGCGCGGAAATGGCGGCGGCCAGGCTCGGCGCGCGGCGGATCCTCGTGTCCAGCCAGAAGGTCTGGGATTTTCACGGCCACCTCTTCAAGAAGCTTGGCGCCGATCGCACGCCGATCATCATCGAGGACGGCGAGCGCTACAAGAACCTCAACACGGTGGCACGTCTGCTGGATGCATTCGTCAAGGCCCAGGCGGACCGGTCAACGGTGATCGTTGCGGTCGGCGGCGGCGTGATCGGCGACATGGTCGGCTTCTCGGCCGCCACCTATCTGCGCGGCCTGCCGATCGTGCACGTCCCAACCACGCTCCTCGCGCAGGTCGATAGCGCGATCGGCGGCAAGACCGGCGTCAATCACCCGCTCGGCAAGAATCTGATCGGCTCGTTCCATGCGCCCAGCCTGGTGGTCGCGGATCCGCTGGTGCTCGAGACCCTGCCGCGCCGGGAATTCCGCGCCGGGCTCTACGAGGTGATCAAGTACGGCGTGATCATGGATCCCACGCTGCTCGATCGCATCCGCGATTCGGTGACGGCGATCTTCAATCGCGACGGCGACGCCATCGCGCCCCTGGTGGCGGCGTCGTGCCGGATCAAGGCGCAAGTGGTTTCGGCGGACGAGCGTGAATCAGGCCTCCGCCGCATCCTGAATTTCGGCCACACCGTCGGCCACGCGCTCGAGGCGGTGACGAAGTACAAGCAATTCCGCCACGGCGAAGCCATCGGCTACGGGATGCTGGCGGCGCTGGGTGTCGGCGTCGGCCGCGGCATCACGCCGAAAGCGCTCTACGACGAAATTGAATCGCTGATCGCGCACCTCGGACCGCTACCGTCGGTCTCGGACATTTCCTCGAAAGAGGTCTACGCCGCCATCGGCCGGGACAAGAAGGTCGTCGACGGCACGTTGCATTTTGTGGCGGCAAGCGAGCGGGGCAAGACGGTGGAATTGACCGACGTCACCGAGAGAGAAATTAGACTGGCTTGTAAGAAGATCGGCCTTCGGCCCTAGGCACTGTACGCACCCGTACGCACTGTACGCACCTATTCAAGGCCGTGTTGGCGCAACTTCACGGCCAATGTCTTGAAGTTGAGCTGCAGGAGGTCTGCTGCTCTCCCTTTATCTCCATTGGCCTGTTTCAACGCGAGCGCGATCTTCCGCTTCTCCGCTTCATTCGTAAATCGCGACGTCACGTCCGCCAGCGACCCCGACCAATCGAGCATCTCCCACGGATCGATCGTCGCGCCCATCTGCGTCGTCAGGTTCAGGTGCCGCGGCAGGAGGCGTTCGCCGTCGGCCAGGATCACCGCACGCTCGATCGCATTCTGCAACTCGCGAACATTGCCCGGCCACGTGTGCTCGACGAGCAGCGCCATCGCTTCAGGCGAAACGGTCAACTTCTTGCCGACGTCTCGGCAGACGCGCTCGACGAAGTGCAGCGCCAGCTTCGGGATGTCGTCCTTGCGATCGCGCAACGGCGGCACCGTGACCGGGAAGACCGACAGGCGGAAGTAAAGGTCTTCGCGGAATTGCCGGTTCGCCACGGCCTGCCGCAACATGCGATTCGTCGCCGCCACGATGCGCACGTCAACCAGGATCGACGTGTTCCCGCCAAGTCGCTCGATGCGCTTGGTTTCGATCGCGCGCAACATCTTCGCCTGCAACGCCAGCGGCATTTCACCGATCTCGTCGAGGAAGATCGTGCCGCGCTGCGCCATTTCGAACTTGCCGATCTTGCGCTGGTTGGCGCCGGTGAACGCGCCGCGCTCGTAGCCAAACAGCTCCGCCTCGAGCAGGTTTTCCGGAATCGCCGCGCAGTTGATGGCGACAAACGGGCCGTTCGCGCGCGGGCTGGCGTTGTGGAGCGCCCGGGCGCAGAGCTCCTTGCCGGTGCCGCTCTCGCCTTCCAGCAGCACGGTCGTATCGGTGCCGGCGGCGCGATCGATCGCGCTCATCACCTGCCGCAGCGCCGGTGAATCCCCGATGATGCTCGGCCCGCCGCGTCGGGCCGCGGCCTCTTCCTTCAGCAATCGATATTCGGTCAGCATCCGCCGCTGTTCGAGTGCGCGCGACACCAGCAGCAACAGGTGATCGGGATCGACGGGCTTGGCGAGGAAATCGAGCGCGCCGTTCTTCATCGCCTCCACCGCGTCCTGGATGCTGCCATGTGCGGTCATGACGATGACGGGGAGTTCGGTGTCGAGATCCTTGACGGCTCGAAGGACTCCCATGCCGTCGCCTTTCGGCAATCGCAGATCGGACAGCACTAACGCGGGTTGGGAGTCGCGCAGGGCCGCGACGGCTTCAGGCTCGTCGCGCGCCTCGATGACATGGTGGCCCTGCGACTCGAGCGCGAGCTTGAGCATCGCGCGAAGCGAGTCTTTGTCTTCGACGAGAAGAATCGCGGCGGCGCTCACGCGCCGGGACGCAGCCAGCCGCTCGGCACGCCGGCGCGCCGCGCTTCGTCTTCGATGGCGGTGATCGCCTTGGTCTGATCGACCAGTTCCTTCTTGACCTTCTCGAGCTCCGCGAGCGCCGTCCGGCGGTCGGTCTCGATCTTCGCCTTCTGCGCCGGATCATCCCGATTGACGAAATCCGTTGTCAACGCGTTGATGCGGCTCTGCAGCGAATCCGCGAAGATCTGCGTGCGATCCACCGCGGCGCGCGCGGCCTTTATGCGGTCAGCCCAGTAAGCCTGGTCCCTGGGTGCCGGCGCTGCGGGCGCTGCCGGCGAGGCGTTCGACGCACTGGCATTCGCCGCCGCCGCCGGTGTGGAGGCCACACTCGGTGGCGGCGCGACGCCCTTCGAAGTATCGGGCTGCAGACTGCCGTTGGTGTAGACCTTTGCCGGCTTCTTGACGGCCTGGCGGCGTGCCTCTTCGTCTTTGGCGACGTCCGCGAGCGGCTTGCTGGTGCTCGACGTCGACGACGTCTGCGCCGGCGCAAGCGACGCCCACGCAAGGACGATCACGGCGGTGATGGCAATGACGCGTTTCATAATTCTCTTATCGGCCCGATGACCTGATGACCTGATGACCTGCTGGCCTGCTAGCCTGCTAGCCTGCTAGCCTGCTAGCCTGCTAGCCTGCTAGCCTGATCGTACGCCTCGCCCTTCCTCCGGTCAAGGAAGCACCTGCCGTAATTCCTGCCACGACTGCACACGAATGCCCGGCTGGCAGCCGCCATCCCCGCCGCCGGGACACACACGGGACAGTTCAGCTTCAATCGCGCGCCTGACGCCCGCAAACCCATACGTTTCTGCGTGCACCCTGACAATTCCGTATCCGGGATTCCCGCTGAGCGGTTCGTCCGTGGAGGGATCGCCGTCCTGCTCGCGAGCGTCATCGGCGAGCCACACTGCGAGGTAGCACGGTACGGGTCTCTGCAACTGCGCAAACTGCTGCATTGGCGCATACGCGAACAACCGCCACCGCGGATTATTCACGCCCCACGGACGCTCCTTCGAATTCGCGTTCATCTGTGCGTTGGTGCACGTCGTGCTCTTCCCGCAATTGAGTTGATTCGTGGACGCCGTCAGGTCTACGGCCCCGCCTCCCGGCAGCGCGCGCACGCCGATTGGGGCGCCGTCGGTCACGTGACTTTGCTGCGCGCCTGACAACACGGTGCTCCAGTCATTGACCTGCGCGAGTTCGTGAGCGGCGAGCTCGATGCCGGCATCGGCGGCGTACAGCATCGCCACCGATCCGGCCATGTTCCCCGTCGCCAGGCGATCCATGAACACCGCCAGGGCGAGCCCCATCCCAATCGCCGACAGGAAGGCGGTGAAGAGGATCACCATGACCAACGCAATTCCACGCTCAGGATTCATGATGCGTTCCTCATGCGGACCGACGAACGGAACACGCGCTCGGTAATCACGCGGCGCAAGGACGCCGTCGACGCTTGCAACCTCACGACGACGTTGACCTCCGCGCCCGATACGGAAAAACTGAGCGCGCTGACGAAATCAATCACCGGCTGGATCGCGCCGGCCGATGTTTCGCGAATCAAGGAATAACTGCCATCGGGCTGCGCGGCCAGCCGGAAGATGTATCGCTCAGGGGCAATACCGGGAGTTGAGAAAGGAACGGTCACCGTCAACGTTCCGAAGAGACCATCGGCGCCGGGATCGCTCAGGGTCACATTGTTGATGGCGGATCGGAGCGCCTGCGACAACACCTCGATCGCCGTGCGTCCGCGCTGTTGGAGATCGAGCTCCGCCGGCACGCGATCGAAGGCCGCCCGCGCCGGTTCGACTATCGTCGCCAACGCACCCGCGATCGCCAGCGTCAGGCCTAGGACAATCACGAGTTCGAGAACAGTGAAACCAGCCCCACCAGCCCCACCAGCCCCACCAGCCCCACCTGCCCGACCAGCCCCACCAGCCCCACCAGCCCCACCAGCCCTACCAGCCCAACTCACGGCTGCCTCGCACGAATCGTCGAGAGGCACGCATCGGCGCTCCGAGGATCCCGATGCTCCGCCGGCGCCGTGAAGACACAGACTTCGACGGCCACGGCCGGAGGCGTGAGTTCATCAACGGTCGAAATCCGCCAGCGCCGGGTGAACACCCCTGTTTGCGTGGTGGCGCCGGGCTGCCCATTCGAGTCGAGCCAATCGACGTAGGGATCGACATCCTCGTCGAGGCTGGTTGGCGGTGACGGCTGCAATCCTGCTGCGGTGACGGGCGCGCCGTCGTCGTCGTAGCCAAACGCGAGCGCGCGCAACGATTCGAGCCGGTCTTGCGCGGCTAGCAGCGCCGCGCCCGATGCGGTCGCTTGCCGGGTGAGATGCGTACTGAGGACGAGCAATTGCGCGACGCCGGCGAGCGCGGTGACAAGAAGACCGGTCGCGACGAGGGTTTCGAAGAGCGTGAATCCACGGACCGATGTGATTGATGACATGCCCGCCACAGTGCAACCCCGCTGCCCTCCCCTGGTTCAGGTCAAACGCGAGATTTGCCGAGGATTTTGCGGACCTGGCGCTGGCACGCCTTGTGTGAAGCGCAGTTTCTTACACGCGTGCGAGCGGCAATCGCAAACGAAACTGCGCGCCGCCTTCGGCGCGGTTGGCCGCCGCGATGAGGCCATTATGCGAGACGATCACCTTCTGCACGATCGCCAGGCCGAGCCCGGTCCCGTTCGCCTTGGTCGTCGCAAACGGCTGAAACACCTTGCGAAGCGATTCAGGCGTGAAGCCCGGGCCGTTGTCTTCGATGACCACCACCGCATCCTCGCCAACAATCTCGCTTCGCACGCTCACGGCCGCCGCCATGCCGCCGCCCACGCACGCCTCGAGGCTGTTGCGAATCAGGTTGCTGAACGCCTGCCGCAGCAGGACGTCATCGCCATTGACGGTCGAGAACGTGCCGGTGAGCGTCACCGCTTGCGCGGCGCCGGGAACATCCTCGATCGCCCGCACGATCACCGCGCGGAGATCCACCGGCGCCATCGTCAGCTGGTCCGGCCGCGCGAAGCGAAGAAAGTTCGTGACGACTTCGCCGAGCGCCACGGTTTCCGATCGAATCCCGTCCACGCACGTTCGCGCCGGCTCGGGCAGGGTTTGCGGATCGAGCAGGCGTCCGTATCCATGAATGGTGGCCAGGCCATTGCGGAACTCGTGCGCCAGGCCCGCCGTCAACTCACCCAGCCGCGCCAGCGCCTCTTTCAATCGCAGCTGTTCTTCGAGCTCGACGACGGCCGTGAGGTCGGTGAACAGGCAGACCGCAGCCTGCAAGCCATCGCCGCCGCTGATTGGCGACACCGTCACGCCGAGGTGCTTGGGTCGAGGTCCGCCGAGCGTGACCGTGCGGCGAACGATCGGCGAGGTGCCTTCGAGCGCTTCCGCAATCAGATCCGAGAGAGCCGTCGCCGGCCGCAAGGCTTCCCGAAACGGCAAGCCCGGTCCGCCGTCGCCGATCTCGAGGATGCGGCGCGCCGCCGGATTGATGACCCGCACCATTCCGCCACGCTCGACGACCACCAGCCCCGAGGTGAGGCCTTCGACGATCTGATCGGCGAGCTGCTCGGACGCTTCGGCGCGGGCGGCCATCGCGCGCTCCTGCTGCTTGAGCTTGGTCAGCGCCTCCTGCAGCGCCATCGACAGCATCGCGCTCTCGCCGCCGCTCTCGCGACGCGCGTTGCCCCGCCCGCTGGCCACCTTGATGGCCTTCACCAGGACGACCACGAACAGCACCGCGATGGCGAGCAAAACCGCCATGATCCCCATCGTCGCGAAGTTCAGCGTCGAACTCATTTACAGGAACCCGGCATACCAGGCGATCAGCGGGTCGCCGGCAAACATCGCGATCAACGCGCCGATGGCGAGGAAGGTGCCGAACGGCAACGCAAACTTCATGTTGCCCTTCTGCGCGCTCAACAGGATGACGCCGATGATCGCGCCGGAGAACGACGACAGCACCAGCGTCAGGAGCACCGCTTTCCAGCCGAGGAACGCGCCGATCATCGCGAGCATCTTGACGTCGCCCATGCCCATGCCTTCCTCGCGGCGCCACAGGTAATACGCGCCCGCGATGGCATAGAGGATCCCGGCGCCGAGCAGCGCGCCAATGACCGCATCCTTCCAACCGGGCGGGGCGATCAGGCTGAACAGCACGCCGATCGCAATCCCCGGAAGGGTGATCGTGTTGGGCAGGATCTGGTGTTCGAGATCGATGCCGAAGAGCGCGATCAGGATGCAGACCAGGATCAGCCGCGATACCACCAATGGCCCGAGCGGCGTCAACCACACGACCAGGACGAATAACGCGGCCGTGATCAGTTCGACCAGCGGGTATTGCCACGACACGCTCACGCCACACTTACGACAGCGCCCTCGCAACAGCGCCCAGCTGACGATCGGGATGTTGTCGAACCACCGCAGCGAATAGCCGCACTTGCGGCATCGCGACGGCGGCGTGGACAACGACTGCCCAAGCGGCAGCCGATAGATCACGACGTTCAGGAAGCTCCCGAAGCACAGGCCAAACAGCGCCGCGGCGATGAGAAACTGGGTCTCGCTCACGAGGGCGGCTTGACGGCCGCGGGCTCCCACGGGAGCGGCCGCAGCGTAGAAGTGGGACCGAGATCGACATGCCCGGTGGCAGGGTCAAGCGAGTACGGCTCTCCGTTGGGATCGGGCGGAATGCCGCGCAGGTTTTCGGCGCTCGCGAATTCACGCCAGTCGTGCGGCGGGCGTCCGTGACTGGCCACGAATCGCGCGGTGCGGCGATTCAGTTCATCAATCATGTCCATCGCCGCGAGCTGTTGCAGCCGCAACGCCGCATTCTGCTTCACCCAGTTGATGTCGCTGTTCTGCTGCAACTGGGTCCACAGGAAGCGCGACGACTGCCGATCGCCGCCTTCAGCCAGCGTGGTTGCGGCAAGCGGCGCCAGCCACGCCGGCGCCCCGGGCAGCTCACTGGCGCGGTTGAACCACGCGGCCGCCTGCTTGAAGTCGTGCAGCCACCAGTAATACACGAACCCGATGTCTTCCATGTATTCCCACCGCGACGCATCCTGCGCGATGCCGCGCTGCAGCAGCGCAATCGCCTGATCGGGACGCCCCGGACCACTCGGATACGCCTCGGTGAGGAAGATGGCGCCGAAGCGGTAAGCCACTTTGAAGTGCGGATCGAGCGAGGTCACCAGATCGAGCAGCGGATACAGCAGGTCGAAGTTGATCGCGCTCGCCGACGCGCCGGCCTTCGCGCTCTCCAGCCGTTTGCCACCGTAATAGACCACCGCCCGCATCCAGTAGACATCGGCGGCCAGGCTGTCGAAGCTGAGCGCCAGCCGGCTCGCTGCCGCCCCCGACTGCAGCCACATCGTCGGCGTCGGCGGCACGAACGGCGCCCACCCGCGATCGCGCACGACCTGCACCGCGAACGACGCCGCGAGCAGCAGCGCGATGGCGGCGTAGAGCGGGCGGTTGTTGGGCCGCGAGTCGGCGGTGGCGGTCATCGGGCGCTCACTTGAAATCCCGGCGCCGGAAGATGGCGACCGCGGCGGTCAAGAGGGTCGCGACATACACCGCGGCGTAGGCCAGGGTGTAGGCCACGTGCCGCATCGACACGGCGATGCCGTAGACCACTTCTGTTTTCACGTCGAAGGGCGCGAGATTGGGCAGCAGGTAATACAGTGCGCGCGCCAGCGCCACGGCCGGCGCAGAATCCGTGACCGTTTCAAAGTTCCGCAGGTCGGCATTGAAGTGGCCGGCCACCCACAAGCCGAGGGTCAACAGCGTGGCGAGCAGCGGGCTCGAGAACGTCGAGAAGAACAACGCGATCGCGGTGACGAGCATCAGCTCCGCGAGGATCAACCCAATCGCGATGAGCAGGTGCGGATCGACCGCCGGCGCCGGCCACGACGCGCGGATCCCGGCCGACGAGTTGAGGTAGATGTAATACAGGACCACGTAGTACGCGATCGTCATGACGCCCAGGTTAACGACCAGCGTCATCACCAGGCCGGCGTATTTACCGAGAATGAACTGTGCGCGTGAAATCGGCTTGCTGAGCAGGCCGAACACGCTCTTCTTGTCGACTTCCTTCGAGACCAGCCCGATTCCGATGAACACCGCGATGAACAGGCCGAAGATCGCCAGCGCCGCGAGGCCGAGGTCCTTGATGATCTTCATGTCCTGGCCGGCGGTCATCTGGCCGATCAGGTAGGACGCCGCCATCAACAGGATCGCGAACACCACCATCGCGTACGGAACGCGATCGCGGACCGATTCCTTGAACACGGCGACGGCGATGAGCCAGATCGATCGCATCGCTACATCCCCCGCGCTTTCGCCGCCTGCACCTGCTGGACGAAATAATCTTCCAGCGTTTCGTGGACCGGATTCAGGGAGACCAGCGTCGCGCCGGTGGCGCGCAGTTCGGCGATGATCGCTTCCGGCTGCAGCTCGGGGCCCAGGTGGATCGTGAATCGCCCGTGCCCGATCGGCGTGACGCGCGGCGCGCGGCTTCCGAGGGCGCGGACGGTCTCGTCGCTCGCATTGGCGACCACCAGTTCCCAGCCTTTCCGCTCGAACGCAATCATGTCGCTGACGCGGCCGCTGGCCACCAGCCGGCCCTGCACCATGATCCCCACCCGGCTGCAGAGTGTTTCCGCGTCCGACAGGATGTGCGAGCTGAAGAACACCGTGCATCCGCGCTCGCGCAACGTCAGGATCAAGTCGCGCACCTGGCGCCGGCCCAGCGGATCCAGGCCCGACATCGGCTCATCGAGGAAGATCACCTCGGGATCGTTGATCAGCGCTTGCGCGAGTCCGACGCGCTGCAACAAACCTTTCGACAGTTGCCTCAAGCGCATGCGGCGATGGCCGGCCAGACCCACTTGGTCGAGCACACGCGACACGCGTGCCGTGGCATCCGCGCCGGAATAGCCAAACAGCCGCGCGAAATACGACAGCAACTCTTCAGCGGTGAGGTAGTCGTAGTAGTAGGGATTTTCGGCGAGGAAGCCGATCCGCCGGCGAACTTCCACGTCGCCGACGGGCCGTCCAAGTATGCGGGCGTGCCCGCTCGTGGGATAAATCAGCTGCATCAGCAGCTTGATCGCCGTGCTCTTCCCGGCGCCGTTCGGGCCGAGAAAGCCGAACACCTCGCCCGCCTCGACCTGCAACGTCAGCGCGTCAAGCGCGCGGGACGGCCGGGGCCGCCAGAAGCCAACGAGGTAATCCTTGGTTAACCCTTCGGTCTCGATCGCAGCCGGCATGGGGTGTGCGGGTTATTTACCGCCGGACTGCACGCGCTTCAATTCCCACGCGATCGCCGCGTCGAAATATTCGCCACGCAGGCCGGGCAGCTTCATGCCGTTGAGAAAGAACGTCGGCGTGCCGCTGATCTTGAGCTGCGCGCCTTGCGCCACGTCGGCCTTGACGAGTTCGAGCGTCGCTTCGAAGCGCGCGTCGAAGTTGGTCACGCCGCCCACCGTGGCCGCGGCCTTCTTGACGGTTTCGGGATTCATCGCCGGCTGATTCGAATAGAGCCACTCTTCCATCGCTTCGCCCTTGCCCTTTTCGCGGGCGAGGCGCACCGCCACCGCGGCTTCGCACGCGCCGGAGTGCAGGTCCTGGCTGATGAACGCGTTGCACTGCCGCTCGAGCGGATAGTCCTTGGCAATGAACTTCACCTTGCCGGGCTGTTGCTGCGCATACTTCGCGAGGATCGGCTTGTAGTCGCGGTATGTCTGGCCGCAGCCGGGGCACTGGTAGTCGTTGAACTTGACGATCACCACGGCGGCGCCGTCGCTCGGCGCCATCACCGGGATGCGCGGCTGCTGCGCCAGATACTCCTGGAACTGCTGCATCTGCGTGGCGCTCACCGCCGGCGCGGCCTGTGTGTCGGCGCTCTCATTCGAGGCAGCGGCGGCGGCGACCCGCTGTTCCGGGAACACCATCACCGCGGTCACCGCGGCGGCGAGGAACACGAGCGCGGCGCCGAGCGCGCGCGGCGAACGAACCAGCAGTTTGAGATCGTCGAGGATACGCATGGGAAGACTCGTCATGGGGTAAGGAGTGGCCGAACCTGACAGGAGGAACAAGCCGATGACCGCGAGATACGTGCCGGCACAGAGCAGGCACACCACGTGAAGAATGACATACGACGCGTACGCCAGATAGAGAATGACCGCGAGACCGACCGTGGACGCCATGAAGATGTAACCGGGCAAGTTGCGCGACGCCGACGGGGACGGCGAACAGAGCGCAATCAGCGCCAGCACACCCGCGAAGAACAACAACCCCAGCAGCGCCACCGGCACGCCGGCGAAGGCCCCGAAGCGGCTGGTGTACGCGTCCGTGCAATTGAAAGTGGCGTTGACGTCGCAGAAGCTCGAATACGCCGGATCGTTCAGGATCCGGTAGTGAACCCAGGTCGACGCGGTCGCCGCGCACAAGCCCACCACCGCAAAAATCGTGAGCGCGGTCTTCTTGCCGGCGAACTTCGCATCGGTTGGATCAGGGACGCTGACCATGAGGCCGGATTGTACTCCGTACGTGAAAAAGGGTGCGACCACTGTCGCACCCTTTCTCGAGAAACGTGACGCGCTTACTGCAGGGGCGAGCCAGCCGCCGGCGCGGTGGTCGACGCCGTGTCCGCCGCGAGCGACGCGGTGTGCGTGTAGATGGTGCCCAGCGTGTTGGTCCAGAAGTAGCGGGTGCCCGTCGAGCCCGGCGACGTCGGGTCGGCGCTGGCGTAGTAGCTGCCCGAGAGATTGGCGGCAACGACCAGGTTGCACGCGTCGGTGCTCGCCGCCGCGGCCGGGGCCACGCCCGTCATCGCCACGGTGTAACCGCTCTTGGTCGGGGCGCTGCTGGTGCCGAGGTCGGGGCTGATGAAAGGCGTGCCGCCGGTCGGCGCCGTGCCGAGCTCAATCAGGCCGGGCGCATAGAAGCCGTTGGCGCATGAGGACGCGTACGCCTGCTGCGAGCTGTTGATCGCGCGGAGCGAACCAATCGCCGACGCTTCGTTACCCGACATGCGGGCGCGGAGCAGGCCGGGGACGGCGATGGCCGCGATGATGCCGATGATGGCGACGACGATGAGCAGTTCGATGAGCGTGAAGCCCTTGTTGCTGCGGATACGCATGATGTTCTCCTGGAACTCTGGTTAATCTTTCGCGGTGGACCGTGCCGCCAATCAGCGGCTTGTCGATGCCAGAGAGAGCAACCCGTGTGCCAGCTCGCAGGACGAGCCATATTCAACAGCTAAATCCTTTATCTGGCGACACTTACCACGCCACAAGGTATCGGCCGGAGATCGACCGGCCCCGGGGCAAAATGACAAATCGTGTCAGGGCGAGCTGGCATTTTCTGTCAGTCGGACGCGGGGATCCAGCTCGACGACCCAAAGCCCAAGACGAGGGGATTGATACAGCGACCGGTAGCCCAGGCCGGGATTCGGCTTGGAAGCCACGTGCAAAGCCACTGCATACCGAATATCAATATCTTTCCAGCGGCGCCAATTGCGGTACGGATCCACCAGCGCCACCGACTTGTGGCCGGTCATCAGGTAGATGAGCGCCGGATTGGTTGAGGCAACGCCGCCGCCGGCCGGCAGGTGCTGATTGATCCAGTCTCCGACTGACTGGACCTCGCGGCCATCTGCGATCCATGGGGGCGGCGGGCCCTCGAACTTCTCCGCAATGTACTGCCCGTGCTCCATCAGGACGAGGATGACCAGGCTCGCCGCCGCGATTCTGTAGGCCGGACGCGATACGGCGCGGCCCCGCCACAATTTCGCGATGCCTTCGACGCCCGCGAGGAAAAATTGCACGAGAAACGGGGCGAGCGGCAGCACGTAGCGAAAGGTGCGCGCAGGCACGATCACGACCATGGCGATCGTCACAAGACTCAGCAACTCCGCTACGCCCCACGCCGGGCGCCGGGCCAGCATGCCAATGAGCACCACGAGGCTCAGCAAGAAGGACAGCACCACCACCGGCGTGCCGAGGCCCATGCTGCCCGACAGCAGTCCGCTTTCGCCGCTCAGTTGAAACACTTCCTGGCCGCTCTCGCTTGGGCCGCGATACGCCGCCGGCAGGAGGACCGCGCCCATGTCTCGTCCGAACACGTTGAAGATATTTCTCGAGACCCGCCGCAACAAATCGCCAACATCCGCCGAACCACTCGTCGCGTCGCCGCCGTTGCGCATGGACAGCAGCTCTCGATACGTATAGACGATCGATCCGCCGTGGGCGTCGCGCTCCGCCTGAGTGGGCGCGTGGACCTGCGCGTACCACACCCACGGGGCGGCGCAGACCAGCCAGGTGCCAATGAACATCGCCGCGGCCTTCCGGCCGCGCGTCCTCGCCACTGCGATGGCACCCGTGACGATCAGCGCGGCGCCAGCCGACCGAATCAGCATCGACGCACTGGCGATCACCGCCGCGATCACGATGGCTCGACTCCGCCCTGCGGTGTCCCTCGCCGCGCGTTCGATCGCAATGGCGCCGGCGACGAGGGACAGGGTAAACGCACACTCCGCCATCACCGTCGACGTCGCGAGAAACACGAACCCAGGCAGCAGCGTCGTAATCGCCGCGATTACGACGGCGCGCGATCGATCCAGCCCGCGTTCGCGATGCCAATACCACTGCGTCAGCATCGCGACACCGAGCATGGCCACGATCGAAACGGCCTTCAGCGCGACGACATTGGCGGGGAAAGCGTCGGTGATGGCGACGACCGGGGCCAACAGCAGGGGAAAGCCGGGCGGAAACGCCGGCAGCACCGGCGTCGCCGCCGAACTCACCAGCAAGTATCCCTGTCCGCGGGCCAGCGCCTGCGCCAGGACGATGTAATAGGCATCGTCAACGTACAAGCCGGCTACCTCGTCGAGCCGCAAAGCGTAGACGGCGAGGAGAGCCGAGCCGATGGCGGCCGGCAGCCACCAGCGCTTCATTTCAGGCCGTACTTCTTGGCGAGATAACGGAACTGGCGGAAGCTGAGCCCGAGCACGTCGGCTGCGCGCGTCTGCACGCCGCCGGCGCGCTCCAACGCGCGTTCGAGGTGTGACCGCTCGATGTCCTGCAGGTGACGCTCGAGATTGAAGCCGTCACCGGCCTCGGCGACCGATTCGCCGGCGCGCGGCGTGGCCGGACGGCCGGCGCGAAGATTGTCGGACAGCGTCGTCACTTCAACCCGCGATCCGGATTCGAGTGCCACGGCCCGTTCAACGACATTCTCGAGTTCGCGCACGTTGCCCGGCCACGGATACGCGCGCAGCGCGGCCAGCGCCTCCGGCGAGAAACCGGTAATGGTCTTGCCCATTTCTCGCGTGTACTTCGCGAGGAAGTGCTCGGCAATCAGCGACACGTCATCGAGACGGTCGCGCAGCGCCGGCATCATCAACGGGATGACATTGAGGCGATAGAACAGGTCTTCGCGGAACTTGCCTTCGCCGATCAGTTTCGGCAGGTCGCGATTGGTCGCCGCGATGACGCGAATGTCCGACGAGGATTCTTCCGTGCCGCCAACGCGCCGATAACGCCGCTCCTGCAGCACGCGCAGCAGCTTGACCTGCATGGTCGGCGGCATCTCGCCGATTTCGTCGAGGAAGACGGTGCCGCCGTCGGCCGCTTCGATCAGGCCCTTCTTGTCCTTGTCGGCGCCGGTGAAGGCGCCGCGCACGTGCCCGAACAGTTCGGACTCGAGCAACGCCTCCGGCATGGCGCCGCAGTTCACGGCCACGAACGGTCGATCGCGACGCAACGACTGCGAGTGAATCGCACGCGCGACCAGCTCCTTGCCGGTGCCTGACTCCCCCGAAATCAGCACGGTGCTGTTGGTACGGCAGACCGTCTCCACCAGCCGGAACACCTCGAGCATGCTCGGACTGCGGCCGATAATGCCGGCGAATCCCTGCGCGGCCGTGGTCTGCCGCAGCACCGCGTTCTCATGACGCAAGGTCCGCGACTCCAGTTGCTGGCGGACGCGCAACTTCGCCAGCTCGTTGTTGAAGGGCTTCTCCAGCAGATCGGCGGCGCCCATCTGGCGGGCCTGGTTCCAGTCGGTCGAGTCCTGCGTGAAATGCGCCGTCATCATCATCACGATGGTTTCCGGTGCCATGTCCTTGATGGCTTTGAGCAGCTCGAGGCCGCCCATGCGAGGCATGCGGATGTCGGTCAATACGAGATCGACGTACTCCGACGCCAGCATGTCTTTCGCGACCACACCATCCGGCGCTGTCAGGACCTCGTAGCCCTCGCCCTTGAACAGCAAGCGCATCCACTCGCGCATCGACTGCTCATCGTCGGCAATGAGGATGCGTGGCTTCTCCCCTGTTCCCTGATCCCTGTTCCCTGTTCCCTGATCCCTGTTCCCTGATCCCTGCCTCTTCATGACGCCTGCCGCTCTGCGCGCGTATCGAGCGGCGCCGGGAACTTCACGCGGAACACGGTCCCGCCGCTGGTCCGGGGCTTGACTTCGATCTGGCCGCCGTAATCGGTAATGATGCGATGCACGATCGCCAGGCCGAGGCCGGTGCCCTTGCCGAACGATCCGCGAAATGGCTGGAAGATCGAGTCCACGTCTTCAGGCGGGATGCCGACGCCCTCATCTTCGACGAGCAGCAGGGCGATGCGTCCGGACGGCGTCGCTTCGTGAACAGCGCTGAGACAGAGCGTGCCGCCGGCCGGCATCGCGCGCAGGCCGTTGGTGGCGAGGTTCCAGATAATCTGGCGGATCTGACTCTCGTCCGCATCGACCAACACCGCGTCGTCGGCCAGCTTGAGTTCAACGGCGTGAAGGTCTCCCACTTCGGTGCTGTTGCGCAGCAGCATCGCCGTCTCCTGGACGATCGGGCGGAGGTCCAGTTTCTGCAGGGAGAATCGCTGCGGCCGGGCGTAGGCCAGGAACGACTTGATCGTCTGGTTGAGGCGCTCCGATTCCTTCAGCACGATGTCCATCAGCTGCGCTTGATCGGCCGACAGCGGCAGTTCCTGTTTGAGCATCTGCATCGAGCCCGACATCGACGCGAGCGGATTACGGATCTCGTGCGCGATGCCCGCGGCCATCTCACCCACCGCGGCGAGGCGCTGCTGCAACCGGGCGTTCTGCTCGAAGCGACGGACGTCGGTCACGTCCTGGAACGTATAGAGATAGCCGCGCGACCCGTCGGGAAGCGGCAACGCCGCCACGCTCAAGCCCAGCTCGATCGAGCCGCCCTTCGATTGACGGAACACGTAATCGGTTCGCTTGCTTCGGGTCCGCGCCAGGTCTTGCGGGAGCGTGGCGGCAAATGCCGGTGGCAACTGCAACACCTCGGCGGCAGGTTCGCCCATTGGCAGCGCACCGTCATTACCGGTAATCAGCATCGCCGAACGGTTGAAGGTAACGATGCGGTTGTCGGCATCGGCGGTGACCAGGCCGCTCAACAGGTTGTCGAGCACGTATTGGTTGAACGCCTGCAGGTCGGCGATCTCTTCGGTGGCCTGTTCGAGCTGGGCCTCGCCCCGCCGCGCTCGTTCGGCGAGCGAGCCGCTCAATAACGCCACCGCAAAGAACCCAAACGCATTCAGCGCCACCGTGTACTGCGCCACGTTGACGGGCGGCAGATCCGCGCTCACCAGCTCGCCCCACGGCAGCCGCAAGTACCCGCTCGCGTTCAGATACTGCGCGAGGACCAGGCCGAAAAACAGGATCGTGCTGAGGCCGGCCATTTGCAGGCCGCCGCGACGGAACTGCACCGTGCTCGCGGCGACAATCGGCAGCATGTAGAGGATGGCGAACAGGCTTTCGACGCCGCCGGTGATGAAGACGGCCGCCGAGACGACGATCGCGTCGATCGCGAAATGCACGTCGGTCAGCCACGGCAACCGGTCCACGAACCGCAAGGACCCGATGAAGCCAAGGCTGACCGCGTAGGTCAGGCCGACGAGGAAGAAGAACGGGTTGATCGGGAACGCGCCCGGCGTGCGCACCTGCACAATCACCGCCGTGCCCAGCAACACCGTCGCGACTAGCAGCCGCACGGCGATGTGGACGGCCAGGCGCCGCCGCAGCGTCCGCTCCTTCACGTCAGCTTGCTGATCAAGTCGAAGATCGGCATATACATCGCGATGACGATGCCGCCGACCGCGCCGCCGAGCAACGCAATCATCAGCGGCTCGAGCAACGTCAGCAGGCCTTCCACCGCGACGTCAACCTCTTCCTCGTAGAAGTCGGCGATCTTGCCGAGCATGGTATCGAGCGCGCCGGTGGCTTCACCGACGCCAATCATCTGGACCACCATGCCCGGGAAGACCTTGGTTTCCTTGAGCGGCGCGGCGATCGTTTCACCGCGCTCGATGCTGCGGCGCGTCGTCAGGATTGCCTCTTCGATGATGGCGTTTCCGGACGTCCGGGCGGTGATATCGAGCCCGTCAAGGATGGGCACGCCCGACGCCATCAGCGTCGACAGCGTGCGGCAGAAGCGCGCCACGGCGATCTTGCGCAGAATCGGTCCGAGGATCGGCAGCTTGAGGCTGATCGCGTCGATGACGTGCCGCCCCTTCTCCGTCCCGTAGTACTGCTTGAACCCGTACGCACCGCCAAAGATTGCGATCAGGATGAACGGCATGAAGCGCACCAGGTTGTTGCTGAGCATGATCACCACGCGCGTCGGCAGTGGCAATTCGGCGCCGAGGCCGGCGAACAACGCCGCGAAGGTCGGGATGACCTTCCACAGGATGACGCCGATCACGACCGCGGCGATGGTGATGACGGCGACCGGGTAGATCATCGCCGACTGCACCTGCGACTTCAGCTTGACGGCCTTTTCGATATAGACCGCGAGACGCTTGAGAATCGTGTCGAGAATACCGCCCGCTTCGCCGGCGGCGATCATGTTGCAGAACAGCGCATCGAAACACTTGGGATGCCGCTTCATGGCTTCCGCCAGCGACATGCCCCCTTCGACGTCGGAGCGCGTCTGCAGGATGACCTGCGCGAAGTACTTGTGCTCTTCCTGGTTGCCGAGAATGTCGAGGCACTGCACCAGCGGCAGGCCGGCGTCGATCATCACCGAGAACTGCCGGGTGAACACGGCGAGGTTCTTCGCCGGCACGCTCTTGGCCTTGAGCTTGCGCACCTCGGCCACCGCACCCGCCTTCGCCTTGGTCGGCTGGATGCGCGTGACCTGGATCTGTTCCCGGCGCAAGGCGGCCACCACGGCGTCCATCGTGTCGCCGATGCGCTCGCCCGACACGTTCTCGCCGCTGCGCGTTCGTCCTGAAAAAGCAAACGTTGCCATAACAATCTATCTCCGGGGGGAGGCTCCGGAATCTCGGATTTCAGAATTCAGATTTCAGATTTCAGATTTCAGATTTCAGATTGCGAATGCCATCTTACGTTCCGGGCCGCATCGGCGGACGGGTGCCGGGCGGTCCACCCGGCCGGCCGCCCATGCCCGCGCCGGCCACCACGCCGGCGCCGCGATTAATCATTTCCTGCAGTTCGTCGCGGTTCGATGACGCATTCATCGCGGTGTCGAGCGTAATCAGCCGGCGGAAATACAGCGTCGCCAGCGACTGGTTCATCGTCTGCATGCCGAGCTTTTCCTGCCCGGTCTGCATCGCCGAATAGATCTGGTGCACCTTGTCTTCGCGAATCAGGTTGCGGATGCCGGCGGTCGGCACGAGGATTTCGAGCGACACGACGCGGCCCTTGCCGTCGGCCTTCGGCAGCAGCGACTGGCAGACGATGCCTTCGATGACGAGCGACAACTGCGTGCGGATCTGCGCCTGCTGGTGCGACGGGAACACGTCGATGATGCGGTTGATCGTCGACGAGGCCGAATTGGTGTGCAGCGTGCCGAAGGTCAAGTGGCCGGTTTCCGCGATGCGCAGCGCCGCTTCCACCGTTTCGAGGTCGCGCATTTCGCCGATCAGCACGACGTCCGGATCTTCGCGCAGCGCGGCGCGCAGCGCGTTGGTGAAGCTGTCGGTGTCGCTGTGGATCTCGCGCTGGTTGATCAGGCAGTTCTTGTGCTGGTGGATGTATTCGATCGGATCTTCCACCGTCAGGATGTGGCCGTGGCGCTCGATGTTGATCTTGTCGATCATCGCCGCCAGCGTCGTCGACTTGCCCGAGCCGGTCGGGCCGGTCACCAGCACCAGGCCGCGCGGGCGCTCGGCCATCTTGGCCAGCACCGCCGGCAGGCCCAGCTCGTCGAACGCCCGGATCTTTTCGGGAATGGTGCGGTAGACGGCGCCGACCGCGCCCTTCTGGTTGAACATGTTGCAGCGGAAGCGCGCGAGGCCGCGGATGCCGAACGAAAAGTCCAGCTCCTTCGTTTCCTCGAAGCGCTTCTTCTGCGCGTCGGTCAGCACGGCGTAGGACAGCGACTTGGTTTCGGTCGCGGTCAATTCAGGGTGATTCATCTTTTCGAGCTCGCCGTGGACGCGGGTCTGCGGCGGCGAGCCGATCGACAGATGCAAATCCGAGCCCTGCATCTCCACCATCTGCTTCAAGAGATCCGGAAGTGTCGCCATTAGTTCCTTCTGCAGTCAGCCATCTGAGATCTCGAATTCCCGTTATTTCACCGTTTCGCGCAAGACTTCCTCGATCGTCGTCACGCCCTGCTTGATCTTTCGAAGGCCGCTGCCACGCAGCGTGATCATGCCCTCTTCGATAGCTTTTCGGCGCAACTCGAGCGCGGATGCACCCACCAGGATCAATTCCCTGAGTTCATCCGTGATTTCCATGACTTCGTAGAGGCCGACACGCCCCTTATACCCCGTCTTATTACACTTTTCGCAGCCGGTACCCTTCTTCGGTACCACCGAGGAGGCGTCTTCCTTGTTGAACCCGACCTGTTCCAGCGCGGGAGCGGCGTGAGTGTCGTCGACCTTGCAGTTGACGCAGACGCGCCGCACCAGGCGCTGCGCGCACACCAGGTTCAGCGAGCTCGCCACCAGGAACGGTTCGATGCCCATGTTCATCAAGCGGTTGATCGTGCTGGGCGCGTCGTTGGTGTGCAGCGTCGAGATCACCATGTGGCCGGTGAGCGCGGCCTTGACGGCGATTTCCGCCGTTTCGAAGTCGCGGATTTCGCCGACCAGGATGATGTTGGGGTCCTGGCGCAGGAAGCTTCTCAGCGCCGCGGCGAAGTTCAGGCCGATCGACTCGCGCACCTGCACCTGGTTGACGCCGAGCAGGTTGAACTCGACCGGATCTTCCGCGGTCATGATGTTGGTCTCGACCGAGTTGAGCTTGGAAATCGCCGAGTAGAGCGTGTTGGTCTTGCCGCTGCCGGTCGGGCCGGTCACCAGGCACATGCCCCACGGCTTGGCAATCTGCGTCTCGAGCTTGGTCAGCGACTCCTGCTCGAAACCCAGCTTGGTCATGTCGAGCATCAACTTGCCCTTGTCGAGCAAGCGCATGACGATCTTCTCGCCGAACAGCGTCGGCAGGCACGAGACGCGGAAGTCGATGTCCTTGGTCTGGCCGTTGTCGCTGAAGCGAATCTTGATGCGGCCGTCCTGCGGCAGGCGCTTCTCGGCGATGTCGAGCTTCGCCATGATCTTGATGCGCGAGGTGATCGCGTCGCGCATCTTCAGCGGCGGCGCCATGATGTTGTAGAGAATGCCGTCGATGCGGTAGCGGACGCGGTATTCCTTTTCGTACGGCTCGATGTGAATATCGCTGGCGCCCTTCGAGATCGCCGACATCAACACCACGTTGACGAGCTTGATGACCGGCGCTTCCTCACCCTGGCGGGTGAGCATCTCGGCGCTGATCTCCTCGAGCTCCTCCATGACCTCGACGTCGGCCGCCGCACTGGCGTCGAGCATCGCGGGCATGTCGGTGAGGGATCGCGTCGCGGCATCGAGGGCGCTCTCGCCAGTGTCGGTCTGCGCGACCTGGTTGGCCTGGTTGCCGCCGCGGCTGGGCGCCGGGGTCCCGGGCGCCGCACCCACGCCGTAGTACTTGTCGATCGAATCGAGCACCGCGGTTTCGGAGGCGACGACCGGCTCGACGTTGTAGCCGGTCATGAACTTCACGTCGTCCATCGCGAAGACGTTGGTGGGATCCGTCATCGCGATGGTGAGCGTCGCGCCGGCGCGGCTGAGGGGAACGATCTGATACTTGCGCGCGGTTTCGGCCGGCACCAGCTTGATGACCGCGGGATCGATCTCGAACTGATTGAGCGCAATCGAGGGCACGCCGTACTGCTTCGACAGCAGCGCGGTGATCTCCTCGTCCTTGACGTACCCGAGCTTCACGAGATTGGCGCCAAGCTTGCCGCCATTCGTGCGCTGGTAGTTCAAGGCCTCCTGGAGTTGTTCGGCCGAAATGCGCTTCTCTTTGAGAAGCAGTTCTCCGATGCGAACCGGCATGGCGCGTTACTAATCCCTAATCCCTAATCCCTAATCCCTGATCCCTGATCCCTGATCCCTAAAACAGCATCCGCATCCCGACGCTCCACGAGTGTTCGGACTCATGGCCGCGCACGACGTGCGCTTCGAGCAACATTCCTGGCGTCAAACCGGCGGAGATACCTGCGGCAACCGCCGCGCGAGCCTCACCGATCGTGCTTCGACGCAATCCCCCGCGCAAGCCGAGCCGTTGGTTGAACCACCACGTCTCGACGCCCCCGGCGACGTCGCGCCGATCACCCGAAGGCGTCGCCTGCGACGTCACATCACCATCCACCGACACGATCACGCGCGAGATGCCGCTCCAGCCTGAGCCCCACGCGCCGCCGACGCGGACTTCGCGCGCCAACTCGATCTCGTCGCCGGCCCCGGGCTGCCCCGCCGCAGCCTTGCCGAAGGTGGGCGCGGTCAGGTGGTGCGCAACCAGTCCGAGCCTGAATCGATTCGCGGTCACCATGACGCCCGCATCCACGTCGCCGCGGGTTGTGTCCCCGGCTCGCATCAGCGTCGGCGTCGCGCCAATCACAATGTGGTCCGTCAGCGAATGGACCAGCGACACGCCGATCGAAGACGTCGTGATCGCGTGCACACTCCGCCCCACTTCTTCTCGGCTTGGAGGAGCCGTGACTGCAGAGTCGACCGCACTCGTACCGTAGGTGCCGCGACGATAGTATGCAAGCCCAATCGCGGTGGCAGACACGCCGACAAAAGCCGCTGTATCCTGTTGTGTTGCCACCGTTTGTGTCGTTCCCGGAGGCAGCTGCCCTCTGCCGAAATCGACAACGGCGCTGACAAACGAACCGGTCGCGACGCCGGCAGGGTTCCAATAGACGGCCGAGGCATCATCGGCGACCGCCACGAAGGCGCCGCCCATGCCGGCCGCGCGGGCGCCCACAGGCGTCTGGGCCACGGCCAGCTCAGCGGTAAAGAGTGACAAAATGGCAGTAATTAGGGCCGAAAACCGGAACTTCGTCAGCATGAAAAGCTCGAAAGTCTATCGCACTCAGGGGTTTGGAAGAGTGTCTACGAAACCAATGCTCACTCATCGTCGTATTTGTCAGCAAAGGAAATCTTGATGCGCCGCGTGACGGGTGTCCTGGTGCACCCTCGGGCCACAATGGCCGAGGTGGTGCGGCACCCGGCTTTCATTACGACCTGGGTGGTCGTCCTGCTCGCCGTGATTCTCTGTGGCGGGCTGCTTCTCTCGACAGACGTCGGCCGGCAGGCGCTGGTCGACGAGCGCGTCCGAGTGACGGAGGCCTTGGGCCAGCGCGTGGACGATGCGGCTTACGCGCGGCTGCAGGCCGATCCTCCGCTGCTGGTGTATTTGACGAGCGGCGGCCGGCTTCTGTTGATGCCGTTGACCACGATTCTGGTGGCCGCGGGGTTGCTGGTCCTGGCAAGGATCGATGGCGCGCAGGTGCCGTATACGACGGCCCTCGCCATCACGGTGCACGCAACGGTGGTGCTGGCCGTGCAACAGATCGTGGCGCTGCCGTTTCATTACGTGCAGGAAGCGCTGACGAGTCCAACTACGGTCGCGGGCGTTTTGCGGATCTTCGACGAAGGCACATGGGCGGCGCGATTGTTCGGTACCATCGATGTCTTCGGCCTGTGGTGGATGTGGCTGCTGAGCCTTGGGCTCGCCGCCGCGGCGGGAAAGCCGGCCGGACGTTACTGGTGGCGTCTTCTGGCCGTCTATGTAGGTGTGGCGGCGTTAGTGGCCATCGTATTTGCGGTGGCTGGGAGCCGAGAGTTCTAGCTTGATGGCCTGACGGCCTGATTGAGGAGGAAGCTGTGTTTCGCAAGAAATGGTTCTGGATTGTTCTCGTGGTGATTGTGGCCGGCGGCGGCGCCGCCGCAGCGGTGGCGCGGCGCGGCGACACGGGCATCACCGTGACTGTCGAGACGATTCAGAAGCGCGATCTCGAAGCGATTGTCTCGGCGTCAGGCAAGATCGATCCGAAGAAGACCGTCAACATCAGCGCCCAGTCGATGGGCCGCGTCACCCGCCTCGCCGTCAAGGAAGGCGATCGCGTGAAGGCCGGCCAGTTCCTCCTGCAGATCGATCCGGTGAACGCCGAAGCGGCGGTCCGCCGCGACATCGCCGCGGTCGCCGGGGCGCGCACCTCCCTCGAGCAGTCGCGCGTCGGCTTGCAGAGCGCGCGCGCCAACCTCGACGTCGCCCGCCAGGCGCTGAAGCGCCAGCAGGAACTGACCGCGGCGGGACTGACGACGCGCGAGACCCTCGAGCGGGCGCAGGCCGACGTCGAAGTGCGCGAGAGCGACCTCAAGGCCCGCGAACAGGAAATCAAGAACCGCGAGACGCAGCTCAATCAACAGGAAGCGGGCTTGAGCAGCAGCCAGCACACGCTATCGCAGGTGCGCTTCGATGCCCCCTTCGACGGCATCGTCACCCGCCGCAACATTGAAGAGGGCGAAAACGTGATGGTCGGCACCATGAACAATGCCGGCACGGTGTTGCTGACGGTGGCCGACATGTCGGTCATCGAGGCCGAGGTCGAAGTCGACGAGACCGACATCCCGTTCGTCCAGATCGGGCAGATCGCCAAGATCAAGATCGACGCCATCGCCGACAAGGAGTTCACCGGTCGCGTCACCGAAATCGGCAACAGCCCGATTCAGGCGGCCGGCACCGGCACGACGCGCACCGCCACGAATTTCAAGGTCACCGTGACCATTGACGGCCAGATTCCGGAAGTGCGTCCGGGCTTCACCTGCACGGCGGAGATCACCACGGCCACGAAGAAGCAGGCCGTGTCGGTGCCGATCCAGTCGATGACCGTCCGCGAGCTCGTCTACGACGCGCAAGGCAACGTCATCCACGAGCAGCGCCCTCCGAAGGGCCGCTTCAGCTTTGGCGCGCCGAAGCCGGCCACGACCACCGCGGCGGTGCGTGAGTTGCAGCCGGGCGAGAAGCGCGAGGAAAAAGAAGGCGTCTTCCTGATGAAGGACGGCAAGTCGCAGTTCGTGATCGTCAAGACCGGGATTGCCGGCGAGCGCTATCTCGAGGTGCTGAGCGGGCTCAAGGAAGGCGACCAGGTCATCACCGGCCCGTTCGATTCGGTCCGGGGTATGTATGAAGGCGACATCGTGAAGACCGCACCGAAGCCAGGCGCCAACGGAGCCAAATAAGGTTGGCGCCTGTCTCGCCGTAGCGCGCAGCGCGAAGGCGGACAACACCTATGTCGCAACTTTTCGAATCCGTCATCCTGGCGCTGTCATCGATCTGGGCGAACAAGCTCCGCTCGATGCTGACGCTGCTCGGCAACATCGTGGCCGTGTCGTCGATCATCACCGTGGTCGCGCTGATCACCGGTGTCAACGCGGCGGTGACGGACGCCATCGTGTCGGACCTCGGCGCGGACTCATTCACCATCCAGCGCACGGGCATCACGCAGAACGAAGACGAATTTGAGCGGATGCGCAACAATCCGCTCGTCACGGTCCGCGACGCGCAGGCCATCAAGCGGTTCGCCTCCTCGGTGCAGTCGATCATGGCGCAGACGCAGACCCAGACGCGCGTGTCGTATCGCGACGAGGAGCTCGAGACCCTGCTGGTCCAGGGCGTCAGCGAGGAGTATCTCGACTTCGCGGTGTTCGACGCGGAGATCGGGCGGATGATGACGCCGACCGAGATCAAGCGAAAGCGCCCCGTGACGCTGATCGGCTGGGGGACCGCCGACCGGTTGTTTCAAGGCGCCGAGCCCATCGACAAAGAGATCAAGATCGCCGGCGTGCCGTTCACCGTCGTCGGCGTCAGCAAGAAGAAGGGCTCCTCGTTCGGTCAATCGCGCGATGAATTCGCGGTGATTCCGCTCGGCCAGTACCAGAAGTTGTTCGGCGCGCGCCAGTCGCTGCAGCTGGTGGTCAAGCCGCGCGATGCGTCGCTGGCCAATTACGCGCGCGATGAAGCGCGCGTCGCCTTGCGCGTCGATCGCGGCCTGAAGCCGGCGGCGCCGGATAACTTCGGCATCGTCGCGTCGGACTCGGTGCTCGGCATCTTCCAGCAGGCGACGGCCGGCATCGCCGTCCTGCTGGTCGGCATCGTCGGCTTGTCGCTGCTGGTCGGCGGCATCGTCATCATGAACATCATGTTGATGGTGGTCAGCGAGCGGACGCGCGAAATCGGCCTGCGCAAGGCGCTCGGCGCCAAGCGGCGCGACATCATGTCGCAGGTGCTGACCGAGTCCGTCACGCTGTCGATGGTCGGCGGCATCATCGGCATTGCGCTCGGCGCGCTGTTTTCCACGATCATCTCGGCGCTGACACCGGTGCCCTCGGCGGTCGAAACGTGGTCGGTGGTGCTGGGCGTGCTGATCACCGCCGCCGTCGGGTTGTTCTTCGGCTGGATGCCGGCGCGCCGCGCCGCCATGCTGGACCCGATCGAAGCGTTACGCAAGGAATAGATCGGCCATGACCTTCACGAAACAATTTGCCCTGCTCGGCGAGACCGCGGCGATGGCATTCGACACCATCCGCGGCAACAAGATGCGCTCGGCGCTGACCGTGCTCGGCGTGGTCATCGGCGTGACGTCGATTGTCGGCATGACGTCGCTGATCCGGGGGTTTGACAGCTCCCTGCGCAACTCGATCAATTCGCTCGGGCCCGACACGGTCTACGTGCAACGGTTCGGCGGGCTCAGTTTCGCGTCCGGCGCCTCGTTCATGCAATTGATGCGGCGTCCGTTGGTGACGAGCGACGACATGCATGCCATCGAGCGCAATGCCACCACGGTCGGCATGGTCGACCTCTGGCTTGGCGGTGGCGGTCCTGGCTCACCCTCTGAGCGGATGTTCTACCGGGGCCAGAGAACGCGGCCCTTGCCGATCATGGGGACGACCGAGCGCTACGTGGACATCAACTTCGCGAAGATGGAAGCCGGCCGCTCGTTCACGGAGCAGGAAGTGTCGCGTGGCCGTCAGGTCGCCGTGATCGGCTACGGGCCGTACGAAGCGCTGTTCCTGAGCCGCGGGATCGATCCGATCGGCAAGGCGATTCGCGTCGGCTCGGCTGAGTACACGGTGCTGGGCGTGATCGGCAAGCGTCCATCGCCCGGCGGATTCGGCGGCGCCGACGACTTCGCCATCATCCCGTTCACCGCGTTCCGCAAGCAGTTCGGCAGCGAGAAGGTGCGCCGCCAGTTCAACAGCATCTTCACCATGATTCCCGTCCTTCCCAAGGAAGGCGTGTCGCGCGACGACATGATGCGCGAGGTCGAGGCGATCATGCGCATTCGCCACGGCCTCACGCTCGATCAGCCCAACGACTTCGACCTGGTGACGTCGGACGCGATCCTCGCGGTGTGGGACCAGATTTCCGCCGCGATCCTGCTCGCCCTCGTCGTGATCTCGTCGATCGCCCTGATGGTCGGCGGCATCGGCGTGATGGCCATCATGACCATCTCGGTCACCGAGCGGACGCGCGAAATCGGCGTGCGACTGGCGATTGGCGCCCGGCGCCGCGAAATCCTGGTCCAATTCCTGATCGAGGCCGCGGTCCTGACGAGCGTCGGCGGCATCCTGGGCATCCTGATGGGCAGCACCATCGGCCTGCTGGTCAACCTGGTGTCGGGTTTCCCGGTGTCATTGCCGTGGTGGTCGTTCGCACTGGGCCTCGGATTTTCGGCAGGCATCGGAATCTTCTTCGGGATGCTGCCCGCGTGGCGCGCATCCCGCATGGATCCAATCGAGGCACTGCGCTACGAGTAGCGGCCGGCTCGTCAATGAGCGCGTCGTATAATCGGCGCATTCTGAGCACGCCGCTCACGCCCACCTCAGGTCCATCGCCGCGAATCCGGATCGCGGCCATCGTCGCCCTGCTCGGTTTGTCCTGGTTGCTCTTCCCGGTGCGGATCCCTGGCGACACGGGTGCGTCCACCGATGAGTGTCTGCGGCTGGCTGACCACCCACCCAATGCCGCCGTGTCGATTGTCGTGCTCGAACAATGCGTGAAGGTGGTGCCGGCTGACGTGGAGTTGCAGGCCGATCTCGGCGACGTGTATGCACGCGCCGGCCGGGACGCCGACGCCGAACGCACCTACCGGCAGGTCCTCGACATCGATCCAGACTACGCGGATGTCCAAATCAAGCTGGCGACGCTGCTAATCCGTCGTGGCGCCGGCGCCGAGGCCCGCCAACACGCCGAGCGCGCGCTGTCGGTGCAGCCCAATCGGCAGTCGATTCGCGAACTGCTCGCGGACACCACGCCCCAATGACCGGCGTTGCGGCGCGCCGTGCGGCTTTCGTGGCGGGCCGCAGCTTTGTCACCCTGGTGTGCGTCGCGGCCTGGTCGTACGGCGTCACCACTTACTCACCGTTCGCATTCGACATGTTCGTGCGGCCGCAGTTGTTTCCGCCGCTGTCGCAGTTCGTCGCGTGGTTCCACGTCTGGTACTGGGCCGCTTACGCGATCAGCCTGCTCACGCTGCTTCCGGAGTTGCGATCCGAGCGGCGCAAGCCCCTGTTCGCTGCGGCCGCTACATATGCCGCGGTGTTTGGCGGGATCGGCGTGTACCTGCTGGCAGTGCCGTATCTCGCCACGCTGACCACCGGGTCACGGAGCCTGATCGTGCCCGGCGCGCTGCTGCCGATCGCGTGGCTCGCCGCCATCGATCACCTGGCTTGTGGTCTGCCCTTTTCACGACAGCAGGACGATGGCGCGACACCTCAATCGCAATTGCTGATGGCGTGCGTGTGGTCGGCGATCTTTCTGTGGGCGGCGCATCTGTTAATCGCACTCACGGCCGGCCCCACCTTGGGCTGGGCCGCAAGGGCCACCACGTCCGGCTGGGCCCTGGTCTTTGACCTCGCGATCTTCGCCGGCGTGTATCTCGTGCTCAGCTTCGCCACGGCCCTGGCCGCGACACAACCGCACGGAGGTTCAACGGAATACCTGATGACGATCGCGATGGTTGCCATCGCGATCGTCGAATTCTGGCGCCGGGTGGTGCTGCCGGCGTTCTCATTCGGCACTGCCGATGCGTTCGCGATCGCCCTCGGCCTTGGCGCCGCGACAGCGTTGATATGGTCGGGACTGCGGGTGCGAGCCGCAGTTCGCCCCCGCGCGACCGGAATCACCCATGCGCTGTCGATTCATCCAGGCGGCTCGATCGGCGCCGGCGTCGTCCTGTGCCTGGCCGCCACCCTCGCGGCTCTCGGATCGCGCATTGTTGATTCCATCGACTGGGCGTCGATTCTGCACTCGGTGATTGCGATCGCAGAGGGCGGGCTGGCGCTCGGCGCGTTCCTCCGCATTTTTGCCGGACGCGCGCAGCGCCCATGGTCGCCGGCCGCGATGATCGTTCCGGTGATCGCCACGATCGCCGCGATTCACGGCCTGCTCCTGGCATCCACGGCGTGGACTGGCGATGCCCGGCTCGAACCGAAGGCGATCGTCGAACGGCTGCCACTGGCGGACCCGCTGGCCGGCTTTGCGGCGCGGTATCTCGTCGAGCAGCCGTCATTCGACCTCGATTATTTCCAGCGCGTGCTGGCGTCCGAGACGACGCAGGCGATGCAGGACCCGGCGGTGCCCAAGGCATCACTGATCGCTCGCGGGATCACGCCCCCCTCATCCCGGCCCAACATCTTCGTCTTCGTCATCGATAGCCTGCGCCGCGATTACCTGTCCCCGTACAACCCGGCGGTGTCGTTCACGCCGGCGATCGATGCCTGGGCCAGGCAGCACTTCACGTTCCGAAACGCGTTTACCCTCTATGGCGGGACATGGTTGTCGATGCCGTCGATCTGGTCCGGCAGCGCCGTGACGCGCGGGTGGGGCCGCATCCTTCCGGAAATCAACACGCTCGAGACGTTCATCAGAGACGCGGGTTACGACTTCGTCATCAACGACTTCACCGTGGTCGATCGGCTGCGGCCCGACACCAAACGAACGTTTCTCGATCCTGAGATTCCCAGCGTCAAGACGGACTTCTGCCGAAACCTCGAGTCGCTGCAGGCGCATCTCGCGAAACGGGGCGTAAACAGCGCGCCGGTCTTCGCATTTCTGGCGCCGATGAACGTGCACATTCTGAATACGGGGATCAATTCGCCCGCATCAGCCGGCGACTATCCCGGGTTTTATGCGCCCTACGCGTCGCGCCTGCAACGCCTGGATGCATGCTTTGGTGCATTTCTTCGGGCGATCGACAAGAGCGGGGTGGCCGACGACAGCATCATCGTGTTGACCAGCGACCATGGCGACTTGCTCGGCGACGACGGCCGATGGGGCCACCAGTTCTACCTCTTCCCGCAGACGATTCGGGTGCCGCTGATCGTGCAACTGCCCAAGGCCCGGCGCACCGCCGTGACGACCGACCTGGCGCGGCTGACGTTCTTGACCGACGTGACGCCGACGCTGCTGGCGCTCAGCGGTCTGCCGGTTCCCGATCTCGACACGCTGCACGGATCGCCATTGTTCGTTGCACCCGACCGCGAACCCAGGGCGCGGCGCCGGGACTCGTTCAAGGTGATGTCCAGCTACGGTTCGACCTATGGCCTTCTCCGCCGAAACGGACGGTTGCTCTACATCTCCGACCTGCTCAACTGGCGCGAGTATGCGTTTACCCTCTTCAAGGAGCCGGTCGGCGAGGCCGCCGCCGTGGAGCCCGCCCTCCGGCGAGTCAACCAGGCTGAAATCCTGTCGGAAATCAGCCGGATCGAGGCGATGTATCGCCGTAACTGAACCGCCAGAGCCGGCCGCGTCGGTGGTGGCGGGCTTCTTTTGTCCGCGACGCGTGTAGTGAGGCGTATGATCGCCTTATCGGGCGCCAGACGCGCCCGGGAGGGTCAAGCCTATGAAGGTCTATGACGCTGCCAGCATCCGCAACGTAGCCGTCGTCGGGCACGGCGGATCTGGCAAAACCCAACTGGTGTCGGCCCTGCTCTTCGATGCCGGGATGGTGAACCGGCTGGGCAGGGTCGACGAAGGCAATACGGTCACCGACTACGACGAAGAAGAAATCGCCCGCAAGCACACCTTGTCCGCGAGCCTCGCCTACGCGGAGTGGAATAAGCACAAAATCAACCTGATCGATACGCCCGGCTTCGGAAATTTCTTCGCCGATGCGCGCGCCGCCTTGCATATTGCCGACGGCGCGCTGATCGTCGTCGACGGCGTGTCCGGGGTGGAAGTGCAGACCGAGAAAGCGTGGGAGACCTGCGAAGAGCGGCAACTCCCCCGCCTGGTCGTCCTCAACCGGCTCGATCGCGAGCGCTCGTCGCTCGAGCGGACGCTGGAGAACCTGCGGCTGACCCTCGGGCGCACCATCGTGCCGATTCAACTGCCAATCGGCGAAGAGAAACGGTTCAAGGGCGTCGTCGATCTCGTGACGATGAAGACCTACACCTACGGGGCCGATGGCTCCGGCAAAGTCAGCGACGAGGAGTCGGTGCCGACGTCGATGCTCGAAGCCGTCAAATCAGCGCGAGAAATACTGATCGAAATGGTGGCCGAAGCCGACGAGACGCTGATGGAGCACTTCTTTGAAACAGGCACGTTGACACAGGAAGAACTACTCAAGGGCCTGGCGGCGGCGACGCGGGCTGCAAAGCTCTTCCCGCTGGTCTGCACCTCCGGACTGACCAACACCGGCGGCCAGCCGCTCCTCGATGCCATCCTGCAGTACCTGCCCTCACCAGCGGAGCGTCCCTTCACCGCCCTCGCCAACGGCGAGAGCGTGACGAGAACGGCCGACGAGAAAGCGCCGTATGCGGCGTTCGTGTGGAAGACCGTCGCGGATCAGTTCGCGGGGCGCATCACCATGTTCCGCGTCTACCAGGGGGTGCTGAAGGCGGATTCGAGCATCAACAACGCGACGCAGAACCTCCAGGAGCGCCTCGGCCACCTGATCGCGCTCCAAGGCAAGACGCCGACGAACGTCCCGGAGTTCAAGGCCGGCGACCTCGGCGCGGTCGCGAAGCTGAAGGACACCAAGACCAACGACACCATCGCCGACAAGGCGGCCGGCATCACCTTCGAGAAGATCACGTTCCCGGAACCGGTGCTGTCCTACGCCATCGAGCCGAAGACCCGCGGCGATGAAGACAAGATCAGCACGGCGATGCATCGCCTCGAGGAAGAGGATCCGACGATCAAGTACCAGCGCGATCCGCAGACGCACGAACTGCTGCTCGCCGGCCAGGGCCAGATGCACATCGAGGTCACGGTCGCGAAGTTGAAGCGGCGCTTCGGCGTCGAGGTGCTGCTGAAGCCGCCTCGCATTCCCTACCGCGAGACCATCACCACGCGCGTCGAGGCGCATGGCCGCCACAAGAAACAGACCGGCGGCCACGGCCAGTTCGGCGACTGCAAGATCCGGCTGGAGCCGCTGCCGCGCGGCAGCGAGTTCGAGTTCGTCGACGAGATCTTCGGCGGGTCGATCCCGCGGCAGTTCATTCCCGCCGTGGAGAAGGGCATCCAGGAATCGCGGCTGCGCGGCTTCCTCGCCGGCTACCCGGTCGTCGATTTCCGATGCGTGCTGTATGACGGGTCGTATCACGACGTCGATTCGAATGAGTTGTCGTTCAAGACCGCGGGGTGGCTCGCGTTCAAGGACGGCATGGGCCGCGCGCACCCGACGCTGCTCGAGCCGATCATGAACGTCGAGATCTACGCGCCGGGCGATCACGCCGGCGACTTGATGGGCGATCTCAACGGCCGCCGCGGCCGCATTTCGGGCATGGAAGCGCGCGGATCGATGACCGTGATCAAGGGGCAGGTGCCGATGTCGGAAATGCTCACCTACGAGCAGCACCTGACCTCCGTCACCGGCGGACGCGGCTCGTACCACATGGCGTATTCGCACTACGACGAAGTGCCGAATCACCTGCAGACCAAGATCGTCGCGACCCACAAGGCCGAGCGTGGCCACGTGACGGAGGAAATGGCTTAGAGCATCTCGTCTTCGGCCTCAATGTCGGCAATCGCCCGCACCGTGACACCCAGGTTGCGGATGATGCCGTCCTTGAGGCCGTAGATCCAGCCATGCAGCTGCAGGTCGTGACCGCGGCGCCAGGCATCCTGGACGATCGTGGTGCGGCCGATGTTGCGGACCTGCTCCACGACATTCAACTCGCACAGCCGATCGAGCCTCGACGCGTCGTCCTGATAATTCTTCAACTCGCGATGGTGGTCGCGCTGCACATCCTGCACGTGGCGAAGCCAGTTGTCGATCAGGCCATGTGATTCGCGCTCCATCGCGGCGCGCACGCCGCCGCAGCCGTAGTGGCCGCAGACGATCACGTGCTTGACCTTCAAGACATCGACCGCGAACTGGAGGACGGACAGACAGTTCAGATCCGTGTGGACCACGACGTTGGCGACATTGCGATGCACGAACAGTTCGCCGGGATCGAGGCCGACGATCTCGTTGGCCGGGACGCGGCTGTCGGCGCAGCCGATCCACAGGTACTCGGGCGCCTGCTGCTTCTCGAGCCGCGTAAAAAAGGTCGGATCGTTCTGCACACGGGCCGCGGCCCAGGTCCGGTTGTTGTCGAGGAGTCGGGAGAGGGGCACGAACCGATTCTATCGTGTCGAGAAGTTCCGCGTCAGATGGGCCGCAGGTCCGGCTCGACCCACGATCGCCGCGCCACCGGCGAGAACAGCCGGCCTTCGGAATAGTGATGCAGCGGCAGACGGCGATCGCCGTAGGCGCCGATCAACTGACCGGCGAGCTCGTCGATCGGCAGCGCGCGATCGGCCGTCGCCAGGAAGCGATCGATGATGACGACGTAGAAGCGCGTCAGGGTCTCGTGATAACCGGAGGTGTCGGTATTGGCGGTGCCCACGTGTTCGTTGTAGGCGGTGATCCGCTCCCGCAACAGCGGCAACGCTGCCGCGGCGCCGTGGTTGAACACGTGCCACAGGCCGGCGCGCAAGTGCGCCTCGTGCGTCCACTCGGGCTTGGGCAACGTCCGCGCGATCAGAGCCGCGGCGACGCGATCGGTCTCCGCGTCAGTCACGCCGCGCGACCCACGTTGTCATCGACCGCTGCTCGTGGACGACCGTGGTCTTGATCGGATCGAGCAGCGTCCCGCCAAGGCGCCTGGTCCAGCCTTGAATCGTCTCCGCGTCGACCAGGAACCGATCCGATCCGTCCGGCAGCCGATACCGTCCCCCTCCAAGCGGCTGGACGTCATCCGCCATGCCGATCGTGCTGGCGAGCCTCGCGAAGAAGACGCCGCCGGGTGTCAGCGTCCGCCACAGCGCCCGCAGCATCGCTTCGAAGTGCGCCGCATCCCGCGCGAAGTGCAGCACCGCGCTGGCGATCACCACATCCGCATGGCCGGCCGGGAACGACGTTTGCTCAATCGCCTCGACACGAAAGTCGTGGGTGCGGCCCGGAGCCAGCGACGCCGCGAGCGCCTGGACCTTCGCGATGGCCTGCGCGTCCGCATCGTTGCCGCAGACGTCGAACCCGTTGCGCAGCAGGTAAACCAGGTTGCGCCCGCCGCCGCAGCCGGCATCGAACACCCGCATGCCGGGCGCGATGCGCCCGCGCAGCAGCTGATCGAAGACGTAAATGTCGATGTTGCCGAATTGCTCTTGAAGAGTTGTCGCCATAGACAAAAGCCCCGGTGGCATTGTGCCACCGAGGCTTTGATAACTGACAACTGAACTGGCGACTGTCGACCTGAACTCTTCACGGTCGACTCTCGACTGCAGACTGTCTGCTAGGCGCCGCCGGCTTTACGAGGCGTCGTGCTCTTCTTCTGGGCGCCGCGGGCCGGCTTGCTGGCCTTGTTCTTGGCGCCGCCGCCGTCCTGCTTCTTCTGGCCGCCGCGGATGTTCTTCGCCGCCGCGCGCAGGCGCTCGCCCACGCTCTTGTTCGACTTCGGCGCTTCACCGGCCTCGGCAGCCGCTTCGGCCGCCTTCTTCTCGGCTTCGGCCTTCTTCGGGTCGAACTCGCTGCCGATCAATTCGATCTGCGCCATTTCGGCGGCGTCGCCACGGCGATGACCGAGCTTGAGGATGCGAGTGTAGCCGCCCGGGCGCTCCATGAAGCGGGGCGCCAGCTCGTCGAACAGCTTGGTGACGACGGTCTCGTTGAGAACGTCGCGCATCACGAGGCGGCGGGCCGACAGCGACACGCCCTTCGGATCGTTGGCACGCACGCCCCGCTTGGCGATGGTGATCAGGCGCTCGACGTACGGGCGCAGTTCCTTCGCCTTGGGAACGGTGGTTTCGATCTTCTCGTGCGCGAGCAGCGCCTCCGCCTGGTTGCGGAGGAGCGCCGTGCGGTGCTCGGAGACACGTCCGAGCTTGCGATGTGCATTTCGATGACGCATGACTGTTTATTCCGCCGTCACGGGCTGGTCGAGCTTCATGCCGAGGCTCAGCCCCATCGACGTGAGGATCTCCTTGATTTCATTGAGCGACTTGCGCCCGAAATTCTTCGTCTTGAGCATTTCGGTCTCGGTCTTCCCGACCAGCTCGCGAATGGTACGAATGTTCGCGTTCTTCAAGCAGTTGTAGGAACGCACCGAGAGTTCAAGCTCCTCGACGCTCTTGTCGAGGTGTTCGTTGGTCACGCCCGCGCGCGCCGGCTCGGAGCCCGAATCGATCGATTCGTCGTCCGCGTCGTCGAGGCTGACGAAGATGTTCAGGTGATCGCGGATCAGCTTGGCCGACAGCGACACCGCGTCGCTCGGCGTCACCGAGCCGTTGGTCCACACTTCGAGGGTCAGCTTGTCGTAGTCGGTGGTCTGGCCGACGCGCGCGCCTTCCACCTGGTAGTTGACCTTCTTGACCGGCGAGTGGACCGAGTCGATCGGGATCCAGCCGATGCCGAGATCCTCGTCGAAGTTGCGGTCGGCGGCGACGTAGCCGCGGCCGCGCTTGACGCGCAGCTGCATGTGCAGCTTGCCGCCTTCGGCGATGGTCGCGATGTGCGCATCCGGTTCGAGGATTTCGATGTCGGCGTCCGCTTCGATGTCCGACGCGCGCACCGGGCCCGGCTTGTCCTTCCGCAGCGTCAACGTCTTGGTGTAATCGACGTGGCACGTCAACGGCAGCGCCTTCAGGTTGAGGATGATGTCGGTCGCGTCCTCGACCACGCCCTTGATCGGCGAGAACTCGTGCAGCACGCCGTCGATCTGCACCGCGGTGATCGCGGCGCCTTCGATCGAGGACAGCAGCACGCGGCGCAGCGCGTTACCGATGGTCGTGCCGAAACCGCGTTCGAACGGCTGCGCGTAGAAGCGGCCGAATCGATCCGTCAGGGTCTCGCGTTCGAAATCAAGGCGCTTGGGGCGCTGAAAACCTTTCCACATATCTCTAACTTCCCTTCGCTAACGGGCTGGCAGACCAGCCTCCAGACCTGCGGTTGTTGACCACGTTCGCTCGCTGCAGGCCTGACAAGCTGCTGGAGCGTGGCTGCGAATTCTGAGATCTCAGATGTGAGATCTCAGATTCCTGATTACTTGCTGTACAACTCGACGATGAGCTGTTCCTGCACGGGCAGGTTGATCTGCTCGCGGGTCGGCATCGAGACGACCTTCGCGCCGTGGTCGCCTTCCGGCGAAATCCATTCCGGGATCCCGCGGCCCTTGACCTCTTCGCGGGCGTGCATGATGGTCGCGTTCTCGCGGCTGCCCTCGCGGATGATCACGGTGTCGCCCGACTTGAGCGAGTACGACGGCACGTCGACGCGCTTGCCGTTGACCAGGAAGTGGCCATGGCGAACGAGCTGGCGAGCCTGGGCGCGCGACGTCGCCATGCCCATGCGGTAGACGGCGTTGTCGAGGCGGCGCTCCAGCAATTGCAGCAGCGTTTCGCCGGTGATGCCGCCGCGCGTGCGGTCGGCCTGTTCGAAGTAGCGGCGGAACTGATCTTCCAGCACGCCGTAGATGCGCTTGACCTTCTGCTTCTCGCGCAGCTGCACGCCATAGCCGACCATCTTGGCCTTGCGCAGGCGCCCGTGCTGGCCGGGCGGCATGTTGCGCTTTTCGATGGCGCACTTCTCGGTGTAGCAGCGCTCACCCTTGAGGAACAGTTTCATGCCCTCACGGCGGCACAAGCGGCAGACGGGTCCGTTATATCGAGCCATAGTCTTTTCTCTTCGTCCTTACACGCGGCGGCGCTTCGGCGGCCGGCAACCGTTATGCGGAATCGGGGTGACGTCGCGGATCGACCGCACTTCGAGGCCGGCGGTCTGCAGCGCGCGGATCGCCGACTCGCGGCCGGAGCCGGGGCCCTTGACCAGCACGTCGCACGAGCGCATGCCGAACGTCTTGGCGGCGTTGGTCGCGCTCAGCGCGGCCTGGGTCGCCGCGAACGGCGTGCCCTTGCGCGAGCCCTTGAAGCCGATCGCGCCCGCGCTCGACCACGACACCACCGCGCCCTCGGCGTCGGTGATCGTGATCAGCGTGTTGTTGAACGACGCCTGCACGTGCACGAAGCCATGGTGGACGATGCGCTTCTCGCCGCGCTTCTTGAACGCCTTCTTCTTCTTGGTCGGTGCTTCCGCGCCGCCACCCTGCTGTTCTGCTTTAGCCATAATGCGTTACACCGTCTTCTTCTTGGCGACCGCGCCCTTGCGCGGGCCCTTCCGCGTGCGCGCGTTGGTCTTGGTGCGCTGCCCGCGGAGCGGCAGGTTGCGGCGATGCCGTCCGCCGCGATAGCTGCCGATTTCGATCAGCCGCTTGATGTTGAGCGAGATCTCCTTGCGGAGGTCGCCTTCGACGCCGCCCTGTTCCTCGAGGACGCGCGTAATCTTGCGCACGTCGTCTTCGGTCAGATCCTTGACGCGAACGTTGGGGTCGACACCCGCCGCCGTCAGAACGACGTTCGAGCGGTGACGGCCGATGCCGAAGATGTACGTAAGACCGATCTCAATGCGCTTCGTGCGCGGGAGATCGACACCTGAAATACGCGCCATGCTTTTTCCTCTTAACCCTGACGTTGCTTGTGCTTCTGGTTGGTGCAAATCACGCGCACTACGCCCTTGCGGCGCACCACCTTGCACTTGTCGCAAATCTTCTTGACGGACGCTCTGACCTTCATAGTCGCTTCTCGCTTCTCACTACTGACTTCCTAGAGCCGACTGCCCTTACAACTTCTCGATGATCCGGCCGCGGCCAGGATCGTTCGGCATCAATGCCACCCGGACCCGGTCCCCGACGATGACGCGGACATAATTGCGTCCCACGGGACTGGCCAGGTGTGCCGTCACCTGGTGCCGCCCATCGAGCTCGACCCGAACCAGCTGGCTCGGCAGCAACTCGAGGACGACGCCTTCGGCCGTCCTATCCGACGGCGCTGGCGTCTCGTCCATCGAACGATGCCGCATCCGGCGGCAGCGTCAACACCCGGCAACCATCTTCGGTGACCACCACCGTGTGCTCGAAATGCGCGGACAGGGCCTTGTCTTTCGTGACCGCCGTCCAGCCGTCGCCGAGCACTTTCACCGCCGGCTTGCCGGCGTTCACCATCGGCTCAATCGCGAGGGCCATGCCCTCCGCGAGCCGCGGTCCGCGTCCCGCCGTGCCGTAGTTCGGAATCTGCGGCTCCTCGTGGAGCGCCGTGCCGATTCCGTGGCCCACGAATTCGCGGACCACCGAAAACCCGTTCGCCTCGACGTAAGACTGCACCGCCGCGCCGATGTCCGAGACGCGCGCGCCGGCCTTCACCGCCGCCACCGCGCGATCGAGCGCGGTCTTGGTCACTTCCAGCAACCGCTCGGCTTCCGGCGTCACCTTGCCCACCGGCACCGTGACCGCCGAATCGCCGAAAAAGCCGTCGAGCTTCGCGCCCATGTCGATCGACACGATGTCGCCTTCGACCATCGGGCGGTCGTTCGGAATGCCGTGCACCACCTGCTCGTTCACCGACGCGCAAATCGTCGCCGGGTAGCCGTGGTAGCCCTTGAACGCCGGCTCGGCGCCCGCTTCGCGCAATCGCTGCTCGGCGATCTCATCGAGCTGCCTGGTCGTGACGCCCGGCTTCACCGTGCCGGCGAGCTCCTTGAGCACCTTCGCGACCAGCGCGTTGACGCGCGCCAGCTTCTCGATTTCCGCCGTGGAGCGGCAGACGATACTCACGCCTGGGCCCCCAACTTCTTCGCCACCAGCGACCGCAATTGGCCGGCCGGTAATTCCAGCGCCGACGCGACCGCCGAGACCAGCGCTTCCCGCACCTGCTCCGGCGTCTGCAACCCGTCGATCCGCCGGAACGTCGGGCGCCCGCTGTAGTACTCGATCATCGGCCGCGTATCGCGCCAATAAATCTTCAACCGCTCACGCACGACCGTTTCCGAATCGTCCGATCGCGCCACCCACTTCGGGCCGGTCGTCCGGCACCGTTCGGTGTTCTGGCACGACTCGGGCAGCGAATCGGCCTGGTGCTCGAACGCGTCGGCGTTGGCGCCGCAATCGTCACACACCCGCCGGCCGCGCACCCGCCGGACCAGTTCTTCGTCCGGCACCTGGATCTCGACGCAAATCACCGGGCCGCGCGCCGCCGTGATGTCGTCCAGCGCAATCGCCTGCGCCGCAGTCCGCGGAAACCCGTCGAGCACGAAGCCCGCCACCGCATCCGGACGCGACAATCGCTCGCGCACGATGCCGATGATCAGGTCGTCGCCGACCAGCTCCCCGCGCTCCATCACGGCTTTCACCGCGACGCCGAGCTCGGACCCGCTGTGCACCGCGTCGCGCAGGATGTCCCCGGTCGAAACCTTGGGTATCCCGTGCTCGCGTGCGAAGCGTTCCGCCTGCGTGCCCTTTCCCGCGCCGGGCGGGCCAAGCATCACCAGGTTCAAGGCCACGTTAGCCGCGCCGTCCCCGGATTCGCGTCTTCTTCATGAACCCGTCGTAGTGCCGCATGATCAGCTGCGACTCGACCTGGTTCACGGTGTCCATGGCCACACCGACCACGATCAGCAGTGACGTGCCGCCGAAGAAGAACTGCACGTTCAAGCCCTGCGTCACGAAGCGCGGCAACGCCGCATCGAGTGACGGGCCGATGAACGGAATCGGCGCCACCTTGAAACCGGTCAACAGGAATTCCGGCAGGATCGCGACGAGCGCCAGGTAAACCGCGCCGACCAGCGTGATGCGAGCCAGGATCGTGTCGATGTATTCGGCGGTGCGCTTACCGGGACGAATACCCGGGATGAAGCCGCCGTACTTGCGCATGTTCTCCGAGACGTCATCGGGATTGAAGATGATCGCGGTGTAGAAATACGCGAAGAAAATGATGCCGAGCACGTAGAGCAGGTTGTAGAGCGGCATGCCGTAGGCAATCTGCCGCACGGCGGTGTCCACCCAGCCGCCCGGCTGGAACATGCCGAGCAGGGTCTGCGGGAACGTCAGGATCGAGCTGGCGAAGATCACCGGGATGACGCCGCCGGTGTTCACCTTCAGCGGAATGTGCGTGCTCGAGCCGCCGTATTGGCGCCGGCCGACGACGCGCTTCGCGTATTGAACGGTGATGCGGCGATGGCCGCGCTCCACGTAAATGATCGCGCCGATCACGCCGACCATCAGCACCACCAGCAACGCCAGCGTCAGCAGGCCGATCTGGCCGGTCTGCAACTGGCTGAACGTCGCAATCACCGCGCGCGGGAAGTTGACGACGATGCCCGCGAAGATGATCAGCGACATGCCGTTGCCGATGCCGCGCTCGGTAATCTGCTCGCCGAGCCACATGATGAACATCGTGCCGGTGGTCAGCGTCAGCATCGCGCCGAGGCGGAAGCTCCAGCCGGGCTCGTAGACCAGCGGCAGGCCGCCGGCGATCTGCGTCTGCCGTTCGAGGTAGATGGCAATGCCGAGCGACTGCACGGCCGCCAGCAGCAGCGTCAGGTAGCGCGTGTACTGCGTGATCTTGCGCCGGCCCAGTTCGCCTTCCTTCGAGAGGCGTTCGAGGTAGGGCCAGACCACCGTCAGCAGCTGCAGGATGATCGACGAGCTGATGTACGGCATCACGCCGAGCGCGAAGATGGTGATGCGCGACAGGCTGCCGCCCGTGAACATGTCGTACATGCCGAACAGCGTGTTCTGCGCCTGCTCCGCCAGAATGCGGAGCGCCTCCGAGTTCACACCCGGGGTCGGGATGTGATTGCCGACGCGATACACCGCGAGCATCCCGAGTGTGAACAACACACGGTTGCGAAGATCGGCGACGGAGAAAAGATTCTTCAGCGTTTCGAGCACTGGGGTTGCCTCAGTTAGCTAGCGATCGCTTCGGCCTTGCCACCTGCGGCGGCCAGCTTCTCGGCGGCCTTGCCGCTGAATTTGTGCGCCTGCACGGTCAGCGCCTTGGTCACTTCGCCGCGGCCGAGCACCTTCACCAGCGCCGTCCGGCTGCTGACAATGCCATGCTGGCGCAGCATTTCGACCGTCACGGTGGCGCCCTTGTCGAACAGCGCTTCGAGCTGATCGAGGTTTACCACGTCGTACTCGGTGCGAAAGATGTTCGTGAAGCCGCGCTTCGGCACGCGCCGATGCAACGGCATCTGGCCGCCTTCGAAGCCGCGCTTGAAGTGGTAGCCCGAGCGCGACTGCGCGCCCTTGTGGCCACGGCCCGACGTCTTGCCGAGTCCCGAACCGGGACCGCGGCCGACGCGCTTCTTCTTGAACTTCGACCGGTCAGCCGGCTTGAGATTGTTCAGACCCATGGTTTATTCACTCACCGTCACAAGGTGACGAACCTTGAAAATCATGCCGCGCGTCTCGGGGGTGTCCCGCAACGTGACGGAATGATTGATCTTGCGAAGGCCCATGCCCTGCACGACCTTGCCCTGGACCTTCTGAAAACCGATCGGGCTCTTGACGAGCGTCACGGTCACGGTCTTGCCTTCAGCCTTCGCCTGCTTTGCCTTAGCCATCGTCGTAATACCTATGAAGCGGCGCGGCCGCCGGCGAGTTCGCCCAGCGAATCCTTGCCGCGGAGCCGCATCAACTTCTGCGGATCCTTCAGTTCCTGGAGCGCCGTGAACGCCGCGCGCACGACGTTGTGCGGGTTCGCGGAACCCAGCGACTTGGTCAGCACGTTGGTCACGCCCGCCGATTCCACCACCGCGCGCACCGCCGCGCCGGCAATGATGCCGGTGCCATCGGGCGCGGGCTTCAGCAGCACGCGGCCGGCGCCGTAGCGGCCGACGATCGGGTGCGGCACCGTGGTGCCCTGCACCGGCACGCGGATCAGGTTCTTCTTCGCCGCCTCGATGCCCTTCTTGATGGCCGAGGGGACTTCCTTCGCCTTGCCGACGCCGTAGCCGACCACGCCGTGGGCGTCGCCGACCACCACGAGCGCGCTGAAGCTCAGGTTCTTGCCGCCCTTGACCACCTTGGTGACGCGGTTGATCGAAACGACCGTGTCCTTGAGGTCGAGCTGCGCCGGGTCAATCTTTTCACGTGTCTTCATTTAAAACTCCAGGCCTGCAGTCCGCGCGGCCTCGGCGACGGCGCGCACGCGCCCGTGATACAGGAACCCGTTGCGATCGAACACCACCTTGGTGATGCCCTTTTCCTTGAGCCGCTCGGCGATCGTCGTGCCGATCAGCTCGGCGCCCTTGATGTTGCCGCCGCCCACGCCCTTGGCCATCTGGCCCTTGACCTTGGCATCGACCGTCGACGCCGAAGCGATGGTCTGGCCGCTCATGTCGTCGATCACCTGCACGTAGATGTGCGACACGCTGCGGAACACGCTCAGCCGCGGCTTCTGCGACGAGCCCGTCATCTTCTTGCGAATCCGGTACTTGATCCGGTCGCGGCGATCTTCCTTCGTCTTGATTCTCATGATTAGGCTCCGGTCTTTCCGGCCTTCTTCTTCAACACTTCACCGGTGTAGCGAACACCCTTCTGCTGATACGGGTCCGGCTTGCGGAGGCGGCGCAAGTTGGCGGCGACCTGGCCGACCAGCTGGCGATCCACGCCCGTCACGGTGATATGCGTCTGCTTGTCGATCGCCACGTCGATGCCCTTCGGCACGTCGTAGACCACCGGGTGCGAGTAGCCCAGCGCGAGGTGAATCTGCTGGCCCTTCAACTCGGCGCGGTAGCCGACGCCGACGATGTCGAGCTCGCGCTTCCAGCCCTCGGTGACGCCGAGCACGGCGTTGTTCACGAGGCTGCGCGCCAGGCCGTGGAACTTGTTCAGCTCCGCGTCGTCCGACGCCTTCTTGGTGATCAGGTTGCCGTCTTCCACCGCGGCAATGATGCCGGGCGGCAACGCCTGCTTCATCTGACCCTTCGGGCCCTTCACGTCGACGCCGGACGCGTCGGCCTTGATGGTCACGCCCTTCGGGATGGCGATGGGCTTCTTTCCAATTCGTGACATGGCTCAGTACCTACCTTGGCCTTACCAAACGTTGCAGAGAATCTCGCCGCCGACGCCCGCCTGCTGGGCCGCGCGGCCGGTCATCACCCCGCGCGACGTCGTCAGGATCGTGACGCCGAGGCCGCCGAGCACCGATGGCACTTCATCACGGCTCGCATAGACGCGGCGGCCGGGACGGCTGACGCGCTCGATGCCGGAGATGGCCTTCTCGCCACTGGGGCCGTACTTCAGGAACAGGCGCATCGACTGGCGCGCGGCTCTTCCTTCTCGCGATGCGGGCGTCTCCACCATCTTGAAGCCCGCGATATAACCCTCATCCTGCAGAATCCGAGCGAGCTCGGCCTTCAGCTTTGACGCCGGCATCTCGACGCGCGCGTGGCGCGCCGTGACGGCGTTGCGGATCCGGGTCAACATGTCGGCTATCGGGTCTGTCATCTCGTCGTTCTTCCTTGGAACCTAGGCACGGTACGCACCCGGTTTTCCTGCTACCAGCTGCTCTTGGTCACGCCCGCGACGTCGCCCGTCAGGGCCAGCTCGCGGAAACACAAACGGCACAGCGCGAACTTGCGCATATACGCGCGCGGACGTCCGCAACGGCGGCAGCGATTACGATGCCGCACTTTGAACTTCAGGGTCTTGCTTTCGCGCGCTTTTTTCGCGGTGGTTGCCACAGTCGCTCCTGCTTACTAAACCTAATTGCCGGTCCGGAAAGGCATACCCATGAACTGCAGCAGCTTCCGGGCCTCTTCGTCCGTCTTCGCCGTGGTGACCACGCTGACGTTCATGCCGCGGCCCTTGTCGACCTTGAGGTAATCGATCTCGAGGAAGATCAACTGGTCCTTCAGGCCGAGCGTGTAGTTGCCGCGGCCGTCGAACCCCTTCTGCGACACGCCGCGGAAGTCGCGGACGCGCGGCAGCGCGATGTTCATCAGGCGATCCAGGAACTCATACATGCGATCGCCGCGCAGCGTGACCATGGCGCCGATCGCCTGGCCCTGGCGCACCTTGAACTGGGCGATCGACTTCTTCGCCTTGCGCACGGCGGCCTTCTGGCCGGTGATCTTGCCGAGCTCCTCGGCGCCGGTGTCGATCACCTTGGCGTTCGAGGTCGCTTCGCCGAGACCCATGTTGACGACCACCTTGGTCACCTTGGGCACGGCCATCAGGTTCGTGTAGCCGAACTCTTTCTTCAGCGCCGGGATGACGTCGGCGCGGTACTTGTCGCGCAGGCGGATCACCGAGGGCTTGCTGTGGCTGGCGGCGCGGGGCGCCGCCGGCGCGTCCTTGGCCGCGGCTTTCGCGGCCTTGGCCGCCTTGGCTTCGGCGATCTGTTCGTCGGTTGGCTTCGTCTTGCTCATTTGTCCACCACTGCGCCGCTCTTGCGGCCGATACGGACGCGCGTGCCGTCCGGCAGTTTCTTGCTGCCGATGCGCGTCGGCTCGTTGGTCTCGGGATCGAGCAACATCACGTTGCTCGCGTGGATCGCCGCTTCGCGCTCGACGATGCCGCCCTTGATGTTCTTCTGCGGGTTCGGCCGCGTGTGCCGCTTGATCAGGTTCACGCCCTCGACGATGACGCGGTTGGTCCCCGGCACCACCGACAACACGCGACCCTTCTTGCCGCGGTCCTTGCCGGCGCGAACAATTACCTGGTCGTTTTTCCGAATCGACATCGCCATGGTCTTAGAGCACCTCTGGAGCGAGCGAAATAATCTTCATGAAGCGGCGCTCGCGCAGCTCGCGGGCCACGGGCCCGAACACGCGCGTGCCGATCGGCTCGCCCTGGTCGTTGATCAGCACGGCGGCGTTGCGGTCGAAGCGGATGTAGCTGCCGTCCTTGCGCCGCTGCTCCTTGCGCACGCGCACCACGACCGCCTTCACCACCTGGCCCTTTTTGACGGTGCCTTCCGGCGCCGCTTCCTTGACGTTCGCCGTGATGATGTCGCCGAGATAGGCGTATCGTCCGGTCGAGCCGCCGATCGGGTTGATTACCGAGATCCTTCGCGCGCCGGAGTTATCGGCAACGTCGAGGATCGATCGCATCTGGATCATGACAGTCCTCTATTTCCCTTGCCTTAAACCTGTGACGCGCGCTCGACGATGCGCACCAGCGCCCATCGCTTGCGCTTGCTGAGGGGGCGTGACTCGGTGATGATCACCGTGTCGCCCACCTTGGCTTCGTTGTTTTCATCGTGGGCGACGAATGTCGAAGTGCGCTTCTGCATCTTGCCGTAGACGCCGTGCTGCACGCGACGCTCGGTCGCCACAACCACGCTCTTCTGCATCTTGTCGCTGACCACGACACCCTGCTTTTCTGCTCTGCCGGCCATCGCTACTTCGCCTTCTCTTTCAGAACCGTGAGGATGCGCGCCCGCTCGCGGCGGATGGTGCGCATCTTGCCCGGGGCCTCGAGCTGCCCCATCGACTTCTGGATCCGCATGCGGAACAGCTGGTCGTCGATTTCCTGCGTCTTGGCGCGCAGCGCCTCAACGTCCATGTCTCTCAATTCGGCGGCCTTCATGACGCTTTCTCCTCGGCAAACCGCGTCGCAAAGCGCGTCAGAATCGGCAGCTTGGCGGCCGCCAGTTCGAACGCGCGGCGCGCTTCACTCGCCGGCACGCCGTTCATCTCGAACAGGATGCGGCCCGGCTTGATCACGCACACCCAGCCCTCGGGTGCGCCCTTGCCCTTACCCATGCGGGTTTCCTGGGGCTTCTTGGTGATCGGCTTGTCGGGGAACACGCGCACCCAGACCTTGCCGCCGCGCTTGACGAAGCGCGTCATCGCGACGCGCGCCGCTTCGATCTGGCGGTCGGTCAGCCAGCACGGCTCCAACGCCTTCAGGCCGTAATCACCAAACGACACGTCCGAACCGCGCCACGCCTTGCCGCGCATGCGGCCGCGCTGCTGCTTGCGGTACTTGACTTTCTTCGGCATCAACATGGTGTTTAGCCTCTTGCTCCAGGGCGATCGCCGCCCGGACGACGGGGACCGCGGTCGCGGTCGCGATCGCGGTGATCACGTCCGCCGCCCGTGGCGCCAAATTCTTCTTCACGGCCGGTGCGGGGGGTCAGGCGCTCGCCCTTGTAGAGCCACACCTTGACGCCAATCTGGCCGTAGGTCGTGCTGGCTTCCGCGAAGCCGTAGTCGATGTCCGCGCGCAGCGTCTGCAGCGGCAACTGGCCGTGCAGATACCACTCCGAACGGGCGATTTCCGCGCCGTTCAAGCGGCCCGACACGCGCACCTTGATGCCGCGCGCGCCGAAGCGCAGCGCCGACTCGACCGCCTTGCGCATCGCGCGGCGGAACGCGACGCGCTTCTCGAGCTGCATCGCCACCGATTCGCCGACCAGCTGCGCGTCCAGTTCCGGCTTCTGGATCTCCTGGATGTTGATGAAGACCTCGCGGTTGGTGCGCTTCTGGATCTCCTGCTTCAACTTGTCCACTTCCTGTCCCTTGCGGCCGATGATGATGCCGGGGCGCGAGGTGTGGATGTTGATCTTCAGGTTGCGGGCGGCGCGCTCGATTTCGATCATCGCCACGCCGGCATGCTGGAACCGCTTCTTCAAGTCCTTCTTCAGCGCCAGGTCTTCATGGAGCAGCGTCGCGTAGTCCTTGTTCGCGAACCAGCGCGACTTCCAGGTCTTGTTGAACCCGATGCGGAACCCGTAAGGGTGAACTTTCTGACCCACAGTTACTCCTTGGCCTTGGCGGTCTTGGCCGCGCGCTGCGTCTTTTTCTTGCCCGGCTCCGCCGGACTTTGGCCGACTGCCTTGATCACCTGGGCCCGCTCCGTCACTTCGACAGTGAGGTGCGTGGTCCGCTTCACGATGCGAAAGGCGCGGCCCATCGGCGCGGGGCGAACCCGCTTCTGCGACGGGCCGTTATTGGCGTGGCACTTCGACACGAACAACCGCGCCACGTCGCCGCCGAAGGCGTCCTGCTGCTGCGCGTTGGCGACCGCCGAGCGGAGCACCTTCGCGACGTCGCGGGCGATCGACTTGCGGGAGAACATCAGCGCCGACAGCGCCATGTTCACGTCCTTGCCGCGAATCAGGTCGAGCACCAGGCCCGCCTTCTGCGCGGAACTGCGAATGTATTTGGCCGTAGCCTCTGCACGAACCATGGCTTAGCCCTTTCCTCCAGCCGGTGCCGCCGGTGCGCCCGGGGCGGACGACGCCGCCTTGTCGGAGCGAGCCGAGTGGCCCTTGAACTGGCGCGTCGGCGAAAACTCGCCGAGCTTGTGGCCCACCATGTTCTCGGTGAGATACACGGGGACGAACTTCTTGCCGTTGTGCACCGCCAGCGTGTGCCCGACCATTTCGGGAATCACGGTGGAGCGGCGCGACCAGGTCTTGACGACCTTCTTTTCGCTCGCGCGGTTCATGGCCTCGACCTTTTCGAGGAGATGCGTATCGACGAACGGACCTTTTTTGAGTGAGCGGCTCATAGTTATTTGCTTCGGCGTTGAACGATGAATTTGTCACTCGGCTGCGGACGACGGGTCTTGTACCCCTTCGTCGGCACGCCCCACGGCGTCACCGGGTGACGGCCGCCTGACGTCTTGCCTTCACCACCACCAAGGGGGTGATCAACCGGGTTCATGGCGACACCGCGCACGTGCGGACGCTTGCCGAGCCAGCGGCTGCGGCCGGCCTTGCCGATCGAGACATTCTCGTGATCGAGATTGCCGACCTGGCCGATGGTGGCGAGGCAGTCGAGGTAAATCTTGCGGATTTCACCCGACGGCATCTTCACCGAGACGTAGTCGCCTTCCTTGGCGACGACCTGCACGGCGGCGCCGGCGCTGCGCGCCATCTGGCCGCCCTTGCCGGGCTTCAGCTCCACGTTGTGCACCATCGTGCCCAGCGGGATGTTCTTCAGCGGCAGGCAATTGCCGGTCAGGATGTCGACGTTGTCACCGGCGATGATCGCGTCGCCGACCTTCAGGCCCGCGGGCTGGAGGATGTAACGCTTCTCGCCGTCGGCGTAGTTGATCAGCGCAATCCGGGCCGAGCGGTTCGGGTCGTACTCGATGGTCGCGACCTTGCCGGGGATGCCGGCCTTGTCGCGCTTGAAGTCGATGATGCGATAGAGGCGCTTGTGACCGCCGCCACGCCACCAGATCGTCTGCTCGCCGGTGCTGTTGCGGCCGCCGTGCTGCTGCAACTTCTCGGTGAGCGGCGCGTGCGGCGTCTGCGTCGTGATCTCGTCGAACGTCAGCGACGTCATCCCGCGGCGGCCCGGAGTAACCGGCTTGTATTTACGGATCGGCATGATGCTTATGCCCCCTCGAGGAAGTCAGGCAGTTTTTCGCCCGCGCGCAGCGTGACGTAGGCCTTCTTCCAGTCAGAACGACGGCCGACGAACCGGCCCTGGCGCTTCAGCTTGCCGCGCGTGATGGACGTGCGCACGTCCGCCACCTTGGCGCCGAGCAGCTTTTCGACGGCGCGCTTGACGTCGATCTTGTTGGCGTCCTTCGCCACCTCGAACACGACGGTCTTGCCATCGTCACGAAGCGTCGTGGTCTTTTCGGTGACCAGCGGACGGCGGATGACTTCAGTAAGTTTCATGATTACGCGCCGAGCGCGGCCTCCAGCTTTTCCACCGCCGCCTTGGTCAGCACCACCTGCTTGGTGTTGGCGACGTCGCGCGCGGTGACGCGATTGCTCTGCACCAGCGACACGCCGGCGACATTGCGAACCGACATCGCGAACTTCTCATCGAGGATCGCGTCGACGAGCACGGCCTTGCCGGTGACGCCGATGGTCTTCAGCACGCCGACCGCGGCCTTGGTCTTCACTTCATTCGCGGTCAGCGCGTCGATGATGATCAACGTGCCTTCCTGCAGCTTCTGCATCAGCGCGGCGCGCAGCGCGCCCTTCTCGACCTTCTTGGGGATCGAGTACTCGTAGCTGCGCGGCTGCGGGCCGAACGTGGTGCCGCCGTGGCGCCACAACGGGTTGCGCGTTTCGCCGACCCGCGCGCGGCCGGTGCCCTTTTGCTTCCAGGGCTTCTTGCCGCTGCCGCTGACCATCGCGCGGGTCTTGGTGGCGTGCGTGCCGCGGCGTTCGGCGGCGTTCTGGCGCACGACCGACTCGTGAATCAGGTCGGACTTGACGCGTCCGCCGAACACGTCGTCGTTCAGGTCGACGGAGCCGACCTTCTTGTTTTCCGAGTTGACGACATCAATCTTCATGGCGTCCTACTTCTTACCCTTCTTGGGCTTTTCCTGGAGCTGCGGCTGGGGCTCCGGCTTGGCCGCGACGGCCTTGCGGATCACCACGTAGCCGCCGTTCGCTCCGGGCACGGCACCCTTGACGAGAATCAGGTGGTTCTCGGAGTCGATCTTCAGGACCTTGAGGTTGCGGACCGTGACGCGATCCACGCCCATGTGCCCGTGCGCGCGCATGCCGGGCATGACGCGTGACGGATACGAAGACGCGCCGATCGAACCCGGGGCGCGGTGGAACATCGAGCCGTGCGTCGCGTCGCCGCCACGGAAGTGGTGACGCTTGACGACGCCCTGGAAGCCGTGACCCTTGCTGGTGCCGATCACGTCGACGCGCTCGCCCTGGTTGAAGATCGAGACCAGCACCTGGTCGCCGGGCTTCGGCGCTTCAGCGCCCTTCGCGACCTTCACCTCGCGCTGCACGCGCGTCGGCGGCACGTTGGCCTTCTTGTGGTGGCCGACGGTGGCCTTGTTCGAGTGGCGCGGCGGATTGGATTCGACCAACCCGAGCTGCACCGCGTCGTAGCCGTCGGTCTGACCCGACTTGGACTGCACCACGATGCAGGGACCGGCCTGCAACACGGTGGCGGGCTCCAGCGTTCCGTCTTCCAGGAACAGCTGGGTCATGCCGACTTTCTTGCCGATGATTCCAGTGACCATGGGTTACTTTCCGTGTTCCTTGCCGAACGCCTTGATTTCCACGTCGACACCGGCCGGGAGGTCCAGCTTCATCAACGCGTCCACCGTTTGCGGGGTCGGCTCGAAGATGTCGATCAGACGCTTGTGCGTCCGCACTTCGAACTGCTCGCGCGACTTCTTGTCGACGTGCGGCGATCGCAGCACGGTCCACTTGTTGATCTCGGTCGGCAGCGGAATCGGACCCGCAAGACGGGCGCCGGTGCGCTTGGCCGTTTCCACGATCTCACCGGTGCTCTGGTCGAGCACGCGGGCGTCGTAGGCCTTCAGACGAATTCGAATCTTGTCGCCCAGCATAATCAGCTCTCAGCTTCTCTGTTTCTACTCTGCGGAAACTACTTGGTGCCCTGCACGCGCGCGATCACTTCTTCGGCGACATTGCGCGGCGCCTGCTCGTAGCGGTCGAAGAACATCGAATACGCGGCGCGCCCCTGCGTGCGCGACCGGAGGTCGGTCGCATAGCCGAACATGTCGCTGAGCGGCACGCGCGCAGAAATAATCTGCGTGCCGCCGCGGTCTTCCTGCGATTGAATCTTGCCGCGGCGCGACGCCAGGTCGCCGATCACGTCACCGAGGTAATCCTTCGGCGAGGTGACTTCCACGCGCATGATCGGTTCCATCAACACCGCCGCGGCCTTCTTGGCGGCGTCCTGGAACGCCAGCGAGCCGGCGATCTTGAAGGCCATTTCCGACGAGTCGACGTCGTGGTACGAACCGTCGAACACCTCAATGCGCACGTCGTCAATCGGGTAGCCGGCGAGGATGCCGCGCGTCAGCGCTTCGCGGATGCCCATGTCGATCGGCTTGATGAATTCGCGCGGAATCGATCCGCCAACGGTTTCGTTGACGAACTCGTAGCCGGATCCGGCTTCGCGCGGGATCAGGCGGATCCAGCAATCACCGAACTGGCCGCGGCCACCGGTCTGGCGCTTGAACAGGCCGTGGCCTTCCGCCGCCTTGGTGAGCGTTTCCTTGTACGCGACCTGCGGCTTGCCGACGCTGGCTTCGACGCCGAACTCGCGCTTCAGGCGGTCGACGATGATTTCGAGGTGCAATTCGCCCATGCCGGCGATCACCACCTGGCCGGTCTGCTCGTCGGTGGTGACGCGGAAGGTCGGGTCTTCGGCCATCAGCTTGGCCATGCCCTGGCCGAGCTTTTCCTGGTCGGCCTTGGTCTTCGGCTCGATGGCGAGCGAGATGACCGGCTCCGGGAAGACCATCCGCTCGAGGATGATCGGCTTCTTTTCGTCGCACAGCGTGTCGCCGGTCGTGACCGACTTCAGGCCGACGGCGGCGGCGATGTCGCCGGCGTTGACTTCCTTGATCTCTTCACGCTTGTTGGCGTGCATCTTCAGCAGGCGGCCGATGCGCTCGGTCTTGTTGCCCTTGGTCGAATTGATCACCGAGGAGCCCGAGGTCAGCGTGCCCGAGTAGACGCGGAAGAAGGTCAGCTGGCCGACGAACGGGTCGGTCATGATCTTGAACGCCAGGGCCGAGAACGGCTCCTTGTCGTCGGCCGATCGCTCGATCTTGTTTTCGTCCTTGGAGTCGGGGTCGATGCCGGTGACCGGCGGAATGTCCAGCGGCGACGGCAGGTAGTCGACGACCGCGTCGAGCATCGGCTGCACGCCCTTGTTCTTGAAGGCGGTGCCGCAGACGACCGGCACGAACGGCGCGTCTTCCTTGCGGACGGATTCGATGCAGCGCTTGCGCAAGCCGGCCTTGAGCTCGGCTTCGGTAATGGTCTCGCCGCCGAGATACTTTTCGAGGAGCTTGTCGTCGGCCTCGCTGACCTTCTCCACCAGGATGTCGTGGTGTGCCTTCGCCTCGGCGAGCATGTCGGCCGGGATTTCTTCGACGTCGTAGTCGGCGCCCATGGTCTCGTCCTTGTAGACGAGGGCCTTCATGCGGATGAGGTCAACGACGCCGCGGAACTTGTCTTCGGCGCCAATCGGCAACTGGATCGCGACGGCGTTGCCCTGCAGCTTGCTGCCGATCTGCGACAACGTCTCCCGGAAGTCCGCGCCGATGCGGTCCATCTTGTTGACGAAGCAGATGCGCGGCACGCGGTACTTGTCGGCCTGGCGCCACACGGTTTCCGATTGCGGCTCCACGCCCGAGACGGCGTCGAACACGGCGACCGCGCCGTCGAGGACGCGCAGCGAGCGCTCCACTTCCACCGTGAAGTCGACGTGGCCCGGCGTGTCGATGATGTTGATGCGATGTTCTTTCCAGAAGCACGTGGTCGCGGCGGACGTGATCGTGATGCCGCGCTCCTGCTCCTGCTCCATCCAGTCCATGACCGCGGTGCCTTCGTGCACTTCGCCGATCTTGTAGGTGATGCCGGTATAGAACAGGATGCGTTCCGTCGTCGTGGTCTTACCGGCATCAATGTGGGCCATGATGCCGATGTTCCGCGTGCGTTCGAGTGGTGCAGATCTCGCCATTACGAATTAGCTCTTAACTCTTGAGTCGTGACTGTTGACTGCTCGTTACCAGCGGTAGTGAGCAAACGCCTTGTTGGCTTCCGCCATGCGGTGCACGTCTTCACGCTTCTTGACGGCGCCGCCGCGCAGGTTCGCGGCATCGAGCAACTCGTTCGCGAGCTTTTCCTGCATGGTCTTGCCATCGCCACGGGCGCGGGCAAAGCCGACCAGCCAACGAATGCTGAGCGACAGCCGGCGGGTCGGATTGACCTCGATCGGCACCTGGTAGTTCGAGCCGCCAACGCGACGGGACTTCACTTCAAGGGCCGGCTTGACGTTGTCGAGCGCCTTCTTGAAGATCTTCAGCGGGTCATCACCCGAGCGCTCCTTGATCAGCTCGAAGCTCTGATACAGGATGCGCTCCGCGGTGGACCGCTTGCCCTCGCTCATGATGGTGTTGATGAACTTGGTGACCAGCGGGCTCTGGTAGAGCGCGTCCGGCACCTGTTCACGCTTCGCAATTTCTCGTCTACGCGGCATGTTCTTTTCCTAAAGCTGCGATTACGACTTCGGGCGCTTGGCGCCGTACTTCGAACGACCCTGCTTGCGGCCCTGGACGCCAACGGCATCGAGGGTGCCGCGGACGACGTGGTAACGAACGCCCGGCAGATCCTTCACACGGCCGCCGCGGATCAGCACCAGCGAGTGCTCCTGCAGGTTGTGGCCGACGCCAGGAATGTAGGTCGTGACTTCGATCTTGTTGGTCAAGCGGACACGCGCCACTTTACGAAGCGCCGAGTTCGGCTTCTTCGGGGTTTGCGTGAACACGCGGACACAGACGCCGCGCTTCTGCGGGCTGTTCTGCAGAGCCGGGCTCTTGGTCTTCCACTCGACCTTTTCGCGTCCTTTGCGGACAAGCTGACTAATCGTCGGCACGAGCACTCCATCGCACTGCAGCGGACGTCTCCGCTAGCAACGCAATAAAAACGAAAAACTCCCCACTCCTCGTGTTCCAGGTGAACAAACCTTGCGGTTTGCCGCCCAGTGGCGAGGTCGTGGTGCCTGAGGCCTTGAAGCGCTAGTTCCGCTTGGCACCCCGAGCTGTAAAACCCTACTAATGTGTGTTTCCGGCATCGGCGGACGCGTTGTTGCTCCCCTCGACGGGGCTCAACTCCAGTGCGTCACGACGCAATTGAACCTAGATAGGGTGTCCTAGGCTCACGAGAACCTGACGAATATAGCACGCGGGACAAAAAACGCGCAACTTCGCCCTATACTCTGCCCATGAAAATCGTCGTCGCCGCCTCATTTCTCACTTCTGCACTCGTGCTGGTGTCACCCGTTTCCGCCCAAACCCCAACCCCATCCATGGTTGAGGGATCCAACGTGAAGGTCCTGACAGGGCTGAATGCCCAGCAATTCCAGGAAGAAATGAACTTTATCGTCCAGGGGCTTGGGGTCACCTGCGGCACCTGCCACGTCCGCGGTAATTTCGCGAGCGAAGACAAACCTCAGAAGCAGACCGCCCGCAAGATGCTCGAAATGGTCAAGGCAATTAACAAGGCAAACTTCCCCGACTACAAGCCGAAGGACGGCGAATCGGTCCTGGGCCGCGTCACCTGTTACACGTGCCACCGCGGCGAAACCACGCCAAAGAGCACCGTCGGGCACTAAAGCAGGCCTAACAGGCCAACAAGCCAACAGGTCATCAGGTCATCAGGTCATCAGGCCATCAGGGAGAAACGAAATGCGTCGAATCCTATTAACCGTGTTGTCAATCGCACTTGCAGTACCTGCCTTCGCGCAGGGGGTGGGAGTAGCCGGCGGACGAACGCCGAACGTCGAGTTCGACATGATGACGTGGCCCGAAGTGAAGAAGGCCATGGCCGAAGGCAAGACCACCGCGCTCGTGTATAACGGCGGCACCGAACAACGCGGTCCGCAGAACGTCAACGGCGGCCACACGTTGATGGCGCGTGAAACGGTGCGGGCCATTGCGACCAAACTCGGGAATGCGATCGCCGCGCCGGTGCTGCCCTTCTCGCCGAACAACGCCAGCGCGGAATTGCCCGGCACGATTGGACTGACGCCGGAACTCTTCGCGGCCATCAACGAACAGGTCGCCGATCAATTGATCAAGACCGGCTTCAAGAACATCGTCCTGATGGGCGATCACGGCGGCGGCCAGCAGCAACTCGGCGACGTCGCGAAGAAACTGTCGGCGAAGTACGCGGCGCAGGGCGTGAAGGTCGTGTTCTGCAACGACGTGTACTCCACCGCGAACGACGACTTCGACAAGTGGCTGGTCGCGCAGGGATACCCGACGAGCTCGCACGCCGGCATTCCCGACACGAGCGAGATGCTGTTCCTTGGCGGCGACAAGGGCTGGGTCCGCAAGGAGCTCGTCAAGGACGCGCTCGGCGATCCGGTGCTGCCGCAGGGCCAGCGTCCCGACCCGAGCAAGCCGCGCGTCAACAACGGCATCAGCGGCGACGGACGCCGCTCGACGCCGGAACTTGGCAAGAAGCTGTTCGACATGAAAGTTGACTACGCGATCAAGCAGATCAAGTCGCTGCTCGGCTGATGAAACGCCTGCTATCGCTCGTCATCGTTGTCGCAGTCCTCGGCCTTCAGCCGTCAGCCATCGGCCAAGGGCCGAAAAGACTTTTGTTCCTGACGCATGCCGGGCTCTACAAGCACACGAGTCTCGGTCCCGCTGAGAAGGCGGTGATCGAGCTCGGCAAGACCGGTGGCTATGACGTGACGACCGTCGAGGGCTACAAGCAGGATTCGAAGCAGCTCGATTTCTCGTTCCTCACGCCCGAGTATCTCGCCCGCTTCGACGGCGTGATGATGATGACCAACGGCAACCTGCCGCTTAGCGACGCGCAGAAGAAGAACCTGTTGCAGTTCGTGCGCGACGGCAAAGGCTTCATCGGCGCGCACTGCGCGTCGCTGACCTTCTATAACTATCCGGATTTCGGCGAGATGCTCGGCGGTTACTATCGCCGGTCGATCAAGCAGAATGCGATCGGCGTGCTGAAGGTCGAAGACACCAGGCATCCCGCCACGAAGATGCTGGGCGGCAGCTGGCCGCTCGTCGATGAGTTCTACTTGTTCGGCACGGCCCCGTGGGACGCCGCCAGGCCGAAGGACAACGTCGATGTGCTGTTCGGCAATCAGATCCCGATGGGCTTCTCGCGCGACCGCGTGCACGTGCTGCTCAGCCTCGATACCGAGAAGTCGGACATCACCGGATTCCCGGACGTCGTGAAGGGTGGCGATTATCCGCAAGCGTGGACGCGCGACTACGGCAAGGGCCGGTCGTTCTACACCTCGCTCGGGCACCGCGACGACATCTGGAGCAACGACCCGGTATTCCGCGCGCATATCAACGGAGGCATTCGATGGGCGCTCGGACTGGAAGACTGATTCTTGCCAGTGCCGGGTGCGTGCTGGTGCTCGGTGCCAAGGGGCTGGTGCCGAGCACTGTGTCGGCGCAGGCGCCTTTGCCAGTTCCCGCCTTTCATCATCTGCACCTCAACTCGGTCAACCCGGAAGCGGCGATTGAGTTCCATCTGAAGGCGTTTCCTGCCACGTCGAAGGGGACGTTTGCCGGTCAACCGGCGCTGCGATCGCCGAACAACGTGTGGGTGCTGTTCAACAAGGTCGCGACACCGCCGGCCACGCAGCCCACCACCGCCTTCTGGCATTTCGGATGGCACGTCACCGATGTGCACGCGTCGCTCGATCGGTATTTGAAGCAGAACATCCCACTCCTGCCGCTGTACACGGGCGACGGATCGAACACGGTGTTCGCGAGCAGCGACACCTACCCGGGATCAGGCGGCGTGCTCGGCTTGACGCGCGCCGGGATCGAAGAGGCGAAGGCCAAAGGCGTGACGCCGGCAGGCGGCGCCGGCTTCGCCTACCTGCGTGGGCCGGACGACGCGATTGTCGAGTACCAGGGGAACATGCCGGCGGAACGCTTCAACCACTTGCACATGTATCAGGAGCAGCCGTTCTGCGCGCAGCTCTGGTATCAGGTGCATCTGAATGTCGCGGTGCCGGCGCCCCGCGCGGGTCAGCCGGTGCGCACCGAAGCGAACTGCCGCGTTGAACGCGGGCCGGACAAGACGCTGCCGGCGCTCGACTGGGATGGGATGTATCGCACGCCGGCCGTGCAGACGACGGTGTTCGGCGACGTGTCGCTGTACTTCTACATGAATCAAGGCAGCAGGCCGGCGGGAACGACGCGCGGTCACTTGATGGATCACTACGCCGTCAGCGTCGCCGACCTCGATGCGTGGCTCGCAAAAATGAGGGCCGAGAACGTCACGATCCTCGAGCCGCCATACACGATCGGCGGCCTGCGCGCGTTCATGATCGAAGGCCCCAGCAAGGAAGCGATCGAGATTATCGAAGTGAGATAGGCACGAGACTGGAGGCGGGCAATTGCCGACTCCAGTCTCGTGCCTATTTCGGTGAGGTGGACCGGGGTCAGAACATGAACGCTACCTCGACCCGGTATTCCCACGGCTTCGCCCCGCCACCGGCCGGGCGCTTGCCCTGCTTGTGGTACTCGAAGACGATCCGCCCCGGGTCGAAGAACCGGTAGGTAGCACCGGCCACGGGCCCCTTCGCTTCGTCGTCGCTGACATCGCGATTCGCATCAAAATAGTCATACCGAGCGAACAAGCCAAGCTTGTCATTGACGACGACGTCGGCTTCAAAGAGCCCACCGCGGTTGTCGGTCTTCAGCCCCGCGCTCGTGATTTGCTCCCGCCCTCGCGTCATCGCCGCAGTGAGGTTGATCGGTCCTCGAGCAAACTGCGCAAATGCGCCGATGCGGTGGAACGGGTTCTCCCAGGCCGCGCCAGTCGCCGGCGTGATGAGCCCCTGGCCTCGATAGGCGTAGACGCCGACCGCGGACCCCTGCGAGTCGAGCACATAATCCGCGGTGCCGTAGAAATCCTTCGACTCGTTATTGTCGGTGGAGTTAGTCACGCTGGTTCCGGTGCCATTGAGGATGCCGGCCGCCGCATGGAAGTTCGTGATGGTCTGCGCGACTTCCATCCCGAAGTTCCGGATGAACGGGCGGTAGGTGTTGGGCGCCACGGTCGAATTGTTGACGATATAGGGGCGCGTTTCGGTGAAGCGCGGTCCCACATTCCAGTAGATCAGCATTTGGGTCGGGCTGATCTGACCCAACTTGACCGTGGTATGAACTGCCCGCTCGGGCGCCGAGTTGAACATCAGGTAGGCGTCCGCCAGCTTGCCGCGTCCCAGATCGCTGTTGATCGCGGCGGTGGTGCGGCCGGTGTTCTCGTACAGGTAGAACTCGGTGAAGTACGACCAGTTCTTCGCAATGGCACCGCCCGTGTAGAGGGAGAACGCGTGGACCTCGAAAGTCGATGGATGCCCCGCCGCGTTGCTGTCATGCACCCGGAGCTTGGTGTTGATCGAGATCAGCTCCGCGATATTCAGTGTCGGTTCGTCGTCTGACATGCGGTGTCCACGCCGGAGGAACTCGGCGCCCATCGGCGTGAGCTTGTACATGGGTCCCGTGTGGCAGACCGAGCAGTCCTGTTTGTATTTTCGAGCCCACGCCGTGATGGCCGATGCGTCCGTCGCAACGAGGGGTGTGAGGATGATTGCAAGCACGAACGATAGACCTAGACGTCTGATCATGGAAACCTCCGCGCGGACTAGCCCGCACGCGGTCTCCATGGGCAAACAGCGTGCCGCTGCGCGCCGATGGGCCCTTGCCCCGCACCAGCCCGTGCTAGCGGCTCGTCAAGCGCCCGGAGGACGCCAAGCGGGTGTGGAAAATCCGCCCCGACAGGAAATTTCCAGCACCCGTTATTTTCTGGCCCCCAGGTATTTCGCCAGCGCGTCGATCTGTTCCGTCTTCAAGATCGTCCCGAATGCCGGCATCACCGACGGCTCCCCCATCATCGATTCCGGATCCTCGATGAACGCGTGAATTTCTTTTTCGGGCCGACGACGTCCAACCAGGGTGAGGTCCGGACCGAGCGTTCCGCCTTCACCCGAGATGCGATGGCATTTGACGCACGTCTCCGCATACGTGAGCGCGGCCAGCTTGACGGTCTCGTCGATGTGGGCCGGGACGGGATCGCCGGCGTGCACGCGTTTCAGGTAGGCAACCGTCGCTTCGGCGTTGAATCGCGACATCACCGGTGGCGGCGCCGCTTCATGCGGGCCGCGCACACCGGGCGCAATCACCATCGGATCGGCCATGTGCGACAGCAACCACTCGGTATCTTTGGTGAGGCGAATGCGCGACAGCGGCGCCGCCGGTCCGCCACTGACGTGGCAGGCCGCACAGGTATTGCCTTCGCCGGTTGCGATCTGCAGACCGGCAATCGGCAACAGGCCCCAATCGTTACGATCTTTATGGGGTGGCCGATCGGCAAGTCCAAGGCCGGTGAGTCCGACAACGCCGAATCCCAACAGCAGCATGCCACCGGTGAACTGCAGGCGCGGATGGCGCAGCGGGTGCCGCCCATCGGCGCGATCGAGAAACGGCAGCAGCGCCAGGAATCCAACCGCCAGGCCCGGAATCACCATCGTCGCCACCGGCTCGAGCGGACCGGGGAAGTACTTCAGCATCTGGAACAGCGACAGGAAATACCACTCGGGACGGGGAATGTAGTTCGCGTCGGTGGGATTGGCGATCTCGTCGAGATGCGCGGGAAAGAGCGCCGCCGCGGTGATCAACGACGCAAACACCGCCGCCATCATCACCGTGTCCTTCATCACGTGGAACGGGAAGAACATCACCGTCGGGCCCGATTCGGGCTCGATCGGTCCGGAGATGCCGTGCTTCCGCATCAGCGCGATGTGCGACACGATCAGGACGACGAGCGCCGCCGGCAACAGGAAGACATGCGCCGAAAACCAGCGGCCGAGCGTGAGCGCGCCAAGGTCGACGCCGCCGCGCAGGATGTTCGCCAACGCGCCGCCGACGAGCGGCGTGCTCTGCGCGATGTTGATGGTGACGGTCGTCGCCCAGTAGGCCTTCTGGTCCCAGGGCAGCAAGTAGCCGCTGAGCGAAAAGCCGAGGATGACGAGCAGCATCGACAGGCCGCTCAGCCACGTGAGCTCGCGCGGCGCCTTGTAGGAGCCGAGAAAGAACACCCGCAGCATGTGGACGACGGCCGCGACCACCAGGAAGCTCGCGCCCCAGTAGTGCAGGCCGCGCAGCATCCAGCCAAGCGGCAGGTCGTCCATGATGAACCGCACGCTGTCGAAGGCCAGCTTCGGCGACGGCACGTAATACATCGTCAGGCCGAGCCCGGTGACGAATTGGCAGCCGATCAGCAGCGTGACAACGCTGCCGGTCGTGAACAGCCACGCGGTGCCGCTCGGCAACTCTTCGTAGAGAAGGTGGCGCAGCAGGTAGCGGTAGCTGGTGCGTGAATCGAGCCAGTCGAGCAGGTTCTTCACACCTGGACCATCACCTGGCCGTTTTCGACACGGGTGCCGAGCGTGCGAAGCGAAGCAGGAGGAGGACCGGAGACGACGTTACCGTTGACGTCGTAGACGCCGCCGTGACACGGGCACTCGATCAACTTGGTCTCGGCGTTGAACCGCGTGCGGCAACCAAGATGCGTGCAGGTCGAATCGAGCGCGCGCACCTCGCTGCCGTTCTTGACCAGGTAGATGACCTTGCGATCGACGACTTCGCTCGGCCCATCCGGCCGCGCGACGCGCAGCGTGAACGGGAACGGCAGGCCTTCCTCGAGCGACTTGACGTCGCCGGCATGCAGCCAGAGCGTCTCGCGACGGCCGAAGCTCGGAGCGACCACCGCCCCGCCGACCACAAAGGCGAGCGTGGCGCCGATCAAGGCGTATGTTCCCTGGATAACTCGAACGATGAAACCACGCCGGCTCGATGGCTCCGGCGGTGTTGGCGATGAAGTTCGGCGGTGCATCAAGAGCTCCCACTGATTGGAAGCGAGCCGCGGGCGCGGGCTGGCAACGCTCGTTATGTTCCCCGAATTATAGGGAGAGCCACGTCACAACTTGTCATTTCGCGTCCTCAATTGACTCGCGGCACACCTGAGGTATCTCCGCGTGTGAGAATTGTCCGTGCCCTCGGTGCTCGACGCGCCCCCGCCGTGCGAATGGCCGTTTCGGTATCCCCTCTGCCCCGTGCTGCCCTCGGGGACGGTTGTGCTTCGCGCCACCGAGGTCGATGAGGCGTACGTCAATGCGCAGACCGGCACCCAGCTCGTCACCACGCAAAAGGCGTATCTCGACGCGGAATGGTCGGCCGCACTCGCCGCGCACGGCCACGCCACACTGGAAACCACGCCGGGCCGCAGCGCCGCGACTGACCATCCGCTGGCGCTGGCCTTTCGAGTCGACGATCCGTCCGAGCGCCTCGCGATGTGCCTGGCGGCGATGAAGAGTGGACGCACGCCGGCGACCCTGCTGGCGACCGCGAGCGCCTGCATCGAAGTGAACGACCTTGGCGCCGCCGCGCGCGATCTCGATGAAGCGATCGCGCAGGCGCCGTCATGGGCTGCGGCCCACTACGAGCGCGGCAAGCTCTGGCTGCGCGCAGACGAGATGGTGAACGCCGCGGCTGCTTTCCAGCGGGCGGTTGATCTTCTTCCTGGCTTCGGTCCGGCGTGGGCAAACCTGGGAGGCACGCTCGGGGAGCTCGATCGTCCTCACGATGCGCTGGCGGCATTCGAACGCGCGCTCGCCCTCGATCCTGCCAGTCCGCAGGCCCTGAACAACGTCGGGGTTGTCCGGCGGGAGCTCGGCCGTTTAGCGGAATCGGAGGCGGCGTTTCGCCAGGTCATTCAGCTCACGCCGGCGATGGCCTTTGGCCATTACAATCTGGGGCATACACTGTTTTTGCAGGGACGATTCCAGGCCGCGTCAGCGGCCTATGCCGAAGGACAGGCTCGCGATCCGGAGAAGAACCCGGTGCAGGCGTCCCGGCTGGCGTTATGCCGGGTCGCGACTGGTGACGGCAGCGGCGGGTTGCGGGAGCTACAACGGTTGGCGAACGGCCTGCCGCGTGACTATCGGCGGCAATTGCTCGGCGACACGAGCGCGATTCTCTGGGCGGTGGTCACGCAGCACCCGGAGCTGCAGGGATGGCAGCCCGTGCACGAATGGTTGAGGAATGAACTCAAAGGATAAGACGGCGATGAGCGGCACGCGTTCCAATCCCTTCGGCCAGTTTTTCCACGATCGCGGCGTCCGCCTCGCGGCCGGCCTCGCGGTGGTCGTCGCCATCCCGATGGCGGTGCTGTTCTATTTCCAGTTCCGCTCGCTCAACGACATCGAAACGACCTCCGCGGTGGTGTTGCGCCAGTTGAGCAGCGAAACCGCCGACTCGATCGCGCGATCGATCGAGGACTACCTGAAGCGGCCGCACATCAGCGTGCTGCTGCGCATTCCCGCAGCGCGCACCGAGCCGCTCGACCTGTCCTTCATCGAGCCGATCTTCAACGACGCCCTCACGGAAAGCCCGTTCGTCGAGTCGTTCTTTGTCTGGACCGAAAAAGGCCCGCAGTCGAACCGCTGGCTGGTGTTCGATCAGGACAGCAAGTCCAAGCCGGCCGGCGACATCGAGCAGCGCTTTCGCGAAGACAAGCCGCTCGGCGACAAGCTGATGCGACGGCTTCGCGAACTGCTGACGACGCGGCGCGCGATCGTGGCCTTCACCGAAAACATCAACGGCCGTCCACACTACGTGCAGGCGCAGTTGCGATTCGAAGGCCCGGCTCGCGAGCGCATCACCAGCGTGCTGGCCTTCGCGGTGGACGCCGAGCAGCTGCGCACCCAGTTCATCCCGTCGGTGCTGCGCGACTGGCTGGCGACGATCCAGCAGCCGTCGGGCTTCCCGCGGCTCGAAACCGAGGTCCTCGCCGAGGACGGCACCCACATCTTCGCGTCGCATCCGGAGCGCAGCGGACGCGTCGCGCCGGTGGACGAGCGCAGCTTCGCGATCATCTTCTTCGACAAGGAGCTGCTCGAATTCGCGGCGCCCTACGAACAACACCGCGAAGTCTGGGGCCTGCGCACGAGTTACGGCCCGCAACCGATTCCGGAAATCGTCAGCGCCAGCACGCGGCCGCAGCTGGCGTTGATGATCGTGCTGGCCGTCGCGATGGGACTCGGCGTCTTCCTGGTCGCCGGCGCCGCGGCGCGCGAAGTGCGCCTCGCCGACTTGAAGTCGAACTTCGTGGCGTCGGTGTCGCACGACTTGAAGACGCCGCTGGCGCTGATCCAGTTGTTCGCCGAAACGCTGGAGCTCGGGCGCGTGCGCACCCCGGATCGCGCGCAGGAGTACTACCGGATTATCAACGGCGAGGCGAAGAAGCTGACGCGCCTGATCGAGAACATCCTCGACTTCTCGCGCATGGAAGCGGGCCTGCGTCCGTATCGCATGGAGCCGGCCGACCTGTCCGAATCGGTGACCAAGGTCCTGCAACGCATGGAGACGCAGTTCTCGCAGGGCCACTTCACGGTCGTGCCGACGATCGAAGCGGACCTGCCGCGCATTCTCGCCGACGAAGGCGCCGCCGAACAGGCGATCGAAAACCTGCTCGCCAACGCGATGAAGTATTCGGGCGACCACAAGCAGATTGAAATCGAGGCCAAGCGCGCCAACGGCCATATCGTCGTCAGCGTCACCGACCACGGCATCGGTATTTCTCGCCGCGAGCAGGGCCGGATCTTCCGCAAGTTCTACCGCGTGCAGCGCGACCTCGGCGGCGGCCCGCAGGGCACGGGCCTGGGCCTGGCGATTGTCGACCACACCATGCGGGGACATGGCGGTTACGTGCGCGTCGAGAGCGAGCCGGACCTCGGCAGCCGGTTCTCGCTGTACTTCCCCATCCCCAGTGAAAACGCGTTCCAGGGAACGCTGGCAGAGTCCATTAGATGAAAAGAATCCTAGTGATCGAAGACGAGCCGCAAATGCGCCTCGGCCTTCGCGACAATCTCGAGCTCGAAGGCTACGAAGTCGAAACCGCGGCCGACGGCGACGAAGGCCTGCAGAAGGCGGGCAGCTTTTCACCCGACCTGGTGATCCTCGACGTGATGCTGCCGAAGAAGAACGGCTTCGACGTGTGCCGCGACCTGCGGGCGCGATCGATCTCCACGCCGATCGTGATGCTGACGGCGCGCTCCGCGGAGACCGACAAGGTGCTCGGCCTCGAGCTCGGCGCCGACGACTACGTGACCAAGCCGTTTTCCATCACCGAACTGCTGGCGCGGGTGCGCGCGGTGCTGCGCCGCACCGGCCAGCAGAAACCGACCGCCGACGCGATTCGCATCGGCGACATCGAGATCGACTTCAAGCTGCACCAGGCGCGGCGCGGCAAGGCCCGCATCGAGTTCACGGCGCGCGAGTTCGACCTGCTGCGGTATTTCGTGCAGCACACCGGCCACGTGGTGACGCGCGAGCAGATCCTCAACGAGGTGTGGGGCTACGAAGAGTTCCCCACCACGCGCACCATCGACAATTTCGTCGCCAAGCTGCGCCAGAAGATCGAACGGTCGCCCCATGCGCCCGAACACATCCTGACGATTCACGGCTCGGGATATAAGTTCGTCGGGTAGAATCGGCAGCCAATGAGCCCCAAAAACATCCTGATCCTTCTGCTGATCGTGATCGCCGTGGTGTACCACGCCTTCTGGTATGCGACGGAGCGGAAACGGACCCATCAGCCCGGCGCGCTCAAGCCCACCGGCAAGGCGCTGCTCGCGGCGTTCATCGCCAACTTCTTCGACACGCTCGGCATCGGCTCGTATGCCACCACCACGTCGATGTCGAAACTGTGGCACTTGATGCCGGACGAAAAAATTCCTGGAACGCTGAACGTCGGCTACGTGCTGGCCACGGTCGTCCAGGCGGTGATCTTCATGACGATCATCGAGGTCGACTTCCTGACGCTGATCAGCATCATCGGCGCCGCGGTGCTCGGCGCCTTCCTCGGCGCCGGCGTGGTGTCGGGATTCTCGCGGCGCCAGGTGCAGGTCGGCATGGGCACCGCGTTACTGGTCGCCTCCGGATTGATGGTGCTGTCGATGTCGGGCCAGGGACCGGCGCCCGGTGTCGCGCTCGGTTTGTCCGGAGCGAAGCTCGGCATCGCCGTCGCCATCTCGATGGTGCTTGGTGCCTTGATGATGCTCGGCATCGGCTTCTACGGCCCGTGCCTGATCATGATCAGCCTGCTCGGCATGGATCCGCGCGTGTCGTATCCGATCATGATGGGCGCCTGCGCGTTCCTGATGCCGTCGGGCAGCATCCAGTTCATTCGCAAGGGCAGTTACGACTTGCGCGCCTCAATCGCATTCCTGATCGCGGGTCCGCTGGCGGTGTTGATCGCCGCGCCGCTGGTCGATCAGATTCCGCTCTTCTACCTGCGCATCCTGGTGTTGATCGTCGTGCTCTACACCGCGGTCCGCATGCTGAACTCCGCCGCGCAGGAAAAAGCCGCGGCTCGCGCCACTGCCTAGAAAAAAAATGGCCCGGAGGAAACCCTCCGGGCCCATCGTCCCTTCCCTAAGATTTTAGCCGGCGATCGTCACGGTGGCGGTCGCCGGCGATCCGAGGTCATACGCCGCGCCGTCCGTCACGGTGACGATGACCGTTTCCGAACCCTCTGCCGTCGCATCGCTCAGCGGGACGACGAACAGGTCGGTGGTGGCCTGGCCGGCCGCGAAGGTCACGGTCACCGGCAGGCTTTGATAGTCGGTGCCGTTGGTCGCCGTCCCGGACACCGTGAAGGTGACCGTCAGTGACGCCGCCGTGCTGCCGGTGCGCGAGAACCGGAACGTGCCAAGGTCGGGACCGGTCTCGGACGCCGTCGAGTCGAAGGCGCTGACGCTGACCAACGGACTGTCGGTATCGGTGATGGTGACGGTCGCAGTCGCCGGCGCGCCGAGCTCGTAGGGCGAGACCGTCGTCAGCGTGAGGATCACGCTCTCGGAACCCTCGGTCGTCGCATCCGCAATCGGCGTGACGAGCACGTCGACCGTGGCCTGGTTGGCGGCGAAGGTCGCCGTCAACGGGAGGTTCTGATAGTCGGTGCCGTTGGTGGCGGTGCCTGTCAATGTGAAGGTCACCGTGAGCGGCGACGCCAGCAGGGTCGCACTACCGGAGCGCGTCAGCCGGAAGGCTCCAGTGTTCGTGCCGCTTTCCGAGGCGAGCGCGTCGAATGCCGCCGCTGACACGAGCGCGGTCGGATCAACCGTGTCGCCATCATCTCCGCCGGCCGGATTCTGCAGCATCACTTCCGTCGCTTCGAGCGAGGTGGCACCGGTGCCTCCCGAACTCGAGGTTCGCGAGGCACGAACGTGCACTCGGTCGCCGACGTGCAGATCAGCAAAGGTGAACTGGGTGGAGCCATGACGGATCGGGCAGGTCGACGGCACCACAACGGTTTGCGCGTTGACGGTGATTGAGTCGCCGCCCTTGGCGCTGATCAGGCCTTCGATTTCAACCTTCTTCAGTCCGGGCGCTGAGGGAGTGGTATTGGTCGGCGGCGTGACATTACCAGGGCCCGTGGGCGAAGTCGGCACGGTCGGCTGATCTTTGCCCTTCCCGTTCCCGTTGTCGTTCCCGTTACCTTTGCCGTTGTCGTTGCCCTTGCCGGGATTCGCCGGCTTGCCGCTCGTCGTCGAGACGGCGCCGCCGTCACTGGGCTCGTCCCCCTGCGCGCCGATCACGACCGCGGACGGCGCCGTCGGATTCATGGATGACTTGGAATCGCCGCATGCGGCGGTGATGACCGCACCTGCCAGCAACAGCGACCACGTGAGCTTCTGCGTATACATCGCACTCTCCTGTCGTCCTCGGCCGGGGGGCTGCAGGCGACGCGACTACGAGAGCAAGCGTTGTTCCATCGGCGCTTCCGCCGAAAAGTGCAATCTCGTGGCCCGGGTAATTGCAGGAAACGTACGTGTCAGACAGATCTGAAACCGATTGGCCGCTACTGAGGGGGTTGGAGGCGATCAAGGTCTCGCCCCCATCGAGACTTTTTTACTCGCCTGTGTAGCTATTTCTTCTTCGCGAGCGCTTCTTCCCGGCGCGCGCCGGCGAGAATGCCTTCCATCGCGTAGTTGCCCTCGTGGCAGGCGTACTCGTAGATCTGCCCTTCCGCTTTCTTCAGGCGGATCATGAACGTGTACGGCTTCACCCACGTGGCCGGATCCTCGACCGTCACCTGCCAGTTGATGAAGTCAGGACTGACGCGCGTGTAGCGTTCGGTGAGCTTGACGTCATTGGTCGATCCCTGGAAGCCGTTGAGGTAGTTGGTGGTCTCGACGACCAGCGTATCGCCTTCCCAACGGCCGCGCGGATCGCCATGCAACTGGCGAAGCTTCTTCGGCAGGTGCGGCTTCGCAATCATCGGCACGACGCGCGCGTCATGGATCATCTCCTGCAACAACACGACGGTGTCGGGCGACTGGATGATCTGCGTATAGCTGTTGTAGTTGGCCTGCGTGCGCGGCGCGCCGTAAGAGATGCAGCGCTCGGACAGCGGGCGATCTTCCGGACCATCCGAGGGGCCGCGCGTGCGCGGCCGCTTCGCCGCCTCGGCGCGGCGTGCCTGCGCCTCCGGCGTCAACGCCGGGAACAAACCATCGGGCGGATCGATGATCAGCGACGTGCGCAGATCCCACTCGCGATCGGCCATCCAGAACTGGTTGTAGTTGCCGGTCGTCGGATCGTAGGACGTCTGCTTGAAGTCGCCTTTGTCCTTCGCATCGAGCAACTGCTGGATGAAGTTGCCGAAGATCGCGTCGCCGCCTTCATCCACCGACTTGGCGGCGAGTTGCTTGATCTCGGTCAACTCCGCGTCGGAGATCAAGGCCTTGTCTTTCCACTGCCGGGGGCGCGTCATCGGCGTGACGCTGTTGTTGCCCCAGACGCCCTGGAGATCGGGATGTCCATCCGCCAGACGGGGCGCCTGGTAGTCGGCGACCGCGCCGTAGAGCGCGGGAGACGGCGGGGACTGCGCGACGAGAGAGTCGAAGGCCAGCGCGGTGCCGGCGATCGTCAGGGCAACCAATACCGCGTAAAGACGCTTGCGCTCCGGAGCCGAGGCGAAGGAGTGTCGCATGCGGCGTAGTGTCGCTCAACCTGCAGCCGGCGTCCAGTGGATCGCCATCAGGCGATCGAGACGGCCCGGAACGTGCAAAGCTAATCACATGAGTTTGACCAGAATTGTCGCGATCGCGCTCCTGTTGACGGCAACGACCTCCGGCGCGGCCAGGGCCGGGCAACGCAGCACTCCGAACCCGGTCGGTGAAACGGCGGCGATGACCCAATTCAAGGCGGCTATTACCGATTACATGGCGCTGCGCAATCGGTTGCGGAGCGAGATTCGCGGCCCGGTCCCCGCCTCCACGGCGGTGGAACTGAACCAGGCCAGCGATGCGCTGGCCGCCGCCATTCAACGCGCTCGAGCCGGGGCGCGGGCCGGCAGCATCTTCAAGGTGCCGGTCGCGGACATGATCAAACGCCGCGTGGGCGAGGTCGTCACCAGCGACCAGCTCGGACCGGTGTTGGCGGACATCGATGATGAAGATCCGACGGTGAGGACGCCGACGGTGCATCTACGCTTCCCGGCCGCATCACAAATGGCCACCATGCCGCCAAGCCTGCTGGCGGCACTGCCCGAATTGCCGAAGGAGCTCGAATATCGCATCGTCGGCACGTATCTCGTCCTGCGAGATGTTGATGCGGCATTGGTCCTGGACTACATTCCCGCCGCGGTGCCGAGAAAACCCTAGTCGCTGTAGAATCCCCGGCATGTCCTACACACGCTGGGTTCTAGGGGCTGGAATCGCCGTGCTCGCCGCCGTCCCGGTTCTCGCCCATCACGCCTTCTCCGCGGAGTTCGACGCCAAGGCGCCCGTGACCCTCAAGGGGCCGGTGACCAAGGTCGAATGGATCAACCCGCACGCCTGGATCCACATGGAGAACAAGACCGCCGACGGCAAGGTCGAGGAATGGATGGTCGAAGGCGGCACGCCGAACACGCTGCAGCGCAACGGCATCATGCGCGACTCCATCAAGATCGGCACGGTGATCGTCGTCTCGGGCTATCGCGCGAAGGACGGACGGATGCGCGCCAACGGGCGCGACATCACCTTCCCCGACGGCCGCACGTTGTTCATGGGATCGTCGGGCACCGGCGCGCCGCGCGACGGCAAGGATCCGAGCGAACGGCCGAAGCCGAAAGGACAGTAATGATGCGGCCAGGGTTTGCAGGTCTCGCGCTCGCCCTCGTCTTGACGACGGCGTGCGGCGGCATGACGAGCGGCGCGGGACAGGAAGCCGCGTATCGAGCCAAGCGGACGCCCGACAACACACCGGACCTGAGCGGCATCTGGCAGGCGAACAACACCGCCAACTGGGATCTCGAGCCGCACGAAGCGCGGATGGGCCCCGTCGTCGCGCTGGCCGCCGCGTTCAGCGTGCCCGCCGGTCTCGGCGTCGTCGAAGGCGATGAAATCCCGTACCTGCCGGCGGCGCTCGAGAAGCGCAACGCCAATCGCGCGGACTGGGTGAAGCTGGACCCGGAAGTGAAGTGTTACCTGCCCGGGATTCCTCGCGCGACCTACATGCCGTATCCGTTCGAGATCGTGCAGTCGAAGGATAACGTCATCTTCACCTACGAATTCACCAGCGCCAGCCGCATCGTGCGCATCAACAGCCAGGAGAAGAGCCCGGCCCCGTCGTGGATGGGATGGTCGATGGGCAAGTGGGACGGTGAGTCACTGGTGATCGAAGTCACCGATCACATGCCGGATACGTGGTTCGATCGCGCCGGCAACTGGCACAGCGACGCGCTCAAGGTCACCGAGCGCTATACCCCGATCGATGCGAACACGTTGCAGTACGAAGCGACGATGGAAGATCCCGGCGTGTATTCGAAGCCGTGGAAGATCAAGATGCCGTTGTATCGGCGGCGCGAGCCCAACATGCAGCTGCTGGAATACAAGTGCGTGCCGTTCGCCGAAGAACTCCTCTACGGGCACCTGCGCAAGAAACCGTAACGCGGATCAGAAACGATATCGAACGCCCAGTGATGGCAGGAGCGGCAGGCGCCCGCTCCTGACCATCTTCACCTGCGGCCGATCACTCGCGGGGTCGTAGACCAGTTCGGGGTCGAGCGAGCTCGCGTTGTCGCGGTTCAGCAGGTTGATCACGTCGAGATAGATCTGCCATCGATTGTCGGACCACCGCGGTCGAAAGGTGGCGCGAAGATCGACCCGGGCGAAGAGCGGCAGGCGGCCGGTATTGAGATTGCCGAGGCCGCCGAAGTCAGGACTCCACACCGGCAACCCCGCGGTATCACGAAGAGGAATCAACTCGGTGCGGTTGCCATCGCGGTCAATATCCGCCGTGTCAGCCGTCGAGGCCACTCGCACGCCGGCCACCGGCGTGGTGGGAAACCCGGACTGGATCCGGGCCGTGGTCGCCACGTTGATCAAGCGGCTCAGTTGATAGTTGGCGTTGACGCTGAGCGCGTGCGTCCGATCGTAATCGGCGGCATAAACCCGCCCGTACTCGGTCGTTTCGGCTTTGCCCCACGTGTACGACATCCATCCCGATAAGCGCGTGGTTGCCGACATCGCCTGCTTCGCGGCATAGAGCTCGACACCATAGGCACGACCGGCGCCGTCGTTGCCGGCAAAGCTCGTGATCTGCGGAGAGCGCGGAATCTGATCGGCCAGCGCCGCTGGAAAGTCGTAGGTCGCAACGCGGGCGGCGACTTCGGACGGCGTTTCGAGCCGGCCGGCCAACAGGCGATCGAAACGCTTGTAGTACCCCTCGGCCTTCACCGTGACGCCGGTGGTGACGTCTCGCTCGAGCGACGCGACGGCGTGCCAGGCGCGTTCGCTGCGCAGCGCGGGCGCCGTACCGCTCGAGAGGTCAACAAAATAGTCGGACTGCAGCAGTTTCTCGTATCCGGGACTCTGCGTGAATGTTCCGCCGGCCAATCGCATCCGCGAGCGCGCTCCCAATTCGCCGACCAGCGCGATGCGGGGCGAGACGGTCCACTCATGCGCCAGGCCGCTCCAATCGGCGCGGAGACCAGGCTCGATCCGAAGCGCCTGCGACACGGTCCACTGATCGGTCAGCCACACGCCGCCTCTCCCGGTGCGGCGCGCCGACGCGAGTGATGGCGGCAAGGCCGCGCCGCCGGCGCCACTCGAGCCGTTGGCTTCGTTGGGATTGCGATCGCCGCGAATCTCCCATTCCCAGGACGTCGAGAGGTGGTGCGTTTCGAACCCTGCTTCAACCAGGTGCTTGCGTGACGCGTGCATGGCCAGTTCCTGGCGGACCGCGACGTCCTCCACCGCCACCACCCTCGTGAAGAGAATCTGGGCCAAGGGCACCGCGTTGTCATCAGGCTGGTTCGAGCGACGCGCCTCGCTCTGGAATGCGCCGTCGAAATCAAAACCCTCGCGATTGCGATACCACGAGACCGTGGTCTTGGTGGTATTGCGCTGACCCAGGGTCGACGCGAAGGACACGGCGCCGAGATCATTCCGGGTCGCGGATTTCAGGCTCGCCCGCTCATTGCTGGTGTCGTCATTAAATTGCGCGTCAGCGCCTTCGCGACTGCGCATCCCGAAGAAGGTGACGCGCCGGCCGGGCGCCAGTTGCCAGACCGCGCGGCCCTGCAAATCGGTAAAGGCCGGAAGATCGGTGTCCACCACGCGTTCGGCGATCAGGTCGTAATAGGTGCGGCGACCGGTGACGAGCCATGAACTGTTGGTGGTGCCAGGCAGGCGGCCTTCGGCGACGAGGTTGCCATCCGTCAGCGCGAGCGCGGCGGTCGCGGCCACGGGCGCGGCTGTGCTGCCATCACGATTCTCGATCACGAGGATCGAGGACAGGCGGTCCCCGTACTTCGCGCTGAATCCACCGGCCGTCAGTTCGAAACTTTCGACGGTTTCGGGATTGAAAGCGCTCGTCAGGCCGAACAGGCGATACGGATTATGGATCTCGACGCCGTCCATCATCGTCAGGTTCTGGTCGGGTCCACCGCCGCGCACGGACAGGCGGCTGTCGAAGTCATTCACCGCGGCCACACCCGGAAGCGTCTGCAGCACGCGAAACACGTTCTCGCCCGCTCCGGCGACGGCTCGGACCTCGAGCGGGCTGACCTCGATCGTCGACGGGGTCGCGTCAGGCGCCGGAGCGCCGGCGGCGACCGAGATCGATTCATTGAGCCCCGCGACCGGCAACTCCAATCGAATCGACGCCGACTGGTTGGAGACGATCACGACGTCGGTCAGTCTCGCGTCGACAAAACCGGGGTGCTGCGCCGTGACCGAATACCGGCCCGGTGGAAGCGACAGGGTGAATCGACCGTCGGCGTCGGTCGTCAGCGACTGTTTGACCGCCGGAGGACGGTCAACAGTGATCAGGGCCTGCGGAATGGCTGCGCCCGTTTGATCGAACACGGCTCCGGCCAACGAACCGGGCGCGGATTGCGCGGACGCATGAAGTGGAGCCAGGGCGAGCAGGACGGCGGCAAGCGCGATACGAAATGACAATAGATGATCAGCTTATCGCACGGACCGCAATTACGGCACCGGCAGCCGCGCCGCCGCGGTCTTGATCAGCTCGGCGACATCCGTCTCCTTGGACTTGAATTCACCGACCTCGCTCGTCAGGTCTTTCAAGAAAAACACCACGCGATCCGTGGGCGCCAGGACCGTGACGCGAATCCGCACTTCCTTGCGCACGACCTGCTGCGACTTCAGGTTCTTGATCGCCGGTATCGGCTGCGTCGCCTTGACCTTGCCGTTCACGTCCACCACCGCCGCGGCCATGGTCAGCGACGCCACCGGCAGCAGGCTGCCGTTGCCAACATAGACCCCCCAGGTGCTCGGCGGGTTCTGCTGTTTCACTTCCTCGACCCGGTTGATGACGATCGGTCCTTCCGGAAAGCTGTTGACGGCAAACACCTTCCAGTTCGAACCGGGAGCTTCATCGAATTGGTTCAGGCGGACGTCACCGGGATTCGGTGCTGAGCTCGTGGGATTCAGGATTCGGGTCGGCGGCTGGCTCTGGCCGAGGAGCAGCATTAGTAGCGTCACGAAGACCGGCATCACGCCAGTATAGACACTCCCGGATTGGGGGAATTTTCACTACGTCCGCTACTTAGTCCGGATCACTGACATCTTTTTGAGCCACCTTCCGGCTCGTCGTTGGGAAATCAAACCAAATTGCCCTGGTTCGGCTGGCGTGGACATTGCAGAATCGCTACATAGGAGTCCGCGTGCGTTCGAAATCGATTCTTGCGATATTCATTGGCCTGGCCGGCATCATGTCGGCGTGCGGCGACGGCCCGGGCGGTTTCACGTCCCCCACCGCCATTACGATCGGTGGCAGCGACCCGGCGAATCCGGGCGGGGCCGCGACAATCGGATACACACTCGACATCAAGCCCCTTCTCGATGGCAATTGCGTCCGCTGCCACAACACGCGCAAAGCCAACGGCGGCATTGACCTCACCACTTACGCCAGCGTGATGCGCACGGTCAGGGCCGGCAGCGCCACGTCGGATCTGGTCCGCGCGACCCAACAAGGCGGATCGATGTATCGCGAGTGGAGCGGCGACCGCGCCGCCAAGGCCACCCTGGTGCGGCGCTGGGTCGTGGAATTCCAGGCGAAAGAAACCCGGTAGGAGTGAAGGACGTGATGAGCGCACGAAACACGACCCTTGGTTTGATGATGGTGGCGGCATTCGCGGTCAATGCGCATGCGGCGAGCGCCTCGTGGACGTTCGGCGCCGATACTCCGCCCGCTGATGCGCCACTCCGATCAGCACGCGCATGGCAAGTCAGCTTCGAGATTGACGACGCCTCGACCGACGCGCCGCCTGTCCGGCGCCTGATCGAGGCTGCGCAGGACGTGCATTTCGACGTGGCAGATCAGCGGCCGCCGGCCGCCGTGACCGTCAGCGACGGCTACGCCATGCGCGCCAAGATTCACAAGATGGCCAGCTTCGCCACGCTGCCGTTATTCGGCGCGCAGTGGTGGCTGGGCACCAAGCTCGAGAATCAGACGGGCAGTGAAACGGTCCGGGCCACGCACGCGGCGATCGCCACGACGATGGTCGGTTTGTTCGGCGTCAACACCGTCACCGGCTTGTGGAATCTTTGGGAGGGCCGAAACGATCCCAGCAAGCGCGGTCTGCGCGTGTTGCATGGCCTGTTGATGCTCGGCGCCGACGCCGGCTTTGTCGCCACGGGCCTGCTGGCGCCGACGAACGACGGCGGCGGCAATCAGAATCTCCACAAGTCAGTGGCCATCACGTCGATCGCGGTTGCGACGACCGGCTATTTGATCATGCTGTTCGGTAACTAATCGATGGCCATCCCGGGATTCGTTCAGTCGGCGGCGGCCAGTTGGTCGAGCTATTACGGCAATCACCAACTGGTGTCGGTCACCATCAAGTACCTGCATATTGCCGCGACGATGATCGGCGGAGGGTTGGCGATTTCGCTCGACCGCCAGCTGTTCAAGGCCCGGCGCGCCAGTGATGGCCGCGCCTTCGTGCTGCAGCAGATGCATGGCTCGCATCGCACCGTCGTCCCCGCCCTCGCCGTGGCTTCGCTCACCGGCGTCTTGATGATGGGCGCGGACCTCGACACCTTCCTGGCGTCGAAACTGTTCTGGCTCAAGATCGGGGTCGTCGTGGCGTTGGTGGCGAATGGCGTCGCCCTGCAGATGTTCGAACAATCCGCGCATCAACACGACGCCGCCTGGCCGCGCCTGTCCATTGTCTCCGTCATCAGCATCACGCTGTGGCTCATCACTGCCTTCGTGGGCACGCTCCTGACGGTGGCAGCATGAGCGCGAAGCATCCGGGTTGCCAGGGCTGCGGCGGACCGTCGCGGCGAGACTTCATCGGCGGCGCCGCGGCGCTCGTATTCGTCGCAGCGGCCATCGGCGAGGTCCACGCCGAGCGCGTCGCCGGCGATGTCGTGACCTATCCCCTGCCCGACAAGGATGGCGTCTCGATCGACAAGAAGGAGGAGGTCATTCTCGTGCGCTATCACAACAAGGTGATGGCGTTCCCTCTCTCCTGCCCTCACGAAAACACCGCGCTCAAATGGCGTCAGGGCGACGGGCGGTTTCAGTGCCCCAAGCACGAATCGAAATACACCCCCGAGGGCGTGTTCATGTCCGGCCGCGCGACGCGCAACATGGATCGGTTCGCCATCACCAGGTCCGGCAACTCGGTCAACGTGCAGATGACGAAGTGGTTCGCCTCCGATAAGCAGCCCGCGGACTGGGCGGCGGCGAGCATTACGGTCTAGCTTGCACTGAGGCTGGGACCAGCCGCGGCGCCGTGCTTGATGGCGGGCATATAATTCCCCGCCATGAAGCTTGTACGTCCCTTCGTTGTTGCCGTCACCCTGATCTCTGCCGTTGCCGTCACGCCGGCGCAAACGCCGCGCGTGCCCGGTATCGACACGGCGGGCATGGACCTGTCGGTCCGTCCGCAGGATGATTTCTTCCGCTACGTCAACGGGCGTTGGGTAGACAACACCCCGATTCCCGGCGACCTCTCCACCTACGGCACGTTTGCCATCCTTCGCGATCATGCGCAGGAGGCGGTCCGCGGCATCATCGAAGCGGAAGGCCGCTCGAACGCCGCGCCTGGATCGACCAGCCAGAAAGTCGGCGATCTCTACAAGAGCTTCATGGACGAAGCGAAGCTCGAGTCGCTCGGCGTCACGCCGCTGAACGCGGAGTTGGCCGCAATCGCCAGGATTAAGGACGTCAAGGATCTGCCGGCCGCGTTCGCGCACGCATCACGCATCGGGGTCCGGCTGCCGTTCTCGGTCAACGTCGGCGCGGATGCGCGCAACTCAGAGCAGTACGCGGTGTCGGTGTCGCAAGCGCAACTCGGCATGCCGGATCGCGATTACTACCTGCGCAACGACGGCAAGTTCCCCGACACGCGCAAGGCCTACACCACCTACATCTCGCGCCTGTTCGCGCTTGGCAACCAGCCCGATCCCGAAGGGGCGGCGGCGCGCATCACCTCGCTCGAAACCAGGCTCGCGCAAGTGCAGTGGGATCGCGCGAAGAACCGCGATCGCAACGCGACCTACAACAAGATGGGCGTCTCGTCGCTGCAGGCCTCGACGCCGCACTTCGACTGGGACGCCTATTTCACAGCAGTCGGCGCCCTTGCCCACCGTAGCCTTGGCGAAGGTGGGAAGGACAAGATCAAGGACGTCATCGTCCGTCAGCCCGACTACGTCAAGGCCGTCGATCAACTGATCGCCGACATTCCGGTCGAGACGTGGAAGGAATATCTCAAGTTCAACCTGATTAGCGCCTACGCCGAAGGACTGTCGGCGCCGTTCGCGGACACCGAGTTCGAATTCCGCGGCAAGGTGCTGGCCGGGCGCCAGCAGCAGCCGCCGCGGTGGAAGCGCGGCGTCACGCAGGTGGAACAGCAACTCGGCGAACCGGTCGGGCGGCTCTACGTCGAGAAGTACTTCAAGCCGGAAGCGAAGGCGCGCATGGACGCGCTGATCCGGAACCTGCTGGCCGCGTTCAAGGAAGGCATCAACGACCTGGAATGGATGTCGCCGGAGACGAAGAAGGAGGCGCAGGCCAAGCTCGCGAAGTACCGGCTGAAGATCGCGTATCCCGATCAGTGGCGCGACTTCTCCAGGTTGCAGATCCAGGCCGGCGATCACATCGGCAACGAGATCCGCTTCCGCGAATTCCAGGATGACGACATGTGGTCGCGCCTTGGCAATCCGGTGGAGCGCTGGCGCTGGGGCTTCACGCCGCAGACGGTCAACGCGTCGTACAGCGCCACCAACAACGAGATCACCTTCCCGGCCGGCATCCTGCAGCCGCCGTTCTTCGACATGGATGCGGACGATGCCATCAACTACGGCGCCATCGGCGCGGTGATTGGCCACGAGATCAGCCACGGCTTCGACGACCAGGGCCGCAAGTCCGACGGTGACGGCAACCTGCGCGACTGGTGGACCGCGGCCGATGCGAAGAACTTCGAGGAGCGCGCCACCAGGCTGGGCGCGCAGTACGAGTCGTACACGCCCCTGCCCGGCATGAAGATCAACGGCCGCCAGACGATGGGTGAAAACATCGGCGACTTGAGCGGCATCGCGGTCGCGCTGCGCGCGTATCACATGTCGCTCAAGGGGAAGCCGGCGCCGGTGATCGGCGGCTTCACCGGCGACCAGCGCTTCTTCCTCGGCTTCGGACAGATCTGGCGCTTCAAGTCACGCGACGAGGCGCTCAGGAATCAGTTGCTCACCGACGCGCATTCGCCCGGCTTCTATCGCGCGTTCGTGCCGCTGACGAACATCGACGCGTGGTATGCCGCGTTCAACGTCAAGCCCGGCGACAAGCTGTATCGGGCGCCGGCAGATCGCGTCAAGATCTGGTAATGGACGGCACGAGGTCGCGACGCGCGTGGTCTACACGAACGTCGCGATCTCGCTCAGCGGCTTCTTCGAAATATCCGGCACCATCGCATCGTCTGCCGGGTGCCCGACGACCAGCAGCAGGAACGGCTTTTCATTGGGCGGCCGATTCAGGATCTCGTTGAGAAACCCCATCGGGCTCGGCGTATGCGTCAACGAACTCAGGCCGGCGTAATGAATCGCCGTGATCAACATGCCGGTCGCGATCCCCACCGATTCCTGGACGTAGTAGTTCTTCACCTTTCGCCCGTCTGGCAGCACGCCGTAGGCCTGGCTGAAGATCGCGATGAGATAGGGAGCGGATTCGAGAAACGGCTTGTCCGCATCCGTGCCGAGCGGGGCCAGCGCGTCGAGCCATTCCTGCGGGGCGCGCCGGCTGTAGAACTCGCGCTCTTCTTCCTCAGCGGCAATTCGGATGCGCGCCTTGAGGGCCGGGTCGCTCACGACGACGAAGTGCCACGGCTGCAGGTTGGCGCCGCTTGGTGCGCCACCGGCGGCCATCAGGCACCGCTCGATGACCTCGCGTGCAATCGGCTCGGTCGAAAAATGCCGAACCGTCCGGCGCGTGCGCATCAACTCTCGGAACGCGGTGGCCCGTGCCGCAATGATCTCCGGCGCCCGATTGGCGGTGACGGCGAGGGGGACGAATCGTGGCGTGGTCATGCGCCGATTCTAAGCGCACGGCGAGTGGGAGTAGAATCGCTGCCTTGAGGAGAACCCATGATTAACCGCACCAGTCGATTCGCAATTCTGCTCCCGGCCACGCTCGCGGTGTGTGTGCTCGCTGCAACACCGGCGCGCGCCCAAGACGTGATGACCAAGGAATCGGTCGCCGAGCTCAAGGCCTCGTTCGTCGCCGACCTGAAGGTGATGAAGGATAAGTACGTCGGTCTCGCCCAGGCGTTTCCGCAGGACAAATACGCGTGGCGTCCGATGGACGGCGTGCGCTCGGTATCAGAAGTGCTGATGCTCGCCGCCTCAGAAGGCTACGGCTTCATTCCGAACGGCTTCGGCGGCAAGCCCGGCCTCGCGCCCGCGGAGATGAAACAACTGTCAGCCGTGACCGACAGGACACAGGTCATCGATCACCTGAACAAGGCTTTCGCCCACGCGATCAGCCAGCTCGAAGCGATCGATCCCGCGACGCTGACCGGCAAGCGCACCCTGATGGGCCAGCAGCGCTCGGCAGCGAACATCGCGCTGACCATCGGCGGCGATTTGCATGAGCATCTGGGTCAGCTGATTGCCTACGCCCGCATGAACCATATCGTTCCGCCCTGGAGCAAGTAGCGTGGCTGACCAACTGCTCGGCTCCTTTGTGTGGTGCGAACTCATGACCTCGGATACGGCGGCAGCCGACACCTTCTACAAGAAGGTCGTCGGCTGGACGTCGGTGCCCTTCGCTCCGGATGGGTCGTACATCGTCTTTAACAATCCGTCGGGCGACGGCGTGGCCGGCATGATGAAGCTGCCCGACGAAGCGAAACAAATGGGCGCCCCGCCGCACTGGATGATGTACGTCGGCACGCCGAACGTCGATCAGACCGCGATGCGCATCGCGCAGCTTGGCGGCCACGTCGTGAAGCAACCCACCGACCTCCCCGGCACCGGACGATTCGCCGTGGTGCAAGATCCCTTCGGAGCGATGTTCGCGATCTTCCAGCCGGCGACAAACCGGCCAGGCCGGGCCGGCCGGCCCGGTGTCGGCGACTTCTCGTGGTTCGAGCTCTACACGCCGAATCCCGACGGCGCGTGGACGTTCTACGAGACGTTGTTTGGATGGGAAAAGACCTCGGCCATGGACATGGGCGAGATGGGCGTCTACCAGATGTTCGGGCGGGGCGGCGGCATCCCCAGTGGCGGCATCATGAAGCCGCCACCGGGCGCGCCGGCGGCGTGGATGCCTTACGCGATGGTCAAGGACGCGAAGGCCGCGGCCGCGAGCGCCACGGCCAACCGCGGCAAGATCCTCAACGGACCGATGGAAGTACCCGGCGGCGACTGGATCGCGCAGGGCCTGGATCCGCAGGGCGCGATGTTCTCGCTGCACTCGCTGAATCCCACGTCCGCTAAAGCTACGGTGGGCAAGCCCGCTGCGGCTGCGCCGGCTGCTAGGAAGACGGTTGCCAAAGTGAACGCCACGAAGAAGTCCGCCGCGAAAAAGGCCAAGGCCAAGCCGGTGAAGAAGTCAGCCAAGCCTGCGAAGAAGAAGGCCCCGCCTAAGAAGAAGGCCGTGAAGAAGAAGGCGGCGCCGAAAAAGAAGACGGCAAAGCGGAAGAAATAGAAACGAAAAGGGCACGAAAACCATTTGGTCTTCGTGCCCTTCGTCGTGTTTCGTGGTTTCGTGGTGAGGATTACTCGACTTCCGTAATCCCTCGCGCTTCGGCTTCTTCCGGCTCGACGAGATATTCCATCTCGCGATCCAGCTCCAGCTCGTCGTCGCTCGGCTGCTGCACCGGCGGCGGCGGCGGCGGTTCGTCCGCCGGGATCTCCACGTGCCGGTACCACCAGAAGCCCGTGCCGGCGGGGATCAAGCGTCCCATCGTCACGTTTTCCTTCAGGCCGCGCAGGTAGTCGATCTTCCCGGAGATCGCCGCTTCCGTGAGGACGCGGGTCGTTTCCTGGAAGCTCGCCGCCGAGATGAACGATTCGGTCGACAGCGACGCCTTGGTGATACCGAGCAGCAGCGGCTGCGCGGTGGCCGGGCGGCCGCCGTTGCCGATGACGCGCTCGTTCTCTTCCATGAAGCGGAACTTGTCCACCTGCTCGTCGACGAGGAATTCCGTATCGCCGACGTCCTCGACGCGGACCCAGCGCATCATCTGGCGAGTGATCACCTCGATGTGCTTGTCGTTGATGTTCACGCCCTGCAGGCGGTAGACCTCCTGGATTTCGTTGACCAGGTACTTCTGCAGTTCCTTCTCACCGAGCACGTGGAGAATGTCGTGCGGGTTCGACGGACCGTCCATCAGCGGGTCGCCCGCGCGGACGCGGTCGCCCTCCTGGACGTTGACGTGCACGCCGCGCGGAATGCTGTATTCGCGCGCTTCGGCGGTGGCTTCGTCGGGCTGGATCAGGATCTTGCGCTGGCCCTTGACGACGCCGCCGTACTTCACCGAGCCGTCGATTTCGCTGATGACGGCCGGATCCTTCGGCTTGCGTGCCTCGAACAGTTCGACCACGCGCGGCAGGCCGCCCGTGATGTCCTTGGTCTTGGTGGTCTCGCGAGGAATCTTCGCGAGCACGTCGCCGGCGTTGACCATGTCGCCGTCGGCGATCATCAAGTGAGCGCTGACCGGCATGATGTAACGGCGGAGGGTGTTGCCGTTGGCGGCCTTGATTTCGACCGTCGGCTGCTTCTTCTCGTCCGGCGAATCCACCACGATCAAGCGCGACAGACCCGTGACTTCGTCGAGGTCTTCCTGGACCGTGACGCCGTCGATGATGTCCTTGAACTTGATCTGGCCCGATTCCTCCGTGAGGATCGAGAAGGTGTAGGGATCCCACTCAACCAGGATCTGGCCGTTCTCGACCGACTGGCCGTCCTTGACCTTCAGGCGCGCGCCGTAGACCACCTGGTAGCGCTCGCGATCGCGCCCCTTGTCGTCCTGCACCAGGATGAAGCCGTTGCGGTTCATGACGATCATGTCCGAGCCGCCCTGCATGTTGGGACGTTCCACATACTGGACGTTCTCGTACCGCGCCACGCCCTTGTGCTTCGAGTCGAGGGTCGACTGGTCCGAAATGCGCGACGCCGTGCCGCCGATGTGGAACGTGCGCATCGTCAGCTGCGTGCCGGGTTCGCCGATCGACTGCGCGGCGACGACGCCGACCGCGAGGCCGAGCTCGACGAGACGGCCGGTCGACAGGTCGCGACCGTAGCAGCGCTTGCAGACGCCGCGGCGTGACGCGCAGGTCAAGACCGACCGGATTTTCACCTTCTCGATGCCGGCGTCCTGGACGTCGGCCGCGAGCTCTTCGTCGATCTCCTGGTTGAAGTCGAGAATCAATCCACCCTTGATCGGGTCGACGATCTTCTCGAGCGACACGCGGCCGATGATGCGGTCGCGCAGCGGCTCGATCACTTCACCCGATTCGACGATCGCCCGGGCTTCGATGCCGTCGAGCGTGCCGCAATCGTGATCCGAGACGATGACGTCCTGCGCCACGTCGACGAGACGACGCGTCAGGTAGCCCGAGTCCGCGGTCTTCAGCGCGGTATCGGCCAGGCCCTTGCGCGCGCCGTGCGTTGAAATGAAGTATTCCAACACCGACAGGCCTTCGCGGAAGTTCGCCTTGATCGGCTGCTCGATGATCTCGCCCGAAGGCTTGGCCATCAAGCCGCGCATGCCCGCCAGCTGGCGAATCTGCTGCTTCGAACCGCGCGCGCCGGAGTCCGCCATGATGTAGACGGGGTTGAACTTGCCTTCCTTGTCGCGGCGTTCCATTTCGCTGAACATCGCGTCGGCAATCTTCTCGGTGACTTCCGACCACACGGCGATGACCTTGTTGTAGCGCTCGCCGTTGGTGATGGCACCTTCGAGGTACTGCTGTTCGACCTTGATCACTTCGTCGCGCGCCGACGCGGAGAGCGCGGCCTTCTGCTGCGGAATGATCAGGTCCTGGATGCCGATCGACATGCCCGAGCGGGTGGCGTAGGTAAAGCCCACCTGCTTCAGGTCGTCGAGCATCTGGACGGTATTCTCGATACCGGTCGTCAGGTAGCAGCTCTGCACCAGCTGCTGCAGGCCCTTCTTCTTCAACATGCCGTTGGTGAACGGAATGTTCTTCGGCAGGGCGCTGTTGAGGATGACGCGGCCAACGGTGGTGTTGATGATCTTGTTCTCGACGTGCTGCACGTCGGCGTGGATCACGTCCTGGTCGTCACGGCTGGCGGCCATGTCTTTCAGGGCGCCGGTGTAGCGCAGGCGGATCGGCGTGAGCGTTTCGACTTCGCCGGCTTCGAGCGCCAGCAGCACGTCGTCGACGCACGCGAAGGCGCGGCCTTCGCCCTTCGCGCCCGGCTTCGCCTTGGTCAGGTAGTAGCAGCCGAGCACGATGTCCTGCGAGGGCACCGCGACGGGCGTGCCGTTGCTGGGCGACAGGATGTTCTTCGACGACATCATCAGCGTCGACGCTTCAATCTGCGCTTCCGGCGACAGCGGAATGTGCACGGCCATCTGGTCGCCGTCGAAGTCGGCGTTGAACGCCGTGCAGACGAGCGGATGGATGCGAATCGCCTTGCCTTCGACCAGTACCGGCTCGAACGCCTGGATACCCAGGCGGTGGAGTGTCGGCGCGCGGTTCAGCAGGACGGGATGCTCACGAATGACCTCTTCGAGCACGTCCCACACTTCAGGGACCTGCTTCTCCACCATTTCCTTGGCTTGCTTGATGGTGGCGACGAGGCCGCGCTCTTCGAGCTTGTTGTAGATGAACGGCTTGAACAGCTCGAGCGCCATCTTCTTGGGAAGACCGCACTGATGGAGCTTCAACTCGGGACCGACGACGATCACCGAACGGCCGGAGTAGTCGACGCGCTTGCCGAGCAGGTTCTGGCGGAACCGGCCCTGCTTGCCCTTCAACGTATCGCTCAACGACTTGAGCGGGCGATTGTTCGCGCCACGCAGCACGCGGCCACGGCGGCCGTTGTCGAACAGCGCGTCCACCGCTTCCTGGAGCATGCGCTTTTCGTTGCGGATGATGACGTCCGGCGCCTTCAGCTCCATCAGCTTCTTCAACCGGTTGTTGCGGTTGATGACGCGGCGATAGAGATCGTTCAGGTCCGAGGTCGCGAAGCGGCCGCCATCGAGCGGCACGAGCGGACGCAGTTCGGGCGGAATCACCGGGACGACGTCCAGGATCATCCATTCCGGCTTGTTGCTCGACTTGCGGAAGGCGTCAACTACCTTGAGCCGCTTGGCGTGCTTCAGCTTCTTCTGCGCGGAGGTCTCGGTGCGCATCTTCTCGCGCATCTCGACCGCCAGCTTGTCGACGCTGACGCGGCGGAGCAATTCCTTGATCGCTTCCGCGCCCATCTGCGCCTTGAACTTCGAATAGCCGTGTTCTTCGCGGGCCTTGCGGAACTGGTCCTCGGTGAGGAGCTGGTTCTGCACCAGCTTGGTCTCGCCCGGATCCACGACCACGTAGGCTTCGAAGTAGAGCACGCGCTCGAGGTCGCGCAGCGAGATGTCGAGCAGATGCCCGATGCGGCTCGGCAGGCCCTTGAAGAACCACACGTGGCTCACCGGGGTCGCCAGCTTGATGTGGCCGAGACGCTCGCGGCGAACCTTCGCCTGCGTCACTTCCACGCCGCACTTGTCGCAGATCACGCCGCGATGCTTCATGCGCTTGTACTTGCCGCACAGGCATTCCCAGTCGGTGATCGGCCCGAAGATCTTCGCGCAGAACAAGCCATCGCGTTCCGGCTTGAAGGTGCGGTAGTTGATCGTCTCAGGTTTGGTGACTTCGCCAAACGACCACTGTTCGATCTTGTCCGGCGACGCGAGGCTGATGCGAATCGCGTCGAAGTCCGCTCGAAGGGTCGTCTTGGTGTCGGTGAAACTCGGTCGCAGATTCATTATTGACCCTCCAACACCGGCTCGGCCGGGGCTTCTTCGATCGCTTCAGCCGGCTTGCGCTTGGTCGAGATCAGCTCGACGTCAAGGCAGAGCGACTGCAGCTCGCGAATCAGCACATTGAACGACTCCGGCAACCCGGCCGTGAAAGACGCGTCGCCCTTCACGATGGATTCGTAAATCTTCGCGCGGCCGGTCACGTCGTCCGACTTCGCGGTAAGCAGTTCCTGCAGGATGTGCGCGGCGCCATACGCCTCGAGCGCCCACACTTCCATTTCGCCGAATCGCTGGCCGCCGAACTGGGCCTTGCCGCCCAACGGCTGCTGCGTGATCAGCGAGTACGGTCCGATCGACCGCGCGTGGATCTTGTCGTCGACGAGGTGCGACAGCTTCAGCATGTAGATGTAGCCGACGGTCACCTGCTGCTCGAACTGCATGCCGGTCATGCCGTCAAACAGGCGGGTCTTGCCGCCTTCCTGATCGAGGCCGGCCTTGTCGAGCCATCCGACGATTTCCTTCTCGGTCGCGCCGTCGAACACCGGCGTCGCGAAATACAGGCCGAGCGCGTGCGCAGCCCATCCGAGGTGCGTCTCGAGGATCTGTCCGACGTTCATGCGCGACGGCACGCCCAGCGGATTGAGCACGATTTCCACCGGCGTTCCATCCGGCAGGTAGGGCATGTCCTCTTCGGGCAGGATGCGCGCGATGACGCCCTTGTTACCGTGGCGGCCGGCCATCTTGTCGCCGACCGACAGCTTGCGCTTCATCGCGACGTAGACCTTGACCAGCTTGATCACGCCCGGCGGCAGTTCGTCGCCACGGCGAATCTTCTCCTTCTTCTCTTCGAAGAGCTGCTTGATGACCTCGACCTGGCGCTCGGTGCGTTCTTCGACCATGCGCAGGTCCGGTTCCATCGAGGCGTCGTCGGTCTGGATCTTCGAGCGGACCAGCGACAGGAACGGCACCTTGGCCATCGCCTCCATCGTCAGCTGATCGCCCTTCTTCATCAGGCGCTCGCGGCCGAACTCGTCGAACAAGTCGGCGCGGAGGATCTGGCCCTGCAGCATGTTGACGACACGCTTCTTGGTTTCGTCATGAAGGATGCGAACCTCGTCCTGCAGGTTCTTTTCCATCATGTCGAGCTCGTCCTGCTCGATCGCCTTGGCGCGGTCATCCTTTTCGATGCCCTTGCGCGAGAAGATCTTGACGCCGACGATGATGCCCTCGATACCCGGCGGGCAGATCAGCGAGGCATCGCGCACGTCGCCGGCCTTTTCGCCGAAGATCGCGCGGAGCAGCTTCTCTTCCGGCGTCAGCTGGGTCTCGCCCTTCGGCGTGACCTTGCCGACGAGGATGTCGCCCGGCTTGACCGACGCGCCGATGCGGATGATGCCGCTGTCGTCGAGATCGCGCAGATAGCCTTCCGACACGTTCGGGATGTCGCGCGTGATTTCTTCCGGACCGAGCTTGGTGTCCCGCGCTTCGATCTCGAATTCCTCGATGTGGATCGAGGTGTAGTAGTCCTCGCGAACCAGTTTCTCGCTGACGAGAATCGCGTCCTCGAAGTTGTAGCCGCGCCACGGCATGAACGACACCAGCACGTTGCGGCCGAGCGCGAGCTCGCCGAGTTCCGTGCACGGACCGTCCGCCAGGACCTGGCCCTTCTGGACGCGCTGGCCGACCCGGACGATCGGCTTCTGGTTGATGCAGGTGTTCTGGTTCGACCGCTTGAACTTGGTCATCGGATAGATATCCGCGCCCATGTCCTCGTTGATCTCCCCGGTCTCCGATTCGACGCGGACGACGATGCGCGTCGAATCGACGAAGTCGACCAGACCGGTGCGTCGAGCCACCGCCACCGCGCCTGAGTCGCGCGCGGTGATGTACTCCATGCCGGTGCCGACATACGGCGCCTGCGCGCGGAGCAGCGGGACGGCCTGGCGCTGCATGTTCGAACCCATCAACGCGCGGTTCGCGTCGTCGTTCTCGAGGAACGGCACGAGCGAGGCGGCGACGGACACCAGCTGCTTCGGCGACACGTCAACGAACTGGATCTGTTCGCGCGGCGCCAGGATGAAGTTGCCGGCCTGGCGGGCGTTGACACGCTCGTCGACGATGCGGCCATCGTCATCGAGCTTTACGTTCGCCTGGGCGATGATGTACTGGTCTTCTTCCCACGCCGACAGGTAGAAGCAGAACGGCTCGAACTCGACGCCCTTCTTCTTCGCGCGGCCGTCGACGCCGACCAGTTCGTCCGCTTCGACGATGTCGCCGTTCTTGTACTTGGGGTTGCCGCCGGCGTTCAGGATCAACACGTAGTCGATGACCTGGCCGTTCTTGACCTTGCGGTACGGCGACTCGATGAAGCCGAACTCGTTGATGCGCGCATACGACGACAGCGACGAGATCAGGCCGATGTTCGGGCCTTCCGGCGTCTCAATCGGGCAGATGCGGCCGTAGTGGGTCGGGTGGACGTCGCGGACTTCGAAGCCCGCGCGCTCGCGCGACAGGCCGCCTGGCCCGAGGGCCGACAGACGACGCTTGTGCGTGACTTCCGACAGCGGGTTGGTCTGGTCCATGAACTGCGACAGCTGCGACGAGCCGAAGAACTCGCGGATCGCGGCCATCACCGGCTTGGCGTTGATCAGGTCGTGCGGCATCGCTGTCGCCATTTCCTGATACACCGACATCTTTTCCTTGATCGCGCGCTCCATGCGGACCAGGCCGATGCGGAACTGGTTCTCGAGCAGTTCGCCGACCGAACGGACGCGGCGGTTGCCGAGGTGATCGATGTCGTCGACGTTGGCGGTGTTCTTGCGAAGCTTCAGCAGGTAGCCGATCACTTCGTAGAAGTCCTGCGGATGCAGGATGCGCTCGTCGAGCGGCGTCGACAGCTTGAGCTTGGTGTTGAGCTTCAGTCGTCCGACGCGCGAGAAGTCGTACTTCTGCGGGTTGAAGAACATGTTCTCGAACAGCGAACGCGAGCTGTCGAGGGTCGGCGGATCGCCCGGCCGCAAGCGGCGGTAGATTTCGATCAGCGATTCCTCGTGCGTGCGAATCGGGTCCTTCTTGAGCGTCGCCGACATGATCGGGCCGACTTCGTCCTTCTCGGGGAAGAACACGTCGATCTTGTCGACGCCCTTTTCGTGCGCCATCGAGACGACGCGCTGCGTCAGCTCTTCGTTGGCCTCGAGCAGCACTTCGCCGGTCGCCGGGTCGACGATGTCGGCGGCCGCGAAGGCGCCTTCGATCGCTTCATCGGTGATGGCAATGTCCTTCACGCCGGCCTTGCGCAGGCCCTCGATGTGGGACTTGGTGATCTTCTTGCCTTCGTTGATCGAGACGTCGCCCGCCTTGACGTCCTTGCGCGAGCGCTGGCCGACCAGGCCTTCGCCCACCGACCAGTAGAGCGAGTTGTCGCGCAGGTTGATGCGATCGACCTGGTAGAAGGTCCGGATGATCTCGTCGCCGCCGCGCAAGCCGAGGGCGCGCAGGAACACCGACGCCAGGAACTTGCGCTTGCGGTCGATGCGCACGTAGAGCAGGTTCTTGGTGTCGTATTCGAACTCGACCCACGAACCGCGGTACGGAATGATTTGCGCGACGTAGAGGTTCTTGTCTTCCGAGTGGAAGAACGCGCCCGGCGACCGGTGGAGCTGCGACACGATGACGCGCTCGGTGCCGTTGATGATGAAGGTGCCGTTGTCCGTCATCAGCGGGATGTCGCCGAAGTAGACTTCCTGCTCCTTGATGTCGCGGATGGTCTTGACGCCGGTCTCGGGGTCCTTGTTCCAGACCACCAGGCGGATCGTCACCTTCAGCGGCACGGCGTAGGTCATGCCGCGCTCCTGGCATTCGTCGACGTCGTACTTCAGCTTGAGGGCCACGGTGTGGCCGCAGATGTCACAGACATCGCCGCGCGCCTGGTTGCCGGTGCCGCACTTGGGGCACAGCACATCCTTGTCGCCGTAGGGATCGCAGATCAGGGTGTGACCGCAGCTCTTGCAGGGCTTGCGCAGGTGGTGGAGCCCCTGCAGCTTGCCGCACTTACACTCCCAATTGCCGATCGAGTACTCGATGAACTCAAGCGACGAGTTTTCCCGGAAATCGCTGATCGGGAAGACCGACTTGAACACCGACTGCAGGCCCTGGTCCTCGCGCTCCGAGGGCAGGCGATTCATCTGCAGGAAGCGCTCGTAGCTCTTCCGCTGGATCTCGATCAGGTTCGGAATCGGAACCGTCGTCTTGATCTTCGAGAAGTCCTTACGCTCGCGGTAAACGTTCTTTGGAAGGCTGTACATGCTTTAGGCTCGAGGTCCGGACAAACAGTGTTTTATTGGCCGCCTGCCGGGCGGCCGGAAAAGCAATGCTCCGCGCACCGGGGAACTCGTCCCCAGTGCGCGGGCAACCACTACGCAGCGAAGCGGTCGGAGAATTACTTGATCTCGACCTTCGCGCCGGCTTCCTCGAACTTCTTCTTGATCGAAGCAGCTTCGTCCTTGGTCACGCCTTCCTTGATTGCCTTGGGCGCGCCTTCGACGAGGTCCTTCGCTTCCTTCAGGCCAAGGCTGGTGACTTCGCGGACAACCTTGATCACGTTGATCTTGTTGCCGCCCACATCGGTCAGCGTCACGGTGAATTCCGTCTGCTCTTCCGCCGCCGCGGCGCCGCCGCCGGCCGCGCCGCCCGCCATCGGCATGCCCATCATCGGCATCGCGGCCGCTGCTGAGACGCCGAGCTCGGACTCGAGAGCCTTGACGAGAGCTGACAGCTCCATCACGCTGATGCCCTTGATGTATTCAATCACCTGCTGCTGGTTCACTTCGGCCATTTGCTCTGCTCCTTAAAAAAACCGTCTTCGTCGAAAAATTAAATGTCCCAGGGTCTTAGAGTCTTAGGGTCTTAGGTCTGTTAAGACCTTAGGACCCTAGGTCCCTAGGACCGCTTTCCTTCCGCCTGCACGAGGACGCTCATCAGGTCTCTCGGCACCGCGTTCAGCACGCGGACCAGGTTGACCATCGGCGCCTGGAGGAGGAAGAGCAGCTTCGCGTAGAGTTCCGGCTTGCCGGGCATCGTCGCCAGCGCGGACACTTCCGCACCCTTGAGCGCCTGCCCCTGCACCACCGCCGCCTTGATCTGCAGCGTCGGCGCGGTCTTCATGAAGGCGGTCAGCGCCTTGGCGAGCGCGACCGGGTCTTCCTTGGTGTAGGCCACCGCGGTCATGCCCTCGAAGTGCGCGGACAGGCCTTCGAATTCCGTGCCCTTGAGCGCGCGCTTGGCCAGGGTGTTCTTGACGACCTTGTAGGTCGCCTTGGCCTTGCGCAGCTCGGTGCGCAGCTGCGTCACCTGCGGCACGTTGATGCCCTTGTAGTCGATCAGGATCGCGACGTCGTGGCCCTTGAAGGCGCCGGCGAGCGATTCCAGCTCGGTGGTCTTGTCGGCTCGTGTGACTGCCATGATTTCTATGTCCTACTTCTTCGCCGACGCCGCTTCCACGTGCGCCTCGTCGATCTTCACGCCGGGTCCCATCGTCGAGGACACGGTGATGCTCTTGAGATACTTGCCCTTCGCGGCCGCGGGCTTCGCCTTGACGATGCTGTCGATCAGCGCCGAGGCATTGGCGACGAGGTTTTCGGACGGGAACGACGTCTTGCCGACCGGCGCGTGCACGATGCCGGTCTTGTCGACGCGGAACTCCACCTTGCCGGCCTTGATTTCGATGACCGCCTGCTTGACGTTCGGCGTGACGGTGCCGGTCTTCGGGTTCGGCATCAGGCCGCGGGGGCCGAGCACCTTGCCGAGCTTGCCGACGGCGCGCATCATGTCGGGCGTCGCCACGACCGCGTCGAAATCGGTCCAGCCGCCGTTGATCTTCTCGACCAACTCTTCGCCGCCGACGATGTCGGCGCCGGCTTCTTCCGCTTCCTTCTGCTTGTCGGGGCCCGCAATCACGAGCACCTTCTTCGACTTGCCGAGGCCGTGCGGCAGGACGACCGTGCCGCGGACCATCTGGTCGGCGTGCTTCGGGTCGACGCCGAGGCGAATCGACAGCGCGACGGTTTCGTCGAACTTGGCGAACTTGATCTTCTGGACGAGCGGCAGCGCATCCGCTAACAGATAGGGCTTGTTCTCGACCTGCCCCTTCGCCGCCGTGAACTTCTTGCCGTGTGTTCTCATGTGTATGCCTTAAGTGGTGATAACGGGCGGCCTGGGCCGTCCTCCCACACTTATCCGATTACGTCCAGACCCATCGAGCGTGCCGTGCCGGCGACCGTTCGCACGGCGGACTCGATTGAATCGCAGTTGAGGTCCGGCATCTTCGCCTTGGCGATGTCTTCGACCTGCTTCATCGTCACCGAACCGACCTTGTTCTTGTTCGGCACCGCGGAGCCGACCGCGATGTTGGCGGCCTTCTTCAGCAGAATCGACGCCGGCGGCGTCTTGGTGATGAACGTGTACGAGCGATCCGAATAGATCGTCACGACCGCCGGAATGATCAGTCCGTCGTCTTTCGCCGTCTTGGCGTTGAAGGCCTTGACGAAGTCCATGATGTTGACGCCGTGCGGGCCGAGGGCGGTGCCGACGGGCGGTGCCGGCGTCGCCTTGCCCGCCGGAATCTGGAGCTTCACCATTGCCTGAACTTTTTTAGCCATTACAGTTTCTCAACCTGCAAGAAATCCAATTCCACCGGTGTGGCGCGACCGAAGATCGTCACCATCACCTTTAACGTGTTCTTTTCGACGTTCACTTCGTCGACGGCGCCGTTGAAGCCGGTGAACGGTCCCTCGTTGATGCGGACCTGGTCGCCCTTGTCGAACGTGTATTTCGGCTTCGGCTTCTCGGCGGCGGTCTTGACCTGCTCGAGAATCTGCTCGACTTCTTCCTTGCTGAGCGGCGTCGGCTTGGCGCCGGCGCCGACAAAGCCGGTGACCTTCGGCGTGTTCTTGACGACATGCCACGCGTTGTCGGTCATGTTCATCTCGACGAGGATGTAGCCCGGGAAGAAGCGCTTCGACGACACGACCTTGCGGCCGCCGCGCATTTCCACCACGTCCTCGGTCGGGATCAAAATCTCGCCGATCTCATCCGCGAGACCGTACGCGGTCTTGCGCTCGGAGAGCGACTCGGCCACCTTCTTCTCGAAACCCGAGTAGGTGTGGACGATGTACCAGCTCTTGGTCGCGACGTCGGTCATCGCTGCGCTCCGAAGCGCTGCAGCACCCACAACACGCCGCGATCGAGCAGCTGGTCGACGCCCCACAGGTAAATGCCGAAGACCATCGAGGTCACGATCACCACCACCGTGGTCGCGTAGACCTCGCGCTGCGATGGCCACGTCACCCGCTTCATCTCGTTGCGGACTTCGCGGAGGAATTCCCCCGCGCGCTGCCACCAGCCAAGGGGCCCGCTGCGAACGGACCGCTCGCCGGATTGTTCGATCGTTTCGGTGCTCATCAGTGTCTTTTACTGAGTGCAGTTCATCGCGTGTGCCGCAACAGAATGGCAGGCCAGGAGGGAATCGAACCCCCAACCCCCGGTTTTGGAGACCGGTGCTCTGCCAATTGAGCTACTGGCCTACGCGCCTCGTTGCTCGTCCGCGCAACCGCGCAGACTACTTCTGCTCCTTGTGCGGCTGGTGCTTCCGGCAGAAGCGGCAGTACTTCTTCATCTCGAGCCGCTCCGTCGTCTTCTTCTTGTTCTTCGTCGTGCTGTAGTTGCGGCGCTTACATTCACCGCACGCCAGCTGAATAATGTCGCGCATTGCTTCAATCCTCAGGCCTGGTGGGGCTGGTCAGGCAGGAGGGGCTGGTAAGAGAACCGACCTGCCCGACCCGCCCTACCTGCCCTGCCTGCCTTATTCCAAGATTTCGGTAACCGAACCCGCGCCCACCGTGCGGCCGCCTTCGCGAATCGCGAAGCGCGCGCCCTTTTCAAGAGCGACCGGCGCAATCAGCTGCACCGTGACGCTGGTGTTGTCGCCGGGCATGATCATCTCGACGCCTTCGTTGAGATTCAGCGTGCCGGTGACGTCGGTCGTGCGCAGGTAGAACTGCGGACGGTAGCCGTTGAAGAACGGGGTGTGACGGCCGCCCTCTTCCTTGGTCAGCACAACGACCTCGGCCTTGAACTTGGTGTGCGGCTTGATCGAGCCGGGCTTGGCCAACACCTGGCCGCGCTCGACGTCTTCCTTTTCCACGCCGCGGAGCAGGATGCCGACGTTGTCGCCCGCCTGGCCCGAGTCGAGCAGCTTGCGGAACATTTCAACGCCCGTGACGACCTTCTTCTCGGTGGGCTTGAAGCCGATGATTTCGATTTCTTCGCCGACCTTGACGGTGCCGCGTTCGATACGGCCGGTGACGACGGTGCCGCGGCCCGAGATCGAGAACACGTCTTCGATCGGCATCAGGAACGGCTTGTCGACGTCGCGCTCCGGCAGCGGGATGTACGCATCGAGCGCTTCCATCAGCTTGGTGACCGACTCGACGCCCTCGGGCACGCCGTTGAGCGCCTGCAGCGCCGACACGCGCACCACCGGCAGATCGTTGCCAGGGAAGCCGTAGCCCGTGAGGAGCTCGCGGACTTCGAGTTCGACGAGGTCAACCAGTTCCTTGTCGTCCACCGCGTCCACCTTGTTCAGGGCGACGACGATGTACGGCACGTTCACCTGGCGGGCGAGCAGGATGTGCTCGCGCGTCTGCGGCATCGGACCGTCGATGCAGCTGACGACGAGAATCGCGCCGTCCATCTGCGCCGCGCCCGTGATCATGTTCTTGATGTAGTCCGCGTGGCCCGGGCAGTCGACGTGCGCGTAGTGACGCGTCGCCGTGCCGTATTCCACGTGGCTGGTCGCGATGGTGAGAATCTTCGTCTCGTCGCGACGACCCTGCGATTCAGAGGCCTTGGCCACCTGATCGTACGGGACGAACTTGGCCCAGCCCTTGTCGGCTGAAACCTTGGTGAGCGCCGCGGTCAATGTGGTCTTGCCGTGGTCGATGTGGCCAATGGTGCCAACGTTGACGTGTGCTTTGGACCGATCAAATTTCTCTTTCGACATGACTCGCCTTCGCTCGCTTCGTTAAAAACGACAATCGGCCCCTTGCCGACGTCGACAGCTTCGTTTTGTCGCGCATCCGCGCGACGGTTTGCGCACTAACAACTGGAGCTGATGACCGGGATTGAACCGGTGACCTCGTCCTTACCAAGGACGCGCTCTGCCAACTGAGCTACATCAGCGAAAGTGTTCCCTCCGACTCGCAGCCGGCGAGTCGAGTGGAGCGGGAGACGGGGATCGAACCCGCGACCAACAGCTTGGAAGGCTGTGACTCTACCACTGAGTTACTCCCGCCTTCTGCTTCGCCACTTCGCCTAATCGCTCGTAAAACCGCTCAAAACTCCCTCGCCCATCACCAGGACGAAGGTTGGTGGGCAGGCAAGGATTCGAACCTTGGTAGCCACTGGGGCGACAGATTTACAGTCTGTTGCGATTGACCGCTCCGCCACCTGCCCGTTTTGTCTATGGATACCGTGTGCGTTCCGTTTGCCGTTTGCCTGTTGCCCTGTTGCCTGTGGCGAAGCTCGTTGAAGTTGGAGCTGGCGAAGGGATTTGAACCCCCGACCGGCTGATTACAAATCAGCTGCTCTACCGGGCTGAGCTACGCCAGCCTAAGCAAAAGAGGAATACTAGCACTTAGCGTGCCAGCATGACAAGCGGAAGGGACACAACTCCTGTCTGCTTCCGTGGTGCAAGCGAAAAAGGGACTATTCCCCGTTTCTCCCACGGCTTCGGTTCCGCCGCTGCCTGACCGCCTCATAGAGGACGACAGCAGTTGCGACCGAAACATTAAGACTTCCCACATGGCCGAGCATTGGAATGCCGACCACCTGGTCACATCGTTCCCGCACGAGCCGTCGCAGCCCGTGACCCTCGGCCCCTACGACGATGGCCGTTGGAAGTGTGAGATCCCATTCATAGTAGGCCATTTTGGCGTCGGCGTCGAGTCCCACGGTCCAGACGCCGGCTTTTTTCAGGTCCTCGAGGGATCGGGCGATATTCACGACGTCCGCCACGGGGACGTAATTGACGGCGCCGGCCGAGGCCTTCACCGCCGCCCCATCGAGCGCGGCGGCGCGACGGGTCTGCCGGACGACGCCGGAGCCGCCACACGCATCGACGGTGCGCAGGATCGCGCCGACGTTCTGTGGATCTTCGACTTCGTCGAGGACCACGATTAGCGGCGGGCCGTCCTTGCCCTGCGCGAGGTCTTCGAGGGTCGCCTCAGTACGACGTTCCACATCCGCAACGACTCCCTGGTGCGCGCCGCGCTTCGACGCCTGATCGAGCTCGTCGCGCGTCACGTAGCGGATGCGCACGCTGTGCTGCCCGGCCTCTTCGAGCAGGCGCTGAAGACGCTCGTCGGCCCGCTGCGCCACCCAGATTTCCTTGACGCGCTTGGCCTTGATCGCCTCGAGCACAGGGTTGATGCCGTAGATGATCATTGCGAGGCCACCGGGCCATCAGGCCAGCGGGCCATCAGGACACCGCCTCACGCACGCGCGGCGCGACGTCCGTGCCGATCAATTCGATGCTCTTCATCATCACGTCGTGCGACAGCGTGCCGTTACTGTATTTCAGATTGAATCGCGCGAGCCCGAGCGTCTGCACCGTGTTGACGATCTTCTTCGCCACGGTCTCGGGCGAGCCGACGCAGAGCGCGCCGTTCGGCCCCGCTTCCTGCTCGAACTGAGCCCGGCTGGCCGGCGGCCATCCACGCTCGCCGCCGATGCGCGTCATCATCGCCGCGTAATGCGGCCACAACTGTTCCTTCGCCTCGTCGTCCGTGGCGGCGACGTGCCCCGGTGAATGCACCGCGATCGGCTGCGGATCGAATCCGAATTTCTCCAGCGCCTGGTGATACAGATCGACGTAGGGCCGAAAGCGCTGCGGGCTGCCGCCGATGATTGCGAGCGTGAGCGGCAGGCCATAGCGCGCCGCGCGAATCACCGACTCGGGACTGCCACCCACTCCCACCCAGGTGCGCAGAGTGCCTGACTCGATCGGCGGATAGACGATCTGGTTGGTCAGCGCGGAACGCAGTTGGCCGGACCACGTCACGGGACCCCCCTTCAACAGCGCCGCGAACACTGCGAGCTTCTCCTCGAACAACTGTTCGTAATTCGACATGTCGTAGCCAAACAGCGGATACGACTCGGTGAACGAACCACGCCCCAGGATCACTTCGGCGCGGCCGTTGGAGATGGCATTCAGCGTCGAGAAGCGCTGGAAGACGCGGACCGGATCGTCGGTGCTGAGCACCGTCACCGCCGAGCCGAGCCAGATGCGCGAAGTGCGCCCGGCAATGGCCGCGAGCATGACCTCCGGAGCGGAGATCGAAAAATCGCGGCGATGGTGCTCGCCGACGCCGAAGCTGTCGAGCCCGGCCTGCTCCGCCAGCACGGCCTGCGCCACGACGTCGCGCAACACCTGGGCCTGCGATTTCGGAGCGCCATGATCGTCGTTGGTGATGTCGCCGAAAGTGTCGAGGCCGAATTCGAGGGTCACCCTTCCACTCTACCTCTGCGACCGGCTTGATAAGATAGTCGGTCGCACCACATGCCAGATTCCCCTCAGAGCGCACGAGCCCTCGGCCTGGATTTCGGAACCACGAACAGCGCGGTGGCATTGGCGGAGGCCGGCAAGGCCCCGCGGTTGGCGCATTTCGCGAGCACCGCCGGCGACACCGAAACGTTTCGATCGGTGCTCTTCTTCGAAGGCGGCCGGCCGAAGCAGCGCAACGCGGAATTAGCCTACGCAGGCCCCAGCGCCATCGAGCATTACCTCGAGTCTTCGCAAAAGGGCCGGTTCATTCAATCGCTGAAGGCGTATCTCGGCGACGCGAGTTTTACGGGCACGATCGTCGGCGGACGGCAGCGGACACTGGAAGCACTGATCGGCCTGATCCTGCAGAAGCTCCTGGCGGCCGCGGCCACCTCGCTCGGGCCGTTGCCGGACCGGGTCATTGTCGGCAGGCCGGTTCATTTCACCGACGCGCGCACCCGCCAAGACGACGAGCTGGCGCTGACGCGGTTGCGAAGCGCGCTGCGCATCGCCGGCATTACCGATCCGATTTTCGAATTCGAGCCCGTCGCCGCTGCTTACGCGTACCAACAAAGCATTCGCCAATCGGAACTGGTGTTGATCGCCGACTTCGGCGGCGGCACCAGTGACTTCTCGCTGCTGTCGCTGGCGCCGAACACCTCAGCGCAGTCCGGGCGGATCGAGATCCTCGGCAACGACGGCGTGGCGTTCGCCGGCGACGTGTTCGATCGCGCGATCGTGCGGCACGCCGTCGCGCCGCGGCTGGGCAAAGGCTCGCATTACGTATCGTGGCCGGACAAGGTCCTGCCGATGCCCGACTGGGTCTACGCCAAGCTCGAGCGGTGGCACTACCTGTCGTTCCTGAAGTCGGCGCCGACAATCGAAATGATCGAACGCGTCCAGTCCACGTCGGACGCGCCGCAGGAAATTGCGGCGCTGCTGAACCTGATCGATGGCGACCTCGGCTACGAACTGCACGCACAAGTCAATCGCACCAAGATCGGACTGTCGTCCGCGATCGAATCGCCATTTCACTTCGACTTGTTCCCGCTGGCGATCGACTGGCAGGCGACGAGGGGCGAGTTCAACGAGTGGATTCAGCCGCAGCTCGACGGCATTGCGCAGACCGTCGAGGCCCTGCTCGGCGCGACCGGCGTCAGGCCCGGCGCCGTCGATCGCGTCTTTCTGACCGGCGGATCGTCATTCGTGCCGGCGGTGCGCGACATCTTCGCCACGACGTTTGGCCGCGAGAAACTGGCCGGCGGCAACGAGCTCACCTCGGTGGCCACCGGCCTGGCCCTTCGCGGACTCGTCTAGCGTCACTGCTTCGTCGCGACGAGCTGCGCCACGTCGTAGACGCGGCCGTTGGCGATCACCTTCTTCACCTTCACGGTGTTGGCGATGTTCTCGATCGGATCGCCTTCGATGGCGATCAGGTCGGCGAGATTGCCGGCGACAATCGTGCCGGTCGCGACGCCGAGCGCCTTCGCGGGATTGACGGTCGCCGTCTTCAACGCGTCGAACGCCGACATGCCGGCGAGGCGATACGCCATGATCTCGCCGTGCAGGTTGATCGCGTTCGGCGTGTCGGTGCCCGCGACCACCAGGCCGCCGGCCTTCATGATGTCGAGCACCATCTTGCCGCTGCCGCCGCGCGGATCGACGGCGAACGCGTAGTTGCCCGTGGCCACCTGGCGCTGCATCCATTCGGGATAGAGCTTGAATCGCGGATCGTTCTTGAGCGCGGGATCCTTCTCGAACAGCTCCTTCGCGCCACCGCCGGAGATCGTCGGCGTGAAGCTGCGTCCACTCTTGCCAAACAACTGCACCACGTCTTCGTACGCCGCTTGCAGCGTCGCCATCTTCGGCGAGTAACCGCGCCGGCTGGTCGCCGAGGTGTGCTCGGTCCCATCGACCCCCACCATCGACGCCGGGAAGATTTCGTGCGAACTGACGGGAATGCCGTGCGCGTGCGCGAACTCGACAATCCGCTTCTGCTGCAGGTCGGGCATGCGCACGTAGCTCTTGATCATGTCGTGCTGCAACACTGCGGCCCGCTGCAGTTCCATCTCGAGGTGGCTGACGCTCGAGATCGCGATGCCCATCTTGTAATACACGCGGCCCCACTCCATCAGGTAGCCGGTGCCGAACACGCGCGGCCCCGGACGCACGCCGGCTTCGTTGGCCTCGCGGTCTTCCACCGCCTCATACGGGGTGTTCCCCGGGCTGCGCACCGTGGTGATGCCGAATGCCAGCCACGCGCGGCCGGCTGCCGCGCCGTAATCCTTTTGTAAATGCGAATGGAACTCCGTCAGCCCCGGCATCACGGTGAGGTTCGAGGCATCGACCACTTCCGCATTGAGGTGATTCGCGGCCGCATGCGGCACCACCGAGGTGATCTTGTTGCCGGCGATGATCACGTCGACGTTCGATCGCAGCGTCGGCGACTTCATGTCGAGGAGCTTGCCGGCGTGCACGACGACGCGTCCCTTCGGAATCGCCGGCGTCCAGGTCATGTTGAACGGCACCGACCTGGTCTCGCCCGTTTCGATGTCGACGATGTGCAGTTGATCGATCGACTGGTAAAGAATGTGACGCGAGTCACCCTGCCAGCTCGGCGAGTGCGCGCTCTCGGAGGTCACCTTGCGCGGCGGCCCCTGCGGCTCGCCGCTCGCCGCCACCGGCCACACCGACAGCGTGCCTTCGTAGATCGCCGCCATCTTGGTGCCGTCGGGCGACCACACCGGGCCGTCGCCGCCTCGTGAATCGATCGACAGCAGCGGAATCGGCGCGTACCACTTTTCATCACCGCCGGTGGCGGACATGGTCTGGATCTGGTTGGTGCCTTCGCGGAAGCGCACCGTCATCGGCGCAATGCCGGCGAGCGCAATGCGCTTGCCGTCCGGCGACCAGGTCGGCGTGCCCGGCTGCGGCAACGAATCGTGAATCTTGGTGACCTGGCCTGACGCGACGTCGAGCACCGACATTTCCGCGACACGCCACATGCCATCGACGTTGAAGAACACGATCTTCCGGCCGTCCGGCGAGAACGACGCGCCTTGCGGCTGCGTCGCCAGGTTCGTCACCTTGCGCGCCTGTCCGGTCTTCATGTCGCGGATCCAGAGCTGCAGCAAGGCGCTGTCCTTGTCGGAGGAATAAACCAGCGAGTTACCGTCAGGCGACCACGACGGATCGGTATCGAGCGCGACGTCCTTCGTCAGGTTGGTGGGCGCGCCCCCCGTCACCGGCATCACGTAGATATCGCCGACCGCGGCAAAGGCGATCTGCGTGCCGTCGGGTGAAATGACCGGCCGGACCAGTCCGAGCGTCTTGCGCGGCGTCGCCGACGTGAAGTCGCGGACGCGGCGCGTGTATTCAGGATGCGTCACCGTCATCGTCGCGGTGAAGTCGATGGTCTGCATCGGCAATCCGGCCACCGAGCGCTTGCGGATCTTGCCGTCCGAGACATAGACATATTCGGACGGTGAGGCCCACGAGGCGCGGAAGGCGAACACGTTTTCGCCGCCGGTGACATTCTTGCCTTCGATTTCGTAGCGCGACTGACCGTCAGCGGTCACGTGATACAGCAGCTGGCCGCCGGGGCCGTAGGACGGCGCATCGAGGCGCGCGCCCTTGACGCTGCGGACGCGCCGCTCCCCCGCCGACTTCAGGTTCGTCGACCAGATCGACTCGTAGTTGTCGCGCGACGTGGCGTAGACGATCTCGTCGTCGTTCGGCGACCACGTCGGCATGTAGTCTTCGCTCTTTTCCTTGGTGACCTGCTTCAGCTCGCCGTTGCGGAGATCGAGCGTCCAGATGTTGTAGTCACTGCCGAGGGCGTTGCCGCGATCGGAGGAAAAGGCGATGCGGGTGCCGTCGTGCGAATAGATCGGTTCGCGATCGTCGTACGCGCCCCACGTCAGCTTGCGCTGGTTGGTGCCGTCGGGATTGATCGCCCAGATGTCGTAGCCGCCCTCGCGATACGCGAAGAACGCGATCGTCTTGCCGTCGGGCGACCAGACCGGCTGGCGCGCGTCGTTGAAGACGTCGGTGATGCGTTTCATCGCGCCGCCGGCGGCGGGCACCGTCCAGATGCTGCCCTGCATGTCGGTCGCCAGGGTGCGCCCGTCCGGCGAGATGGCGACGGACATCGACGTCCCCTCGCGCACGGTGACGTCAGTGGTCGTTGGAGCGGCAGCCGCAGTGCGGGCCGGGGCCGGACGCGGCTGCGAGCCTTGTTGCGCAGCGACGACGGTGACGGTGGTCGCCAGGGACATCAACAGAAGCGGCATCTTCATGCCGCGCATCTTACATCCTTCGAATGGGCCGCGTGCTAACGTAGCGGTATCATGCGTCGCCGGGATTTTCTCGTCCTGCCGGCCGGTTTGCTCTCTGCCGCTGCCGTCGGTGCGCGGCAAGAAGCCAGTCCTGACCTGACGCTGCGCATCTCCGAGATCGCATGGGAGATCGCGCCGCGGCGGACGATCCGGACCCTCGCCTACAACGACACGATTCCCGGTCCCCTGGTCCGCGTCCGCGCCGGCCGGCCGTTCACCGTGGATGTGCGCAACGACCACACGCGGGAAGACATCGTCCACTGGCACGGGCTGCACATCCCGTCCGATGTCGATGGGGCCGTCGAGCAGGGCACGCCGCCCGTGCCGCCGCGATCGACGCGGCGCTATACGTTTACCCCCGACCCGACCGGCACGCGGTGGTATCACAGCCACGGCATGGCGCACCGCGATCTGCAGAAGGCCACCTACACCGGACAGTTCGGAGTGATGATCATCGACGGCGCCGGCGAACCGGGCGCTTACGACCGGGAGGAAGTCCTGGTGCTCAAGGAATTCGAGCCGTACTTCCGCCGCGAGGGTCCGCTCGATGTTGAGTTTCGTGCCTTCACCATCAACGGCAAGATGGCGGGCCACGCGGAACCGATCCGCGTGAAGGAGGGCGAGCGGGTCTTGTTCCGCATCGTCAATGCCAGCGCGACGCTGCATCACCGGCTGGCGTTACCCGGACACGACTTCCGCATCGTCGCGCTCGATGGCAACGCGGTGCCTGTCCCGCGATCCGTGCCAATTGTTGATCTCGCCCCAGGCGAGCGCGTCGACGCGATCGTCGAGATGACGGCAGCCGGCGTGTGGTGGCTCGGCGAGATCCGCGACGCCCAGCGAGCCGCCGGCATGGCCATCGTGCTCGAGTATGCCGGCCGGCCAGGCCCGCCGCGCTGGATCGCACCGCGGCCCTTTGCGTGGGAGTTGGGCCTCTTCGGCACGGACGCGACGGATCGGACTGCTGATGCCACGACGACGCTGGTCTTCAAGGCGAAGGCTGACGGTCATACCTGGATGATCAATGGCAAGTCGTATCCGGACACCGCGCCGATCGTCGTACGGGCCGGACGGCGCTATCGCTGGATTTTCGATAATCAAAGTGCCGACGATCACCCGGTCCATCTGCACCGGCACACCTTCGAAGTCGTGCGGGTTGGCGAGCGGCGAATGTCAGGAATTCTGAAGGACGTGCTGAACGTGCCGGCCTGGAAGCAGGCCGAAGTGGAGTTACTCGCCGACCACCCCGGCCTGTCGTTATTGCATTGCCATCAACAGTTCCACATGGACATGGGCTTCATGACCATGGTGCGCTACGACGGCTGATCGTCCGACTACTGCAGGCTCTTCAGGTAATCGGACAGGGCCTGCACGCGGATCTGCGCTGTGTCGCGGCTCAAGGCGCGGAACAGCTCCCCCCACACCGGCATGTCGCGGCTGCCGTGCGCGGATACTTCATCAAGCCCTTCGATGTAGCGCTTGATCTTCACGTCAGGAAACGTCCCGCCGTTACGCGCACTGATCTTGGTGAGATCCGCGGGCGTCTTCTTCATTGCAGCCGCCGCCGGGCCGTCACCCCTGCCGGACTTGCCGTGGCACGGCGAGCAATAGCTCTGGAACATGGCGCCCGCGTCGCTGGCATTGACCGGCTTAATCGGCTCCTTCTTGATTTGAGGCTGAGCTTGGGCTGAAGCCGCCCAAAGGCAGAACACCGTAGCGACGACGAGAACTCGTCTCACCATACAACCCTCCCTTACGGAGATCGATCGATTTATCGATCGTACACCGGTTGAGTTGGCGAAGCTATGACGGGCGTCATAGCGGAAGGACCGCCCGGTGGCTAGATCAGGCCCAAAACCGCCGCCGCGCGCTCGCGGCAGCCGATTACCGGGGCAAGACCGTCAAGACCGACGGCTCGATCGACCGCGGGGACGATCAGATCGAGCTCGGGCCCCTCGTGAGCGCCGGTCAGAATGACGCGAATCGGGTGAAACAGGTTCTTTCCCTTGAGCCCGGTCCGGTCTTTCACCGTGTTGGCGACGGCGCGGAATTGATCCTTGTCGGTGAGGCGAGGGGCCGCGGCTAATTCCTCGGCGAGAGCCTTCACGAGACTCGCATCGAGCGTCTCGGACGCCGGCGTAAACCGAAACACCGTGTCCAGGCGATCGGCGAGTTGCGGCAATCGGTCCACCGATGCGGCCATGCCGGGCAACACGTTCACCAGCCACTCGCGTGCGCCGGCGGAAAGCTCGCCGACGATCTGCCCGCGCTCGCGCAAGTACGGTTCGGCGAGCGCCGCCAATCGAGCGGGTTCGCAGATCTTCAGGTAATGACGATTCGCCCACGCCAGCTTGTCTTCATCGAACACCCCGGCGCTGTGCGCGACGTTCTCGAGACGGAAGCGCCGCGCGAGTTCGGCGGCGGGCAGCAGTTCTTCGTTCTGGCCTGGCGACCAGCCGATCAACGCGAGATAGTTCACCAGCGCTTCAGGCAGGTAGCCCTTGTCGCGGAACTCCTTGACCGAGGTCGCGCCATGGCGCTTCGAGAGCGGCGCATGATCGGGGCCCATCACCAGCGAGAGATGCGCAAACTTCGGCGGCTCGTAGCCGTACGCCTCGTAGAGCAGGATCTGCCGCGGCGTATTCGAAATGTGGTCCTCGCCGCGGATCACATGCGTCACCTTCATCAACGCATCGTCAATGACGACGGCGAAGTTGTACGCGGGGATACCGTCGGATCGAATCAGGACGGGATCGCCGATCACATCGGTATGGAACGTCACCTCGCCGCGCACGACATCGTTGAACGTGACGCTGCGGCCTTCCGGCACGCGCAACCGCACGACCGCCGCTTCGCCGGCGTCCTTGCGCCGCTTCGCGTCGGCCGCGGGAATGTTGCGGCAGGTGCCGGCGTATTTCGGCGGCAGGCCGGCCGCGAGCTGCGACTTGCGATGCGCCTCGAGGGTCTCGGCGGAACAGAAGCAGTAGTAGCCCTTGCCTTCGGCGAGCAGTCGATTGGTGTGATCGACGTAGGTCTGCATGCGCTCGGTCTGCCGGTAGGCGCCGTAGGGACCGCCGACTTCCACGCCTTCGTCCCAAATCAGTCCCATCCACCGCAAATCTTCGAGAATGGCCTGTTCGGACGCGCGCGTCGAACGCTCGAGGTCGGTGTCCTCGATGCGCAGGATGAACGTGCCATTCTGGCCGCGCGCGAGGAGCCAGTTGAACAGCGCCGTGCGGGCGTTACCAACGTGTAGATGGCCTGTAGGTGAAGGGGCGAAACGAACTCTCATGGGTGGCATCTGATGTTATCAGCTTGGCATATGCTTCTTCTTTCCCCTGACCTGGAGGGTCAATCAATGAAACGAGTAATTCTTGTAGGAATCGGCGCACTGGCATTTACGGCCGGCGTGTTCGCACAAGCCCCGGCGGGCAACTTCGATGCGGCCCTCGCGGCTGCTCCGGCGGCGATGAAAGACGGCGCGATGGTCATCAAGTGGAAGGCCGACGGCTCGTACGACACGCTGCGCCCGGGCACGAACCGGATGGTCTGCTATGACCAGGCAGGCGATGCGGGCGAGCAGCCGGTGTCGTCGCAGTGCACCAGCGTCGGCAACCTCGAGCGCGTGAAACAGAACAAGGTCTACGAAGCGAAGATTGCGGACCGCGCCGCGCGCGAGACGGCCCTCGCGGAGCTCGAAAAGAACGGGCAGCGCGTCAAGCCGGAATTCGGCTCGGTGTTCTACACGCGGCAGGGCAAGGACGCGATGAGCACGCGCATGCACGTGACGATCGCCGTTCCCGGCGCCACGACGGCGACGCTGGGCCTGCCGGACAACAACAAGATGGGCGGCGCCTACATCATGAATGCGGGCACCTCGACGGCCCACATCATGACGCCCGGATCGTAAAACACGAAGGTCTTAGGGACTTAGGGTCTTAGGGTCTTAGTTGAGACCCTAGGACCCTAAGACCCTAGGACCCTAGGACCCTAAGACTCTAGGACCTGAGCAATGCCACCGCGTGGCAAGCCATGGACTCACTACGACCCATGCTGTCCACGCCTTCGTTCGTTTTCCCCTTCACGCTGACCGCGCCGGCATCTACCCCTAGCGCCGCCGCGAGATTCCCGCGCATCTGATCGAGGTACGGCAGCAGCTTCGGCTTCTGGGCGATCACCGTCACGTCGACGTTCGACACGACATATCCGGCGTCGTGCACTCTGGCGACCGCGCCCTTCAACAACGCGATGCTGTCGGCGCCTTTCCACTTCGGATCGGTATCGGGAAACAGCCGGCCGATGTCGCCGGCGCACGCCGCGCCGAGGATCGCATCGGTCACCGCGTGACAGACGATGTCGGCGTCGGAGTGGCCATCGAGACCAAGCTCGAACGGAATCGTCACGCCGGCGAGAATCAGCGGGCGGCCCGCGACAAGACGATGAAGATCGTAGCCGTTGCCAATGCGGATCAGGCGAGTGCTCAACCCCTCGCCCTCCGAACGCATTTTCGCGGCCGCCAGATCTTCGGGCGTCGTGATTTTCATATTGTTCGGATCTCCTTCAACGACATGCACCGGAAGGCCGAGCCGCTCGACCAGCATGGCTTCATCGGTCGCATCCACGCCCGCCCCTTCAGTGAGGGCGCGCGCCAAAATGTCGCGGCGAAACGCCTGCGGCGTCTGCGCCAGGAAGATCGTGTCGCGTGGGATGGTGGCGCGAATCAGGCGCGCACCGTCGGGATTCGCGTCGCCGGCCTGCTTCACCGTATCGCGAACCGCCACGGCGGCGATCGCGGCGCCGTATTGTTGCGCCCCGTCAATCGCGCGCGCGATCACGGCCCCGGTGACGAACGGCCGCGCGGCATCGTGAATCACGATCACATCCGCCTTGGCCGAGGCCTTGGCGAACGCATTCGCGACTGAATCCTGGCGACGCGCGCCGCCGCCGACGACGGTCGGCGCCTTCGGGCTTCCGGCCAACGCCTTCGCCGTCGCCGCCACGTGAGCGTCCGGCACCGCGACGACGATCTCGTCAATGCGATCGCTCGCGGCGAGGGCGGCGACACTCATCTCGAGGATGGATCGGCCACCGAGGTCCAGAAACTGCTTCGGCCGATCGGCGCCGAGGCGCGTGCCTCGGCCGCCTGCGGCGATAATGGCGGCGACATACATAGTCGAATGCGGAATTGTAATCGGGTCTGACCCCTTAACATGCCGTTTCGTTGCAATTCTTGCCACCAATGCAGAATCTGCACTAAGAAGCCATGTTAAGGTGCCAGACCCGGTTACAAGTGTGAGTGTGAGGACCATGCGTTCAGTGACTGAGCTTTTCAATCTCACCGGCCGCGTCGCCATCGTCACCGGCGGATCACGCGGGCTGGGCGAGGAGATGGCCGAAGGGCTGGCCGAAGCCGGCGCGTCGCTGATGCTCTGCGCGCGCCGCGCGCAGTGGCTGACGCCGGCGCTCGAGACGTTTCGCGCGCGCGGTTTCACCGTCGAGGGCATGGTCTGCGACGTCACCTCCGCCGGCCAGGTGCAGGCCGTCGTCGATCGCACCTTGTCGGTGTTCGGACAGATCGACATCCTGATCAACAACGCCGGGATCAGCTGGGCCGCCGAACCGGACACCATGCCGCTCGACAAGTGGCAGAAGGTGATCGACACCAACCTCACCGGCACGTTTCTGTTCTCGCAAACCGTCGGGCGCGAGATGCTCAAGCGCCAGTACGGCCGCATCATCAACGTCGCGTCGATCGCCGGGATGGTTGGATCGGTGGACACGTCACATTGGGCGGGTTACGCCGCCAGTAAGGCGGGCATCATCGGTTTGACGCGAGAACTCGCGGCGACCTGGGGACGCAGCAACATCCGCGTCAACGCGATCGCTCCCGGCTTCTTCCATTCACGCCTGGCCGATGCGGCGATCGTGCACGCCGAGCCGGCGATCAAGGCGACGAGTCCGATTCCGCGTGTCGGCGAGCCCGGCGAGTTGAAGGGCGTGGCCGTGTTCCTCGCCGCCGACGCGTCGAACTACATCACCGGCCAGACGATCATCGTCGATGGCGGCCGCACGATCGCCTCCTGATGGCGATGCACCCTTCAGCGACATCGATGGAACTGCGCGATCGTGTCCGCGCCTTTTTCGATCGGCATGTGCTGCCGAACGAAGCGCTTTTTCACGAACAGATTCACCAGCAACGCTGGCAAGTCCCGGCGATCGTCGAAGACTTGAAGGTCAGGGCGCGCGCCGAGGGATTGTGGAACCTCTTCCTGCCTGACAGCGATCGTGGCGCCGGCCTCAGCAATCTCGACTACGCGCCGCTCTGCGAAGTGATGGGCCGCTCGCCGGATTTCGCGCCCGAGGTCTTCAACTGTTCGGCGCCAGACACCGGCAACATGGAAGTGCTCGCCCGATACGGCACTCGCGAGCAGCAGGATCGGTGGCTGGCTCCCCTGCTCGACGGCCAGATCCGGTCGTGCTTCGCGATGACCGAACCCGATGTCGCCTCATCCGACGCCACCAACATTCGCTCGACGATCACGCGCGACGGCGCCGACTACGTCCTCAACGGCCGCAAGTGGTGGATCTCCGGCGCGGGCGATCCGCGCTGCCAGGTCGCCATCTTCATGGGTCAGAGCAATGCCGATGCGCCCTCGCACCAGCGCCAGTCGATGATCCTCGTCCCGATGCAGACCGCGGGCGTCACGATCAAGCGGATGCTGACGGTGTTCGGATATGACGATGCGCCGCATGGGCATGCGGAGATCGTGTTCGAGAACGTGCGCGTGCCGGCCGCGAACATGCTGCTCGGCGAGGGACGCGGCTTCGAAATCGCGCAAGGGCGACTCGGGCCCGGGCGCATTCATCACTGCATGCGCATGATCGGCCTGGCGGAGCGCGCGCTCGAAGCGATGTGCGCGCGCGTGACCGAGCGCATCGCCTTCGGAAAGCCGCTGGCGGAGCAAGGCACGATTCGCCGGGACATCGCGCAATCGCGCATCGAGATCGACCAGGCGCGGCTGTTGACGATGAACGCGGCGCATCTGATGGACACGGTCGGCAACAAGGCGGCGCGCGCCTCAATTGCGATGATCAAGGTGGTGGCGCCGAACGTCGCCCTGCAGGTGATCGATCGCGCGATCCAGGCGCACGGCGCGATGGGCGTCAGCCAGGACACCTTCCTCGCGCATGCCTGGGCGCATGCGCGCACGCTGCGCCTCGCCGATGGACCCGATGAAGTCCACCTCGAGTCGATCGCGAAGCTCGAACTACGCCAGCGCCCAGGCGCGGTCGGCAATTAGGCGCGCGGCCGCGCCGCGCTCCAACGCATATTCCGAAGCCGCGTTGCCTTGCAGGCCCCGCGCGTAGACCCCCTGAAGAATGCTCGCGAGCCGGAACATCGAGAAGGCGAGATAGAAGTTCCACTGCTGGACGCCCGATCGGCCGCTGTATCGACAATACGCGGCCACGTAATCCGCTTCAGTCGGCATGCCGGAGCGATCCGAATCGACGAGATCCACTCGTCCCAGCGCCTCGGCCGGCAGGTAATACGTCAGGCAGTTGTAGGCGAGGTCGCCAAGCGGATGACCGAGCGTCGAGAGCTCCCAATCGACCACCGCCACGATTCGTGGCTCGGTCGGATGGAAGATCAGGTTCTCGACGCGGTAATCGCCGTGGACGATCGACACCTCGTCACCAGGCGGAATGTGCGCGGGCAGCCAGGCCATCAACCGGTCCATTGATTCGATCTCGCCGGTCTTGGCGGCGAGGTATTGCTGTCCCCATCGAGCGATCTGGCGCGCGTAGTAGTTGCCCGGCTTTCCGTAATCACTCAATCCGGCAGCATTGACGTCCACCTGATGCAATCTCGCCAGCACGGATGCCATGTCGTCGTACATCGCGGCACGATCGGCTGCGGAGACGCCGGGAAGATGCGGTTGCCTGAACACGCGGCCATCGACACAACCCATGATGAAGAACGGCGTCCCGATCACGCTGGCGTCGTCGCACATCAACAACATCGGCGGCACCGGCACGCGGCCGCCGAGTCCCGACATCACGCGATACTCGCGATCGACGGCGTGCGCGGAGGGCAACAACTGGCCCGGCGGTTTCTTGCGAAGGACGTACTGCGTGCCAGAGGCACGCAACAAATAGGTCGGGTTCGATTGCCCGCCTTCAAACTGGCGTATCTCGATCGGCCCGCGAAAGCCATCGAGATGCGCGGCAAGATGCTGCTCGAGCGCCGCGGCGTCGATCTCGTGTCCGGATCGAACGCCGGTTGTCTGGTTCAGGACGTCCTGGCTGCCCATTCACTGAGCGATGGTATCGCCTGGACGGAGCGGTGTGTGCACCGGCAATCGGCGCGCCCTGGTGGCTTGCTCGAAGCTGAAACTGATCGCCAGCAACCGCGATTCACTGAAGGCCGGACCAAGGAACGACATCGCGACCGGCAGGTCGTCCGTCGTGAACCCCGCGGGCACGATCGTTTCCGGGAAGCCCGTCAGGTTGGCGATGTTCGAGCCGGAGCCGGATGGACCGCCCGGCACGTCGGCCGGCGCCGCGATCAACGGCGTGCGGCGCGATGCCGTCGGATACATGATTGCGTCGAGTTGATTCGCGGCGAGGATGCCGTCGATCACCGCGCGCACCAACGGCAGCGCGTGGTCGCGCACCGACGTGTATTGATAATCCGTGAGGGTGCCGCTCTTCGCTTCGCGCAACATCAGCGCCCAGCGGCCGGGATTCGGGCTGGCGCCGTCGGGCCGCGGCGCATTCATCTGCCGGGCGCGATCGATCAGCTCGTTGATGTTCTTCGGATACTTCGCCGGTGTGCCCTTGAGGTAGTCGGCAATCTGCACGACGAATTCCGGGTAGCGGATCGCGCTGTAGTACTCCCCCTTCGCATCGAGCAGCCATTTCGGCAGGCGCACATCGACGATGGTGGCGCCCTGTTTGCGCATCGCCTCGAACGACGCTTCCATCACCCAGTCGACGTCCTCATCCTGTCCAAGGAAGTCCCTGGCGACGCCGAGCCGCGCGCCCTTGAGCGCGTCCGTCTTGAGCGACTGCGTGTAGTCGGCGGCGTTCTTCCCCTCGCCCGCCTTGGTCGCTGCGTCCGCCGCATCCACGCCGGCCATCACGCTCAACATCGTCGCCACATCGGCAACATTGCGGGCCATTGGGCCGACCGTGTCGAAGGTCCAGGCGAGCGGGATCACACCATCACGACTCACCAATCCCATGGTCGTCTTCAAGCCGGCGATGCCATTCGCGGCAGACGGACCGCGAACCGATCCACCGGTGTCGGTGCCCAGGCCGGCCATCGCAAACGCGGCGGCGATTGACGCACCGGTGCCGCCGGACGATCCTGACGGCGAGCGCAACAGATCATGCGGGTTCAGAATCTGGCCGCCGAGTGAACTGTGGGTCGCCCCCGATGCAAATTCGGAGAGGTTGGTCTTGGCGATGACGATCGCGCCGGCCGCGCGCAGCTTCTTGACGACGAATGCATCGTCGGGAGGAACCAGGCCTTCGAGCATCACCGAACCGCCGGTCGTCGGCATGTCGGCCGTGTCGATGTTGTCCTTGATGACGATCGGAATTCCGTGCAGCGGCGATCGCGGCCCCCCGGCCTTGCGCTCGGCGTCCAGCGCGCGCGCGGTTTCGAGGGCCTTCGGATTGAGGGTCAGGACCGCGTGCAGCGAAGGCCCCTTGCGATCGTAGGCATCGATGCGCGCCAGGAACATCTGCACCAGGCGCTCCGACGTCAGCGTCCCTTTCGCGAACGCGGCGTTCACGTCCGCGATGGTCGCCGTGTCGAGGTCGATGGTCTTTTGCGCGAACAGTGTCGGGATCGCGCCGCCGAGGAGCGCGAGCACGGCGGCCACACGAATCATGCTCTTCATGGATTCGCACTCTACCGTATTCGCCCCTCGAGCTTTTCTTCGCATGACACGCCTGCCGGGAGCGGGCGCTTCCCGCAATTGCAGGCTAAACGCCGATACACCCATCGGGTGGTCTCGTCCGGCTTGCACCGGGGGTATGCTCTGGCTGCCAGATCCCCAATGGCCCTGGAAAAGACCATCGGTCCGTACCAAATCGTCCGCCCGCTCGGGAAGGGCGGCATGGGCGAAGTGTCCCTGGCGTACGACACCCGGCTCAATCGTCATGTCGCCCTGAAGGCCCTGCTTGCCGGGAAATCCGCGGGCGACATGCGCACGCGGCTGATTCGCGAGGCGCGGGCTGCCGCGGCCCTCTCGCACCCGGGCATTGCTTCCATCTTCGACATCCTCGACGACGGCGAGTCCGCGTTCATCGTGATGGAGTTTGTCGAGGGCCGGACCCTCGCCGAGGCCATCGAGCAGCAGCGGCCGAGCCCCGCCGAAGCCCTCAACTACATTCGCCAGCTGTGCGACGCCGTGGATGCGGCCCACGAGCGCGGCATCATTCATCGCGATCTGAAACCGGCGAACGTCATGGTTGGCGTCGATGGCCGGTTGAAGATCCTGGACTTCGGGCTGGCGCGCGAACGGGTCACGGCGGATCAACCCACGCAGACCGGCACGTTGGCGAAGGGAATCGTCGGGACCGTCGGCTACATCGCTCCGGAGCAACTGCTCGGCAGGATGATCGATCATCGAGCGGATATCTACGCGCTGGGCACCATCGCATTTCAGTTGCTGACGTGGCGCCTTCCATTCGAGGAGCGGGACCCGCTCGCGTATGCGCTCGCCGCAACCGCGCAGGATGCGCCGCTCGCCGACACCATCGAGCCCACGCTCGGCCGGGACGTCGCCATCGTGCTGTCGCGAGCGCTGGCGCGCGATCCGCAATCGCGCTACGGATCGGCGCGGCAACTGGCGCGCGATCTCGATTCGGCTGTGGGAGGCACGGCGATTTCGACGGGGCCGGTCGCCGTCGCGCCGGCGCCGGCGCCGCGACGACGGCTGTGGATGGCCGCATCCGCGATCGCATCGCTCATCGCGGTCGGCGCGGCCGGCTTCGCCCTGAGGTCTCCCGCCCGTCCGACACCGGGCGCCCCGGTTCCCTTTGTCGTCACGCCGACGATGTCGCGCGGCGGCAGCGATGCCAGTATCAGCGCCGCTGGACTAAACGCCGTCCTGCTCGCCAACCTGTCCCAGGTCCGTGACCTCAGCGTGATTCGCGCGGTGGATGCCCCGGTTGATACCTCGCCGGCGACGATTGGTCCCCTGCTGCAGAAGCTGGACGGACGGTGGGGGCTGCACACCGCCGTGACGACGAACGGCCCGCGATGGACGATCGCGGCAACGCTCACGCAGCGCGACCTGGGTGCGGCGGCCTGGGAGGGATCCTTCACCGGCGACGCCGTGTCGGCATCGCAACAGCTTCTCGAAGGCGTTGCGGCGGTGCTCGTGCGCAAGCACGTCATCGACACGCTGCCCGACGCGCAGCGCGTGCGGCTGCTCACGCTGCCGACGCGCGATTCGCAGGCGATGCAGAAATACTCGGAGGCGCGGCTCAGGCTGAACGGCGCGAACGAGGCCGGCGACGCGCGGGAGGCGGCGCGATTGCTGGAGGACGCGGTGGCACGTGATCCGAGCTTTGCCCTGGCGTTTGCGGCGCTCTCGGACGCGTACTCCGCGTTGTATTCCCGGACCAAGGACGCCGCGTTCGTCGCGCAGGCACAGACCGCGGCCGAACAGGCGCTGACGCTCGATCCCACACAGGGCGCGGTGCAGGTCACGCTCGCGCAGATCAACTACCAGACGGGACACCTTGACCAGGCGCTGCAGGCCACCGATCGCGCCATCACCCTGCAGCCCAGCAACGACGCGGCCTATCGCCTGCGCGGCCGCATTCTCGCGCAGCAGGGGAAGACCGAGCCGGCACTCGATTCGCTCGATCGCGCGATCGCGTTGCGTCCGAACAACGCGAGCCATCACGAGAACAAGGCGTTCATCCTGTATCGCGCCTCGCGCTACGCCGAAGCCGCCGACGAGTATCGCCGCGTCGTTGCGCTGTCGCCTGACTATGCCAACGGCTACCAGATGCTGGGCACGTCACTGCATCGTCTCGGCGACATCAGCCAGGCCATCGGCAACTACGAGCATGCGGTGCGGCTCGGACCAAATCCGGAGACCTACTCCAATCTCGCGCTTTCCTATTACGACGCCGGCCGATTTGAAGATGCGTTGAAGGCGTACCAGGAATCGGCCCGTCGTGATCCCCATCGGCCGATGGTGCACCGCAACCTGGGTGATGTGTTCGAGAAACTGGGACGCCGGCGAGACGCCGAGGCCGCGTATGTCGCCGCCATTGACGCCGCCAACGCCAGGCTCGCGGTCAACCCGCAAGACGCCGACACCATTGGGCTGGTGGCATTGTGTGAAGCCAAACTCAATCGCGGGCGGGATGCCGAGCGGCATATCGCGGAGGCGCAGGCGATCCGCCCTGACAGCGTGGACGTCGCCGCCAGGGCCGCCGAGGTTTATGCGATACTGCGCCAGCTCGACCGCTCGATTCAGTCGCTCAAGGCCGCGATTTCGCTTGGACTCAGCCCGACCGTCGCCCGCGCCAACGAAGAATTACGCAATCTGCGTCAACTGCCGGCGTTCGTCGAAGTCACGTCGGCCAACCGTGGCCCCACCCCCCAAGGAGGACGTTGATGAAAGTGTTGTTCGCTCTCTTCGCCGCGCTGCTGCTGTTGGCGGCAGTGCCAGGCCGTGCCGAGGCACAACCCCCGGGACCCGCACGCGACTGCCTGCTCGTCCTGGAAGTCAGGGGCGGCACGTTCGACCCGGCGCCAACCGCGACCACCAGGACGAAGTGCGATTTCGGAGGCACTCTCAACGTCGTCATCTGGAACCATGACGTGGAGACCTATACGGTCGCGATGCGGACCTTTCGACTGAAGGCCGCCGATCCCAAGACGTGTGATGCCACGGCGTCGAGTGGAGACGCCCCTCTCCCGAAGAACAATGGCACGACCGTGAAGGAGGTCGAGTTTCCCCTGGGCAAGTACGAGGTCGCGACCCGCGCCCGCAAGATCAAGCGGCAGGGGGCGAACAAGTCGGAGTGCTACAAGTTCGACCTGGCACTCAAGGACAAGAACGACGATGACATTAAGAGCTTCGATCCCGAACTCGAAGTCTCCGAACCGCCGCCACCGCCGCCCCTGAAGGAAGAGGCCGCGCCCGTGAAGCCGAAACCATAGCGCTATGGCGATCGAGATTGTCTTCGTCGCGACCGGCCAGCGGCTCGATCGCGTCCGGGAAATGCGGGAAGTATCCGTCCCCCCCATGCCCTCGGATCCCCTGAAAGGATCCGAGGGCGCCGGCCTGGCAGTGGAAGTCCGCGATGCCAACGGCACGCCTGTCTACCGGCGCATCCTCCATGACCACGGCAACTTCATCGAAGGACCTGGAGAGACGAGCGGTAAGTTCGTCAGGGTGGCCAGGAGCGGGCGTGCGTCCCTGCATGTGATCGTCCCGAACGTCCCGGGCGGGCGCATTCTGCTGTTGTCGAGCCCGCGGAATGGCGAACGGGCCGGGATCAGCGTGGACGCGCATATCCCGGCGGTGTTCTGACATGGGACGGACTCACGGCACCGTCACGGGCACCAGCTGGATCCAACAGGCCGCGGCCGTCAGCCATGCCTGGCATCTGGCGATCGTCGCAGAGGGCTACACCCACCTCGAAATGGGACAGTTCGCGATCGATGCGGATTACCTGGCGCAAGGACTGCTGGCCACCGCGCCGTTCAATTTATTCGCGAACAAGATCAACATCCTTCGACTGGACGTCGAATCGGATGACAGTGGAGCCGATCAGCCATCGACCTGCAGCGGCGTCAGCAGCGTGTGGGTCGACACGTATTTCGATGCAACGTTTTGCACCAATGGAATCGAACGCTTACTGACCGTCGACACCAATCTGGTGCGGCAAACGTTCAGGGAGCATCGCATCGCGTTCCACGACGCCATCGTGCTCGTCAATTCAACCGATTATGGCGGGTCGGGCGAGGCGCAAATCGCGGTGTGCTCCAAGCACACCGATGCCTTGAACATCGCGCTGCACGAACTCGGGCACTCGGCGTTCGACCTCGGTGAGGAATATACGGAGGGTTTCGGTCTCTACTCCGGCGAGGAGCCCTTTGCGCCGAACAACACCATCGCGACGACGCTGGCCGGCCTCAAGTGGAAGGCGCATGTCCCGGCCGGGACGCCGATTCCAACGTTCCGCGGCCTGCAGTGCAGTCAGCATCGGGTTCAGCAGGCAGCCGCCAGCGGCACGATCGGGACGTTCGAAGGCGCGGACCGGTACGACTGCGGACTGTACAGTCCGAGCGCCGTCTGTAAGATGCGCGATCGATCGTCGCCGTTCTGCACGGTCTGCGCGGCCCGCATCGCCGACAAACTCAGCGCCATCTAGCGGGTCACCGCGATGTGCCGCCGGTAATCAACGCCAGCCTTTCCGCAGTGACAGACAGCACGCGATCGACCCGCGACTGCGGAATCTCGGCCGGCGCATAGACGATCACCAGTAGTTCGGTGGCCGCCGGCGTCACCATGGTGCGCGCGGAATCCGACGTCGGATTGCCGAAGGCGCCCACGCCATCCGCCACCGTGATCCGGCCGCCAACATTGACGTCGTCTTTGCGGATGCCGGCGTACTTCTCGCCGTCCGCGCCCAGCCGCATCGTGACCGGTCCGGAGATCTTCGCGGCGTCGTAGAGACCGTACGGCAATTGGAACTCGAGCGAGCACCAGTTGACGATGTCGACGGCGGAATTGATTCGCGGGACGGTGTCACCCTTGCGGACACGCCTCAGTAGCGCCTCGTTCGACGGGCGCGTCTTGGTGGGATCGATCCCGACTTTCTTGTACATCGTTCGCACCGCAGCGGATTCTTCCGGCGGCGAGATGCGCACCCGCGCCTCGGCTTCGGCCAGCAGCGGATCAAGACGATGATCGTGCGGGACCACCGTGGCGCCGCGCCACCAGATCACGCCCGGGCGGACGATCGAGGCGAGTTCAGGCGCGAGCGTGAAGGTCATGTTCGACCGTCGGCCGCTTCAGCCTCGACGGCCGGGCGAATCACTTCCCGCACGCGGTCGGCGAACTCGCGGACTTCATGCACCGACGGCTCGGCGACGGCGACGGTCTCGATCGGCGCATGCACGATCACCCGGACATGACCCGGCCGCGTGGTCAGCTCGCCCTTGGTCATCACGTGACGGCTGCCGATCACCGAGATCGGCACGATCGGCAGCCCCGCCTGCATCGCCAGCAGGATGCTGCCGCCCTTGAACTTGCCCATCATGCCGGTGCGGCTGCGCGTGCCTTCCGGAAACACGATCAACGACAATCCATTCGCCGTCAGGCGGCTCGCCCATTCGGAGATACCCGAACGATCCGGCTTGCTGCGATCGACGAGCATGTGCCCGGTGCGCTTCAAATGCGGCCCGAGCATCGGAAAGTTGCCGAGCGATGCCTTCGCGATGATCCGCAGCTGAAACGGAATCGACCAGAACAGGCACGGGATGTCGTAAATGCTCTGGTGATTGGCGACGAACACGTAGGTCTTGCCGCGCTCAATGCGATCGAGTCCCTCGACCGAGACATCGACGCCGGTCGTCGCCAGGATCAGCCGCGACCACAGCCGCGCGCAGCCGTGCGCGAAGTGGCCGCGCCGATCGAAGAAGCTCGACGTGATCGACGCGATGCCGAGCACGATCGTATAGACCGCGATCGACGGGATCAGGAAGAAGACTGTGCGGAACCAGTGGAAGGAAGGCAAATGCCGATTAAGGATTAAGGATTAGAGATTACGGCCTGGCCGCGATCAGTCCTTGGCGACGATGGGTGACGGCGGGACCATCGCTTGCGAAGTGCCGGTGGACGTCGGGCGGGCGGGTGCGGGTGTCGCGGCCTGAACACCACCGGGCTCGAGGTATCGCCCGAAGATCATCTTGCCGGCCGTCGTCTGCAGCACGCTGGTGACGACGATGTCGATCGTCTTGCTGATCATCTTGCGGGCGTTGTCGACCACCACCATCGTGCCGTCATCCAGGTAGGCGACGCCCTGGTTGTATTCCTTGCCTTCCTTGAGGATGAAGACCTTCATGATCTCGCCCGGCAGGACGACCGGCTTCAGCGCATTGGCGAGCTCGTTGATGTTGAGCACCGACACGCCGCGCAGTTGCGCGACCTTGTTCAGGTTGAAGTCGTTGGTGACGATCTTGCCGCTCAGCGTGCGCGCCAGCTCGATCAGCTTGAGGTCGACTTCCTTCACCTCCGGGAAATCGACGTCCGAAATCACCACGTCGACGCCGGACATCTTCTGCACCTTCTGCAGGATGTCGAGACCGCGGCGGCCGCGATTGCGCTTCATCGAATCCGACGAGTCCGCGACCAGCTGCAACTCTTTCAGCACGAACTGCGGAATCACGAGCGTGCCGTCCATGAACCCGGTGTCGCAGAGGTCGGCGATGCGCCCGTCGATGATCACCGAGGTGTCGAGAATCTTGTAATGACGTTCCGGTCCGGCAGCCCGGAACAGCGTCATCAGTCGCGCCGGCTCGAGCCACTCGCCCCTGCGGCCGCCGATGACCAGGCCGAAATACGGAAAGACCAGCAGGATAAAGCTGTGCAGGAACGCGATCCGCTGATCGGCGGGGTCGATCCAGAACAGCGCCGCGCTGATGCCCTTGGCCAGCAGCAGGCCGGTCACGCCGCCGATAAAGGCGCCGAGCAGCTGGGTGACCGCGGTGTTGCGCAGCTGCCATTCGAGAAAGACGGCCAGCGCCGAGAGCCCGGTGCCGAATCCGAGGTTGACGAGTGGATCCGCACCCAAGGGGTGCAGCATGAAGGCGGAGTACGCCACTGCCCCGACAAATCCGAGTCGCGCGAGTATGAACCAGGCCATATGAATGAATACCCGCCCGCCTTCGCTCTTCCGAGCTCGGGCGCGACGGGAGAGTATTGGGCAACGTTAAGACCGGCAGGACCCAAAGGTCAACTAAGAAGCATGTCGAGCGCCTCGCCGACGGAGCGCACGCCGACGAGTTCAGCTTTGCCCATCTCTTCACTGGCGTCCATGTTGGACGCGGGCAGGACGATGCGGGTGAATCCCATCTGTTCGGCTTCGCGGATGCGGAGGTTGGCCTGCGCGACGCCGCGGACTTCCCCGCCGAGTCCGACCTCGCCGAACACCGCGGTGCCCTGCGCGATGGGCCGGTTCCGGAGGCTCGATGCCACCGCGGCGACGATGCCCAGATCGACCGCGGGCTCCTCGATGCTCATCCCGCCCGCAATATTCACGAACACGTCGTCCGAGACCAGGTGCAGCCCGGCGCGCTTTTCGAGGACCGCGAGCAGCAGCGACAAGCGGTTCTGATCGATCCCGACGGCCATCCGGCGCGACTGGCCATAGCTGCTGGTGCTGACGAGCGCCTGGACCTCGACGAGCAGCGGCCGCGACCCCTCGAGGCAGCACAACACGGCGGAGCCCGGCGTCGCCGTGGGACGCTCGGCGAGAAACAGCGCCGAGGGATTCGGGACCGGCCGCAGCCCCGTCCCCGTCATTTCGAACACGCCGAGCTCACTCGCCGCACCGAAGCGGTTCTTGATGGCCCGCACGATGCGATGCGAATGATGCCGCTCGCCTTCGAAATAGAGGACGGTGTCGACGACGTGCTCCAGGGCCTTCGGACCCGCGAGGCTGCCATCTTTCGTGATGTGCCCGACCAGGAACGTCGGAATGTTGTGGCCCTTCGCGGTGAAGAGAAACTGCGTGGCCGCCTCGCGCACCTGGCCGATGCTGCCGGGCGCGGATTGAAACTTCAGCGAGAAGACCGTCTGCACCGAGTCGACGATCATCAGGGCGGGCTTGATGCGGCCGACTTCTTCGAGGATCCGCTCGATGCAGGTCTCGGCAAGAAGGTAGAGCGGCGCATCGCCGACGCCGAGGCGATCGCCACGCGACTTGATCTGATGCTCGGATTCTTCGCCGGACGCGTAGAGCACCGGGCCGACGGACTGCGCGAAGTTCGCGGCCGCCTGCAATAACAAGGTGGACTTGCCGATGCCGGGCTCGCCGCCAAGCAGGATCAACGATCCTGGAACAATTCCGCCGCCCAGCACCCGATCGAATTCACCGATGCCCGTGGTGATGCGATCCGCTTTCGAGGCTTCAATCTCGGCGTACTTCTTCGCGCCGGGTGTCGCAATCCCCGGCATCGAATAGCGATGCGTCGCCTGACCAGCCGCGCCGGGATCGACCGCGCGCTCCTCGACGAACGAATTCCACGCGTTGCAGTCCGGACAGCGGCCGGTCCACTTCGGCTGTTGCGCGCCGCATTCCTGGCAGACGAAAACCGGTTTGGGTTGTTTCAAGAGATCTCTATTCTCTCATCGTCAGTCGTACTTGCGTTCGACTCGCGATCCGAGACGGCAGAGAATCTCGTACGGAATGGTGTCAATCCAGTCGGCCATTTCCCTGGCGTCGATCGATTCGTCGCCCTGCGAGCCGAGGAACACGACTTCATCCCCCGGTCCGACGGCGTCGATGTCGGTGACATCAACCGTCAGCATGTCCATGCTCACCGCGCCGACGATCCTGGCGCGGCGGCCACGAATCAACACGTGGCCATGGTTTTCCAATCGACGATCCAGGCCATCAGCGTAGCCGGCGGGAATGACAGCCAAGGTCACGGGGCGTTCGGCGGTGAAGCGGCCGCCGTAGCCGACGGTCTCGCCGACGCGAATGCCCTTGACGGCCACGACCTGGCTGGTGAGGGACATCACCGGTTTCAGGGGGATCGTCGAAGCGAGCGGCGGCGGCACGAGGCCGTAGAGCAACAGGCCGGGCCGGACGAAATCAAACCACACGCGCGAATCGCGCAACAGGCCGGCGGAGTTGGCCGCGTGGCGCAGGCGAGGGCCCGCGCCCAACTCATCGAGCGCCTGACAGGCGGTCTCGAAGCGCGTGCGCTGGAGCTCGAACAGCTTGTTACCCGGCTCGTCGGCGGATCCGAAATGCGTGTGGACCGCGTCGAGCGCCAGGTTCTTGCTGGCGAACAGCGCCGGCAACGTGCGCGCCAGGTTGTCGTGGCGGAAGCCAAGACGGTTCATGCCGGTGTCGATCTTCAGGTGATAGTGCAGCGTCGCGCCGCGCTTCGCGGCGCCCTCCTGCAGCGCCTGACCCGCGGCGGGGCTCGAAATCGTTGGCGTCAGGTTGAAGTCGAACACGCCGTCGAGATCGCTGACGCTGAGGGCTCCGAAGATCAGGATCGGCGCGGTGATGCCGGACTTGCGGAGATCGACGCCTTCTTCGATGTCGGCAACGGCCAGCCTGATCGCGCCGGCCGCTTCGAGTGTCGCGGCGACGCGGCGCGCGCCGTGACCGTAGGCGTTGGCCTTGACGACGGCGATGATCGCCGGCGCCATCACCGGGCCTCGTCCGGCGGAGCGATTGAGCACGGACTCCTGGTGAAGGTACGTGCTGATCGATTTGAAGTTGGATTCGAGGGCGGCGAGGTCGACGCGCGCGGTCGTGCAACGTACCACGTTGTTAGCTTAACGTAGAGGCGGGACTTCAGTCCCGCCTGCGGGCGAGTCAGGCGGGTCTAAAGACCCGCCTCTACGGGCGAGAACTAGTTGTCGTCCTGCGTGGTGTAGCCGCCGGCCAGGTTACCGAACCGGGTCTGCTCGCGAATGAAGGCGAGCTTGACCGTCCCGGTCGGGCCGTTACGCTGCTTGGCGATAATGATTTCGGCGACGCCGTCGGAATCCGCCGGCTGGTCGTCCATCTTGTACATCTCCTCGCGGAAGATTAGCGCGACGACGTCGGCGTCCTGCTCGAGGGCGCCGGATTCGCGGAGGTCCGACAGCATCGGGCGCTTGTCGGAGCGCGCCTCGGGGGCGCGCGACAACTGCGACAACACGACGATCGGCACGCTCAATTCCTTGGCCAGCCCCTTCAGCGAGCGCGAAATCGACGCCAGTTCGAGCGTGCGGTTCTCGAAGCGGCCGCGTCCGGTCATCAACTGGATGTAGTCGATGGCCAGGATGCTGAGGCCGTGCTCGGCCTTGAGGCGGCGCGCCTTGGCGCGCATCTCGAGCGCGCCGATGCCGGCGGTGTCGTCCACGAACAGGCGCGCCTCGCTCAACGATTCCATCGCGTGCGTGATCTGGCCGTATTCCTTCTGGCCGATCTGTCCGCTCATCAGGCGATACATGTCGATCTTCGCTTCCGACGCGAGCATGCGCATGAACAGCGACTCTTTCGACATTTCGAGCGAGAAGAATCCCGCCACGCCGCCGTGCGTCGCCACGTGCTGGCAGATGTTCAAGACCAGCGAGGTCTTGCCCATCGACGGGCGGGCGGCGACGATGACGAGGTCGCCGGGCTGCAGGCCGCGGGTCTTGCGATCGATGTCGTCGAAGCCGGTCGGCACGCCGGTGACGAAGGTCTTGTTCTCGAACAGCTTCTCGATCTTCGGGAAGCTCTCGCGCACCAGCGTGCTCATCGACACGAAGCCGGCCTTGATGCGGTCTTCGGCGACGGCGAAGATCGAGCTCTCCGCTTCGTCGAGGATCAGGTCCGCTTCCTGGTCGGCCTCGTAGGCGCTGCCGAGAATCTTGTTGGCGGAAAAAATCAGGTTGCGAAGGGTCGCCTTCTCCTTGACGATCTGCGCGTAGTACTCGACGTTGGTCGAGCGCGGCACGCCGTCAACCAGCGAGGCGATGTACGCGGGGCCGCCGACCTCCTCGAGGTCGCCGCTGCGCTCGAGCTCTTCCTTCAACATCACCAGGTCGATCGGCTGGCTGCGCTCCGACAGGTCGAGCATCTTCTCGAAGATGCGGCGGTGCGCATCACGGAAGAACGCCTTCGAGTCGATCATCGCCGCGGCGACGTTCATCGAGTCGTTGTCGATGAGAATCGCGCCCAGGACCGATCGCTCGGCTTCGAGGTTGTGCGGAAGAGTGCGCGGCGAAGGCGCTGTCGCGGTTTCAGGGGCCATCGAGAAGAGGAACGAGCAGTATAAAAGAAAAAGCGCCGAGCACGGGGTCCGTACTCGGCGCCATCTTGATTCGGGCGATTGCCCCGAACTATTCCTTGACGACGGTGATCTTCAGTTGAACGGTCACATCGCGATGCAACTTGACGGGCACGTGAGCCTCGCCTAGTGCACGCAGCGCGTCGGGCAACAAGATCTTGCGGCGGTCGATGTCGAAGCCCTTCTGCTTGAGCAGGTCCGCGATGTCGCCGTTGGTCACCGAACCGTAGAGGGTGTCGTTCTCGCCAACCTTGCGGCCGATCTGCAGGTCGAGCGCCACGAGACGATCGGCGAGCGCTTCCGCCGCCACTCGCTCTTCACCTTCACGCGCCTCGACGATCTTCCGTTCGCGCGCGATGCGGTTCTTGTTGGCTTCCGTGGCCGGCAACGCGAGGTTGCGCGGCAACAGGTAGTTGCGGGCGTAGCCGTCGGCGACCTTGACGAGGTCGCCGCGCTTGCCCACGTTGTCGACGTGATCCCGGAGAATGACTTCCATGTTCCTGTTCTCCTCTTAATCCGCCGCGTACGGCAGCAAGGCGAGCTGACGGGCGCGCACGATGGCGACGCGCAAGCCACGCTGATGCTTGGCGCACGTGCCGGAAATACGGCGCGGCAACACCTTGCCGCGCTCGGGAACGAAGCCGCTCAGCAGCTTGACGTCCTTGTAGTTGATGTCGTCGATCTTGTCCGCGCAGAACTTGCAGACTTTCCGGCGCCGGAAAAAGCCGCCGCCGCGACGCTTGGCGCCGTCCTTGCCGTCTTTGTCGCCGGCCTTGCCCCGGCCGCCAGGGCCGCTCTTCTTAGGTCCACCAAATGCCATGATGCTTACGCCTCCATATCGGCGCCATCGAACATCATGTCGCCTGAATCGTCTTCATTCTCACCCTGCGGACCTTCACCCGGCTGACGATCGGGCGGGAGGCCACGGGCCACGCGGCGGCGCCGCGACTCTTCGGTGCGCTTGGCACGGGCGCGGTCGGCCTTGATGGTGCTCTCGTCCACGCGGACGATGAGGTGGCGCAGCAGGCCCTCGGTCACCTTCAGGCGGCGATCGATTTCCTTCATCAACTCACCGCTGCCGGTGATCACTTCGAGGACGTAGAAGCCTTCTTTGTGATGACCGATCTCGTAGGCGAGCTTGCGCCGGCCCCACGGCATGCCGTTCTCGGTCTTGTCGATGGTGCCGCCCATGCGTTCGACGATTTCGGCGACCTGCTTGTGCATGTCGGCGACCTCGCTTTCGGCGGCGTCCGGCTTCAGGACGTAGATCAGTTCGTACGTGCGATTCATACTGCTCCTTATGGATTCCGGTCCTTCGAACCGGAAGCCAACAACTGTTGGCAAGGAGATCCGCAGCCTATTCCGCGGAGTCTTCTTTCTCTGCTGCGTTGAACACGCTCATCACGCGTTCGATTCCCTCGGAGAGAAACACCTCCGAGGCATCAGCGGCACGCAACACCGCCGCTGAAACCGTGTCGCGCTCGTCCGCCTCGAAGCGGCCGAGCACGTGATCCGCGAGATCGCGGCGATGATCGCCGCGCCCCACGCCCACGCGCATGCGCGGAAACGCCTGCGTCGCGAGGGACTGAATAATCGACTTCAGCCCGTTATGTCCGCCGGCGCCACCCTCGCGCCTGGCCCGCAACCGCCCCACCGGCAACGCCACGTCGTCGGTGACGACGAGGATGTCGGCGGGGTCGATCTTGTAGAACCCCGATAACCCCGCCACGGCCTGCCCGCTGAGGTTCATGAACGTCAGCGGCTTGGACAGGATGACTGCCTCGTCGCCGACGGTCGTCTTGATGTGCAGCGCGTCGAACTTCTCACGCCACTGATCGGCGACCCGCCACCGTTCGGCAAGCGCATCGACGACCTTGAAGCCGACATTGTGCCGGGTGTCCCGATACTCGGGACCTGGATTGCCAAGACCGACGATCAGTTTCATTGCCGAGCCTGATCCCTGATCCCCGATCCCTGATCCCCGATCCCTGCCTACTTCTTCTTGTCGTCCTTCTTCGCGTCCTTCTTGTCGTCCTTCTTGGCGTCCTTGGCGTCCTCGGGCTTGCCCTTCTTGATGACTTCGGGCTCCGCCGCTCCGGCCGTGGCCGCAGCCGGCGCCGCGCCGTCGGCCGCGACGGCTTCCTCGGCGACCTTGATGCTGATGATGTGCACGATCATCAGGTCGGCGTCGGTGACCGGCGTCCACGCGGCGCTGCCCGCGAGGTCGCGCACGTGGACCGCATCGCCGATGGCGAGGCCGGTGACGTCCACTTCGATCGAGTCCGGAATGTCCGCCGGCAGCACGTCGACGACGATTTCGCGATGCACGAAGTCGAGCACGCCGCCGTCCTGCTTGACGCCGCGCGACTCGCCCTTGAGGGTGATCGGCACGGTGACCTGGATCTTGCGGTCCATGTTGACGCGGTAGAAATCGGCGTGCAACAGGTGATGCGTGATCGGATCGAGCTGCACGTTCTTGACCAGCACGCGGGTGTCGGCGATGCCGTCCATCTTCAGCGTGATCAGGGTGTTGAAGCCCGACTTCGAGTGCAGGATGCGCGTGAAGGGCTTCGGATCGACGGCGACCGATTCCGGAGACGAGGTGTCGCCGGCCTTCTGCGCGCCGTACAGGACGGCCGGGATCTTGCCGGCCATGCGAAGGCGACGGGCTTCGTTCTTACCCTTGGTGCTGCGCTTGACGGCGTCGAGAATTGCTTCCATGACTTGACTGACCTTCCTCGGGCTTCGGCTGTCCTACACCCTTTAAACGAACAATGACGACACTGAGGTTTCTTCGTGAATACTGCGGATGGCTTGACCCAGCAGTCGAGCGACCGATAACACCACGATCTTCTGGCACTTCGCACGTTCCGCGGTCAGCGGAATCGTGTTGGTAATGATCAACTTGTCGATCGGCGCCTTCTCGATGCGATCGATCGCGGGGCCCGAGAGCACGCCGTGGATCGCGCACGCCAGCACGCGCTCGGCGCCGTTGTTCTTGAGGGCCTGCGCGGCCTTCTGGATCGTCCCGGCGGTGTCGATGATGTCGTCGGCGATCACGCAGGTGCGGCCCGCGACTTCACCGATCACGTTCATGACTTCGGCGGTGCCGTCTTCGCTGCGGCGCTTGTCGATGACGGCGAGTTCGGCGTCGAGCCGCTTGGCGTAGGCGCGGGCGCGCTCGGCGCCGCCGGCGTCCGGCGCGACGATGGTCAGCTTCTCGTAGGACTGGCGCGACAGGTAATCAATGATCACCGGCGCCGCAAACAGGTGATCGACCGGCAGGTCGAAGAAGCCCTGGATCTGCGCCTTGTGCAGGTCCATCGTCAAGACGCGGTTGACGCCCGATGCGGTCAGCACGTTGGCGACCAGCTTCGCGGAGATCGGCACGCGCGGCTTGTCCTTGCGGTCCTGGCGCGCGTAGCCGTAATACGGAATGACGGCGGTGATGCGCGCGGCCGACGATCGACGGAACGCGTCCGTCATGATCATCAGTTCCATGATGCTCGGATCGACCGGCGCGCAGGTCGGCTGGACGATGAAGACGTCGGTGCCGCGAATGTTTTCGTCGATTTGAAACGAGACTTCGGTGTCGGGAAACCGGCGCAGGCGGGCTTGTCCGAGTTCCACCCCGAGGAACTCGGCAATCTCAGCCGCGAGTTGCGGGTGAGCACTGCCCGAGAAGACTTTTAATTCTCCGAAACCTGTCGGTCGCATAAAGAAAACTGGTTGGGGCGGAAGGATTCGAACCTTCGAATACCGGCTCCAAAGGCCGGCGCCTTACCGCTTGGCCACGCCCCAACACCGGGCCGGGGCCCCCGCGATGCGTCCTCTGCATCGTGGGGTGGAAACACTTATCGTAGCGGATCTTACAGGCCCGCGGCAACCCGCCGGGAGTACTCGCGGCGGTCCAGCGTGCGGGTGTGGAGCGACAGCCAGCCCGGGCGCGCCAGGTCGTTCGCCGTTCGGCGCGCCGCGTCTTTTCGCTCGAACAGGCCGAATACCGCGGATCCTGACCCGGACATGGCGGCAAAGGTCGCCCCGGCATCGAGCAGCGACTGGCGGATGCGCCCGATTGTCGGTTGATGGCGAATGACGGGAATCTCGAGGTCGTTGCGCAGCGTGGCGGACCATGCCGGCCAGCCAGGCGGGAGGGGCCGGGGCGCCGGTTCCTTGATCGCGCGCCGCGTTTCATTATCGAACCAGCCGTAGGCATCCGCGGTGGCCACGCCGAACCCGGGCCGCAGGATCACCACGTGGACCGGCGGCATGTCGGCGAGGGGATAGATGTCGTCGCCGCGCCCAAGTCCGAGGGCGGTGCCGCCGTGCATGAAATAGGGAACATCGGCGCCGAGCATCGCGCCGATGCGCGTCAGCGTGGCGAGATCGAGATCGAGCTTCCACAACTTGTTCAACGCGAGCATCGTCATGGCCGCGTTCGAACTGCCGCCGCCGAGTCCGGCCTCCGGCGGCACGCGCTTGCGGAGCTCGATCGCGACGCCGCTCGGCGCGGACGACTTGCCCGTCACCGTGCGATGCAGCAACGAGGCGGCCTTCCACACCAGGTTGCGCCGATCGGTCGGGATATCCGGTTCGTCGCAGATGACCGCCAGTGGCCCACGTCGCGCGGTCACCGTGACCGTGTCGAACAACGCCAGCGACTGAAACACGGTCTTGAGATCGTGATACCCGTCGGCGCGCGTGCCGAGGATTCGTAAATCCAGATTGATCTTTGCGAATGACGGAAGGCTGACTGATCTCATGGTGCGTACGGGTGCGTACGGTGCCTGGGTGCCAACGGTCTACTTCTTCTCAGCTAGTGGTGCGATTGATCGTAATTCGTCGAGCGTCATGGGATCGGCGTCGGATGGTACATCAACCGACCAGGCGCGAGGATTGATCTGCGTGTTGACGTCGAGCTGATCGATGCGCGCGGTGATGTCGATGCCCCCTTCGCCAAGGCGACGGGGGCCAAGGGCATTGCGGATGCGAATCACGCGTGGAAAACCACTCGCGTGCGCGGAGTAGTCGACGTGCCAGGGACCGTAATCCGCCGCGGTCAGGACCGGCTGTCCATTCTGCAGGCGCATGTACGCCGTGCGATCCGGCCCGATGGTGACGGCGCGCCAGCCGCCGCCCCACTGGCGCCCATCGGTCGGCACCGCGTTATCGACGAGGCATCCGGAAACGATCAAGCGGAGGTCTTCGGCGCCGAGCGACAGTCCGGTCAGTCGCTCGAGGACCTCGGCCACGCCGGTGTCCTTCAGCACGCGATGCTCACGCGGCAACACCAGCGTGGCGCGTTCATGGCGTCCCGCGAGGATGAAGAACGGCGCGCCGAACGGGGCGACGGCTTCGAGGCGCACCGCGCCGCCGGCCTCGAGCCCGGTGACGATCCGGCCGCGGACCCGTTCATCGCCGGCGCGACCCGACAGCGACAACTCCCCTTCGATCGATCGAAACCCTTTACAGGCAGCGGTGGCCGTCGCGAACGCATCGGCCGCAGTGGGATCAGGAGTTGGCGTGCCGGCGGGACGCGGCGGCGTGCGTGCGGCGCAGGAAATAACGAATAACGAATAACAGATCACAAATGCGAGCGCGCTGTTTCTCATCCCGTTTGTAATTCGTTATTTGTTATTTGTTATTCGTTATTTCTTCTTCGCCGCGTCGATCTTCTTCTCGATCGCGGCGCGATCGATCTGCTCCCCGTCACCGGCGAGAGCGCGCTGCCAGGCGGCGACCGCTTCCGCCTTGCGGCCGCGCTTGGCGAGCACGTCGCCGTGATGATCCTGGATCACCGAGTTGCCGGTCAGGGCCGCCGCCGCCTTCGACAACGGCTCGACGGCTTCGTCGGTCTTTCCCGACTTGAAGAGCGCCCAGCCGAGCGTATCGAGATACGCGGGATTGCCGGGTTCGATCTTGATCGCGCGTTGCGCCAGGTCCACCGCTTCGGCGGCGCGCAGGTTGTGATCGGCCAGCATGTAGCTGAGCGAGTTCATCGCGTCGGCATCGAGCGGATCGTTCTCGAGCAACTGGCGCAGCTCCTTCTCCGCCTCCGCATATTTTCCGCCGCCCTCATAGACCGTGGCCATGCGCATGGCGAACACCGGGTCGTCGCCGAAAATCCGGCGGGCCTGCTCGAGCAGCTTGATCGCCTCGTCGGTTCGCTTCTGCTCGGCGTAGAGGTCGGCGAGGCCGACCACGAACTCGCGGTTTTGCGGCTGCTTGAGGATGCCGTCTTCGAGGAGCTTGTTGGCTTCCGCGGCCTTGCCGCCCTTGAGCAGCGCCTGGGCGCGCAGCCGGACCATGCGCGGCTGTTCGGGATCGCGCGCCAGCGCTTCACGCGCCAGCGTCTCGGCGCGATCGAACCGGCGCGCGGTCAGGTTCGCCTGCACCAGATACGCATCGACGTCAGGATCGTCAGGCGTCAACGCCTTGGCGGCGCCGAACGCGGCGATCGCCGCGTCCCACTGCGCGAGCTGCTGCTGCGCGATGCCGAGTTGTACCAGGACCGCGGCGCCTTCGAACTCCCGGCCCTTGGCCCGCGACGGATCTTTCAGGAGCGGCGTCACGAGATCGACGATCTGCTTGAAGTCGAAGCGGTCGTAGAGCACCGACACCAGCGCCCGCAGGCCGGCGACGCTGGTGGGATCGATCGACAGCACCTTGCGCGCGGTGGCTTCGGCGCCCGTGTCATCACCCGCGGATCGTTCCGCGGTCGCGAGCATATACAGCACCCGCGTGTCGTTCGGGCTCGCCTTGAGCAGTTCCTGCAACACGTCGCGGGCCTTGGCGCCGCCGTCTTCGGTGTTGATCAGCGCCGCCGCGTATCGCAGCTGCAGATCGCGGCTCGGTTGCGGGGCACTGCCGATCGCCTGCTCGTAGGCGGCCGCGGCGTCGGCCCACTTGCCGGTGCGTTCGTAGAATTGCCCGAGCTGCGGGAAGTAGCGCGGATTCACTTCCGCGGCCTGGACCAGCGCCTGCTCCGCTTCATCCAGCTTGCCGAGTTGAATCTTCGCCTCGTATAACAGCAGCATCGGCTCCGCCGCCCACGGCGCCTGCTGCGCGACCTTCTCGAGAATCGGCACGGCGAGTTCGGCTTTGCCGTCACGCAACTGCAGGCGGCCCAGCGTCATCTGCAGGTTCGGGTTGGTCGCCATCAGCGGATCGTTGAAGATCGCGGAGAGGTGCTCGATCGCCGCCTTGCGCGTCGAGCTCGCGGTCTGACCGGGCGGTGGCGGGGCGCTCCCTTCAGCCCAGTTGGAATAAATGGTGCCGAGCACGTTGTGCGCTTCGACATTGTCCTTGTCGAGCTTCAGCGCCTGCTCGGCCGCCGCCACCGCTTCGGCGGTGCGATTCTGGCGGAGGTAATAGCCGGCGATCTCGGCGGAAATTTCGCCCGCGGCGGGATCGAGCTTCTTCGCGCGCTCGAGCGACGCCAGGGCGCCGGGCGCATCGCCGGACGACTCCAGGCGGCGCGCCATCATGAATTCGTAGAGGGCCTGCGCCTTGGGATCGGTCGGCGGGGCGGCAGGGGTCTGCGCGAGAGCAGGGCCGGCCGTGATGATCAGAACGAGGGCGGCGCGGGCGAAGAACATCCATGGATCATAAGCTAAGATTCACACATGCCAGTCGATGCTGAACTGCTCGAAATCCTCGCTTGTCCCGCGTGCAAGACCCCGGTCACGCTGGTGAAAGACGGCAAGGCCCTGAAGTGCGGCGCCTGTCACCGCGTGTATCCAATCAAGGACGACATCCCGGTGATGTTGATCGACGAGGCGACGATCGAGAAATAGGTTCCACGGGTTGGAACCCCTGGAACCATTGGAACCTTCCAAGATCTTATTGATTCGCCTTCGCCTGATCGGCGACGTGGTCTTCACCACGCCCGCGATTGGCGCGCTGCGGCGGCGGTTTCCCGGCGCCCGCATCACCTATCTCGTTGAAGCGCCCGCCGAGCCGGTGGTGCGCCACCATCCCGGCATCGACGAACTGATTCTCGTGCAGCGGCCGCGCGGCCTCGCGCGCTGGCGTTATGACGTGGGGCTCGCGCGCCGGTTGCGCGCCATGCGCTTCGATGTGGTGATCGATTTTCACGGCGGCCCGCGCAGCGGACTCCTCGCGTGGGCGACGGGCGCCCCGCAACGGATCGGCTACGACCTGCCGGGACGCCGCTGGTCATACACCACGCATGTGCCGTGGACGCGATCGCTCGTGCCGCCCGTGCATTCGGTCCTGAATCAATGGGCGTTGCTGGCGCCGCTTGGGATGGCCGCGCCGGATCGCATTCACGATCCCGTGACCATGCCGCTCGACGCGGATGCCAACGCCACGATGCTCGGCCGCCTCACGCGCGCCGGCGTGAGCGGGACCGCGCCGGTGATCGTGCTGCACGTCAGCGCGGGCAATCCATTCCGCCGGTGGCCGGCCGCCGCCTTTGCCGAAACCGCCGCGACGCTCGCCAGATCGGATCGATCGCGCCGCATCGTCATCACGTCCGGGCCGTCGGAAGCCGCCGCCGCTGAAGCCGTTGCCGAGCACGCGCGGCAACTGGCCGGCGACGCCGCCGCGGGCATCGTGCGCACCGGCGAGTTCGACCTGTCCGAACTGCGCGCGCTGGTGGCGCGCGCGGCGTTGTACATCGGCGGCGATAGTGGTCCGTTGCACATCGCCTCGACGACGCGCACGCCGATCGTCGCGTTGTTCGGCCCGACCCTGCCGGAACGATCCATGCCCTGGCGCGATCCGTCGATCGGCGCGATCGCGGTTGACGCGGGTCCGCTGCCCTGCCGTCCGTGCCACCAGCGGCACTGCGTGCCCGGCGACTTTCGCTGCCTGACGAGGATTTCGCCTAACATGGTGATCTCAGCGGCAGAACAGCTCCTGGCCGAAGGCCGGAGGCTGACGGCCGAGGGCCCTTGATGAGCACCCTGTCACTCACCGCCGGCGCGCCGCCGCGCGATCGCCTCGAGCAGATCGGCCTCTGGTCGCTCGTCGGCATCGTCGCCGCGATGCAGCTGTCGATCGCGGTCGCGCAGATCCTGCTGGCGATCGCGGTGCTGGCCTGGCTCGCGTCGCACATCACGCGCGGGGCGCGCCTCGAAGCGCCGGTCTTTTTCTGGCCGCTGGTCGCCTATGCGGCGTTGACGCTGGCCTCGGCCGGCTTCTCGCTCGATCCGCGCGTCAGCTTCATCGACTGCAAGCAGCTGGTGCTGTTGATGCTGGTCCCGCTGACCTACGATCTGGCGCGCGGCGCGCGCGCCAATTCCGTGCTGAGCATCGTGCTGACGATCGGCGCGGCGAGCGCGCTGGTCGGCATCGTGCAGTACGCCGTGCTCAATTTCGACGGCCTCGGCCGCCGGCCGCAGGGCACGCTCTCGCACTGGATGACCTACTCGGGCACCTTGATGCTCGTCATCTGCGCGGCGATGGCGCGATTGCTGTACGGGAAATCGGGACGGATGTGGGCGGCGTTCGTGATGCCGGCGTTGCTCGTGGCGTTGAGCCTGACGCTGACCCGCGGCGCGTGGGTCGGGGTCGCGGTCGGCGTGGCGCTGCTGTTCCTGAGCAAGGACTTCCGCCTGCTGGCGCTGATTCCCATCGTGGTGGTGGGCGCGGTGTTACTCGCACCGCAGGCGCTCACCGAGCGGATGTATTCGATCTTCGATCGCAACGACCTGACCAGCCGCGATCGCATCGCGATGCTGCAAGCCGGTGTGGCGATCGTCAAGGACTATCCGTTGATGGGGGTCGGCCCCGATCAAATCGAGCGGGTCTACCCGCGCTACCGCGTGCCCGACGCGATCAAGCCCACCAATCCGCATCTCCACAACGTGCCGATGCAAATCGCCGCGGAACGCGGCCTGCCGGCGCTCGCCGCGTGGACCTGGTTCGTCGTCTCGGTCTTCGTCGGGCTGTTTCAGCTGATCCGGAAGGCGCGCAACAAGAGCCTCGCCGCCGCCGCGCTCGGCGCCATGGCCGCGATGCTCGCCGCCGGCCTGACGGAATACAATTTCGGCGACTCCGAGTTCCTGATGTTGCTGCTGGTGCTGATCACATTGCCGTTCGCCGCCAATCGCGACGGCGGCCTGCCGTCGTGAACATTTCGCTCCTCCCGGACATTTCCGCCGCCCGCGCCCACGAGCTGATCGACCGCTTCTCGACCCGGCGGATCACCGTGGTCGGCGACGTGATGCTCGATCGCTTCCTGATTGGCCGCGTCAGCCGCATGTCGCCGGAAGCACCGGTGCCGGTGGTGGTGTTCGACCACGAAGAAATCCGTCTCGGCGGCGCCGCCAACGTCGCCAACAACCTGCGCGAGCTCGGCGCCGCGGTGGAGCTGATCGGCGTGATCGGCAACGACGAGTCCGGCGCACAGTTGAAGAACGAGCTGGCCGCCAAGGGCATCCACTCGACGGGCCTGATCACCGATCTCGAACGCCGCACCACCACCAAGATGCGCGTGGTGACGAATCGCAACCAGCAGGTGTCACGCATCGACTTCGAGTCCGATCATGAAGTCGGCACGTCGATCGAGGAAGCGATTGCGTCGCAGATCGACATGCGCGCGCGATCGTCGCAAGTCATCCTGGTCTCGGACTACCAGAAGGGCGCCATCACCCGCCGGTCGATGGCCCACATGATCGGGTTCGCGCAGGCGAACGGCGTGCCGGTGATCGTCGATCCGAAGGTGCCGCACATCGATTACTACGCCGGCGCGGCGCTGGTCACCCCCAATCACATCGAAGCCGAGAGCGCGACCAACAGCCGGATCACCACCAACGAGGATGCGCGCCGCGCCTCGACGGCCTTACGTCAGCGGGTGGGGGTGGAGAGCGTGTTGATCACCCGTGGTGAACACGGGATGTGGCTCGATCACGCGGGCGTCGACGGCTACCTGCCCGCATCCGCGCGAGAAGTAGCGGACGTCACCGGTGCCGGCGATACGGTGATTGCCACGCTGGCGTTGGCGATTGCCGCCGGCGCGACGATGCCGGAAGCCGCCCGCCTCGCCAACGAAGCCGCTGGAATCGTCGTCGGGCGATTCGGTGCTGCCACCGTCACGCCGCAGGAACTCAAAGACAGATTCTGAAGGTCCTAGGGTCCTAGGGTCCTAGGGTCCTAAGACCCTAAGACCCTAAGACCCTAAGACCCTAAGACCCTAAGACCCCAGGTCGTACTTAGAACTCGAGCCGCAGTCCGAGTTGCGCCTTGCGAGGCGCGTAGCTCGTGCTGTAGGCCGTCAGCAACAGGAACTGCGCCGACGCCTGGTTGCCGGTCGGGTTCAGGAAGTTCGTGCGGTTGGTCAGGTTGAACAGGTCCGCGGAGATCTCCAGCCGGCGATTGCCGCCGGCGTGGACGGCATAGCCGACGCGCATGTCGAGACCGAAGAAGCCCGGCCCATAGGCGCCGTTACGTTCGGCCTTGTAATTCTTCACGGTGAACGCGTTGTTGCCGTTGCCTGAATAGTTCGCCGCCGGCAGGGGCTCCGACTGCAAGCCGTTCAGATCAGGGTCGACGTTGGCGTTGGTGAGGCTGAACGGGCGGCCGCTCAACGCGCGCGCCACCCAGCTCACATTCAGTCCACCGGTCCGCGGGATCAAGGCGGTGCCGCTGACGGTGAAGTTATGACGGTTGTCGAAATCGGTTGGCCCCTCGTTCAACTCCAGGTGCAGGTCATTGCCGATCTGGAAACCACTGGCCGGCGCGCCATTACCCGAGGTGTTGCCGTTCGACTTCGCGAGCGTATACGACACCTGCGCGCTGTAGTTGTGGCTGAAGCGCTTCTTCAACTGGAACATCAACGCGTTGTAATCGAGCTTGCCGGCGTTGACGTACTGGATGACGTTGGTGGTGAAGGGCGCGAAGCCCGGATACTTGGCCGCCAGCGTCGCCGTGGCCGCCGTCAAGGCGGCGGTCGGCACGCGCACCAACGTCGATGAGGCGACGGTCGGGTTCGAGCGCAGCTGCGGATTCAGGTTCAGCGACATGTAGAGGTCGCGTCCGCGCGAGTGCACGTAATCGACGCTGGTCGACAACTCCGCGCCAAGCTGGCGTTCGTAGCCGAGCGTCACTTCGTCGGTATACGGCACGCGGCGGGTCGGGTTGTCCCAGGTCGCGCCGGTGTTGCGCAGCTGCTGGCCGCCCGGGTAGAGCTGGTTGAGGAGCGCGCGGTTCAGCACCGGGCCATTGACGAGGAACGGATCGGTCGGCAACACGCCGGTGCGCGGCCCGTTGTCGGCCGCGGCCGTCGGGAAGTTCACGGTGAACGAGCTGGTGAACGGCGTGCCGGTGTAGAGGCCGCCAATCACTTCGAAGTGGGTCTTGTCGAAGAAGCGGCCGGCGCCGGCGCGGATCACGGCGTTGCCACCGAGGTCATAGGTAAAGCCAAGCCGCGGCGCGATGTTGTTGCGATCGGTCGGATGTTTGTCGCCGACCATCGGATCGTCGGCCGTGTGCAGCGGCAGCGCCTCGACGTCGTAGCGGAAGCCGATGTTCAGCGTGATGTTGTTGCCCATGCGCCACTTGTCCTGCGCGAAGCCGGCAATGTAGTGCGCCTTCTGGTAGAACACGCTCGGGCCGCCGACGCGGATGGTCAGGCGATCCGGATAGGTCGACGGAATCGCCGGATTGAACACGGCGTTGCTGCGTCCAAACGAGAACGTGCCGTTGAGGTTGCCCTGGTTGGTGTTGTAGGCGGCCGAGTACGAGTACTGCGCGCCGAACTTGATGTCGTGGTCGCCGTGCTTGCCGGGGAGGAACCAGGCCAGCGTCTCTTCGGCCTGGATGCCGTCGTTGATGCGGGCCTGCGCGGTGTTGTCCTGTTGATCGATGAAGTCCTGGTAGGCCAGCGTCACCGGGCACTGCGACATGTCGCGGCCGTTGCTGTTGAAGCAGTTGTTCGCGAAGGTGACGTTTTCCCGCGTCCAGGTCAGGCGGAACGTGCTCACCCGGGTATTGGCCAGCACGTTGTTGAGGCTGAACGACACCGTCTGATCGACGTCGGATTCCTCGCGCGCCGCCGCCGGGGCCGCCGCCTGCGCGCCGGTCGCGATGATCTGGTTGACCTGTGGTGACTGCTCGCGAAGCCATCGCAGGCTGTAGGTGGTGTTGTTGTTGATCTGATGATCGCCGCGAATCACGGTGTTCCAGACGCGGTCTTCGGTGTTTTCCGTGCCGTTGTACTGGGGACGCGACGGGATGTTGATGGTGTTCGGCCGATCGATGGCAAAACGTTCGAGGCTGCCGAAGAAGTGGATCTTGTTCTTGACCACCGGTCCGCCGAGCGTGCCGCCCCAGCGCTGGTAGCTGGTATCCGGCTTGGCGGTGTTGTTTTGCTTGGCAAAGAAATCCTTCGAGGTCAGGTCCGCGTTCTGGAGGAAGCCGAACGCCACGCCCTTGAAGTTGTTGGTGCCCGACTTGGTTACCGCGTTGACGACCGCGCCGGAGGTGCGGCCGTACTGCGCGTCGTACTGGCCGGTGATGACCTGGAATTCCTGGATGGCCTCGATCGGCGTGCGCGCCTGCGTGCCGGCGCGCTGGCCGATGACGTCGTCATTGTTGTTGCCGCCGTCGAGCATGTAGTTGTTGTTGCGGGGATCCTGGCCGTTGACCGCGATCGAATCACTGCCGAACGATTCGGTGCTGACCGAGGGCACGATGCCGGGCAACAGGCCGACGAAGCCGATGAAGTTGCCGTTGACGCTGGGCAGCTTCACCAACGTGTCGCTGGTGATGTTGCCGCCGATTTCCTTGGAGGTGAGGTCGACAATCGGCGATTCCGCCGTGACCTTCACGGTTTCCTCGAGACCGCCGACCTGCATGTTGACGTCGAGGCTGGTGGTCTTGCCGACTTCGAGCCGCACTTCGCCGCGCTCGAATTTCTTGAAGCCCTGCAGCTCCGCGGTGACGCGGTAGGTGCCGGGCACCAGGCCGCTGGCGATGAACGATCCATCGCCGCCGGAGATCGTTTCGCGGAACATGCCGCTGGCCTGGTTGGTGACGGTGACGTTGACGCCCGGAAGGACGCCGCCTTGCGCGTCGACGACTTTGCCGCGCAATTCGCTGGTTCCCTGCTGCGCCGACGCTGCGCTGACGACAGCCAACAGCGCGGCCAGCGTAAGACTGACGAGTCGTGCTCTCATGATCTCTCCAAGGTGAAGAACAAACGCATTACAACACCACGGCGCGTGGCGCAACGCCCCGTGACAACAACGCGTCATTCTAACCCGGCACGGAGATGAGTACGGGAGTTCTACGACTTGGGAAAGCCGAGCCGCAGCACGCCGTTGCGCATGCCGCTGACCGTGCCTTCCTTCAACCACTCGAGCGACGCGCTGAACATGATCAGGTGGTTGGCCTCCCACATCGCGTTGTGCGACGAGCAGCCAAGATCGACCAGGACCTTGTCGGTCGCGCCAAGATCGTCATAGGCCTCGCGCACCCGCTGCGGCGGGACCTGCTTGTCGTGCGCGCCGGCAAACATCAAGGTCGGGATCCTGGTGCCGCCGATCATCGCCTGGTTCCATCCCCACGACGCCGTTGAGGGCGCGCGGCGAACGCCCGTGCCCCACTTCGCGCCGACCGGGTCGGACGCGAGCATTTCCTTCCACACCACGTCGCGAACGGCGGGGTCGTACTGCTTCTCGCATCCCACCTGGCGTTCCCAGTTGGCATCGAACTCGGCGCGCGACTGCGTGTTGAAGGCCACGGCTGTCGCCGGCGGCGCCGGTTGTGTCGCCGGCGCGTTGCGGCCATAGGCAGGGGCCAGCAGCACCAGTCGATTCACCTTTTCTGGATGCTGCGCGGCATAGCCGCCGGCGCGCGGGCCGCCCAGGGACCACGCGACCAGGCTGACCTTCTCGACGTGACGAAGCTTGCGAATGTGATCGACGACGCCGTCGATGTCGTTCCAGTCGGAGGCGATGGTGGTGAGCTGTCCCGGGTGGGTCGCCTGGCAGGGCGCCTTGATCAGCGCGGGCACGAACTGTTTCTGCTGCTCGTCGGACAGGTTGCACGGATCGTTCATCACCGCCGGGCGCGACGATCGACCGTAGCCTTCGGTGTCCATCGAGAAGACGTCGAAGCCCGCCTTGGCGAGATACGCCATCCAGCTGTAGTCGCCGGTCGGCACATCGAATGCGACCTCGGCCGGGGTTCCCGCGCCGTGCACGAACAACACCACGCGATCGGCGGCCGGCGTGGTCATGCCGTCGGCGACGCGCTCGCGCACGTAGATCTGCGCCGGTTGGCCGGTGATGGCGGGCACGATCGACTTGACGGTGACCTGGTGATCGACCGACAGGATCTTGCGCGCCTCGGTGACGGTCTGCGCGGAGAGTCCGAGAGCGGCGGCGAATACGGCGGTGATGATTCCGATCGAGAGCTTCATGTCTATTCCTCTGTCTACTGCCATCTATTGCTGTTTGTCGGTTCGGTCGAGGAACCAGAGCATCGCTTCGCGCGTGATCTCGATCGGCGTGCGATGGCCGCCGGGATGCTCGCGATACGTGACGTCGTACTCTTCCTTCTTCAACTGCGCGGCGTTCTTGCGGCCGCTGACCTCCGGCGGCATGGTGGTGTCCTGCACGCCCTGCGCGATGAAGATCTTCGGCTTCCCTTTCCGCCGCAGCGGCTCGATCAATCCGCCGCCCGCGAGGATGATCAAGTGATTGAAGACATCGCCATACGCGAGCCCCATGGTCAGCGCGTAGCCCGCGCCATCCGATTGCCCGCCCAACGCCACATGCGCATCGTCGATATCCACGAGGCTCGAGACGTAGCGGTATGCGGGACCGAGATAGCGCACGTCGGCATCGAAGCCGGGGATTTCCTTCCCCCAGGTGATGTCGCGCGACTCAGGCGCGATGACAATGAAGCCGAGTTCTTCGGCGAGCGCGAACAACGGCTTCTGGCCGTCGCCCCATCCGCTGAAGCCATGCAGCATCATGACGAGCGGCATCGGCGTCCCCGGCTTGTAGGATTTCGGCACGTAGAGCGTGCCATCACGGCCCTCGTCCGACAGTCCCAACTGCGTCTGGCCGTAGGGGACCTGATCTTGCACACGGGCGCCGAGACGCCGCGGCCACAGGCTGATGGCGCCGGCCGCACTAAGGGCGAGGAAAGACCGTCGATGCATCCCGCTACGCTACACCAGCGACGCCCAGATCAGAATGACGAAGAAGAAGGGGATCGACGCCACTGAATAGGCGACGCCAATACCCAGTGCCTTCACAACCGTCATCGGCCAGCGGCCGCCGAAGACCGCCCGTAACGACGCCAGCGCATACCAGGTGAACGCGATCAGGACGATGCCCGCCACGATGGCGGCGAATACCGGCGAGCGGGTCATCTTGGCCGCCTCCGAAATTGCAAACGTCAGGAACGCGAACGCGTGGAGGTGCGCGGCGAAGACGAGGGCGGCAGGAAACCGGCGCCCGCGATAGAACAGCGCGACGATCCCGGCAAACACCGGCAGCATCGCAAAAAACACGCGCGGCATGATCGTGAAGAGACGCGCGCGGAATCCCGCGGCATCTTCGGAGATCGACTTCAGCATCCCGCGCAGGAACCACGGCGCCTCCGCGATCGACTTCTCCAGCTCGGCGCGATCCTCCGCGGTCAGCGGCGTCCCGTTGTTCACCTGGGGACCCGAGAGGTTGATGGTGACGCCGCCGCCGGTGCGCACTTGCGCGGCAGGGCGATTCGAGATCTCGGGAGCCGATGCGGCGACCAGGAAATAGATCACGCTGACGGTGAGGTATAGCTTCACCGGCGAGAGATAACGCGCGCGGCGGCCTTGCAGGTAGTCGATCGTCAGCCGGCCCGGATGCAGGAGATTTCGAAACGTCGACGCGATGCGGCCGTCGTACCCCGACAGCTCGTGAAACACGTCGCTGGCCAATTCAGACACGGTTGGATCCGCCGGCACGGCGCGCTGGCCGCACTGCGCGCAGAAGGAGCCCTGAAGGCTCGCGCCGCAGTTCAGGCAACTCGTCACCGCTTCTTCGCCTTCTTCGCTCTCTTCGCCGTCCTGGCTTTCTTGACCTTCGCTTTTCGTTTTGTCTTGCGCTTCGCCTTGTGCTTGACGCGTTCCGGTAATGCCTTGCCGCCGGTCTCACGGTTCCACTCTTCGTAGGTCTCGGGCGAGATCTCGCCCTTGACCAGCAACTCCGCGAACTTGCGCCGCTGCGCTTTGCTCTTGAACGGCATCGCCTCTCCTGTGCCCTACTGGTTACTGCGCGCGCAACTTGCCGGCCTTCGCGCACTCCTCCGCCACGGTCAGGTAGCGCTGCACGGAGTCCGCGCCGACGACATAGGGATGCGGATCCTGCGGGCGACGGGTCGCCATCGCCGGCAGCTTCGTCTTCGATCCGTCGAACACGGTGTGATTCGAGAGGATCACGTCGGCGCCGGCATTCTTCGCGAGTGTCTTGAAGCGCTCCGCCGAGCCAATGTAGTTGTTGAACCAGAAACTGTCCGGACGCTCGGGCGTGATGTACGCCGCGCGACCGGTCACCCAGTTGAACGCGGTGCCGCCCCAATAAGCAGCGACGTGCAGCTGATTCCCGTCGCGAACCGGGATCAGCGTTGAGATCGTGCCGAGCGTATGACCGGGCGTGATGAACAGGTTCAGGGTCGTATCGCCGAGCGTCAACTTCTGTCCATCGGTGGCGACAATCTCGCGCTTCGGCTTGCGCCAAGTCGCGCGGGTGTTCTCCACGAGCGTCCAGTCGGCGTCGGACATCACGACCTTCGCGCTGAAGCGGTCCTGCAGATACGACGCGCCGCCGACGTGATCGGAATGACCGTGACTGACGAGGACGTACTTGATCTTCGCCGGATCGAGCCCCACCGACTTCAGGCCGTTCACGACTTCTTCCTCGACTGAGTAGTCGAAGATCGGATCGATGATGATGATGCCGTCGGAGGTCAGGACGGCCCAGGCGGAATACTCGGTCTGCCCGAGGAAGTAGAGGTTGTCGAACACCTTGACCGGCTTCGCGTACCACGTCTCTTTAGCTGGAAGTCCTGCCGGCCTTGGCGCCGCAGCGGACGCGTTGCGCGGAACAGGCGGCGCGGGTGGCGTGCACAGGCGCGCCACGATGCCGGCGTACTCGGTGCCGGCCGCCGCCTTCGCGGCCGCGACGTGGCCGTCGATCGTATCCGGCACCGACTGCGCCCAGGCCACTGACCACACCATCACCGAAGCGAGCACGACGCCGGCGAGATTTCTCATTGTGACAACTCCCCCAACTTGAGAACGGTGTTCCAGTTGCGCGCGGTGCCGCGCGTGCCGAGCGCCTTTTCAATCACGGCGATGGTCAGCTTCGACCGGCCCTGGCCGTCAGGATAGACGAAGTAGGCGTGCTTGCCTTTGGCCTTGACGATCTCGCGGCCCTTGATCGCGGCCTGCAGGGCCGCGACCTGCGCAGCGGACGGCGCGTCGCGCAGACACATCATCACCATGCGCCCCGGATCGCGCTTCGCTTCGGCGGCAAACGGATTGGCGGCGATGATCTCCTGCCACTCCGTCGCCGACCGAACGAAGTAGTCGGTGGTGACGCCGAGATGTTTAGCCGATGCGGCCTCGAGCAGTTGTTCGAGCTTCGCGGTGGATTTGATCGAGCTCCGGAAGACGAGATTGCCGCTCGCCACCAGCGTCTTCGGCTCCTGCAACTCGATCTTCCCGCACATGGCCCGCAAGTCGCTCATCGCGATGCGGTTGTGCGGGCCGAGATTGATCGCGCGAAGCACGCTGACGTAGGTCGGCATCTCAGAGCCTGCGATAGTAAACGATCGTGTCGCAGAAGGGACCGTCCGGCATCAGCGCATAGTCCGGAATCACGCCGACCTTGATCCAGCCGCCGCGTTCGTAGAGGCGCTCGGCATCCGCACTCGCCGTATCGAGCACGAGCAGCGTCTTCCCCAACTCACGCGCCACATCTTCAGCGGCCTTCAGGACCGCGGCGCCGATTCCCTGGCGCCTCGCTCGTCGATGCACCAGCATCTTCGCCAGGTCGGCGCGATGCGGCTGGTTTTCGGGCATCGACAAGAGCAATTGAGCGGTGCCACAGATTCCTTGTTCGTCTTCAGCGACGACGATCGCGCGCTCACCCGCTGCGACGCCCGCGGCGACACCTCGCCAGAACGCCATCGCTTTATCGCGCGTGAACGGATGCATGAAGCTGACCGAGGCGCCGCCGTTGACGACGTCGAGCAGGACGTCGGCGAGCCCGGCAATCTCCGCTTCGTTGATGGCGTGGAGCCGACGCACCGTGACCATGCTCAACCGGCCTCTTGTTTCCGGCGCCTGGCTGCAACCACGGTGGCCACGACGATCGGCGGCACGGCGAGGAAGCTGAACATGATCAAGCCGAGCGGCAACAATCCAAAGCCGCTGCCGGAGGTGATCACCATGATGACCGGCTGGGCCCACATCATCGCCAGGGCCCATCGCCACGGCCGATCGGGAATCAGGTATGCGAGCACACCGGCGAGGACGAGCCCGATCGGGTACGCCAACACCCAATACATCGAAGCATCCCAGGCTTCACGGCGTCCGGTGGCGAACGCGGTACCCTGCCACAGCACCGCGCCGCCGATCGCCGCGATGGTGTACCCCTGCGCCTCGCTGATCTTCATCATGCGTTCCTCAGAACACGTACGGAACCATCCGCTTGGTGGTCCTGGCGTACTCCGCGTACTCGGGATACTGACGGACGAGCAGGTATTCCTCGCAGAGCATTCGAACGATGGCACCGGCGGAGATCAACGCCGCAAACGCAATCGAGAGCCCGGTGCCGGCATGAATGGCCGGCGGCCAGACGAAGAAGAACACCGCCGTGTAGATTGGGTGGCGGAGATAGCGATAGGGCCCCGTCCTGACAATGCCACCGGACGTGGGGTTGGCGGCGGCATGAAAGCTGCGCTTGCCGAACGTGATGCGCGCCCAGATCATCAGCAACACACCACACGCCTGGGCGGCGATGACGATCGCCGACAGCGTGAACAGCGCGTTCGCATAGAACAGCCCGACGATGCCGGCGACCATTGACGCGAATGCGAAGACCGAGAGCGTCGCTTGCATTAGCGGTCCATCACCGAGAGAAATTCCCGCCACGGACCGATCGCCTCGCGATATTGCTTCGCCATCACCCGCGACACCTGCACGATGTGCCCGAGATCGTGCGCGACCCAGGTGGCGAGTAATTGACGCAGGGTCACGGCGCCGAATTTCGGATGCTCGCCGGTCAGCGCGAGTTTCGAATCATCCAGATGCCAACCGCGCAGCGTCGTGAGATTGTCTTCGCGCAGGCGGGAGAACTCATTCAACAGGTCGTCGAGCGACTTACCTTCGCTGTCGCGAAACTGCGCGAAGCGATCGAACGGGGTGAACTTCCGATCGGCGCCTTGCGCCAGGATGATCTGTGCCCGCGGAATCCAGTCGGCCCTCTCCCCCTGAATCAAATGCCCCATCACGGTGTACGGGCTCCAGGTGTCGGGGCCTTCGGTGGCATCCGTCCACGCCGGCGACAGGCCCGAGAGCAGGGCACGAAGGGCCCGCGGTGTGCGTTCGAGAACGGCCGCGCCGTTCGTCAAGTCAAATTCCATTGTCACCCCTTGGGCGGCATGAAGTTCTGGCGGTGATACGCCACGGTGAAGCCTGCGCGGATCATATTGCGGAACGACGGATTCGGCTTCGCCGGCGTGTCTTCACCGGTCTCAGTGACGAACCACTTGCAGCCAAGCGACAGCCCATCTTCAATGCGTCGGGCCATCAGCGCGCCCTGCGCTCCGCGGCCGCGCGCCGAGCTGATCGTGGTGGCCACTCCGAGCCAGCCGGCGTCGCCGTGCACGTAGATCGCGGCACACGCGACCGGTTGGCGAGCCTGCCACGCGAGATAATGCCTCCAGCCGGGACGGCCGATCGTGCCACCCAGCCAGGCGCACCAGGGCGGCGGCATGCCGAAACCGGCAGCCGCCACCGCGGCAAACCCGTCGCGATCACCTGGAGTGGCCTGGGTGATCGAGTACTCCGTAACCATCCGCGGAGCGGGTTCGGCACCGCGAAACACCTTGGTCCAGCGATCGCGGGGCACCAGGCCAGATGCCGACAGCCACTCGTCAATCTCCCTCGGCTCCGCCGCCGGACTCAATTGCAACCCGTAGTTCTTGACGCCGGCGGAACGCAATCGATCGACGATGGCATCGACCGCCTCCCGTGTCGCGGGTGCGTTCACGCCGGCGGCGACGATGCGGTTGAACAGCAGTGCATCGAGCGCGGGGGCGCGAAGCAGCCATCCGGCGGGCGTGTCTTCAGCTTCGCAGCGCCATTCCGCTGGGGCCGCCCGAAGCAGATCGGCGTACGCCGCGGCTTCGACATTCTCGACCAGCCGTGCAAGGGCGCGTGCGTCCACTGCTCAGTGCGTGGCGGCGATGCAGCGCTTGGGCGCCGCGGGCTTTGGGGTCGCGCCAGGTGGAGCCGGCCTGGCGATCGTCGCGGCGATCTGATCGAACGCGACCTGCTGCAGCGAGCGCGTCTCCGGCCGGGAGAGCCCGAGCTCAAATGCGGAGCATTCGCCATCGCCGAGCGAGCGCGGATCGAGTCCGGTGACCGTGCCGAAGATCACCAGCGCCTGCAGGTAATAACCATAGGTGCTGGCGTGATACGAGTCGTAGGTCCACAGATTGAGCTTGTTGGCCTCGATGCCGTCGTAGGGATTCTGATCGGCGACACCGGCCTGCATCGCGCGCAGCCACGACTCCCCGACCGGAATGACCGCTTTCACCGCAGCGCCCTTGGCCGCCAGGTCGTAGGCCGCGCGCACGTCCTTCGTCATCTCTTCCACGGTATGTCCGGCCCACGCGCCCTTCGGCGGATAGACGTTGTCGGCCCGCGCCCACGTCGAGATCAGGAACACCTCGACGTTCGGATTCCTGCCGCGCAGGAAATCCGCCATCTGCTTGCTGGTGGCAATCAGCTTGGCGGGGTCGCGCGGCTTCTCGGCATCGAGCAGGCTGAAGCCGTGCATGACGACGGCGTCCCAGGGCTTGCTGCCGATGACGCCGAGCTTCTCCGCGAGATGAAAATCGAGGCCGCTGCCGCCCCGCGTCTCGAGCGAGACGTCGTAATCAAGGCCGGCCTGTTGCGTGAAGGACTTGAACAGCGCGGGGACGCCGCCGATGCCCTCGTCATTGAGATCGGTGACGGTATTGGCGCGATAGAAGCGCACCGCCGATCCCGATCCAAACAGAAAAGAGTTGCCGACAAACAGCAGGCTCTTGCCCGCCGCCATGGTGGTGCCGGTCAGGGCCAGAATCACCGTCGCTACCAACGCGCTTGCCAGCCTCATGCGATCGATCTCCCTTGGCCGCCAATCTTACGATGCCTTCGGGCGGCAGCCGAATTAATGTATGGCAATGCCTGATCCGCAACCCGCCTGGGCGACGCGCCTGGCCGCCGAATTTCTCGCCTCGGACGCGCGCGCCATCGCGCTGGCGAAACCGTTGACGACGGTGCAGTTGAACTGGCGCCCGAGTCCGACGCAGTGGAGCATCGGCCAGTGCCTCGATCACCTGCTGGTGGCGAACACGGTCTACCTACCGCCGATCGCGGCGTCACTGGAGCGAGCCGCGCGCGTCGCCGTCGAGGAGATCACGCCGGGCTGGTTCGGCGGCTGGTTTCTCCGGACGCAGATCGCCCCCTCGTCCGCATCGCGAAAGGGCAAGGCGCCAAAGAAGATCACGCCGGTGTCCGAAGTGGACGGCACCATCCTCGAGCGTTTTCTCGAGAGCAACGAACATGCACGCCGGATGATCCGCGACGCCAGTGCCTACGATGTGAATCACGTCCGCTTCCGTAATCCGTTCGTGCCGCTGATCCGGTTTACCGCCGGGACCGGTTTCGAGATCGTCTCCAAGCACCAGGATCGACACCTGCTCCAGGCGGAACGCGTTCGAGCCGCCATGCGCTAAGTGATCAACCACCACCTGCGGCTCATCGGCATCGTCTTGATCGCGGCGACGTCTGTCGGCTGTGGCGGATCATCGGGGCCGACGGCACCCGGGCCGACCGGCGACATTCCGACGGCGCCGGCCGGCACCCTGGTGCTGCGCGCCTCGCCAATCGATCAGGCGGCGATTCGCTGGATCACGCCGCTCGGCAACCTGAATCCGCCGGCGCACAGCATTCCCACCGATCACATCTACTTCTACTTTGCCGACCCCGATGCGGGTGAACAGCCGGCGGTGCGCCGCACGGAGTTTCGCGCGCCGGGCGATGGCACGGTGACCACGGTCCTCGGCAGCGTCGGCGCCGAAAGCAAGATCTTCGTTCGCCAGACCTCGACGTTTTCCTATTATCTCGATCACTTGATCCTGTCGGCGCCCCTGGTGCGCGGATCGGTCATCACGGAGGGGCAGGTGTTGGGAACGACGGGCACCGCGTATGGCGTCGACCTCGGCGTGATCAACGAGTCATTGACGTTGAACTTCATCATCCCAAGTCACTACGTCGGCGACACCATTCACGCGGACGGGCCGCTCAAGTATTTCGAGGAGCCGCTGCGGAGCCAGTTGTATGCGCGCGTCCAGCGCATCGGTCCCGACCTCGACGGCAAGATTGATTTCGATATTGCGGGGCGGCTGTCGGGTAATTGGTTCATCGGCCCGAGCGCGGTGCTCGCCTTCGCCTACGACACCTACGACCCGTCGAAGGTGCGAATTTCGACCGGGGCCGGAACGTTGCAGGGTGTCTTTGGCATCGCCGCGGGCGATCCGCCGCCATCCGACGTCTCGAAAGGTTCGGGACGCGTTCGTTACACGTTGCTTCGCGCGATCACCGGCCCGCCACGCGCGGGAAGCGGCGGGCTCGCCGGGTACATGCTCGTCGAAATGACCGACGACACGCACATCAGGATGGAGACCTTCCAGACCACGACGCCGCCGACGGAATTCACCGGCAGCGCCGGCACCTACGCGCGCTAGCCGGAACGCGCGCAACTCAGCGAGATCGGCGATCGGCGTCGCGGCTCATGACATCGGCCACCACGCGCCTGAGCGCCGCGACCTCCTCGTCGGTCGGTGTGGAGGGTGTGGACTCGGTGGCGCCAGGCTCATCGGAATCGGCAGGGCCTGCCGTGTGCGTCTTCCAGCGCGTGCCGCGGAAGGAGCCATCCTCTTCGAAGCGGCCGCCGATGTTCTCGTGATCGGAGATCGTGTACTCCACGCCGTCACGCATCTCTTCGCGCGCCACCATCACGTGATCACCGCCGGCAATGACCCGTCCCGCACCATCCAGCACAATCAGCACATGGCGAAGCCCGACTCCGGGCAGCGACAAGTGGACGGTGAGGTTTTCCCATCCGGCGATCGGACCGTCGGTGCCATTGGCAATTTGTTCTGCCGTCGCCACGAACTTCCGTTCGGGTACCGCGTCGGGCGGCAGTGGCGACAGCAGCACCATCCAGGCAGGAAGTTCCGCCATCGAGTGTCAGTGGCGGAAATGGCGGCGCCCCGTAAAGACCATCGCCAGGCCGTGTTCATCCGCGGCGGCGATCACTTCAGGATCTCTCACCGAGCCGCCGGGCTGCACGACGGCGGTTGCGCCAGCCGCGGCGACCGCATCGAGTCCGTCGCGGAATGGAAAGTAGGCATCCGATGCGGCGACCGAGCCCTTGAGTGACGGCGCGGAGGCTCCGCCCTGCCAGCCGCCCGCCTTGTTGACCGCGACCCGCACGGCGTCGACACGGCTCATCTGCCCGGCACCGATCGCCAGCGTGCGCACCGCATCCGTGAAGATCACGGTGTTCGACTTGACGTGCGCCATGACGCGCCACGCAAACCGCATCGCCTGCCATTCCTCGGCCGTCGGCTGGCGCCTGGTCACCACCTTGATGCCGTCCATCGGCCACGGCTGCTGCGCTTCGATGACGCGATCGCGATCCTGCACGAGCATCGCGCCGAGGATCGATCGATATTCGCGCCGGTCCACCATCTTGCGGAAGTCCGCGGCGACGACGCGCAGGTTGGCCTTGGTCGCGAGGATCGGCAGCGCGGCCGGAGCCACGGCCGGAGCCACGACCGCTTCGATAAACGTGGACACGATCGCTCGCGCCGTTTCTTCATCGAGCGTCCGGTTGAGGCCGATGATGCCGCCGAACGCCGACAGCGAATCCGCTTCGCGCGCGCGCACGTACGCGTCCGCGATCGACACGCCGGTGGCGACGCCGCACGGATTGGTGTGCTTGATCACCGATGCCGCGGGCTCGGTGAATTCGAGGACGATGCGGGCCGCGGCATCGAGATCGAGCAGATTGGTGAACGACAGTTCCTTGCCTTGCAGGACCGCGGGCGCACCGAGGCCGGCCTGTTCGAGTGAGTACCACGCGGCGGGTTGATGCGGATTCTCGCCGTAGCGGAGATCGCGAAGCTTTGTCGCGGTGAGATGGAGGTTTTCAGGCGCGCCCGCAGGCGGGTCTGAAGACCCGCCTCTACGAAACGCCTCACCGTCGACCTTCACTTCGCCGAGCGTCGAGGCGATCGCGGTGTCGTAGGCGCCGGTGTGTTCGAAGGCGCGGCGCGCGAGCTCGAACCGAAACGCGGTCGAGGGACCGCTCGGTTGATCGAGCTCCTTCAGCACGCCGTCGTAATCCTCGGGCGAAACGACGATCAGCACGTCCTTGAAATTCTTCGAGGCGGCGCGGACCAGGCTCGGGCCGCCGATGTCGATCTGTTCGATCAGATCCGCAAACGCGATGCCTGGCTTCGCCGCGGTCTCGACAAATGGATAAAGATTCACCACCACCAGGTCGACGAGGCCAATGCCGTGCTGCTGCGCCAACTGCAAGTCATCCGGATGATCGCGACGCGCCAGGATGCCGCCATGGATCTTCGGATGGAGCGTCTTGACGCGGCCGTCCATCATCTCGGGGAAGCCGGTGACGTCGCTGACGTTGACGACCGGGAGGCCGGCATCGGCGAGGGCCTTGGCGGTGCCGCCGGTGGACACGAGCTCGAACCCGCGGCTCACCAGACCCTTCGCGAACGGGACCAAGCCGGACTTATCTGAAACACTGAGAATCGCTCGCCGCATCAACAAAAGCCCCCGGAAAATCGAAAGAAAAACGAAAACACTACCCTATGGCGCGGTATTCGGAATTGACACCAAATGTAACGGCCCAGTATCATCCCCGCAGTCCATTTATGCGGACCAGAAGGCCGCAAGTTGCGGCCTTTTTTTGTTGCCCCCAGCTCATCCAGCGGTGAGATGGAGGTCGATCACTAAGGTGGCTTCCAGCCACCAGTAAGACAGGAACAGAACGATGCGTATTACAGGCAAGGTCAAGTGGTTCAACAACGCCAAGGGCTACGGTTTCATCGAGCGCGAAGGCGGCAGCGATGTGTTCGTTCACTACTCGGCGATTCAGGGCGCCGGCTTCCGCTCGCTCGAAGAGGGTCAGCCGGTTGAATTCGAAATCGTCGACGGCCCCAAGGGACCGCAGGCCGGCAACGTGACCCGCGCCGCCTAGCTCGTCACCGCTTGATCTCTACCCCGGTGCCGGGCTCCCTCCCGGCATCGGGACTCGTTCTCAGACAGTCCTCAGTCAACAATCGACAGTTAAGAGTCTCAGTCTCACGCGGCAGTCTTCAGTCTTCACTGGGCTTGGCCGTCAGCTGTACTTTGCCGTCCTTCATCGCCACTTTGAAGGACACGTTCTTACCCTCGGCTGCGAACTTGTCGACTTGCGCGCGGACGAGCGCGGCGAGGCGATCGATCGCGACCGGAGTCTCGCCGACCTGCTTCTTCGCTTCCGCCAGTTGCTCGAACAGTTTCTTGACCGGCTCTGATTCCGCCGACAGTTGCTGATCGCGCGCGAACTTGATGACGCCCTCCGCCGGCGCGCGATCGGCGCCTTCGGCGCTACGGCGCGACGCCGCCTCCGGCGGCGGGCTGGCACGCTTGACGCCGACGGGCGTGCGGCCGAGCTCGCGATTGGTCATCTGCCGCTCCCATAATTCCAGGAACTTCTGGTGGCGGTTCTGCAGCGACTCGAATCGAAAGCGATCGGCCGTATTGCGGATGAACGATTGATCGTGCTGCTTGATGAGCGCCGCGACCTTGGCGCGCGTTTCCCAGGGCGGACGCGGCAGGCGGCCGGCGAAGAACATGTTGAACTCCGCCTCGAGGCGGCGGATTTCCGCCTCCAGGTACTGCATCTGCTTGTCCCACTCGGACTTGATCGGGGCCATGCGGAACTCAGTGCAGCAGGGTCAACCAGAGCAGCGGCAACCACAACTCGCGGGTGTACGGCACGGGGCGATCGTCGATCAGCACTTCCGTGCCGGGCACCGGTCCGACCAGCTCGAAGAGATCGCGCAAGCCCAGGGCGTTGTTCGAGAAGAACCGCGCGCGATGGCGGCGATCGGGGCCGTCGCCGACTTCCAGATATTCCGCCGAGGCGCGAGCCTGGTCGAGCGCCCGCTCGTAGTTGTCGCCCTCGAAGGGTGAGAAGACGACCGTGATTGAGAACGGCAGATCGCGCGGCCCGAACAACGTGGCATGCAAATCGGGATCGAGCGCGGCGAGTTCTTCAGCCGTCGGCTCTTCCGGCTTCTCCACATAGGGCCAAAAGCGTTCCACGGGGCGATACTTTCTGTCAGTGGACAAGGAAACGCGATCGTACTCCAACAGGTTCCAAGGGTTCCAGAGGTTCCAGCGGTTCCAAAGGTTGGGTGCCAAAGGTTCCGGGGTTCCAAGCGTTCCAAAGGTTAGAATTTCCAGGCGTGCCCGACTTCAGGGTTATTCCCAGTATCGACATCGTTCGCCAGCGCGCCGGAGTGCGGTTACTCGAGGCGCAACATGGCGTTGAAGCCACGGTCGGCGAGCTGCGCACGGCGGCGGATGCCCTGCGGACGCGCATCGCCGCAGGAGAGGCCATAGACGATCCGCCGAGCGCGATCGAGACGGCTGCGCGCGCGGCTTTGATTACGAACGCGCGAGGGTCGTTGCGGCCGGTCATCAACGCGACCGGCGTCGTTATTCACACCAACCTTGGGCGGGCGCCACTGGCGGAGGCCGCCCTCGAGCGCGTCCGCGCGATCGCCGAAGGCTACTGCAACCTCGAATACGACCTCACCAAGGGCGCTCGGGGATCGCGCACGGTCCACGCCGAGTCGCTGCTCACCCAACTCACCGGCGCCGAAGCCGCCATCGTCGTCAACAACAACGCCGCGGCGACGATGCTGATCGTGTCGGGGCTGGCGAATGGCCGTGAGGTCGTGATCTCGCGTGGCGAGATGGTGGAGATCGGCGGCGGATTTCGCGTGCCCGATGTGATGCGCCAATCCGGCGCGACGCTTCGCGAAGTCGGGACGACGAACCGGACGCGGGCGAGCGATTACCTGGCGGCGGTGTCGACGGCGACCGCGATGTTCCTGCGCGTGCACCCCTCCAATTTCCGGATCGAAGGGTTCACCGAGCGGCCGTCGCTCAACGAGCTGGTCGCCGCCGGACGCGCGATGCACGTGCCGGTCGTCGAAGACATCGGCAGTGGCTGCCTGGTCGACGATCTCGAGGATGAACCATCGGTGCAGTCGTCGATCGCGGCGGGCGTGGACCTGGTCTGCTTCAGCGGCGACAAGCTGCTCGGCGGTCCCCAGGCCGGCATCATCGTTGGACGAACGGCCCTGGTCGATCAACTGCGCACGCATCCCCTGATGCGCGCGCTGCGCGCCGACAAGATCACGTTCGCGATCCTCGAAGCGACGCTGGCGGAATACGCCGCCGGCCGCGCGGCCAAGACCATTCCCGTCCAGCGGATGCTGCATGCATCGCCCGACGAGATCGAGTCGCGCGCCCAGGCGCTCGCGCAGGCACTGGCGGGCAACGGCTGGCGAGTAGCCATGCTCACCGGCGCATCCGCGGTGGGCGGCGGCAGCGCCCCCGGCCTCGAGTTGCCGACGGTGCTGCTCGCGATCGATCGCGACGGCGAGACGCCGGATCATCTCGAACGGTGGCTGCGCTCGCTCGATCCGCCGGTGATCGCGCGCATCGAACACGATCGCGTCGTGCTCGACCTGCGCACGGTGATGCCGGCGCAGGACGCCACCCTGGCCGCCCTCCTCAATCAGCGATCATGACGGACGAACGAGCGGCGCGGCGATCGGCGCGCGAGCTCGACGCGGAATTCCGCGAGCACCGTATCGAGTCCCTGATTGCGGTCAACCTCCACACGTTCTGGTCGAGCGCGATCATTCTGCTCGCGTTTGGCTTCTGGGATTTCTATGTCGACCGCACCCATTGGCGCACGGCGTTCCTGATTCGTGTCATCGGGGCGGCGATCGTGATCGCGACCGGCATCTTCCAGACCCTGCCGGGACGCTCACGGTGGATGCCATTGCTGGCCAAGGTGCGGCTGGTCGTCGCCGCGGCGGCGGCGGCGGCCGCGGCGGGCATGCTGAACCAGGCCTACGGCTTCGGCGTCGCAGGCGTGGTGGTCCTGATCTTGACCGGCCCCTACATCGTCGTCGACACGCGCGATGTGGCCAGGCTGAACCTCGCGGTGATGGCGACGCTGATGCTGGTGGTGTTCGGGCTCTCACTGACGCCGTTCGCCATCGGTGCGACGGCGGTGTTCGTCTTGCTGGCGGCGGCCGTCAGCCTCCTGCTGGGGCGCGTGCTCGAGGCGTCGAATCGCCGCGCCTTCGCGCTCGAGCTCGAACTGCATCACGATGCGAGGACCGATGCGCTGACCGGGCTCCACAACCGCCGCGCGATGCCGGAGCGCGGCCGCATCGAGCTGAAGCGCGCCAAGCGATCCGGCACGCCGGTGTCGGTGGTGTTGTGCGACCTCGATCACTTCAAGAACATCAACGACAAGTACGGCCATGAAGCCGGCGACGCGGCCCTCGTCAAGACGGCGAACGTGCTGCGCAGCGCGCTACGCGAGTCAGACTTGCTCGGCCGCTGGGGCGGCGAGGAGTTCATGGCGGTCCTGCCGGCCACCGATCGCCGAGGCGCCGCGGAAGTCGCGGAACGCATGCGCGCCGCGATCGCCTCGACGACGTTCGATGGGTTGCACGAGCGCACGACCATCAGCCTGGGAGTGGCCACCTCCCAGGGGTTGGACGATCCCGCCATGGAATGGGATCTGTTGATGAAAGAGGCGGACCAGCGCCTCTATCGCGCCAAGCACGAAGGCCGCAATCGCGTCGTCTCCGAGACCTAGAACTCCTGGAAAGGCCGGATTTCGGACTCGCATTCGAAGTCCGGCACGTGGATGCGGTGCAGCTCCATGAACTGCGCCGCGATCGCCATCGCTTCCTCCCGCGTCGCCGTCTCGACGATCGCGAAACCGCCGACGATTTCCTTCGACTCCGCGAACGGGCCGTCCGTCACCGTGAGCTTGCCGCCCTTGGATTTGATCCGCCGCGCGGCCGAGGTGCGTTGCAGGCCGGCGGTCTCCTTGAGAATGCCTCGTTTCGAGGACTCCTCGACGAACTTGCCCATGGCCTCGTAGAGGCTTTGCGGATGCTCGAGGCCGGGGGCGCCTTCGGCGTGCTTGATCATCATCAGGAATTTCATCGCTGTGCTCCGTTCAAGTTTTTGGGCGCGTTCTTGCGCCTTTATAGACACGTCGAACGGCCCGGCCGCGGATCGACATGTCGTCAGGGCCGGTTTCGTCCCTACTTCCGGACCTCGTGGCGAAGCGCGACCATGCCGTTGTCGTAGGCCTTGACCTCGACCAGGTGCAGGGGCATGTCTTTCGCCAGGCCTTCGAAGAACGCGATGCCGTCGCCAATCAGGATGGGCAGGATCGAGTAGCGGACCTCGTCGGCCAGGCCGAGACGCAGGCACTCGCCAGCGACGACGCCGCCGCCGACGAACCAGATGCTCGAAAAGGCCGGCTTCAATCGCTCATTGACCAGCCGCGAGAGATCGCCCGAATAGAACTCGACGGAGTCCCGGGTCTTCGGCAACTGTCGGCTGGTCAGAACGAACGTGGGCTTGTCTCCGTACGACCATCCCAACCCTTTCGCTTCAAAGGCCAGCGCGGTTTCGTAGGTCCGGGACCCCATCACGTAACAGTCGATCGTCTCGAGGAACGCCGCGACGTATTCCGGGGCCATGGTCTCCCCGCCCTCGAAGGTGTCCGGCGTCTCCATCCAGTCGACGCTGCCGTCCTTGCGGGCGATGAAACCGTCGAGACTCGCCACCATGTGGATGGTGACGCGGGCGTTGGGATTCGGCACAGTCACGTCTCCGATTATCCGTGCCGGCGGACCACCAGCAGCGTGATGTCATCGAACTGGGGCGCGGAGGCCGCGAAGGCGTCCACCGCCTCGAACACATGCGCCACGATCTGTTCGGCCGACTGGTGACGCACGGCGGCGATCGCCTCCGCCAGCCGCGCCTCGCCGAATTCATCTTCCTCGAGATTCTGCGCGTCGGTCACGCCGTCGGAACACAGCACCAGGCAGTCGCCGGGAGCGATCGCGACTTCCGTTTCGCCGTATGGCAATCCCGGGGGAAGCAAGCCGAGCGGCGATCCCGTCGATGCGAGCGCGTGCGCGGCGCCATGCCGATCGATCAACCAGCTGTTGATGTGACCGGCGCTGACGTAGCGGCCGAGCCCGGTGGCGGGCTCGAGTTCCAGCATTGCGGCCGTCACGTACTTGTTGCCCGCCGTCGATCCATACAGCAAACCACTCGCATCCCCGACGAGTGACGTCAGCGGACGCGATCGGCCAAGCAACGCGCGCAAGGTGGCCTGCATGTGGCTCATCAACAGCGACGCGGGCAGGCCTTTCCCCGACACGTCTGCGACGCACAACAGCGCCAGGCCAGAGCCATCCGGCACCGCGATCGCGTCGTAGTAATCGCCACCGCAGCGGCGAGCCGGGCGGCTGCGGGCGGCCAGATCGTAGCCGGCGAGCGCGGGAAGTTCGGCGGGAAACAGGTTGGCCTGGATGGTGGCCGCCAGATTCAATTCGCGTTCGTAGCCGGCGCGGGCCAGCTCTGCCTGCTGGTGCAGGGCGAGCAGCCGTTCGCGCTCATGGCCAGCCTGCACCGTGCGCTCGAACAACCGCGCGTTTTCAATCGCGGTCGCGGTCTGCAGAGCCAGCGTGTTGAGCAACTTGAGCTCGCGGGCTTCGTAGGCCATCGGCAACGTACTGGCGAGCACGATCACGCCAATCACCTTCTCGCCGACCTTCAACGGCGCGCAGACCAGCGAGCGCACGTCGATCACCGCGTTGATGCGGCGCGGGTCTCCCATCACGTCGTTGACGATCTCACCGACGCCGGTCGCCGCCACGGTGCCCGCAATGCCCTTGCCGCGCGCGAAGCCGGACAGGCCAGGGAGTTCGTCGCCAAAGGCCGCGATCGCGTTCAGCGCATCCGACGGTTCATCGAGCAGGAGAATCGCGCCGTCGGTCGCGACGATCAGGTGCCGCGCCTCCTGCAGCGTCAACTCGGCCACCTTCTGCAGATCGAGCAGCGCCGCCAGCTTCTCCGAGAAGCTGTAGATCAGATTCACTTCGCGATAGAGGTGCAACACCTCGGACCCGAGGGCCTTGCGCTCGGATTCCTTGTCGGCCAGGAATTGCAGCAGGCCGGCGACGGCCTCCGCGCCGTTCGCGCCGGTGACCCAGCCCAGGTCCTTGCCGTCGTGCGAGACCGGAAAGCGATCGCCCGGACCGGGCGATCCGAAGAGGGCGCCTCCGCTCGCGTCTTGAACCGTGACAGGGCCGCCGATCGCCAGTGCCAGCGACTCGACCACGGGCCGGAGCCCGTTCTGCGCAGCAAGAATTTGCTTGAGGGAAATCCGGGCCATGCAACCGATCAGATGCCGAGCACGTCGCGGGCCTTCATCAGCAGCGAATCCGGGTCGAACGGCTTGGTCATGTAGAGATCGGCGCCGACTTCAATGCCCCGCTGCCGATCGAACTCCTGCCCCTTGGCGGTGAGCAAGACGATGTAGACATTGGTGAGGCCGAGCACCTTCTTGGCGCGCTCGCACACGTCGAAACCACTGAGCTTCGGCATCATCACGTCGAGGAACACCAGGTTGGGCTGCATCGATTCGATGGCCGCCAGCGCCTCTTCGCCATTGGTGGCGGTGTGCAATTCGACGCCTTCGTCCTCGAGCTCTTCGAGCGTCTGGTGCAGCAACGTGCGCAAGTGCTTCTCGTCGTCAACAATCAGGATCTTCTTACTCACACACACTCCTACCGGTAGACAAAGAACAGGACGTTCTCGAGACCCTTCTCGAAGCGCAGGGTCTGGACGATCTCGGGCTTGGGATCGCTGGAGCTGAGCATGATGATGTCGGGCTGCAGCATCTTGGCTTTCTCAAACAGATCGTGGCCGCGGGCCTCGGTCACGCTGTAACCGCGCGCCTTCAGCACTTCGGTCAGCGACTTCACCGCGGACGCGTCCTCGTCGACGACCAGCACGCGCTTGTGGGTCTTGCGCTGCTCGAGCAGGGCGCCGACTTCGCGGAACAGGACGTCGGTGTTGATCGGTTTGGTCAGGTAGCGATCGACGCCGAGGCGGAAGCCGCGTTCGCGGTCCTGGACAATCGACAGGATGATGATCGGGATGTCGAGCGTCTGTGGATCGTTGCGCAGCACGGCCGCGACATCGAAGCCGTTCATTTCCGGCATCATCACGTCCAGCACGATCAAGTCGGGACGCTGACGGCGGACTTCGGCGACCGCTTCGCGGCCGTTCGCCGCCGTGACCACGGTATAGCCGGCCTCGGTGAACTCCTGCGTCAGCAGTTCGCGAATATTCGCTTCGTCATCGACGACCAGGATGCGCGGCTGGCGTTCCGCCGTTCGCGGTGTCGTCACCACGACCTGGTCGCGCAACTGCCTGACCACCGTCGCGAGGTCGAGCGGCAACGAGGGCTGCGCGCCGTCGGCGACGGGCAACGAGAACGAGAAGGTGCTGCCCTTGCCGATCTGGCTCTCGACCCACACGCGGCCGCCGTGGTGTTCCACGATCTCGCGGCAGATCGGCAGGCCGAGGCCGGTGCCTTTCGGCTTGTCGGTGAGCGTGTCGCCGACCTGCTTGAACCGCTCGAACACCTTCGGTTGATCCGCCGGGGCAATGCCGACGCCGGTGTCGACCACGCTCACCACCAGCATGTCGGCCTGGCGAACGGCCCGGCAGGTGATGGTGCCCGCGTCGGTGAACTTGACGGCATTGGAGATCAGGTTGATCACGACCTGGATGAGGCGATCGCGGTCGCCGGTGATCATCGGCAACGACGCATCGACGTCCTTGATCAGCCGCAGGCCCTTCGGCTCGAGGAGCGAAGCGGTGGCGGCGGTGGCGTGGTCGATGATCTCCTGGATCGTCACCGGCCCCATGTTCCATTCGAGCTTGCCGGCCTCGATCTTGGCCAGGTCCAGCACATCGTCGATCAGCTTGGTGAGACGTTCGCCTTCCCCGACCACGACCTGCAGGTTCTCCTGGATCTGCTGCACTGTCTGTTGCACCTTCTTGTCGTCACTCTGGATGATCGGGAAGATGCGGTCGTCGAGGCGCTTCTTGATGATCTTGGCGAAGCCGAGCACCGAGGTGAGCGGGGTGCGCAGTTCATGACTGACCGTCGAGAGGAACGCGCTCTTGGCGGCATCCGCTTCCTCCGCGGCGGCACGCGCGCGCTGCGCTTCCTCGAACAGGCGGCGATTGTCGTGTTCCTGCTCGTTGATCTGCCGGTAGGCGGCAGCGTTGTCGAGCGCGATCGCCGTGAAGGCCGCCAGGTTCTGCATCATGTTGAGGTGATGCTCGGTGTAGGCGCCCTTTTCAAGGCTCTGAATCGTCACCAGCCCGAGGACCTTGTCCTTCGAGACCAGCGGCAGGTAGATGATCGACTGCGCGGCCTTGGACATGCTGCCGTCTTCGAGGGCGCGCGCGGCTTCGGCGTAGTGCGGAATGTATCTGGCCGATTCCTGTTCGACGTCGTTGATGAAGACCGGCGCGCGATTCTCGATGCACCACACCGGCAACTGGCTGCGATCGATGGTGCTGCGCGAATAGGGCGCGTAACGCTTGCCCTTCTCGATCGCCAGCCGATACTCGATTTCCTGTCGCTCGGGGTGATACAGGCCCACACCGAAGACGTCGGCATCCGCCAGTTCGTTGACGCGTCCGTAGAGCTTGTCGAAGATGGTGTCGAAGTCGAGCGATGCCGTGATGTCGCGGCCGATTTCGCTCAGCAGCTCGATGTTGCGATTGCGATCGGCTTCGGACTTCGCGAGCGCCTCGGCGGATTCGGCCCGCAGACGCGCCTCGGCAAATTCCGCGCGCTGCCGCTCGCGGCCCACGACCCGGCGGCGCTGTAACCGATCGACGGCGACGATCGCCATGCCCGCCAGACCCAGGTAGATCAGATAGGCCCACCACGTGCGATACCACGGCGGGAGGATCGTGAAGCCATAGAGGCCTTCGTCGCTGACCTGGCTCAGCTCGTTGCGCGCACGCACGCGGAACCGGTACGTGCCGGCACCAAGATTGGTGTAATCGCGCCGCGATTCCGACGACCAGGTCGACCAGTCGGCATCAAGGCCATCGAGGCGCGACTGGTACTGCGTCGATCGTTCGTTGAGATACGACGGCGCGGCAAACTCGAATCGCACCGAACGGCTGGTGGCCGGCAGTTGGCGATCGGCCACCTGCGGCGACAGCGGATCGGCCTGGTTGACCGTGATGCGCCGAATCAGCGCCGCGTATTTCGCGGTCGAGCGGACGAAGCGGTTGGTGTCGAACCGCGCCAGCTTGCCGCCGGTGCCAATCCAGAGCACGCCGTCTTTTTCCGGATAGAACGCACCGTTGTTATCGAGCGCAAACCGGCTGAACAGTTGCTTGTCGACGGCGTAGGCCCCACCGGCCTGCCGGGTGAGCACGGCCGCCTGGCGGCCCGAGGTCACAAAAATGCGGCCGTCGGGACCCTGGGTGAAGAACACCAGGTCGGTGGTGGTGTCACGCTCCACGACCTCGAAGGTCTTGTCGGTCACGAAGCGCCTGGTCGACGGATCGAGCACCACGATCTTCCCGGCAACGCTGACGAACAACTTGTCGTCGACCTTGATGACCGCCGACCCGCCGGGCGCGAGGCCCTGCTCGACGCCGTAGCGTTCGATGGTGGGCTCCGCCGGGCGATGTTCGCCGACGACGTCGGCGCCGCGCACGATCAACAAGCCGGACGACTGCGTGCCCGCCCACAGGCTGCCGTCCGGCGCCTGCTGCAGGCTGCGCACTTGATCGCGGATCGCCGTCACGCGGCCCTCGTTGATCCATTTGCCGTTGGTCCAGCGCACCGACGCCAGGCCATCGGCCAGTCCCACCCACACGCGGTACGGATCGATTCGCGACTGGTGGGTCACGAAGGCACCGAACGAGCGGTTGCTGGACGTCACGATCGGCAGCGCTCTTTCGCCGTCGATGCGATACAACCCGTCGCTCGCCGACAACAGCAACTGCGGCGGACGGCCGGCGGGGTCGTTGAACTGCATGAACGCCCAGCACTGGTTCTGCACCCCGGGGACCGTGACGATATGCGGCAGGCTGCTGCCGCTGGCCGGCGCCAGGTACTGCACGCCCTGGCCGTGCGCGATGTAGAGCCGGCCGTTGAAGCGGAGCACGTCGCCGCCCGCCGAGCGCAGACCTTCGGTGGGACCGAACAGCGACAGCGGCGACTGCGCCTCGACACGCGCCAGGCCGACACCAAGCGCGAGCCACAAGCCGCCTTCGCGGTCCGGCAACACGTAATACACCGACGGCGCCTGCAGGCCCGCCGCTTCGTCGATCATCTCGAGCTGATGCCCGTCACGATCGAGGATCACCATGCCGGCGGAGGTGGTGGTGAAGGCAAACGACCCGTTCGGCAGCGCAAAACCGCGATACAGGTTGCGGCTCTTCAAGTACGCATCAACATCGGTATGAAACGGCGTCATGGCGGCGCCGTCGTACAGGAACAAGCCGTCCGCCCGCGTGCCCATCAGCAGGTGCGTATCGTCGTAGCGAATGACGATCGGATAGGCCTCGTCACCGAGACGCTCGGCGCCGGGAACCGGGACCAGTTCCTCGCCGCGCAGCGCCATCAACACGCCGCCGGTCTGGCCGAGGTAAATGGTGTTGTTCGCGAGTTGCGCGCGGTTGAAGATGCGGCCGGTCGGCTTCCAGACCTTCATCGTGCCGTTGGCCCAGCGGAACAGCCCAATCTGCGTCTGGAAGAACACGCCGTCCGGCGTAGCAAAGGTGCGCCACACGTCTTCGAAGACGCGGACGTCGGCCGGCAACTTGTCGACCATCGAGACGAACGTGCTGTCGCCGCTGGCGTCGGTCTCGAGGTAACCAAGATCACCGACCGCGCCGACGTAGATCCGGCCGCTGGCATCCGCGGCGAGGGAGCGAATGGTGGTGCGGGTCGGCGTGAAGATCTTGCGCCAGGTGACGCCGTCGTATTCGAGCAGCGAGCTGGTCGACCCGACGTAGATCACGCCGCGCTGGTCCTGTAACAACGCCCAGTTCTGGGCGCCGCCGTCGTAGACGTCGGGCGGATAGTTGCGAATCAACAAGCCGCCGGCCTCGGGGTGGCGGCCGGTTGGAGCCGGCGGCGAGGCCGGGGTTTGCGCGAGCGCAGTAGCCGTCAACAGACAGACAGCCGCAACCGCGGCCAAACGGGATCGCATCAGAATGGGGGCCCCCTTCGTGGGTAGGCAAATCTTACAGGGAATCCGGCCGGCATGGGTGTTCTTGGCGCGCCCCAAACGGCTCACGGGCGATTAGAATCTGCGACGAAGGAGAGCCATGGACCCACTCGATCAATTCAAGGCCAACCAGAAGGCGGCCTGGGCGACGTTTGCATTTCTCGAAAACATTACCGCGACAGCGGCCCCGCACCTCGTCAAGTTCGCCGGCATCCGGGCCGGCGCGAAGGTCCTCGACGTCGCCTGCGGCACTGGCGTGGTCGCGTTGACCGCAGTGCGTGCCGGCGCCAGGGTCAACGGCATCGATCTCACGCCGGAGCTGATACAACGCGCGCGCGAGAACGCCACGCTGATGAAACTCGAGGCCACCTTCGACGAGGGGGATGCCGAGGCGCTGCCCTTTCCCGACGCGACGTTCGATGTCGTGGTCAGCCAGTTCGGCCACATGTTTGCGCCGCGGCCGGACGTGACGATTGCGCAGATGCTGCGCGTCCTCAAGCCGGGCGGCACCATCGCGTTCTCAACCTGGCCGCCTGAGACTTTTGTCGGCCGCTGGTTCGCCATGATGGGTCGCTACGCGCCACCGCCGCCTCCCGGCGTATCACCGCCACCGCAGTGGGGCGATCCGAACATCGTGCGCGAGCGGCTGGGCGCCGCCGTGAAGGACATTTTCTTCGCGAGGGCGACAATGATGTTTCCGATCTTGAGCCCGCAGCATTACCGCGTGCAGATGGCCGAGAACTTCGGCCCGTCGAAGAAGCTCCTCGAATCGCTCGATGCCAACGATCCGGCCAAGGCGGCGGCGTTGAGAAGCGAGATCGAAGCCCTGGCCAGCGTCTACTTCGAAGATGGGTTCACGCGACAGGATTTCCTGATCACGCGCGCGATCAAGCTCTGACGCGATTACTTCCGGGTCGTGGCCGTGAGATTCATCGTCAACACGGCCCCGGCCTTCGGAAGTTCATGGACGCCGATCGCGGTGCGTGCCGGCCGGTGCGCACCCATCACGTCCACGTAAGCGCGATTCATCTCCTCGAAGTCCGTCATGTGCAGGAGAAACACATTGATGTGGATGACGTGATCGAGATCGGACCCGGCCGATGCCAGCATGACCTTGAACGATTCGAGGATCTGCTTCGCCTGGCGATAGGCGTCAGGCCCGGCGAGTTCGCCGGTGGCCGGATCGACACCGGCGGTCCCGCCGATGGTGATGAAGTCGCCCACCTTCGCGATGTGGCTGTAGGGGCCGATCGGTGCCGGCGTGTCGGGCGGAGTCGACGTCTTGACTCGAGTCATTGCGATCCTCTATCTGGCCGGCGCGAACGCGAACGCTCCGAGGCTGACGCCTTTCCGATCGACGATCACTTTTGGGTGAGAAATGCGGCGATGCGATCGTTGAGGAACCGCAAGTCGGCCGGATTGCTCGCGGCCCCCGCCGTGTGGCCCCACAACGAAGGAATCGGCGCAAAGGTCACTCGCGGAATCAGCGCCTGTTCGTAACGAGCATCGGTGATCGGAAAGTACAAATCCGTTTCAGACGGCATGTACAGCACACGCGCCTTGATCGATCGAAGAGCCTTCTCGACGTCGCCGTCGAATCCCGGCGTGGCTCCAATATCGTGACGTTGCCAGGTCCGCGCCTGCAGGATGTAATCGTTGGCGTCGGCGCTGAAGCGCTTGCGGAATCCTTGCACGGCTTGTTCGAAGGTGGTCCCGGCCGGCGAGGTCGTGCGCCATAGCTCCTGGCGCCACCACTCCTGCGAGTAGAGCCATCCGGCCCACACCATGCTGAACGCCTCGAGGCCCTTGGCCGGTGGCGTCGTGTAGTCACCACCCTGCCACGTCGGATCGGCAGTCAGCGCGGCGATCTGCCCTTCCAGCCGGACGTAGCCGTGGCCGTAACACTTCGCCGTCCCCGACGTCGCGACGATCGCATCCATGAAATCCGGATGGCTCACCGCCCACTGGAACGCCTGCTCCGCTCCCATCGAGAATCCGACGACGGCGCGCAAATGCTTGACGTGCAAATCCGTCGTGACGAGGCGATAGACGGCGTCGACGTTGTCGCGGATCGTCATCACCGGGAAGCGCGGGCCATGAAGCGGTTCCGGCGTGTTGCTGGGAGATGACGAGCGGCCGTTACCGAACAGCTCCGTCAGGATCAGGAAATCGCGAGAGGGGTCGAATACGCGACGCGGGTCGCTGCCCTTGATCAACCAGTTGTAACCGTTGAAATTCGCCATGTAGTGCGATGGCAACAAGATGGCGTTGTCGCCGGCGGCGTTGAGGGTGCCGAGCGTTGAGTAGACAACGCGAGCCTCGGGCAGGACCACGCCACTTTCAGTACGGAAGTCGCGAATGATGAATTCGTGGCGCTCAAGGGGCACACCCGGTTGCGCCGCCGGCTGAGCGCCAGGAGACGCGACCAACGACACGAAGACGGCGAGGGTGAGCCAGGTGCGCCAGCGAACTCTCATAAGGGGAGACTTTACTACTGCGAAGGGCCTGAGGTCCTGAGGTCTTGAGATTGGTTTAGTCAGCGGAACTCTCGAATGCGGTGGGCTTCACTGTCGCCGACGTAGAGAATGCCTTGCGAATCGGCAAGCACACCGTGCGGCCGATTGAGCGCGCATCTGTGGGGATCTGACTCCGGTCCGTCGCCGGGCTTCCCGGTGCCCAACACGGTGCGGATGATGCCGGTCTTCAGCGCAATCTCACGAATGACATGGTTCTCGGTGTCCGCGACGTAGAGCAGGCCGCGCGACCAGGCGAGTCCTTTCGGACCGCCAAGTCGTGCGAGGCGGGCCTGAGCGCCATCACCTGAATATCCTTGTTCTCCGGTTCCAGCCACGTGGTGAAGAGTCTGTGACTGGCTATCGACGCGGTAAATCGCATTACCTTCCCGCAGCGCGAGGTATAAGTCGCCCGCCGTATCGAACGCGATCGTCCGGGGGCCATTGAGAGGGGTTCCCTTCACGGGCGCACCGTCTGGCGTGGGTTGCTTCTCACCGGTGCCGGCGAATGTTTCGATTCGGCCGGTCGCGAACTCCACGCGTCGAATGCGGTGATTGCCGATGTCGCAGACCAGCAAGAACCGTCGGGTCGGTTCAACGGCGATGCTGTGCGGCTGGCGCAATTGCGCGAGCGATGCGGGTCCATCGTCGCCAAAAAATCCCGCCATTCCCGTTCCGGCAAACGTGGAAATAGCACCGGCGGTTGCGTCAACTGATTATCCAAGTCGCAGAAGTAGAGCGCGCCGTCGGGTCCAAACGCGAGGCCATACGGATTGTTGACCTGCTGCTCCGAGTATCCCGGCACGCCCGTTCCGAGGAGAGTTGATACCGAAGCTCCCTGGGCCATCGCGCGTGAGGAGGCCAGCACAGCAAACAGCGTCTTGAGCGCGTCACGTCGATGCATGGAGTGCAGAGTCTACTCCGCCGCGTTAAGTCGACGCCGGCCCGTACCGGAGCGTGCCGTCAACGATCTGCGCTGGATCGGTGTAAGGGTGCTCAACGACCTTTGACTCGCCCAGGATGTGAAGCACCTCGATTCCCGTCGCCTTCAGCGCATCCGCGATCATGCTCCGGTGGCACCGCCACCACACGGCTTCTGAGCAGAGAAGCGCCGTGCGGCGCTCCCGCGCGGCATCGACGAGTCGGCTCAGCGCAACCCGGAATTCTTCGGTCGCCATGTAGTCGGCATAACCCCTGAACGAGGCGTTTCGCCACACGGTGTTGGTCGATGTGGGGCTGGCCTTGCGACGGCCGCCGAGGTCCGCGAACGGGCGGTAGTCAATGCCATGGCTGGCGAGGGCAGCGGCCAGAGGCTCGGCATTGAAATGGGGGTACTTCCGAGACCCCGCGTGGCGACGCACGTCTGCGATGCGCTCGATGCCGTGCAACTGCAGGAGGGTCACGAACTCCTCGAGCGTGCGAGTTGAGTGGCCGATCGTCCAGACCATCACACGCTCGAGATGATCAGCGTACTGCCACGGCCGTCGCGGCAGACGCCGTGGCTACTCACCGGGCCTTCGTTGAGGAATTTGAAGACGGCGATATACGGGAGCAGGCCCCGCTGTGACGATCCGGCTCGCATCGACTCCATTCTGCGTCTATTGCGTCTTCTGCGGCACGATGGTCTCACCGTTCGCCAGCATCGCTACCAGCGAGGCGATCTTGCGGGCGCGGCCTTTCGGAGTCTTCATGTGGTTGGTGCGAAACGCCAGCGAAAACAGGTTCATCTTCGAGAGCGTCTTGAAGGTCTTCAGCGCGCGCGGATTCCGCTTGATGGCTGTCATGAGGTCCGCGGGAATCGATTTCGCGCTGGTCTCTCGAATCGGCGCGTAGGCCCGGTCCCAGCGGCCGTCAGCCTTCGCGAGATCAATCTGCCTCTGGCCATGCGCGGTCATGCGACCGGCCTTGATCAAGCGCGCCACATGGCCGCGGTTGACCTGACTCCACATGCTCTTGGGGCGGCGCGGCGTGTAGCGCTGCAGAAACGCCGCCTCGTCGAGACCCTTGCGAATCGCATCGATCCAGCCATAACAGAGCGCCACATCGAGCGCCTCTGCACAGGTCACGGTCGGCACACCGGTCGCCTTCTTGAAGACCTTGATCCAGATCTCAGGCTCCGTGTCGTGATTGGTGCGCAGCCACTTTTCGAAGGCGCCCTGGTTCTTGAACGTCTTAATCCGCGTGGGATTGGGAATCATAGTGAGAGTAACTCTTCATCTCGGCAGGTCTCTATCGACGGCTCGGACCCAGTCGGGCACCTCAGCAGGCACCGCATCGATCTTGATCGTGAACTTCGCCAGCACGCGATCGGTGGCGACGTCACGAAGCTCGAAATACTCCTCGTTGGAAAAATGCAGCATCATTCGCTCGTAGCCGACCTGGGCACCGTCAGCGAGAAACGTCCACTTCCAAATCGGAATGCCATCGCCGTACCTGTGGGTTCGCCCGTTCTCGTATACGACCAGCGTCTCGGGAAAGCCCGGGCAATAGCTACCGTCTGAGCGGGGGCCGATCGGCCCACAGCCCGAAGTCTGCGAGATCCATCCTACGGATCGACCGTCCGGAGCGATCTGAATATCCCCGAAACCGCGCTGTTTCCAGTGGGTGCCCGATCCAGGCGTATCCGGAAGCACGGTAATTCTTCTGCCGTCTTCGAACGCGACCCGTAGATTCCCTTGCTTATTGACCACCGCGCTGACATACCGCGACCGCGCCGCAGCGACGGAGTGGGCCCCAGCGAGGGAGTCCGCAACCACCGCCAACACAGCCGCAAAACTGAACCAAACCAGGCCGCGTCTAGTCACAGCAGACTCCACTCCCCAAAGCGACGACACCGACGGACATGGCGGCGGAGACAGGGAGATTACGTTTCAAATGCGGTCCACGCGTCCTCGGCTTCACGCAGATGTTACGTGGTCTGTTCGGCCTGCCGGTTGTCAAAGAGCTCAACGCGTGGTCCTGAGGCAGGCTCGACAACACCGAACTCAATCCAAGCGGGCCGAGAAGTACCATCTTGGTAGATCGGGCGAGCAAAACAAAGGGTGCCAGGATTATCGACGCAGAACTGCTCCATCCGACGAAACCGCTTGCCATCTTCGGACCACCCGCGATTCAAATCTCGCCGCTGCACAAATACGTTGGCTTCGACTCCGTCGACGGCACCACCGAGCGAGTGCGCGATGAAATGCCCCTTGTCCCAGCCGGCGCCAAACGTCTTCTCTGTGGGCCCGACCCAACCGCGCAATCGATAGTCGTCCCGCCCGCGCTTTCGCGGAGCCGATCGACCGTGGGCCACCACGAGGCGACTCTCTTGAGTCACGCTGTAAGGGACATCGCCCCTCGCCTCAATAGCAGTGTAGTTGTCGAAGACGTACTCAAATCCTTCCTGTTGGACGCGCAGGATGTCGGATGGCCTGTCGCTGGCTAGGAGGTAAGCATCGCGACAAAGGAAAGGCAGATGCTCCTCGAAGTAATCGAGGGCTTCCGTGTCCGTAAGGCCTTTTGTTTCGCTCCACAAAGCATCGTAGTCGATGCGATGACACTCCACTTCGTTGCAGACCTACGACCAGGCCATTACGGAACCAGAGTCAATTCTTACCCGGAAGACATTTGAGCGACGGCGCCGTACTCCGCATCCGAACAAGGAAGGTCTCAGCGAAGGATTTGCATCGGAACTCGGTCTGAACAAGAAATGGTTTCTGCATTTCAAGCATCCAATCGACCGTCTCCGACCACCCGGCGTCTTCGCTCGTAAGGCGAAAAACCGTTTCCGTCGTCGCGAGTAATGCGTTGTGGCGCCAGAATAACGCTTCACCCTTCTTGGGCACGGGCTTGGTCGCGAGATCCTGTTGGGTTTCATTGAACTTGAGAAAAAGCTCTACCGCCTTCATCTCGCGGTCGTTCTTAAGCGCACTGACTTGCAGTGATAGCGAATCGCGAGTGAGCTTCTGGGTTTCGCTGAATTGGTAGTACCCGAGCCATATCGCCGCGGTCGCGAATATCGCCGCGACGATTGTGGCCACATTGGCTGCGTTCTGGAGTTTCAACCCGTCTGACATGGCGGCTCCCTGGGCTGGCCGAACAAAGACCGCCAACCCTCTTTAATAGACGGCCGGGCTTGAGATCTCTATCACCCTGTAGACATCTCGCTGTCCTTGATTACCGGACAGCCGCGCGGGTTATTGGGAGGTTATTAGGAATTGGGCGATCTCAGAAGTCGCGGTAGACAAAGACGCCTTGCGGAAGGCGGCGGCCGAGAATCAATGGCGGATAAGCGCCTTCGTGATCAAAAGAAGCTCCGTGCCACCGTGTCTCCGTGGCCACGTTCGTGGCCAAGCAATGCGATCAGACGATCTACGCAGCCGCGCGGCTCTGGTCCGCGAACGGAAGGCCGAGCGCGGCGCTCATCTGCGCCCCGAGACGCGTCCCCTCATCCCTGTCGTCGACGATGGCAAGGAGGACCGTGGTGTCGACTTCCGAGAGCAGAACGACCGTGTAGAAATGGCTCACGGTTCGCCGGCTCCTCGACCGATCGGACCGCACCGTTTCGTAGCGAAGGGCGATCGTCTTGAACGTCGCGAGCGCATATCTACGCCGCCATTTCCACACCACGAAGTCGAGAACCTTGACGACCTCGTTCGCGGATCGGTTAATGATGACGCGCTTCCCCATCAGCGTGAGGAGAATGCCTGGCGAGGCGAAACCCATGGAGAGGACCACGGCGAATGCCAGCCCCGGCAGATTGCGCGCCAGTCCGGGAAGCTGGCCTGCCATCGCGTACTTGTAGAGGGCCAGCGGGATGAAGTGGAACGTGTAGAGGCCGCCGGCGAGAAACGGCAGCCCGAGAACGCGGGTCAGCGGCTCGAAGTGCTGCTGGATCCGGATTTCGCCACCGAGATGTTCGACGTGATAACCAGCCATCGCCTGCCTGGCCGGTCAAGTGGTGCGCAGGTGCGAGAACACGAGCAGGAGTCTAACCCGATCGGACGACTTTCAGCGTCTTCGGAGGCGCGCATTGGTCCTATTCTCCGTCGAGCCGCAGCGGCGACTGCTTCACCGGCTGCGGATCATGCCCCGAGTCTAGACCCACTCGTAAACCCCGGTAGTTCAGATGCCGGCGTACCACGCATACTGGCCGGAGCCAAGGCTCACGCCGTCAAGCGAGTCGGTCACGAAGATCCGGTCAACGAACTTGATGCTCTTGTATCCGAGCTGCATGGGGACGCGTACGCGCAGCGGTCCTCCAAATGGCACCGGCAGGTCGCCGCCGTTCATGCCCCAGGCCATCAGCGTCTGCGGGTGCATCGCTTCATCGATGTCGATACTGTCCCACCAGTTCGTATCGGACGAGTAATAGACCACGTAGCGTGCACTCGCGCGAGCCTTGACGGCCGTCAACACGTCCGCCAACGGGGTTCCCGTCCATTCGGCGACATAGGACCACCCTTCCTCGCACGCGATCTCAGTGATCTGCGATCGCGCCGGCATCGCGCGAAGTTCGCCGAGCGAGAGGTGACGAGGCTGATCGACGAGACCGTCAAGTGAGACGCGCCAATTGGCAAAGTTTTCTGCCTGATGCCGTTTGAAGGCCTCCGTCGGCGGGGCGATCTCATTGGCGAACGGGCGCGCCGAGATCGACGCACGAGAAAACTCACGCGCCAGGCTGTGCCGCCCCAGCAGCCGATGGGAGGCGTAGTTCAGCGTTTCGCCAACGCCGTACACGCCTGCGAAATCTGGCGGGACCAATCCAAACCGGCGGCCGACCGCGCCGGAGACGACGCCGCCGGCAGCGAGAGCGCCGGCGGTCAGCAAAGAGCGGCGGGTGAACTTTGTCATTGGCGGCCCTCCGTAGCGCCCGTGATCATCGCTCGCACACGGGGACCGAATCCCGCGAGCACGATCATCGTGACATGAACCACGGTGAACAACGCCAGGGCAATCGTGGCGACAAAATGCAGAGTGCGTGCCGATTGACGCCCCCCGAGCAGTTCGACCGCACCCGGAACCACCGCTGTGAACGCGGGCGACATCGCCAGTCCGGTCCAGAACATCAGCGGGAATAACACGAACACGACAATGAGATACGAGACGCGCTGCACGGCGTTGTACGACAGGTCGTCCTGGAACGCAGACGGCCGCAGTTGCAGGTGCGCGATGGCGTGGGCGCGCCACGCGCGCCACGAACGGTCGGCCGGCTCCGGAATCAGGTTTCGTCGAAAGTGCCCGCTGCGCAGCCCGAGGATCACGTAAGCACATCCCACTGCCAGCACGAGCCACGCGGTCTGGAAATGCAAGAAGCGGCTCCACCCGTTTTGATCGGGTAACACAAAAGCGTACCCGGTTGGTACTGTCGCCCGAGACGACGGCACCGGAATCGAGAAGAGCGGCACGGTATTGACATTGCCCACTTCCCCCCAGTAGAAGCGGGGATGCGACAGCACAAGCTCGCAGCCACTGACCAGAAGCGCGAAGAACGCGAACGTGGTCAGCCAGTGCGTCGCACGGACGAACCCAAGGTGGCGTAGCGGTAACACGCCGGAATCCTAACTCAACAGACGGTGATCAGAAGATCGTCGAGATCGACGCCTGCGCGAGGTCGATCAGGCGGCTCGGCAGCACGCCCAGGTAGAGCACGCCGACGAGCGCGATGATCAGGCCCGCCATCGCCATCGCCGGCACCGCCGGTGGCACCGGGCGCGCGTCGCGGTCGGTCATGTACATCATCACCACGATGCGCAGGTAGAAGAACACCGAGACGACGCTCGACAGCACGCCGATGATGGCGAGGCCGTAGTAGCCCGAGCCGATCGCGGCCGAGAACACATACCACTTGGCGATGAAGCCGGCCGTCGGCGGGAAGCCGCCCAGCGACAACAGGAAGAACGTCATCAGCGTCGCCAGCACCGGGTGCGAATGCCACAGGCCCGCGTAATCGCGCAGGTCGTCGTTGGCGCGCTCGCGCGAGCCGAGGATCGCAATCACGCCGAAGGCGCCGAGATTCGTCAGCGCGTAGGCGGCGAGATAGAACAGGATCGCGGCCTTGCCGACGTCGTTGCCGGCAACCAGGCCGGCGAGCAGGTAGCCGGCATGCGCGATGCTCGAATACGCGAGCATGCGCTTGAGGCTGGTCTGCGCCACGCCGACGACGGTGCCGACGATCATCGTGGCCGCGGCAATCCACCACAGCACCGGCGCCCAGTCGGCGATCATCGGGTCGAGGCCCTTCAGGAACACGCGCACGAACGCGGCCATCGCCGCCGCCTTGATGCCCGTGGACATGAAGCCGGTGACCACCGTCGGTGCGCCTTCATACGCATCCGGCGACCACATGTGGAACGGGACCGCGGCGATCTTGAAGGCAAAGCCAATGATCAGCAGGCCGACGCCGAGCAGGATCATCGGGTTGCCGCTCATCGACTGCGCGGCAATCGCCGTCGACATCCGCTCGATGTTGGTCGTGCCGGTGACGCCGTAGAGGAACGCGATGCCGTAGAGGAAGAACGAGCTGGCGAAGGCGCCGAGCAGGAAATACTTGAACGCCGCTTCCGTGCTCTGCTGCTGATCGCGGCGCATGCCGGTCAGGATGTAGACCGCAATCGACATCGTCTCGAGCGCCAGGAAGATCACCAGCAGGTCGGTGGCCTGCCCCATCAGCATCATGCCGAACACCGCGAACAGCAGGATGGCGTAGAACTCGCCCGCGGGCAGGTTGTCGCGCTCGACGGTTTGCGCGGCGAACATCACCGTCAGCAAGCCGACCACGACGATCACCAGGTTCACGAACAGGCCGAAGTTATCGGCGCTGACCGCGCCGAAGCTCTCGGCGTTGCTGTTCCACAGGAGAATCGAGGCGACACCGGCGCCCAGCAGGCCGATGATGGCCAGGCCGCCGATCGGCATCTTCTCGTTCTTGCCGCGGAACGCTTCCGCGAGCAGCACCACGAGACCGGCGAGGCCCACGCAGAGCATCGGGATGACGGCGTCGAATTGGCCGCTAATCATCGCCCACCTCCGCTAAAGCTACGGTGGGCAGGCACCTGCGCCAGGACGACTTCAGGCCTTGAGGCCTCGAGATCCTGAGGCCTTGGCGCTTGCGGCCTGGTGGGCTTGGGGCCTGAAGGACTTGAGGAGTCCGGCTTTATTGAGTGCGGCAATACGGCATCCACGCGCAGCGGCTGACGCGCTTGCACGCGATCGACGAGGCGTTGAATAGCGGGTTCCATCGGCTTCAGGAACACGTTTGGCGCGACGCCCATGCCGATGGCGGCGGCGGCCAGCGGACCGAGGATCACCCACTCGCGGATCGACAGATCCGGCAGGCCGAGGTTGTGGTCGTTGGTGACCTTGCCGTAGAAGACGCGCTGGAACATCCACAGCATGTAGACCGCGGACAGGATCACGCCGAGCGCGGCGATGACGACGAAGCGCGGGTCCCACTTGAAGGCGCCGAGCATGATCAGGAACTCACCGATGAAACCGTTCATGCCGGGCAGGCCGATCGACGACAGCGTGATGATCAGCGCCACCGCGGTGAAGCGCGGCATGCCTTTCTTCAATCCGCCGAATTCCGAGATCAGGCGCGTGTGCCGGCGATCCGAGAGCATGCCGACGAGGCAGAACAGCGCGCCGGTGCTGACGCCGTGCGCCAGCATCTGGTAGGACGCGCCCTGCAGGCCCTGCATGTTGAACGCGGCGATGCCGAGGACGACGAAGCCCATGTGACTGACCGACGAATATGCCACCAGCTTCTTCATGTCCGGCTGCACCATCGCCACCAGCGCGCCATAGACGATGGCGATCACCGACAGGGTGGCGAGCAGCGGCGCGAAGTAGAGCGCGGCTTCGGGGAACAGCGGGAAAGCGAAGCGGATCAGGCCGTAGGCGCCCATCTTCAGCATGACGCCGGCGAGGATCACCGAACCGGGCGTCGGCGCCTGGACGTGCGCATCCGGCAGCCAGGTGTGGAACGGGAACAGCGGCACCTTGATGATGAACGCGAGCGTGAACGCGAGGAAGAACCAGTACTGCGTCTGCTCGGGAATCTGCAGCTCATAGAGCTTTAACACGTCGAAGCTGTACGAACCGGTCGCCGACTGGTGCATCCACGACAGGCCGATGATCGCGACCAGCATCAGGACGCTGCCGGCCATCGTGTAAAGGATGAACTTGACCGCGGCGTAGATGCGCTGGTCGTAGCCCCAGATGCCGATCAGGAAATACATCGGGATCAGGACGAAGTCCCAGAACACGTAGAACAGGAAGATGTCGAGGGCGCAGAAGACGCCGATCATCGACGCCTCGAGCAGCAGCATGAAGATCGAGAATTCCTTGACCTTCTTCTCGACGCTCACCCATCCCGACAGCAGCGCGATCGGCGTCAGGAAGCCGGTCAGCACCAGCAGCATCAGGCTCAGGCCGTCGATGCCGACGAAGTACTCGATGCCGAATTGCGGAATCCAGTCGTAGCGTTCGACGTACTGGAACGGCCGCGCGCCGGGCAGCGCATCGAACCACCACCACAGCATCACGGTCACCGCGAAGGTGACGACCGAAAAGCCGAGCGCCAGGTATCGGATCAGCCCGTCCTTCGAGCCATCGCGGTTCGGGACGAGCAACAACACGAGCGCCCCGAGGATGGGCAGCGTGATGGCGAGGGTCAGCAAACCGGGCACGATGTCCTTATCTCCACATGTAGTACGCGAGCACGGCGACCGCGCCCGCGAACATCGAAGCCGCGTAGGTCTTGACGGACCCGTTTTGCAGCAGGCGGAGCACGACGCTCACGCCACTGACGAAATACCCGGCGCCGTTGACCGCGCCGTCGACCAGCTTCACGTCAAAGCCGCGCCACAGGCCTTCGGTGGACACCACCTTGATCGGCTGCACGATGGTCGCGTCGTAGACCTCGTCCACGTAGTACTTGTTGAGCAGCAGCTGGTGGATGCCCGAGTACTGCTGGGCCATCCGCTCGGGAATCTGCTTGTTCTTCAGCCAGAGGAACGTCGCCAGGCCAATGCCGGCCAGCGCCACCAGCGACGACACGACCATCAGCGTCAGTTCGAGGCCGGCGTTCTCGGCCGGCTCGCCACCTTCACCCGGCGCGCAGTTCTCGATCGCGATACCGGCGAGATCACCGGTGGTCATCGGCTGTCCGCAATTGGTGGCATTGAACGCAGGCTCGAGCCACGCACCGAGCGCGTTGTGGCCGCCGAGCGCATGGGGAATACCTACGTATCCGGCCAGGATCGAACCCAATGCGAGAACGATCAAAGCGGTGGCCATTGGCCACGGCGCGTCATGAAGGTGCGTACTGTGCGTACTGTGCCTGGGTGCCGCGTGCGAATCAGGTGCCGCGTGCGAATCAGGTGCCGCGTGCGAATCAGGTGCCGCGTGCGAATCGGGTGCCGCATGTGCGGGTGCATCGTGTGCGGCATGACCGTGCGCGGCGACCACTTCATGGAATCGCTCTTCGCCATGGAATGTCAGATGCACGAGGCGGAACATATACGTCGCCGTCAGCAGCGACGTCAGGATGCCCATCCCCCACAGGATCTGGTGGCCGTGGGCGAACGTCTCGAACAGGATTTCATCCTTCGAGAAGAAGCCCGCCAGGCCCGGCACGCCGGCGATCGCCACCGAGGCGATCAGGAACGTCCAGTAGGTCACCGGGATGTGCTTCTTCAGCCCGCCCATCTTGCGGATGTCCTGCTCGCCGTGCAGCGAGTGAATCACCGCGCCGGAGCCGAGGAACAGGCAGGCCTTGAAGAACGCGTGCGTGTAGAGATGGAAGATGCCGGCGCCGAAGGCGCCCATGCCCATCGCCAGGAACATGTAGCCGAGCTGCGACACCGTTGAATACGCGAGCACGCGCTTGATGTCGTTCTGGACGAGGCCGATGGTGCCGGCGAAGAGCGCCGTCGAGGCGCCGATGATCGCCACGATCGTCAGCGTGATCGGCGCATGCTCGAACAGCATGGCGTTTCTGCCGATCATGTAGACGCCGGCGGTGACCATGGTCGCCGCGTGGATCAGGGCCGAGACCGGCGTCGGGCCTTCCATCGCGTCCGGCAGCCAGACATACAGCGGAATCTGCGCCGACTTGCCGGTGGCGCCGATAAACATCAGGAGCGTAATCAGCGACAGCGTGCCGAAGGTGACTTCCTTCGGCATCTCCTTCACCGCCAGCGCAATGGTGGTGAAGTCGAGCGAGTGGAAGGTGACGACCAGCAGCAGCGCGCCGAGGATGAACGCGAAGTCACCGACGCGATTGACGATGAACGCCTTGTTCGCCGCATCCGACGCGGACTTCTTCTCGTAGTAGTAGCCGATCAGCAGGTACGAGCACAGACCGACGCCTTCCCAGCCGACGAACATCACCAGGACGTTCGAGCCGAGCACCAGCATCAGCATGAAGAAGCAGAACAGGTTCAGGTAGGAGAAGAAGCGGGCGAACTCCGCATCCGTCTCCTCGTGCATGTACGAGGTCGAATACAGGTGGATCAGCGAGCCGATGCCGGTGATCACCAGGATCATCACGGCGGAAAGCGCGTCGAGGCGGAACGCGACGTCGAGCGTGAAGTCGCCGGCGGTGATCCAGGTGAACAGCGTCTGGTTGATCTGGCGGTTCTCAGGGGTCATGCCCATGAGCGCCGAAACCTGCGTCACGGCGATGATGAACGAGATCACCATCAACAGCGTCGCCAGGCCGCCCGACACGGACTTCGGCAACCGCTTCCCGAGGAAGGCGTTGACGAGGAAACCGCCGAACGGAATGAGTGGGATGAGCGCTAACACGTGATCACCACTTGAGAGTCGTAAAGGCTTCGGGGTTGAGCGATTCGCGATGGCGGAACAGCCCAATCACGAGCGCGAGGCCGACGGCCGCTTCCGCGGCGGCGACGGTCATGACAAAGAAGGTGATGATCTGCCCGTCGTTGGTGCCGAGCTGACGCCCGAACGCCACGAACGTCAGGTTGACCGCATTCAACATGATCTCGACCGACAGCAACAGCGTGATCAGGTTCTTGCGAAGGAAGACCCCGGCGGCGCCGATCGAGAACAACAGGCCGGACAGCACCAGGTAGTATCCAATGGGCATGGCTAATCCTGCCTCTTGTGCGCCAGCACGACTGCGCCAACCATCGACGCGATGATCAGGATCGACGTGACTTCAAACGCGAACATGTAATCGGTAAACAGCACGCGGCCCAGCTCGGCCACCGACGAGGACGCCGGGTGTTCGTCGGCCACGCCGACGCCCAGGCCGCTCGTCTTCGACAGCGCCCAGCCGAGCTCGAGGACCAGCAGCACCGCCAGGGTGCCGCCGATGCGCACGGCCATCGGGCGATACAGCGGATGCGATCGATCCCACTCCGCCGCATCCTCGCGCGGCACGTTGAGCAGCATCACCACGAACAGGAACAGCACCATGATCGCGCCGGCGTAGATGATGATCTGCACCACGGCGACGAACGGCGCTTCGAGGAGCACGTACAGTCCGGCCAGCCCGAAGAAGGCGGCGATGATCGACAGCACGCTGTAGACGGGGTTCTTCTGCGAGACCACCGCCAGCGAGCCGAGCACCGTGATGCCGGCGAAGACGTAAAACAGCAGGGCGTCAGAGGCCAAAGTAGAGCACCGCCGTGGCTGTGAGAATCAGGTTAACGGTGGCGATCGGCAACAGCCACTTCCATCCGAACGACATCAACTGGTCGTAGCGGAACCGCGGCAGCGTCCAGCGCAGCCACAGATACACGAACAACAGGAATGCGAGTTTGATCACGAACCAGATCCAGCCGTAGTTGGCCGGAATGAACGGACCGTGCCAGCCACCGAGGTACAAATTGGTGGCGACCGCCGAAACCGTGACCATGTTGATGTACTCGGCCATGAAGAACATGGCGAAGCGCATCGAGCTGTATTCGGTGTGATACCCGGCGACCAGTTCCTGTTCGGCTTCCGGGAAGTCGAACGGCGCGCGATTGGTTTCCGCCACGCCCGCGCACGCGAACACGAAGAAGCCGATGATCTGCGGAAAGATGTACCACTTCGGCAGGAAGCCGAACCAGTAGCCGCTCTGCGCGTCAACGATCTCGCGCAGCGACAGCGACCCGGCCATCATCACGACCGTGGCCAGCGCCATGCCGTAGGCCAGCTCGTAGCTGATCATCTGCGCCGAGCTGCGCAGGCCGCCGAGCAGCGAGTACTTCGAGTTGCTTGCCCAGCCGGCGAGGACGATGCCGTATACGCCCATCGAGGCGACGGCGAAGATCACCAGCACCGCGACGTTGACGTCCGAGACCTGCAACGCGAGCGGCTCCGACAACAACCCGAAGAACGTCGTCGGCGCGCCGAACGGCACCGGCGCAAATGCGAGGTACGCGGCCGCCACCGAGATGATCGGCGCGAGCGAGAACAGGAACGCATCGGCCGCCTTCGGCCGCAGTTCTTCCTTGAAGAACAGCTTGAGGATGTCGGCGATCGGCTGGAACAGACCGCTGGGGCCGACCAGGTACGGACCGTAGCGCTGCTGCATCAACGCGGCAACCTTGCGCTCGGCGTAGACCATCACCGCGGCCATGCCCTGCAGGCCGCCGAAGACGATGAGAATCACGACCGTGTAGCCGATCATCGTCCGGCCCGCGGGTGAATTCAGGTATTCCAGCACGGCTGACATGGCCTAGTGCGTCTCCACGGTTACCTTGGCCGCCGAAGCCTCGGCGCCATGGGGTGAGCGCGCCCGATAATCAGCGGGCGCGGGAGGATTGCCCTTCACGTACGCCTCGAATTCCGGCTTGAAGAACTTCAGCGTCGTCAGCACCGGCGTCGCCGCCGCATCGCCAAACGCGCACAGGGTCTTGCCGTTGATCTGGTTCGCGACGCTGCCGAGCAGCGCGATGTCTTTTTCGGTGGCCTGGCCTTGCGTCATGCGATGCAGGAGGCGATACAGCCAGTCGGTGCCTTCGCGGCACGGCGTGCACTTGCCGCACGATTCATGGCGATAGAAGTGCAGCAGGTTCTCGGCGAGCCACACCATGTCGGTGGTGTCGTCGAGGACCATGATCGCCGCCGAACCGAGCAGCGAACCGGCCTTCTGCACATCGTCGAAGCTGGCCGGAATGTCGATCTGATCCGGCAGCAGGATCGGCACCGACGACCCGCCCGGAATCACGGCCTTGATGGTGTGACCATCGAGCGGCCCGCCGGCGTAGTCGTAAATCAATTCCTTGAGCGTGACCTTCATCGGCGCTTCGAACACGCCGGGGCGCTTCACCGCGCCGCTCACGCAGAACAGTTTCGGCCCGCCGTTCTTCTCGGGACCGAGCGACGCGTACCATTCCGCGCCCCTGGTCATCACCAGCGGCACGTTGCATAACGTCTCGACGTTGTTCACCGCGGTCGGGCACTTCCACGCGCCTTCGACGGCCGGGAATGGCGGCTTGAATCTTGGCTGGGCGCGCTTGCCTTCGAGCGATTCGAGGAGCGCCGTCTCTTCACCGGCTTCATACGCGCCGGCGCCGCGATGCAGGTAGACCTCGCAATCGAAGCCCGAGCCCTGGATGTTCTTGCCGAGGAAGCCCGCCTTCCGCGCATCGTCGATCGCCTTCTGCATCGTCGGGAACAGGTGATAGAACTCCCCGCGAATGTAGATGTAGGCGGCCTTCGACCCGATGGCGTAGCAGCCGATCAGGCACCCCTCGACGAGCAGGTGCGGATTGCGCTCCATCAAGAGATGGTCCTTGAAGGTGCCCGGCTCGCTTTCGTCGGCGTTACAGACGATGAACTTCGGCTTCGGTGATTTCTTGTCGACGAACTGCCACTTGAGCCCGGTCGGGAAACCCGCGCCGCCGCGGCCGCGCAGGCCGGACTTCTTGACGTCCTCGATGACCGCGTCCGGCGTCATCTTCAACGCCTTCTTCAGGCCTTCGTAGCCGTTCTGGTGCTTGATGTAGTGGTCGAGCTCGGCGCCGCCGGGCGTGAACGCAAACCTGGTCAGCGTCGGCTCGTAATCCGGAAGGGCCTTGGCCTTGGCGGGCGTGGTCGTCTTCGCGCCTTCGCTGATGCGCTGCTCGCACAGGTGGCAATTGTTGAGCGCCTTGAGGCCGTCGGTCTTCATGCGATCGACGAGGCCGCCGACCTGCCCGGGCTTCAACTGCTCGTGCCAGTGGTCGTTGTTCACCATCATCACCGGCGCGCGGTCGCACGCACCGAGACATTCCATCTGCTGGATGGTGAACATGCCGGTCGGATCGGTTTCGCCGACCTTGATGCCCAGCTTGTTCTGGAGTTCTTCCATCACCCGCTCGGCGCCGGCGAGGGCGCACGACAACGTCGTGCACACCTGCAGGACGTACTTGCCGACCGGGCCGCGATGGAACATCACGTAATACGACACGACGTCTTCGACGTCGGCGGTCGTGCAGCCAATCACCTGCGCGACGTGGCGCACGGCGTGGTTGCTGATGTAGCCCTGCTGATCCTGGACGAGATAGAGCGCGTGCAACACCGCCGAGACGCGATTCTCGGGCGCGTAGTGCGACGCGAACTCTTCGAACTTCGCGCGGTTCTCGGCCGTGAACTGGAAGTCCGTGCCTTCGGGCAGCGTCGCCCGCATCGAGCGATGCCACTGCTCGGTGCCGTACGGCATGGTGGGGTGAAAACTCATCGATCCACGTCTCCCATCACCACGTCGAGCGAACCAATCACGGCGATCACGTCCGCGATCATGCCTCCGACGACGAACTTGTGCAGCGCCTGGCAGGCAAACAGCCCGGGAGCGCGCATGTGCACGCGCCAGGGACGATTGGTGCCGTCCGACACGACATAGCAGCCATGCTCGCCGCGCGGTCCTTCAACCGGGACGTAGGCATCACCGGCCGGCACCTTGAAGCCCTGCGAGTAAATCAGGAAGTGCTGAATCAGCGCTTCCATTTCCGTGTAGACCTGGTCCTTGGGCGGCGGCACGATGCGCTTGTCGTTGACGGCCCACGGGCCGACGGCGGGAATGCGCTCGAGCGCCTGGTTGCAGATCTTGACGCTCTCGCGCATTTCAGCGACGCGCGTCAGGTAGCGATCGTAGACGTCGCCGTTCGAGGCGCCGATCACGTCGAACTCGTAGGTGTCGTAGCCGATGTACGGGAAGGCGCGGCGCACGTCGTAATCGCCGCCGGCCGCGCGCGCGATCGGACCGAACAAGCCCCACTTGCAGCAGTCTTCGTAGGTGATCACGCCGACGCCGCGGGTGCGATCCATCCAGATCGGGTTCTTGGTGATGAGCGTCTCGTACTCATCGAGCTTCTTCGGGAACCGATCGAGGAACGACTTGACCGCTTCCTTGAAGCCGCGCGGGATGTCCTCGCGCAGGCCGCCGACGCGGAAGTAGCTCGGGAAGAAGCGGAAACCGGCGAGCAGCTCGTTGAGGTTCATCAACTGCTCGCGCTCGCGCAGCGCGTAGAGCAGGCCGGTGATCGCGCCGACCTCCATGGCGTGCGTGCCGAACCACACCAGGTGGCTGCTGAGGCGCTGCAGCTCGGCGAGCAGCACGCGGATCGCGTTGACGCGCTCCGGCATCTGCTCGTCGACACCGAGCATTCGTTCGACAGAGAGGCAGAACGCCAGGCTGTTCGACTGCGCGCCGAGGTAATCCATGCGCTCGACGAGCGGAATCACCTGCTGCCACTTCTTCTGCTCGGCGGTCTTCTCGATGCCGGTGTGCAGGAAGCCGATGGTCGGGGACACGGACACGACGGTTTCACCATCGAGCTCCAGCACCAGGCGCAGCACGCCGTGCGTGCTGGGGTGTTGCGGCCCCATGTTGACGGTCATCGTTTCCGTGCGGACGTCAGCCATCTAGTCTGTCAACTCCATCTCCACTAACTCACAGATCGCATGCAGCAGGGTGGCGTGGACCTCTTGAATACGAGCGGTCCGCTGCTCATCCACGCCCACATGCACGCGGGCAATCTTCCCGGCTTCCCCGCCGCGGCCGGTCAAGGCCACGGTCATCAATCCACGCTCGTTGGCGACTTCCAGCGCGCGCAAGACGTTCGGCGACGTGCCGCTCGTGGTGATGCCGATGGCGACATCGCCCGTCTTGCCGAGCGCTTCGATCTGCCGCGCGAACACCCGATCGAAGCCGTAGTCGTTGCCGATCGCCGTCAGCGCGCTCGTGTCCGTCGTCAACGCGATCGCCGGCCACGCCTTGCGTTCCCTTTCGTAACGGCCGACCAGTTCCGCCGCGAAATGTTGCGCGTCGGCCGCACTGCCGCCGTTGCCAAACACCAGCACCGAGCCGCCCGCCTTGAGCGACGCGATGATTGCCTGTGCCGCGGCCACCACCGAAGCCACGTTGCCCGCCATGCGCTCGTGCGCAGCGGCGGCCTCCTTCAGGACGCGGATAACTTGCGCCTCTGCGTCTCCAGGCATCTACTTCGGCTTCGCCGAGCCGCGCTGAAACCGATCGCGCTCCAGGTTCGCCTTGAACTCTTCTTCGCTCACCTGCAACGGCATGAACGTCTGGGCATCCTTGCGGAGCTGCACCGGATAGTCCTTGCGAAGCGGGTGACCTTCCCAATCGTCGGGCATCATGATGCGCCGCATGTCGGCGTGACCATCGAACACGATGCCAAACAGGTCGTAGATCTCGCGTTCCGGCCAGCCGGCGCCGGGAAACAGCGTCGATAACGTCTCGACGGCTTCCTGCGCGTTGATGCCGACCTTCATGCGCACCCGCGCGCGGCGATGCGGCGAGACCAGGTGATACACGAGGTCAAAACGCGGCATGCGGTTCGGGTGGTAATCGACGGCGGTCACGTCGGAAAACGCGACGAATTCGAGCCCGGGGCCCTGCAGCGCGCGGCAGGTGGCCACGATGTGCTCACGCGGCACGCCGATCGTCGGGGTCACCGCGGCGTCGGCCGAGGCCAGCGCCACGTAGGTCGCGCCGGGCACCGCCGGCGCGATGGCGGCGATGATTTCTTCAGCGGTCATGCGATGCGGACCTTCGGAGTCTGATCGAGCTTCGACGCGGCAATCTTCTTCTGCAACTGCACGATGCCGTAGATCAACGCTTCCGGACGTGGCGGGCAGCCGGGAATGTACACGTCAACGGGCACCACTTGATCCGCGCCCTGGACGATGGCGTAGTTGTCGAACACGCCGCCGCAGGACGCGCATGCGCCCATCGAGATCACCCACTTCGGCTCGGGCATCTGGTCGTAGATGCGGCGCATCGCCGGCGCCATCTTGCGCGACAGGCGGCCGGCAATGATCATCAGGTCCGCTTGCCGCGGCGAGCCGCGGAACACTTCGGCGCCAAAGCGCGCCATGTCGTAGCGGCTGGCGCCGGTCGCCATCATCTCGATCGCGCAGCACGCCAGGCCGAACGCCACCGGCCAGATCGCCGAACGGCGCGCCCACTGAATCATGAATTCAGCGGACGTCGTCAGGACCGGGATTTCGTAATCAGTTTCGAGTCCCATAACGGTATCTCTTCACCACGGCGGGGCCGGGTTTCGGTGCGTGCTTGTAGTCGGGATCGAACTCGGGGCCCCAATCCAGCACGCCCTTGCGCCAGATGTAGATGTAACCCACGACCAGGATCAGGAAGAAGACGACGATCTGGATCAGTCCCGTCCACGACAACTGCCGCATCGCCAGCGCCCACGGATAGAGGAACGCGACTTCGATGTCGAACAGCAGGAAGATCATCGCGATCAGGTAGAACTTCACCGACTGCCGCTCGCGCGCGTCGCCGACCGGCGGCATGCCGCATTCGTAGGCCGCGAGTTTTTCGGGAGTGGGGTTCCGGGGGCCGAGAAAACGTGAGAGGACCACGGAGACGATGCCGAAGCCGACTCCGATCACCGCTAATAGAAGAATTCCGCCCCAGCCTGCCATGATTTCGCTCGGAAAGTATGTCACGCCCTGTGCCGCCGGAACGGGCTCAATCGCGCCTCCGCGACGGCGGACAGCGTGATTTCGGGGCGCTTGTGAAGGATATCACACGCATTCGGGCTCCCCGCCGCGCGGACTTTGCGCGGTAGGGCCTTACAATCCAACCTGCATGCGCCCCTCGACCGAGCGCCTCCTGGTTGGGGCCGTCCTCTCGATCTCACTCGTGACGCTCGGGCTGCAGGTGTTCGTCCTGCGGCCGCATTTGTGGCCGGCGGGCGCCGGACTCGCTTTCTCCGGCGACATCGTCAAGGGCGCGCTGGCCGCCCCGCGCCCAGTTGCGGTCATTCGCCCTCCTGACGTCGAAAATATTGTTGGCCAAGATGTGACCGTGCTGGCGGTCGTTCCGGATGGGCAGGCCGACCGGGCGGGTTTGCACACCGGGGACGTGATTCAACGGCTGCCCGATGATGTCGCGGGCGTACTGCGAGTGTGGCGGCAGTCGCAAGCCGCCGTCCCGGGTGGGCCGATACCGCTCGACCTCCGTGACGCCCGGGGAGCGACCCGCCAGGCCGTTATCGCACAGCCCGCGATCTGGGCGATCGAGCACGCGCCGTGGAGCGCGTGGCTGAGGGAACATCTCGCGCCGCTGTCGCAAATGACGGCGTTCCTGGTCGGCGCGGGTGTGCTGGTCGCGCTCGGCGCGCATGGCACGACGGCGATGCTGATGACGCTGGCGCTGATCGCGACGGCGACGGCGAACAGCGGCCCGCTGCTCGGCTCCGAACACGCCATCCCGGTCCTCGGTCCGCTGCTGCTGGTCTTCAACTGGATCATCACCGCGCTGTCGTTTCCGATCATCGGGCTGGCGGTGCTGTATTTCCCGCATCGCGCGGAGGTTCTCGATCGCCGGCGCTGGATCATTCCCACGGTGATCGCCGCGTCGTTGCCGATGCTGGTGATTGGATCGGTGACCGCGGCGTTTCTGAGCGGCTCGGACGCGATGCTCCCGGCGTTGTCGTGGATTGCCACTCACGGCTGGGCGTTCGGCGCGGCGTTCGCGATCCCGCTCGCCGTCAATATGCTGATCGTCGTCGAGGGCATCGCGCGCTATCGCGTCAACCTCGATACCGACGAGCGCCGCCGCATCCAGATCGTCGTCTTTACCGGCGTGCCCGCGGTCTTTGCGTATGCGCTGAAGACCGCCATCCCGCTGGTGCTGGGCATCGAGCTGGCGTGGCCGGTCGAAGCGCTGCTGCAGGCGATCGTGCTGCTCCCGGCGTTCGGTCTTCCGTACGCGGTCGCGGTGCGCCACGTGTTCAGCCCGCGCACCGTGCTGCGTCGCAGCCTGCAGTACGCGCTGGCGCGCCGCACGATTGCGCTCCTGGTGGTGCTGCCGATCATCGCGCTCGGCACGTCGCTGATTCAGCAGCGCGATCAGTCGCTGTCGATGATCGTCGGCGGCCGGCCGCTGTTCTACCTGTTCTTCGTCATCATGCTCGGCCTGGTGCTGCGCTTTCGCGACACCGCGCAGCGCTGGCTGGATCAGCGCTTCTTCCGCGACGAGTACGACGCGCGCGAGATTCTCGTCTCGCTGGCGGCGCGCGTGCCCTACGAGGCGGATCCGCGCGACCTCGTGGCCATGGTCGTGACGCAGATCGACTCGGCGCTGCATCCCGAATGCCTGGCGGTGCTGGCGTCGGAATCGCCGACCGGCAGCAACCCGCAGGGCCGCTTCGACACGGTTACCGCGCTGCGCGTGGACACGACGTCTTTGCCAGGCGACAGCGGCCTGGTCACGCTGCTGCGATGGTCCGACAAACCGCTGGAAGTGTTTCTCGATGACGAGCAGTCGCCGGTCGCGCGCGTGCCGCCGGCGGATCGCGCGTGGCTCGCCTCCACCAACACCGCGCTCCTGGTCCCGATCTTTGCGGGCGGCAGCGACCCGCGTCCGTTTGTCGGAATGATCGCGCTCGGCCAGAAGCGATCGGAAGAGCCGTACACCACGGAAGATCGCGAGCTGTTGCGCGGCATCGCCGTGCAGATGGGCGTGGCGCTCGACTTGTCGCGGTTGCGGAAACAGGCCGGGGCCACCCAGCTGCCGATCGGATCGGACGCCCCCCCGCGCCAAGGCTCCCACCTTCGCCAGGGCTACGGCGGGCAAGACGGGGGGCAGGGTCCAGAGTTCACCCCGACCGTGGTCGTTGGCGGCAGCGGCACGTCAGCCATCTCCGTCGGCGCCGTGGTCGACGGCAAGTATCGCGTCGATGCGGTGATTGGCCAGGGCGGCATGGGCGCGGTGTTTCGCGCGTGGGACGTGCGCCTCGAGCGCGCCGTCGCCATCAAGGTCGTGCGCGCCGACTTGATTGCCGATCCCGATTCGCGCGCACGCTTCCGGCGCGAGTCGCAGATCGTCGCGCGGCTGCAGCATCCGTCGATCGTCACGGTGTTCGACTACGGCACCTTCGCCGACGGCGCGGCGTTCCTGGTGATGGAGTTCGTGCCCGGCGAGGATCTGCGCCACTTCCTGCGTCGCGAGGGACCGCTCGCACCATCACGCATGGCGGCGTTGATGACCGGCATCGCGGGCGGCGTGGACGTCGCGCACAAGTCAGGCATCTTTCATCGCGACCTGAAGCCGGAAAACATCCTGTTGCCTGAGAGCGGCGCCGGCCCGAAGGTGGTCGACTTCGGCGTCGCGAAGCTCTCGAACACCGGCAGCGGCGATGGCGGCACGCTCTCGGTCGTCGGCACCATCGTCGGGACACCGGTGTATATGGCGCCGGAGCAGTTGCGCGGCGAAGCCGTGGACGGGCGCGCCGATGTGTTCAGCCTCGGCGTGATGGCGTATGAAATGCTGACCGGACGCTTCCCGTACGCGGGCGCGTCGCTGTTTGATATTGGAATGAAGCAGGTTGAGGGGAACGTGGACCTGAGCGGAATGACCGCCGCGCTCGCGGGGCCGATTCGACGCGCGATCGCCTACGACAAGACCGCGCGACCGGACTCACCGCTCGCGTTTGCGAACGCCCTTGCTGAAGCAGCGGCGAATAACGAATAACGAATGACAAATAACAAACGGAGAGCCGTTCGTTATTCGTTATTTCGTATTCGTTATTTCTTCTTCTGCATCTCAGCCAGGCGCCGATCGATCTCCGTGACCGCCTGACCGATTTGATCTTTCCGAATCGGGTGCGTCGTTGTTTCCAACTGACGTTCCAGTTCGGCTTTGGCAAGGCGGAGCGATTCCACCTGCCGGACAAACTCGGGGTCAACCTTCGGGCCTTTGTCTTTCGCGACCTTGCGGGCTTCTTCCAGTTCGTCCATGCGCTCTTGCAAGCGCGCTTCAGCGTCGATTAGTCCTTCTCCAGCGTCACCCATGAACCTGTGATTATACACTGGCACTCGTGACTTATTTCCACGCGGCGGTCACCGAGTGGTTTCGCGCGGTGTTTCCCGAGCCCACCGCGCCGCAGAAACGTGGATGGCCGGCGATTGCGCGCGGCGAATCGACGCTGATTCTGGCGCCAACCGGCAGCGGCAAGACGCTCACCGCCTTCCTGTGGTCGCTCAACCGGCTGATGTTCGATCCGACGCCTGAGCCGGCGGCGCGCTGCCGCGTTCTCTATATATCTCCGCTCAAGGCGCTGGCCGTGGACGTCGAACGGAATTTACGCGCCCCGCTGGCCGGGATTTCCAACATGGCCGCCGCCAGGGGCATTCCGTTTCATGCGCCGGCAATTGCCGTGCGCACCGGCGATACGCCTGCCAACGAGCGCGCGAGGTTCCAGCGGGCGCCGGCGGACATCCTGATCACCACGCCGGAATCGCTGTTCCTGCTGCTGACCTCGAACGCGCACGAGAGCTTGAAGTCGGTGGAGACGGTCATCATCGACGAAATCCACGCGATGGTCTCGACCAAGCGCGGTGCGCACCTGGCGCTGTCGCTCGAGCGCCTCGAGCGCATCGTCAGGACGCCGCTCCAGCGGATTGGGTTGTCGGCGACGCAGCGGCCGCTGGACGAGGTCGCGAGATACTTGGGCGGGGCGCAAATTCCCACCACGAAGCGCACGAAATCAACGAAACCCACGAAATCCAGGACCTCAAGGCCTCAGGACCTCAAAGCCGACGCTGCTGAATCCGTTCACGATCAATTCGAGGACGATCACACCGTCACATACCGGCCGGTGACCATCATCGACGCGAGTGCGCCGAAGCAGTTGTCGATCAGCGTGCAGACGCCCGTCGAGGACATGGCGGCGATGGGCAAGCCGGCGGAGCAGCCCAGCGGACCGGCTTCGCAAGGGCCCGTCGCGCAGTCAATCTGGAGCTCGATTCACCCGCGACTCGTGGAATTGATTCGCGCGCATCGATCGACCTTGCTGTTCGTCAACAGCCGTCGTCTCGCGGAGCGGCTGGCGGGGGCGCTCAATGAAATCGCGGGAGAACCGCTGGTCCGCGCGCATCACGGATCGCTCGCGCGCGCGCAGCGCACCGAGATCGAAGACCTGCTCAAGGGCGGGCACCTGCGCGCGCTGGTGGCGACCTCGTCGCTCGAACTCGGCATCGACATGGGCGCGATCGACCTGGTGATTCAGATCGAGGCGCCGCCCTCGGTCGCCAGCGGCCTGCAGCGCATCGGCCGCGCCGGCCATAGCATCGGGCAGGTCAGCGAAGGCATCATCTTCCCAAAATTCCGCGGCGACCTGGTCGCCTGCGCCGCCGTCACCGCGGCGATGCGTGTCGGCAAGGTCGAGTCGTCTCGATACCCGCGCAATCCGCTGGACGTGCTCGCGCAGCAACTGGTCGCGATGACGTCGATGGAACGATGGCCGGTCGACGACCTGTATCGCACGGTGCGGTCGGCCGCGCCGTTCGCGGAACTGTCGCGATCGATCTTCGATGGCGTGCTCGACATGTTGTCGGGGCGCTATCCCTCCGATGAATTCGCCGAGCTCCGGCCGCGCATCACCTGGGATCGCGTCAACGGCACGGTGATGGCGCGCCAGGGCGCCAAGCGCGTGGCGATCGCCAACGCCGGCACGATTCCGGATCGCGGCCTCTACGGCGTGTTCCTGACCGGCGCGGACAAGGACAAGGCGCGGGTCGGCGAGCTCGATGAAGAGATGGTGTTCGAAGCGCGCGCGGGGGAAACGTTCCTGCTCGGCGCCTCGACATGGCGGATCGATCAGATCACCCACGATCGCGTCCTGGTCACGCCGGCTCCCGGCGAGCCCGGCAAGATGCCATTCTGGAAAGGCGAAGGTCCGGGACGTCCGGTCGAGCTCGGCATGGCCATCGGCAAGCTGGTGCGCGAACTTCGCAAGGAAGATCCCGCCGCTGCGAAAGCGGCGCTGCAATCCGATCACGGGCTCGATGCGACCGCCGCCACGAATCTCCTCACCTACCTCGATGATCAGTTCGCCGCCGCCGGCGCCGTGCCCGACGACCGCACCATCGTCATCGAACGATCGCGCGACGATCTCGGCGACTGGCGCGTCGCCGTGCTGTCGCCGCTCGGCACGCGTGTCCACGCACCGTGGGCGATGGCCGCCACGGCGCGCATCCGCGATGAGGCCGGCGTCGACGTCGAGGTGATGTGGTCGGACGATGGGTTCGTGGTGCGGTATCCGGATGGCGAGCGGCCGCCGGATACCTCGCTGCTGTTGCCGGATCCCGACGAGGTCGAGCGGCTCGTGGTGCGGCAGCTCGGCTCCACGGCGATGTTCTCGGCGCGCTTCCGCGAAGCCGCCGGCCGCGCGCTGCTGCTCCCCCGCCGGCGCCCTGGCGCCCGCGCACCGTTGTGGCAACTGCGCAAACGCGCGTCCGATCTGCTCGCCGTGGCCGCGCGGTTCGGATCGTTTCCGATCATTCTCGAGACGTATCGCGAGTGTCTTCGCGACATCTTTGATCTGCCCGCGCTGACCGACATCCTCCGTCGCGTGCGCAGCCGGTCGCTGCGGGTCGTCAACGTCGAATCGCAGAAACCCTCGCCGTTCTCGGCATCGCTGTTGTTCGGCTACGTCGCGAACTACATCTACGACGGCGACGCCCCCCTCGCGGAACGGCGCGCCCAGGCGCTGTCGGTCGATCAGTCGCAACTGCGCGACCTGATCGGCGACAACGAGCTGCGCGACCTGCTTGATGAAACGGTGCTCGACACGCTCGAACAGGAGCTGCAGCATCTGCCGGCGCGGTTTCACGCGCGATCGACCGATGCGGTGCACGATCTCCTGCTGCGCCTCGGCGACCTGTCGCGCACGGAAATCGAGGCACGCTGCGAAAGCGGCGTGGCCGAACCCGCGATCGATGAATTGGTGAAGGCGCGGCGGGCGTTCGCGGTGCGCTTGGTGGGTGAGCAACGGTTTATTGCCGTTGAAGATGCGGCCCGCTATCGCGACGCGATCGGCGTGCCGCTGCCTCCCGGACTTCCGGCATCCCTGCTCGAGCCGGTGGCTGATCCGATCGGCGATCTGGTGCGTCGATTCGGACGCACGCACGGTCCGTTCACCAGCAAGGACGTCAGCGCGCGGCTGGGACTGGGTGTCGCGGTCGTTGATGCCGCACTGGCGCGCCTGCTCGCCAGCGGGCGAGTGGTGGACGGCGAATTCCGTCCCGGCGGACGCGGTCGCGAGTGGTGTGATGCGGAAGTGTTGCGGACGGTGCGGCAACGATCGCTCGCGCGATTGCGGCAGGAAGTCGAACCGGTCGCGGCGACCGCGCTCGGACGTTTCCTGGTCGGCTGGCATTCCCTGGCGCGCCCCAAGCGCGGGCTCGACGGCCTGCTCGATGCGATCGAACAGTTACAGGGCGTGCCAATGGCCGCCTCCGTGCTCGATACCGAGATCCTTCCCGCGCGCGTCCACGACTACTCCCCCGCGATGCTCGACACGTTGCTCGGCGCCGGCGAGGTCTCGTGGATCGGCGTGGAACCGCTCGGCGATCGCGACGGCCGCGTCGCGTTGTATCTCACCGATCATCTGGCGGCGTTGTTGCCGCCGAATGCGCTCGGCGGCAAGCGCAATGACGGTTTGACGGGTCGCGAAGCGGCGATCGTCGCGCACCTGCATCGGCATGGCGCGTCCTTCTTCGGGCCGCTGCACGAAGCGGCCGGCGGCGGATTCCCCCAGGAGACGGTCGATGCGATCTGGGACCTGGTGTGGAAGGGACTGCTCACCAACGACACGCTCCACGCGCTCCGGGCGTATGCCTCACCACCCGAACGCACGCGACGGCCAGGACGACATCACACCTTTCGATCGCGTCGCTTGATCCCGCCGTCAGCCGAGGGTCGATGGACGGTGGTGCCGGCACCATCGGCATCGACCACCGCCTGGGCCACGGCGATGGCCCATCAGCTGCTGGCGCGTCATGGCATCGTCACTCGCGATGTCACCGGCATCGAACAACTGCCGGGAGGATTCTCGGCGATGTATCCGGTGCTGCGGCGCCTCGAGGAAACGGGTCGCATCCGCCGAGGGTATTTCGTGGCGGGTCTCGGCGCGGCGCAGTTCGCGCAGCCGGGCGCGGTGGATCTGTTGCGGGATGCGCGCGAGGATCGCGATGAGGTGATCGCCGTCACGATCTCGGCGACCGATCCCGCGAATCCCTACGGCCTGCTGATGCCCTGGCCCGGCATCGTGGCGGACGAGGGGCGTGGGGCCACGCGCACGGCTGGCGCGCGCGTGGTGATCGTCAACGGTCTCGCCGCCGCGTGGATTGGCCGAGGCGACCGTCAAATGGTGATGTGCCTGCCCGATGATGAACCGGAGCGCTCGCGGATCGGCCGCGCCATGGCTCGCGAGCTGGTGGCGATTGCGCATCGCGCTCCTGAGGGGCGTCGCGGATGGCTGATCGAGGAGATCAACGGCCGGCCGGCGACGGCCGAACCGGGCAGTCAATTCCTGCTCGAGGCCGGCTTCGCCTCGACGGGAATGGGACTGCAATTGCGGGTGCCGCGGCGCCATCCGGCGGCCGCCGCCACCGATGACGAAGACGATGCCTGAAGGCGACACGATATTCCGCTCGGCGCGATCGCTGCATCGATGCCTGGCCGGGCATGTCGTCACTCGATTCGAAACCGCCTATGCGCATCTCGATCGCGTCGACGTCGACACGCCGATCGTCGGACGGACCGTCGAGAAATGCGAGTCGGCCGGCAAGCACCTGCTGATCGTCTTCAGCGGCGACTTGATCCTGCGCACCCACATGCGGATGAACGGCTCGTGGCACCTGTATCGCCACGGCGAAAAGTGGTGGCGGGGGCCGCAGGCGATGCGCATTCGCATCGACACCGCCGACTGGGTCGCGGTGGCGTTCAACGTGCCGGTCGCCGACTTCGTGACGCCGCGGCAACTCGAGACGCGCGGCCCGGTGGCGCAGCTGGGCCCCGACCTGCTCGGCGCGGAATTCGATCGCGACGAAGCAGTCCGGCGCATCATCGCCAGCGGCGCGCGCCCGATCGCCCTCACGCTGCTCGACCAGCGCATCGTCGCCGGCATCGGCAACATCTACAAATCCGAGGTGCTGTTCATGACCGGCGTGCATCCCGAGGTGCCGTCCAGCGCCGTGCCGGTCGGCACGCTCGAGCGGATGATGGACATCGCCCGCAATGTCCTCCACGACAATGTCGTGGAAGGCTCGTCGCCCAGCATCCAGACCTATCGCAACCTCCGGCAGTTGAGTCGCGCGAGCGATCACGAGGAGAGCGTGTGGGTCTACGGCCGCCGCGACCAGCCGTGCCGCAAGTGCGGCACCCCGATCGCGATGAAGAAGACGGGACTCGAGGCGAGGTCGACGTACTGGTGTCCGAACTGTCAGAGTCGACAGTCAACAGTCGGCAGTTAAGAGTTGAGGTCGCCAGTCAGCAGTTCAGTCAGCAGTTCAGTCAGCAGGTCAGTCTGCAGTCTGTCAGTCATCAACTGGTGATTCTTGAGGGGTGGCTGTAGACATTGAAGTCGGGCCCGCGGACGAAACCGCACAGCGTGATGTTTGCCTTCTGCGCGAGATCGATCGCGAGACTGGACGGCGCGGATACCGCCGCGATGAGCGGCACCCCCGCCAACAGCGCTTTCTGCACGAGTTCAAACGAGGTTCGTCCCGACACGAGCAGCATCGAAGTCTCGAGGGGATGGCGGCCTGCGAGCAGCATGCGGCCGCTGATCTTGTCGACCGCGTTATGGCGTCCAACGTCCTCGGCTGACAACTGCAGTGTTCCCTTCAGATCGAACAAGCCCGCCGCGTGAAGGCCGCCGGTGGACTCAAACACCACCTGTGCGGCGCGGAGGCGTGCCGGCAGCGACGCGATGACCTCGGCGCTGACTGTCCACCCACCGTGCACGGACGCGACGCGCGCCTGCAGTGATTCAATCGTGCGCCGGCCGCACAACCCACAGGACGCGGTCATCATCACCTGGCGGCGTTCGCCAAGCCGCGTGGCCAGCCGCGCCACGGCCTCACCCGTCACCGTGACGTTGAGGGTGTTGTCGCGACCTTCATCGGTCACGTCGTCGCACGTTTCAATGGCGCCGATCTCATCGGCACTGCGAATCACATCTTCGGCCAGCAAGAATCCTGCGGCGAGATCGCGATCGGCGCCGGGGGTCCGCATGATCACCGCGAAGCTTGCCCCGTTGACGCGAACCTCCATCGGTTCTTCGACCGCGACGTAATCACGCTCGCGCGCGGGGTGCCCAGGTCGAGAGACCTCGACTTCGCGTCTCCCTTGATTGCCGCGCATGGGTGTGTCGGCCACCAAAGGATTCTACGTCGTGACTGACGACTGTGACTGCCGACTGTCGACTGCGGACTCTCGCCCGGCTTATCATCTACCGATGGCTGACACGAATTCATTTGATGTGACCTCGACGATCGAGATGCCCGAGGTCGAGAATGCGGTGCTGCAGGCGAAGAAAGAGATCGGCCAGCGCTTCGACTTCAAGGGCTCCAGCGCGGGGATCGAGCTCGATCAGAAAGCCAAGACGCTGACGCTGACCGCCGAGGACAACTTCAAGCTGGAGTCGGTGTGGGACGTCCTCCAGACCCGGCTGATCAAGCGCAACGTCGCGGTCAAGAACCTCAAGCGCGGCGACATCGAGCCCGCGGCCGGCAGCACCGTGCGGCAGGTGATCACCCTGCAACAGGGCATCCCCATCGAGGCCGCCAAGGACATCGTCAAGCACCTGAAGGAATTGAAGCTGAAGGTGCAGGCCTCGATCCAGGGCGAGCAGGTCCGCGTCGCGTCGTCCTCGAAAGACACGCTGCAGGACGCGATGCAGGCGCTGCGCGCGAAGGACTTTGGAGTGGCGCTGCAGTTTGGGAACTACCGCTAACGCGACCGTCTCGGTCGAGCGCGCCCTGTCGAAGCTGGGACTGGCCAGCCGATCGCAGGCGCGCCAGTGGATCATCGATGGCCGCGTGACGATCGACGGCGCGATCGTCACGAATCCGTCGCTGCGGATCGTCCCCGAACGAGTGGCGATCGTGATCGATGGCCACCGCGGTGATCGGGCCGCGCCGATCACCATCGCCCTGCACAAGCCGCGCGGCTACGTGACGACGCGATCCGATCCCGAGGGTCGCAAGACGGTTTACGATTTGCTCGACGACCTGCCCGATCGCGTCATTCCGGTGGGACGGCTCGATCTCGCCACCAGCGGCCTCCTGATCCTGACCAACGATACGCAGTTCGCCAATTGGCTCACCGATCCCGCATCAGGCATCGATCGCGTCTATCTCGTCACCGCCAAGGGGCGCGCCACGGACGACACGTCAGCCCAATTGGTCAAAGGCGTGATGGTTGACGGCGAGAGACTGTCTGCCGCAGCCGCGCTCGTGCGCAAAGCGTCCATGCGAGAGAGTCATTTGACCGTGACGTTGCGCGAAGGCAAGAACCGCGAAGTGCGCCGATTGCTCAAGGCGGCCGGGCACCCCGTGACGCAACTGCGGCGCGTGCAATTCGGCGGGATCGAGCTCGGGACCCTGGCGCCGGGCAAGTGGCGCAGGATCGCGAGCGAGGAGTTGCGCTCGGCCTTTCCGCGTTATCGCAGCAAGCGCGAACCCAGGCCGAAATAAAGCAGCAGCGTCAGGACGTCGGCGCTCGCGAGCACGACCGGCCCGGCGGCAATGCGTGGATCGGCCTTGACCGCGCGCAAGACGGCCGGCACGGCCACGCCAAGCAGGCACGCGAAGACCATCGAAAACATGATCGCCAGCACGATCGAGCCGGCGACCGCCGCCTGGCCGCGCCACACGAACACCACCATGCCGACCAGCGCCGCGCAGCCCGCACCGAGCAGGATCGCCGTCTTGAATTCCTTCCACAGCGACGCGAACAACCGCTTCCACACAATCGGTCCATCGGCCAGCCCCTGGAGCGTCAGCGTCAGCGCCTGCATGCTCACGCTCTCGCCGAGCGCGAGGACGATCGGGATGAAGAGCGACAAGACCACGAATTGCGCGAGCAGATCTTCGAAGCGGCTGGCGATGAACGCCGCCAGCAAACCGCCGCCGATGTTGCACAGCAACCACGGGAATCGATCGCGGAACGCGACCCACGGCGATGACTGATTCGTGCCGTGCACGCCGATCAGCTGAAAGATATCGTCGTAGGTGCGCTTGGCCAGGTCGATCACTTCGTCGGTGAACAGGCCCACGTCCACGACGCCAAGCAGCTCGCCGCCGGCGTTGACCACCGGGAAGGCCAGCAAGCGCCGCGTCGCGAAGTACTCGCTCGCGATCAGGACCGTGGCCCAGTCGGGGATCGCGACGACGTTGTCGACCATCACCTCGCGGACGAACTTATCGGGCGCCGCCATCAGCAGCCGGCGCGTCGGCACCACTCCCACCAGTTGATTCCGATCGTCGACCACGTAGAAGTAGTGGATGGAACCGGCATCCGCAGAGGCGCGAATCGAATCGAGCGCCTGGGCAATCGTCTGTTCGGGCTTGAGCACGACGCGCGGCGGCTGGGCCAGCGGCAAGATCGGTTCGTGCAGCTGGGCGGCCGAAAGGGGGGCGACGGACATGCCTAAGGTTAGTTCGAAGCCCTGCGTTGGCTACAGAAAGAAGTCCGGCATCAGGTCCTGCTCCTCGACGCCGGGTTGTCGATAGCGAGACAGGTCGGTGACACCCGACGCGCGCAGCACGTCATCGTCCAGGAAGAACTGCCCGGTCACCTCCCGACTCGGTTGCGTGAGGATCCAATGGGCGGCGTCGGCCATGATCCGCGGGCTGCGCGCCTTCAGGCGTGCTTCCGGGCCGGCGATCAGGCGGATTGCTTCCGTATCGATCGTCGTCCGCGGCCACAGCGCGTTGACGGCAATCCCGTGTTCGCGAAATTCCGCGGACATCCCAAGGACGCAGAGCGACATGCCGTATTTCGCCATCGTGTATGCGACATGCGGCGCGAACCAGCGCGGGCTCAGCGTCGATTGCAGCGGCGGTGAGATGTTGAGCACGTGGGGATTGGCGGCCTTCGCCAGGTGCGGCAGCGCCTTCTGCGTGCAGAGGAACGTGCCGCGGGTGTTGATTTGATGCATCAGATCGAAACGCTTCATCGGCGTCTCGAGCGTGCCGGTGAGGCTGATCGCCGACGCGTTGTTGACCAGGATGTCGATGCCGCCGAACCGCGCCACCGCGGCCGCGATGGCCGCCTCGACCTGCGCTTCGTCGCGAATGTCGGTCGCGATCGCCAACGCCGTCCCGCCCGCGGCCTCGACGTCCGCCGCGGCCGTGTGAATCGTGCCGGGTAACTTGGGATGCGGCTCGGTGGTCTTGGCGGCAATGACGACGTTGGCGCCGTCGGCGGCGGCGCGAATCGCGATCGCGTGACCGATCCCTCTTGAGGCTCCGGTGATGAACAACGTGCGGTCGCACAAGGTCATGGTCCACAGATTACACAGATTCCACGGATTACGGAGCCGCGGCAGGCCCTTCGGGCCTGGCAATGCGATGAAACTCCGGATCGAAAGACTCGGTGGTCTCTTGCGGTCTTTCGATCGGGAGTTTCACCGCATTACCGAGCGCCGGGCAGAGCCCGGCGCCGCGGCTCCCGCACAGTGCGAGCGGCGACAGGATCGGTCGCTCATCTGTGTAATCCGTGAAATCCGTGGACGAAATACAATGGCGCGCATATGGCCGCACAGGACGTCGTCGCGAATCTCCGGGCATTTGCCAGGGTCACTTCCAACGAAGAAGGCGCGCAGCGCCTCGCGTGGGGACCGGTGTGGCGAGAGGGCCGGCAGTGGTTCAACGGTCAACTCGCGCAGCTCGGCATCACGCCGGAGATTGACGCCGCCGGCAACAGCTGGGCAACACTGCGGGGCGCGTCCGATCAGACGGTGATTATCGGCGGCCACCTCGACTCGGTCCCGAATGGCGGCTGGCTCGACGGCGCGCTCGGCGTGATGGTCGGGCTCGAAGCGCTGCGCATGTTCAAGGACCAGCCGCCGCCCGTCACGATCAAGGTCGTTGACTGGGCGGATGAAGAAGGCGCGCGATTCGGGCGCAGCCTGCTCGGCTCCTCGGCATCGAGCGGCAGCCTGACGATCGTCGAAGTCGAACACCTCGTCGACAAGACCGGGGTGCGGCTGATCGACGCGTTGCGCGAGAACGGCGTCGACCTGGCGACGATCCATGAATCGCACCAATACCTGAAGGCGATCAAGGCCAGGGCCTATCTCGAGCTGCACATCGAGCAAGGGCCCGTCCTCGAATCGATGAACAAGCCGACGGGCGTCGTGCTCGGCACGTTCGGCGTCGAACGCCATCTGCTCCGCTTTGTCGGCCAGGCGGCGCACTCAGGCTCCACGCCCATCCCGATGCGACGCGATTCGTTCCTGGCCGCGGCGGAAAGCGCCCTGGCATTCCGCGACATCGCCAACAAATACACCACGCCAACCGCGCGAGTCGTCTGCACCGTCGGCACGGTGAAGGTGGAACCCGGCATCGTCACCGCGGTGCCGGGCGTGTGTGAGATCTCACTCGATCAGCGGGCGCTCGATGCCGATGTGCTGGCCCGGATGCTGGCCGACGCCCGCGCGGCGTCGTGGACGATCGCCGCCAGGAACAACGTCAGTGTTGAATGGAAACCCATCTGGCGGATCGAGCCGCGGCCGTTTGCGCCGCAGTTGATCGAGCTCTGCGCCGAAGCGGTCAAGGAGGTGACCGGCGATGCGCCGCGTCTACCGTCCGGTCCGCTTCACGATGCTGCTGAAATGGTGCCGCACATGCCCGTGGTGATGATGTTCGCGTATTCGTCGAACGGGCTGTCGCACTGCAAGGAAGAAGATACGCCGGAGGCGTATCTTCTCAAGACGATCGAGGCGTTCCTGCTGCTGGTGAAGAAGACCGCCTATTCGACGTAACTGTAACCGCAGTTTTCGCAGACCCACATCTTGCCCTGCTTATACATGTTGTAAGCGCACTGCGGGCAGACGCGGTATTCGCGGCCTTCGGCGTCGACAAGCTTCTTCTCTTCCTTCTTGTTGTCGCCGAACGGATCCTTGGGTGGTTCCTTCTTCGTCTCTTCGTCTTCTTCGGGCTTCGGCGCGGGCTTCTGTTCCTGCGCAAATGCGGGGAGGACGGCGACGCCGATCGCGGCGGCGAAGATCGCCGATCCACGGAGGAAGCTGCGGCGATCGATTGTGGAACCCGTCAGGTTCTCGAACATGTTCGCGGTCTCCAGGGCTGCGTCAGGCAGCTGCGGAAAGTATAGCGTCAGAGTACAAAAAATCCGGGTGGGGACATAGCGGCTCACGTCGAACGCCCCACCCGGTGCTTCCCCTCTGTCGTTGTCGGCAAAGAATACGACAGGCCTAATTACACGTTTGTAATTATTTGTCTATTCGAGCCCAGCTATTCGAGCATCACCGGGGCGGTGCGTTCTTCGTCCTCGACGGCCAGTTCGGGATGGCGCTTGAATAGCCGCGCACACGCATTCCAGCGCAACAACGCATCGTCGTTGTCGGCCGGCTTCACCGTCTCGGCGCGTTCGAACTGCTTCATTGCTTCGCGCAGCGAATCGCCCGCCGACACCGTGCGGCCCGGACCGCTGCGGCCCAGCAACGCGCGCCCGCGCCGCTCGGCGACCAGCCCCGCGAAATAGGCGCGCTCGTATTCCGAGGGCAAGCGCGCGACGAGCTCCTGCGCGCGGGTCACGTTGTTGCCGTCGTGATGCGGGAACATGTCGGTGAGCGCGAGGACGCAGATCCGCACCGCGTCGAAGTTCGCGGGATCGGCGATGAGGATGTCCTCGCAGATGCTCTGCGCCTGCTCCGGTTCGTTCAGCAGCCGATACCGCTCCGCCTTGGCCAGCGCGGACGGGATCGCCGATTGCGATAACCGCTTCAGTTCGAACACAGACACCTCCGCTGTTAACCAGTCACCATTCGCAACAACCGGGTCACCGGATCGTAGAACCGATCGACGACGCGCTCCTTCAACGGGATGATCGCGTTGTCGGTGATATGGATGTGCTCGGGGCACACCTTGGTGCAGCACTTGGTGATGTTGCAGTAGCCGATGTTGTCCCGGTTCTTCAGGTCGTGCAGGCGATCGTCGGTGTCGAGCGGGTGCATCTCGAGCTGCGCGTTGTAGACGAAGAAGCGCGGCCCGATGAACTCGTCGTGCTTGTCGTGATCGCGCAACACGTGGCAGACGTCCTGGCACAGGAAGCACTCGATGCACTTGCGGAATTCCTGGATGCGGTCGACGTCGCGCTGCGCCATCCGCCAGGTGCCGTCCGCCGCGTCGGCGGGACGCGGCTTGAATTTCCGGATGCCCTTCTTGACGCGGAAGTTCCACGACACGTCGGTGACGAGGTCCTTGATGATCGGGAACGTGCGCATCGGCTCGACCGTCACCGGCTCGTCGAGGTTGATCGAGTTGAGGCGGCTCATGCACATCAGCCGCGGCTTGCCGTTGATCTCCGCGGAGCACGACCCGCACTTGCCGGCCTTGCAGTTCCAGCGGCAGGCCAGATCCGGCGCCTGTTCGGCCTGGATCTTGTGGACCGCGTCGAGGACGACCATGCCTTCCGAGATCTCGGTGGTGTAGTCCTTGAACGCGCCGGCGCCGCCGGGCTCGCTTCTCCAGATTCTGAAGGTGGCCTGGCTCACTGTTTCTGCTCCTCGATGACCTGCTTGAGTTCCGGCGGCAGCGGCGCCAGCGGAATGCGCGAGACCTTCATGGTGCCGTCAGCCGCGCGGCTGGTGCCAAAGTTGAACGTGCTGAACTCGTCCTTCTTCTCGGGGAAGTCTTCGCGGAAGTGGCCGCCGCGGCTTTCCTTGCGTTCGATCGCCGAGCGGGCGATCGCCTCGGAAACATCGAGGAGGTTCCGCAGGTCGATGCAGGTGTGCCAGCCGGCGTTGTATTCACGGTGCCCGTCGATGCCGACGCGCGCCGCACGCTCGTTGAAGCCGGCGAGCCTGGTCAACGCTTCCTGCATTTCACCTTCCAGCCGGACGATGCCGACGAGCGCTTGCATGGTGTCCTGCAGATCGTGCTGCACCTTGTAGGGATTCTCGCCGGAGGCGCCGCGCTCGAACGGCGCCAGTGACGCCTTCATCGCGCGAACGACCGCGCCGTCGTCCAGCTTCGTAGGGCCGTTCTTGCGCGAGAACTCCGACGCGTATTCACCGGCGCGCTTGCCGAACACGATCAGGTCCGACAGCGAATTGCCGCCGAGGCGATTCGCGCCGTTGATGCCGGCCGCGCACTCACCCGCCGCGAACAAACCGGGAATCGTCGATTCCTGCGAGTCCGCGTTCACGCGAATCCCGCCCATGATGTAGTGCGTCGTCGGGCCGACTTCCATCGGCTCCTTGGTGATGTCGAGGTCGGCGAGCTCCTTGAACTGGTGATACATGCTCGGGAGCTTGCGCTTGATATGGCCTTCGGCGTCGCTGAGCCGTTCCTTGATCCACGCGATGTCGAGGAACACGCCGCCGTGCGGTGAGCCGCGCCCCGCCTTGACCTCGCGGTTGATGCAGCGCGCCACGTGATCGCGCGTCAGCAGTTCGGGTGGACGGCGGGCGCTCTTGTCGCCCTGGGTGTAGCGCCAGCCTTCTTCCGGGTCGGAGGCGGTCTGCGGTTTGTAGTTGTCGGGGATGTCGTCGAACATGAAGCGCCGGCCTTCGCTGTTGCGCAACACGCCGCCTTCACCACGCACGCCTTCGGTGACGAGAATGCCCTTGACGCTCGGCGGCCAGACCATCCCGGTGGGATGGAACTGGATGAACTCCATGTCGATCAGTTCCGCGCCGGCCCGGTACGCGAGCCCATGACCGTCGCCGGTGCCTTCCCAGCTGTTGCTGGTGACCTTGTAGGCGCGGCCGACGCCGCCGGTTGCGAGCACGATGGCTTTCGCCGAGAACACGTGGAAGCGTCCGCGTTCGCGATCGTAGGCGAGCACGCCCGCCGCGCGGCCGTTATCGAGGATCAGGTCGATGACGGTGTGCTCCATGTGCACGGTCACGCCGAGATAGATGGTGTGATCCTGGAGCGTGCGGATCAACTCGAGACCGGTGCGATCGCCGACGTGCGCCAGCCGCGGATAGCGGTGACCGCCGAAGTTGCGCTGGTTGATGCGGCCGTCGGGCGTGCGATCGAACACCGCGCCCCAGGCTTCGAGCTCGCGGACGCGATCGGGCGCTTCCTTGGCGTGAATCTCCGCCATGCGCCAGTTGTTGACGTACTGCCCGCCGCGCATGGTGTCGGCGAAGTGCACCTTCCAACTGTCGCGTTCGTCGTTGTGGCCCATGGCCGCCGCCATGCCGCCTTCGGCCATCACCGTGTGCGCCTTGCCGAGCAGCGATTTGCAGATCAAGCCGACCGAGACACCGGAGTTCGCGGCTTCGATCGCCGCGCGCAGCCCGGCGCCACCGGCGCCGATGATCAGGACGTCGTACGAATAGGTCGCGTGCGCGGCCATTAGAAGAGCCTCAGATCCGTCCAGATCCCCATCGAGCAGAGGCGGACATAAACGTCGGAGAACATCACCGAGAACAGGCTGCACCACGCGAACAACTGGTGACGGCCGTTCAACCCGGTTACGCAGGCGTATGCCATGTCGCAGACCGGCGATTTCGAGATCTCTTTCTTGCGACCCCCGACGACGTGGCGCAGCACGTGGCAGCCCCAGGTGTAGCTGGCGAGCAGGGTGACGTTGACCGCGAGCACGATCGTGCCGACGCCGATGCCGAACTCCGTGGCGCCGGTCGCCGGATTCGTAAACCAGAACGCTTTCCACACGTCGTAGGCCAGCAGTGCGATGAAGACGATCGCGACCCACATGAAGAAGCGATGCACATTCTGCAAGATCAGCGGGAAGGAGTTTTCACCGAGATAACTCTTGCGCGGTTCGCCGACCGCGCAGGACGGCGGGTCCGCCCAGAACGCCTTGTAGTAGGCGCCGCGATAGTAATAACAGGTAAATCGAAAGCCGCCCGGGAACGGAAGGATCAGCAACGCGGGCGAGAAGGTGAGAAACCCCGGCCACCAGGCCGGCTTGGGGCCGAACCACGCGTGCGGCGAATCCCCCCACAACTCCGGCGCGTAGAACGGTGAGAGATAGGGGCCAAAGTGATAGTGCGCACCCTGAAAGGCCGCCCAGGTGGCGTAGACGACAAACGCGGACAGACCGAGGAACACTCCAAGGGGAGCTGCCCACCACATGTCGCGCCGGGAGGTCTTCCCGAAGCCGCGGTGCACAGCCGTAACCGGTATCACTTGCATGAAGCCCGCCTCCGGAATGAATGAACTGCGCTTATAAAACGGCATAAGCGTAGTGCAGCGGGTGCGGCGGCGCAAGCGCCCTCGATGCGGCAGGTGCGACGGTGCTTATTGCGGCGGGCGGATCGAATACGTGATGGCGTTGACCGGCGCTGCCGGTGCGGCGCCGGCCTCGACGGGCACGGCCACGCCGTTGGCGGTATGCAGCGGGCACACATCGGGAGCCCGGCCGATCGACACGTAGTCATTGTCGACCTCGCCGGCCAGTTCGCAGTACTCGTTGGCGATGCCGCCGGAGAGGCGGCAGCGGCGAATGTGCATGACGCCCGACGGCTGCTGGAGCCACTCCGCCTTGTTGCCGAACGTGGCGGCTTTCATGAAGCCCGCCCAGGCGGGCACGGCGACGACGGCCGCGAAGCCGCGCTTCATGATCTCCTGCGGCTGATCGAATCCCACCCACACGCCTGCGGCAAGGTGAGGCGTGAATCCGACGAACCACGCATCGGCATGATCATCGGTCGTGCCGGTCTTGCCGCCGGCCGGCAAGGCGAAGCCGCCCCGGCGCGCGGTAAAGCCGGTGCCGTGATCAACGACATCGGCGAGCATCGACGCCATCAGATACGCCGTCGATTCACTCAGCACGCGGCGTCCCACCGATTCGCCGTGATAGATGACGCGGCCCTCTGCATCCTCGACACGCAGCACCATTACCGGCGGCTGCAACACACCGCCGTTGGCGAACGCGGTATACGCCGAGGTCAGGTGCAACAAGCTGACCTCGCCGGTGCCGAGCGCGAGCGATGGCACCGCCGGCATCGAATCGAGCCCGACGCGATTGGCGAGGTCGATCGTCGCCCCGAGGCCGACGCGCTGCAGCAGGTGAACGGCGGCGCGATTGCTCGAATGCACCAGCGCCGAGCGCAGCGTCATCGAGTCCGCTTCATGTTCGCCGCCCGGGAGATACGCGCCCTGGAATGAATCAACCGCGGTCGACAGCCCATCGATGGTCGTGCCCGGAGAGAAGCCGGCTTCGATCGCCGCGGCAAAGACGAATGGCTTGAACGCGGAGCCTGGCTGGCGCTTCGCCTCGGTGGCGCGATTGTAGGAACTCTCCGCGTAGTTGCGTCCGCCCACCAGGGCGCGGACATAACCGGTCTGCGGTTCGATGGCCACCAGCGCGGCCTGCAGTGGTCCGCTGCCCTTCCTCTTCTTGTCCAACTCGAGCAGGCGCTTCGCTACCGAGTCTTCCGCGAACTTTTGCACGTCGCTGTCGAGCGTGGTGTGGACGCGAAGGCCGCCGGTCAGCACCCGTTCGGCGCCGAACTGTTCGTACAGCAAATCCTGGACGAGGCTGACGAAATACGGACCGGTCGCGACGCTGGCGGGATCCATCTTGCTGCGCGTCTCGTCGCTGGCCAGCGTCGCGGCGACCGGCGTCGCGATGGCGAGGCCGAAACTGCCGGCGTCCAGGAAGTGGTCCTCATACATCTGGCGCAGGACCCAGTCGCGGCGATCGCGAATGCGGGTCGGGTTCTTACGGATCTCCCAGCCCGACGGCCGGTTGATGAGTGAGGCGAGCGTCGCCGCTTCCGCGGCGTTGAGGTCCGACGCAGGCTTGCCGAAATAGCCGAGCGCCGCCGCCTGCACGCCGTAGTTGCCTTCGCCGAAGTAGACGTGATTCAGGTAGGCCTGCAGGATCGCCGGCTTGCCGAACTTTTCTTCGAGACGATGCGACAACCAGGCCTCGCGAAATTTCCTGCCGTAGGTCTTGGAGCGATCGAGCACGGCACCGCGCACGACCTGTTGCGTGATCGTGCTCGCGCCCTGCACGATGCGGCCGCGGCGGAGGTTGGCGAGCATCGCTGCCGAGATGCGTCGCAGATCCACGCCGTTATGCTCGTAGAAGCGGCGATCCTCGGCGGCCAGCACGGCTTGAATCACCGGCTCCGACATCTGCTCGAGCATCACCGGCATGCGATTTTCTTTGTAGAGCGCGGCGATGACACGATCCTTCGCGTCGTAGACAATCGTCGTCTGCGGGCCGTAATCCAGCGACAGCCTGGCCGCCAGCTCGTCAACCTCGAGCTTCACCTGCCAGATGCGGTAGAGGGTGTAGCTCATGCCGATCGCCAGGACGATCAACAAGGTGCGAATCAGCGTCTTCATCTCACCCGGTGAGATAGCAAACGCAGTGCCGCACAAATCCCTGAAATAGAGGGACTTGCGTGCTTGATTAGGGTATTCCCGTATCGTGTACGGGACTACTCGCGGCCCGTCTCAGGCGTGACCCGTTCAAGCGAGAGGGCGCCGGAGGGACAGCGCTCCACTTGGTCGGCGATCGTCGTGGAGTCGAAGCCGTCGAGAATCACCCACGGGCGGCGCCGTGGATCGAATACCTTCGGCAGCCCTCGCGCGCAAATCGCCGAGTGCACGCACAGCGACGGCTGCCAGACCACGGTGATCTCGCCGTTCGAGTAGCGCTTGATGATGTCCGCCTTCGCCTCTGGGCTTCGGCGGGACAGGTCTTTGCTCATGGCTACACCACGCTGGTCTTGATCGTGATCGGATTGCTCAGGGATTTGTGAACGGGACACTTGTCGGCGATCTCGGCCAAGCGTTGGCGCTGTTCGGCGTCGAGGTCGCCGGTGATGTCGAGTTGGCGCGAAATCACCAGGCCGGCCGGTGTCGTTTCGCCCGTCAGAATCACGCGCAGGTCGCGAAGCGGCCAGCCTTTGCGCTCGGCATAGACCTTGAGTGTCATCGCGGTGCAGGCGCCGAGCGCCGAGAGCAGCAGCTCATGGGGCGCCGGCCCGGAGTTCTCACCACCCTTGTCGACTTCCTCATCAGCGCGCAGCCGGTGCCCGGCCACCTCGATGTCTTGCGCAAACGGACCGCCTGCCCACCGAACGTTGACCTGTCGCATGACGGCAATTGTAGAACGGTTGTCTGAACGTCCGTCTGAACGTCCGTCTGAACGTCCGTCTGAACGTCCGTCTGAACGTCCGGGTTACTCCGTCGTGTTGATCATGAACGTCGCCATGTGGTGAAAGAAGTCGCAGAGCAACTTCCTCGACTCCTCCGGCAACTGCGCTTCGTCGAGCGCCTTCTCCATCAACTGCACCCAGCGATCGCGGGCCTGCTGGTCGAGCTTGAACGGCATGTGACGCATCCGCAGCCGCGGATGGCCGCGCTGCTCGATGTAGCGCGGCGGCCCGCCGAAGCGGCCGACGAGAAAGTCGCGCAAGCGCTCTTCGGCGCCCGCCATGTCGTCCGCCGGATACATCGGCCCGAGAATGTCGTCGCCCGGCACCTGGTTGTAGAACGCGGTCACGAGGCGCGTGAAGCCGTCCTCGCCGATCTGCGCGTAGATGTCGCCTTCTGAAATCACCGTATGATTACATCATGGATGACGCACCGAAGAGCGCGGTTGAACTGGCGATGGCGCGGTTCAAGAAACAGGATGACGACGCCGGCGTGAGCCACCGGGTGCTGACCGACGATCAGAAGAGCGAGATCGCGGAAATCCGCAAGACCTACAGCGCGAAACTGGCGCAGGAAGAGATCCTCTTCAAGTCAAAGGGCCAGGGCTTGATGGATCACGATTCGCGGCAGGCCCTCGAAGAGCACTACCGCCGCGATGTCGAACGCCTCAATCACGAGCGGGATCGGAAGATCGAGAAGATTCGAACGTCCTGACGATCGACGCGATCGCGCAGATCGTCATCGCGCATCCCACGCCGAGCAGGTGGATCGAGAAGCGGCCGGCATAGGCCACCCCTCTCGCCGCCAGCGCGCCCGAACACGCCACCAGGAAGAACGCCGCCAACGCCAGCGGCACGTGGCGAAACATTCGATAGCCGGACATCGCCGCGATTGACATCGCGGCGCCGATCAGCAATGGCAGCGCGTACCAGGCGAAGCGCGGCGGATCGTTGAACGTCAGCACCATCATCAGGCTGCTCCACATCGCGGCGGCAATGTGCGACAGGGGCTGTCCCGCCTCCCACAACGCATGATTACGCCACGTGGTGCCATGCAGCACCGAGAAGACGCCGGTGTAGTGATAGGTGCGCGCGGCAAATAACACCAACGCCAGGGCAATCGTCGCGATCACGCCGCCGGCCGCGGTCCACGAGATCCTCGGCCACCAGTCCTTCACGCGCCACCAGCCGGCGGTGCTGACCGCGGGTGACAACGCGAACGCCGACACGGCAAACGCCATCGGCAAGTTGTTGAGGCGCGTATAGACCGCAATTGACGCCAGGATGCCGGCGCCGATCGCGGTCGTCACAGGCACCTCACCGCGCGCCCGCGCCGACACCAACACAAGCGCAGCCAGGTAGATGAGGCCGGCCGACGCGACATCCGACAGGCCGGCGCCGATGAAGAGCCAGGTCGGACTCTGCATCGCAATCGTCAAGGCGAGCACGGCAGCTGACAGTCCCCACTTGAATCCGTTGGCCGCGGCGACGATCTGGTACGCGAACAGCGCGGACGCCATCACGCCGATCGCGTCCCACCAGAATTCGCCCATGCTCGAGTCGCCGAACACCAGGTGCAGCGCGCCGGCCATCCAGCGATAGAACGGCTGAAACCAGAACGTCTTCTCGCCGCCTTCCAGCCAGAAGCCCTGGAGGTAGATGCGATAGGCGAGCCGCTGAAAGATCCACATGTCATCGCCGCCCGCGTAAAGCGAGAACCGGCCGATGTGCGAGGCGTGGACGGCGGTGACGAACACCAGCCACGGAATGCCAATCAGGACGAACGCGCCCTTCAATGTCTGCTTCGATGGCGCGACGTTGAGCGCCAGGGCGAACCCGAGTGCGGTGATCGACCACGCGGCCCAGGGGGTCATCGCGAAGTTCGCCGCGGGATGGGCGCCGAGCCAGCCGACGATCACCGAGGCGATCGCGGCAAAGGCGAGAGTCACCGGATCGCGCCAGCCGCGGATGAACATCACGATCCATCCGATCACCAAGGCAAACATCGCGATCTGAATCAACAGGGCCAGCGGACCGCGAATCGATCGATCGACGCCGCCGGTCGCGGCCGTCGTCATCGTCGTAAATCCGCTCGTGCCAAGCAACGCGCCGTTCCAGTAAGGAGCCAGGCGCCACTGGTTGCCGGTCAGGTGCGATTTGATCTGGACGAAGTGGCGGCCGGCGCCGACCCGCGCCCGATGATGCGTCGCGTCGTCCGCCGCCACCGTGGCGCCATCGACCACCATCTCGGTGGTCATCGACGCGCCGGTTTCGAGTCCCAGCTCGCCCGGCTCGCGGACATCGAGGTAGCCGCGCACGGTCATGTCGAGCGTCGCGTAGGGAGGACGATCTTCCGGCACCGGCAGGTTGTGATCGGCCGGCGGGAGGTTGAAGAACCAGACCGGGAATTCCTTGTACTCGCCGAAGGGCCGCGTCATGATCGCGGAACATGGCGGGTTCGGCGACCGCCAGTCGGCGCGGACATCCCAACTGTGGACGCGTCCGAGCTGATCGATCACCAGCGGGCGCGGCGCGTCAAACTGCACGCACCATCCGTCACGGACGAGGAATGAGGAGCCCGCCTTGGCGACGATCAGCGCGACGATCAGGCCGCGGACGAATCGATGACGGAGGTATTCGGGTGAGAGCCACCAGAGAAACGGCGGCAGTAGTCCGAGAAGAATCGCTTCGAGGACGCGATCGAGCGGCACGCCGTCGAGCGGGCCGCTCAGGTGATCGGGCCACAGCAGGACGGCGATCGCCGCGCATCCCCACAACGCCGGGCCGATCCGGCTAGCCAAAGAGACTCTTGGCCACGAACCAGACATTGGCCGGGCGTTCCGCCAGGCGGCGCATGTACCACGGGAACCAGTAATCGCCGTAGGCGATCAGCACCCGAACCAGCGCGCCTTCCTGCGCCAGCCGCAATTGCGCCGGCTTCTGGATGCCGTAGAGCATGTGGAACTCGTAGTCCGCCGCGTTGACCTTGGCGATCGCCGCGTGCGCGCGGATCGACTGGATCAACTGCAGATCGTGCGTGCCGAACACCGCGCGCGATCCGGCGGCGCGCGCCGCAGGGCCCATCATGATCTGGGCCAGCGCGTAGTAGTTCGCGTCCACGTCGCTCTTTTTCGGAAACGCCACCGTCGCCGGCTCGTTGTAGGCGCCCTTCACCAGCCGGATGCCGATGCCGCGCGCGGTGAGATCTTCAAGGTCCTCGCGCGTCCTGAACAAGTACGCCTGCAGGCACACACCGACATGCGGAAATTCCTCACGCAGGCGCCTGGTCAGCGCCAGCGTGACGTCGACATACGGCGACTGCTCCATGTCAACCCACAGGTAGTTGCCGGCGGCGTGCGCGCGAGCGGCCAGGTCGCGCAGGTGACCGAAGGCCAGCTCGCGATCGATGTCGAGACCCAGTTGCGTCAACTTGATCGACGGCTCGCAGGCGATGTTCAACGCGCGCAGCCGGTCGATGCCCTCGAGATAGTGCGACGCCACGCCCTCCGCTTCTTCCAGGTCCTTGACGTTTTCGCCAAGCCGCGTGAACACGGTGCCCAGGCCTTCGGCGGTCGTCGCGCGCGCCGCGGCGATCATCTCGTCGAACGATTCGCCGGGCATGAACTTCGACACGGCGCGGCGGATGAAGGGCACACGCGTCCCGTTGGCGCGGAGCCATTGGTTATCGGACACTTTCAACAGAATCGTGCGGGCAACGCTCATGCGGCTAACATCCTATCCGACTCCGCCAAGGCCACGTCGGGACGAGTCCGACAAGTCTTCAGCCTTCAGCCTTCAGCCTTCGCCGCGGTGACCGCGGCGAATTCCGCCTCGGCGGGCGCGAGCGTATGCAGCGGGCCGATGCGCGCCAGTTGCGGCCAGATCATCCTGACCAGCAGGACCACCAGGATCGTGGCCGTGCCGCCGCCAATGACCGACAGTGTCGGACCAAACATCGCGGCGGTTGCGCCGCTTTCAAACGCGCCGAATTCATTCGAGAATCCGATGAACACGTAATTGATCGCCGACACGCGGCCGCGCAAATGATCCGGCGTGATGGTCTGCTCCAGCGTCAGGCGAATGACGACGCTGATGTTGTCGAAGATGCCGGTGAAGAAGAGGCAACCCAGGGAGAGCGCAAACGAGCGCGACAACCCGAAGCCAATCGTGGCCACGCCGAAACCGGCCACCACCCATAGCAACACGCGGCCGGGATGCGCCCACGGTTTCTTTTGTGTGGTCATCAGCGCCATGCTGAGGGCGCCAAGGCCGGGCGCGGCGCGCAGCCAGCCCAGGCCGGCCGGCCCGACCTGGAGGATGTCCTTTGCATAGATCGGCAGCAACGCCACCGCGCCGCCGAACAGTACCGCAAACAGATCAAGCGTGATCGCCGAGAGAAACAGCGGATTGGCGCGGACAAAGCGGAAGCCCGCGAACACGTCACTCAGGTTTCGCCGCGCGGTCGCGGTCGGCGGCACGCGCACCGGCATGGTCCTGAGCATCGCAATGAACAACAACTGGCCGACAGCGGCGAACGCGAATGACAACGTCGCCGCGCCGGTGGCGGCGATGAGCAAGCCGCCAATCGCGGGCCCACTGATCGCCGCGAGTTGGAACGTCGATGACAACCACGCGTTGGCGTTGGCGAATTCCGTGGGATTGAGCAACTGCGGCAGGATGGTGTTGACCGACGGCGAGGCAAACGCGCGCGCCGTGCCGATCATCGCCAGCAGCGCGTAGATCGCCCAGGTGGGGCCGTTCGAGTACGACAACAGCGCCAGCCCGGTCGCGGCCACGGTCAGCACGCTGTGCGCGAAGATGCCGATGTTGCGGCGCGGATAGCGATCGGCCGCGTTACCGGCAATCACCATCAGGAACAGGACCGGCGCCAGTTCGAAGACGCCGACCAGCCCCAGCGACCAGGCATCGCCGGTCCGCTCGTAGAGCAGCCAGCCCACGGAGACGTTGATCATCTGCCAGCCGGCAATCGCGCCGAACCGGCCGATCGCAAACGATCGAACAAACGGATGACGGAGCGCGGCGTAAGCGTCGGAAGGCAGAACTCTCATATTGTAAGAGGACACGTGCGAATCGGCATACAGACTTGGGGCAGCGAGGGCGACATCCGTCCGTTCGTCGCGCTCGGGGCCGCGCTGGCGCGGCGCGGACACCAGGTGGAACTGGTCTACACCGAGATCGGCGATCGCCGCTACGAGGCGGTGGCCGAGGCGCTCGGCTTCACCGCCCGCGCCGTCTCCTCCCCCATCGTCGACGGCGATCGCGCGATCGCGATCGGGCTGAAGGTGCTGGGCACGCGCGACCAATTGCAGCAGGGCCTGATCATCGCCCGCGACCTACTCGAGCCGGTGATGGCGCCGATGCACGAGGCCGCCGTCGATCTCTGCCGCCGTTCGGACCTGCTGATCCACCACTTCATCCTGCACGGCGCACGCGCCGCGGCGGATCTTGCCGGCGTGCCAACGGTGACGATGCAATTCGCGCACATGTTGATTCCGTCGCGGCATATCCATCCGCCGGGCACGCCGCGGCTCGGCGAATGGTGGAACGCGCTGGCCTGGAAGATCGGGCGATTCGCGTTGAACCGCACGCTGCTAAAGGACGTGAATCGCTTTCGCGCGCCGCTGGGACTCGCGCCGTTTGCGGATCTCATCGATCACGCGTGGCCCGCGCCGCTCCTCAATCTCGTCGCGTGCAGCCCGGCGTTCCTCGATCGGCCGGATGACTGGCCGGCGTGTCATCGCATGTGCGGATTCGTGGAACTGCCGTCGCACGAACACGAGGCCGTGTCACGCGAGGTGGACGCGTTTCTGTCCAGCGGACCGGCGCCGGTGTTCATGGGATTTGGCAGCTTGATGCCGATCGCGGGCAACGTGCATTCAGACGACACCCTCAGGACGTTCGAAGAAGCGGCGCGACGTGCTGGCTGCCGCGCGATCATCCAGAGCGACGCCGATCTCGCGTCCACCGAGGGCGTGCTCTATGTGAAGCGCACACCCCACAAGCTCGTTTTTCCACGATGCGCCGCCGTCGTGCATCATGCGGGTGCGGGCACCACTCACGCGACGCTGCGCGCCGGTGTGCCGTCGATACCGGTCCCGCACGTGTCCGATCAATTCGGGTGGTCGGAAGAACTGCAGCGGCTCGGCGTCGCGCCGTCCCCGCTGCGGCGGACCAGATTGACGGCGGCCGCGCTCGCGTCGCGCATCACCGAAACCCTGAACGACCCCACCAAGAAAGCCGCCGCCATGTCGATGCGGGCGCGCATGCAAACCGACAATGGCGCGGAAACCGCCGCCGGCCTCATCGAATCCGCCTTCGCGCGAAGCGCTACGGCGGGACAAGCCGCGGTGGAATAGAAATTGATAGCACCTCCTGCGGAGAGGTACGTATGGTCACCAGGAGTGGACACCCGTTCGACTCGCTTCGCTCGCTCAGGGCAGGTCGCCTGCCAGCCGTCATTCTCTTTTTCGTCCTGTTTTCAGGCGCGCATGCCTCGGTGGCGTCGGCGCAGTCCTCAATTAACTTCAACGGCGGCGCGTCGATCGACCCGACGCAGGTCTACGCCGGGGTGTCGTGGGAGTCGGCCGACATCGGCGGCCGCTTCCGCATTCGCCCCGGCATCGACGGCGGCTTCGGCGATGGGCTTCGCCTCGGCACGATCAATCTCGATCTGATCGTGAAGTTTCCGCTGGGCTCGAGCGGATGGACGCTGATCCAGGGCGGCGGTCCGGTGATTTCGGTGTCGAAGCGGACGGGCGAGTTCGAAGATCTGCCACGCGAGCTGCATGCCGGCGGCAGTTATCTGTTTGGCTTTCAACAGGACAACGGCTTCTTCACCGAGTTCCGCGTCGGCGGAGGCGGCTACGTGCCGCAACTGAAGCTCGGCGTCGGCTGGGCGGTCGCAATCAAATAGTCATCCACAGATTTCGCCGATTCCACAGATTGCTCGCGCCCGCGGGGCGGCCTTTGGCCGCCGGCACGAGTGACGAGCACGGATTTCGAGAGACACCGCCTTCGAAACAGTCTCTCGAAAATCCGTGCTCGCCACTCGTGCAACGCGCCGGGCATAGCCCGGCGCCCGCGGGCTCAGCCCCAAACCAGTCGTTTACGCTCCAGACTCTCGGCTCCGAAATTGAGCAGCAACCCTCGTCGAATCTTTGACGCCTTCAGGTAATTGAGCAGCTGCGCGGTCTCCCGGGTCGTCAACGCACTGAGGGCTTTCACTTCGACAACCACTCCGGTCGCGCAGATGAAGTCGACGCGATAACCCAGCGGCAACGTGACGCCTTTGTAGTTGATGGGCAAACCCACTTCGGGCTTGTAAAGGACGCCGCGTCTCTCGAATTCGATCGGCAACGCCGCTTTGTAAACCGCTTCAAGAAAACCGCAGCCCAGCTCGGTGTGGACCGCCATCGCCGCGCCAATGATCTGGTAGGTGTCAGGGTCGCGCTGTGTTGTCGTCATGCATGAGCGGGAGAGCACGATCGATGCCGCCGAATTCAGGCCTGATTCGCGGTGACCACGCCGAACGATGGCAACCGTTGCCACGCGCGCCACACGTCCATGTCGCAAGACCTGCCGCACCCCTTGCCATCTGTGAAAATCGGTGAAATCTGTGGATGATCTATCTGTGGATAGACAACGAACATTCTCGTGGGACGACCCCACGCCCTTCTGGCATCGCGAGGAGGGCAAGTCGGGACTCGAATTACTGCAACGCGCCATCGCCGGCGAATTTCCCCCGCCGCCGATGGCGATGCTGATGGACATCCGCCTGACGGAGGTCGGCCGGGGCAAGGCGATCTTCACCGGCACGCCGCAAGAGTTTCACTACAACCCGCTCGGCACCGTGCATGGCGGCTACGGCGCGACGCTACTCGATTCGGCGATGGGCTGCGCGGTGCACAGCACGCTCGGCCCGGGCGACATCTACACGACGCTGGAATTCAAGATCAACTTCCTGCGCGCGATGACGCACGAGACGGGATTGGTGCGTGGTATTGGAACGGTGATTAACGAAACGCGCACGACGGCGATCGCCGAGGGCCGCATTGAAGACGCGTCGGGCAAGCTCTACGCGTTCGCGACCACGACCTGCGTAATAAGAAGGGCCGGATCCGCGTAAGCGAATCCGGCCCCGGTATTCCTGTTGGCCCGTTGGCCCGTTGGCCTATTTCTTCACGTATCGCTGGAGCTTGTGCGGGCCGACTTCGGCGCCGTAGATGATGCCGTCCTTGTCGACGACCACACCTTCGGCGGCGAGCGTGCCCGTTGGTCCCGGCGTGCCGTCGGCTTTCTTCATCACGACCTTGCCGTCGACCATCGCCCAGCTCACGCCTTCACCTTGCGGGTCGGGAATGAGCGCGGTCACCTTGCCGTCCTTGACGCTGCCGATGCGGATGCCGCGCTTCCAGTTGCCGTGGGGCGGGCTGACGCCGCCGGATTCGGAATCCGCCGCGTAGAGGATGTCGTCCTTGATGAAGATGCCGCTGTTGCGCGAGAACTGGTACCAGGTGTCCAGCGTCTCGAACGTCTTCGCATCGAGGATCTGGATGCGGTTGTTGGCGCGGTCGGCGACGAAGAGGCGGCCCTTCGAGTCGAACGCGAGGCTGTGCGGCTGATCGAATTCACCCTGCAGGCCGGTGCCCTTCTTGCCGAACTGCTTGATGAACTTGCCGGTCTTGTCGAACAGGATCAGGCGCGAGTTAGCGCCGCCGTGACCTTCGGCGACGAGGATGTCACCGTTCGGATAGGTGATGACGTCGTTCGGCTGATAGAACGACGCGGGATCCGCGGCGTCCGCGCCGGCCGGATTGCCACCGGGCTTGCCGAGCGTCAACAAGAGCTTCCCATCCGGGCTGAACTTGAAGACCTGGTGGCCAATGACCTTTTCGGGCGCCGCGGCCAGCGGCGCGTCGGCCGGCGCACCGGGACGACGACGGGGCATGTTGTCGTTGCCGTCGGTGATCCAGATGTTGCCGTCGCGATCGACGTGGATGCCGTGCGGGAACACCATCATGCCGGCGCCAAAGCTCTTGACCAGCTTGCCGGTCGAGTCAAACTTCAGGACCGGATCGAAGGCCGACATCTTGCCGGCCGCCGCATCCCAGCAGGAGTTCGTCGACACCGCCGGTCCGCCGTTCGGCCCCGGACGCGTGCCGCATCGCTCGCCCACCCAGACCGACTTGCCGTCCTTGTCGATATCGACCGCGCTCGTCGAGCCCCACTCGCGGCCCGCGGGCAACTTGGCCCAGCCTTCAACCGTGTTGTAGGGATTCGGCAGATCGTTGGTCGGCGTCGCCGACATCCACGCTCCACCCTGCGCTGCCGCAGGCGCCTGCGCGAACGACACGCCGTTCAACATTCCCAAGGCCACCACGCCGGCGGCCGCCAAACCTACTCGCATTCCACGTCCCATCGGATTGCCTCCCCAGGGGAGGGATATTACACGAAGGGAATGGGAATTAAGGGATTGCAGATTGGGGATTAGGGGATTGCAGATTGGGGATTAGGGGATTGCAAATTGGGGATTGCAGATTGGAGATTGAGGGGAACAGGATAAAATCGTCCGGTTATGCCGATCTTTGAATACGCCTGCAAAGCCTGCGGTAAGGAGTTCGAGGCGCTGGTCCTCAAGACCACGCCTGCCCCGTCGTGCCCGGCCTGCCAGGGGACCGAGCTCGAAAAACTGATTTCGCGTCCGGCGATCAAGTCGGATTCGACGCACGGGCTGGCCCTGAAGGCAGCGAAGAAGCGCGATCAGAAGCAGGGGTCGGAAAAGGCGCGCGAACAGCGCGAATACGAACTTCATCACAACGATTAATCAGGCCGTCGGGCCATCAGGCCATCGGGCCACCAGGATTGAGAATGCCGATCGAAACCGCCTCGGGGCAGGCGCAATGCCCCGAATGTTTAGCCGACATCACGCTCACCAAGGTGATGCAGAACGAGATCACGCAGTGCCCCGGTTGCGGCGCTGAGCTCGAGATCACCTCGCTCGAGCCGCTGACGCTCGCGCTCGCGCCCCAGGAAGAGGAAGACTGGGGTGAGTAAGCCAAAGGTCGGTGTCCTCTACAGCCGCGTCCGCGTTGAAGAGAAGCTGCTGTTCGAAGCGTTCGAGAAACGCGGCGTGTCGCTGGATCTGCTCGACGATCAAAAGCTGATCTTCGACATCACCGACGTCAAGAACCACCCCTACCAGCACTACGACGTCATCGTCGAGCGCTGCATCAACCACAGCCGCGCGCTCTACAGCCTGAAGATCCTCAACGACCAGGGCGTGAAGACGGTCAACACCGCGCTTTGTGCCGACATCTGCGGCAACAAGCTGATGACGACGAGCGCGCTGGCGGCAGCCGGCGTGCCGCAGCCGAAAGCGCTCGTCGCGTATACGGCGGAGAGCGCGCTCGAGGCGATCGAGCGGCTCGGGTATCCCGCGGTGTTGAAGCCGACGGTGGGATCCTGGGGCCGGCTGCTGTCGAAGGTGAACGATCGCGACGCGGCGGAAACGATCCTCGAGCACAAGGAAACGCTCGGCAGCTATCACCACTCGATTTTCTACATCCAGGAATACATCAAGAAGCCGGGCCGCGACATTCGCGCGTTCCAGGTGGGCGCGGAGACGATCTGCGCGATCTATCGCACGTCGCCGAACTGGATCACCAACACCGCGCGCGGCGGCTCGTCGAGCAACTGCCCGATCACGCCGGAGATCGCCGACATCTGCACGCGCGCCGCCAAGGCATGCGGCGGCGGCGTGGTGGCGCTGGATCTCTTCGAGGATCCGGATCGCGGCCTGCTGATCAACGAAGTGAACTACACCATGGAGTTCCGGAACAGCATCGCGCCGACCGGTGTGAACATCCCCGATCGCATGGTGGATTTCTGTCTCGACGTGGCGAAGAACGGCTGGAACAAGGCCAACGGCTGGACCGGCGATCAGCCGCAGCTCGCGGCGATTTCTCTCGCTGAAGGCGCGTCGGCCTAGCCGGCCACCGATTAAACACAGATTAGACACAGACTGCTTGGCTAACCGTTTATCCGTATCAATCATTGGCGCGTCGGGTTACACCGGCGGCGAATTGCTGCGCCTCGTGCTGGCGCATCCGCATCTCGAGGTGAAGCAGGTCACGAGCGAGCGGCTCGACGGCCAGTTCGTGCACTTCACCCATCCGAACCTCCGGCCTTCGACCGGCTCAGGCCGCCCCGAGCTTGTCGAGGGGCGCAAACGCACGCAGTTGAAGTTCGTGCGATCGGAGGCGGTCGAGAAATGCGATTTGCTGTTTCTCGGCCTGCCGCACGGCAGCGCGATGGGGCGCATCGACCATCTCGCCACGCTCGCCGAACGCATCGTCGATCTCAGCGCCGACTTCCGGCTACGCGACGCCGCGGGCTACGACACGTGGTACGGCAAGCCGCACACCAATCCCGCGTGGCTGTCGAAGTTCGTCTACGGCCTGCCGGAGTTGCATCGCGCCGAGTTGAAGTCCGCGACATACGTGAGCGGCGTCGGCTGCAACGCCACGGCGACCACGCTGGCGATCTGGCCGCTGGCGGCCGCGGGTTTGATCGATACGACCAGGGGCGTGATCTGCGAAGTGAAGGTCGGCAGCAGCGAGGGCGGCGCCGCCGCCAACGACTCGACGCATCATCCTGAGCGCGCCGGCGTCATGCGCAGCTTCGCGCCGACCGGTCATCGTCATACCGCGGAAGTGCTGCAGGCGTTGAAGCTGAGGGATGTCGCCACCGACGTGCACCTCAGCGCCACGGCGATCGACAACGTACGTGGCGTGCTCGCCACCGCGCATGTCTTCGTCAAGCCCGGCACGGCGGAGAGAGACGTGTGGAAGGCATTTCGCGAGGCGTACAACAACGAACCGTTCGTCCGCATCGTGAAAGAGAAGACGGGGCTGTATCGCTATCCCGAGCCGAAGATCCTGTCCGGCAGCAACTACGCCGACGTTGGTTTCGAATTCGATCCGAAGACCAATCGCGTCGTCTGCCTGTGCGCGATCGACAACTTGATGAAGGGCGCCGCCGGCACCGCCGTGCAATGCGCGAATGTGATGATGGGCTGGGACGAGACGACGGGCCTCGATTTCCCAGGCCTGCATCCAATCTAAGACCCTAGGACCCTAAGACCCTAAGACCCTAAGACCCTAAGACCTCATGATTGTTGTAAAGGTTGGTGGTGGCACCAGTCTCAATATCGACGCCGTCGTTGCAGACATCGTCGCGCTGCGCGCGGCGGGCACGGACTTGTTGCTCGTCCATGGCGGGGCGCAGACGACCAACGCGATTGCCGAAGCGCTCGGGCATCCTCCGCAATTCGTGACCAGCGAGACCGGTCACGTCAGCCGGCGCACCGATCGACGCACGCTCGAGATCTTCGAGATGGTCTACTGCGGCCAGTTGAACAAGATGTGGGTCGAGAAGCTCCAGACCAGGGGCATCAACGCCGTCGGCCTGTCGGGCCTCGATGGACGGGTGTTCGAAGGCACGCGCAAGGACACGCTGCGCATCCGCGTCGACGGCCGCCGCATGGTGTTGCGCGACGACTGGACCGGCACAGTGGACAAGGTGAACGTTGACCTGCTGAAGCTGCTGATCGGCGGTGGCTACTTCCCCGTTCTCACCCCACCCGGATCATCAACCGCCGGCGAAGCGATCAACGTCGATGGCGATCGCGCCGCGGCGATGGTCGCCGGCGCGTTTCACGCTGAGGCGCTGGTGATCCTGACGGATCAAGTGGGCCTGCTGAAGAAGTTCCCGGACGAATCGACGCTCATCTCGCAGATTCCAAAGAACCAGGCCGACCAGTTCATGGAATTCGCCGAAGGGCGCATGAAGAAGAAAGTCATGGGCGCAGTGGAAGCGATCGAAGAGGGCGTTGGCAAGGTGATCTTCGCCGATGGCCGCGTCGACGGCCCGATCTCACGCGCGCTCGCGGGCGCAGGTACTCACATTGGCTAAGAAACAGGCCACCAGGTCATCAGGTCAGCAGGCGTTCAACCTGGCGTTGATGGGCAACGCCGAGGCCGAAGAACTGATCCTCGGCGGCACGACCGCTCGTCGCGGCGACGTCGTCATCGTCCGCGGCGAAGGCTCGTGGGTCTACGACGAGACCGGCAAGAAATATCTCGATCTCGGATCCGCCCAAGGTGTCGCAATGCTCGGTCATTGCCATCCCGGCGTCACCGCGGCGATCCAGGAGCAGGCCGAAACGCTGACGCTCTGCCCCAACTTTCTCTACAACGACAAGCGAGCCGAGTTCGCGAAAGCCCTGGTCGGCGTCCTTCCGAAATATCTGCCGCACGTCTTCCTGGCGAACAGCGGCGCTGAAGCGATGGACGGCGCGTTGAAGTTCGCGCGCCTGGCCACCAGGCGCTCCGCATTCGTCGCCGCCACCAAGGGCTTTCATGGCCGGACGATGGGCGCGCTGTCGGTGACGTGGGAGCCGAAGTATCGCGAGGGCTTTGGCCCGTTGTTCGAGACGGCGCACGTGCAGTTCAACGATGCGGCGGCGCTCGACAAGGCAGTGACCGACCAGACCGCGGCGGTCGTGCTCGAGGTCGTCCAGGGCGAGAGCGGCGTCAACGTCGGCACGCCGGATTTCCTGAAGACCGCACAGAAGGTCTGCCGCGATCGTGGCGCGATGCTGATCATCGACGAAATCCAGACCGGCTTCGGACGCACCGGCAAATGGTTCGCGATCGAGCACGCCGGCATCGAGCCGGACATCATGTGCCTGGCGAAGGGCCTGGGCGGCGGCTTTCCGATGGGCGCGATTGCCTACACCAAGGCGATCCGCGAGGTGCTCACTCCGGGGGCGCACGGCAGCACGTTCGGCGGTTCTCCGTTGGCCTGCGCGGCCGGTCTCGCCGCCATCGAAGCGTATCGCGATGAAGACCTCATCAAACGCAGCGCCGTGCACGGCGCCGACATGCGCAACCAGTTACGCGGCGCGCTCGAAGGGGTGGCGCTGGTGCGGGACATCCGCGGCCTCGGGCTGATGATCGCCGTCGAATTGCGGACCAAGGTGGCGCCGGTCCTCAAGAGCCTGATGATCAACCATGGCGTGATCGCGCTGCCGGCGGGCCCGACCGTGTTACGCCTGCTCCCGCCGCTCGTCATCACCGAGAAGGAAATCAACACCGGCGTGCAGGCGATCGCCAAGGCGATCAAGGAGTTTCCGGCCTAAATGGATCGCGCGGCCTGCATCGAGCTCGTGCGCGGCCTGGTCGCGATCCCGTCGCTGTCGCGCCACGAAGCGGCGGCATCGGCGTGGCTCGTCGATCAGATGCGCGCTGCCGGTTACGACCGCGCCTTCGTCGATGACGCGGGCAACGCCGTCGGTGAGCTCGGCGATCCGTCCGCCGGGCGCACCATCATCCTGCTCGGTCACATCGATACGGTGCCCGGCAACATCCCGGTGCGCATCGAGTCCGCCGAAGGCGCAGGTGGCGCAGACCGCGACGTGCTGTACGGACGCGGCAGTGTCGATGCCAAGGGGCCGCTGGCCACGTTCACCGCGGGCGCGGCGCGATTCGGATCCGCCGCCGCGAAGGCCGCAGGCATCCGCGTCGTCGTTGTCGGGGCCGTGGAAGAAGAAGCGGCGACCAGCAAGGGCGCGCGCTTTATTGCATCGCGCTTCGACGGCAAGAACGACGTGATCCCCAACGCCTGCATCATCGGCGAGCCGAGTCATTGGACGCGTGTCACGCTCGGCTACAAGGGGCGGTTGCTGCTCGACTTCACGGCCGATCAGCCGATGGCGCATACGGCCGGTCCCGATGCGAGCGTCGCATCGGTCGTCGTCGATTTCTGGAACTGGGTCACCGCGCATGCGGGGCGCGTCAACGAGGGCAAGGACAAGGCGTTCGATCAGCTGAGCCCGAGCCTGCGTCGGTTCATCACCTCGACCAACGAACAAATACACGACGTCGTGGATGGCCAGTTCGCCTGGCGCCTGCCGGTCGGTTTTGATGCCGAGAGTTTCATCGAGGAACTGAAGGCCTGGCCCGCCGATTCGAAGGCCTCCTTCGATCTGAAGTTCCGCGGTTACGAGAAGCCGTGGCGTGGCGATCGCAACAACGGCCTGGTCAGAAGTTTTCTCGCCGGGCTGCGGTCGGTCGATGCGTCGCAGAAACTGGGCTTCGTCCTGAAGACCGGCACCAGCGACATGAATGTCGTTGGGCCCGTGTGGCAGTGCCCGATCGTCGCCTACGGCCCCGGCGACAGCTCGCTCGATCACACGCCGAACGAGCATTTGCCGGTCGACGAGTATTGGCAGGCGGTCAACGTCATCGAGCAGACGCTAATCGCCTTTGCAGAGACGCGTCTTTAGTCCCGCATAAGCAGGCGCGTCTAAAGACGCGCCCCTACTTGCTCATCGTCACCAGCGCCGCGAAGATATCGATCGCCTCCCACAAGTGACCGACGCGGAGGTTTTCATTCACCGCGTGCTGGTTGTTGTCGAAGTTCACCACCGCTAATCCAATCGTCGGCAGCTTCAGCGAATCGTTGAACGTCGAGAACGGCAGGCTCCCGCCGATCGTCGGCATTTGCACCAGCCGTTGATCGAGCGCGCGAATCGCGTTCGCGGCCATCATCGTGCGTGGATCGTCCATCGAGCCCTTGCCGATCGGGAATCCGCCGCCCTGCGGCGTGATGCGGGCGATTTTCGAATACTTGCGGCGGGTCGCCATGTCGGGCGGCCCATCGACGATGAAGTAGCCCTGGTCGCGCACGTGTGCGATCAATCGCTCGGTCTGCGTTTTCGCGCTCAGGCCGTTCACCAGGCGCATCTCGACGCGGCCGGTGGCGGATCCCGAGATGGCGTTGCGCGCGCCGGCGCCGACCGTGCCCGATTGCAGGCCAACGACGCTCAGCGTCGGCCGGTTATGCTGCAACTCGATGCGGCTGTCGGGATGCTCCGACTGCGCGACACCGAACTGTTCCAGTAGTTTCTGATCGACATTCGGAATCTCGTCGATCGCGCGCCGCTCCGACGCGGTCAGCGGCACCACGCCGTCATAGAAATCCTTGACGATCACATTGCCGTGGTCGTCTTTCATCGAGGCCAGCAGCTTGACCAGCGCCATGGCCGGATCGGGAACGAAGTTCCCGTAGTTGCCGCTGTGCAGATCGCCGGTCGCTCCGTAGATGGTGATCTCGACGCCGGCGACCCCGCGGCTTCCGTAGAACACCGTCGGCAGGTTGCTGGGATGTCGCGGGCTGTCCACCACCACGGCAAGATCGGCGCGGACGCTCGCCGCATTTGCGAGCATCGCCGCGTCGAAGTTCGGCGACCCGGCCTCTTCCTCGCCGTCGAGCGTCACCCGAAGCGTCCACGGAAGAACCGCCTTCGCATCGAGCAGCCCGTCGATGGCGGCGAGAAACGCGACGATCGGCCCCTTGTCGTCCGCAACCGCGCGCGCGTAGATGCGCGCGTCCGGATCGATCGGCCCGGTGCCCGCCAGCAGATCCACCTTCGTCGAGCCCTGGTAGGACGCCGGCACGAACGGCTGTCCCATCGTCCAGTCCTTCGCCTCGGTCGGCTGGCCGTCGTAGTGCATGTAGAACGTGAGCGTCCCGCGCGGCTGCGCGGCGACGCGCTCGGCGATCAGCACCGGGGATCCCGGGGTCGCCACGCGACTGACCTTGAAGCCGCGCTTCTCGAACATCGCCGTCAACGCATCCGCGTTCCTGATGATGTCGGCCTTGTTCGAGGCGATGCTCGGGATCGAGACCAGCTGCATCAACTCGCCGAGAATCTGCCGTTCGTGGGCCGCCCGCCATTGCCGCACCTTCAAGACGTCGGACGTCGGGGCGGCGAGGAGGCCGGTGAGAGCGAGCGCGACCAGCAGGGCGACTGATTTCATGGCCGGAGTATATCCGGCTATCATTCCGCCCACATGGCCTCGTCCGTCGATCACGTCGTCAACATCGAAGATCTCCGTCGCATGGCGCGGCACCGTCTGCCGCGCATGGCCTTCGACTACATCGACGGCGGCGCCGACCGCGAGTGGACGCTGCGCGAAAACATGCGCGCATTCGAGGACGTGCTGTTCCGCCCGCGTTCGGCGGTGGCCACCGCCACATGCGATCTCTCGACGAGCGTGTTGGGATTGCCGATCGATCTGCCGCTCATTCTCGCGCCCGTCGGCAGCAGCCGGATGTTCTTCCCGCGCGGCGAGGAGGAAGCCGCATCCGCCGCCGGCGACGCCGGCACGATCTACACGCTGTCGACGCTGTCGGGATGCACGCTCGAGGACGTCAAGGCGTCCACATCTGGAAACGCGTGGTATCAGCTCTATCTCGTGGGCGGCCGCGATGTCGCGCTGAAAGCGATCGCCCGCGCCAAGGCCGCGGGCTACAAGGCCCTCGTCGTCACCATCGATACGCCGGTCGCCGGCCTGCGCGAACGCGATTCGCGCAACGGCGTCAAGCAACTGCTGGCGCGCAATCTCTCGACCGTGCCGCACCTGGGCCAGATGATTTCGCGACCCGGCTGGCTGTATTCGTTCTTCGGTGACGGCGGCCTGATGAGTTTTCCGAACATCGTCATCGACGGAAAGCCAATGGGCTACGCCGACGTCGGCGCGGCGCTCGAGGCCTCGATGACATCGTGGACCGACTTCAAGTGGATCCGCGAAGCGTGGGGCGGGCCGATCATCGCCAAGGGTGTGCATACCGCGGACGATGCGAGGCGCGCGGTTGCGGAGGGCGCCGCGGGTATCGTGGTCTCGAACCATGGCGCGCGCCAGCTCGACGGCGTGGCGCCGACGATTCGGGTGTTGCCGGAAGTGGTGCAAGCCGTGCACGGCCAGACGGAAATCATGCTCGACGGCGGCATCCGCCGCGGCGGCGACATCGTCAAGGCGCTGTGCATGGGCGCGCGGGCGGTGTTGATCGGCCGGGCCTACGCCTACGGTCTCGCGGCCGCCGGCCCGGACGGGGTGGCCAAGGCGATCGACATCCTGCGTAGCGACGTCATCCGCACGATGAAACTCTTAGGCTGCGCCGCCATCAAAGACTTGGACGGCTCGTTTGTTGACGTGCCGTCAGAGTGGACCGCTCGACTACCGCGGTAAATCAGATATCGGAGATCAGCCATTGATCTGAAATCCGAGATCAGAAATCTGAGATTTTCATGTCTGTCCGTCCCATTAAGCGCGTCGTCGCGTCGACTCCCACCATGGAGGGCGCCGGCGTGAAGCTGCATCGCGGCTTTGGTTTTGGCGACACCAGCGAGTTCGATCCGTTCCTGCTCTTCGACGATTTCCGCAACGAACGCCCGGATGACTACCTCGCCGGATTTCCGTGGCACCCGCATCGCGGCATTGAAACGATCACCTATGTCCTGGCCGGCACCGTCGATCACGGCGACAGCCTCGGCAATCGCGGCTCGCTCGGCGCGGGCGACGTGCAATGGATGACCGCCGGCAGCGGCATCATGCACCAGGAAATGCCGAAGGGCGATCCGCAAGGACGCATGCATGGCTTCCAGCTGTGGGCCAACCTGCCGAAGGCGCTGAAGATGACCGACCCGCGCTACCAGGACATCCTCGCCAAGGACATTCCGGAAGTGACGGATGACGACGGCACGCGCGCGCGAATCGTGGTGGGAGATTTCTGGGGCAAGCGCGGACCTGTTGAAGGTGTCGCCGCCGATCCGCGGTATCTCGACATTTCGGTGCCGCCCAATCGCACGAAACGCATTCCGGTCGAAGCCTCGCGTCATGCGTTCGCGTACGTGTTCGCGGGGTCTGGAACCTTCCGCGACTCATCGAAGCCGTTGCCGGTGCAGACGGAATTAGTCGGCGTGTCGGATGAAGCCACTCCCTCGATGCTCGGCAATCGATCGCTGGTGCTGTTCGACAGCGGTGATGAGATCACCGTCACCGCGGGCGAGGAAGGCATTCGTTTCCTGCTGGTCTCGGGCCGGCCGCTCGAGGAGCCGGTCGCGTGGTACGGACCGATCGTGATGAACACCAAGGCGGAATTGCAGCAGGCGTATAGCGAACTGCAAAACGGATCGTTCATCAAACATCGTTAGACGTCTGGAGGGCGCGTGTAACATACACGCCATGAAACTCTCCCGCCGTGACTTGATCCACACCGGCGCCGCCGCAGGCATCAGCCTCGGCGCCGCCGCGTGTTCCTCCGCCCCCGAGACCGCGCAGGCCCAGGCGCCCGCTCCGCCCAGCAGCATGGCTCCCGCGTTGGCCGCGCTCAAGTCCATGACGGCAGACGTCAAGCCGATCACCTCGGACGAGCGCGGCGCGCGCGTCCAAAAGGCGCAGCAGTTGATGGCGCAGAACAAGATCAGCGCGCTCGTGCTCGAGGGCGGGTCGAGCATGTTCTACTTCACCGGCGTGCGCTGGGGCTTGAGCGAGCGGCCGTTCGTGTGCGTGTTGCCGGCCAGGGGTGAAGCGGCGTGGGTCTGCCCCGGCTTCGAGGAAGAACGCGCCCGCGAGCTGGTCGGCAAGACCGCCGAAGTGCGCGTGTGGCAGGAAGACGAGAGCCCGTATCGACAGGTCGCCGGCATCCTCAAGGACCGCGGCGCCGCAAGCGGCCGCGTCGGCGTCGAAGAGCGGCTGCGCTTTTTCATCTACAGCGGCGTCAAGAAAGAAAGCGCCGCCACCGAGTTCGTGGACGGTGAAGTAATCACCGCCGGTTGCCGCATGATCAAGAGCGCGACGGAACTGGCACTGATGCAGAAAGCCAGCGACATCACCATCGAATCGTTCCGCGCCGCGTTCCAGACCTTCAAGGAAGGCATGACGCAGGACGACCTGCGCGCGAACATCGCTACCGCGCATCGGCTGCTCGGCGCACCGGGCGGCAGCGCGTCGGTCAGCTTCGGGATCTACACCGCCTTCCCGCACGGCAGCATCGAACCGCAGAAACTGAAAGAGGGCGACGTGATCCAGGTCGATGGCGGCTGCGCCGTCGATGGCTATCAATCGGACATCACGCGCACCGTGGTGTTCGGACGGGCGTCCGCGCGCCAGACGGAGATCTGGAATCTCGAACACAGGGCGCAGGCCGCGGCGTTCGCGGCGGCGAAGCCGGGCGTGGCGTGCGAAGTGGTCGACGCGGCCGCCCGCAAGGTGATCACCGACGCCGGCTTCGGTCCCGATTACAAGGTGCCTGGACTGCCCCACCGCACCGGCCACGGCATCGGCCTCGACGGTCACGAGTGGACCAACTTCGTCCGCGGCAACAAGACGCTGATGGCGGCGGGGATGTGCTTCAGCGACGAGCCGATGATCGCGATCTACGGCGAGTTCGGGATTCGCCTCGAAGACTGCCTGCACATCACCGAAGGCGGCGCGAAGTATTTCTCGCTTCCGAGTCCGTCGATCGACCAGCCGTTCGCCTGATTAGCGGCGCATCAGCATCGCGTTACCCGCGGTGCGCTCCGTCTTGTTGCGGTCGGCGCAAAAGCCGGTGGCGGCGCCATTCACGGTGCACCGCTCCGTGGTCACCGTGGTGACGAACCCGCCGATTGACGACGGTTCATAGGCGGTCAGCTCATATACGCGATCGACGGTGCGGGTGTAGTCCACGCCGTTGGCGTTCTCACGCGTGGAGTAGCGGACGCGCAGCGAGACGCGATTGGTTTCGTTGCGGCCCGACACGCTCTGCTCGGCAATATCGGGGGCAAGCACCGATCCGCTGAGGCCACCGCCGCCATCCTGCTGTAATTGAATCATCTCGGCCCCGGACCACCGACCGCTCAGGTCGTAGGTGCCGGATTGCACGGTGCCGATCCTCGTCAAGGTGGCTGGGCCGTAGTTGCGCGTCGGCTCCAGGCAGAAGTCCTTCATCAATCCGGTGCAGCTGGGTCGCGTCTCGGTTCCCCCTTCGCCGACCAGCGATGTTCCGACGAGGTCGAACACACCGCTGTAAAACATCTGGACGGTGATGTAACCCAGTTCCGAATTCCCGCCACGGATCGTCATGGTGCCGTTGACGTGCACTCTGTTGCCCCCGACGGCGCCATTGAGCTGGTTCTCCAGCACTTCGAGGACGACGGGGATTGGGATCTCAGGCAACAGGAACCGACCGGTGGAGGTCGCGCCGTTCTGGATGAACGACATCGCCGGTTGCCCATCCACACCCCACGTGCCGGTGATGTTCATGGTTGGCGCGCCCGAGATCGGCGGCGAGTCGATGGTTGGCGGCGGGCCCGAGGCTGGAGGTGCCGGAGTCGAAGAGCCCGGGGTCGTCGGCGCGCCCGGAGTCGTCGAGATGTCCGGTGTCCCGATCCGTATCGTCTCTCCCGGCGTGCCGCCCGTCGCGCCAGGCATCGGAATGATCGTCCCGTTCAGGAACGGGCCGGTGTCGCCGTTCAACAGGAACGGCCCGCCGATTTCGTCGATTCGGATCTCACCTTCGAGATGAATGGGGTCGGCGGGACGCGAGACTCGGAACGTGCCCGTCGCCCTCAACGTCGCGTGAAACGTCACGGTCCGAGTGTCCCACGCGTATGTGCAGCCGGAAAACACGACCTCGGTGCTCGACAACGTGGCACTACCGCCGGAGGTCGATCCGGAATAACGGACTGTTGCGGTGCCGCCGCGCGCGCAGCGCTGGGTGAATCCGCTTTGCGCCTCGAGCTTGACGCCGATGACGGAATCGACCGCATCGCGCATCAGCTTCTTCAGCGAGTTCCCGGAGCTGGCCGGCACGCCCTGCAGCATCGCCGCGAGAAACGTCGCATTGATTTCGTTGCCCAGGCTGACCGCGACGCTGCCCAGCGTGAACGGCACATTCGCCGCGCTGACGGGCATCCGTTGCAGGCCCTCCGGCGCCGTGGCCGCAAGCGGTGACGGCGCGGTGGGTAATGTCGCCTTGCTATTGCACGAGACCGTGCAGAGCACCAACGGGAGGACGAACCGCGCCATCGTACGCATAGCACCTCGGGGGGTCAGGGGCGCCGATCATAGATGGGGACGCAGCGGGCGGGCAATGACCAATTTGGGGCAGTCGTGTGCAGGCCGCGCCGTGATTCAGTTGATGGACCCGATAGTGTCGCGAAGAGAATGCGTAAACGCGATGCCGCCCGATCGATTCAGGTGGCCGTAGTCAAGAAAGTCCGTGTCGGCCGGCGGCTGAAATCGCCCCGCCGGTATCGCGACCCACGTCGAACCAGTCTCCGTCGCCAGCTTCTGCATCCGTGCCTCGAAGTGCGCTTCGGCGGTCGCGTCCGCGAACCAGTTGATCGACGCATGGCGCGCATTCGGCAGCAGCACGACGTGAATGCCGCGATCGCGAAACAACCTGATCACGCGCGTGAGATCGGCGACGAACGTTTCGGACACTTCACCAACGGGTTCGTAGAGAAACACCGGCCGATCGCCGGCAGGCCGCGGCTGCTCGAACACCACGCCGCCATGCGGTGACAGATATTCGACTTCATCCCACGACACCGGACGGCCGATCTGCCGCCACGCCGCGGTGACGAGATAGCGCGACAGGCCGTAGAGCCTGGAGTAGTCGAGGATCGGAGACGGACTCTTCTCCGCCCGTATCGCGCGCCAGGGTCCGTCCCGATCAGGGATCGCCACGCGAAACACCGGCGCATCCACGTTCCCCTCCGTCGTCAAACGGCGCGGATTCACGAACATCAGCACTTGCTTCAACTTCGGCAGCCGGTCGAGACCGACATCGCGCAGCAGCATTTCCTGGCTGCGGAATGTCTGCGCGAGGTAGGCCGCGTTGAAGACCGCGCCGGGAGAGAGGCCGCGATCCGCCGCAAACGCATCGGGTTGGAACTGCGTCATCGCCAGCGAATCGCCCAACGCCAGCACCTGCACGTCCGGAGCCGCCTCGCGCAGGCGCGATTCCACGGCCATGTACATCGCGAGCGTGGTGCCGTAGGCAACCCGCACCACGTTCGGCGGTGCGGAGACGATCGCGCGCACGGCCAGTTCCGCGGCGATCAGCATCGCCACCAGCGTCACCACGAATCCGCGATTGACGAGACGCGCCATCAGAACTGGAAGTAGATGAACGTGCCGCGCGCGCCCTTGGTGATCGCGACGACCACGAACAGGATCGGAAACGCCGCCAGCGCCTGCACCGGGCCCGGCAACCGCATCCATCGCTCGCCGGCACGCTCGGCGATGACGTCGAGATTCGCAATCCACCACGTTTCGGCGCGATGCAGCAGCAACAACACGGCGACGATCGCGAAGCCGGGGCCGGGCGCCGACGCCGTGCCCGGCGTGATCCCAAACATGTTCGCGACGATCGCGTTGGCGTGCCCCACATCGGCCGCCCGGAAATAGACCCAGGCGATCGTCGTCACGGCGAAGGTCGTGATCCAGCCAAGCGGTCGCAGCCCGCCCTCCGCGAGCGAAGCCGCGACACGAGGAACGGCGTGCCGGAGCACGTGAAACGCCGCGAGATAGACGCCATGAATCACGCCCCACGCGAGGAACGTCCAGCCGGCGCCGTGCCAGATGCCCGACAGTGCCATCGTGATGAGCAGGTTACGGACGGTGATCCAGATGCGGCCGCGCGAGCCGCCGAGTGGAATGTAGACGTAGTCGCCGAACCAGCGCGACAGCGTGATGTTCCAGCGGCTCCAGAATTCCGATGGCGTCCGCGAGATGAACGGCGTCGAGAAATTCGGCATCAGCTCGAGGCCGAAGAAGCGCGACATGCCAAGCGCCATGTCCACGTAACCGGAGAAATCGAAATAGATCTGGAATCCAAACAGCAGCGGCGCGAGCCAGGCCGCGGCAACCGATAGATCCGATCCCGACGCAAACAGGGCATCGACGCGCGGCGACAGCAGCGCGTCGGCCAGCACGACTTTCTTGATCAGGCCAACGAGGAACAACAGGATGCCTGAGCGCAACTGCGAGGTCGTCGGTCCCGGCAGCACGTGCAACTGCGGAAAGAATTCACGGCCGCGCATGATTGGCCCGGCGATCAGGTGGCCGAAGAACATGATGAACAGCAGCAGTTCGCGAAAGCTGCGGACCTCGAGCTTCTGTCCGCGCCCGGCGTCGATCAGCACCGCGATCAATTGAAAGCTGTAGAACGAAATCCCGACCGGCAGGAACGGGCCGTACTTGAAGGCCATCAGGTTGACGAGGATCACGGCCACGCCGATGCCGACCCACTGCCGCTCGCCTGCCTCGATGCGCCGCAGGCAGAAGTACGCAAACGCCGACACCGCGAGAAACAGTCCGAGCATGCCGAGCCCGGCGTACCCGTAGAAGACGAGCGACGCGACCAGGAGCACGAGCGGCCGCCGCGGCAGCGGCGCCAGGTGGAAGACAGCGAGGGTGACGAGGAGGAGCGCGAGGAACTCGTGCGTGTGAAACAGCATCCGCGTCTGGATTATGGAACATAATCGTGCCCGTGTCCGACACCGCGCGCCCGTCCGTCAGCTTCCTGAAACTCGCCGGCCCCGGTCTCGTCGTCGCCGCCACCGGCATCGGCTCCGGCGACGTCGTCTCGGCGACCGTCGGTGGCGCGCGCTACGGCGTCGTGCTGCTGTGGGCGATCCTGGCCGGCGCGTTCTTCAAGTTCGTGTTGAGTGAAGGCATCGCGCGATGGCAGCTCGCCACCGGCAAGACCGCGCTCGAAGGGTGGGCCGATCACCTGCCGGCGTGGGTGAAGTACTACTTCGGCGCCTACCTGCTGTTATGGACCATCGCCGTCAGCGCGGCGCTGACCAACGCGACCGGCCTTGGCATTTCCAACCTGACCGGCGGCGCGATCCCGCAGTCGTGGGGCGCGGTCATGCACAGCCTGATTGGTTTTGCGTTCGTCTGGTTCGGCGGCTACGGCAGCTTCGAGAAGTTCATGAAGGTGCTGGTTGGCGTCATGGGCTTCAGTATCCTGATCTGCGCGATCTTCACGCTCAACGACCCGCTACCTGCGGCACAGGGCCTGGTGATGCCGATCATCCCCGCAAACAGTGGCACCTATGTGTTGTCCCTGATCGGTGGCGTCGGCGGCTCGATCACGATGCTTTCGTATAACTACTGGATGCGCGAAGAAGGCATGAGGGGTTCGGGGTTTCTCTCCTACGTGCGCGGTGACATTGCCATCGCCTACATCTTCACGGCGCTGTTCGGCATTTCGATCATGCTGATCGCCAACGATGCGTTCTTCCTGCACGGCGTGACGCTGAAGGACGCGGAAGCGGTGCCGAAGATGGCCGCCGCGCTTGGCACGTTGCTCGGCACGTTCGGACGCCTGGCATTCTCGGTGGGTTTCTGGGCGGCGGTCTTCGCGTCGCTGCTCGGCGTCTGGCAGAGCGTCCCGTATCTCTACGCCGACTTCTACGGCATCCTGAAACAGATGACGCCGGAGGCGCGCCAGGACATCGTCAAGGTGACGAGCACGCCGTATCGCATCGCGCTCGCTTACATCACGCTGGTGCCGATTCCGTTTGCGTTTACCGGCCGGCCGATCGCGATCATCGTCACCTATACGATCGTCGGGTCGCTGTTCGTGCCGTTCCTCGCCGCCACGCTGCTCTATCTCAACAACCGGGTCGCCTGGACCGAGCCCGTTCCCAAGAATTCCTGGATTACCAATCTCCTCTTAATCGGCATTCTGTTGCTGTTTGCGGTTGTCGGCGCGCAAGAGGCCATGGGAGCGCTTCGCTAATGACCAATCGGCAGATTCTTCTCGTCTCGCGCCCGGCGGGCGAAGCCACTGCCGGGAACTTCAAGCTGGTGTCCACCGAGACGCCGGCGCTCGCCGACGGCCAGGTGCTGGTCCAGCACCACTACCTGTCACTCGATCCCTACATGCGCGGCCGCATGAACGATGCGAAGAGTTACGCGCCGCCGCAGCCGCTGAACGAAGTGATGATCGGCGGCACCGCCGGTGAAGTCGTGGAATCGCGCCATGCCTCGTTCGCGAAAGGCGATCTCGTCGTCGGGATGGGTGGCTGGCAGGAATACAGCGTTGTCGATGGCGACGCGCGCGCCATTCGCAAGGTCGACACCGCGCACGTGCCGTTGCCGGCATACCTCGGAGCGGTGGGGATGCCCGGCGTCACTGCATGGTACGGCCTGCTCAAGATCTGCGAGCCGAAGGCCGGCGACACGATCACCGTCACCGCCGCAAGTGGCGCCGTCGGCAGCGTCGTCGGACAACTGGCGAAGGCGAAGGGCTGCCGCGCGATCGGATTCGCCGGCGGCGCCGACAAGTGCCGTTATGTCACCGGCGAGCTCGGCTTCGACGCCTGCATCGACTACAAGGCGCACGGCGATCCGAAATCGTTATACGCCGCGCTGAAGGCGGTCACGCCGAATGGCATCGACGGCCATTTCGAGAATGTCGGCGGCCCGATCCTCGACGCGGTGCTGCTGCGCATGAACGATCACAAGCGCATTGCGCTGTGCGGCATGATCAGCGGCTACGACGGCGAGCCGATCCCGATTCGCTACCCCGCGCTGATCCTCACCAGTCGCCTGCGTGTCGAAGGCTTCATCGTCAGCGAGCACATGGACGTGTGGCCCGCCGCGCTCACCGAACTGGGGACGCTGGTCGGGACGGGCAAGTTGAAGTATCGCGAAACGATCGCGCAGGGAATCGAATCCGCGCCGGACGCCTTCCTCGGCATGCTGAAGGGCAAGAACTTCGGCAAGCAGCTCGTCAAACTCTAGCCAAAAAGAAAACGGGCGCGACCCCGAAGGATCGCGCCCGCAATTGCCTTAAGTCTCTAAGACCCTCAGACTCCGGGGCCTTTAGAAGTTCAGACTAAACCCGACGCGGATGATGCGCGGCGAGAGGATCGGGTCGCCACCAGCCGGCAGCAGGTAGCTGCCACCGACCGCGGTCGTCGTGTTGACCACCGTGTCGGCATTGGTGATGTTGAAGAAGTCGATCTGCGGCTGGAAGCTGCGGCCGCCGAAGCGGAACGTCTTGGCCAGGCGCATGTCGAACAGGACCACGTTGTCGTAGCGCTCGTCGCCACGCTGGCTGAGCTGAATCGTCTGGCTGGCGCGCGTCAGGGTGATGCCCTGCGCCGCCGCGGCCGCGCGGGTCAGCGAGTAGGTCGACACATACGGATAGCCGTTGTTGGCGACCATCGAGCCCGACAGGCTGATGTCGAGCGGCAAGGTGTAGCTGCCGGACAGGCGGAACGCCTGTTCGGAGTCGTTGCCGACGATGCCGGTCGGGAAGCGGGTGTTGTTGGGATCGTTCAGGTCCGTGCCGCCCGAGACACCGCCCGAGTTCTTGCCGAGCGTGAAGCCCATCTGCATCTGCCACTTCTTCGAGAAGCGCTTCGTCGCCGTGAACTCAACGCCCTTGTAGTCGGTGTTGAGGTAGTCGACGTTGTCGCGGACGCTGGCGTTGAGCGTGTTCGCCGCGGGGCTGATGTTGTAGACGTCAGCGGTGGTCGGCTTCGGGCTGGCCACGGTGCCGCCGGGGCCGTTCGGGATGTTCACGGTGAACTTCGTGTAGGCCGAGGCGGGCTGCAGGGTGTTGACCTGGCCGATCTGTTCGCGGTTGGTGCGGTAGTAGAACATCGCGCCGACGCGGACGGCGCCGGGCAGCTGGGTCTCGATGCCGCCGGTGATCTCATCCGAATAGGGCCACTTGACGCCAGGCGCGTAGCCAACCGTCGAACCGCCGCTGAACGCAGGGCAAGTCGCGAGGTTGATTTCGCCCACATCGTACTTGCGGTTGCCGTTCGGATCCGTCCACGGACAATCGGCGCTGCCGACCGTGAACGCGTTGACGTTGGTGACGCGGTCGATGCCGACCTGCAGGCCGTAGCGGCTGGCACTGGCCTTGAGGGCGGTGCGGCCATTGCCGGTCAGGTCGTAGGACGCGCCGACGCGCCACACGGCGATGCTGTGGTTGATGGCCTCGCTCGCCGGCAGCGTGCGCGCGCCGGAGAAGCGGCCACCAGCCGTCGACTGCGCCGGGATGGTGCCGACGTACTTGTCGTAGCGGCCGCCGATGTTCAGGGTCAGCCGGTTCATCGACCAGGCGTCCTGCAGGAAGAAGCCGGTGACCTTGGCGATGTTCTCCGAGAACGCCGGCGAGTTGTAGATGCGGACCGCCGTCGGGTTGCCGTTGTTGTAGACCAGCCAGTGATCGTTCTGGACCGAGTAGTCCGACCCGTAATAGAGACGGCCCCACTGCACGCCGCCCTTGAACAGGTGCTCGCCGCCGAAGCCGCTCTTGCCGTAGGTGAACACGTTGTCGAACTGGTGACGCGAGTTCGGCTGGTGCTCCTCGCGCGTCGACGCGTTGAAGACCTGCGTCGTGACGGTGTCGATGATACGCACGGCCGCGGGATCGGTGTCCGGCTGATAGGTGTAGTTGGTCTGGCCGTCCATCAGGCTGAAGTTCGATTCGAACACGAGCGCGCCCTTGATGCCGGTGTACTTGGCCTGGTAGGTGTTGACCGGGTTGGTCTGCACCACCGAGGCAATGTCCGGGATGATGTCGTTCGTGTCGCGGCGGTGACCACGGATCTTGTTGTTCCAGAAGTAGCCGACCGACAGCTTGTTGTTGGTGGTGATGGCGGTGACGACCTTGGCCGAGTAGTTCTTGAGGTCGTTGTCATCAAGCGCCTGGGTGCCGTTGTCGTTGGTCGCGTTGACGAACTTGTTGACGACCCACTTGCGGATCGTGCCGTTCACCCACATGCGGTTCTGGATGAGCGCGCCGCCGCCGGCAAAGTTGAGGTCGTAGGTCTTGTCCGTGGGATTGCCGCGGAACGAGGGCACCAGCTTCTTCGTCGCCGCGAAGTTGTCCGACTGCAGGTCGTTGTTCGAGAAGTTGTAGCGGAGGTTGCCCTTCCACATGTTGCCGCCGTCCTTGGTCACCATGTTGATGGAGACGCCGCCGGCCAGCTGTTCCGCGGGGATCGCCGAGGTCATGTAGTTCACTTCTTCGAACATGCCCTGGTCGTAATAGATCATCGTCGCGCCGCCGCCGCCGCCGGGCCAGTTCACCGTCGCGCCGTCGATGTTGTAGCTGACGTCGTTGGTGCTCGAGCCGTGCGCCGACATGCTGCTCTGCTGCATCGACTGCGTGCCGCCCACGTCGTAGGTCGCCACCTGGACGCCGGGGATCAGCTTCGCCAGCGACCACGGATCGCGGCCGGTCGGGATGCCTTCCAGGATTTCCTGGTTCATCACGGTCTGCTGCACGTTGGAACGCACGTCGACCGTCGGCGATTCGCCGGTGACGGTGATCGTCTCGGCGAGCGAGCCGACTTCCATCTTGCCGTTGATGGTCGCGACGAACGCGGCGCTGATCCGCACGTCCGGACGTTCAACCGTGCGGAATCCCTGCAGCTCGAACTTGACGTTGTACGCGCCGGGCACAAGACGATCGAAGCGATAGATACCAGTCGCGTCGCTGACCTGCGTCTGGGCGCCGCCGATGAGACGCTCGCCAGTCAATGTGATGGTAACGCCTGGCAAAACAGCGCCGCTGGCGTCGGTCACCAACCCGGTGATCGCGCCCGTGGTCTGTGCCAGCGCGTTGGGGGCGCCCAGCAAAACGGCCAGGCTCGCTAGTACAAGAATCCGGCGAACAAATCTCATCCTCTTCCTCCGGTGGAATCAAAAGAACGGACGAACCGCTGGTTCATCCGCAAAGCAACGGGACATTGTGCCCCAAAGTCAGCCAAAGTTGTCACGCCTTGTGCGGATAACCGTGACGACCCGGGGGGTATACTCCGGCAACATGAGACGCATGATCCAATTGTTTGGTTCACTCGCCCTGGTGGGGTTTTTGGCCGGATGCACCCCGACCTCGCCCGAACAACAGTTCATCGGCGATGCGATGAAAGCGCTGGGAGGCCGCGCCAGGATCGAGGCCGTGAAGACCTTGCGGATCGAAGGCGAAGGCGTCAACTACAACCTCGGGCAGGACCTCAAGCCCGAGGCGGCGACGCAGACATTTGCCGTCACCGGCTATACCCGCACCATCGACGTCGAACACGGACGCCAGCGCATCGTGCAAACGCGCACGCCGCAGTTTGCATACTTCCAGGGTCCGCAGCCGCAAGTGCAGGTGCAGGCGATTGATGGTGCCGTCGCGTTCAACGTCAATCCCGCCGGCGAAGCCGCGCGGCTCGCGGTGGCGGCGGAACACGACCGGCGCATCGAGTGGTTCCATCATCCGGTCACGGCGCTGCGCGCCGCCACGCAGCCGGACACGACGATCGTCAACCTGCGCACGGTCGGCACGGTACGCCAGGCCGACTTCAAGCAGGGCGACATCGCATGGACGATGACGCTCGACGCGGCGGGCCTGCCGCTGTCGATCTCGAGCCGCACCGATCAACCGAATCTCGGCGACGTGGTCGTGACGACGACGTTCAACGACTACCAGGAGATCGGCGGTCTCAAGCTGCCGGCGAAGATCACCGGCAAGGTGGATGCATTCACGACGTGGGAAATCACCGCGAAGCAACAATCGGTGGATGCGCCGATCGGCGATCTCGCCGCTCCCGCCGCGGTGGCCTCGACACCCGCGATCATCGCGCCCCCGAACGTCACGGTGACACCAGTCGGCAAGGGGGTGTGGCTCCTGGCGGGCCAGTCGCATCACAGCGTGCTGATCGAGTTCGAGGATCACGCCATGTTGATCGACGCGCCGCAGAGCGAAGCGCGGGCGCTCGCTGTCATCGCCAAGGCGAAGGACACCACCCGGAAGCCGCTCACGCAGCTCGTCACGACGCACCATCATTTCGATCACACGGCGGGAATGCGCGCGGCGATCTACTCGGGCCTGCAGGTCATCACGCAGCTGGGCAACCGGGAGTGGGTCGAGGCGATGGCGAAGCGGCCGCACACCATCCAGCCGGACATGCTGGCGAAGAACGTCAGCCGCCTGAACGTCGAGACGGTCGACGCCGAACGCGAATATCAGGATCGGGTGATGGACGTGTGGCTGTATCACGTGGCCGGCAATCCCCACAGCGACACGATGCTGATGGCCTACATCCCGCGCGATCGCGTCCTCATCGAGGTCGATGCGTTCAGCCCGGGCGCGGCGGTGAATCCCTATGCCGCGAATCTGCTCGACAACATCACGAAGCGGAATCTCAAGGTCGACAAGATCGTGCCGCTGCACGGCGCCATCGCGCCGTTTGCCGATCTCGTCAAGGTAGCCGGCACACAATGAGACGCACTCGCACCGCGGTCTGTTTCGTTACTTGTTATTTGTCATTTGTTATTTCCGCCGGCGCGCAGACCGCGACGCCCTTCGAACCGATCGAAGGCCAGGCCGGCAAAGACGTGGTGTGGGTGCCATCGTCTCCCGACATGGTCGCCAAGTTGATGGAGATGGCGAAGGTCACGCCCGCCGATCTCGTGGTCGACCTCGGCTCCGGTGACGGCCGCAATGTCATCGCCGCCGCCAAGCTCGGCGCGCGTGGGCTCGGCGTGGAATTCAACCCCGACATGGTCGCGCTGTCGAGGCGCCTCGCGCAGGACGCCGGCGTGGCGGACAAGGCGACCTTCGTCGAAGCCGACATGTATACCTACGACATCTCGAAGGCGACGGTGATGGCGTTGTTCCTGTTGCCGGTGAACATGAATCGCCTGGCGCCGAAATTCTTCGCGCTCGCGCCGGGCTCGCGCATCGTCGCCAACACGTTTGGCATTGATGGCTGGGAACCGGAACGTCGCGAATCGCTGGCGACGAATTCCGAATGCGAAAGCTGGTGCGAAGCGTTGCTGTGGATCGTCCCCGCCAAGGTCCAGGGCACCTGGACGATGGCGAACGGGACGATGGCGCTGACGCAGCAGTATTCCAGGGTAGAGGGCACGATCACGATCGGCCGCAAGACGCAGCCGATCGAACAGCCCCGCGTGCGCGGCGAGGAGATCACGTTCCAGGCCGGTGGCCAGACCTATAGGGGCAAGGCCGTCGGCAACTCCATCGAAGGAACGGTCACGACCGCCACAGGCGCCCTCCCCTGGACCGCGAAGCGTCAGTAACCCCTGTTGGCCTGTTCGCCCGTTAGCCTGTTCGCCCGTTAGCCTGTTGGCCCGTTGGCCCGTTGGCCTGCCCTACTGCGCCAGCTTTTCCATCGCGACCGTGTAGGCGCGGCGGCCGGCCTGGGGGTCGTAGACAATTACCGGCATCAGTTGGCCGCGGATGCGATCGGGGTTCGATCGCGCATACGCCATCAGCGTCGTCGCGAGGAGTTGCTGCGAGCCGTCTTCGAGGCCGGGGCGCGGCACACCGGTAAGGAGATCGTTGAGCGACACGTCCCAGGCTTCCCCCCACAGCAGCGCATCAACCACCGTGCCCTTGACGACGTTGTGGGAGAAGTTGAAGAAGAACGACAGCGGCGAGTAGGCCGTCTCGGCCGGGCGATAGCGCTGGAAGGCGTCCAGCAACGCGCCCTTGTGCCGCGTGAAACCGTCGACCAGGCGCAGGCGCTCCGGCTCTGAACTCGACAGCGACGGCGGCGGCACGCCGATGAACGCGCGCGCATCGGCGGTCAGGCCATTCAATAGCGCCTCCTCGATCACCGAGCGGTCGCGATTCTCGAGATGCGCATCCGCCAGGCGCGCGTATTCCCGCATCACCGCGGCCAGCGCAAAACACAGCCACGGATAGTCCGCGACGTTGTCGTCGCGCAGCGCCAGCGTGTCGCGGCCGCACTGCGCCTCGAATCCAAATCGCAGGTGACACCCCATGCTCGAGGCGTGGCCGAGGCCGATCCGGAACTGGTGCGGCTCATCGAGCGTGCGGACGCGGTCGAGCAGCTTGGTGTAGCCCCATTCTTCAAGCTCGTAGTGCGACGTGCCGATCAACATCAAGGTCTCGGCGTCGGCCGCGAACTGCTGGCCGCTGCCGTTCGGGCCCTGCAGCTCGCGCACCATCGCGTTCAGGCGATCGAGATTCTCATTCGCATCGCCTTCGTCCCAGACGCGCATGGTCAGCAGCGCGATGACGTGCATGAAGTAGTAGTCGAGCAGGATGGCGAGCTCGACCTCGCTCGATTCATCCGCGCCGCGCTGCGCCGCAATGAACTGCAGCACGTCCACCGGGATGATGTCGGGGTTGCTCTGCTGGGCGACGCCATCCCAGTCGTGCATGATGTGAAAGCCGTCGGCGCGCGTCCGCCCATCAAACGAGGTGACGACGCGTTCGAGGAAGATCTGCTGGCTGCCGGCGCGGAAGCGGTGGCTGCGCAACGCATCGCGCAGGGCCGCCAGCGACCCGCCGAGCGTCTTGGCGCTCAGGCCGGCGACGATGTCGCGGCGGGCGCTGCCAGTCAAGGCGGCCTCGACGAGCGTGCACGCCTGGTCGAAGGAAACTTCCATGAAACCACTAGAATACAGCGCATGAAACGAGTCCTCTTCGTTTTCGCACTGATGGCGTCGGTCTTCATGCCGGCCACCCAAGGCCAGGGACGGTTCACCGTCGTCGAGGCGACCATTCCCCAGATGCAGGCGGCGATGGCCCAGGGCCAAGTGACGTCGCGGCAACTGGTTGAGCAATATTTGTCGCGCATCGCGATCTACGAGGACCGGCTGAATGCGACCCTGGCGGTGAACGCGAAAGCGCTCGACGAAGCGGATCAACTCGATCGCGAACGCGCGCAAGGCAAGCTGCGCGGCCCGCTGCACGGCATCCCGGTCGCGCTCAAGGACAACATTCACACCACCAACATGCCGACCACCGGCGGCGCGCTGGTGTTCGCGGGCTACATCCCGCCCTACGAAGCGACGCTGACGGCCAACCTGACAGCGGCCGGCGCGATCATCATCGCCAAGACGGGGCTCACGGAACTGGCGAACTGGGTGGCCGGCAATCCGAACGCCATGCCGGGCAACTACAACGCGGTCGGCGGATTCGCCTTCAACCCGTACGATCCGCGTCCCGATCCGCGTCCCACTCCCGGCGATGGCCGTCCCGTTCTGCAGACCGGCGGATCGAGTTCCGGCGTCGGCACGGCCGCGAACTTCTGGGCCGGCAACGTCGGCTCCGACACCGGCGGATCGGTGATCAGTCCGTCAAACGCGAACATGCTCGTCGGCATCCGTCCGACGATCGGCCGCATCAGCCGCTACGGCGTGATTCCGATCACGGCCGATCACGACACCGCGGGCCCGATGACCAAGACCGTCGCCGACGCGGCGATCATGCTCGGCGCGCTCGAGGGCGCGACACCCGATCCGAACGATGCGGCGACCCGCACGTGCACGCCGCCACCGAATCGCGACTACACCAAGTTCCTGAACGCGTCGGGACTGAAGGGCAAGCGCATCGGCGTGCCGCGCGCGTTTTATCTCGATCGCGTGACGCTGCCCGGCGAAACCACCCCTCGCGGCGGCCTCAACGCCGAGCAGTCGAAGGCCATGGCGGATGCGATCGCGGCGATGAAACAGGCCGGCGCCGTGATCGTCGATCCCGCTGACATCCCGAGCTTCGTCGCCAAAGACGCGAACGACAGTTTTCCGCTCTGGGATTTCTGCTCCGGCGCCGAACACGCGAAGGGCAAGGACCAGAATTGCTCGATCAACTTCAAGTACGGCATGAAGCGCGACTACAACGCCTGGCTCAAGTCACTCGGGCCGACCGCGCCGGTCAAGACGCTGAAGGAACACATCGACTGGAATCTCGCGCACGCGAAAGCCGGCGCGATCAAGTACGGACAGTCGCGCTTCGACATCTCGGATGAAATCGATCTCGTCGCCGACAAGGCGCGACTCGATGCGGATGATGCGAAGGATCGCCGCTTGAGCCGTGACCAGGGCATCGACGGCGTGCTGAAAGCCTACAGCCTGGACGCGTTCATCACGCCCGGTGGATCCGGCGCGGGCATCGCCTCGCGAGCGGGCTATCCGATTATCGCGGTGCCGTTCGCGATGGTCCCGAATGCGCCTCAACAACAGGCGTTCCCGGCGGGTTTCAACGCGAAGCCGGCGCCGTTTGGCGTTGGATTCGTCGGCGCGCAGTGCAGCGAGCCGAAACTGATTGAGATCGCCTACGCGTTCGAACAGGCGACGAAGAAACGGGTTCCGCCTGCGGCGATTCCCTGATCAGGGATCAGGGATCAGGGATCAGGGATCAGGGATCAGGGATTGGGGATTAGGGCTTAGCGGCGCCTGGCGGATCGGCGGCGCTGCGCGCGCGACCGTTGCGATCGAACGCGATGCGATTCGATCGCTCGCCCTCCGGCACTTGCGGCCGCGACGGGCGATCGTCCCAGGAGAAATCGGGAATCGCGACGCCGCGTTCCTGTGTCAGCGATCCTGACGGACGCACATCATTCGCCCCGAGATCGGCGAAGGCCGGCTGCCATCGATTAATGATGTTGTTGGCGCGCACGAAGGATTCGCTGCAGGTTGCGTGACCGGGCTGGCATCCGGCGTCACCGCCGAGACCGAGCGCCTGATCGGCGGGGCCATTCCAAATCACATTCCCGGCGATGCGCAGGTCGGTGTCCGCGCGATTCGAGTCCGGCGCGCCATCGCCGGTCGGTGCGCCATCGATCGCACCGGCGACCTGAAAGTGCTGCCACTGGCTGGCTTCCCCTTCCGGGTTGAACACGACGTTGTTGAGGATGAAGACGTGCCGATTCGGAATGCGCACGAAATTGTCGCCATCGTCGACCGCCGACGTGCCCCACGCGCCCGCGGCCAGCCGCGCGTCGCACTGTTGTCTCTCCGCGGCGACGTCCGCCGCATCGCAACTGCGAGCGCCGAAGCCGGCTTCGAGCACGTGACTACGGCGCCCGACGCGATACAAGGTATTGTGCGCGATCAACACGTTGTAGCCGCCGCTGACCCCAATCCCCGCGCCCTCCGCATCGTGGACGATGTTATTGACGACGCGAATGCCGTAGGCCTCGTAGTGCAGCCACGGCGTGCTCATGAACTGGAGGCCGGTCCCCTGCCCGACGGTAAAGCCGCCGGTGCCGCAATCGTAGAACTCATTGCCGTCGACGAGGATGTTCGCGGACCCGCCCTTGACGTAGCCGCACCAGTCGGCGGCCGCATGCACGCGGTTACCGATGATGTGCCCGTCCTGGACCGCCACGAAATCGATCGCGTTGTCGTCGGCACCACCGATGCGTGAGTCCTCGATGTAGACGTGGGTCGATTGATTGACCTTGACGGTTTCATGCGCCACCGGCGCGCCGGAGCCTTCCACCGGGCGCACGCCGCCGGTGAACGTCACACCGCGGATCAGAATGTGATCGCACGCTTCGCAGTGATACACGTCGCCGGCTGGATTCGGAATGATGTCGAGATCGATCAGGTAGAAATACGAGACGTTCGCGATGTTGAGTCCGGCGCGCAGGATCGCCGTGCCGGGCCCGTTGGCCGCGCGAATGATCACCGGCGCCGCCGCCGTTCCCATCCGCCGTTCGAGGTAATGCGGGATCGCCGCCTCCTCGTAGTCCCCGGGCAGCAGGCGAATGTCGTAGCCGGCGTTGGCCAGCGTCGAGCCCGCGGGAACGCGATTCCAGGCCTCGACGATCGTCCGCAAGGCCTCACCGGCGCTGCGGCCGCTGGCGCGATCGTCGCCGCGCGCGGAATCGACCCAGATCGACTGCAGCGACGGCGAGCCGATGTCGAACCGCGGCGTCTGCGCCACGGCGATCGACGGCCACACTAAGAGGAGGAGCGCGAGACCGGATTTCTTCAACGACACGTCAACACCACGGGGTCTCTACATTATCGGCCGGCCGCGCCGAGGCATTAGCGCTCTTCTGCGGAGCCGGTCAGCGCCAGCAGTTCGTCAACGGCCTGCTGTAAGTCTCGCGTCAATGGAGAGTGAAATCGCCGGACCAGCGCGTGGGCCACGGTCTGGTAGTACCACAACGTGCCGTCGCGCAGTCCCTGGAAGCGCGGCCAGATATCGTCGCCATGCTGGTGATAGTCGCGGATGATGGCGCGGATGTTATGGAGCTTGTCGGCCGCCGAGACCAGGCACACCGACGGACTGGCATTCTCCAGGTGCGCGAGATAGTTTTCCTTCCGCTCGAGCCACGGCAACTTGTCTTCGGGATCCTCGACGAGGCTGTCGCTGCATCCCAGGACGATGTCGCCCACCGCATCGCCAAAGCGCGCGCGGATCTCCGCGAGCGTGGCCTCGCCGCCGCCGTCTTCCGCCGCGTCATGCAGCAGCGCGCCGATCGCCTCGTCTTCGTCGGCGCCGTATTCCATGGCGATTGCCGCCACGCCGAGCACGTGCGCGATGTAGGGAATGCCGGTCCCCTTGCGACGCTGGCCCTGGTGCACCGCGTGCGCGTAGGTCATGGCCGACACGAACCGGTCGGTCGTGATCAAGGACATGCGCGGATGGTAACGCGATCTAGGCGGCCTTGCGCGCGCGATTCGCCCGGCGCAACAGCGACACCAGCCTGGCTTCGCCATCAAGCAGGCCATGCGGCGTCCGGGACGCCGGCACGCCGCTGAGCGTGACGCCGTCGCGAAACGACTCGATCACCGCCGGGTGAATGTAGGAACCGCGGCACACCGCGCGGGTGTTGCCGAGCACCTCGGCGACTTGATCGATCGCGCTGACGATCGCGCGATTCGCCGCCGTCTTCGTCGCCGGGGCTTCCATCTTGTCCAGCGCCTGCGCCGCCCCAAGGGTGCCGGCCCAGGTGCGGAAATCCTTGGCGGTGAACGGCTGGCCGGTCACGTCGCGCAGGTACGCATTGATGTCGGTCGACGACAGGCTCTTCAGCTTTCGCCGCTCATCGCGATATTGAAACAAGGTCTGGCCCGGAAGGTCCTGGCATTCGCGCACCGCTTTCGCCAATCGCGGCTCGTCGATCTCGATCGTCTGGAACACGCCGCTCTTGCCCCGGAAGGCGAACTTCAAGGTGCGGCCGTGAATCTTCACGTGACGATCCTGCAGCGTCGTCAAACCGCGCGACTGATGCTTGCGCGCGTACTCTTCGTTGCCGATGCGAATGAACGTGCGCGCGAGCAGCTCGACCACCGTGGCCAGGACGCGCGGGCGGCAGCACGCCGGCCCCATCATGTCCCGGCGCGTGCGGCGGCGGATCACCGGCAGCACTTCGGCGAATTCGAGCAGGCGATGATATTTCGTGGAATCACGCTCGCTGCGCCAGTGCGGGTGATAGCGATACTGCTTGCGCCCGGCGGCATCGCGCCCGGTCGCTTGCAGGTGGGCGCGCGGATCGGTGGCGATGCGCACGTCGGTCCACGCGGGCGGCAACACCAGCGCGCGAATGCGAGCCAGCGTCTTGGCATCGCGAATCACGCAGCCATCCGGACCGTAATAGACAAAGCCCTTGCCTCGGCGTTTCCGCGCGATGCCGGCCTTCTCAGCATTGGCATAGCGCAGGCCTGCCGCCCTGGCGCTGGATAGCCCACTGGCCAATTTGTCCCGGTGCTTGCTCAGGTTACTGACCGCAGCCATCTCGAAGGCGGGTATTGCAACCAGATTGCCAAGGCTCGAAGTTTGCAGCCGGCACCGCAGAGGTGAACGATGCGCGATCCGAATACGCCAGACACGCAACGCGACGAGTACATCCCCGAAGCACCGAACGCCCACAAGGATCGGATGCCAAAGGCGCACCCCGAGGGCGTCAATCCACGCGACACCTCATCCATGCCGCGCGGGGAAGACGATGAGAAGACGCGGGCGGATAGTCCGGAGTTTCACGATCGCACCGACATGCCGGAGGCCGGCACGAGCGTTCCTGGCGAGACGCGGCGGTAGTCAATTCGAGTTCGACAGGACGACCAGCGAGAAGATCAGCAACGCGAGCGCGATCAGGAACGCGATCTTCCACGGGCTGTACGGATACCGGCCGGCAATCCGGCCGGTGTAGCCGTTGACCACGACCTGGAACGATCGCGATCCGAACACGTAGACGAGCAACCAGATCGGCACCAGCACGTGCTTGAAGGTGCGCGCGGAAAACTCCGGTTGGATCACGAGGTTCCGGAAGGTATCGCCAGGCACCTGCTGCCCGCACAGTTGCTCGAGCGCCGAACGCATCTGCGCTTCGGAATCGCTCGCCGCTTCGGTCAACGCAACTTGATAGTGCTCGACGACGTGCCCGGACAGGAACGCGCGATCGTACGGGACGATCTCCGTGGTCGGAAACGGTTCAACCTGCCGTAACAGGCGTTCATCGACGCCCTTCGTTCCAGGCACCAGGTCATCGTCGAAACTGTGATCGACGACGCCGGAAGCCGGCTCCCATCGAACGCGACGCTCCTGGCGGACAACGCGGTTGCCCTTACTGTCGCGCCCTTCGACGTTGACGTAGTAGTAATAACCGGCGTCTGCTTCCCACGGACAATGCGCGTTCGCGTCAAACGTCCAGTAGGGAATGTAGACGCTGCGCACGGTGTCGACGAGCGCCGCCTTCGCCAGACGACCGGGCGCCAGCCACTTGCTCCGCCACCAGCGATGGATGTCGTCGCGGACGCGATTGCGATCGATGCGGAACGGCAACACGCCTTCCGGGCGAATCGGCGACTTGATCTCTTCGTAGGCGACGAGCGCCGGCGATCCACAGAACTCGCAGTTCTGGCCGACGCGCGAGGCGTCGTAGGTCATCACCGCGCGACAGCTCTGGCACTGCACGCTGCGCCGCTGCTCGGTCCACGCGCGCTCGGCGACGGCTGACTCGCGCAGGCCGCCGGACAGTTCGTGCTCCGAGACTTTGCCTTGCTCGCGATCGATTTGGTAGGGCGACTCGGTGCCGCAGAACGGACAAATCAGCTTCTGCTTGGAGGGATTCCATTCCGCCTGCGCGCCGCAGGCTGGACATGGATATTTGGCAGCCGCGGTGGCGTCGGGCGACAGACGCTACTCCGACAGGTACGCGTTGAGCGCCGCGCGCGAGATGCGCCACGACGTTCCGATCTTCTTGCCCTTCAGTTCGCCGGACTCGAGGACGGCCATCACATCGGCCTCGGTGACGCCCAGGGCGCGGGCCGCATCCGCGGGCCCCATCAACTCGGGTGCGACGGTCGGCGCGGCCGAGCCGCCACTAAAGCCCTGCTGCATCATCTGCTGCGCGAGTCCGAATCCCACCGCGAGTTCGGCGGCCGTGCCGGCGGTGCCCCCCGCGGCGCCGCCCTTCTCCATGCCCTGTCCCATCTGGAACTTGACGTAGTCGTTGAGATTGCCGATCGCCGTCATGCTGGTGCGCTTGTCGATCGCGGTCTCCACTTCCGGCGGCACCGAAACGTTCTCGACGATGAAGCTGGTGATCTCGAGGCCGTACTTCGCCGTCACGGCCGGATTGATCATCGGCAACAGCGCCTCGCCCAGTTCGGTATAGCGCGACGCGACGTCGAGCACCGGCACTTTCGCGGAGGCGATCGCGTCCGTGAACAGGCTGACGATGCGCGAGCGCATCGTGTCGGCGAATTCATCGAGATGGAAATTGTGATCGGAGCCGGCGACCTCGCGGAGGAACGTCGCGGGATTGACGATCTTGAAGTCGTAGGTGCCAAAGGCGCGGACGCGCACCACGCCGAAGTCCGCATCGCGCAACATCACCGGGTTCGACGTTCCCCACTTGTTGCCGGTGAACAGCCGCGTGACGACGTAATAGACGTCGGCCTTGAACGGCGAATTGAATCCGTATTTCCACGACGCCAGCTTGGTGAGGATCGGGATGTTCTCGGTCGTCAGCGTGTGCTTGCCCGGCGTGAACAGGTCGCCGAACGCGCCGAGGTAGACGAACTGCACGACCTGCGATTCGCGAACGATCAGCTGCGCGCCGTTCTTGATCGCCTTGTCGTCGTCCGGCCACCGGTACGACAGCGTGTCGCGGGAGTCATCGGTCCACTCGATGACCTCGATCAGTTCGCCCTTGAAGAAGTCGGTGATGCCCATGCGCGAATTCTACCTTTACTAGGGTTTGATCAAGCGGATCACGTCGCGGAGCGCGGTGGCCACCTGGCTGAGTTCCTGATTCCAGTCCTGGCGGGCGGCGGCGGTGCTGAACGCCGCCGCGGACTCGCTGCGGGCCCTGGCCAGCATCAGCGGCAGTTCCGGATCGACCGGCTTCTTGAACCGATCGGCTTCCTGCAGCTGCTTGATCAGCTGCTCGGCGTGACGCATGTCGAGCATCGAGAACGGCGAGCCGCAATGGCCGCAGTCGGATCGTTTGGCGAGATCGACCGGCGCGCCGCACGCGGGGCACGTCACGGTCTGGACGTTCTTGCGCAGCTCCGCGATCTGTTCCGGCGTCAGCGGCTTGATGACGTCCTTCTCCTTCAGGAAATCGAAAAAGGTGATCAAGCGGCCGTGATGATTCGGGCAGCGGAAGTATTCGAAGTAGGTCGCGCGCTGCATGTCGCGGGTCCGCCGCAACTGCGCGTTGCAGCGTGGACACCGCGCCACATCGCGATCTTCCGGCGCCGGCCGGCCGACGTGCTCGCCGATCAGGCGGAACAGCGTCAGCGTGGAACCCGGCGTGAGCTGCAGGTTCTCCAGCGCATCGAACCACACCGACTGGCACGGCGCGCACAGGTCCACGTCCACCTCGCGCTCGAGGTGGCCGTGCAGCGTGTGCGTCTGCATCGGCTTGGCGCAGCGCGGACAGAGCATCATCGGCCGATGGCCAACTGGTAAGAGCGCAGGCGCGCGGCGTGATCGTAAATGTGCGCGACGACGATCAGCTCGTCGGCGTGTGTGGCGTCGGCGAACTGGGCCATCTGCTCGCGAATCGTATCCGGAGCGCCGACAAAAGACACGCGGGTCTGGTTGGAGGGATCCGTCCGGTCGGCGGGATCACGCTCCCATTCCTTCGACGGCGGCGGCAATTTGATCGGCCGGCCGGCGCGCAGGCTCGCAAACGATTGGCGGCCCGATGACGCCAGGAAGCGGGCCTCGGCGTCAGTGTCGGCAGCCACCACGTTCACGCCGAGCATCAGGTAGGGCTGCGACGAATGCTCGGACGGCTTGAAGCGCTCGCGATAGAGGCCAATCGCCTCGTGCAGCAGTTGCGGCGCGAAGTGCGACGCGAACGCGAACGGCAAGCCGAGCGCGGCCGCGACCTGCGCGCCGAAGAGGCTCGAGCCGAGAATCCAGATCGGCACGCGAAGACCCGCTCCCGGGACCGCCTGCACTTGCTGTCCGGGCTGGACGTCCCGGAAGTAGTCCATCAACTCCATCACGTCGCGCGGAAACTCGTCGGGGTTCGCCTGCAGGGTGCGGCGCAGGGCGAACGCCGCCGCATGATCGGTGCCGGGCGCGCGTCCCAATCCCAGGTCGACGCGATCGGGAAAGAGCGACGCCAGCGTGCCGAACTGTTCGGCGATCTGCAGCGGCGCGTGGTTCGGCAGCATGATGCCGCCGGCGCCGATCCGAATCGTGGAGGTCCCGGCGCCAACCTGGCCGATCAACACGGCGGTCGCGGCACTGGCGATGCCCGGCATGTTGTGGTGCTCGGCCAGCCAATAGCGCGTATAGCCCCACCGCTCGGCGTGCTGGGCGAGATCGACCGCGTTGCGGAACGCCTGCGCGGCCGAACCGCCTTCGACGATCGGTGCCAAATCGAGCACCGACAAGGGAATCATCTTTCTATTATTATTCGTCGCCAACGCCATGCTGATCATTCGCGCCGGCATCCTGACTGTGCTCGTGACCTCCGTCGTGGCCTGCGGCGGCGGCGGAGGCTCCTCGCCGGCGCCCACCGCACCCACCGCCACCACGCCAGCCGCCACGACCCCGCCGGCGTCGACACCCGCGCCGGCGCCACAACCGCCGGCGAACTTCGGCGTCTTCACGTTTTCATTCGATGCCGGCACGAGCGCGGCCGATCAGGAACTGATCGGCGCCGCGACGCAGATCGCAAACGACTACTTCACGGCGGCCTTCGGACGGACGATCACCACGGCGACGCAGGTGCGCGGCGTGCTGTCCGCGGCCGGATGCAATCAAGGCGGCAGCGCCGCCTTCACCGGCGCGGGCAGCGTCACCTTCTGCCTCGCCAACCCCGGGTGGATGCAGCCCGGACCGATCCTGCGGAGAAAGATCGTCGTCCACGAGCTGTATCACGTGCTGCAGTTCGAGCGCCGATGGCTCGGCGTTCCGCAGACCGGCCCTGACTGGATCATCGAAGGCTCGGCCGAACTCGTCGGCTACAAGGGCCTGGACAGCAAGGGCGTGCTCGCCTACGCGACGGCGCAGGGCTGCCAGATCAAGGAGTACACCGACTTCGGCGTGCGGCAGCCGCCAGGATTGCCGAACCTGAGCGCGGTGGAATCGCATCAGGCGTGGCAGACAACGCAAGGTCCGCTCTACGCGCTGGCGATGACCGGGATGGATCAGCTGATCACGGCCCGCGGTCTCGGCGCGCTCAATACCTACATGGATGCGATTGGCAACGGCACCGCGTACCAGACGGCGTTCCAGTCGGCATTCGGCCAGACCACCACCGCGTTCTACGATCAGTTCCCCGCCTACCGCGCGGCGCTCACGGTGCCACCCGCATATCTCTGCGGCGTGTAGCGGGAAACGGCCCGGACGCGGACCATTTCTGGCTCCCCTTGCGTTCCGATGGGTGTGAGGGTTATCCTCCCCTTGAAAGCCGAGGGGAGAGGCATGAGCCAGGGCGGTCCGGACATTCTCAGGGGGACGTTGGATCTGTTGATCCTCAAGGCACTCAGCTGGGGGCCCGCGCACGGCTACGCCGTCGCGCGCTGGATCGAACAGGCCACCAACGACGCGCTCGCGGTCGGCGAAGGCACGCTTTACCCGGCGCTGCATCGCCTCGAGGAACGCGGCTGGATTCTCGCCACGTGGGGCGCGTCTGAAAACAATCGACAGGCGAAGTTTTACGAGCTGACCAGGCGCGGCCGCACGCAGCTGCGCGCCGAAGACCAGAACTGGCGCCGCTACGCGGCGGCGGTGTTTGCGGCGCTGGATGCGCCCGCCCTCGACTGACATGCCACGGTGGACCCGATTCCGGAAACTCTTCGGACTCGAACCGAAGGGCGACGTCGAGGCGGAGCTCGCCTTTCACGTCGAGATGCGCGTCCGCGAACTCATCGAGCAGGGGGACACACCGGAAGGCGCGCGGCGACGCGCGCTCGAACGATTTGGCGACTACGAACGCGCGCGCGACGCGTGCGTGGCGATCAACGAACGACGGAGAACACGAATGGACGTCGCGGAATTCTTCACCGAACTGAGGCAGGACCTGGGCTACGCCGTTCGCATGATGCGGCGCACACCCGCGTTCACGGCCGCGGCGCTCGTCACGCTCGCCCTCGGCATCGGCGCCAACAGCGCCATCTTCAGCGTCGTCCACGGCGTGCTGCTGCAATCGCTGCCCTTCCGCGACGCGGAGCGTCTGCATCACCTGCAGATGCTGTATCCCGACGGCACGAAGTACGACACCCTGTCCGCGCCGGACTTCATGAGCGTGCGCGCCGGCCAGCGCGTCTTCGAACAGGTCGAGGCGATGGATGTCCGCCCGTTGACGATGCTCGGCGCCGGCGAGCCGCGCGAGGTCAATGCCGCCATTGTCAGCGTCGGGATGCTCGACATGCTGGGCGTGAAGGTGGCGATCGGCCGCGCGTTTGCGCCTGAGGAAAATCAAAAGGGCCACGCGCAGGTCGTGGTGCTCAGCCACGGCTTCTGGCAACGCGTGTTCGGCGGCGACCCGGCGGTGCTGGGGCGCACGGTCACGACGGCCGGCAACACCTACACGATCATCGGCGTCACCACCACGGCATCGTCCTTGCCCGATCCGGCGGACGCGATCTTTCCGCTTGAATTCGACGACAGCTACGACGCCACGGCGCAAAAGGGCCGGCGTTCCGAGTTCCTGGAAGTCCTCGCACGCGCGAAGGCCGGCGTCGGGCCCGAAGCCGTCGATGCCGACATGAAGCGGATTGGCGCGCAACTCCAGAAGACCTTTCCGCAATCGAACGACGGGCTCACCCTCGCCAGCATCCCGTTGCGCGACCTGATCGTCGGCGACGTGCGCAAGCCGCTGCTCGTCCTGCTCGGCGCCGTCGGCTTCGTCCTGCTGGTGGCGTGCGCGAATGTCGCGAACCTGTTGCTCGCCCGCGGATCGGCGCGTCACGGCGAACTGTCCGTGCGGTCCGCGCTCGGCGCCGGCCGGGCACGGTTGATACGCCAGTTGGTCACCGAATCGATACTCCTCGGATTGATCGGCGGCACGATCGGACTGGCGATCGCCTATCTCAGCACCAACGCGCTGATCTCGGCACGGCCCGCGGATCTGCCACGGATCGACGACATCCGGCTCGACGCGACGGTGGTCTGGTTCACACTCGGCGCGGCACTGCTCACCAGCCTGGTGTTTGGACTGATCCCCGCGCTGCAGGCCACCAACGAGCACTTATTGCGCGGCCTGCAGGAAAGCGGCCGCAGCGGCGGCGGCGGCCGCACGCATCGGATGCGCGCCACGCTGGTGGTCGTCGAAATGGCGCTCGCCGTGATCCTGCTCACCGGCGCGGGATTGTTCATTCGCAGTTTCATGGCGCTGACCGAAGTCGATCCGGGATTTCAGCCCGGCGGCGCCATGACGCTGCGCGTGTCGCTGCAAGGCGCCGACTACGCCAACGCCGATCAGGTCCGTGCCAGGGTCGCGCAGTTGATGGATCGCGTGCGTTCGCTTCCGGGCGTCACGGCCGTGGCGGTCACCAGCACGTTGCCGCTCGGCGGTCTCGGCGCGCTCAACGATTTCGCGGTCGAGGGCGCCCCGCCGCCACCGCCCGACGTCAACGCCGAGATCGCGGTTGCGGGCGCGACTCCTGACTACTTCACGGCGATCGGCACACCGCTCAAGCGCGGGCGGTTCTTCACCGAACTCGATCAGCCGAAGTCGCCTCCGGTGGCGGTGATCAACGAAGCCGCGGCGAAGAAGTGGTTCCCGAACCAGGATCCGATCGGCAAGCGCGTGCTGTCCGGCGGTCCGCACGAAATCGTCGGCATCGTCGGCGACGTGCTGCAACGGACGCCGGGCCAGCCCGCGGCGGCGCAGATGTTCCTGCCGTACACGCAACGCAGCAGCCGCACGATCCGTCTGGTGGTGAGCGCCAACGGCGATCCGCTCGCGCTGGCGCCCTCGGTCCGCGAACAGATCCGCGCGCTCGATCCCAACCTGCCGCTCGCGGAAGCGATCCCACTCACCGAGATGGTGTCGCGTTCCGTTGCCCGGCCGCGGTTCTACATGTCGCTGCTGACGTTGTTTGCGGTGGTCGCACTGGCGTTGTCGGCGACGGGCATCTTCGGGGTGATGAGTTATTCGGTGGCGCAGCAGTCGAAAGAGATCGGCATCCGCATGGCACTCGGCGCCCGCGCGGCTGACGTCCTTACCGCGGTCGTCGGCCGCGCACTCACGCTGGCGGGGCTCGGCGTTATCGTCGGGGTGGCAGCCGCACTGGCGTTGGGCGGCGTGATTCGCAGTCAGCTCTTCGGTGTGACCGTCTTCGATCCGTTGACGCTCGCAGCGGTAATCACGGTCTTGATGCTCAGCGCAACTCTTGCGAGTTTGTTGCCGGCCACTCGAGCTGCCCGCATCGATCCGGTGAAGGCGTTCAGACAATAACGTTCAGACGGACGTTCAGACGGACGTTCAGACGGACGTTCAGACGGACGTTTAGACGGACGTTCGGACGGTTCGTTCAGACGCGTGTTCGGACGGACGTCGTAAACTTCCTTCGTGGGGATGCCCGACTGGCTCGAGCCGATGGCGGCGACGCTCACCCAGGAGCGCTTCGCCGGCGACGAATGGCTGTTCGAGAGAAAGTTCGACGGCATCCGCCTGCTCGCCTACAAGCACGGCCAGACGGTCACGCTCTACTCACGCAATCGCCTGATTCAAGATCTGCCCGCCGTCGCGAAAGCCGTCGCGAGTCTCGATGCGAAGGAAGTCATCCTCGACGGCGAAGTCACCTGGGATGGCCACTCCGGGTATCACGTCTTTGACATTCTCTGGCTGAACGGCCGTGACACCACGGCGCTGCCACTTGAGGAACGCCGCACGCTCCTCGAGACGCTGCATTTCACCAGGCCGATGCAACGCGTCGATCTGCTCGACGAACCGGAGCCGTGGGAGCGCGCGCGGCGCGAAGGCTGGGAAGGCGTGATCGCCAAACGGCGCGGCTCGCCCTACGAACACAAGCGATCGAAGCATTGGCTGAAGATGAAGTGCGAAGCGTCGCAGGAGCTCGTGGTCGGCGGCTTCACCGACCCGCAGGGCGCGCGCGTCGGCCTCGGCGCCTTGCTCGTGGGGTACTACGAGCGCGACGATTTCGTGTTCGCCGGCAAGCTCGGCACCGGCTTCGACACCAGGCTCCTCCTCGATCTTCGCCGCCGGCTCGATTCGCTCGAGATCGACACGAGTCCATTCACGATCGCGACCGGCCTGCCGCGCCTGCGCGCGCACTGGGTCAAGCCGTCGATCGTCGTGCAGGTCGGCTTCATGGAGTGGACCGGCAACAACAAGCTGCGGCATCCGCGGCTCCTCGGCGTCCGCTTCGACAAGGACGCGCGCGACGTCACCAGGGAGCGACCATGATCACGCATCCCGAAAAGATCATGTTCCCCGGCGACGGCATCACCAAGGGTGATCTGGCGAAGTACTACGCAACGGTCGCGCCGGTGATGCTGCCGCATTTGATCGGACGTCCGATCACGATGGAGCGGTATCCGGCCGGCATCGGCAAGAAGGGCTTCTGGCAAAAGGACGTGTCGAAGGGTTTCCCGGAATGGCTCGAACGCGTCGAGGTGCCGAAGAAGGACGGCGTCGTGCACCATCCGGTGATTACCGATGAACGATCGCTGATGTGGGTGACGAACCAGAACACCATCACCCATCATGTCTGGACGTCGCGCGTGCCGGACCTGCTGCATCCCGACATTTGCGTCTTCGATCTCGATCCCTCGAAAGACGACGTCAAGTCGGTGCGGGCGGCGGCGATCGGCCTGCGCGATTTACTCGAGGAGCTCGGCCTGCCGTCGTGGGTCAAAACCTCAGGCTCGAAAGGTTTTCACATCGTCGTGCCGCTCGACGGCAAGTCGGACACCCATCAGGTCGAGCGGTTTGCGAATCGCGTCGGCCGGGTGCTGGTGACACGCGCGCCCGATCATCTCACGCAGGAATTCAGCAAGGTCGATCGGCAGGGCCGCATCTATGTCGACACCGGCCGCAATGGCTACAGCGCCACGTTCGCGGCGGCCTACACCGTGCGCGCCAAACCCGGCGCGCCTGTGTCGGCACCGTGCACGTGGGAAGAAATCGAAAAGGGCAAGGTCTCTCCGGATTCCTTCACGCTGCGCAACATGCCGACACGCATCAAGAAAGCCGGCGATCTGTGGGCGGACCTGCTCAAGAAACGGCGCTCACTGAAGAGGTCGATCGAGAAGCTCAGGCGCATGGCCGGCTCAACCGAATAGGTTTGGCCCCGTATCTGCAACAGCCTGCAGCGTGAAGCTGCTGATCCGTTGCACGCTTGCGCTTCTGTGCCTGGCTCCCCACGCCGCTGACGCGCAGGAACCACCAGCCGTTCCGTCGAGCATCACCGAGGCGCCCGGGGTCCTACCTGAGCCTGATGCGATTACCCGAACGGTCCTGTTCGTCGACCGGCAGCTTGGCAAAGGCGACCTCACAAACGGCATCTACGTGGATTACGGCAGCATGATTCCCGGCGCGGGCTGGGGATCGGCCGGGCCGGGATGGCGGCACTGGTATGCGAAGGACTATGTGTTCGCCGATACCTCGGCTGCTGTTTCGGTTGCCGGCTATAAAACCGCGCAGGCTCGCGTTGAGGTTCCGGGATTCCTGAAGAGCCGTCTCGCACTCGGCGTCCAGGCACGATGGCAGGACTATGGCCGCGTCGATTATTTTGGCGGCGGTCCTGACAGCACCGGCGACCTGTCGCTTTACAGCATCACGTCGCGTCAAGCGACCGCGTACGCGACGTTGCGGCCGCTTCGATGGCTCGCGCTCAACGGCCAAATCGGCTGGATGGACCCGCAATCGCAATACGTCGAAGGCCGTTTGCTGAGAGGTCTTGCCGATCGGCGCACGTTCGTGCCGACCGAGGTGTCGTTGATGATCGACACGCGCGATTTTCCGGATCATCCGACCAGCGGCATCCTGATGCGGGCCGCCGGCGCGCGCTATGACGATCGGACCAGCGGCGCGAATACCTTCAGGCGCTACGAAGGAGAGGCGGCGGCCTTTGTGCCCGTCGGCGGCGGGCGCGTCGTGCTGGCGGCGCACGGCTGGATGGTGCGATCGGATCTCGCGCCAGGCAAGTCGGTTCCGTTCTATCTGCAGCCGGGGCTCGGCGGCGCGAACACGTTGCGGTCGTTCATGGACTATCGCTTCCGCGACGACAACATGCTGGTGGCCAACGCCGAGGTGCGGCTCGCGCTGCTCACGCATCTTGACCTGGCGGTGTTTGCGGATGGCGGCAACGTGGCCAGCCGCGCATCCGCTCTCGATCTCGACAAGCGATCCTACGGCGCCGGCTTCCGCCTGCACACGCGGCGGCAGACGTTCCTGAGTGTCGACGCCGCCAATGGGACGGAGGGCTGGATGTGCCTGGTCCGCATGCGCGATCCGCTCTCCCCGATTCGTCTGACGAAAAGACAGACGCTCGTGCCGTTTGCACCCTAGCGAGGAGATTCGAGCCATGACCCGCGTCACTGCGTTTGCGATCGCCGCGCTGAGCGCGACCCTCTTCTCCACCTCGTGCGCCGGTGTCGGCGTGATTCCCCAGGCGACGGCCACACCCGCGATCCCCGCCGGCGTGACGCTGTGGGAAGAGCCGGCCGACCTGGCGAGCCGGGATTTGTTCTATGGTCCGTGGGGACAGGAACATGCGCCTGATCCCAACGGCGTCTATCGACTGGTCGAGCGCAAGCATGCCGGGATCAACCTCGGCCTGACCGTGAGAGATGCCCGGGGCCGCGAGTGGAGTGTCAAGCAACCCTTCCCCGGCGGACTCGATCCCGAAGGCCCGGTGGAAGTGGCGCTGTCGCGGCTGCTCACCGGCATCGGCTATCACCAGCCGCCGGTTTATTTCCTGCGGGCATTCAGGTTACAGGACGACTTCGGCACGCGCATCGAACCCGGCGGACGTTTCCGGCTGAAAGACAAGTCGATGAAAGAAACGGGCAATTGGAAGTGGGAAGACAACCCGTTCATCGGCAGCCGGCCGTACCAGGGATTGATCGTGCTGTTGATGATGTTCAACAGCACGGACCTCAAGGCCCGTAACAATTCGATCTACGAGCATCGCAATGGCGATCTCATTGAGCAGTGGTACCTGCCGCGCGATCTTGGCGCCGCGCTCGGTGACCTGAATCCAGTCGCACCTCGCAAGAGCCACCCGGCCGCGTTCGAGCAGACGCCGTTTATCCTCGGCGTCAACGGCGGTCACGTGCAGTTTGCGTATTCGGGTTGGTACAAGAACCTGGTGCGCGATCGCATCTCCACCGAAGACGTGGTGTGGGCGAGCGAGTTGCTCGGGCGATTGTCGGACCAGCAGTTCGCTGATGCGTTCCGCGCCGGCGGCTACGAACCCGCGGTCGCAGATCGGTTCATCGCGAAACTCCACGAGAAGATCGAGCAGGGCAAAACACTCAACCTTCGCGTCGCCACCCCGGCTCCCTGATCCCTGATCCCTGATCCCTGATCCCTGATCCCTACCAGGGCGGCAGCGTCTTGTAGAGATATTCCTTCAAGTACGGATCCGTCGAGGCGAGCAGTTCTTTCGCGGTGCCTTCGAACTTGATCGCGCCATCGAGCAGCACCATGAACACGACGCCCTCGACCTGCGCCGAGTCGGTCTTGACGACCTGCACCTTGTCGCCGGTCTTCACGGCACGATGCTCCGCGATGTAAAACGCGTCGCGGATCTGGTGGGTGACGAGCAACGCCGTGACGTCCTCGAGATCGCGCAGCTTCACGATCTCATCGTCGATCGTCGTCGCGATCAGCGGATCGAGGCCGGTGATGGGATCGTCGAACAACAGCAGTTGCGGACGCGACGCCATCGCGCGCGCGATGCCGACGCGGCGCCGCTGCCCGCCCGACAGCGCCGACGGCATGCGTTCCGCGAATTCAGTGAGGCCGACGAAGCCGAGCACCTCGGCAATGCGCTGATCGATCTGCTCTTCGGTCAGCTCCTTTTCTTCGGAGAGCCGGAAGCCGACGTTCTGCTCGACGGTCAGCGAATCGAACAGCGCGTTTTCCTGGAAGACCATCCCGGTCTCGGCGCGCATGCGCAGCAGCTCGACTTCCGGCATGACGTCGACGCGCTGGCCGTTGACCAGGATCGTGCCCGCATCCGGCTTCAGCAATCCGAGGATCAACTTCAGGATCACCGACTTGCCGGCGCCGCTGGCGCCGAACAGGATGCCCATCGATCCCCGGGGAATGGTGAAACTGAGATCGCGCAACACGACGTGATCGTCGAAGGCGAGCGAGACGCGATCGAAGACGATCGCGTTCAGATCTGGCGGCTGTGGTTGGCCCATGTACTATACGCATCATGCCAGAGATTCAGATCGAGACCGCGCGCCTGCGGCTGCGCATGCCTCGGCTCGCCGATCTCGAGGCGTGGGCCGAGATGATGGCCGATGAAGCCACCGCGAAGTACATCGGCGGCGCCGTGCCACGAGCAGTGTCGTGGCGCGCACTCATGACCATGATCGGCTCGTGGCACGCGCACGGCTTCGCGATGTTCTCCGTGATCGAGAAGGACACCGGCCGCTGGATCGGCCGGCTTGGTCCCTGGAGACCGGAGGGCTGGCCCGGCACCGAGATCGGCTGGGCCCTGGTGCGCGACACGTGGGGCAAGGGCTACGCCACCGAAGGCGCGGCGGCCGCCGCGGACTGGGCGTTCGATCATCTCGGATGGACCGACATGATTCACAGCATCGATCCGGCCAATGTCGCGTCGCAGCAGGTGGCCCGCCGTCTCGGCTCGCGCAACCTCGGGCGCGGCACCCTGCCGCCGCCCTTCCAGGAATCGATCATCGACATCTGGGGACAGTCCCGGGAGGAGTGGCGCGCCCGGACCCGATGAGCCGCCGGCGGCTTGACGCCGTTTGCGACGGGCCGCTACAGTACGTGTAGTGGCCGTGCTCCGCCGGACGATTCGCGCACACTCCTGGATCGCGCTCTTTGCGTTCCTGTGCGGATGGATGCTGCCCTTCGCCGAAGCGCATCCGCTCGGGCAGGACGATGCGGCGTGCCTGGTCATCGCCGGTTCGGCTTCCACCCAAACGCTGACCGTCGCCGCGACCACGACGGATGCGCCCGAACCCGCGCATTGCATCATCTGCCACCTGACGCGCGCGATGAGCGGTGCCATCTCCGCCGACGTCGCGACGCTGGCGGTTCCGTTCGTTTCCGTCGCCCGAAACCCGCTCTCGAACGACTCGCCTTTCACGGTGGCCTCCGCGCCGCCCTCGTCTCGGGGACCTCCCGCCACTCTCTAGATTTGCGTTTGCGGTCCCTTCCCGGGATCGCGCCAATCAGTTTTTTCGAGAGGTGTCGTAATGCGTGTATTCCGCGGATGCCAGTGGTCCATCGTTATCGTTATTCTTCTTCTCGCCGGTGCGTCGCCCGCCTTTGCGCAGACGGCGCCGCCGCAAGCGCTGAGCGATGCGCGCGCCGAGGTCGATCGACTCAAGCAGGAATTGGCGGCGATGCGCGAGTTGTACGACAAGCGACTCGCTGATCTCGAGCAGAAGCTGGCGGCGCTGTCTGCGGCACCTGCGCCCGCGGCGGCGGCGCCTGTTCCGGACGCCACTCCGGCCGCATCGAACAACGCCGGCGCTGGAGCGTCGAAGGCCTTCAACCCGGACATGTCGGTGATCGCCAACTTCGTCGGCGTCGCCGGCAAGAACGATCACAGCGATCAGCCCCCCTTCCAGCTGAGCGAGGTCGAAGCGGCCTTCCAGGCGATCGTCGATCCCTACGCGCGCGCCGATTTCTTCCTCTCGGCGGGACCCGAGGGCCTCGAGGTCGAGGAAGGCTTCGTCACCTTCAACACGCTGCCTGCCGGATTGCTGCTCAAGGCCGGCAAGCTGCGGGCGGAGTTCGGCAAGGTGAACCGCGCGCATACGCACGCGCTGCCGTATGCCGATCGGCCGCTGGTCACGCAGAACCTCGTCGGCGGCGAAGAAGGCATTTCGCTCCCGGGCGTCTCGCTCTCGAAGTTGATCCAGAACTCGGTGCTGTTTCTCGAGGCGACCGGCGAGGCCTACTACGGCAACTCCGACGTCTTCCAATCCAGGGAGAAATCGAAGCTGACCTACGTCGGCCGGGTGCGCGGGTATCGCGACATCACGGAAGGGACCAACCTCGACGTCGGCGGTTCCTATGCGATCGGCCCGTCCGCGCAGACGCCGCAGACGTTCGTGATGCAGGACAGCTCCACCGAGTTGTTTGGCGTCGATGCGACGTTCCACTATCGCCCGCTGCGCCGCGCCATCTACAAGCGGTTCCAGGCCAGGACCGAACTGGTGTGGAGCCGGCCGCGATCGAATGGGATCACCGGCGAGCGATCGTTTGGCTACTACGGCAACGCCGAATACCAGTTCGCGCGCCGCTGGTATGCCGGCGCCCGCTACGATCGATCGGCGCAGGCGATCGATGCCACGGTCATCGACAAGGGCGGTTCATTCTTCCTGACCTACTGGCCGAGCGAGTTCAGCCAGGTGCGCGGCCAATACCGGCGCACCAACTACGGCGACGGCGTCAAGGCCAACGAGTTCCTGTTCCAGTTGAATTTCGCCATCGGCGCGCACGGCGCGCACGTGTTTTAGGACTTAGCGATTTAGAGATTAGGGATTAGTCATGTTGAAAACCATCACTCTCATGCTCGCCGTCGCGTTCGCGGCGCCCTCGATTGCGAACGCGCAGTTGAAGGTCGTCACGACCACCGAAGACCTGGCATCACTCGCCCGCGAAGTCGGCGGCGACAAGGTCGCGGCCACCGCGCTGGCGAAGGGCTACCAGGATCCGCACTTCGTCGATCCGAAACCGAGCTTCATTCTCGCCGTCAGCCGCGCGGATCTGTTGATCGTCGTCGGCCGCGAGCTGGAAATCGGCTGGCTGCCGCCGCTGCTGACGAGCTCACGCAACGCGAAGATCCAGCCGGGCAGCAAGGGGTATCTCGACGCGTCGCAGACCGTCAAGATTCTCGAAATTCCCACCGGCCAGATCACGCGCGCGATGGGCGACGTCCACCCGCTCGGCAATCCGCACTATTGGCTCGAGCCGGGCAACGGCCGCCGCATGGCGCAGGCGATTCGCGACAAGCTGACCGAATTGCAGCCGGCCGACAAGGCCTACTTCGCGCAGCGGTACACCGATTTCGATCAGCGGCTGGCGGCCGGTGAGAAGCGGTGGGACGCGGCGATGGCGCCGTACAAGGGCACCAAGATCGTCACCTATCACCGCTCGTGGCCGAACTTCATGGAGCGCTTCGGCCTCGAGGTGATGGGCTATGTCGAGCCGAAGCCGGGCATTCCGCCGTCACCCTCGCACACCATCGAGCTGATCGACGAGATGAAGCGCCAGGGCGCGAAGCTGATCGTCGTCGAGCCGTACTTCGACTTGAAGACGCCACAGGCGATCACCAACCAGCTGGGCGGCAAGGTCATGGTGCTGGCGCCGTCGGTCGGCGGCACCAAGGAAGCGGGCGACTACATCCAGTTGTTCGATTACGACATCGCGCAGCTGGCCGCGGCGCTCAAACAGGTCACCGGAAAGTAGGCACGCCGTGGATTGGTCGATTCTGCAATTCCTGTTGCCGGCGATCGTCGCCAGCCTGATCATCGCCGGCATTCATGCCTATCTCGGCCTGCACGTGGTCGAGCGCGGCGTGATCTTCGTCGACTTGTCGCTCGCGCAAATCGCTTCGCTCGGCGCGGCGATCGCGGTGTGGCAGGGCTACGACCCGCACACCGATCCGCAGATTTACTGGATGAGCCTCGGCTTTACCCTGATCGGCGCGGCGATTTTCGCGATGGTCAAGGGCCAGGAAGCGCGCATCCCGCAGGAAGCGATCATCGGCATTTCGTACGCGGTCGCATCGGCGGCCGTGATCCTGACGATGAGCAAGGCGACGGGTGAAGCGGAGCATCTCAAGGACATGCTGGTCGGCAACATCCTGTCGGTGCAGTGGCCCGAGGTGTGGGCGACGGCGGGCATCTACGTGGTGATCGGCATCTTCCATTTCATTTTCAGGAAGCGCTTCCTGGAGATTTCGGTGGATGCCACCGCGGCGGCGGCCAGGGGCATCTCCGTGAAGCTGTGGGATTTCCTCTTCTACGCCTCGTTCGGCATCGTGGTGACGCGTTCGGTCGCCATTGCCGGCGTGCTGCTGGTGTTCTGTTACCTGATCGTGCCGTCGGTGGCGGGCATGTTGTATTCGGCGCGGATCGGGCCGCGGCTGGCGATTGGCTGGCTGATGGGCATCATCGTGTCGGTGCTGGGCATGTACTTCTCGGTGCAGTTCGATCTCCCCACGGGTGCGGCGATCGTCTGCACGTTCGGGCTCGCGCTGATCCTGATGGCGGCGGTGAAGCCGCTGATCGTCCGGAAGGCGGCCTAGCAGCCCGTCCTTAGGCCGCACCGCGGCATCGTGCTTGCATCGGGTCATGGCTGGGAGAAGGTCATGATTCGAACAGGCACGTTGCCGCGTCTCGCGGCGTTGGTGATCCTCGGGCTGTCGGCGGCCGGTTGCGCGGTCGTCGGCGGCATCTTCAAGGCGGGCATGGGCGTGGGCGCGCTGGCGGTGATCGTGGTCGCCGTCCTCGCGGTCGTGGTGATCGGGAAAATGAAGGGCTGAGCCGCGGCGACGGTATGATGGTTCTTTGTGACCCTCGCCGATCGCTTGCACGCCCAGGGCCGACAGTTGTTTGCGCGGCGGTCGATCATGCCGCTGACCCTGTTGCCCGTGATCGCCCTCGCGCTACCGCAATCCTCCACCATGGAGGACACGCTCGGCGTCACGACCAGCACGCTGATCCAGTGGTTCGCGTTCGTGGTGGCGATGACCGGCCTGTTCCTGCGCTGCATCACCGTGTCGTTCGCGCCCGACGGGACCTCGTCGCGCGACACCCGCGGCCTGCGCGCGCCTTCGCTCAACAACACCGGCGTCTACTCGGTGGTGCGCCATCCGCTGTATCTCGGCGCGGGCCTGATGTGGATTGGCGTCGCCATGTCGATGCGCGTCTGGTGGGTCGTCCTCATCGTCGGCTTCGGCTACTGGCTCTACATCGAGCGCGTCATGTATGCGGAAGAGGCGTTCCTCAACGAGCGCTTTGGCGATCAGTTCCGGCAGTGGGCGGCGCGCACACCGGCGTTCATTCCGCGCCTCTCGCAATGGCAGCCCCAGGCCATGCCGTTTCAGGCGAAGCGGCTGTTGAGCGAGCACAACGGCCTGCTGGCCGTGGCGCTGTTGATCACGGGATTCCGCTATCTCGGGGATCGTTTCTTCGGAGGGCAAAGCTGGGCATCGTGGTCGGCGCAACATCCCGACCTGATTGGCCTGGCGATCTTCGCCCTCGCCGTATCCGTGATTTGCGTCGTCGTGCGCCGATCGCCGTGGATGCGGCCTGCCGAGCAGCCCGCGTCGCTGCCCAACACCGCCAAGAGCTGACGGCCGCGTTTCATCCGGCGTTAACGTTCGCCGGTATACAGTGGGCGGCAAGCGCCTGACGGCCACATATGATCAGCTACCCCTCCCGGGCACTGGTTCTCGGCCTCTTTGCGGGCCTCGTTTCCACCACCGCGTTTGCGCAACCGGCCACCGCTCCAGCCGCCGCTCCGCTGACGCTCGCCGCCGCGCTCGACCGCGCGATGACCGGCAACCCGGCGTTGATTGCCGCCCGGGCGCGGCGCGCCATTGGCGCGGCCGGCGTGGCCGTGGCCGGCGAACGCGTCAATCCTGAAGGCCGCGTCGAATTCGATCGCGACACGCCGCACCAGGCCTACACCTTTGCACTGCCGCTCGAGCTGGGCGGCAAGCGCGCCCGCCGCATCGACGCGGCGGACGCCGCGGTGAAGACCGCCGACGCCGAGATCGCGCAACTGGTCGCCGAGACCCGCAATGATGTCCGGCGCGCGTATTTCGATCGCGTCGCCGCCGAAGCGCGCCTCGCGCTGCTCGAGGATCTGCAGACGATTACCGGCCGCGCGCGCGACGCGGCCCGCGCGCGTTTTGACGCCGGCAGTGCGCCCCGCCTCGAGGTACTGCAAGCGGAGCTGGCGCTCGCGCAGGCGCAGAACGAATCGATCGGCGCCCGCGGCACGCTGGCCGCGGCCCGCACCCAGTTCAACGCGCTGCTCGGCATGCCGCTCGATACGGCCACCACGCTGGCACCGGCCGACGTGTTGATGCCGATCACGTTCGAAGCGGCAATCGCGCGCGCGAAGACCGACAACGCGGAACTGGCGGTGATCGATCGGCGGCTCGACGAACAGCGCGCCAAGGTGGCGCTCGCCAAAGCGATGAAGACGCCGGACGTGACGCCGGAAGCCTCGATCACGCGCGGCTTTGGCGCGGAGGCCGATTTCCAGACCGGTTGGAAGGCGGCGCTCGCCGTCTCGCTGCCGATCTTCACGTCGCATCAAGCCGGCGTGACCCTCGAAGAAGCCACGCTCGCACAAATCACCGCGGAGCGGACCGCCGCCGAGGCCCGCATCACCGGGGCCGTGTCCGCCGCCATTCAGGTGGCCGATGCCTTGCGCGCGCAATACGTCAAGTATCGCGACGAGATCCTGCCGCAGGCGATCCAGGTGGAAACCATGGCCGATGACGCGTATCGGCTCGGACAAACCGGCATCGCCGCGTATCTGCAGGCGCTGCAAGCGACACGCGAAGTGCGGTTGCGATCGTTGCAGGCCGAAGCGGACCTGCTCGCCGCACTCGCGGACCTGGAACGGGCGATGGGAGCGCCGCTTCAACCATGACTCGTCGACCGTTGTTGATTCTCTGTGCGCTGTTCGCGTGCGCCTGCAGCAAGCAGGCCGCCGAAGAAGTCGAAAGCGAAACCGTCGTCCCGGTCACGACCGCGCCCGCGGCCACCGGCGCGATCCGCCGCACGATTACCGTGACCGGCACCGTGACGGCCGCGCCGGATGCCGACCAACTGGTGATCGCGCCGCAGGCGGCGCGCATTGCCGACATTCCGAAGGCGGAAGGCGATCGCGTGCGCGCGGGCGATGTGCTCGTCCGATTCGAGATCCCCGAGCTCGTCGCCGATGTCGCCAGCAAGCGCGCCGAGGTGACGCGCGCGCAGGCCCGGCTGGAAAACGCGCGCGCGGCGCAAACCCGCGCGCACGATCTGTTCGATCGCGGCGTCGCGGCCCGCAAGGAAATGGAAGACGCGGACCGCGAGCTGGCCGATGCCCGCGCGGGTGTCACCGAAGCACAAGCTACGCTGGGCGCGTCTGAATCAAGCGCCGCCCGCTCGACGGTGCGGGCGCGCTTTGACGGCGTCATCGCCAAGCGCCTGCATAACCCCGGCGACCTGGTCGAAGCGGCGGCGAGCGATCCGGTGTTGCGTCTCGTTGACCCGCGGCATCTTGAAGTCACGGCCTCGGTGCCGATTCCCGATGTCCAGCACATCGTGGTCGGCGCCGCCGGCGAACTGCGCAGTTCCTCGGGCGCGGAGCCGATCGCATTGAAGGTGATCTCGCGCCCGGCCGCAGTGGATCCGGGCACGGCCACCGTCCCGATCCGACTCGCCTTCGCGGTGCCTGACGTCGCGCCGATCGGTACACCGGTGCAGGTGACGATCAACGCCGAAGAACACAAGAATGTGGTCCTCGTGCCAATCGCGGCAGTGATGCGCGAAGCCGATGAAGCCGCGGTGTTCGTCGTCAAGGGGGATCAGGCCGAACGTCGCGTCGTCGTGGTCGGCCTCAGCGACGGGGAGCACGCCGAGATCATCAGCGGCCTGAAGAGCGGCGAGCCGGTGATCGTCACCGGCCAGGCGGGCTTGCCTGACGGCGCGAAGATTTCGGTGGGCAAGGCCGAGCCAGAGAAATGAACGTCGCTGCCGCCGCGATTCGACACTCACGCGCCGCCATCCTGGTGGCCGTCGCACTGGTCGTCGCCGGAGGCGTCGCCGCGTTCTCGCTGCCGAGCAGCATTTACCCGCCGCTCGAATTTCCTCGCATCGTCACCATCGTCAAGAGCGGCACGCTGCCGCCGCAGGGCATGATGCTCACGGTCACGCGGCCGGTCGAGCAGGCGATCATGGAAGTGCCGGGCATCCGGCGCGTCCGCTCGCGCAGCATTCGAGGCGCGGCGGAGATCTCCGCGCAGTTCGATCCGTCCACCGACATGGTCGTGGCCCTGCAGCAAGTCCAGAACCGCGTCGCCGAAATTCGCGGCGACCTGCCCGCCGATTCGGAAGTCCTCGTCGAGCGCCTGACACCGGCGGTGTTCCCCGTCTTCATCCTCAGCATGACCGGCACGCTCTCGACAGCGGAACTCAACGACTACGCCACCTATGTGGTGAAGCCTGAACTGGCGCGCGTGCCCGGCGCCGGCAAGATCGAAGTCCTGTCCAGCGACACGCGCGAGATCGAGATCATCCTCGATCCCCTCCGCCTCACGGCCGCGGAGCTCACCGTCAAGGACGTCTCGGATGCGCTCGCGAAACAGAACCTGCTCGAGCCGGTCGGCCGTTTCAGCGAATCGGGCCTGCAGCACCTGGCGCTCGCCTCCGGCCTGTGGACGTCGGTCGAAGACATCGCCAACGCGCCGGTGTTGATGAAGAACGGCGCCACGGTGCGCGTCTCGGATCTTGGCAAGGTGGTGCAAGGCGCGCCCGATCGCACGCTGCTCGTGACCGGCAACGGCCGCGATGCGATATCGATCAGCGTGTCGCAACAGATCGGCGCCAGCATCCTGGCCCTCAAGCAGGGCGTGGATGACGCGCTGGGGCGGCTGGCCACCACCCTGCCAAACGGCATCACCATCAGCCGCGTCTACGACCTCGCGGAGTTCGTTGAAGAAGCGATCGCCAGCGTCCGCGATGCGATCCTGATCGGGAGCCTCCTCGCGATCATCGTGCTGCTGGTGTTCCTCCGCAATTTCAAGCTGACCTTCGTCGCCGCCATTACCCTGCCGCTCGCGGTGATTCCGACGTTCGTCTTCATGAAGATCTTCGGCGGCACCATTAACCAGATGTCGATGGGCGGACTCGCCGTGGCGATCGGCCTGGTGATCGATGACGCCGTCGTCGTCGTCGAGAACATTCACCGTCGCGCCGCAGAAGGCGAAGCCGGCGTGTTGGACGCGGTCCAGGAATTGATGGCGCCGCTCGTCAGCTCAACGCTCACCACCGTCGTGGTGTTCGCGCCATTGAGCCTGTTGTCCGGCGTGCCCGGTCAGTTCTTCCGCGCACTGTCGCTGAGCTTGACGGTGGCCGTGCTGCTGTCACTCGCGCTGTCAGTCACCGTGGTGCCGCTGTTCGCACGCTGGACGATCAAGAACGCCAAGCCGGAACAACATGGCGGCCGCCTCGAACGCGCCTACGGACGCGCGCTCGATGGCATGCTGCGCAATCGCGTCGTCGCAATATTGATCGCACTGGTGCTCGCCGCCGGCACGGTGTTCCTGTTCATGACCACGGCGACCGGATTTCTGCCGCCCGCTGACGAAGGCGGCTTCGTCATCGATTACCTGACGCCCGCCGGCAGCGCGCTATCTGAAACGGATCGCCAAGTCCGCGCGATGGAGAAGGTCATCTCCGAAACGCCGGATGTCGCCTCGTACTCGCGACGCACGGGTTCTGAACTCGGCTTGTTCGCGACGGCGCAGAACACCGGCGACATCCTCGTGCGCCTCAAGCCTCGCGGCGATCGCTCGAACAGCGCGGACGAAATCATCAGCGAGATGCGCCCGAAGCTGCAGGAGGCCGCGCCGCTCGCCGAGATCGAGTTCGTGCAGCTGCTACAGGACATGCTCGGCGACCTCGAGGGCAGTCCCAATCCGATCGAAATCAAGATCTTCGGCGACGACACCGGCAAGCTTGAAACGCTCGCCGAACCCGTTGAAGACATGCTGCAGAAGATCGACGGCGTGGTGGACGTGGTCGGCATGCAGCGCGGCAATCCCGAGCTGACGTGGAACGTCGATCCGATTGCGGCCGGGCGTTTCGGACTGACCGTCGAGGACGTCGCCCGGCAGTTGTCGGCCGCGTGGCTCGGCGCCGAGGCCACGGACCTGCGCCTCCTCGATCGCCGCATTCCGGTCCGCGTGCGGCTGCCGGATGACGTGCGCTTTGATCCGACGCGCACCGCGCAGACGCTGATTCGCAGTGCCGACGGCAAGCTGATTCCGCTCGGCAGCGTCGCGCACATGACGCGCTCGAATGGGCAATCGGAACTACTCCGCGAGAATCTCCGCAGCGTCGCGGTGGTCAGCGGCCACCTCGAGGGACGCGATCTTGGCAGCGCCGTCGGCGAGATCCGCAAGGCGCTCGATTCGCTGAAGCTCCCGGTCGGTTACAGCTACGAGATCGGCGGCCAGTACGAATCGCAGCAGCAGTCGTTCCGCGAGCTGCTGATGGTGTTCGGCATCGCGATCGTGCTGGTGTTTGCGATCCTCGTGATCCAGTTCCGCGCCTGGGTGCCGGCGATCCTGATCCTGCTGGCCGCTCCCCTGTCGCTGGGCGGCGCACTGCTATTGCTGCGGCTCACCGGCACCGACCTCAACGTGTCGTCGGCAATGGGGGTGATCCTGCTGATCGGCCTGGTGGTGAAGAACGGCATCATGCTGCTCGACTTCTCCGAACGCCTGCACGAGCAAGGCGAGCCGTTCGAGGTCGCGATCGCGCATGCCGGCCGCATCCGCCTGCGGCCGATCCTGATGACGACGTTCTGCACGTTGTTTGGATTGCTGCCGCTGGCACTCGGCCTTGGCGCCGGCGCGGAATTACAGAAGCCCCTCGCCCTCGCCGTGATCGGCGGCCTGGCACTCTCAACGCTGGTCACGCTGCTGGTCGTGCCAGGCCTCTACGGCGCGATCAAGTCGCGGCGCCCCTCGAACGGCGCCGCGTAGTTACTTCTTCATCTCGAACACCAGCACGTGGAACGAATCCGGGATCGGCGTCGGCCGCGCGCCGGCCGCCGCGTTCGGATCCGCCGGCGCATAATTCTGGGCGGCCGTGTAAATGCGATGCGCCACGGGATCGAGCGCCATCGTCCGAGCGCCCCGGGTCGTCGCCAGCGTGCCGACGACGGTGAGCTTGTTCGGCGCGTCGAAGCGCGTCATCGTGATGTTGCCGTCGCCGCACGAATTGAAGACCATCTTGCTGCCCGAGTCGTACCACGTCGCATCGGTCCCCTCGCAGATCTTCACGTTGGCGACGACCTTGCCGGTCGTGTAATCGATCGCCACGAGTGCCGGTCCGCCGCCGACGAAGATCCGCTTCGCCGTCGTATCGATCGCCATGCCCGTCGGCTCTTCCGCCGGAGCCACCGGCCATTCGGCGATCTTCTGGTGCGTCGCCGTGTCGATCACCCCGACGAGGCTCTTGGTTTCGAGGTTTACGAACACGCGGCCGATGGCTGAATCGGCGGCACCGCTCTCCGGCTTGTCGCCGAGCTCCACTGTCGCCACCACGGCTCCCCTGGTCGCATCGATCACCGTCGCGTTGTAGCCGCCGGCCTTGCCGCCGTTGAACGTGTAGATCTCTTTCCTCGCCGGGTCATACGTCACGGCATCGGGATTGGTGCCGGTGTCGATCTTGCTGAGCGTCTGCAGGGTCTTGAGATCGACGACGCTCACCTTGTTCTCGCCGCCGTTGGTGGAAAATCCCTTGCCCAATTCCGGTACGATCGCGATGCCATGCACGCGCGGCGTGTCGGCAATCCTGCCGACGACCTTGTTGGTGGCCGTATCGATCACCACGATTTCTGTTCCGTGGGTGACGTATAACCGCTTCGCGGCACTGTCGATCGCGAGATAGTCGAACGCACCGGCGCCGCCGATCTGAATGTCGGTCACCTTCGTATACTGTCCCTGCGCCGCCGTCGTCACCAACGCCATCAGCACGCATGCTGCCGTGCCCGCTCCGAGCCACATCAATCGTGATCGCATGATTCCGCCTTTCAGGGGTTCATGGTTGATCAGGGCGGATGACAGGACGATGAACGGGCGCGGTGGTAGGCTGTCACGCACATGATTCGAGCGGCCCTCCTTGCCCTCTTGGCGGCGTCGACCCTCTCAGTCCAGCCGGCGCCCGTGCCGCAATTCGCGGTCGATCCGCTGTGGCCCAAACCATTACCGAACCATTGGATCCTCGGCGCGGTCGCGGGCATGGCGGTTGATGAGAAGGACCACGTGTGGCTGGTGCATCGCCCATCGACGTTGCAACCCAACGAAACGCGATCGATCTGGCGCGCGGCGCCGCCGGTCCTGGAGTTCGATGCCGACGGCACGTTGCTGCAGTCGTGGGGCGGTCCTGGCGCCGGGTACGAGTGGCCGGATCTCGAGCACGGCATCGACGTGGATGGCGAAGTGGTGTGGCTGGGTGGCGGCGGGGAGAAGGACGCGCAACTCCTCAAGTTCACCCGTGACGGGAAGTTCCTGATGCAGATCGGCCGCAAAGGCCAGGGCAAAGGCAGTAACGACACCGCGAACCTGGGCGGCAGCGCCAACTTCACGATCGATCGCGCCGCCAACGAAATCTATGTCGCCGACGGTTACGTCAATCACCGCGTGATCGTGTTCGACACCAACACCGGCGCCTACAAGCGGCACTGGGGCGCATACGGCAAGCGGCCCGACGACAGCTACTTCACGCAGGCCGGCGAGAAACTGCCCACACCGTTCAGCGGCGCGGTGCAAAACGAAAACAAGCCGAGCAACTACGATCCGGCGGTGGCGTCGCCGCAATTCCGCATCGTGCATTCGGTTCGCATCGCGCGTGACGGGCTGGTCTACGTCTGCGATCGCACCAACGATCGCCTCCAGGTGTTCCGCAAGGACGGCACCTTCATCACGGAAGGTTTCGTGGCGCGCAAGACGTTTGGCAGCGGCTCCGTGTGGGACATCGCGTTTTCGACCGATGCCGCGCAGAAGTTCCTGATCGTCAACGACGGCACCAACCAGCAGGTTTGGATCCTGATGCGGGACACCCTGCAAGTCCTCGGCGCGTTCGGGCGCGCCGGGCACGGCGCCGGAGAGTTCTATGGCGCCCATGTGATGGCGTCGGATTCGAAGGGCAACCTGTTTATCGGCGAGACCTACGAAGGCAAGCGCGTGCAGAAGTTTTCGTATCGCGGCCTGGGGCCGGCGCAGTTGCCGATCATTCAGTAAGGTCTTGAGGCTTTAACGAATCACGGACGGAGACGACGCGGAACGCAGGAACACGCTCGCGTCGAAGCCGCTCTCGCGCGAGACGTTGCTGATCCAGATGCTCAGCGAGTTTTCCGGCACGCCTTCGCCGTACAACAAGCCGTACAGCACGCGATCGTTATCCAGCCACTCTGCCTGGTCGTCGATGTAACGATCCTCAGCGGTGATCGGCCACTCCTCGCCGGTCGCGAGGACCCTGGCCCACAAGCGCCACGACGACTTCACCTGGCCGGCGCGCTTGAAGACGATCTTCTGGCCATCGGGTGACAGCGACGGGCACTCGATATCCGCGCCGATCACTGTCATGTGGCGGCGCGTGATGTCGCCTTCGACGAGCAGGCGCTGGCCGCCGGTACCAAGCGTGGCGAGAAAGCGATCCCCTGATGCAAAGAACGTCACGCCCCAGAAATTGAAATCGACCGCCTTGTACGGCTTGCCATCACGTTCCGTCGTAAAGGTTTCGAGGCTGTCGATGACCGTGCCCTTCTCGAGATCGAACACGCTGGTGCGCGTCGTGAAATCACCGCTGTAGTTTTCGCCGCTCACGAACACGGTCGCGGCTGCCCATCGATTGTCGGGCGAGACGCGCGCGCGAATCGGCAGGCCGTCCAGCGGGTACTGCCGGGTCGGCTGCAGCGCGTGATCGACGAAGATCGCGTAGGCCCGCGGGGACACCGTGTCGCGGTTGATCGTCAGGCACAAACCGGTCTTCGGCCCGAAGTAGCTGCGCTCGCACGCCGGCGAGGTGAGCAACACGCGCTGGTCAGGATGATCGATCGGCGCCAGTCCCACCTGATCGAACGAATCGGTGCGGCGGCTCAAATAGATCACGTGCGGCGCCGCCCGCAGGCGCTCGATGCGCGCCGCGACCGCGGGATCCTGGAGATCGAGAAACGGCGACGGTCCCGCGGATGCCGGAGGCGGCGGAGTGCGCGCCGGTTGGCGCCAGCGAACGTAGCCCGCCACGCCGGCGCCGCACACGATCACGACGGCGACAAACACGACGAGGCGCTGCTTCATGGTGGCCATGGCGAGTCTACCGATTGTCGCGCAGAACCCGCCACGTGACCACGATCGACAACGCCAGCGCCACGCCGAGCATCGGGATGTACATCCGGGCCGCGGTTTCAGGAGCGCCGCGGCTCCAGAGCCAGCCGAACACGATGCTGGAGACCAGGCGGCCGGCATCATTGCAGGTGCCGACGATCGCCAGGCCGGTGGCGCGCCGTGCCGCCGGCAGTTCGGAACTGGCGAGCGCGGCGAAGACACCGTCGGTCATCGCGTAGAACGCGCCCAGCAGCAACACGCAGAGCGCGACCATCGCCACCGACGATGCGGACGACGAGAGGATGAAGTAGAGGATCAGCATCCCCGAATAGCCGGCGATGATCACGGCGGTGCGGCCAATGCGATCGGCGATGCGGCCGGCGGGAATGGCCAGCGCCAGGTAGACGGCCGGCGTCGCGACGAACAGCAGCGGCAGGTAGCCGGTCGCGAAGCCGAGCTTTCGTTGCAGCGACAGGTAGATGAAGCTGTCGCTGATCGTCGCCAATCCGAAGACCGCGGCCAGGCTCGCGATGCCGATGAAACGCGGCGACCACGCCGGCGATGCAGCCGCTTGGGCATCCACCACCGGCTTCGCCATCACGGTGGTATCGACAAACAGCAGCAGCGCGGCGACGCCGATCACCCCCAGGGCGAAGCTGACCGCGAACACCACGTCGTAGCCGTCGACGATGAAGCGCAGCACGAGGAACGCGAGGAGCGGCCCGAGCATCGCGCCGACGGTGTCGAGCGCGCGATGGACGCCGAACGCCGATGCCAGTGCGCCGCGCGGCACGCTGAGCGAGATGATCGCGTCGCGAGGCGCCGTGCGAATGCCTTTGCCCACGCGATCGAGCACGGTGAGCATCGTCAGCGCCGGCGCGCCGCCGGCGGCGACGAGCAAGCCGAGCTTCGAGATCGCCGAAGCGAGATACCCGGCCGCCGCGACCGGCTTGTGGCGTTGCGATCGATCGGTGAACCAGCCGGCGGCAAGCTTGACGATCGACGCGCCGCCTTGCTGCACGCCATCGACGACACCAAACACCGCGGGAGAAGCGTGCAAGAAATACAGGGCGTACAGCGGCAGGATCGCCGCGACCATTTCGGAGGACGCGTCGGTGAGGAGGCTGGTCAGCCCGAGGATCCAGACATTGCGGCCGGCATGCTTCAGTCCCAGCCGGTGCAGATCGGGACTATCCAGCCGTTGCTTCAGTTCGGTCCGGCCTTGCGACTGGTACAGGCAGCCTCCTGCCCGAAATTATAGGTCGCCGGACGGTGACAATCGGCCGGGGTGGCAGGACTAGACTCCGAGGATGTCCAACCAACAGTTCAAGCAGCCGCCAGCCGATCACGAGATCGAAGTGCAATTCGACGGCAAGACGCACAAGGGCCGCTATCACCTCGAGCACGACAACCTGGTCGTGTCGTACCAAGGCGCGAGCAAGCTGACGCCCAAAGGCACCGATAATGACGCGCTCGCCAGGGGCATCCTCACCGACATCGTCAAGGCCAAGCACGCGCAGCACTAGATCGATCGTCACGCCGCGTTGGTTCGCGGCGTGGTTCCCTTCGTCTTGATGGAGAACGGCGATGACTGATTGAGGCCGCTTCGTTTCGCGGCGGTGCTGTTTGTTGTCTTCACCACGGGATGCGGCGGTGGAGGTGCATCCCCCTCAACCGGTCCCTCATCCACCTCAACGGCGGTCACCGGGAAATGGTCCGGGACAGCCCCCGACGGGTTGATCGTCGACGTCATCAACGGCCAGTGTCCACGCGCGTTCGACGTGGAGTTCACCTTCAACACCAGCACGTCGGGCGAAATCGGCACCGCGACCACGCGCCTGCGGGAGACGCCGTGCCTGGACGTGTTGAACGGCGTGCACAGTTACGGCCTGAACAAAGGGACCGTCAACGGGAATAACGTCGAGTTTGATTTCGGCAGCGGCGCTTACCATTTCTCCGGCACCGTCGCCGGTTCGAAAATGACCGGCTCGTTCTCGATCATCGAGTTCCCGCAGAGCGGCCACTTCGTCGTCACCCGCCAATAGCCGCGGCGGCATATACTGCGCTGACCCGCGGCGCGGGACACCAGAGGGGGCAGCATGTGCGATCAGGATCATTTTGAAGACGATGTGAAGGAATACACGGCGCGCGGCGCCGTCACGCGCCGGAACTTCGGCGCGCTCACGCTCGGCGCGGGCATGGCGTTTCTCCTGCCGCGAGCCGCTGATGCGGCGGCGGTGACCGAGACCGACGTGAAAGTGAAGACACCGGACGGCATCTGCGACGCGTACTTCGTGCATCCCACGAGTGGCGCCGCCGCCGGCGTGGTGATGTGGCCGGACATCCTCGGCCTGCGTCCCGCGTTCCGGCAGATGGGCAAGCGCCTCGCCGAATCCGGCTACGCGGTGCTGGTCGTCAATCCGTTCTATCGCATGAAAGTGGCGCCGGTGGTGCCGGCCGGCGCGAGCTTCAGCGATCCCGCGGTGCGCAACACCGTGATGCCGCTGATGCAGGCGCTCAACCCGGCGACGGTGGCGACCGATGCGAAGGCGTTTGTCAGCTTCCTCGACAGCCAGGCCGCGGTGGACAAGAAGAAGAAGATCGGCACGATGGGCTACTGCATGAGCGGCCCGTACACGATCCGCACGGCGGCGACCAATCCCGATCGCGTGGCGGCGGGCGCGTCGTTCCACGGCGGCGGACTCGTCACCAAGGCCGCCGACAGCCCGCACCTGCTGGCCACCAAGGCGCAGTTCCTCTTCGCGATCGCCGAGAACGACGACAAGACCGATCCGGATGCGAAGACGGTGTTGAAGGACACGTTCAAGTCCAACGCTGAAGTCGAGGTCTACACCGGCGCCGCGCACGGCTGGACCGTGCCCGATTCCGCCGTCTACAACGAGCCGCAGGCCGAGAAGGCGTGGAGCCGCATGCTTGCGCTGTTCGGCAAACAGCTCGCCTAGCTAGAACGGGCGCCGCGGAGACATCTGCAGCCGCACCCCGGGTCGAGTCGCATCGACCCGGATCGTCGGCTGCAGCAACTTCGCATCGCCGGTGAATTCCACCTCGTAGCGATCGGCCATCAGGTGGTGATCGTCGGCGAGCCGCAGCGCGAGGTTCTTCATGCGCTCCGGCAAGCCGCTGTCGACGACGATCGACACGTAGCTGCCGCCGGTATTCTGCACCAGGTTCTGCGCCAGGTCCGTCACCGGCCCGGTCTGCTTCCCTGACAAGACGATCGCGTGTGCGGTACCGCCGCGGCCCAGGAAGTCATTCATGAACAGGTTGTAGGCCCGCAGGTCAGGCTCGCGGCGCGTCTCGCCGTTGTCGGTCGTCACAATCACCAGCACCGGCCACTGCGCCGGTGCGGTCTTGAGGAAGCGCCTGTCCGCTTCGATCATGGTGTCGAGGAACGCATTGGCGCCGCCCTCCGACGCAAACCGGGCGATCTCGTATTTGAGCTTCTCGCGATCCGCCGACGGCGTGGTCCTCACGCGGATCTGGCCGCCGGTGGTGATGAAGCTGATTTCGTGCTCGGGCGGGAGCATGTCGACAAACGCGTTCAGCGAGGCGCGAAACTGGTTCATCATCGCCGCCATCGCGGTGCTCGAATCGATCATCAGCACGATCCGCAGCGGTGCTCGACCGATCGTCGCGCGCGTGATCTCCCGCGTGACCCCGTCCTCGGTCAGCTGAAATTCGGCGGTCTTCAGATCATCGACCGGCCGGCCGACTTCGTCGACGGCGCTGATGAACACCCGCCTGGCGACGCGCTGCGCCGACACCGCCAGGGGCGCGGCCACGATGAGGGCGAGGGCGACGAGCGCGCGTGGCCAGCGACGTGTCATATCCACTCCAGCCGCGGCAGTATACAATCGTCTCCTCATGACATCTGAAATGTGGGTCCTGGCCGTGGGCGCCGCCATTGCCGGACTGGTGCAAGGGATCTCCGGGTTCGCCTTCTCGATGGTCGCCGTCTCAATCTGGGTGTGGGGCATCGATCCGAAATTTGCCGCGACGATGGCGGTGTTTGGCGGATGGTTCGGGCAATGCATCTCGGCGCTGCGCGTGCAGCGCGGCTGGAAGATGCACCTGCTGTGGCCGTTCCTGGTCGGCAGCGCCGTCGGCATCCCGATCGGCACCATGCTGCTGCCGATGCTCAATCCCAACCAGTTCAAGCTGGTGCTCGGCTCGCTCCTGGTGGTGTGCTGCTCGTTGATGCTGGCCACGTCCCGGCTGCCGCAGGTCAAGGCCGGCGGCCGGATCGCCGATGCCGGCGCCGGATTACTGGGCGGCTTGATGGCGCCGTTGAGCGGCTTCAGCGGTCTTGCACCGGCGCTATGGTGCACGCTGCGCGGCTACGACAAGGACGACCATCGCGCCGTCATCCAGAATTTCAACCTCGCCGTGCTGTCCGCGACCGTCGCGTCCAACGTCTGGGCGGGCCGCCTGCGCGCCGCGATGTGGCCGCAAATGGCGCTCGTCGCCGGCGCCATGGTGTTGCCGGCGCTCTGGGGATCGAAGATCTATGTCGGCATGAGCCCGGTGGCCTTTCGCAAGACCGTGCTGTGGCTGCTGATCCTCGCCGGCGCCGTGATGCTCAGCGCCGCGCTCAAGTCGATGCTGTAGTTGCCGCACATGCGAACGCTCTGGCTGAAAGCGCACCTCTGGGTCGGCCTGACGATCGCACTCCCGCTGATCCTCGTCTCGATCAGCGGCGCGGTGATGGTGTTCGAGGACGCGCTCGATCGGGCGCTCAACCCGGCGGTCTCGTTCGTCACGCCGGCCGGCCGCTCCCTGTCACTCGACGAATTAATGACCCGCGCGAAGGCGGCGTATCCGGATGCGCAGTTGAACGGGTTTTCCCTGCCGGAATCACCCGACATCGCGTTGCAGATCAGCGCGAGCGCCAAGCCGCAGGGCGCCTTCGCGATCGCGCTCAATCAGTACACCGGCCAGGTCCTCGGCACGCGCTCAGGCCCGGGACTCGCGCGGCAGATTCATCTGCTGCATACGCGGCTGTTCGCTGGTGAGATCGGCGAATGGATCGTCGGGACGATCACCTTCCTGACCCTTTTCATGGCGGTCGCCGGGATGGTGCTGTGGTGGCCACGCCGGATCTTGACCGTCAAGGTGACGGCGTCAGGACGGCGGATCAACTTCGACCTGCATAATGTGTTTGGGTTCTACGCGTCAGCGGTCTTCTTCTTCATCGCGCTGACGGGAATGATGATTGCGTTCGAGCGGTGGACCGATCCGATGTTCCTGCGGCTGAACGACACGCCGGTCCCGTCACTCGCGCGCGAATCCACGGTCATCCCCGGCGCGCATCCGCTCAGCGCGGACACGCTGGCCCACGCGGCGGAGGCGGCATTGCCCGGGGCGTTTGTGAAGAACCTCGGCGTCCCGAACGGCGGCAAGAACGCGATCGTCGCCTTCATGAAATTTCCGGAAGATCGCACGCCGGGCGGACGCAGCCGGGTGGCGCTCGATCAGTATTCGGGCAAGGTGCTGACGGTGATCAGCACCCGCACGGCGCCGATGGGAACGAAGCTCATCAACCTCAAGCGCTCCGCTCACACCGGCGATATTTTCGGCGGCGTCACGCGCGCGCTCTACTTCATCACCGCGCTGATGCTGGCCGGCCAGGTCGTCACCGGGTTCTTCATCTGGTGGAAGCGACCGCCGCGAGCCGCGGTGCGCTGACACCGATCTACTTTTCGAACTCGATCAGTCGAGTCGAGAGACCCGTCAGAAAGAAGCGTGCGCGCCGGCCGGCGAGCCGATCGGTGCCCGAGTCCCCTTCAAGACCCACCACCTGCGGATACCACTCGCCGCCGCTCATCAGTTTCTGGGGCGCGCTCCAGGCGCGGGGATCGTCGAGCGATGGCGCGAACGACACGTAGATGCCCTCGGTCGAGAAATTCTCGTCCTTCGCGCGATTGAGCAACATCACGTATTGCTCCAGGTAGGTATTCCAGTGAATCGATGCCCCCCAGAACACGTCTGCGGCCGCGACACCGTCGTGAAACGGCCGCGTCGCCTGGACCAGGGGCGTTCCTGGAGGGTACGACCACGTCGTGGCCATGTCGTCGCTCGACACCCCGATCGGCAGCCAGGCTCCATCGTTGAAAATCATCGCCTTGCCTTGCGGCGCATTACGATCGGCCCACGCGAGCCTCGCCACGGCCACGCCCTGCCGATCGGCCCCGCCTGAATACTGGCTGAAGAACAGATAGAGATTCTGTCGATCCGCATCGAGCATCGCCGAGACGTCGCCGACGCCGCCGAGGACGAATCGATTCGTGGACGCGCACTGCGCGCTGCCGGCTGGAGCATCGAGGACGATGCCGAGGTCTTCCCAGGTCTGGCCGTCGTCGAACGACCGGGCGGCACCGATGCGCGGCAACTGCCGATCGGGGCGCGCGCAATCATCTGCCGGCCGTTCGTGGTGATAAAACCCGTACCACGCACCGCCATCGTCAGTCACGATCGACTCCATCCACACCCCGTGGCCGGGGTGGGTGATAAAGGAGACCGGCGCGCCACTGGCGAGATGCTCGAGATCGGATCCGGAAGACCGCCGGGGCACGCCGCCCCAGGAGGTGATCACCGAGAGGGTTCGAACGCCGTCGATCAACGACCAGACCAGTGGATTGCTTGAATCGATTTGGCCGGGAAGCTGGAGGCGCGGGGCCGATACCAGCCGCGCTGACGGCACCGGCCGCGACTCGGCGATGACGCGTGTCAGGCCCGCCGGCGCTGAGAAACCCAGCGCGACCATCACGATACTGCCGGCAGCGAAGCCGCGGAGGGTGTCCCGTCCACTCACAACAGACACCTTATCGCACCGCCTCGTCGCGATCAAAAAGACACCCACTCACCGGCGCCGTTTTCATTCGCGTCCACGCTCAGGCGCCCGCTCCGAGGTAGGCGCCGACGCGCAGGAGATCGGCGAACACGCCGCCGGCGGTGACGTTGGGACCCGCCCCGGGGCCTTGAATCACGAGCGGGTTGCGATCGTACCGGCCCGTCTCGAATCGCACGACGTTGTCGGTGAGATTGATGTTCGCGAACGGATGCGTCCGTGGCATCTCGGTCAACTGCACCGAGGCCTTCCCCGCCGCGACATCGAGCAATCCCACATAGCGCAGCACGTGATCGCGTGACCTGGCCGCGGCCAATCGCGCGTTCATCGGGGCATCGAATTCGGTGAGGCGCGTGCGGAACTCGCTCACCGGACAATCGCGCAGCCCGGCCGGCACGAGTCCTTCGACCGAGACATCGCTCAGCTCGAGCGTCAATCCGATCTCCCTGGCCAGGATGATCAGTTTCCTGGCAACGTCCATGCCGGACAGGTCGTCGCGCGCATCGGGTTCGGTGTAACCCTTGTCGATCGCATCGCTCAACACCGTTGAGAACGGCGTGCTGCCGTCCCACACGTTGAACAGGTACGCGAGTGTGCCGGACAGAATGCCTTCGACGCGTCGAATGTCGTCGCCGGTCTCCCGCAGGTCGCGCAGCGTCTGAATCACGGGCAGCGCGGCGCCGACGGTCGCTTCGTAGAGGAAATGCGATCGAGCCGTCCGTCGTCCCTGGTGCAACTTTTCGAGCACCGCTCCTGATCCGCTACCCGCGCGCTTGTTGGGTGTGACGATGTGGATGCCTGAGGCCAGCCACTGCGGATATCGCGCGGCCACCTGATCGCTGGCGGTGCAATCGATCAACAGCGAGTGCGGCAGGTGATCCGCGTGCACGTGCTGCTCGAACGTGGCCAAATCGGCCTCCTGTCCCTGCTCGAGCGCCGCGCGCCAATCGCCGTCGAGCGCGATGCCGGCATCGCTCAACAGCATCTTCTTCGAGGAGATGATGCCGCGCACGCGCAGATCGAGATTGCGATCCTGGCGGAGGCGGACGGTCTGTCGCGCCAGTTGTTCGATTAGCGCGCGGCCGACAAGACCGGGACCGATGATGCCGATCGAGATCGTATTCGGCGACAGGTAGAAGCTGGCATGCACCGCGCGCAAGGCCCGGGTCGCATCGCGCTGATCGATCACCACCGAAATGTTGCGCTCGGAGGCGCCCTGCGCAATCGCGCGCACGTTGACAGCGGCTTTCGACAGCGCCGAAAACACTTTGGCAGCAGCGCCGGGCGTCCCCGACATGCCGTCGCCGACCACGGCGAGGATGCTGCAGTCGGTGGCGACCGAGACTTCCTGAATCTGCCCGTGCTGCAGTTCCGAATCGAACGCCTGCCGGACGATGTGTTCCGCCCTCGCGGCTTCCGATCGCGGAATCGCGAAGCAGATCGAATGTTCGGAGCTGGCCTGCGAGATCAGCACCACCGAGATCGCGTGTTCGCGGAGAGCGGTGAAAAGACGCTGCGCGGTTCCGGGAACACCGATCATGCCCGCGCCTTCAACATTGATCAGCGCCACGTGATCGATGGTGGTGATGCCCTTGACCGGATGACCTGACACCGGCTTCGCGCAGATGAGCGTGCCCGGCTTCTCCGGCGCGAAGGTGTTGCGAATCCAGATAGGGATCCCTTTCGCCACCGCGGGTGCCATGGTCTGGGGATGGAGGACCTTGGCGCCGAAGTACGCCAGCTCCATCGCCTCTTCGTACGACATCGAATCGATCACCGTGGCGCCGGGTGCGCGGCGCGGGTCGGCGCTGAGCACACCGTCCACGTCGGTCCAGATGATGATCTCGGCGGCAGTCAACAAGTCGCCGAAGATCGCACCCGAGAAGTCACTGCCATTCCGGCCGAGCGTCGTCTGCAGGCCGTGGTCATCGCGAGCCACGAATCCCGGAGCGATCAGCGTGATGGGGCCTTCCCGCGTCAGCAATGGCGCTGCGTTCGCCCGCGACTGCGCCCACTGCACGACGGGACCGAGCGCGCCCTCCTGGATGCGAATCACCTCGCGCGAGTCGATCCACTCGACGCGGCGTGCCGGCGCGACGCGGCCCTCGAAATAAATCGCGAACAGCCGCGACGACCACAGCTCTCCGGAACCAGCGACGATTTCTCGAATGGTGCGCGACGCCTGCCGGATCAGCCACACCGTCTGCAACACGCCTCGCAGATCATCGCAATCCGCGGTGAGCTGCGCGATGTAGGCGTCCGCGGAGGGGCCGATCAACGTCCGCGCCAGCTCGATGTGCCGCTGACGAATCGCGTCGAGCCGATCCCAGCAGGCCGCATCGCGGCGCTCGGCGGTCTCGACGAGGCCCAGCAAGTCGTCGGTGACGCCGCGGCACGCCGACAACACCACCGCTTGCCGCGCCACCGGATCGGTTTCGAGGATGCGCGCGACCCGCTCGAAACAGGCCGCATCCGCGACACTCGATCCGCCGAACTTATGTACCTGCCAGGCGCTCACGTTGTGCTCCTTCTCCAAAAAACAAAAAGGCCATCACCCGTTGGGGATGATGGCCATGGTGGTTCGCTGAAATGCGTGGCTACATCATCCGGTGTGCATACCGGTAATGGTGGTCGTGGTCGCGGTGGTGGTGGTGATCGCGGTGCGCATCGAGTAGCCGTCCCTAGTTGTATCGCATGTGAAGAGGCCGAGCAACACGGCGGTGCAATGACGTAAACTTCCCGCCATGCGCGCATTACTTCGTATCTCTCTGTTGGCTGCTTTCGTTGCGATTATCGGATGGACCGCCGTCTCGGCCCAGAACCAGGACCTGTCGTTCCGCGACATGCGGTGGCGCGACATCGGCCCGACGCGCGCCGGACGCGCGCGCGCGATCGCCGGCGTGGCCAGCCAGCCAAATACCTTCTACGCCGGATTCGACAACGGCGGCGTGTGGCGCTCGACCGACTACGGCGCCAACTGGGTGCCGCTGTTCGACGATCAGCCGACCGGATCGATCGGCGCGATCGGCGTGGCGCCGTCGAATCCCAACATCATTTATGTCGGCGCCGGCGCCGGCATCATTCGCCCGGACCTCGCCATCGGCGACGGCATGTATAAGTCCACCGATGCCGGCAGGACGTGGCAGCATCTCGGGCTTCGCGACACGCAGATGATCGCGGCGATCGCCGTCGACCCGACGAATCCCGATCGCTTGTTCGTGGCGGCGCTCGGACACCCCTACGGTCCCAACGCGGAGCGTGGCGTGTTTCGATCGACCGACGGCGGCAAGAGCTTCGAGAAAGTCCTCTACAAGGACGACTACACCAGCGCCAACGAGATCCTGATCGATCCGAAGAATCCCAACACGCTCTACGCGATGTTGTGGTCGCAGCAACAGAGCTTCATCGAAGGCCAGGGCTTCGGCAATGCCGGCATGGGCATGTTCAAGTCCACCAACGGCGGCACCACGTGGACGCAGCTCTCTGAAGGCCTGCCGGCGATTCTCCAGGCCAACGTCGCGATCTCGGCGAGCGACAGCAACATCCTGTATGCGGCCGTCGCGCCGGGCCAGGGTCCGATCGGGTTCTACAAGTCCACCGATGGCGGCGCGCATTGGACGCAGCCGATCAAGGGACCGGGCGCTCCCGCGGGCATGGCGCAGGACATGCGCCCGCTCGGACGCATCGGCGGCGGCGATCTGCCGACCGTGACCATCGATCCGAAGGATCCGAACGTCGTCTACACCGCCTCCACCGTGATGTGGCGCACGCTGGACGGCGGCCTCACGTGGAGCGCCGTGCGCGGCGCGCCGGGTGGAGACGACTATCAGCGCATCTGGATCAACCCGAACGATCCGAACATCATTTTCGCCGTTGCCGACCAGGGCGCGGTCGTGTCCGCGAATCGCGGCCAGAGCTGGAGCAACTGGTACAACCAGAACACCGCGGCGATGTATCACGTCACCACCGACAACGCGTTTCCGTATCGCGTGTGTTCAGGTCAGCAGGATTCAGGCAGCGCATGCGTGGCGAGCCGATCGGACGATGGCCGCATCACGTTCCATGATTGGCATCCGGTGAACATCCAGGAATACGGGATGGCCGCGCCCGATCCAAAGAACCCCGACGTCGTTTACGGCAGCCAGCGCGGCGGCGTGTCTCGTTACGATCGCAAGACCGCGCAGACGACGCAGGTTGGCCCCGACACGTCGGGCACGCTGCCCGGCGGCGGCGCGATGAATCGCAACGTGCGCACCATGCCGATCATCTTCTCGCCGATCGACGACCTCACGATGTTCTACGCGCAGAACGTGGTGTGGAAGAGCATCGACCACGGACATTCGTGGATGCGCATCTCCGGCGATCTGACTCGCGGAGCGAACTGGACCGCGCCCGCCAACACCGGCAAGTACGGCGCCTCCGTCAAGCCGGCGCCGATGGGCAGCATCACCGCGCTCGCGCCAAGTCCGAAGTCGGCGATGACGCTGTGGTCGGGATCCGATGACGGCGCGATTCAAGTGACGCGCGACGGCGGCGCGACCTGGACCAACGTCACGCCGCCGTCGATCAAGGCGTGGACGCGCATCTTCAACATGGAGGCCGGTCACTTCGACGCGCTGACCGCGTATGCGGCGGCGAACACCATGCGGCTCGACGAGATCGCGCCGCACTTCTATCGCACGCACGACGGCGGCAAGACCTGGACCGAGATCAACACCGGCATCGCCGGCGGCGCGGTGGCGAATACGATCCGCGAGGATCCGCGCCAGCCCGGCCTGCTCTACGCCGGCACCGACACGCAGGTGTGGGTGTCGTTTGACGATGGTGATCACTGGCAGACGCTGCGCAACAACATGCCGGCGATCTCGGTGCGCGATCTGCAGGTCAAGGACGATGCGAAGTGCCACTGCGCGGATCTGATCGCCGGCACGCATGGCCGCGGCTTCTGGATCCTCGATGACGTGACCCCGCTCCGCCAGGCCGCCGCGGCCAGGGCGGCGCTCGCGAAGAACGACGCGTATCTCTTCAAGCCGGTCGCGGCAGTGCGCATCCGTTTCGGTGTGAACGAGCCGACGCCGTGGCCGCCCGAGCTGCCTGCCGGTGAAAGCGCGCCTCCCGGTGCATTGCTCGACTATTACCTGCCGCACGACGCGGCGAGTGAAGTGCGTCTCGAGATCGCGAATGCGGCCGGCAAGGTCGTACGCACGTATTCGAGCAAGGATCCCGTGTTCGAACCGGATCCGGGCAAGGACATGGCGGCGTACAACGAGGTCTGCAAGAAGACGCCGACCGCTGCGGACTGCGGCCTGCCACTCTACTGGCCCGCACCTCGCTTCGTCGTCTCGCCGAAGGCCGGCATGCATCGCTTCAGCTGGGATCTGAAGTTCGATCCGGTGTCACCGGAAGATCTCGTTCCTGCCGGCGACAAGGAAGCGACCGGCGCGGTGCCTGGACATACCTATCCGAACTACAGCGTGCCGTGGGTGCCGTCCGGCAACTACACCGTCAAGCTGACCGTGGACGGCAAGTCGATGACGCAGCCGATCACGGTGCACCTCGATCCGCGCGTGACGATCGCGCCCGCCACTCTCCTGCAGCTCAATTCGCTCAGCAGCGGCCTGTATTGGGAAGCGGTCGCCGCGCATCACGCGTTCACCGACGCGCGCGCGTTGGCGAAGACGCTCGAATCGCGCTCGGGCGCGGAGGCGGACAAGTTGAAGAAGGAACTCGAAGTGCTCGCGCCTTCGACAGTGCAGCGCAACGTCCGCCAGCTCCGTCGTCGCAACGAACCTGCAGTGTCGTCACTCGAAGCGGCGAGCAACGCGTTGCAAGCGGCCGCGTTGTCGATTCAAGCAGCGGAAGTGGCGCCGACGGCGGTGCAGATCACGGCTGTCAATACCGCGCGCGCGCAAGCGAAGCCGGTGATGGCGCAGTGGGCCGCGGTGCAGGCGAGAGCGAAGGCGCTGAAACCGTAACGACTTCGTCGCCATCTGTAGAGGCGGGTCTTCAGACCCGCCTGCCTTGACCGGACGCGGACCGGCTGAGCTGCTTGGGAGCCTATTGCACCACAATGGACTCGGGCGAAATCCACCGCCTGAGGCACCTATGAATAGACACAGACAGTCGATCGGCACGCTCGTTCTCATTGCAGGCCTGGCGATCGGACTCTCGTCCAGCTATGCAGACGAAGCACAGGGCAAGAGCGGCAAGGATCATCCGCAGAAACATGAGCCACAGAAGGGCACCGCTGACAAAAAGGCGAAGCCCGTCGTCGTCAACCCACCGGGCAAGGGTGCGGTGGTCATCGATCGCGACGGACACGTCCGCCTGATTCGAGAGTACGGCCACGCCGGATCGCTGCCGCCGGGCCTGGCGAAGCGGCAAGCACTGCCACCGGGCCTGCGCGAACAGCTTCGCGAAAACGGCGCGCTCCCGCCAGGGCTGCAGAAATACTGGGTCCCGGTACCGGCGCCGCTCCTCGGACGTTTGCCGGCGGTGCCGCCAGACCATCAACGCTATTTCGTCGGCGACGATCTGATCGTCGTGAACACGCGGACCAATCAAGTCATCGCGGTGATTCGGAACGTCTGGTAAGCGAGTGCTATGCGACTGGAGGCGGGTGTGAGACCCGCCTCTACGAGCGCTCGCGCAACGCCAACAACAGCGCACACGCCGACGCTGAATAGACCGAATAGTCGAGCGGCGATTTGACGCCGTCGGCGAACACCATCGCCGTCGCAAACCAGAACAGCAACGCGGCGGCACCGAATGCGGTCCATCGCTTCGCCACGCCCGCAATCAACAGGATCGCGAGCGTCGTTTCCGCAATCGTGGCCGACCACGCGAGCACCGGGATCAGATACGCCGGCGCCCACGGATTCAACGCTGCGACGCGGGCGTGAAAGCGCTCGAACGAATCCCAGTGCAACGCGCCGGTCCACAGGCCGAACCGGCCGGCGACCGCGGACAGGAACGCGGCTGCCAGAGCGATGCGGGCAAAGAGGGGCGCTAATCGTTGCAATACCTTCATGGTGCGGCATCATCGCACGACCGCAGGCGGGTCTGACCGTAGGCGGGTCTAAAGACCCGCCTCTACAAATGCGGAATGAGCGATAATCCGCGCTCACGAGGAGACTTCCATGACCACGTCGCGAATCATGCTCACGGCATTCGGCGCTTCTGTTGTTGGACTGCTGACCGTCTCGGCGCAAACCAAGGCCCCCAATGTCGTGACCGGCGAAGGAATTCCGAATCCCACGACCAAGGTGACCCGCAACTGGGGCGAGTTGCCCGCGGGCCGCAAGTGGGGCACGTCGGCCGGCATCGACATCGATCCAAAGGACGGCAACATCTGGGCCTACGAACGTTGCGGTGCGGGCGGCGCCGGCGGCGGTCCGGTCGATTGCGATAACACCCCGCTCGATCCGGTCTTCAAGTTCGATCGCCACACCGGCAAGGTCCTCGCCAACATCGGCAAGGGCGTGATGGTGACGCCGCACGGCATCTCCGTCGACAAGGACGGCAATGTCTGGATCGCCGACTTCGCCAACAACAAGGAAGGGACCAAGGGCCAGCAGGTCCACAAGTTCAGCCCCACGGGCGAGAAGTTGATGAGCCTCGGCATCGCCGGCAAGCCCGGCAACGCCGACGGCCAATTCAACCAGCCCAACGACGTCGTCGTCGGGCCCGACGGCAGCATCTACGTGTCGGACGGCCACGATGCGCAGGGCATGATCACCGCCCAGCAGATCGCCGAAGGCCTGAAGCGCGGCGCCACGTCGCGCATCAGCAAGTTCACCAAGGAAGGCAAGTTCATCAAGTCCTGGGGCGCGATCGGCATGAAGCACGGCGAGTTCCGCACGCCGCACGCACTGATGTTCGATGCGAAGGGCCGGCTGTGGGTCGCGGATCGCGGCAACCATCGCATCGAGATCTTCGACCAGGACGGCAAGTATCTCGAGTCGCGCTACCAGTTCTCGCGCCCGAGCGGCTTCTTCATCAAGGGCAACCTCGTCTACGTGATCGATTCCGAGTCGGCGCCGCTCAACCACCCGAACTGGCGCGACGGTGTGCGCATCGGACCCGTGGATGAAGATCGCGTCACGGGCTACATCCCGCCGTTCGATCGGGACGATCGTTTGCAGCAGGGCACGGCAGGTGAAGGCGTCGCCGTGGATGCGGACGGCAATGTCTACGCGGCGGAAGGCCCGAACTCGATCAACCAGGCCGGCGGCGCGTTCACGAAATACTCGGTGAAATAACCCGCACATCTTTCAGGAGCCGCCTGTCACAAACGGGCGGCTCCGCCGTCTACGCTGGAAATGGACCCGTTCGAAACCAGCCGCGCCAGGCTATTCGGCCTCGCCTACCGCATGCTCGGCTCCAGGGCCGACGCCGAAGACATCGTGCAGGAGGCCTATCTCCGCTGGCACCAGGCCGACCACTCTTCGATTGAGAATCCTGAAGCGTGGCTCGTCACCGCGGCGACCCGTCTGTCAATCGATCGGCTGAGGCGCCTCAAGACCGAGCGCGAAGCGTATATCGGCCAATGGCTGCCGGAGCCGATCGCGGTCACGCCGGTACCGCCACCGGATCATCATCTCGAGCTCTCGGAAGATCTCTCCGTCGCCTTCCTGACGTTGCTCGAGCGATTGGCGCCGGATGAACGCGCCGCCTTCCTGCTCCATGATGTGTTCGATGTTGGCTACGGCGGCATCGCCGCCGTCCTCGATCGCACCGAAGCCGCGTGCCGGCAAGTGGTGCATCGCGCGCGTGAGCGGGTGCGGGGCGATCGCAAGCGCTTCGCAGCCAGCGAGTCCGCAAAGGCCGACATGCTGCAGCGATTCATGACCGCCATCGATGCGCGCGATGAAGCGGCGCTGCTGCAATTGTTCGCGCCCGATGCGGTGTGGACCGCGGATGGCGGCGGCAAGGCCGCGGCCGGCTTGAACCCGATCTTCGGCGCCGATCGCATCGCGCGTCTCTCGATCGGCTTGCGTGAAAAGTTCTGGTCGAACGACCGCACCATGAAGATCGCCGCCGTCAATGGCGAGACGGGGCTGTGCATCTACGACGGCGATCGCCTCACCGCGGTGATGACCATCGCCACCGACGGCGACCGCATCCACGCGGTCTACGCGGTCGTCAATCCCGACAAGCTTCATTAGGGCTGCCCGCACCGCCGACGCGCCACGCGCGAAGGCGTGTCACAAGCCTGAGCCGCATCCGTCTTCGCTGTAGAAACAGAGGAGACTCCATGCAACCACGACTCGATCTGAACAAGCACCTGAACACCAACCTCGGCCGCGCCATGCTGGCGCTGTCCGCCGAAACCGCCGGCGCCCTCGATCACCAGCTCTTCGAGCTGGTCAAGATCCGCGCGTCACAAATCAACGGCTGCGCCTACTGCATCGACATGCATACCAAGGATGCGCGACAGGCGGGAGAAACGGAACAGCGCATCTACGCGCTCAACGCGTGGCGGGAAACGCCGTTCTTCACCGACCGCGAGCGGGCGGCGCTGGCATGGACCGAAGCGGTGACGCGCGTCGGCGATACGCATGTGCCGGACGACGTCTTCGCGCTCGTCAAGGCGCACTTCACCGACGGCGAACTCGTCGCGTTGACGATGGGCGTGGTGGTGATCAACGGCTGGAATCGACTGGCGGTGTCGTTCCGCGCCCCGGCGGGCACGTATCAACCGAAGGCGATGGCGACGACGGCGTAGCGGGCGGCTACTTCGCCGGCCGGATCGTAATCAACGTGGGCGGCGCGTCCTTCGCCTCACAACTCGTGACGCAGCGGTCCTTCGCTGAAGGGCAATTCGCACACCGCGGCTGCCCGTCACGTGTCGACGAGAAGACAGTGCGACGCACCAGTAGCGCCACCGCGATGAGAGCGGCGATGGAGACGATGATGGTCTGCAGGGTCTCAGTCGACATCGCGCTCTCTCACGAGACTCCGGCCGCGCGCAGGCCCTGATAGACGATCAGCGCCACGAGATAGGCCAGGCCCGACATGTAGCCGAGTTGCATCGCCGCATACCGCAGCTTGCCGGTTTCCTTGCGGGTCACCGCCAGTGTCGGCAGGCATTGCATCGCCAGGACGAAGAACACCAGCGCCGCGGCGGCGGTCGCCCGCGTGAACACCGGCGTGCCATCGTCCCTGGTCATGTTGCGAATGCGATCGACGACACCATCGTCCGGATCAATATCCGTGCGGGCGCCGGCGAGCACCGACATCGTCGACACAAATACTTCGCGCGCGAGGAAGCTGGTCATCACGCCCACGGTGAGCTGCCAGTCGAAACCCAGAGGCTCGAACACGGGAGAGACGCGGTGTCCAATACGGCCGATAAAGCTCTGCGCCTGCTGCGCGCGCGATTGCTGGGCGGCCGCATCGACGGTAACCGCGGCCGTCATCGGCGCCACCGGCTGTTTCGGGTACGCACTCAGCCACCACATCACGATGCAGATCGCGACGATCACCGTGCCGGCGGTGGTGATGAACGACAGCCCCTGGTCCTTCGCCGCCAGCAGCGCATTCCTGACCGAGGGCGCCTTGTAGGTCGGCAACTCGAGAATCATCGGCCGGGCCTGCCCCGGCAGGATCGTGCGGCCCACCAGCCACGCGGTCAACAGCGCCGCCGCCGCGCCGAGCAGGTAACACCCCGCGAAAGCAAGACCTGCCGCGGCCGGACGCCCCGCGAACAGCAGTGTCGTCAGCAGCACGTAGACCGGCAGACGCGCGGAACAACTCATGAACGGCGCCACGAGGATCGTCGCCAGGCGGTCGCGGCGATCCGAAATCAAGCGGGCGCTCATGATGCCCGGCACCGCGCACGCATGTGACGTCAGCAGCGGCACGAACGCGTGACCGGGCAACCCGAACCGCGCCAGGAGGCGATCCAGTACGAAGGCCGCGCGCGCCAGGTAACCGGTATCTTCGAGCAGGGTGATCAAGAAGAACAGCAAGCAGATCTGCGGCAGGAACACGACGGTGCCGGCAATGCCGCCGACCACGCCGTGGCTGAGGAGATCACGAATCGGGCCGGGCGGGAGCCACGTCTCGAGCAGCGTGCCGAGGCCGGCGAAGGTGGCTTCGATCAAATCCATCGGCACGGTCGCCAGCGCAAACAGGATCCAGAACAGCCCCGCCATCACCGCGAAGAACACGAGCACGCCCAGCACCGGGTGCGTGACGATCCGATCGATGCGCCCGCCGAGCGCATCGGCGCGCGTCGCGGCGGCCCGGTCGACGGAACTGACGTCCCCGCTCACTTGCTGCGCCCACGCCATGGACGCTTCGGGTGTGACGGCGGCGAGCGCCGGCCGCGCCGGCTGATCGATCGCGATCGCCCGGCGCAACATGTCGAGACCGCGACTGGTCCTGGCAACGATCGGCACGACGGGCACGCCCAGCCGTCGTGACAGCGCGGCCGCATCGATCGCGATGCCGCGGCTCTCCGCCAGGTCGGTCATGTTGAGCGCGACGACCACCGGATGCGGCCCGTTGAGAATCTGCGACACCAGCACGAGGTTGCGCGCGAGATTGCACGCATCGACGACAATCACCACCACGTCGGGCGCCGAAGCGGTCGCGGTGAAGATCACCGTGCGCGCGATGCTGGTTTCCTGGGTATCGAGGTGAAGGTCGTAGATGCCGGGCAGGTCGACGATTTCGATCGGCTCGTCCAGCCCGGGCCACTGCGTCCGCCCCGAACGAACCGCGGTGGTGGTGCCGGGGAAATTCGAGGTCTTCGCACGCGCGCCGCAGAGCGCGTTGAACAAGGTGGTCTTGCCGGTATTCGGATTGCCGGCCAGCGCAATGCGCCGGACGGCCGCGGCGCGCTCCTCAGCCGGCGGCAGGACTGCCGCAGTCGTCACGGGGCGTTGCCGCCGTCAACCGCCGCAGACATCGACCTCGCCACGATCTGCGACAGGCCGATGCGCGTGGCGCCCACCTGGATGATGCAGGGGTCGCCGAGACGGCAAACGGTAAAACGGGCGCCGACGCCCAGGCCCAGCGAGCGCAGCACATCGCGCGAGTGGGTATCGGTCACGTGCCGCAGCACCGCCGCGGTTCCCAGCGGGAGATCCAGCAACGGGACAGCCACGGACGGGGCGGCCGGGTATTCGAGAACAAGAGCGCTCACGGACATCGGGATACCCCCGATCTTACCCCAAAATGAGACAACGTCTCATTTTGAGTGATCGGGGGACTCGCGGGCCGCTATTTCGCCGGCGTCGCGAGCGGCTTGCCCTTCTCGACGATGTAGGTCGAGAGGATGGCCGCCGGTGTAGTTCCGGTGTTCGTTGCGGCGTGCACCATGCCGGCCGGGATCGCAAACACGTCTCCGGGTTTCAGGACCCTGGTCTTGCCATCCATTTCCACGGTGACGCTGCCCTCGAGCAGGTAACCGACTTCTTCTCCCGGATGGGTGTGGCGGCCCGACGAGACGCCGGCCGGGAATTCGGCCCTCGCCGTCACGGCCTCATGGCCGGCATAGGAAATGTCCATCGTCTGCAGCATCACGCGCTTGAAGGCGGGCGCCTGCGCGAACGCGGCGGTCATCGATCCGAGAAGAAGTACTGCGACGAGTGATTTCTTGAGCATAAGGTTCCTGTTTTTTATCACGGCCGCTCATCTGCCGCCCAGCCCGGTGTTGGGATATACTATTTGTATATGGCAGCTTCCAGGGATCGCACTCGGACGGCCAAGGTGTTTCTGACCAATCGCAGCCAGGCGGTGCGGCTGCCAAAGGAGTTTCAGTTCTCGACATCGGAAGTCTTTATCCGCAAGGAGGGTGAGGATGTGATTCTTTCGCCACGGCCGCGCGAGTGGAGCCTGTATTTCGACACGGCACCGGTCGCGTCGCCGGGATTCATGTCGAACGTCGAGGACCTGCCCGTCCAGGAACGCGAAGACTGATGCCGGCGCGACGTGCTGCCGGTGAGTCCACGATTCGCTACATGCTCGACACGGACACGTGCTCGTACATCATGAGGCGCAGCGATGCGGTGCTGCTGAAGCGCGTCGCGTCCGTGCCGGTGTCGGAGGTGTGCATGTCTGTAGTGACGAAGGCGGAACTCATGTACGGAGTCGAGGTCTCACCGCATCGCGCACAAGATGCGGCCGCACTCGCAGCCTTTCTCCCCTACGTGGATGCGATTGACTTCACGAGCGACTCCGCCCTGCACTATGCGGAGATTCGCGCCGACCTCAAGCGGCGCGGGACGCTAATCGGCGCCAACGACCTGTTCATTGCCGCGCATGCGCGCAGCCTCGGCCTGACGCTGGTGACCAACAACACCAAGGAGTTCGATCGGGTCAGGGAACTGACGATCGAGAACTGGACTCAATCGGGCCGGCGCAGGAAGTAGGCGGTGATCATGCGGCAGGGTTCCGCCCTGCCATGACCGTCGCGGCGATGCCACCCGTCACATTCGCCATCGTCCTGATCATGTCGGGAATCGCATCGGCGCCAAGCAAGATGCCGATCGCGCCGGCCGGGATGCCGGCCGCCACCAGCACCGGCGTCATCACGATGATGCTGCCGCCCGGCACGCCGGGACTCGCCACGGTCGTGAAGATCGTCGTCACCAGCACCGACGCCATCTGCGCGGGCGGCAACGTGACGCCGAAGAGTTGCGCCGCGAACAGCACCGCGACCGTCTGACCGACGGCGGATCCCACCCTCAGCAACGACGCCGCGAGCGGCACCATCACGGCGACGATCGGTTCGGGCGCGCCGAGGCTGCGGGCCGCATCCATCATCGCCGGCAGTGTCGCCATGGTCGATCGCGAGGAGATCGCCAGCGATTGCGCCGGCACGCACGCGCGCGCGAACGCCGCCATCGGCACACCGCCGACGATCGAGACCATCGGGTAGACGATCAGCGCGAGCGCGGCCAACGTCAGGACCACCGACACCACGACGTAGTTCGCGAGCAGGCCGGCGACGCTGATGCCCAGCCGCGCGGCAATCGGCGCCGTCAGCGCCAGCACGCCAATCGGCGCGAATGCGACGATCCAGCGGACGACGATCAACATCGCATCGGCGACAGCACCAAAGAATGTGGTGACGGCGAGACGACGATCATCGGCGAGTCGCGAGACCGCGAGCGCGAACGGGATCGTGAAGACGATCAGCGGCAGGAGCGCACCATCAGCGGCGGCCTTGAACACGTTGGTCGGCACCAGGTCGATCAACCACGAGGTCAGCGTCGGCACCGTCGCCGCGCCGGCCACGCCGATCGATGCAGATGCGCGTAACTCGTTGGCAGTAGCCGCATCGACGGGCATCAGGCCGAGCGCGGCCTGGCCCGCAAACAGCGCGAAGATCGCTGCGCCGATCGGCAACATCAAGAGCGCGACGGCGCGCGATCGGAGGGTGGAGAGCACGCTCGAGCCCGATGCGGACCCGAGTCCGGCGATCAGCATCCCGGTCACCAGCGGGATGACGGTCATGCGGATCGCGTTGACGAAGATCGTGCCGGCGACATCGGCCACACCGATGAGCGGATCGAGCCACGGCGCGGCGCGTGCGGCGAGGCCAAGCAGGATGCCGCCCGCAAAGCCGAGCAGCACCAGCGCCGGCGACGCGGACGAGAACCTAGGCCTGATAGGAAGCCGTTCCCCCGACGACGGTGCGCACGATGGCGATGTCCTTGATCTTCTCCGGATCAACCGTGTGCGGATCGTCCGCGAGCACGACGTAGTCGGCGAGCTTGCCGGCGGTGATCGATCCCTTGATCGCTTCCTCACCCGACGCCCACGCGCCGTTGTAGGTGTTGACGGCGATCGCTTCGGCGACGCTGATCTTCTGGTTCGCGCCCCACACCTTGCCGTCCCAGCCCTTGCGCGTCACCATGCCCTGGATGCCCATCAGCGGCGCAAACGGACCGGGACTGAAATCGGAACCGGCGGCGGCGTAGATCCCCGCATCGATCAGCGAGCGGAAGGCCATGCAGTTCTTCATCATCTCTTCGCCGTAGTAGACGAACTTGTCGGGGTTGTAATACGCGTAGGTGGTGAAGAGCGCCGGGACGGCGCCCATCGCTTTCATCCGCGCGATCAGCGACGGATTGAGCAGCGTGCAATGCGTGATCTTCGGACGCGCATCGGCGCGCGGCGCCAGCTTCAGCGCGCGCTCCATCGCCGTCAGGTACATGTCGATGGCAACGTCGCCGTTGGCGTGGCAGTTCACCTGGATGCCGGCGCGATGCACGCGCTCGATCCACGCGTTGAGGGTGTCCTGCGTCTCGGTGATGTTGCCCTGGTACGGCGGCGTCACGCCGGGATAGGGCGTGGACAGCGCCATGGTCCGTTCGGAGAACGACCCGTCCACGGTGTGCTCCGAGGTCGCGCCAAACTTGATCCAGTCGTCACCGAAACCGGTCTTGAGGCCGGCGCTGATCATTGCCTCGAGCGCGCGGCCGTTCGATTCATAGCTGATGCGGTGCTTGAGATCGCCACGCGCCCGCACATCCTGCATCGCCTGCAGGTCGCCGCCCTCGTGATGCACGCTGGTCAGGCCGTAACGCGCAAACTGCTTCGAGATGTGCGCGACGCCGTCGCGGGCCCGCGTTTCATTTTCAGCAGGCGTGTAAGTCCGCCGCTTGCCGACCTTGTTGAACGGCGCCGACGCGAGATCGGTGACCCGGCCATTGAGGTCGCCGTTCGCATCCTTGTCGTAGGTCCCGCCCATCGGATTGGCGGTGTCCCTGGTGATGCCCGCCATCTCGAACGCCTTGCTGTTGTAGAAATAGGTGTGGCCGCCGCGATGGCGGACGATCACCGGATGGTCCTTCGACACTTCGTCCAGGTCGTGAATGTTCAGCGCGCGCTTGTCGCTGAGCTTCGTATCGTCGAAGAAGTAGCCCTCGACCCACGTCCCGGGCGGCGTCTGCTGCGCGCGTTCGCGCAACTTGCCGATGATGCTGCGGATGCTGACGAACTCCACCTCGAAGGGATTGCCGACCAGCACCTCGTTGAGGAGCGTTTCTCCGCCCGCATGGTTGTGGCAATCGATGAAGCCGGGCACCACCGTCATGCCCTTCGCATCGAACGTCTGCGTGTTCTTCCCCGCCAGGTTTCTCACGTCACTCGATGCGCCGACGGCGATGAACCGGCCGGCCTTCACCGCGAACGCCTCCGCGCGCGGCGCACGCGGATCCATCGTGTAGACCTTGGCATTGACGACGACCAGGTCGGGAGTCGCGTCGCCTGACGATGAGGCCGCGGCAGCCTGCTCGGCCTGGACGTGCGCGACCAGTTCCGGCGCACCCGCCAATGCGGCGAGTGATGCGCTCGCAACGTTGATGAACTGCCTGCGATCCACCTTCGCCTTCGGCGCCGGCGAGACAAGTTTGTGCTTCGAGTCGGACATGTCGGTAATCCTAGCTCACTTGATTTCAACGGCGATGCGGTCGGCCGCCCTGGCCGACTCGTTGGCTTCGGTATGCGTTCCCGGTCCAGAAATCCTGACGTCGTCCGCGACGGCACCCGGCTGATCGTTCATATAGAACACCACCCGATTCAGCAGGTGCTCGTGCGAGGGCGCCTTTTCACCCGGGCCGAAGTGAATGCGGAGCACGCGCACGAATTCGTTTTCGAATTCAACCTGGTAGTGTTTCGGATCGACGACGACGGGATCGATCCTGGTGGCGGGAGCCGGACCCGCGGGAGCGCCCTTGAGATCGATCTCGAGAATGCGAATCGGGTGATCGCTGGTGTTCTCCGCCGTATAGGCGGGGCTCGACGGACGCCAACGCACGTCACCGCGCGTGAACGTGATCGTCTCGGACGCGTCACCTTCCTTCCGCGTCATCACACCGTTGTCCAGGTAGATGAGGACGCGATGCGTGGCATGCCCGGTCCTGGCAATCGACGGCGTGTGCGGCTGGAGGGTCGCCACGTAGACGCGAACCTGTGGCGTATCCAGGCGCTGGGCGATAACGGCCGGCGCGGGCGCGTTCTGTGCGGCCAGGAGCACCGGGGTGGACAGGGCGATCAAGCCGGCGATGCGCATGATGCGGGTCATTCTGCCTGAATTCGTCCAGCGCGGGTAAGATATGCCCCGGAGCGACATGACCATGAAATCCCTGATTCGATTTGCTGTTTTGAGCAGTGTGTTGACCGTGAGCGTTTCGGCGCAGGAGCCCGCGCGTCCGCAGCGTCCCCCACAAACCCCGGAACAACAGGCGGAAGCCGCCAAGCGGCGTGAAGCCGAAATGGTCGCGCCACGCCCGATCGCCGCGCTCGACAGCGTCTGGACCGAGGAGCTCACGTGGATGGAAGTGCGTGATGCGATCAAGGCCGGCAAGACCACGGGCCTGATCCTCACCGGCGGCGTGGAATCCAACGGACCGCACCTCGCGACCGGCAAACATAATTTCGTGCTCAAGGTGATGGGCGAAGCGATTGCGAGGAAGCTCGGTAACGCGCTGGTCGCGCCGATCGTCACGCTCGAACCGGGCCGCCCGGATAGCGACCGCGTGCCGCCCGGCAGCATCTTCCTGTCGCAGGCGACCTACAAGGCCGTGCTCACCGACATGGCGACCAGCATGAAGAGCATGGGCTTCACGACCGTGATCATGATGGGCGACTCGGGCGGCAACCAGTCCGCGATGAAGGAAGTCAGCGCCGAGCTCAGCGAGAAGTACAAGGGCTCCGGCGCGCGTTTCATCTTCATTCCCGAGTATTACGACTACGCCTCGGCGCAGAAGTTCCTGCAGGCCAACGGCGTGCCCGAGCAAATCGAGATCGGCGCCAGCCAGGGCTCCGACAAGATCCACGAGGAATACAGCATCGACGCGCTGATGTCGCTCTACGATCCGAAGACGATCCGCATCGACGAGCGGACCAAGGCGAATCGCGCGACCATCAACGGCGTGAGCCTGTTGCCGATGAGCAAGACGCTGGAGAATGCGAAGAAGATCGTCGATGTCCGCGCCAAGCTCGCGATCGACGCGATCAACAAGGCGATGGGCAAGTAGCTAGATACCGAAGCAGGAACTGAACATGCGTCCAGCCGCCGTCGTCCTCATCCTCGCGCTCTGCACCGTCGTCACGCAGGGGCAATCGAAGACTCCGTTCGGCCGGCCGACGACGGAGACGCCGCAGCCGGCGGCCGGCATCAAGGCGGTGCCGGGCTCGCGCGCGCAAGGATGGTTGTCGCAGGGGCGGTCGGAAGTGCTGGCGCGTCACGGCATGGTGGCGACGAGCGATCCGCTCGCCGCGGAAGCCGGACTCGAAATTCTTCGCCAGGGCGGCAACGCGATCGACGCGGCGGTCGCCACTGGCGCAGTACTCGACGTCACCTCGCAGAACGACACCGGCATCGGCGGCGATCTGTTCGCGATCGTCTACTCCGCCAGGGACAAGAAGCTCTACGCGTTGAACTCGGCCGGCTGGTCGCCGAAGGGGTGGACGCCGGAGTTCTTCACCAACACGCTGAAGGCGACGCGCGTCCCCAATAACGGCGTCAACGCCGCCACCGTGCCCGGCGCGGTGGCCGGATACGACGCGCTGCTGTCGCGGTTCGGCAGCATGACCTTCAGGCAAACCTTCGAACGCGCCGCACGCATCGCCGAAGAAGGCTGGGGCCTCGCCGAGCGGCGTCATAACGACATGCGCAGCGCCGTCAACGGGCTGAAGGCCGATGCGGATTCGAAGCAGGTGTTCCTCGACGGCGAACAGGCGTGGCCGCTCTATTCGGTGATCAGCAATCCGAACCTCGCCAGGGCGTTGCGGATCATTCAGTCGCGCGGCAAGGACGGCTTCTACAAGGGCGAGATCGCCTCGGCGATCGTCGCCAAGGTGAAGTCAGGCAACGGCGTGATGACGATGGACGATCTCGCCGAGTTTCAACCTGAGTGGGTCGAGCCGATCTCCACCAACTATCACGGCTTCGACGTGTTCGAATTGCCGCCGCCGGGTCAGGGCTTCGCCGCGCTCGAGATGCTCAACATCCTCGAGGTCTGCGCGCCGAAGCTCAATCTCAACCTGACGAGCCTCGGGCCGTCGAATCCGATGTATTGGCACCTGATGGTCGAAGCCAAGAAGCTCGCCTACTCGGACTTGCTGGCGAAGAATGCGGATCCGAAATTCGCCAAGGTGCCGGTCGCCGAATTGATCTCCAAGGAACATGCCGCGTCGCTGTGCGGAAAGATTGATCCCAACGTCGCCGGCAAGCCGGGGGTCTCGGGCGGAACCGAGGGCGGCACGATCTACCTGACCACCGCGGATCGCTGGGGCAACATGGTGTCGCTCGTGCACAGCGTGTTCAGCGTCTACGGCAGCCGGGCGACCGTCGGTCCGTACGGATTCGTGCTGCACAATCGGGGCTCGGCATTCTCACTCGATCCGAAGAGCCCGAACATCGTCGCCCCGCACAAGCGTCCGTTCCACAGCATCATCGCCGGTTTTGTGATGCAGGACGGGCAGCCGTTGATGACGTTCGGCAATATGGGCGGCAGCGTTCAGCCGGAAACACACGCGCAGCACATGGTTAACCTGATCGACAACGGCATGAACGTGCAGATGACCACCGACGCCGCACGATTCACGCACAACCAGAACTCGAACCAGTTGTCGCTGGAAGCGGCGCTGTTCGATCTCGTCGGCGCGGCACTGAAGGCAAAGGGCCACGATGTGCGCAGCGTGAACGGCGGCGCGGTCGGCGGCTACCAGGGCATCCTGTTCACGCGCGATCCGCGATTGCCCTCACCGATCTTCGACGCGTCCTGGGCGCGTGACGATCGGCCGGTCAACGGCGTGTATCGCGGTGGATCCGACCATCGCAAGGACGGCCAGGCCGCCGGCTGGTAAGCCTTACGACGGCTGCGCCGAGCGGCGCCACGTCGCCGGCGCTTGTCCCACCAGTTTCTTGAACGCGCGGCTGAAGGCGGCTTCGGATTCGTAACCCACCGAGGCCGCGACTTCCGCGACGCGGCCGCCTTCCATCAACATCCGCGACGCGAGCTGCATCCGCCATAGTGCGAGATATTGCATCGGCGACTCGCCGACCATTTCGGTGAAGCGCTCGGCGAACACCGATCGCGACAACCCGACCAGCCTCGCCAGACGATCGACCGTCCACGCTTCGTTCGGCTGCCCGTGCAGCGCCGCCAGCGCCTGGCCAACCACGGGATCGCGCAGTCCCTCGAGCCATCCGGTGTGTGACGGCGGCAGCATTTCGAGATACCGGCGGACCGCTTCCACGAACATCAACTCCGACAGGCGCGCGAGCACGTTTTCACCGCCGGCACGAGCACTGCCCGATTCCTTGACGGCGATGTTCAGCAGCGTGGCCAGCCATCCCGCGTTGGCATTCGACACGTTCGCGGCCAGGTGGATGACGCGCGGCAGCGCGGCGAGCAATGGATTGAACGGCCGCTCATCGCAGCCGAGAAACCCGCAGACGACGCGGGCGCGATCGCGACCGCCGCCGCCCAGCTCGTACATGATCGGCAACGGCGTCGACGGCCGCGCGAAGGCCGCCATGTCCGGCGCGGAACGCATGCCCGGCGCGCTCGACAGCACGTGCGCGTCGCCCTGCGGAAAGATGATCAGGTCGCCTTCGTTGAGGCGGATGGGTTCCTCGCCGAGCGCATGTCCCCAGCATTGGCCGCGCGCGATCAAGTGGTATTCGATCACGCGTTGCGAGCCCGGCATCACCTTGGCGGCAATCTGGCTCGAGTGCGGCGCTTCGGCCACCCACGGCGCGCTCAGCTCGAAATCGAAATACACCGCGCCGGTCAAGCGGACCGCGCGCAGCACGTCGGACAACACGTCAGCCTTCACAACACTCCGCTTTCGGACGCATGAGCATCCCCTCCGGACGATCGAGCAGGTTCCGGGAATTTACAGACGAACAGCGAGGCGATCCGGATGCTTGCGCATGGTTCCACTCGCCGCGCCACCTTACGGTACAGTTCATGCCACGGCGATCACGCTGTAGCAGAAAATCGAAAGGATTAGTTTATGTCGACTGGAAATCAGGCGTCCTCCGCCAATCGCCGCGCCAACGCCCTCGCCGAACGTCTCGAGCAGGGCGCCGCCGGGCTCGCCGCCCTGGCCACCTCCCTGAACGATATTCAGTGGCAGACCCGGGTTGCGAAGGACGGCCGCAAGATCGGCGTCATCGTCCATCACGTCGCCAACATGTATCCGATCGAAATCCAACTGGCCCAGGCGCTGGCCGGCGGCCAGCCGATCGCCGGCGTGAGCTGGGACGATGTGCATGGCATCAACGCCAAGCACGCCGTCGAGGCGGACGACGTGACGAAGGACGCGGCGCTGGCGTTCCTCAAGCAGAACAGCACCGCTGCCGCGGCCGCGATTCGCGCCTTGACCGATGAGCAACTCGACCAGGCCGCGCCGGTCTCGCTCAACGCCGACGCGCCGTTGACGTGCCAGTTTTTCCTGGAAGATCACGCCGTGCGCCACAGCTACCACCACACGGCCAGGATCCGGGCGGCGCTCGGACTCTAGAAGGGAGCGAGCCATGACCACGCAAGTGCTGACGCCGTTAAAGGCGAGGCAACAGGCGATGTGGGCATCCGGCGACTTCGCCGTGATCGGCACCACGCTGCAAATCGTCGGTGAAATGCTGTGCGAAGCGATTGATCTGCGCAGCAACGAGCGGGTGCTGGACGTGGCGGCCGGCAACGGCAATGCCACGCTGGCCGCGGCCCGCCGTTTCGCGACGGTCACCGCCACCGATTACGTGCCGGAGCTGCTCGAGCGCGGCCGGCGCCGCGCCGAGGCGGAAGGCGCGCGGATCACGTTCGCGGTCGAGGATGCCGAAGCGCTGGACTTTCCCGACGCGAGTTTCGACGTCGTCCTGTCAACGTTCGGTGTGATGTTCGCGCCGGATCACGAGAAGGCCGCGTCGGAAATGATGCGGGTGTGCCGTCCCGGAGGACGAATCGGACTGGCGTCGTGGACCCCGACGGGCTTTCTCGGCAAGCTGTTCCGCGTCGTCGCCAATCATGTGCCGCCGATTCCGGGCGTGCGCTCGCCGCTGCTATGGGGCACGGACGCGCACTGCCAGGAACTCTTCAAGGGCGCGGCGTCGATTCGGCACACCGCTCGCAACTTTGCGTTTCGGTACCGATCGGCCGAGCACTTCGTCGAGATCTTCCGGACCTACTACGGGCCCACGCACAAGGCGTTCGCGGCGCTTGAACCGCCGCAGCAGGAGGCACTCGAACATGATCTGCTCGCGATACTCCGCGAGGCGGATCGCGGCGATGCCAGGGGCCTGGTCGTGCCGGCCGAATACCTGGAGACCGTGATCACGCGATGACGACACGGCGATTGATGGCGGTGCTCGCGCACCCGGACGACGAGACGCTCGGCACTGGAGGCGTGCTCGCGCACTACGCGGGCGAAGGTGTCGACGTCTCGGTGGTCACGGCGACGCGAGGAGACGCGGGACGGTTTCGCGGCCTTCGTCCCGGTTCGCCGGGACATCCGGGGCCGGCCGCACTGGCGGATATTCGCGAGGCCGAGCTCCGCGCCGCCGCCGGCGTGCTGGGCGTAGGTGACGTGACGATGCTCGGCTTCGAGGACGGCCGGCTCGATCGCGCCGAGCCGCGCCATGCCATCGCCACCATCGCCGATCAACTGCGGCGCGTGCGACCCGACGTCGTCATCACGTTCGCACCGGACGGCGCCTACGGGCATCCGGATCACATCGCCATTTCGCAATTCACCGCGGCGGCCATCGTGGCCGCGGCCGACCCTGCATTCGCACACGACGGTGTCGTGGCGGCAGGGCGGCCGCACGCGGTGTTGAAGCTCTACTACATTGCGTGGACGGCGCCGGTGTGGGAGGCGTATCAGGCGGCCGTGCAACGCCTGGTCTCGGTCGTCGACGGCGTCGAGCGGCAAGCGACGCCGTGGCCTGACTGGGCGCTCACCACGGTCGTCGATACGAAGCACGTCGCGGCGACCGTGACTCGCGCGGTCGCCTGTCATGATTCACAAGTGGCAGGCTACGTCACGTTGATGACCCTTCCGCCCGCACAGCAGCAGGCACTCTGGGAGTCTCAATCGTTTTATCGCGTGTTCAGCCTCGTCAACGGCGGACGGGCACGCGAGACCGATCTTTTCGAAGGACTGAAGTAATGACGCGAATCTCACCTGCAGAAATGGACGCCGCGACGTTTCGCGCCATCGGCCACCGCCTCGTCGATCAAGTGGCCGGGCTGCTCGAGGCAGTGCCCTCCGGCCCAATCACGCGCGATGAGTCACCGACGATGGTGCGGGAAGCGCTGGGGTTGACGGGCCCGATGCCGAAGGACGGCATGGATCCCGCGTCGCTCCTCGAGGCCATGACGCCGTTGCTGTTCGAGCACTCGCTCTTCAACGCGCATCCGCGCTTCTTCGGCTACATCACGTCCTCGCCGGCGCCCATCGGCGTGCTGGGCGATCTGCTCGCCGCGGCCCTCAATCCCAACGTCGGCGCGTGGCGGCTGTCGCCGGCGGCGACCGAGATCGAAGCGCAGACCATTCGCTGGATCGCCGAGTTCATCGGCTTCCCGATCGACTGCGGCGGCGTGCTCGTCAGCGGCGGCAACATGGCCAACATCGTCTGCCTGATGGCGGCGCGCATCGCGAAGGCGGATTGGGACGTGCGGGCCGAGGGCATGGCGGCCGAAGCCTCGCGCCGGCTGCGCGTCTATGCCTCGACCGAAGCGCACACCTGGATTCAAAAAGCCGTGGACATGGCCGGCATGGGCACCGAATCGATCCGGTGGATCCCGACCGATCGGCAACTGCGCATGGACATCACGGCGCTGCGCCGGCAGATCGAGATCGATCGCGAGGCGGGCGACGTTCCCTGCCTGATCGCCGGCACGGCGGGATCGGTCAGCACCGGGGTGATCGATCCGTTACAGGAGATTGCCGCGATCTGCCAGGAGGAACAGATCTGGTTTCACGTCGATGGCGCGTATGGCGGCTTCGCCGCATCGCTAGCTGATGCGTCAGACGATCTGCGGGCCCTTCGCCTCGCGGATTCCGTTGCGGTCGATCCGCACAAGTGGCTCTACGCGCCCCTCGAAGCCGGCTGCGTGCTGGTGCGCGATGAGGCGGCCTTGCGCGCCGCGTTTGCCTATCACCCGCCCTATTACCACTTCGCCGAGCAGGCGACGAACTTCCTCGACTACGGCCCGCAGAACTCGCGCGGATTCCGCGCGCTGAAAGTGTGGCTGGCGATGAAGCACGTTGGCGCCGACGGCTACCGGCAGATGATCGGCGACGATATTCGCCTCTCGCGGTTGATGGCGGAGGCGGTCAAGGACCACCCGGAATTGGAACTGGCGACCCAGGATTTGAGCATCACCACGTTCCGCTACGTGCCGGCCGATCTGCGGCCGACGGTCGGCGACCCCGGCACCGAGCAGCACCTGGATGCGTTGAACCGGGAGTTGCTGGACCGCATCCAGCGCGGCGGCGAGGTGTTCCTGTCGAACGCGGTGATTGGCGACCGCTATTTATTGCGAGCCTGCATCGTGAATTTCCACACCAGCCGGGAGGATGTGGAGGCGACTCCACAGATCGTCGCGCGGGTCGGGCGCACGATCGACGCGGAGCTCCGGCCTGCACAGCGCCTGCCCTGAGCGAAGTCGAAGGGCGCGTATCGAAATCACACGGCAGCGTGTAGAAAGTTCTGCATCATTCCGCGTCGATCGGCGGCGATCGCATTTTTCACTGCGCGCGCGGCCGTCAAGTCCTTGGCAACACTCTTGCTGCGCCTCAGGCGTTCCCCCAGGTTTCGAGTGGATGCCATCGAACACAGCCAACCCGCCAACTTATTCACGTGAGGATTTCTGCCTCGCACTGAAAGCCGTGCGCGAGCGACGGCAGGTCACGCTCGATCAAATCGCTGAGGTAACGAAGATCCCGGCCTCGGTGTTTTCGGCGCTCGAGCGCGGCGATCTTCGGAACTGGCCCAAGGGCCTGTTCGGCCGATCCTTCTTCCGCGCCTACGTCGAAATGATCGGCCTGCCGGTCGACAAGGCCTGCGCCGAATTCCTGCGATTGTTTGGCGAGGAGAAGACCGAGGAACCGCCCGTGGCAGCGGAGCCGCCGGCCCAGGCTGGACTGGCGTGGATGATTGCGAAGATACGATCGCTCTTCGCTGCGGTCACGGAACGCCCTGCGCGCACCGCGCCAGTCCCCCAGGAAGAATGGGTCACCGACGCTCGACGCGTCAGTGACCCACCGTCGCAAAAGATGCGCGTGCGGATCAAGATCCCGCGATAGCTATTTCGGCGTGACTCGAAACAATCCGCCAGACGGCGAGTCCTCGAGCATCCAGAGGGCGCCGTCGGCGGCAACTTCTACGTCGCGGATGCGCTTGCCGACGCTCCAGCGCTCGGCCGCGGTCGCGCCGCCCTTGCCGTCAAACGTCACGCGGCTCAGCGACATCGTTGCAATGCCGCTGATCAGCGCTGATCCCTGCCACTGCTTGAACATCGCGCCCTTGTAAAAGGTCAGGTTGCCCGGCGCAATCACCGGCGTCCAGTAGATCACCGGCTTTGCGAGATCGGTGCGGGTCTCGGGGCTCGGGATCGGCACGCCGTTGTAGTTGGTCGCATACGAGGTGAGCGGCCATCCGTAATTCTTTCCGGGCTCGATCAGGTTGAGCTCGTCACCGCCGCGGGGGCCATGCTCGAGTTCCCAGAGCCGGCCGTCGGGACCGAACGCCAATCCATACGGCGTGCGATGACCAGTGGACCACGTCTCAGACGGCGCGAGGTTCGGGCCGGGGAACGTGTAGGAGCTGACGACCGGCGCGGTCTTCGCCACTTCGGTGTCCTGCGGCGGATCGATCAGCGTCACGGTGGGCTCGCCCATCTTGCCGGCCATCGGGTTACCGGGAGCGGGCTTGCCATCGAGCGTCAATCGCAGGATCTTGCCGAGCTCCTGGTTCGGATCCTGCGCCGGCGTCATCCGCTGGCGCTCGCCGACCGTCAGGAACAGGAACTTGCCATCCGGCGAGAACGCGATCTGCGCGCCGAACTGGCCGCCCTTGCCTTTCGGCATCTGGCGCCACAGCACTTCGAGATTGTCGAGGCTCGCCGTGCCGGTGCCGAGCGTCAGCTTGGCGCGGGCCAAGGCGAGGCCGCTTGTGTTGGCCGCGTCGCCGGGTTCCGAATAGGTCAGGTAGACCGAGTGGTCGGTCGCGTAATTCGGCGACAGGAAAACGCCGAGCAATCCGCCCTGGCCCTGGAAGCGCACCGCGGGCACGTTCGACACCGGCGTCTTCTCACCGGCCGGCGTCACCAGCCACACCGCGCCCGGCTTTTCGGTGATCAGCATGCGCGCGTCCGGCAGGAACGCGATGCGCCACGGACGATTGAAGGTGGCGACTTGCGTCATCGTGAACGGCAACTCCGTGATCGGCGTCATCGTTCCCGCGTTGGTCTGGGCGAAGGCCGCTGACGACACGAGCATCAGCAGCGCGGCTTTCAACATCGTCTTCATCACTCTCAATCCTCCAGGCTCGACAGTCAGGTGGCTATTGTAACTTCGCCGGTGAAATGCTCCGCCACCCATCGATCGGAATAGATCGTGTCGATGTATCGATCGCCGCGGTCCGCCAGGATCACGAGGCAACTGGCGCCGGGACGCAAGGTCCCGCGCTTGTGCTCGATGGCGGCGACGATGGCGCCCGATGAGCCTCCGGCGAGAATCGCTTCATGCTCCATCAGGTCGCGGCAGCCCTGGATGGAGTCCCTTTCGGAAATCTGAATCGAGTCATCGGCCAGCGAGGGCGAGAATAATTCGGGAACGCGACCCGCGCCGTGCCCGGGAATCAGGCGGCGCGTGCCGGCCGATCCGTAGAGGACGCTGCCCACCGCATCCACGGCGACGATCCTGGTCTGCAGCTGGTGCTGCTTGATGTACTCGGAGCAGCCTCGCAGCGTTCCGCAACTGCTCGCGGCAATGAACAGGTAGTCCGGCCCGGTCGCGCCGAACGCCCGCACGACATCGTCCATGAAATCCATGTAGCTGTTGGGATTTTCCGGATTGGCGTATTGATTCGGCCAGTAGCTGTCCGGGATCGACGCCAGCAGCGCCTGCACGCGCGCGATGCGCTGTTGCAGGTAACCGCCTTCGGCTGCGGCCACGGCGCCGACCATGTCGATCTCCGCGCCGTACGCCTTGATCAGGGCCAGGTTCGGCTGCGTCGCCATTGGATCGACGACGCAAATGAATCGTAACTGGTGATACCTGCAGAACTGCGCCAGTCCGACGCCGAGGTTGCCGGAGCTGGACTCGATGATCGTCGTGCCCGCGCCCACCCGGCCGTCAGCGATCGCGCACGACAGCATGCGAAGCGCCGCGCGATCCTTGATGCTGCCACTCGGGTTGAGCAATTCCAGCTTGGCGTGGACATCGAGGCCGAACTTCTTCGACAGGCGCGACAGACGGATAATCGGCGTCTTGCCGATCACACTCAGAATGCCGACGCCGTCCTGCAACTCACTTGCGGGCTTGGCGGTGATCACGTGTCACCAAGGTTATACTGGCTTTCCACCTGGTGACGCCTGCTCCGAGCGAAGAAATCCTGATCCTGACGGCGAACGACGTCCTGGCGTTGTTCGATCAACACCCTGACCGGATCATCGGCGCCGTCTCCGAGAGTTATCGCGTGTATGGCCCTGGCACGAGCTCGCTGCCGCACTCGGTATTCCTGCGCTTTCCCGGCAACGACCGCA